>Ga0187872_10000015_pt1 | contig 205766 bp, 185 predicted proteins | sample June2016WEW_16_4_FD_132973 | JGI IMG/M metagenome (GOLD analysis project Ga0187872, IMG submission 132973) | Peatland microbial communities from SPRUCE experiment site at the Marcell Experimental Forest, Minnesota, USA - June2016WEW_16_40 | ecosystem: Environmental > Terrestrial > Soil >... | reverse complement strand
GCGAGCAAAAGGCAGAAGTCCAACTTCGGCCATCGCGCCTCCTGCCTCGATAGCAAACAACAATTTCAAAGGATCGGCTATCTCGAATTTTCATTGTCGTGGCGAGGATGTCAACAGAGCCAGTATCCTTCTAGCTAGGCCTTATTGAGCTTCGCCTTGTGACAATGGTCACATTTGCGCGTGACTCTTATCACGGCGCACTTTTCCGCCCTCCCCCAGGCTAATATGTGTATGCTGAGAGGGGTTTGAAGCACGAACGGCGACTTGGGGAGTGCTCTTCTGAAGTGAGCTGACGCGATGATGCAATCAAAATTACCGGCCGAATCCGAGAAAACAGCTCGTATCCGAATTACTCTGAACGGTGAGGAAGTGGACGTCTCTTTCGCCCCCTACAAAACCCTGCTGGAAGTGCTTCGCGAAGACCTGAACCACACCGGCACGAAGCACGGATGCGAACTGGGCGAGTGCGGCGCGTGCGCGGTCATTCTAGATGGCGAGCCAGTGCTTTCCTGTCTGGTCCTGGCGCTTGAGTGCGACGGAAGGAACGTGATCACCATCGAGGGTCTCGCGTCGGATGGGGAGCTCCATCCCGTACAGGAAGCCTTCGCGAAATTGGGCGGGTCCCAGTGCGGCTATTGCACGCCCGGCATGATCGTTACTGCGAAGGCACTGCTGGATCGTACGCCGCATCCGAGTCACGACCAGATTCGCGAGGCGCTTTCCGGGAATTTGTGCCGGTGCACTGGGTACCTGCAGATTTTTGACTCCGTGGAAGCCGCCATAACGGAGATTAGCGAGCGCAAACGGACTGGCGAACTAAAGTAGGCTGCGGGACGGGGACCGGTTCGAGGGGAGAAGGAAACTTGGCGAACAACCAGGATCTGCCAAAGCGGGCATCGAGGCCTTCCCGGCCAGCGGGCGAAGATCTGCGCGTCATCGGCTCAGCACGCCAGCGAGTTGATGTGCGGGGCAAGGTCACGGGCCAGACAATCTACGCCGACGACATCTCCCTGCCGAGGATGGCGTACTGCAAATTGCTCCGCTCTCCACACCCTCACGCCATCATACGAAAAATCGACACGGCCCGCGCTCTCGCGCATCCCGGCGTGTACTTGGTGCTGACCGGAAGGGATCTGCCCATCGAGTACGGAATACTGCCTGTGAGCCAGGATGAGACGGCGTTGTGCGTCGATCGTGTGCGCCACGTTGGGGATCCCGTCGCGGCGGTGATCGCAAGAGAAGAGCTCACCGCCTTTGATGCTCTGGATCTGATCGACGTCGAGTACGAGATCCTGCCGACGATTTCGGATCCCGAAGAGGCCCTGGCGACGCCGGAGCCGCGGATCCACGATTACGGAGAAGAAGGCAACATCCACAAGCGAGTGTCGTTCGAATTCGGTGACGTGAACAAGGGATTTGCCGAAGCGGACGAAATCTTGGAGGACATCTTCTTCTACCAGGGCAGCACCCACCTCGCCATGGAGCAGCACGCCTCGGTGGCGATCAAGGATCGCGAGGGCAAGCTGACGTTGTGGACAAGCACACAGGTGCCCCATTATTTGCATCGCTCGTTGGCCAAAGTGCTGGAGATGCCCGCCGGGCATATTCGCGTGATAGCCACTCCGAACGGCGGGGGATTTGGAGGAAAGAGCGATCCGCTCAATCACGAGATCGTAGTGTCCAAGGCGGCGCTACTGCTGGGTCGGCCGGTAAAAATCAGCCTGACGCGCGAAGAAGTTTTCTATTGCCACCGCGGCCGACACCCGGTGCTGATGAAGTTCAAGACGGGAGTGAAAAAGGACGGCACCATTACGGCGCTTGACCTCCAGACGCTGATCGACGGCGGCGGATATGGGTCTTTCGGGGTAGCCAGCACGTTCTACACGGGCGCGCTGCAAACCACGGCCTATCACGTTGCAAGGTACAAATTCCGGGCTTGCCGCACCTTCACAAACAAACCTCCATGCGGACCCAAGCGCGGCCACGGGACTCCGCAGCCGCGCTTTGGCCAAGAAGTGCAGATGGACAAGATTGCGGAGCGGCTCGGCATTGACCCAGCTGAACTGCGGCTGCGAACCGCCGTGAAACCCAATGAGTTGACGGCGAATTTTCTGCAGCTAGGGACGGTGGGATTGGAACAGTGTATCCGCCGCGTCGTGGACATGTCGGGCTGGAAAGATAAGTTTCGCAAACTTCCGGAGGGACGGGGCGTGGGGCTCGCCTGCTCCTGCTACCTGACCGGGGCGGGTCTCTCCATCTACTGGAACAAGATGCCGCATTCCGGAATTCAACTGAAACTGGACCGGGGGGGCGGCGTGACGCTTCAGGCCGGCACCACGGAAATCGGCCAAGGCTCGGATGATGTTCTGGCGGCGATTGTGGCCGAAATTCTGGGCCTCCAAACGACCGATATCCGCGTGTACTCGGGCGACACCGATCTGGGACCGGTGGACCTGGGATCGTACTCAAGCCGCGTGACTCTGATGGCCGGAAATGCAGCCGTTCAAGCCGCCGAAAGGGCCAAGGCCATGTTGGCCGAGGCGGTGGCCGAGAAGCTCCAGGTGCCCAAAGAGCGGTTGCGCTTTGCCGACAACGCGGTGTTCGACACGGCAGCGCCGGAGAAGCGCGTCAAGTTCCCGGAAGCCGTCTGCCTCGGCGAGGCTCAGTTCGGCACGATCGGCACTGTCGGATCTTACTGGCCGCCCAAGATGCCTGCGGCGCAGTACAAAGGCGGCGGCGTAGGGACTTCTCCGACGTACACCTATTCGGCTGCGATCGCGGAAGTTGAGGTGAATCCCGACACTGGTTGGATTCGCGTCGTCAAGATATGGAACACCCATGACCTGGGCCGGGCACTCAATCCGACCATTGCGCTAGGACAAATTGAGGGCAGCATCTATATGGGGCTCGGAGAAGCTCTGATGGAGGAGCAGGATTTCCAGCGGCTTCCCAAGAAGCTCTCGCACGCGCTGGTACACAGGACCCCTTCTATGTTGGATTACAAGAGTCCGACCTCCCTGGACATGCCCGAAATTTTCACTGAGATCGTCGAGGGACCCGACCCGCGCGGCCCGTTCGGGGCCAAGGAAGTGGGGCAAGGTCCGCTTCTTCCTATCATGCCCGCAGTGGCAAACGCGGTTTACGACGCAGTGGGCGTGCGGATCGACGAGGTGCCGATCACGCCGGAAAAAATTCTCAAAGCGCTGGCCGAGAAAAATGCGGGACGGGAACCGCGTTACGGCCCCACGCACTTCCCGGAGATCTCCTGGCCGGTAGCGCTGCGGGTTCCTCCACCATGGGAGGGCGGAGACGGGCGCGCGATTAACGAGCCTACGAAGCCGCCCAAACCGGAGAAAGAGAAGGTACTCACCCGATGATGCGCCTGCCGCTATTCGACTTTCGTGCCCCGCGCACGATCGACGAGGCCGCCCGTATCCTCGATGGCGAAGGAACGAGCGCCATGGTGCTCGCCGGTGGAACGGACCTCCTTCCCAACATGAAGAGGAGACAACAGGTCCCCCAGACACTGATCAGTCTCCGGCATGTTGAAGGCCTGAGCGGCGCTCAACTCGACCATTCGTGCTCTCGATTAGGAGCATGTCTCACGCTCACCGAGATCGCGAAAGATCGTCGTTTTCGCAACGGATGCTCTGCCCTGTGGCAGGCCGCTTCGCTGGTCGCCACCCCGCACATTCGCAACATGGCTACGCTCGGGGGAAACATCTGCTTGGATACCCGTTGCCTCTACTACGACCAGAACTACGAGTGGCGGAAGGCGATCGATTTCTGCAAGAAAAAGGACGGCGAAATTTGCTGGGTGGCGACGGGCAGCCCGAAGTGCATGGCCGTTTCGTCGACGGACACCGCGCCAGCGCTGATCGCTTTGGGAGCAAGCGTGCGGCTGCAATCGTCCTCCGGGGAGCGCGAAATCCTGCTTGCGGACCTGTATAACAACGACGGCATGAATTACATCACGCGCCAGCCCAACGAGATATTGACGGAAATACGGCTCGGTTCCCTGAACGGCTGGAAGAGCACCTACTGGAAACTCCGGCGCCGCGGGTCGTTCGACTTCCCTGTGCTCTCGGTGGCAGCGGCCGCGCGATTTTCGACGGGTGGGGTTGTCGAGGAAGCGCGAATCGTCCTTGGCGCCGTCGCCTCTCGCCCGCTGGTGGCCGCAGAAGCAATTAACTCCCTTCTAGGTCAGCCGCTCCACGACGAGATAATCGGGCAGGCCGCTGCTCTTGCTGCAAAGATCGCCAAGCCACTCGGCAACACGGATTTCGACATGAGCTGGCGCAAGAAGGTCACCGCCGCGTTCGTGACGAACGCCCTGCGGGAACTCCGCGGCGACGATATGAACGCAGAGCGGCTGCAGTTGATGCGATATCTTCCAGACGAGATCTCATAAGTACGACTTACCTTGGCAGTGCTCGGCAACCTCTCTTCAACTGCGGGGGAAATTGATGGCGATTGAAAAGGTTGGGGTCGTGGGGTGCGGCCTGATGGGTTCCGGAATTGCCCAGGTTGCGGCCCAGGCGGGATTCGCGGTGGTGGTGCGAGAAGTAACGCCAGAGCTTGTGGACAAGGGTCTGAAAAGTATCGAAAAGAATTTGGCACGGATGGTTGAAAAAGGCGCGATCACGGCGGAGGAGCGCGACCAGGTTCGTGGGCGGTTGCGCGGCACGACAAAGATAGAAGATCTGGCCGACCGCGACCTAATCGTTGAAGCGATCATCGAGCAGGTGCCCGCCAAGAAAGAACTGTTTGCGGCGCTGGACAAGATCTGCGGGCCGGCCACGATTTTTGCCAGTAACACTTCGTCCTGCTCCGTCACCGAGATTGCGACGGCCACTTCGCGCCCGCATCGCTTTTTCGGGTTACACTTTTTCAATCCCGTCCCGGTGATGAAGCTTGTCGAAGTGATTCGCACGATCGCGAGCGACACAGAAACGTACGAAGACCTCGTGGCATTCGCGGCGCGCCTGGGCAAGACGCCCGTGCGGACCAGCGACCGGACGGGATTCATCGTCAACCGGCTTCTGGTGCCCTATCTGCTGGACGCGATTCGCGCGTTCGAGGAGGGCGTCGGTTCGATCGTCGATATCGACAATTCCTTGAAATTGGGATGTGGTCACCCGATGGGGCCCTTCACGCTTCTGGATTTTGTGGGTCTCGATACGACGTACTACATCGCGAATATCATGTTCGATGAATTCAAGGAGCGGCGATTCGCGCCGCCCGCGCTGCTCAAGCGCATGGTGCTCGCGGGGTGGAACGGGCGGAAGTCGAAACGCGGATTCTACGATTATGCCGATCCGCAGAACCCGAGGCCTTTGTTGTAGAAGCAAGGAATTTTGAAACTTACGGCGTAATCTCGCCGCCCGCGATGACGATGCTCTGCCCCGTTACCGACGCAGCATTATCGCCGCACAGCCAAACTACTGCATCCGCGACTTCTGCTGGCTGAATTAGACGCCCCTGCGGATTGTGCGCCACAAGACTGGCTATGGCCTCTTCGCGGCTGCGGCCGGTCTTCTTTGTGATGTTGGCAATACTTTGTGCGGTCATGTCTGTATCAGTGTAACTGGGACACACGGCATTGACCGTCACACCCGTGCGTGCCGTTTCAATGGCCAACGCTCGAGTCAAGCCGATCATGGCATGCTTGGCCGCGCAGTAAGTGGTGATGTAGGCGGACCCGGCCACGCCAGCCGTCGAGGCGATGTTGATAACCCGTCCCCACTTCGATTCCACCATGGCTGGCAAGGCGACCTGGGTGCAATAGACGGCCCCCATCAGGTCGACGTCGAGCACTTTCCGCCAGAATGCCGCGTCCGACTTAAGGAACGGCGCCGAGAGAGCTACGCCAGCGTTGTTGACCAGGATCGTCGGGGCACCGAGCACGCCTGTGACGGCGACCATGGCCTTTCGGACGGCCGCTTCGTCGGCTACATCGGCGGATGCCGTCGCCACTTTGACGCCATGTTCCTTGATGATGCGGTCTGCCGTGGCCTGCAGCACTTCGGCGTTGCGGCCGATGAGGGAGACCGAGGCGCCCAAGCGTGCGAGCCCTTCAGCGATTGCTGCGCCGATTCCGCGTCCTCCTCCGGTGACGACTGCGTGGTGACGGGCGAACGGCGTGTTGATGTTCATTTCCATGAGCCTGTCCCGCGTTCACTTGGGCGCGGAAGCGCCCCCGCCATCCTCGGCCACCGTCGTCTCCAGTACTTTCGAAGCGATAATCAGCTTCAGCACCTCGCTTGCCCCTTCATAGATGCGCAGAGCCCGGATCTCGCGATAAAGTCGTTCGACGGTTATTCCACGAACGACACCCAGCCCGCCGAAGATCTGCACCGCCGCGTCGATCACCTGCTGTGCCGATTCAGTAGCAAATAGCTTGGCCATTGAAGCTTCGCGCGTAACGCGCCCGCCCAACACGTCCTTCGTCCACGCGGATCGGTAGATCAGCAGCGCCGCGGCGTCGACTAGAACGGCCATGTCCCCGATCTTGGCCTGAGTCAACTGGAAATCGGCCTGCACTCGGCCGAACATGCGCCGCTTGAGCGCCCGTCCGGTTGCTTCGTCCAGCGCCCGGCGGGCCAAGCCCAACGCAGCGGCACCCACAGTTGAGCGGAAGATGTCGAGCGTGGCCATCGCAATTTTGAAACCTTCTCCCGGCTGACCGAGCATGCAGTCGGCGGGAACACGGCAGTCGGTGAGACGCAGTGTGCCGAGTGGATGGGGCGCGATCACGTCGATGCGCTCGCTCGCGTCCAAGCCCGGACAACCGGCATCGACGATGAACGCGGAAAGGCCTTTAGTTCCAGGTCCCTCTCCCGTGCGGGCGAAGACGACGTAAAAGGCCGCGAGGCCTGCATTCGAAATCCAGGTTTTAACTCCATTGAGTCGCCAAGATTTGCCGTCGCGCGTGGCGGTCGTGGAAATGGCGCTCACGTCCGATCCGGCGTCCGGTTCGGAAAGCGCAAAGGCCGCGAGCGCAGTGCCAGCCGCCACTCGCGGCAAGACTGAACGTTTCTGATCCTCGCGGCCGTAAAGCGTGATTGGAGCGCTGCCCAAGCCCTGCATGGCCAGCGCAAAGTCGGCTAGACCCGAAGCCCGGCCCATGATTTCGCGAGCCAGGCAAAGGCTGCGTACATCGAGGTTCTCGCGTTCTCCCCCGTATGCGCGCGGCACGCACACGCGCAGTAGGCCCGCCTTCCCCAGTTCGGCCACGAGCCGACCAACGCAAGAGTAGACGGCATCCGAGCTGTCCTCGGAACCCTTGAGGAGAGGCGGGAGCGCATTCGCCGCCCACCTCTCCAATTCGCCAGCCAAACTTCGATGGCCATCGTCGAAGAAAGGCCACGCGAGGAAAGTCTTGTCCGCCATCAGTTGCCCTCGAATACAGGCGTCTGTTTCGCTGCGAAGGCTTTGTAGGCGCGCTCGAAGTCCTGGGTCTGCATGCAAATGGCCTGAGCCTGAGCTTCCGCTTCGATACACTCATCGAGCCCCTGGCTCCACTCCTGGTACAACATGGTTTTCGTCATACCGTGGCCGAACGTGGGGCCATCCGCGAGCGAGTTGGCCATGGCGGTGGCTTCCGCGAGCAGCTTTTCCGGCTCCACCACGCGGTTGTAGAAACCGAAGCGCTCCGCTTCGTCCCCATTCATGGCACGGCCAGTGTAGAGCAGGTCTGCGGCGCGAGACATCCCAATCAACCGCGGCAACAGCGTGCACGCGCCCATGTCGGCAGCTGCAAGCCCAACGCGCACGAACAGGAACGCAACTTTACTCCGAGATGTGCCGAATCGGAGGTCTGAACCACAAGCGATCATAGCTCCCGCGCCGGCGCAGATACCGTCAATCGCTGAAACGATGGGCTGCGGACACGAGCGCATCGCCTTAACGAGATCGCCGGTCATCCGAGTGAACGCAAGCAAATCAAGGATGTCCATCTTCACCAGTTTGCCGATGATATCGTGGACGTCGCCGCCGGAGCAGAAATTGCCTCCCGCCCCGGTGAACACCACCGCCTTGATATCGGTCGCGTAGACTAATTCGCGGAACAGGTCTCGTAGCTCGCCGTAAGACTCGAAAGTGATTGGATTCTTACGGTCGGGACGGTTGAGCGTAATGGTGGCAACCTTGCCGGAGACGCTCCAGCCAAAATGGGTAGCCTTATAGTTTGTCAACTGAACTTTCTTCATGTTCTTGCTCCTTAGTAGATGGATTAGCCAACCATTGTTAGGCCACCGTTAACGCTCAAGACTTGACCCGTGATGTAGTCGGAGCGAGCGCTGGCAAAAAACAGAATTGCATCGGCGACTTCTTGAGGCTTACCAAACCTGCGGAACGGTATAGCTCTCTTAAAAGCTTCTAGGTGCTTTTCGGGTACAGCAAACAAAAGCGGCGTTTCAGTGGGACCCGGACATACGCAGTTGACATTGATGTTGTAGCGCGCCACTTCGCGAGCAAGCGATTTTGTGAAGGCAATAAGACCGCCCTTGGCTCCGGCATAAACAGTCTCCCCCGAGCTGCCGACCCGGCCGGCATCGCTGCCGACGTTGACGATCTTGCCGCCGTTGCGTTCCATCATTTTTGGCAGAAGAGCCTTGACCAGCTTCATTGGACCGACGAGGTTGAGCATCACGATCTTGTCCCAAACGTCCAACGGCATCTCCCAGAACGGACTTATCTGGCCCCAGCCGGCGCCGTTGACGATGATGTCGACCGCCCCGCTCTTAGCTTGGACGGCTGTGCAGAAGCCGGCGATGGAAGCGTCATCGGTGATATCGAGGTGAACGTACTCGGCCTTATGACCCTTCTTTTGAATCGCGGCAGCGGCGGCCTCGCCTTTGTCCTTGGCGATATCGGCTACGATGACGCGAGCCCCCGCCTCGGCTAGGGTTTCGGCGGTTGCCAACCCAATGCCGGAGGCAGCGCCAGTAACAACGGCGATCTTGTCTTTCACTTTCATCGTTCCTCCTAAGATTGCACCTACAATTAGTCGAGCTTAGAAACCACAGCACGCCGTTGGGTTCGGTCAAGAAATTCAGCGACTCTGCGCCGGGTCTCAGGATGCTGATAGAGCTTCCGGGTAGCAGCAAGTTCCTCGGCATAACCGTCTCGGTGCGGATCGCCGGCCGCTGCCAGGCACTGCTTGCTGGCAGCGAGCGCGGGCCTGGGCGCCTGGGCGAAGCGCGCCGCAAGTTCCCTTGTCCACTCGGCCAATTGGTTGCGCGGCTGTGCCCATTGGACAACTCCCAGACGCTCGGCCAAGGCACCGTCAATCACCTCGCCACCAAGTATGAGGCGCGTGGCAATGCCCCGTCCGCACAGCCGGGTTAGCCGTTGAGTGCCGCCGGCTCCGGGCAAAAGGCCCAGTCCCACCTCCGGCAGGCCGAGCTTCGCCTCGGCTGCGGCCACGCGAATATCGCAGGCGAGCACCAGCTCGAGACCGCCTCCCATGGCCGCGCCGCCGATTTCCGCAAGCGTAAGGAGGGGCGCCGATTCGATCCGCGCGAACAGGCGCTGCATCCGGCGTACCAGATCCAGCATGACATCCGGGCCTTCGAGCGTGCCAAAGCAAGACTGCATCAAGGCGAGGTCGGCTCCCGCACAAAACGCTTGCTGGTCGCTGCGGATGTGCAGCACTACCACCTCTTGATCGTCGATCGCCTGATCGACCACCGCGTCAAGATGTTCGATCAACTCGTCGTTGAGGGCGTTGACCGGACGACGGGATAGCGTAGCGATGAGGACTCTGCCGACTCGATCGACCAAAACCAAGCCTTCACTCTTCTGCTTATGAGACATCCGATCCTCATGTGCAGAGGCGACGCGCAGTTTGTAACGCTGGATTTTTCCAGTAGCCGTCTTCGGCAGTTTATCGACGACATGAATCTGCCCTGGCATTTTGTAGCGGGGGAGAATTGCCTCACAGAAGTGCCGGAGGTCTTCCGCGATCTGCGCGCCAGAACTCGTGGGCTCTTTTAGCACGACCCAAGCATCGGCGTGGATTAGACCATGTTCATCTTTTCGGCCTATGACAGCCGCTTCAAGCACCTGGGGATGCTGGACGAGGACCGATTCAATCTCGTACGGAGAAACCCATCGGCCACTGACCTTGAACACGTCGTCACTTCGCCCGCAGTAGATGTAGTAGCCGTGCGCGTCCCGGCGAAAGGTATCCCCAGTGTCGTACCAGCCGTCAACGATCGTCTTAGCAGTCCTTTCGGGATCGTTCCAGTAGCGCTTGGTCACCGACTGTCCCTTTACAAGCAGGCGACCGGGCACATCATCGGCAACAGTGTTCCCAGCGTCATCGACCAGCCTCACTTGATAGCTGGGTACTGGTTTTCCGGTAACGCCCGGCCGTATGTCGTCGACTCGGTTCGAGATATAGATGTGGCCCACTTCCGTCGAGCCAATACCTTCAATGATTGGCACCCCGGTCGTTGCAAGCCACTCGCGATGCAACTCCGGTGGCAAGGCTTCGGCAGCGGAGATGCACCGCCGGAGCCGGCCAACATCCTTCCGGGTCAGCACTCCCGAAGCCAGGAACTGGGCGTAAAAAGTGGGCACAGCACCGAAGATTGTGGGCTGGCAGCGGCGAAATAGTTCGATCACGCTCTGCGGGGTCGGACGCCGGTCGTCGAGGATCGCGGTCCCACCGACGTACAGCGGGCCAATCATGCCGATATTCATACCGAAAGAGAAACAGAGCCGTGCCACACTGAAAAAGGAGTCGTCCTCGGTCACGCCGAGAATCTCAACCATATAGAATTGGCTGATGACCGCGATATCGCCATGCGCATGGATAACGCCCTTCGGCAGACCGGTGGTTCCGGAAGAGTAAAGACAGAAGCAATCGTCCTCGGCTCTCGCAAAAACCGCCTCGAGCTGGGGCGATGCGTTGCGCGCCAGATCCATCAGTGACTCTTTACCTTCGTCGACGGGCAGCACTACTTTCGGCCGCGGGGAACACGCGGCGAGGGCGGTGTCCAGGGTAGTTGTGAACTCCCGCGAGTAAAAGAGTGCGGAACATTTCGAATGCTGGATAATGAACTCGAAATCGCTGGCGGGCGCCAAGCCGTTCAGTGGCACCGGAATCATGCCTGCCTTCACGGCACCCCAGAAAAGGAAGAAGAATTCGGGACAATCCTTAACCACCATCAGGACCCGCTCGCCGCGCCCGATTCCCAGATTTACAAGAGTGTTGCCGACCTGGTTGACCGTATGGAGCAGTTCGGCGTAGGTTACTTCCCGGTCGAGGGTCCGGATCGCGACGTGGTTGCCGCGCCCCTCGGCAATGTGACGGTCTATGACGTACTCGGCAGCGTTGAATGGCTCGGGAAAGCGGAGCCGCGGGATGCCCTCATTGTCGACTTCTACCGTCAAACCCATGCTCGGCCTCCAAAACCGCGCTCCTCCGTTAACCTATTGACTCATCGGCTCGATGGCTGTGACTCGGATCACTCCAATTCGTGACTTAGGTCACGGTTGCGACGAAGCCGCCAAGATTATATTCCCTCGGTAGACGGCAAATTGGCATCACAAACGCCACTGACCTTGACCGCTTCTATATCCAGCAGGAGAATGATGCCTACGCCTCCTAATGTCGAGGAAATAGAGCGGGACCGGGCTTCGGAACGCTGGCGGGGGATCGAGCGTCCGTACAACACGAAAGACATCGAGAAGCTCCGCGGCACAAAGATTTGTGGGGCCAGCTACTTCGACGTCATCGCAGAGAATATCGTAGGAATCCACCTTTCTACGGGAGCACTTGCCGGATCGACGGAAGAAGAACAATTCGAGGAAGTGCGCCGAACCTGGTCGTAGTGTGCCAGGGTCTCACTCCATGCAGGCGGCCAATTTCTTAGCGGCCATTCGCCGCAACAGAAGAGCTGAGGGGTACTAAGATGAGTTCTCTCGGTGTCATTCAGTCGATGAATGTTGCTCCAGCAGGCTTCGACGCTGCGCGCGACCTGCCCAAAGGCTTCCTCGAATTCCTGGTCCCCCTCGACCGGGCATTTACCAAGCGCCAGCGCGAACTCGTCAGTAAGCGGGCCGCCGCGCTCGCTGCGGCACATCAGGGCAAACTGCCGGATTACTTGCCGCCTTCTTCCGCGACACAAGAGAACTGGAAAATCGAACTTCCCGCGTGGTGCGAAGACCAACGCAATCAGATGACCGGCCCTGCGGATGACGCGGAGTTGGTGGTCAAGATGCTCAACTCCGGCGCGCCGGGAGTGATGCTCGACCTCGAAGATTCAACAGCGAACACGTGGCCGCATCTGATGCAGGGCGTCTCGAATATTCTTTCGGCGCTCCGCGGCAAACTCACCTACTTCGACCGGAAACGCGACCGCACCGTCGCAATCCAGCCAAGCAAGTCAGTGATCTTCACTCGTCCTCGCGGGTTGCACCTCCACCAGGGTGGCGTAATTCCCGGCGAAATACTTCCGGCCGCACTTTTTGACGTGGCGTTAGTAGCGTTTCAAGTGGACCCGGCGTGGCTAAAGCATCCACTCACATTTTACATTCCGAAATCTGAGTCGGCGGAAGAGGCGCTATGGTGGCGCGATCTCTTCCAATCCGTCGCGCAAGCAAGAGGCTGGCCCAAGAACTCGATCAAGTGCATGGCGCTCGTTGAATCGCATCCGCTCGCGTACCAGATGGAGGAGTTCTCTTACAACCTGCGTGACCATATCCTTGGATTGAATCTCGGCCGCTGGGATTACATGGCGAGTCTCATCCATTTCAACCTGCCGGATCCACGCTGGGTTCTGCCCGATCGAAATACGATTCCGCACAATGTCGCGTTCTTCCAGAATCTACGCAATCGCATACCAGAGATTTGCCACAAGCACGGGATGCTCGCCATTGGCGGAATGACAGCGCTTTACCCCAGCCGCGAAGATGCCGAGTTGAATGCGCGCGCGCTCGCCGTGCTCGAAGAAGACAAAAAGAACGAAGCAATGTGTCTGATGGATGGCGCATGGACCGGCCATCCGGATCAGAATGAGATTGCCGTTAGGCAGTTTCCCGTCCCGAACCAGCTAAAGGCGCGCCCGGCCGACCCTGATCCCCGTCCTAACCTTCGGCCGGTTCCTGCCGGCGTCGGCAAGCAGACACTCGGCGGCACACGCGCGGCCGTTCGCACCGTAATCCGATATCGCCAGGGAGTTCTCGCGGGCCGCGGCGCAAGCCTGCTGGATGGCTACATGGAAGATCTCGCGACGGACCGTATCTACCGGTTGATGCTTGCGCAGCGAGTCCGCCATCGCGATGCCGTCCGCATCGTGGACGAGAACGGGCGGCCCGTGCTGCATGCTCCTGAGTTCATCACGAAGCTCTTTGATGAGGAGCTCGATCGAATCTTGCGGGAGTTGCCGGCGGGTACACCCGCGGAGGCAGCCGCACAGTTCAAGCAGGCACGAGCAATGAGCGAACACATGATCGTCTCAGGCGAGTTCAATCCGGAGTGAATCCGTAAGGGGGCGAGGGCATACTCTCAAATATTGAAGCCTTTTGCTCGACAGCAAGAATCAATCAGAGAATTCCTGGCGGCATCGAAACCGAACGAATACTAGGCGGAAAAGCATGCTCGCTGCAAAAGCAGCTGCCCCGAGCTATGTCAGATTAGCGTTTTCAAGAAACTGCTACAGGTGACGTTGTCATATGGATTGCCGGGTCTTACTCATGCTCGGCAGCATTCCATGTTCGAAAAACGTCCGCATGTTCATGCTGATCGGCTCGCCCTCCCACCTGCGCGAAAGAAAGCGAACAATGAGCCGATATGCTCTGGACAATGTTTGCAGTTTTGATCGTTTTGTGACTCTTGGGAATGGCCGCTTCTTATACGCTCGGTGGGTCCATCCACATCCTGTTAGTCGTGGCGGTCGTGACTGTTCCCATCAGGGTGATCCAGAGGCGAGGGACCGCTTTCTGACGGCCGAACCGACAGCATGAAACCAATCCTCTTGCTGGGTTTCGGATGGTGATTCTGGGTGCGCTGGTCATCGACTATCAAGGCATTGCTTACACTCATCGAGAAAGAATTCTTGATCGGAGACCGACCTATGCCACGTGAGACACGCAGAAGCGCCCCCCTCTGCCTCCCGCTCCAGCAGGAGGCCTGACGCTGATCTGCGGAGTAGCTCTGGTAGTTGCCGATGTAACGGAAAAGGCGTAACAGGAATCTTCAGGTAGGAAAGGGTTGCGACGAAACCGCGGTCGACGAGTTTTGCGCGCCTCACGACATGCGCTAAGCTGCTTACCGAGGGGTTCGGAGTGCGATCACGCGATCTCGCAAGAAACTTGTCCCGCTAACCCGGTTTTCTAGAATGAAGAACAATCAACCGCCGAACATTATTCTTCCGGATCTGGAAGAGCCGATCCGCGCCGAACTCTTTAGCATCGAGCGGCTCGAGCAGCACGCTGAGAGTCTTGCAGCCGCGCAGAACGTCACAACCGTAGTGAGCCGGGGCCGCCCGCTCCTCCCGCGTGTCCTCGAGAACGGCCGCGTGCTCCTCGATTCCTACCGCGCCACAGCTCGTGCAATACAAGAGGAACACGCCATTACGCCCGCAGCGGAGTGGCTGGTCGATAACTTCCATATCGTCGATGAGCAGCTTCGCGAGATCCGGGACGATTTGCCATCTGGCTACTACCGGAAACTACCCAAGCTCGCATCGGGTCACTTGGAGGGTTATCCGCGTGTATACGGGGTCGCTTGGGCGTTCGTGGCGCATACGGATAGCCGTTTCGACCCTGAAGTGCTACGCCGCTTTGTGACCGCCTATCAGCGGGTACAACCGCTGACGATTGGCGAGCTTTGGGCAGTGGCTATCTCGCTCCGCGTCGTGTTGGTGGAAAATCTGCGCCGAATGGCGGATCGGATAGTTCGCAGCCGGGCTGCCCGTCACGAAGCCGATGCGCTGGCCGATCACTTGCTCCGTTCAAAGGGTCAAGCTGAAATCCTTCCGGAGTTGGCCCTCCGCCAATTTGAGAATGCCCCCTTGGAAAGGGCGTTTGCCGTGCAGCTGGTCCAGCGCTTGCGGGATCTCGATCCAAAGGTTCGGCCCGTGCTGGCCTGGCTTGATCAGCGGCTGGCTGCGGCGGGAACAAGCACCGATGAAATGGTCCGAACCGAACATCAGCAGCAAGGAACGGCGAACGTATCCGTACGCAACATCATCACCAGCATGCGCTTGATTTCCGAATTCGACTGGCAGCAATTCGTTGAGAGCGTCAGCTTGGTGGACGAAATTCTTCGCAACGACACGAACTTCGCCAGCATGGATTTCCCCACGCGGGACATCTATCGCCATGCAATCGAAGATCTCGCGCGCGGATCGAACCACTCGGAATTAGAAGTTGCGAGACGCGTCGTCCGGCGTGTTAAGCAGGCCGCCTCAGGCACGTCTGATGGCGCACACGACGGAGACAAGTCGAACCAGGACCGTCTCATGGAGCCTGGCTACTATCTTGTCTCGCGAGGACGCCCTGCCTTCGAGCAGGAGCTGGGTTTTCGCATCTCCGGGAAGCATCGGCTGCTTCGCTTATACATTCGAGCCGCAGTCCCGGGATATTTGGGCACAATTGCGATTCTGACGGCGATGATCCTCGCGCTTCCGCTGCTGCACTCCCGAGAGAGCGGTACGACCTTGCAAGGCCTCTTGCTCCTGGGATTGTTCGCAGCTGTGCCGGCCTCGGATCTGGCAATTGCATTGATCAACCGCTTAGTGATGGCGTTGCTTGGGCCGCAAAGGCTGCCGCGAATGGAGTTACGCAAAGGCGTCCCGGAAACTCTGCGAACGATCGTCGTCGTGCCCACGTTGCTGACCACCCCGGCGGAAGTTGAAGAGCAGGTCGAGCGGCTGGAAGTTCATTACCTCGCGAATCCGGACGGGGACCTGCGCTTCGCCCTGCTCTCAGATTGGCTGGATTCACCCTGCGAGACTCTGCCGGAAGACGACGATCTTGTGGCACGCGCAGTCAGCGGAATTGCGCTGCTCAACCAGCGTTATGGTCCAGCCCCTGCCGGCGGGGAACGCTTTTTCCTCTTTCACCGCAAGCGTGTTTGGAACGAGAGCGAGAGGAAATGGATGGGCTGGGAACGCAAGCGAGGAAAGCTGCATGAACTGAACCAGCTGTTGCGCGGCTCGGATAGCACGACGTTTATGTCCGTTGGCGGACGTCCCCTAGGAAGTCTTACGGGAGCTCGCTACGTCATCACGCTTGATGCCGATACGCGTCTGCCGCGAGGCGCCGCCTCGCGTCTCGTTGGCACGATGGCGCATCCTCTCAATAGGCCTCGGTTCAGCGCTCGCGATGGCCGTGTGGTGGAAGGCTACGCGCTCGTCCAACCGCGTATCACTACTACGTTGCCTACCGATCGTGAGGGTTCGCTGTCTCAAAAGATATTCTCTGGCCCAGGTGGGATTGATCCCTACTCGTCAGCTGTCTCGGACGTTTACCAGGACCTATTCCAGGAAGGCTCTTACACCGGCAAGGGCATCTATGACATCGACGCATTTGAATCCGCCATGGCCGGGAAAGTGTCCGAGAACTCCGTCCTGAGTCATGATCTCTTTGAAGGCATTTTTGCCCGGGTCGCCCTGGCCACTGACATTGAACTGTTTGACGAATTCCCCTCCCGTTACGAGGCCGTGACTGCACGTCAGCATCGTTGGGCGCGCGGAGACTGGCAACTCTTGCCTTGGCTTTTCGGAAGGGGCCGCTCGCGACAGGGAAAGTTGAATCCTTTCAAGATTCCGGCGATCGGCCGCTGGAAGATCCTCGACAATCTGCGACGCACTTTGTCCGCGCCCGCCGCCTTTCTGACCTTGATCGTCGGGTGGCTGCTGCCGCCCGCTTCTCCCTGGCTGTGGACGGGATTCATTTGTGCAACCGTTGCGATTCCCGCGCTCCTTCCGTTTTTCATCGGACTATATCCGCGTCGGAAAGGAATTTCGAAGAGAAGCCATTTTCGCGGCGTATTCAGCGATCTGTGGCTCGGCGCGTCCCAGGCCGGCTTGACCCTCACATTTCTCGCATATCAAACGTGGCTGATGTCAGATGCGATTCTCCGGACCCTCATCCGTCTCTTTGTCACGCACAGGAACTTGCTTGAATGGGTGACGGCGGCCCAGGCGAAGTTCGCCGCCGATTCCAAGCTAACTGCGATCTATAAGCGCATGGCGGGCGGCATTTTTCTCGTGCTCGTATCGCTCGTAGCACTATCATTTGGGCGGCATCAAGCTTGGGCTGCTGCGGCTCCTTTTATTCTTCTTTGGCTCGCCGCTCCTCCCGTGTCGCGATGGATTAGCGTGTGCCCGGCGCTCCATGAGGCCAATCCGCTGTCGCCGGCAGACGCGCGATCTCTTCGCTTGATCTCGCGGCGAACTTGGCGCTTCTATGAGGCGTTTGTTTCCTCCGAGGACAACGCGCTACCTCCCGACAATTTTCAGGAAACACCCAAACCCGTCGTCGCCCACCGAACCTCTCCTACGAATATGGGCCTCTATCTTCTTTCCGCCGTCTGCGCTTGCGACTTCGGATGGTTGGGCGCGGTCGACACGGTCGAGCAGTTGGAGGCCTCTCTCGGAACCATGAGCCGAATGGAATTATTCCGCGGACATTTCTACAACTGGTATGACACGCGCGACTTGCATCCGCTCGAGCCAAGGTACGTTTCCTCCGTTGATAGCGGAAATCTGGCCGGGCATCTGGTGGCTCTTGGAAACAGTTGCCGGGAGCTGACTAAGAAATCACTTTTCGGAGAGCGCCTCCTCGCCGGGATGGAAGATGCAAACCGCTTGTTAGGCGAAGCGCTTTCCAGAATTGCGGACACGCCGCGCACACATACCGTCACGCGGAAGCAACTCAGCAATGCCGTCGAACGGATGGTGAACTCGCTCGACTCGCTGCCCGTGGATGCCGTGGACTGGGGAAATCGTTTCTCGGAGTGGAGATCCCATGCCCAGACGGTGGCTGACATCGCGCAAGCACTGGCACAGGAACGTGCGGACCCTCCCGAATCTGAGCTGAGCGTTTGGGCGGCTGCGCTGAGGACTTGCGTCGAAAGCCACGTTCGAGATGCCGAGATCCTCATTCCATGGACGCGCTGGAACGCCAAAGAAATTGCCGGTATGGACCAGCGCCGTCGGGAGCAGGCGCCCGAGTGGATAGCCATAGAGCCATTTCTGCGCTCCGTTCCTACGCTCGTGGAAGCCCCTGACCGTTTGGATGCTGCCCTTCGTGCACTATCAGCGTTGCGCGCCCGCCTGCTAGGCGGCGTTCCGGCAGATAAAGACACGATCACTCATATCGATACGCTGTCCGATGCCATCCGGCAATCGGCGGCGGATGCCAGCGCGCTCATTCGCCGTCTTTCAACTCTCACGCTCAGGGCCGAGAGCATGTTTCAGGCGATGGACTTCGGTTTTCTGTTTGACGGCACGCGCAACCTTTTTTCCATCGGTTATCGCGTTACGGAAGGAAGCCTGGATCCCAATTGCTATGACCTGCTTGCTTCTGAGGCGCGCCTGACGAGCTTCATCGCGATCGCCAAGGGAGAAGTTCCGCCATCGCACTGGTTTCGCCTGGGCCGCGCTCTCACACCTGTGGGCCACGGCTCCGCGCTTATCTCCTGGTCGGGCTCAATGTTCGAATATCTGATGCCGGCTCTCGTGATGCGTTCACCGGCGGCGAGTCTGTTGAGCCAGACGTGTGAATTGGTGGTGCGCCGTCAAATTGAATATGGTGCGGAGCGGCTTGTGCCCTGGGGCGAATCGGAATCGGCATACAATGCGCGCGATCTGAATCTCACTTATCAATACTCGAGTTTTGGCGTGCCGGGACTGGGCCTCAAGCGCGGTCTCAGCGAAGATATCGTCATCGCCCCGTACGCCACTGCGCTTGCAGCAATGATTAACCCATCGGCGGCCGTACAAAACTTTGCCCGGCTCGACCAAGCGGGCGGAAGAGGCGCGTATGGTTTCTATGAAGCCCTTGATTACACAAGCACGCGCGTGCCCGAAGGTGAATCCGTCGCCCTCGTGCGCACGTACTTCGCCCACCATCAGGGAATGTCGCTAATCGCCATCTCAAACGTGCTGGACGATGGCGCGATGCGCAGGCGTTTCCACGCAGAGCCAATGGTGCAGGCTACCGAACTGCTTTTGCAGGAGCGCACGCCGCGCGACGTGCTGGTTGCGCGGCCTCGGGCCGAAGAAGTATCTGCTGCTGCGCATGTCCGTGAACTCGTGCCACCCGTGCTCCGCCGATTCACGACTCCGCATAGTCCAATCCCCCGGACGCACTTGCTATCCAACGGCAGGTACGCTGTGATGCTGACTGCGGCGGGCTCAGGCTACAGTCGATGGCGGGATATCGCCGTAACGCGGTGGCGCGAGGATGTGACGCGCGATTGCTGGGGCAGTTATGTTTATCTTCGCGACGCGCAATCCGGTGAAATCTGGTCAGCAGGCTACCAGCCGAGCGGTATCGAACCTGACGCTTACGAGGTTTCTTTCCACGAAGACCGCGCTGAATTCATCCGACGCGACCACGCACTGATCACCACACTTGAGGTTGTCGTCTCGCCAGAGGATGACGCGGAAATTCGGCGCGTTTCTGTCACCAACCTCGGGACACGCACGCGCGACATTCAGGTCACCTCGTACGCCGAGCTTTGCCTGGCCTCTCAGGCCGCCGACGTGGCCCATCCAGCGTTCTCGAGCCTATTCGTCGAGACCGAATTTGTGTCCGACGCCGGCGCGCTGCTTGCGACGCGCCGCAGGCAATCCGACAAGGAAACCACCGTTTGGGTCGCGCATGTGGTTGTCGTGGAAGGTGAAACCGTTGGTGACTCGCAATTCGAGACGGATCGCGCGCGGTTTCTAGGACGCGGCCACGATACCCTCGACCCCGTTTCGATTTTCGATGGGCGGCCGCTTTCGAATACGGCGGGATCCGTACTCGACCCCGTTCTCAGTCTGAGGCGCACCGTGCGCATCCTCCCAGGAGCCACGGCGCGCATGGCCTTCTCCACCATCGTCGCACCGACTCGCGAGCAGGTCCTGGACCTCGCCGACAAGTATCGCGGTGCCACAACATTCGAGCGCACCTTGGCACTGGCCTGGACACAGGCACAAGTGCAACTGCACCATATGGGCATCAGCCTTGACGAAGCCCACTTGTTTCAAAGGCTGGCCAACTCCGTGCTCTACTCTGACGCTTCGATGCGGCCATCGTCCGATGTGCTCAGCCGCAGCACACTCGACCGCTCGGCACTCTGGGGCCAGGGAATCTCCGGCGATCTGCCGATCGTACTGGTGCGCATCGACGAAGCAGAGGATTTCGAAATCGTCCGCCAATTGCTGCGCGCCCAAGAATATTGGCGGCTGAAGCAGCTGTCGACTGACGTTGTCATTATCAATGAAAAGTCCTCTTCGTATGCTCAGGACCTGCAGAACTCTTTGGACGGTCTCGTGCGTGGCAGCCGCTTGCGACTCTCTCCGGACACGGACAATATGCGCGGCAGTATCTTCCTCCTGCGGGCAGACCTCATAACTCCGCAGGAACGGACTCTCCTCCAAACGGTTGCGCGAGCGGTGTTGCTAAGCCGACGCGGCACGCTGTCGGAACAGGTGACTCGATCGCAGCGCGCCGAAATCGTCGCGCCCCCGGCCCCCCGACCGACGCGACCAGCCAAACGCCAGGACCTACCGGTGCCTCAGCAGGCTCTCGAGTTTTTCAACGGCCTGGGTGGCTTCGCCGATCAGGGCCACGAGTATGTAACCGTTCTCGGTGAAGGTTTGCGGACTCCCGCTCCCTGGATCAACGTGATTGCGAATCCTTCTTTTGGCTTCCTGGTTTCGGAATCCGGCTCAGGCCACACCTGGTCGCTCAACAGCCACGAAAATCAGTTGACCCCGTGGTCCAACGATCCCGTCAGCGATCCCCCCGGAGAAGCTATCTACGTCCGCGACGAGAATACTGGCGAAGTGTGGAGCCCCACGGCACTCCCTATTCGCGACGAGACTGCCACGTACATTTCCCGGCATGGGCAAGGCTACAGCCGATTCCAACATGGCTCGCACGGTATCTTGCTCGAGCTTCTGCAATTCGTACCTTCAGAAGATCCAATCAAGATTTCTCGGCTCGTCCTGAGAAACAATTCCGGCCGCCCGCGTCGCCTATCTGTCACTGCATATGCTGAGTGGGTATTGGGCAGTTCACGTAGTGCCTCGGCGCCTTACATCATTACGGAGCTGGATTCACAGACGGAAGCGCTCTTCGCACAGAGCACATGGGGTGGAGAATTCGGCGGGCGCGTCGCTTTTGCGGATCTCGCGGGGAGGCAGACCTCCATGACCGGAGACCGCACGGAATTTATCGGGCGCAATGGGACGCTCGCGCGCCCTGCCGCTCTGGAACGAACCGGCCCGCTTTCTGGAAAGTCAGGAGCAGGTCTCGATCCATGCGCGGCGCTGCAAACCTCCGTCGAATTGCGTCCTGGCGCGAAGGCGGAAATCGTGTTTTTCCTGGGCCAAGGAGAAAACAATGAACAGGCGCGCGAACTGCTCATCCGCTATCGCGCTGCGGACCTGGACGCAATCCTGGCCGAGGTTACGGGTCGGTGGGACGACGTGCTCGGCACAGTGCAGATCGCTACTCCCGATCCAGCCATGGATGTTCTGATGAATCGCTGGTTGCTTTACCAGACGCTGGCGTGCCGTGTATGGGGGCGGGCCGCATTCTATCAATTGAGCGGTGCGTACGGATTCCGCGACCAACTTCAGGACGTAATGGCGCTGCGCGTCGCCAAGCGCGAGATTGCCCGTGAGCACTTGCTGCGCGCTGCCGCGCGGCAGTTTGTCGAAGGCGACGTTCAACACTGGTGGCACCCGCCTTCGGGGCGCGGAGTGCGCACTCGCATCTCGGACGACCTCCTCTGGCTGCCTTACACGGTTATCCACTTCGTTGAAGCGACCGGCGACAGGTCCGTGCTTGAGGAAACCATACCATTCCTGGAAGGCGACACACTGGCCGAAGGCCAGAACGAATCCTATTTCCAGCCGCGCGTATCAGAAACTCGCGCGACGCTGTTCGAGCATTGCGCTCGAGCGCTAGACCGTAGCCTCGCAACTGGCAACCACGGACTCCCACTGATGGGCACCGGCGACTGGAATGACGGAATGAACCGTGTCGGCGAGCAAGGTAAGGGAGAGAGCGTATGGCTCGGCTGGTTCCTGCATACGATTCTCTGGGAGTTTGCCAAAATTGCGGATTCGCGCGGCGAGCATATACGCGCGGAGAAGTGGCGTCTCCACGTGAGCGCACTCAAAGCAGCACTTGAGCGCGATGGTTGGGACGGCGAATGGTATCGCCGCGCCTACTTTGATGATGGCACTCCCCTGGCTCAGCTGGAAACACGGAGTGTCGCATTGATTCCATCGCGCAATCCTGGGCAGTCATGAGTGGCGCTGCGGAACCCGGCCGTGGTGCGCGCGCGATGGCCGCGGTCGACCAAGACTTGGTGCGCCGCCCAGAGGGTTTGATCCGGCTCTTCGCTCCGCCCTTTGACAACCCACCGCGTGATCCGGGCTATATTCGAGGATACGTGCCGGGCATTCGCGAAAACGGCGGACAGTACACACATGCTGCTGCTTGGGCGGTTATTGCTTTTGCGGAGCTCGGCGACGGCGACAAGGCCTGCGAACTCTTCCGGATGCTAAATCCGATAGCGCGTACCTCTTCACGTGCGAGCGTGCAGCGCTACAAAGTTGAGCCCTACGTCGTTGCGGGCGACGTGTATTCTGAGCCTCCTCACGTGGGACGCGGCGGGTGGACCTGGTATACGGGTGCAGCCGGCTGGCTCCATCGTGCCGGTCTCGAATGGATTCTCGGATTCCGGATGAGCGGCATGACGTTCTCGATCGATCCATGCATCCCCCGGAAGTGGCCCAGTTACTCCATCGAGTTTCGTTATCACTCGGCGACGTATCGGATCAAGGTGGACAATCCGTCTGGCGTTTCTCGCGGCGTTGCCCTGACGGAATTGGACGGCAAATTGCTGCACGGCTCCGCAAATGTTCCGCTCGCCAACGACGGTGCCGTGCACCAAGTCCACATCGTGCTGGGGTAACGATCCCGTACGAGGCGGCAATCAAAGGCTGCACTCTAGTTCCCACGAATGCCAGAGCCATATTGCCGCAATTCAAGATTGCGAATCCGAAAGTCGCATCGAAGCACGTCGGGTCATTTCCCGTCTCTCAGCGGGCGGCCAGCCTTCCCCGAGCGCGAGAGCAATTCGATCTGCGGTGTAAACCAGATCATCCACGCTCGAGCTACAGGAATGAAAAGAGATGTCCACGGTCAAGTCCTCGGCGTCTATTTTGCGATTTCACAAACATTAAGACGCTAGCACCTCTTCCAAACCATCGCAAAACAAGTGGTGGCAAAAATTGGCTGGGAGGCCTGGATTCGGTACACGCGGGGTACACGGCGAAACGCGCCGCCCGAAATGATTCGATATCAAGGAGAAGCATGGTGCCCGAGGTGGGGGTCGAACCCACACGACGTGTGAGCCTCAGAGCATTTTAAGTCCCCCGCGCATGCCATTCCGCCACTCGGGCGCGATGGCCGCTAGGCTAAATTATCAAGAGTTGCGCAGCAAGATTATGCGTCGTCGGGCCCGGGATTACGGCCGGTTTCATCTTGACGCGGGCCTGGCGACGGGCGCTGTCTCTCCTGAAAACAATAGAGGACCAATTCCACTCGCGTCGAAACGCCGAGCTTATCAAAAATTTGAAAAAGGTAATTCCTAATGACTCGGGCAGCACGGCGATTGGCCTTGGAATCGCCTTTCTCGCGCTCGATTTCCTTCGCTCGAGCCCACCAACGACCTCAACTCTCGCGTTCCCGGCTCTCGTCGCCGGCCTTCCGCTCATCGACGCCGCGCTGGCTGTGATCCGACGCCTGCTCGGGCGAGGCTCCCCGCTCTATGGCGATCGGCGACATTTTTACGATTTGTTGTCGGCACTTGGCTGGTCACCTATCTGGGTGGCGCTTACGTGTTATGCGATAACCGCCGCTCTGGGAATCACCGGATGGCGAGGCATGCACAACGAATCGGCCGCCTACTCGGCCACGGCCGTCTTCAGTCTGGGGCTCGTTGTTTTTGCGGCAATTCGCCTGGGCGCGTTGCGAGGAGCGGACAATAAACGCCGGACGCAGGGGATGCGCGCGCCATCAGTGAACCGGGAAATTCCGGAGGCGTGACCTATGTGTTGCTGCCGATAAGAATCGTGCGGCCGCCGCGGCGGCTGCGCTCCTGCGGAGTGGACTGTTTCTGCGCGCTGCCGAGCTGCACAAGCAGCTTGCGCAGCTTGGCTCGCTCTTCGAGGTCCATTTCGACGACTTCGAACGCTCGCGCCTGCGTGTTCGCGTCGCGGACGATCGTCTGCGCTTTAACAAACTTCTGCCCCGCGCTCAATCGCAGTTCGACGACGCTGCCCGGATGAAGGCTCTGCTCGCATACCGCCACGCCTCCGCCGAGCCCCATCTCGGCAATGTCCACACGGCAATTCTCCTTGAGGTTCATCGTGGTCGCGGGCACGGGGCGTTCGAGCCTCAAACGCGGGTAACGCCGCTGGCGGATGGCCGACGATGTCGGATCGCTATCGAGAAGCTCGATAGAGAACTCGGCGATGTTCAGCCCGCTGCGGGGAATAAAGTTGCGCATCCATTCGGCGTCGATCTTTTCGAGGGCTTGCGCCGCCACCACGCGCAGTTCCGATGGGTGCGCCCACCGCCAGGCCTTTCGCGCTTCGGCGACTTTTCGCAAAATCGCCTCCGCGCCTGACGTTCGAAGCCTGCCGAGCGCCTCGATTGCCTTTAACCGCAGAAACTCGGTCGATCCTCGCGGTAAATCGCCTTCGGCAATGCGCAGCAGGCGCATGTCGGCGACCTTTTCGCCGCTCATTCCAATTTCGTCGACGGCTAAAGGCTGGATCAGCGCGTCAAGGACATCGAATAGCTGCAATAGCAGCCGGCCGCGATCGGCCGCGCCGCTCGATGCGATTTGGCGCACCACGCGGTCGTGGGCGGTCCGCTTCCATCCCCTCATCCGCTCCGGCAGCACGCGCTCGACGGTTTCGAGATCGAGCCGCGTGAGTATTCCGATCGTATCAATGGCCTGGCTGGGACTGCCCTGGCGCAGTTGCGCGCGCAAATGCTCCAGGCCCTCCGGCCCGAGCGCATTCATCATCGATATCAACAGCTCGCAATCCTCGCGGAATCCCACACGGCTGAAGCGTCCGGCGATTTGTTCGGCTGCGGGCTGCGGGATTCGCCTCAGCAGGTCCGTCAGGCCGGAAGGCACGCTGCCTGTCTTCAACGCCTCTTCGATGAACTCCGGCAGGCGGTTCTCGACGGAAATTCTTGGGCGAAGACTCTTCCCCGCGCCCGCCTTTTCCGTGTCGAGGTAATCGAGCATCTCGACCGAACGCTGGATAGCGGTGTAGGAGCGCAGCTTCGTGGCCTCCTGCGATAGCCGGACGAACGCCGCGCCGACGAGGCTCTGCAATTCCGAATCTTTCTCTTCAGAAAGTTGCAAACCGAACTCGCGAATGGTCTCGACGAATAGTTTTTCGTCGGCTTTCGCATAAAGGGACGCCAGCTCGGCCACGCCCGTCGCGGTCTGCCGCCGCGCCTCGGCGTCTTTGCTGCGGATGCAGCCCGCATAGTTCGCCAGAATCTTCTCGCTGGCCTCTTTCTCTCCCCGCGCGGAGAGAGCTTCCACGTATTCCTTGACCCGCTGCGGCGGCACGCACCACGCATCCGGGGACTCCAGCACAGACTTCTTTTTTTCGTCGGGGACCTGCGACCAAAATTCCTGCGCCAGTACTTCCATGTGCGACTGAAAGTGCACGCCCGCCTGCGACATCTTCTCTTCGTAGACGCCGAGAATTTTCCGCAGCCCGTCGAGTTCTGAGCTCATGTCGTTGAGCATCTGCCGGACCGCGTTCACCTGCACGTCTCCGCGCTCGTAGCTTTCCAGCGCGAACCGGACGGCGATGTGCTCCGCGAGCTTCAACAATGTCGGCTTGTCCGACGACTCAGAGGGTGCCTGCGCCGCCAGCGCCGAGAGCGCCTGGCTGACGGTGAAGCGCGCGCGCCGCGGCAGCGTCGAAAGCCGCGACTGAAACGAACTTGGATCGAGCTTGTCCTTGGTCGCGTCGTTGGTCCGCGCGATCTGCGCGAGAACTTGTAGAATGCCTTGCAGCTCGTCCTCCTGCAGCGTCATCAAGCCGGTCTCGACCGCCATCGAGCCCGCGCCGCCGCGCGCCGAGCGGCTGCCGCGAATTCCAGAAGATGCATGAGCCCATCGGCTCGGACCGCGGCCTGGGATATCGCCACCGCCTCCAACTGGAGCATTCCAAGACTGACCACCGGGCCCACCGCCAGCGCCAACCGCGCCAGACCCTCCGCCATTTCCTTGTCCACCCGGCCCAGCGCCGGCGCCAGTTCCGCCTGCGCCACCACCATTTCCCGGACCGCCAAAGCCGCCGCTTCCCACGCTACCGCCGCCTGCGCCGACCCCGCCGACAGTTGCAACCGGCCCGGTCAAGCCCGTGCCTCCCGACGCACCAGGCGAATCATCTTTGTTCAGCCAGAAACCTCCGGCGTTCGGATCGACCGGCCTTCCGCTGCCGGTCCCACCGACAATATTCCACGTCCCCGAGCCGGAGCCACCGCCACCACCCGGTCCTCCTCCGCCATACACGGCTGCCACCGGACCTTCCACTGCCGGTCCGCTGCCGGAGCCGTCGCCAGGACCACCGCCCGGACCGCCGCCGGCGCCGACAAATGACCCGGCGTTTCCGGACACGCCCCCTGATCCGCCGCCTGCATAAAATCCCGAACCCGTTCCGCCGCCCGGGCCGCCGCCAGAACCGTGTCCCGCGCCGCCCGATTCCGAACCTCCGCCGACTCCTGAGCCGCCAAAGCCGCTCCAACCCGTCCCGGAACCGCCGCTCCCACCCGAACCGCTTCCCGAGCCAGACCCGCCACCCGGACCAGCTCCCGGACCATTTCCGGGGCCTGCGCCCGGACCCGCGCCAGGTCCCTGGCCTCCGCCCTTGGTGCCCTCAGCCGCGACGATCAATTGCAGAAGCTTTTCAGGGTCGTTCAAGAGCTCATCGGTCTGCTCGGAATTCATTCCGAGGGTCCGCGCGGCGAGCTGCGCCGCCATAGTGGTCTTCGCGACGGCCGAATCGGCGGGAACGAAACAAACTTCGTTCACATGAATGTGCGGATCGCCCTGGAGCGCGGCCTTCAACTGCTCGGCGAGTTGCACGGGCTTCGATCCGGAGCCGGTTGGAAAGCCGCGCACGAAGCGCGAGAGGCTTGCGTGGGTCAATTTGGGTGAGAAGTGTATGCTGGCGATGCCGGCAGCCGAGAGCATTCGCGCAAAGCTCTTTTCGGCAGCGGCCGACTCGAGTGGGGTCCCGTCAAGCAATAGGTTGTCGCCGGAAACGGCCAGCAGCAGGCCGGCTTCGTCGTCCGTGCCGAGCGCCGTCCGCAGCTCAGTCCAGGCGGTCTCATATTGCTTGGCCGTGCGCGGGTGCCCGAAATCGTACATGCGGGCGAACTTCAGCAGAATGTTGAGGCTGCGGACGAACGCTCGGGCAGCTGTCTGCCTGACGTTTGAGTTGTTGTTGGCCATGAATCTATGGGCGGGGAAACCCCCGTCCTACTTAAAATATGGGGTTTAGGGGTTGCGCGAGCAATGGTACTCGTGTCCTGTTTGGTACTAACGAAAGGACCTATCCAGGCGGTGGAACGGAAGTTCTGGAACTATTTGGGGACTCCGGAGCGCTTCAGCCAGCTCTCTAATTCGCGAACGTCGCCGAGCATCGTCACGGCACCATGCTTTCCAAGAAGAGCCGCTCGGGCGCGTCGCGCGCTGCCCGGCGGCAGGACGCCGACAAAGGGAATCTTGGCCGACTGAGCGGCGATCGCATCGTCCACATTGTCGCCCAGATAAAGAGCCTTGGCCGGATCGCGCCCGCCGAGGATTTTCAAGAGGCCTTCCGGGTGAGGCTTGGGCCGTTGCACGTCCTCCACGGTCACGATCTGCCGGAAGTACTCGCGGACGCGGCAGCGATCGAGCGTGTAGTCGGTTTCCTGCCTGACGCGGCCCGTAAAAAGCGCGAGTTCCGCGCCGCTGGTCAGGCGTCGAAGAGCCGGGCGCGGAAGCAGCCACTTTTCGCGAGCGACGTTGCCCTTGCCGTTCTTGCCCCAGTAAAGCTCCACGAACTTTCGCTTCACTTCCTCGTATTCGAAGTTCCCGCCGAGCGACTGCACCCACGCAGTCGATAGCTTCCAATCGTCGTTGAACCCCGACCGGTTTTTCCAAGCGTGCAGCTCTTCCCGCGTCACGCGCTTGCCCGTGAAAAACCGGACGGTGTCGAGCACCGTGCGGTGAAACGATCCGCGAACGTCGACCAAAACCCCATCCACATCGAAGATGATGATTTCAGGGCGCGATGTCACTGGATTTGCCGGACGGGTTGCGCGCGGTCGGGTACGATAAGAATTATTCGGAATGAGCGTCGTCCGATTCTGCCGGGGATTTCGCGGTCGGTTCGTCCTGCGTTTCCGGGGCCGCTTCCGGAGATTCGGACTCGGCAGCGAGCGCATCCGACGACCACGCTTCGCCAGGCGCAATGGCCGCCGGTGCGGATTCGCCATCCGATGCCGCTTCCGGGATCGTCGCGACCGTGGCTGCGGCCGAGGCTTTTTCAGCAGGCGCCGGCTCAGCCGTGCCGGTTGCCTTCAAAAATTCCAGCCGCTTTTCCAAAATGCCCGCCAGCAAATCGACCACCAGCCTTGCGCCGCTGCCATCGGTATCTTTCGCGGGATTGTATGCGCATACTTCGATCGCCGCGAGATGCGGCTGCTTCGCGAATACTTCGAGCGCCGCGCGCACTTCGTCGAGACCGAGACCGTCCATCCCGGGATAGTTCGTCGCCTGAAAATCCGCGATCACATCCACATCGAAGTGCAACACGAACTCGTGGGAATTGCCGTGGACTCGTTCAATGGCTGCTTCCGCCGCCGCCACCGGACCCATGCGTTGCACATCCGCCGCAAGATAGCGGCGCAGCAGCCCGCGGGCCAGCACCTCTTCTTCGGGCGGATCGAGACGGGCGACGCCAAATAGCGCGAGGTCAGGCTCTCGAACCAGCGGCGGTTCTCCCCAGAACCGGACCATCTCGGCGGCGCCGCGGCCCAAAATATGGGAAATCACCATGCCATCGACGCAGCCCGATGGCGTCGTCGCCGGAGTATTCAGGTCGGCGTCGCGATCCACATAAATCATGCTGACGTGCCGAAAATAGCGGCGCAACCCTGCTACCGTGGCGAGAGCGATCGAGCAGTCGCCGCTCAGAATCAGGGGCAGCGCGCCGGATTTCACGGCCTGCTCGACGCGCGGCTTCAGTGCTTCGAGCGACGCGAGCACGCGCGAGAGATTCCGCGCGCGCGGGCTTTCCTCATCCGGCCGGTACAACTGAAGAGGATCGTCGCCAAGGTCGGAGACTTCGTAGCCAATCGAGCGCAGCCGGTCCGCCAAGCCCGCGCTACGGAGCGCGAATGGCGCGCCCTCGTGGCCCAGCGACATTGCAGCCGCGCTGGTGGGAGCGCCCAAGAGGGCAATCTTATTCGCCTGGCGGACGATTTTGACCGCCACTCACTGTCTCCTTGCAGTTGATTTGACGCCTCTGGGCGAAGGCCGGCGCAAGCTCAATCCGCGGACTTGCTCTGCCGCGCGGCAAGCTCCGCCGGAAGGGTGAAGCGCACGTCCTCGCGAATCAAATCCAGATCGCGATGATTCGTGAATCCGAATCCCGAAAGGCGCTGGCTCACCTGCTCGACCAGCACTTCCGGCGCGGAAGCGCCGGCCGTCAGGCCAATCGTCTTCACGCCGTCGAGCAATTTCGCTTCAATGTCGTTCGAGTCCTCGATTAAACGCGCCGCCACGCCCGCGCGCTGCGCCACTTCCACCAGGCGGTTCGAATTCGAGCTGTTCGCCGAGCCCACGACGAGGATCAGTTCCACCTCGCGAGTCAGCGCCTCCACCGCTTCCTGGCGGTTCTGCGTGGCGTAGCAGATGTCGTCCGACGCGGGGCCGACAATCGAAGGAAATCGCTGCCGCAGCCGCGCGACGATTTCTTGCGTGTCGTAAAGCGAGAGCGTCGTCTGCGTCAAAAACGCGAGCCGCGATGGATCGGGTACCTGTAGCTGATCGACTTCCTCAACGCTCCCGACCACGACGGTCTGCTCGGGCGCTTCGCCGGACGTGCCGACAATTTCCTGGTGGTCGCGGTGACCGATCAGAATCAGCGTCCGGCCCTCGCGCGCAAATTTGAGCGCTTCGAGGTGAACCTTGGTCACGAGCGGGCAGGTCGCATCGATCACGCGCAGCTCGCGCTCCTTCGCTTCCGTGCGAACACGCGGCGGCACACCATGCGCGCTAAAAACCAGCACCGCTCCGACCGGCACTTCGCCGATCGTCTCGACGAAAATGGCGCCTCGGCGCCGCAGTTGGTCCACTACGTACCGGTTGTGCACGATCTCGTGGTGCACGTACACCGGGCTTCCGTACGCTTCGAGCGCGAGTTCGACGATATCCACCGCACGAACCACGCCGGCGCAAAAGCCGCGCGGCCGGACGCGAACGAGAGTCTTGACCCCGCTCGTTGTTCCCTGGATCTGTGTAAGGCTCAATGTCGTCTCCAGAAACTCTCGTAATATTACCTTAACCTATCTCTGGCCGCTAGATTCTTCGCCGTCCCTTTGTGCCTTTCTTGCGGCTTGCGCGGCGGCACTTGCTTCTTGCGGTCGCGCCGAGATTCGCCACGTTGCTTCAGGAGCCTATGAGCCTCGCCAGCCGGTTTATTGGCGATTAGAACTGATCGCCGTCATTTATTTTCAATGAGTTTGACTACCTTCTAATAACCATAGTTGGCGATTAGAATCCCATATTCCGTTGCGAGCGCGACGAGTCCGAATGCAGAACTTCGAGGCTCGGGCCGTCATTGGTAACCAGTGAGTAAGGTGCCGGTCCCGCCGTGCTGCCCCGCGGGCGCCACGATTCCAAATCGTCGCTGCCAATCTCATACGTCAGACTCCGAACCTCAGACTCTAGCATCTGGAACTCAGTGGACGATTGCAAGCGGGAAGTCCTGTGGATTGGCGCCTGAGAGTCGAGGCGCGATTTAACTGCGGGACCGCGCAGCAACACTGGGCGCTACGCTCGGCGGTCGGCAATAGGCGCCCGGCGACCCGCGCGCGTCCAGTTCCAGCAAATCCGAGTTGGCAGCCGATGATTGTGATATAGACTCTCTCGTTCGCTTGGTACAAAACCTCGGCCGGGTCGACTCTGTTACTCAGAAACTCGTGACCGTGCGCTTTGTGACCAGAAGGAGATGTGTGCGATGAAGAAGGTCCTTGCCGGCGTCGTTGCGTTTTTGTTTGTGGCAGTGCTGGGCTCCCGTATCGCGGCCGGGGGAAACGATGCCCTACGAGAAGCAGACCGCGTGCAGATCGAAAAGCTGATGTGGCAGTACACTCGCGCCCTGGACACCGAGAACCCGGATGCGTATGCCGCCGCATATACGCAGGATGGCCAATTCGGCAGCGGCCCGAACGCGATCAAAGGGCACGATGCGCTCAAGAAAATGATCGCGGATCTTCGGCAACGATCCGCTGACGCTGAAGCCAAAGGCGAGAAAAGGCCGCCCATGTACCACATGAGCGCGAACAGCTACCTCGAATTCGTCGATAAGGATCACGCGCACATGGAGGGTTACTGGCTGACCGTGTTCGGCCAGCAAGGCCCGAATGTGCCGGTTCGCGTGGCTGCTGCCGGGCGGGAGGTCGATGAACTCGTGCGCGTGAATGGGCAGTGGCTTATCAAGTCGCGTGACGTCGCACCAAAGGACTGAGCGAAGCCGGCCCGGTCATTCGTTCGAAATCGATAGACCAAGCGCGGAAGTTCAAAATCGCTCGACGAGTGGCGCACGCGGCGAACAACGCACTTAAATAAAGCAGCCGAGATTGCCTTCGAATCCTTGTTCCACACGTCCATCCGGCCAAACGACGATGGGAACCATGTCACCGTACGTGCGGGCCTGGTCCAGCACTTCCTGGCTCACCTCCACCCGGCGTTCTTCGTATGCGACGCCCCCGGCTTCGAATTTCCGGAGAAGTTTTACACACGCGTCGCATCCCCGGATGGTGTAAACGATGGGAACTTGCGTATTGTCCCGAAGGGGGGCAAGAGGCAGCGAACCCTTTCTTCAGGGGCTAAAGCCCAACCCTTAAGTGCTCCGAAATGTCGGAGCTGAAGCTCCGACCCCCTAAAAAGGCCTGCGGCATAGCCGCGCCAGACACAAATTAGGACTGCGGCGGAACGTTCATGTCCACGCGCCCCGGTTCAGCCGCGATCGGGCAGGTTGAGGGCAGCCGATAGGAGCGCTCGCATCTCCTTGATTGATTCCTTCTGCCAATCCGGGAAGCGGGGCTTAATCCGGGCGATCACTTCTCGAAGGAATTGTTGCTTGCTGGCCTCCGGCGCCGTCCCGAAGGTAGTTCCCTGGGGCAGATTCAGTTCGGATGCGACCTGATTCCCGATCGCGGCCAGCTCAGCGTGAGCGCCCGCCGATCGTTCCGTGAAGTGCGTGATATAGCGAGTATCGCGCGTGTAAAACACGAACACGGGTATCGCGCGGGATTTGCCGTCGTTGCTGAGAAATTCGTCCATAATGTCCGGGTTCTGGTCGCGAAGAAAGATTCGCAGGTCCATGCCCGTCGCCTCGGCGATGCGGGCGACGGTTGGGAGTTCGCGGTAGACGTCGCCGCACCAGGCTTCGGCCAGGGCGAGGATTTTCGCCGGGCCGTTCGGCAAAGCGGCAGCCCACTTGAAAAACGAGATGTCGTCGGCCGTCAGCGGGGATTCCTTGTAGTACAGCTCAAACTTGTCGCGATTGACGGTCGCCTGCGCCAGGAAATCTGCGTAGGTAAGTCCTTGCTCGAACCGGGCGGGTGTGACAACCGTGGTTGCTTCCAGCATGTTTGCGACTCCAATCTGACGGCCCTAAGGACAAATCGTACCATAAGACCTCGACACGGCATCTGGACTGCACGCGGACCTGGAAGGTCCCAAGTGCGGAAACCAAACGCAAAGAGCCGGCTAGAAGGGGGCGCTATGAAGAGACGCACGTTTGTAAGCCAAAACGTGCGGCACCGGTAGGTTTTCGTTCGATCGTCGACGCGCGGTCGCTATTGTGGGGAGAAGATGAGGAGGGCGTTGCCGGGCATGGCGCCGAAGCCGGGATAGCCGGAGACGACGGCGATGATGCCGTCGGCGATGACCGGACCACCGACGTCGAGCGAGCCGCCTTTCGCCGGAACGCCGTTCACGGAAGTAGATGACTGCGCGGTATCGAAATCCCAAACAATTTTGCCATCTGCAGCGGCGTACGCGCGCAAGTGTCCGTCGATCGAGCCGGAGAACACAGCGCCGGGTATCGCGGACACCGCTTGCGACTGCGCCGGACTGCACGGGCGACGATCTCCGCAGCCCGGCGGCGGCGTCTTCCAAAGAAGTTTTCCATCAGCGACGCTATAGGCGGAAATTCCGCCGCCTTTGCTGGGATCCGGTCCCCTCCCCTGAAACGCGAGATCGGATACGGCCACGTAGAAAATTTTCCCGTCCGTCGCGGGACCCCATTGCACTCCGCCGAGCAAGCCGCCAGTGCCCGCGCGAGCGTGCCAGAGCAATTTTCCCTTCGCGTCGGGATCTACGCCATACACAAGCCCGGATTTTTGGCCGAGCAGCAGCACGCGCTTTCCATGGCGAGGCTGCACGAGAATCGGCGACGCGCCCAAATCGAATTCGGGAACGGTAGGTTCCGCGCAATTCGCTCGCGGCGGAGTGCCGCATTCGATTCTGTAAATGTCTTCCTTGTCGAATTGCGTCGACCACAGCAGCTTGCCGCTTTTGAGATCGAGCGCGACGACCGCGTCGCTCGTTTCGGTGTCCGGCTCGGAATAGTTGTCTCCCGTGCCGACGTAAATTCTCCCTTTGGCGGCATCGATCGTGGGCGAGGACCAAATCGCCATGCCGGAGGGCGCGAAAATTGTGCGGCCGTCCGCTGTTTTTCCATGGGGTGACGGCGCCTCGGCCGCCATGTACGTCTGCCAGACGGCTTGTCCGCTGGCGGCATCCATCGCGACCACGCTGCCGCGAAACGTGCAGCATTCGTAGCCCGGCCGTCTGCGGGCCTGCTCTTCACCGGAAGACACGGGAACGTAGAGGCGTCCCTTGAAGTAATTTGGCGTGCCGGTGATCGTGGCGGCCGGATGTGGGTCGGCTTGCGTGCGCCAGAGAAATTTGCCCGTTGCGGCATCGAGCGCATTCACTCCGCCGTTCGCATCGCCATAGAAGACCGCGTCCGCTGAACCCGCAAGCCCGATCACGAGGCCGGAGCGCACCGGCTTCCCGGTAGTCGCCCAGAGTGTGCAGCCCGTCGCGGCATCGAGCGCGTAAACGGTGCCGTCATTCCCGCCAACATACACGCGGCCCGCGTAAATCACCGGCTGAGACCGCACGATTTTGACGTTGGGAATTCCAAACGCCCATTTCAGCTTGAGCTGCGGCACGTCCGCTGCAGAGACGCCTGCCTGCGCCGCCGTTTGGAATCGCGAGTTCGCGGGATCGGTGCTCCAGGCAGTCCACGCGGAACCGGTCGGTCCGGACGGCTTCACGCTCGGCGCGCAACGATTCGCAATTTGATCCGCGGGCACAGGCGAGGCCGCTGGGGCGCCCGGAACTTGCGTCGCCGGCTGCTGCCTGGTTGGAGCGGGCGCTTCGTCCGACTGAGCGATCGCTCGCGACCCCAAAAGCGCGCATCCGACGATCAGCGCAGCGAAAAAAACAAAAATTCTGCGTGGCTGGGCGTTCATCGACCCCTCCCCAAATTCCCCCGAAGGTTGCTGTTGTGACGGTGATCTCGCGAACTGCGTTCCTTTGCAGCGACGGAAGATTAGCAGAAAATGGCAATGTTTGGACAAGGCGCTGGATCGCTGCGGGGGTGTACAATGGCGGCCATCGCAGCGAGCCATAAGAAATTCTTGGCGGCGAAACGATCCGAATTCTTGCAACGAACAAATTGAAGGAGTGCGCTGATGAATAGACGAAAAATGCTGTCGCTTCTCGGACTTTCTCCCGCGTTGCTCGCCGACAAATCTCTCGATGCGCAGCAAAGCCAGACAAGCGCCAAACAAGCGAAGCCGTCCGTTGCGCAGCCGAAAGTCGAGGGACTCAATCCCAAGGGCACGCCGCCTCCCATCCAGCTGATTCCGATGGCACCGCGGCTCGACAGCCTCGACGGAAAGACTGTGTGGCTGATCGACACAGGGTTCGAAGGCGGCGGATTCCTGCTGCAGCAGATTCAGCAATGGTTCAAAATCAACATGCCGACCGTTAACACGGTCTTCCGGAGAAAAGCCGGGCCGTACATGGAGGATGATCCGGCGCTGTGGAAAGAGATCAAGGAGAAGGGCCATGCAGCGATCATGGCCATCGGGCATTGAAGCACGTGCACCCCAGCGACCGTCGGTCACTGCATAACGGTTGAAAAGATGGGCGTGCCGACCACGCCCATGGTAACTCGGGCGTTCAAGGAACTCGCGATCCTGAACGTGGCGAAGCGCGGCATGCCGCATCTGCGCATCACGTTCACGCCGCATCCCGTCGCCGCGAAGACTCCCGAACAACTGCGCGCGTACATTGAGGGCAACGATCCGATCAGCGGCAAGCCAATGATGAAGGAGATCGTCGACGCGCTGACCGTGCCGCTTTCGGATGACGAAAAGAAGACGGGGATCGTGCGCGTTTCGGTCGGACCGGAAAAATACCCCCCGGACACGCCGAAAAATCTACAGCAGTTTTATCACGACAACGGCATGACCGATTTTCTGCCGGTCATCATCCCGACCGAAGAGGAAGTCGCCGAGATGCTGAAAGGCACCAGCCACCAGCCGGACGAACTGGTCGGCGCGATGGCGGGGGGCGCTTACCCGCCGTGGTCCTACACGGTGAGGCAAGTGGCGATCAACGCCGTGATGGCAGGATGCAAGCCGGAATATTTTCCGGTCATTCTGGCGATTGCGTCGTCGGGCACGCCGTCGCTGATGAGCTCGACGAATTCGTTCGCGTACGCGGCGGTAATCAACGGGCCGATCCGTGACAAACTGAACATGAATTACGGAATCGGAGCGCTCGGACCGTTCGCGCAGCCGAACGCCGCGATCGGGCGCGCATGGACGCTCGTCTCGAGGAACCTTGCGAACGGTGGAATTCCGGGCGACACGTACATGGGATCGCAGGGAAACAATCTCAATTACAACAATCTCATCATGGCGGAAAACGAAGCGGCGAGCCCTTGGGCTCCGTTGCACGTGCAGAAGGGCTTCAAGGCGCAGGAAAACGTCGTCAGCCTGTTCCGGGGGCTCGGTATCGTGCCCGGGCAAGGCGCCAGGGGAACGAGCACGGACACGCCGAAATACGAGGAACAGTTCAGCGATCTTTTCAGCGTGTTTACCGGCTTCTTCGGAGGGCTGGTGGTCGCTGATCCTCTAATCGCCGCGAACCTGAAGGAGCGCGGCTACGACACAAAGGACAAGCTGATCGATTGGCTCTACAAAAACACGACGCAGTCCGTGAAAGATTATAAGAGCCGCGACTTCGCTTACGGATTTGATTACCCGCGTGCGCTCAAGGGACTCGAGCCGTACAAGACGTGGTACGCGATGCCGGACGATGCCCTGATTCCGCGATGGCCGCACCGCGACGACATCAACGTGGTCGTCGTGGGAGGGCAGACGAACGCGTTCTTTCAGGGCGGAAGCCTGAGCTATACGGTCAGCGTTTCGATCGACAAGTGGGCGTAGCAATTCGCTAGGCTGTTCTCGCGCAAGCGCTGTGGCCGCGATCAAAAGTCTGGTGTAAACTACCCGCGTTTTTGGGGAGCCAGTCTAGAGCTTGTGTCGAAAGAAAGGGGGAATCGCCATGAATCGTCGAGATTTCTTGCAATCTGTGGGCGCTTTATCTGCAAGCTTGGCCTTGCCGGGAGCAAGGCGCGTGTTTGCCGAGGGCACAGCGCCCAGCGGTTGGCGCACCTTCGAAGTGACAACGCACGTCGAAGTTCTGAAGCCCTCTGGCCCGACGCGTATATGGGTGCCCGGGGCGCTCACCATGAAGACGCCCTTCCAAAGGACGCTCTCAAATAAGTTCCATGCTGAGGGCGGATCGGTGCAGACGGTCCAGAGCAAGGCCGACGGTCTCGAAATCATCTCCGCAAAATTTCCAGCTGACGTGAAACCGGTCTTGACCGTCACGAGCCGGGTCACGACAAGAAACTACGCGGTCGATCTTTCCGCTCCCGGCAAGGGGCCAAAAGCGAACCGCGCCGAGTTGGAGTATTTCACGCGGTCAACGAACCTCCTGCCGACCGACGGCATCGTGAAATCGACAGCGACCGACATCACGAAGGGCGCGACCACAGATGTTGACAAGGCGCGGGCGATCTATGAGTGGATCGTCGAGAATACCTTTCGGGATCCGAAGACACGCGGTTGCGGCGTCGGCGACATCCGCTTCATGCTGGAGACCAAAGACCTGGGTGGCAAGTGCGCCGATTTGAATGCGCTGTACGTCGGACTGGCGCGCGCGGCGGGCCTGCCGGCGCGTGATGCGTATGGCATTCGCGTCGCCAAGTCGGAACTCGGGTACAAGAGTCTCGGCGCATCGTCGGAGAAAGTGACGAAATCGCAGCACTGCCGCGCCGAGGTGTACCTCAGCGACCATGGTTGGGTTCCCGTCGATCCCGCCGACGTCCGGAAGGTCGTTCTCGAGGAGCCTCCGGGGAATCGCCCGCTGGACGACGACATGGTAAAAAGGGCGCGGGCGCGGCTCTTCGGATCTTGGGAGATGAATTGGATGGCGTTCAACTTCGCCCACGATGTGCCACTCCCTGGGTCGGACGGGAAACCGGTCGGCTTCCTGATGTACCCGCAGGCGGAAACTGCCAGCGGCCGGCTCGACAGCCTCGATGCGGACGCCTTCAAGTACGAGATCACGTCACACGAGATCACGCACAACGGTTAACGACCAGAGATCCCGTCGCACCCGGCGAGGCCGTCGGCCCAAAGCCGCGGGCCATATCACTTGGGGCCGGGTGCGATCCTGCCAGGAGACCTCAGCGGAGTATCCTCAATAAAATGAGGAACACATGGCGTTTATTTGGGGCGCCTCGTGTTAACAATCAAGAAAACTGGTACCTCCAGACTATTGCGGCGGACGTTCCTGGGCCGCAGGATAGTGCATCGTAGCGGACCCGACGCAGGTCCGCGGGGCGTGGAGCGGCGCGTGCGCCGAGCCGAAAGCCGCGCTCCAAGCCGGGGGCAGAACTGCAATGTCACAAATTTCCTCGCACGGGACAAAAAGCAATGCCTGATGCTGCGCGAATTGCGCAAGCGAACGCGCTCGAAGTCCCGGTCACGATTCAAGGATCGAAAATCGTCGCGGGGACCGAGCAGCGCGAACTATTTACTGAGACCACGAAGACCACGCTCACATTCGACAACGGCGCCGTGCTAAATCTGAAGGCCAGGGTCTTGGCAGGGCAATCCGTTTTTCTCCGCAACGAGCAGTCCGGACGCGAAATCCTGTGCCGAGTGCTGGAGTCGCCGCCGGAAGGTCAGACGGGCTACACGGATCTGGAATTCACCGTTCACGATCCGGAATTTTGGGCCACGCCCGCAGAAAAGCCCGCAGCCGCCGCGCAAACATCCGAAATTCAAGAAGTGAATGAGGCGGCAGGGAAAAGCCTGGTGGCTGCATCCATCAGGGAAGACCTTGCACCAAACTACGAGGAAGTTCCAGCGCCCCCTCCGGAAACTCCAACGCCGCTACCCTCCTCGCATTTGCCTGAGACGACAGAGGCATCACCCGAGCCGCCGGAGGCCGTGGAGTCCAACGACGCGAAAGACGAGGAGCAACTTGCCGCGCTGTTGGTACGAGAGGCCAAACGCGCAGCCAAACGGGCAACCGCTGCAAAGGAAACGAATCAGGTCGAACAAGCGCCGGCCTCCGCGGATGCGCCAGACCAGAGCCAGACAGTTTCGGCCGTCGCAAGCAAGGCAAAAGCATTTTCAACACTGGCCTTTCGGCTGCACGCGATGCGCCAACTGACCACGGGCAAGAACGCGGTTGCCGTGGGAATCGTCGCGTCCGTCCTGATCGCGGCGGCGATCGGTTTCATATGGCACACCGTGCGCGGCACATTCATTCACGAAGACGATCGACCGTTCGCAGCCTCCACCCAATCAGCGCAACATGCGCTTCCCGCCGGTGCGCCGCCATCGCAAGTGCCGGCTTCGGCTGTTGCCGCGGGAGGACCGGCCACCGCGCCCCCTCCGTCGGCATCGAAGAGTGAGCACCCGACCGTAGCGCAAGAGCCCCCTGTCAAAACTGCAATGAATTCGGCCGGGACAGCAGCCCTCCGAGTCGCGCCGCGCGGCAAGACCGTTGAAGATTCTGCCGCGTCGGCCGCGCCGAAGGCGGGAACCGGCAGGGCCGTGCTTAACGCCGACGCGGCAGCGTTGGGGCAAGGAAAGCATCGAAGACCAAATCAGCTGATTGCCCAGGAAACCATTCCCGCGAAGATTGTCTCGCAAACTCAGCCAGCTTTCCCTCCGTGGGCGAAAGACCTCGACGTGGACGGGGTCGTGAAACTCGACGCTGTGATCGATGAAAAGGGGAATGTGACGGAAACAAAACTGCTGTCTGGTCCGCGCGTGCTACGGCATGCGGCCGAAAGAGCAATAGAGCTATGGATTTTTGAGCCCGCGCAGTCAGACGGGAAGCCAACCGCAACCCACATGGAGCTCACGGTCGAATTCCAGAGATAGCCTGGCTCTGTTGACACCCCCGCAGCAAGCGGCCCGGTTTCTCGTAGCGCCGGCCAGTCCTGACCGCAGCCGGAACGCACCCTGCCGGCCCTTTTCCTGTCGAGCAACTCAGCGTGGGTCAAAAGCATTTCCTTCCCCCGCATAATTCTCGATCTATCAGATTGCCTGCAATTGACCCGGTACCAGTCCTGACTGAGTTGACTTCCAATTGGGATTGCGTTAATAAAGCGTGGCCGTGAGTGCGGCGGCAACAGGCGATCTTGAACCCGTAAAACATTGTCGCTTTACTGTTACGGGAACATCGTCGAATCGTCGCCGGCCCTCTCGGGTCTAACTCCAGATCCAAGGAAGGGATTTGCCATACTAACGAATCTCGTGGTGCCCAAGACAGGCGGGATGAACACGACCAAGGTCAACATCGTCAAGTGGCTCAAGAATGAGGGCGATGCGCTCAAACAGGGCGAGCCGGTCGTTGAACTGGAAACGGAAAAGGTCAGCTACGAACTCGACGCGCCGGTCGAGGGCGTACTTTTGAAGATCATGGCCCGCGAACGGGCTGAGGTCGAGGTCGGCGGCCTGCTCGGCTACATCGGCAAGCCAGGAGACGCTATACCCACATCCTAGAAATTCGCAGGCGAGTTAGATAAGCCCCGGAGGAATCCGCAATGGCAGCGCAAAATGGACTCGGGAAGGACCGGTTGATCTGGATGTACACGCAGATGCTGCGCATTCGGGAGTTCGAGGAGCGCGTCAAGCGCACCTTCGTCGAACATCCCGGCGTGATTCGCGGCCACGCGCATCTGGGCGACGGCGCGGAAGCCAGCATCGTTGGGTGCCTCGCGACGCGCCAGGAAAACGACCCCGTGATGCCGAGTTACCGTTGCCACGGCTACCCGCTCGTGCTCGGCACGCCCGCGGGAGCCTTGATGGCCGAGATCTACCAGCGCAAGGGCGGTGTGTGCCAGGGTTTCGGCGGCTCGATGCACCTTGCCGATCCGGCGCACCACTTTCCAACGGCTTCCGGAATCATCGGCCAGGGCATCGCCCATGCTGCAGGCGTTGCGTACGCTGCGCAAGTGAAGAAGACCGGGCAAGTGGTCTATTCCTTTTTCGGTGATGGCTCGTCGAAACAGGGCGCGTTCCACGAAACTCTGAACCTCGCGGCCGTCTGGAAACTTCCGGTGGTTTTCATCCTCGAAAACAATGGGTATCAGGCATACACGCGAGTCGGTCTCGAAGATGCCAACGCCGCCGCCGGCGACCCGCTCTCGCAAAAAGCGACGGCCTATAGCATCCCGGGCGTGACAGTCGATGGCACCGACGTGCTCAAAGTCTACGAAGTGGTTGGCAAAGCGGTCGCGCGGGCGCGCGCTGGTGAAGGGCCGTCGCTCATCGAATCGAAATTCTATCGCCTCAGCCCGCATGGCAACGCCATCACCGTGCCGCCGGTCCCGACGCAGTTCCAGGAACACGAAGCCATCGAGGTCTACGGCAACAAGGCCGAATTCGAAGCGGCCAAGAAGAATGATGGCATTTTGAAGTTCCGCGCGTACCTGATCGGCAATGGCACCCTGACGGATGCCGATGCTAAGCGCATCGAAGAAGGTGTCCGCAACGAAATGGAAGAAGTCGTGAAGTTCGCGCTGGCAAGTCCGTTGCCCGCGCCCGAAGATGCGTTGAAGTATGTTTGGGCTTAATGGTCCGCAAGGAAACAAGGAGGCAGCATGCCGCGCGAAATGATGTTCGCTGAGGCGATCGCCGTCGCGATCATGGAAGAGATGCAGCGCGACCCCAACGTGGTCTTCTACGGCCAGAACATGGCGATGACCGACCGCGACCCTTTCGCCCGGAAATTCGGCAAGGACCGCGTGCGCATCACTCCGATCTCGGAAACGGCCGAACTCGGAATCGCGATCGGCGCGGCGATGTCCGGCCTGCGGCCGATCGTCGAGCTGTACATGGCCGAATTCATGCTGGTCGCCTTCGACGAAGTGATCAACGAGGCGCCGCGGCTACGCTACATGTCCGGCGGGCAAGTGAAGGTTCCGGTCGTCTTCAAGGCGGGATTCGGATTCGCGGCCGGCTGGGCCGGGCAACATTCGAACTGCATCTACGGCGCGATGATGGGCGTCCCAGGCCTCAAGGTCGCGGTTCCCTCGAACGCGGCGGACGCGTACGGGCTGATGAAATCGGCAATTCGAGACGATAACCCTGTCGTCTATTTGCACCACTACATGCTGATGCTGGACAAAAGCCCTGTGCCCGACGGCGATTACCTTGTTCCGTTCGGCGTCGCGGACGTCAAGCGCGCCGGTAAAGACGTAACCATCGTCGCCACGGCGTGGATGGTGAAGAAATCTCTGGCCGCCGCTGAAATGCTAGCCAAGGAAGGTATCAGCGCGGAAGTGATCGACCCACGAACGGTTTCGCCGCTCGACACCAAAACCATCGTGGACTCAGTGAAGAAGACGGGCCGGCTCGTGCTCGTCGATCAGGCGCCACGCCACGCGTCCGCAGCGATCGTGATCGCCGGCGAAATTGCCGATCAGGGATTCAAGTATCTCAAGGCGCCAGTGAAACTCGTGACGGCGCTCGACACATCCGTGCCGTACAGCGAGCCGATGGAAACCTACGTCCTGCCGAGCGAAGCGAAAATCGTGGACGCGGTAAAATCCGTGTTAGCCGTGCAAGCCGCCACCGTCTAGCGCGCAGGCGATTCGCTAGCATCCCAAGCGCGGGCCGGCTTGCGACCCGCGACGAACGCTCATTTGCATTTTCTGTCTCTGCAGTTCCCCGCGCTTCTGCGGTGCACGCCTTTGCAGTTGGTTTCCCTGCCGCAGGCCTTTTCTCCGTCACTCTGCGTCTCTGTGGCAAATCCTACTTCGGAAATTGAGCGCTCGTCGAATTGAATGCCTTTGTCACGAGCTCGTTGAGCGATTTCTTCCTCCACTCCGCATTCAGCACTTCAATTCCCCACGGCCCATCGTAGCCCGCCTTCAATATCTGGCTGACGAATCCCTTCACGTCGTATTCGCCGTCGCCGCAGAAGAGACGATGATTGATCGTGTCCTCATGCAGGCTCCAGGGACATTCAAATGTCCCATCGTTGATCTCGACGGCGAGCATGTATTTCAGCGGCACGCGCGCCACTTTTTCGTAAGGAATCTTGAGCTTGGTGATATGCCACAGATCGAAGCAGATTCCGCCGTTCTTCGCGCCCGCGCCGCTGACGAGTTCGACCGCCTTTTCGACTGAATCGATCGTCGAGAACGGCATCATTTCATATACGATGCGTGTGCCGCGCTCTGCCGCGTCCTTGCAAAGCGCCGCGAAGGCCTCCGTCATGCGCGGCATCGGACAATTGCTGCGCTCGAACTCGCCGACTTTCACGTGCCGCGCTCCCAGCGCCTCGGCCGCATCGAGCAGAAACTTCTTCGCCACGTCGGATTGCTGCTTCTTCTCGCCCTCCATGAACCAGTCCATCAGGAATTCGAGCTCGATGTGCTTGATGCCGTTGCCGTCCAGAATCTTCTTCATTTCCTTAAGGCTGTATTGCTGGAGAGCGTGCGCGAGGTCCGCATGCCAGATCCCGATGCCCTTGAACCCGGCGCGAGCCGCAGCCAGTACGCGATCCTTGAAATCAAACGGGCTGTATTCGCGGTCCGTGTGCGGCTCGGCTCCGCCCGCAAGCGTCCAGTACGAACCCAGCAATTCCACGTTTTTCGCCATCGTTGATTCCCTTCTGAGGTTAGCGACGTGCCGCATCCTATCACGGGCCTGCGGTGAAAGCGCAAATAACGAACCGATGCGGCGATTTCTGCCGAGCGATGCTATTCTCTGAAACTCATTTCCACGGAGAAGCCATGCTACTCAAGGGACAAGTCGCCATCGTGACGGGCGGTGGGCGCGGCATCGGCCGCGCGATCGCGCGCAGGTTTGCATCGGAAGGCGCATCGGTAGTCGTCGCCGCGCGAAGCGAGGGCGAACTAAAGGAAGTCGTGGCGGAAATTCAAAGCGCCGGTGGCAAGGGCGCGGCAGTCGCGGCGGACATCGGTCGCGAAGCCGACTGCCGGAAAATCGTCAGCGAGGCGCGCGCCGCCTTCGGCTCGATCCACATCCTCGTCAACAACGCCGGAGTTTTCGGGCCGGTGCGGCCCGTCGAACAAATCAGCGCGAGAGAGTGGGACGAAGTGCTCGCCGTGAATCTGCGCGCTCCGTTTCTGTTGGCAGGTCTGGTGCTGCCCGAGATGTATCAGCGCGGCTCGGGGGCGATCATCAACATCTCAACCGTCGGCGCCAAGGCCGCATACCCCCTCAATAGCACGTACTCCGCATCCAAGGCGGGCCTCGATGGCCTCACGCGCACCCTCGCCGCCGAAGCCGCGCGCAAGGGCGTGCGCGTCAACGCCATCTGCCCCGGCCCTGTTACGGAAACGAAAATGTCGAAGGACTTGACGGTGCAGTTCGCCGCCCATTTCGGTTCGCAGGGAGACGAAGTATTGAAACGGATGATCGAAGGAACGTTGCAGGGTAGGCCGCAGACCGCGGACGAAATCGCGTCCGCGGCCCTGTTCTTGGTTTCCGGTCAGTCTTCCGCGATTACTGGGCAGACTCTGAATGTGGATGGCGGAATGATTTTTTACTAATTGCATCGAGCGCGCTGTAGCTGCGCCGCGCGGTGCTCGCCACGACGCGCACCCCCACCTCCGCCCAATCGAGTCCCCGCTCGCCGATCGTGCCGACGAGATAGCAGATCCCCGCCAGCACCGACAACGCCACGAAAATCAGCCCGAAAAGTATCTCTGCCGCAATCAACTCGCGCACGAAGTAGAGTTGCAATATGAAAAGAACCGCCAGCGTCCAGAGAATGCGCTTGCGTGCTTTCGGCGAAATCGAATTCACAACTTCCTTTAGTTGGCCCAAAACAGTGTTCATCGAACCTCGCTTGACCTCACGCCCAGTTAGATGCACGGGTCCGGCCAAAGAGACCGTCGCTAAGTGATTGAAAGTTCAACGAATACAAGATTGCGAAGTTCCAAAATGGAAAGGAGTTTCCGCTATTAGGGAAGGACAAACGTCGAAAAGTGCACCGTTTGCTGACGCTCTGCGGCGCCAGTTTATGTCAAGGCGAAGATCGCAATTCGATTTTGTTTCGCGCCGTGAGCCGCGTGAACGCCTAGCGGCTTTCGAAAGGATACCGGTTCTGGGCGAGCACCGCGTCCGCCACGCGCCGCCGAATCGCAATCGCATCGACAGGTGCGTGCTTCGCAAGCCGGCGCAACGCCGCGAGTTGCGTAACGAGAGTGTCGCCATCGGAAGTCGCTGCCAGCGCCGTACGCGCTTCTTTCTCGATGCGGTCCATCGCGTCGTACGTGAACGCGCGGGTCGCCTCCGCCATCAAACCGGCCGCCTGCCCGCCGCGCGCCGCGGCCTTCTGCGCGCGCCGCAGCGACGATTCGATCGCGTACACGTCCATCACGATATTTGAAAGTGACGCGACGATTTCCTGGCGGTCCGCGATCTTGTCGAGGAATTTCTCCACTGCCGTTCCCGCCGCGAGCAGGAAAACCTTCTTCGCCTGCGCAAGCGACCGCTCTTCCTCGGCAAACGCGCCCTCCGGCGCCTCCTCGAACGACGGCCCCGCAAGCAGTTCATCAGCGAGTTTCTTCGCGGCCGGAATGAGCGGCAGCACGCCTCCCATCGCGCGCTTCAGCAGCATCTGAATGATGAGCATGCGGTTGATTTCGTTCGTGCCTTCGAAGATGCGGTTGATGCGGCTGTCGCGGTAGGCGCGCGCCATCGGATAATCTTCGTGGAATCCGTACCCGCCGAGAATTTGCAAACCCTCGTCGACGCAGTAATCGAGCGTTTCGCTACCCACGACCTTGCTGATCGAGCTTTCGATGGCGTATTCCTCGAGCACCTGCATGGCCTGCTTCACTTTGTCCGCGCCCGACGTGCCGACTGCAGCCTCAATCGTCCCCGCCGTGCGATAGATCATCGACTCGAGCGCATAGATGCGAATCGCCATCTCGCCCAGCTTCGCCTTGATCAGGCCGAATTCGCTCAGTGTTTTCCCAAACGCAGTCCGCTCTTTCGAATATTTCGACGCCTCTTCGAGCGTTTTCTTCGATCCGCCGAGGCAGGAAACGCCGAGCGTGTAGCGCCCCGCGTTGAGCGTGTTGAACGCGACGATGTGGCCGCGCCCGATTTCGTGCAGCAGGTTTTCTTTCGGCACCGGCGCATTTTCAAAGAACAGCGCCACCGTCGAGCTGCCGTGGATGCCCATCTTATTTTCCTCGGCGCCCACCGTAAAACCGGGCGTGCCGCGCTCGACGATGAATGCCGAGAATTTATCCCCATCCACTTTCGCGAACACGATATATACATCCGCGAACCCGCCGTTGGTGATCCACATCTTCTGCCCGCTCAAAAGCCAGTTCTTTCCGTCGGGCGAGAGCACTGCGCGCGTCCGCGCCGCAAGGGAATCGGAACCCGCCTGCGGTTCCGACAGGCAATAAGACGAGAGCAGTTCCCCGCTCGCGATCTTCGGCAGATACTTTTTCTTCTGCTCTTCGCTGCCGAAATAGACGATCGGAATCGTTCCGATTCCGGACGTGCCGCCCAGCGCGACCGCAAACGACGCATAGACGCTGATATTTTCGGTCAGCACCGTCATCGAAATTTTGTCGAGCCCCGATCCGCCATAGGCTTCCGGTATTCCGCCACCCAGCAACCCGATCTCACCGGCCTTCTTCAGCGTCTGGGCCATTAAGCCCGGCTTGTGCTTTTCGAGGTCCGGGATGAGGGGCACCACTTCCTTCGCGACGAACTCCGCCGCGGTCTGCCCGATTAGCCGCTGATCGTCCGTCACGTCCGCGGGAGTGAAAACATCCTCGGCGCCCGTCGACGAAACGAGAAATGCCCCGCCGCGATTCAATGCCTGCGAAACGGTTGTAGTCGCCATGTTGCTCCCTCCATCGCCTCAACTGCCTCACATCTTACCGCGTTCCCGGCACTCCGCGCGCCGCACGCCACGCGAGCGTGCCTCACAACCTACGCCGCTCGCTCGAAAATCCCCGCGGCTCCCATGCCGCCGCCGATGCACATCGTCACCATGCCGTAACGCGCATTGCGCCGCTCCATCTCGCGCAAAATCGTGGCCGTCAGCTTCGCGCCCGTGCAACCCAGCGGATGTCCTAGGGCAACCGCGCCGCCATTCAAATTAATCCGCGCCGGATCGAGCCCCGCCAGCTTGATCACCGAAAGAGCCTGCGCCGCAAAAGCCTCATTCAGCTCGATCACGTCGATTTGATCGAGCTTCAGCCCCGCAATCTTCAGCGCCTTCGGAATCGCGAACACAGGGCCAATTCCCATTTCCTCGGGCGGGCATCCCGCAGTCGCGAACGACACGAATCGCGCCATCGGCTTCAATCCCAGCGCTCGCGCGCGCTCCGCGCTCATCAGCACGGCGGCCGCCGCGGCATCGCTCATCTGCGAGCTGTTCCCTGCCGTGACGACGCCGCGCACGTGAAACGCCGGCTTCAACTTCCCAAGTACCTCGAGCGACGTGTCGGCCCGCGGCCCTTCGTCCGTATCGAACACGATCGTTCTTGTCTTCGGCTTCGCGGCGCTCGCCGAGCCATTCGCGCCGTTTTCGAGCGCGGTGTACTTCAATTCGATCGGCGCGATTTCGTCCTTGAACTTCCCCGCCGAAATTGCGGCCAGCGCCTTCCGATGGCTCGCGAGCGAAAATTCGTCCGACTGTTCGCGCGTGATGCCGTACTTCTTCGCCAGATTCTCCGCCGTCAGTCCCATGTTCAGATACGTGTCCGGGTAGTGGTCCATCAGCCAGGGATTGGGCGAGATCTTGTGGCCGCCCATCGGAAGCATGCTCATCGACTCGGCGCCACCCGCCACGGCCACATCGCCTTGCCCGGCCATAATCCTCTCGGCGGCGATCGCGATGGATTGCAACCCCGACGAGCAAAAGCGATTGATCGTCATCGCCGCGACGCTCACCGGCAGGCCCGCGCGCAGCGACGCAATTCGAGCAACGTTCATGCCCTGCTCCCCCTCGGGCGTGGCGCAGCCGACGATCACGTCCTCGATCTCCGCAGGATCGAGCCCCTTCGCGCGCGCCACGGCTTCCTTAATTACATGCGCTGCCAGATCATCCGGCCTCGCCGCGCGCAGCGTTCCCTTCGGCGCCTTGCCGACCGCTGTCCGCACCGAACTCACAATCACGGCTTCTCGCATGGCTCACCTCGGACGATGTGACGCACTCCGGCGCCACAAACTGCTCCATTGGATGCCACTGCCGGGAAAAAAGCAACCGCGCGGACGCCCTGCTGATGCGGGCTCAGGAATCAGGCTGAGAAATGCGGAAAAAGATGTCGTTCTAGTCGCGATGGAAACGGATCGTCACCGTCATCTGCACCGGTATCGGCTGGCCGTTCAATTTCGACGGTTCATATTTCCACTGCCGAAGCGCATCGAGAGCCGCCTGCCGCAGCATGGGTGGTCCGGAAACCACTTTCATCGCGGTGACCTTGCCGCTCTCGTTGATCGACGTGTCCACCACAACGTCGCCCCCCATGCCGGCTTCGCGCGCAGTGTTTGGGTACACAGGCAAAACCGAGGAGATCAGCCGCGGGGGCTTGATCTCGCCGCCGACGCGGACCGGCCCCGTCGGCGCGGCCTGTGGTGCGGTCGGCGCAGCAACCGTCGGCGCGGCCATTTCAGGCAGCGCGCCGCTGTCGCCTGAAACTGAACCGGCATCAAGTGACGGCGCGCTCTCCGCCTCTCCGGAACTTCCCGCTCGTTGCGGCGAAACCGGATGCGCATTCAGCGCGCCAAACATATCCGGAACTTTCGCGGGAGATTTCGCGGGCGCAGCAGCGGCCTGCACTTCAGATTTGCTCGGCTTCGCGGACGTTGCCGAAGTCGTCTGCACCGTAACCGTAGGCGCGCTCGCCGCCGTCGGCACACTGACGGCATTCGATTGCGCGGTCAGACTCGCCGCCGCATTCGGCGGATTGGAAATGGGATTCTGCTCCGCGCTTGTCGCCACGGGCGGCGCACCCGGAGTTACTGAGGCGGATGCGGGCTTCGACGCTAAGCTGCCGAAAGGCAGCGCGTGGAAATGATACGCAGCGCCGCCGACGACGACCACCAGCGCGGCCACCGCGCCAACGATCAGCGCCCAATTGCTGCCCTTGCCCTGGCCCACTTCCGCGCTGTGCGCTGATAATCCCAGCGCACCCGATCCCAAACCTGCTCCGAACGGTTCTCGCGTCGCGGTATGCGCTCCGCCGAGGCTCGCCGACGCCGCAAACCGCCCAAATGTGGGCGCTGGACTCGGCGCAGCCGAACCCTCGGAATCGACGGACGCTTCCACCGCTTCGACAGCCGGCGCACTCGCGTTCGAAACCGAGGGCGGCGCGAACGTGTCTCCTTGCAGCTCCGCCATCGACATGGCCGGTGAAGGAGCTGCGGGCGGCGCTGCCGGGAAATCGATCGCCGGCATCTGCTTTGCTGCGTCCGTGGTGCCGCTGTTGTAATCGTCATCGATCAGTGGACTCCGCTTCAATGCTGAGGTCGCGGATGCCGCGGGCTGCACCTCTTCCTGCGAGCCGATCTGTGTAAACTTCGATTCCAGTTGGCTCGGCTGCGCGGCGCGTTGCGGAGGAGCGGCCACCGGCACCGCCGGCGACTTCGATGCAGGCGCAGGCGCGCGCATTGAGGCCGCAGGCGCCCACGAAATATCCGCCGCGGGTTTCTCGTCGGTCTTTTCTACCTTGACCTCAACGGCTACGGGCACGACTACCGGCGCAGGTGGAGGAGCCGCTGAAACTGCCGGCGCGGCCTGTTCAGACGCATCAGCCGGAAAATACACGCCCCAGTAGCCCGGCTGCCGGTGCGTGAATTCGATCTCGACGTAGCTTTGGCCCGCCGCGAACGCGCGGACCTTCATCACGCGACAGATCGCGTCATGCCCCGATTTCAGATTGGTGATCACCATCATCTGCCCGACCGTCACGGCCATGGCCATCCGCAGCACGCCGCCCTGCGGAAACACGATCATTGTGGACGTCTGCTCTTCGAATGGTTCCGTGTGCGGCGTGGTGCCGAGGACGACTTCCGTCACGCGCGATCCATGCACCTTAACCGGCACGTCGAGGGACACGGCATCCGAGCGCAGTTGTCCTTGGTCCCGCTTCGGCGCGCTCGCTTTCGGCGCAGCCGCGGTTTCGCTGCTGGAATTCGTCGCTTCTAATGTGTCTTTGAGTAGCGTCATCGTAGTACGAACGGTTTCACGCCGTCCCCCTTGATAAACCCCGATAAACCTTGCTTTTCCCTCGGTATTTTCGATTTTCTGCGCGGAAGCGAAGATGCGGCAATAGTACCTTCGTACCCCCAATGAACATTTCGGCAAATCGGTGAGGAAGCCTACGGCCCAATAGGGGTGCAGCATGGCGCGACGCCGCGCATAGGCCTGGGAGCGCCGGCGTCGCCGCGGTTCTTCAGGGCAATCCCTTCGCGATCGTCATTCTGAGCGGAGTGGCCGGATTTTTTTTCTTCGTCCCGTCTTTCCGGGACGTCCGGCCACGCAGTCGAAGAATCCCTCTTCAGCGTCGCTACGAACGGGAATGCTCGTTAGTTCCGGAGGGGCTTTCCCGTCTTGAGGGTATGTGCGATGCGCTCTTGCGTCTTGCGCTCTCCGCACAGGCTGACGAACGCCTCGCGCTCAAGATCGAGAATGTAATGCTCGGGGACGTTCTGCGGCGCGGTGATTCCGCCACCCGCCAAAATATATGCCAGTTTTCGCGCGACCACGCCATCGTACTCGGTCGCGTACTCGCCGCGGATCATCATGTGAATCGCCAGCTTCGCCGCCGCCAGGAAATCCTCGCCAAGCACGCGAATCTCCGCCGGAGCCGGCGGATGATATCCGGCGCGAACCATCGCCAGCGCCGTTTCTTTCGCGTCCGCGATCTGCCGGTCGCGGTTCATGGCGATCAGATCCGACGCGCGCAGATAGCCCAGCGACCGCGCTTCCTCGCCGCTCGTCGATACCTTCGCCGTCGCGATGTTCTCGAAAATGGGCCGCAACGCGTGCATCAAATCCAGGCTGTCTCCGCTCGGCGCGTGTTCGTTCGCGCGGATCAACATCTCCTTCGTCCCGCCGCCGCCCGGAATCAGGCCCACGCCGACTTCAACCAGCCCGATGTAAGCCTCCGCGGCCGCGTGAATCCGCGCGGCGTGCAAATTGATTTCGCATCCGCCCCCGAGCGCCATCCCCTGCGGCGCGGATACCACCGGCCGCGGCGCGTACTTGACCGCCATGTTCATGCGCTGGAATTGCCGCACCGCAAGGTGGATGTCGTCCCACTCGCCCTCTTGCGCCGTCATCAGCAGCAGCATCAGGTTCGCGCCCGCAGAAAAATTCGGCGCCTGATTGCCGATCACCATGGCTTCAAATTCCGTGTCGAGCCGCGCGACACCCGCTTGCAGCATCGCGAAGATGTCTCCGCCGATCGCATTCATCTTCGCGTGAAATTCGCAGCACAGCACGCCGTCGCCCAGATCGATCAGGCTCGCTCCGGAGTTCTCTTGCACCACCGCCGTACGGTCCTTAAGCGATTTCAGCACGAGGATGCCCGCGGGATCTTCGAGCGGCGCGAGCGCGCCTGCCGCGAAATCGAAATACTTCGCGCGACCCTTCTCGGATTCGTAGAACGACTTCTTTGGCGAGGCCAGCACTTTCGCCACGAGCGGCGGCATCTGCTTGCCGCGCCGCTCCAGCGCCTTCGCCATCCGCTCGACGCCGATCGCGTCCCAAATCTCGAACGGCCCCAGCTCCCATCCGAATCCCCATCGCATCGCGCGGTCCACATCCAAAATCGATCCGGCGATTTCGGGGATGCGCCGCGCCGCGTAAAGACACGTCTCGCCCAGCGTCGCCCAGAGGAACCGGCTCGCATTGTCCCCGCCGTCGCCCTCCAGCGCCGGACCCACCAGCATCGGCAGCCGCTCGCGCGTGCTTTCGATGCTCTTGCCCGCTTCGATCGAGCCGAACTTTGCCTTCTGCCGCGCGCGATACTCCATCTTCTGCCAGTCCAGCGTCAGGATTTCCGACTCGCCGCCCGCGCCTTTCACGCGCTTGTAAAACCCGCTCCCGGTCTTTTCCCCGAGCCATCCGCGCTTCATCATCTCCTCGATAAGCGCTGGCACCCGATACAACTCGCGCGACTCATCGTCCGGCGCCGTCTCATAAATGTTGCGGATCACGTGGACGATTACGTCGAGCCCCACGATATCGAGCGTGCGGAATGTCGCCGAGTTCGGCCAGCCAACGGCCGGCCCCGTGCACGCGTCCACGTCCTCGACGCTCATGCCGAGCGCCTGCATCTGCTGCAGCGCGTGCAGAATCGAAAATGTGCCGATGCGATTGGCGATGAAGTTCGGCGTGTCCTTCGCGACCACAACGCCCTTTCCGAGCGTCACGTCGCACACCTCGTCGAGCGCGGCGAGCACGTCGGGCAGCGTCTTCGGCCCGGGAATCAGCTCGACGAGTTTCATGTATCGCGGCGGATTGAAAAAGTGCGCGCCCGCGAAGTGCTGCTGAAAGCTCGCGCTGCGCCCTTCCGAGACTGTGTGGATCGGCAGGCCCGAGGTATTCGACGTAACGATCGTGCCCGGCTTGCGCACCGCGTCGATGCGCTCGAAAAGCTTGCGCTTGATTTCGAGATTCTCCGCAACCGCCTCGATGATCCAATCGGCCTCGGCGCACCACGCAAGGTTATCTTCAAAATTTCCGGGAGTGATGAGCCGCGCGTTTTCAGGCGTAAAGAAAGCCGCCGGGCGGGACTTTTTCGCGGCTTCCAGGCCGGCCACCACGATCCGGTTCCTCACCGCGGGATTTTCGAGCGTCAGGCCTTTGCGCTTTTCGTCGGCATTCAGTTCCGGTGGAACGATATCGAGCAGATAGCAGGGGATGCCCGCATTGGCCAGATGCGCCGCGATCCGCGCGCCCATCGTCCCTGCTCCCAGCACGGCTGCCTTTTCGATCGGATGTCTCATCGGAAGAACCTTCGGCACGGCACATGGTTGCAAAAGCGCCAACGCGGGTCAACCGGAAACGCCAGTCGGTCATCGAACTCTGCTAGAGTTGTGTTTAGGCGACCTAGGCGTCTATGGGAACAGCATCAAAATGGCTGAATAAGGCTGTGAACGGTCTGCGGTCGTTCGCGTACGCAGACGAAGGCGAGCGGCCAAAGATCGGCCTCGCGCTCGGCGGCGGATTTGCGCGCGGCATCGCGCACATCGGTGTTTTGCGCGTACTCGAAGAGCACGAAATCCCGATCGACTTCATCGCTGGCACGAGTGTCGGCGCACTGATCGCCTCCACATACGCCAGCGGCACATCTCTCAATGACATGCAGAGACAGGGCAGCCAAACCAGCTTCCACGATTTTGGCCGCTGGACTCTTTCCCGCATGGGCATGGCCAACAACGAGCGCCTCGAAATGTTTTTTCACAAGTTCACACCCGCGAAATATTTCAGCGACATGAAGATTCCGCTCAGCATCGTTGCCGCCGATCTGATTACCGGAGAGTCCATTCACTTCACCGATGGTGAAATTGCTCCCGCTTTGCGCGCGTCCTGCGCCTATCCGGGCCTTTTTCTGCCGGTCGAATACCAAGGGCGCATTCTCGTCGACGGCTTTCTCACCGAAACCGTCCCCGCCGAAGCCGCGCGCGATCTGGGCGCCGAACTTGTCATCGGCGTACATCTCGAGCCGGGACTCCTGAAATCGGCCCCGCGCAATACGATCGAAGTGATCAGCCGCTCGTTTTCCATCCTTCAGACGGCGGCGGCGCAGCTCTGGCACAAGGATACCGACATTCTCATCGAGCCAGACGTTCACCACGTCTTGTGGGATGAATTCGCGAAAACGCCGCAACTCGTCGCCGCCGGAGAAGCTGCCGCGTACGCCGCGCTGCCTCAAATCAAAGCTGCTCTCGCTGGCAGCTTCGAACGCCACCCGAGCCTCGGCACGCCAGGCTCCCGGACGCACACCTCTCGCCGCTCCTGACCGCTCCCATAAGTTATCGCTCGCGAACTGCTAACCATCCTCGCCGCTCCGCGTCAATAACATGCAGAGAGCCGGGCGCTCCTGCGATGAACGCTGCAACGCCCCAATCAAACGCGAGAGGCGTCCGGCTCTTTCCGCGATGCTTGCTTCTGCTCGCGAATCTCCACAACCACCGCGGCTCCCTTTCCTTTGCCGCGCTTCGTAAACCATTCGCTCATCGCGGCCGCCAGACGCGCCGGATCGACGTTCAATCCCGCCTCTAGTTGGCCTTCTCCCGTCGGCAGCGTGTCATCGAATTCCGCCGAGCCCGTGAAATTCCTCATGCAGAAACTGTCGAGCCATTCAAGCGGCACCGGCCCGCGCTCCGCGCCGATCGTCATCTCCGCCGTAAGTTTTCGCGCGTACATTTCGCCCGAAGTATAACATCCGCCACTCGCGCCGCTTTTTTCCCCGCTCCGCGCGTCTTGCAATTCCACCCGGCGTGCCCTACAATTTTCGCTTAGACTCGTTTTTATTTGCTTTATAGAGCGCGTCTTTCTACGCAAAATATTAATTTCCGCGCGCGAAATTCTCCGGGGAGGTTCGGTGTCCACGCCGCTCGAAAGTTGGGTAGAAGAATCAGCGCGCCTCACGAAACCCTCAAAGATTGTCTGGTGCGACGGCTCGCAGGCTGAAAACGATCACTTCACCGAGGTAATGCTGAAAGACGGCACATTCCTCGAATTGAACCAGAAGACCTACCCCAGATGTTACCTGCACCGCAGCAATCCTAACGACGTCGCCCGCACCGAAGGCCTCACCTTCATCTGCACCCGCAAAAAGGAAGACGCCGGCCCCACCAACAACTGGATGGCCCCGAGCGAAGCCAAGGACAAGGTCCGCCCGCTTTTCGACGGCGCCATGAAGGGCCGCACGATGTACGTGGTGCCCTACATCATGGGCCCCGCGAGTTCACCGTACAGCAAAATCGGCGTCGAGATCACCGATAGCGCGTACGTCGCCGCCAGCATGCGCATCATGTCCCGCATGGGCAAGGCCGCGCTCGACCGCCTCGGCAGCTCCGACGATTTCGTGCCCGGCCTGCACTCGCTTGGCGACCTCGACCCGAAGCGCCGCTTCATCCTGCATTTCCCCGAAGAAAAACTAATCTGGAGCATCGGCTCGGGCTACGGCGGCAATGCGTTGCTCGGCAAGAAGTGCTTCGCCCTGCGCATCGCGAGCTGGATGGCGCGCGAGCAGGGTTGGATGGCCGAGCACATGCTCATCCTCGGCCTCGAAGATCCTTCGGGCAAAGTCACGTACATGGCGGCCGCATTCCCGAGCGCCTGCGGCAAGACGAATCTTGCCATGATGGTCTCCGCTCTCGAATCGCAAGGCTATCGCGTCTGGACCGTCGGCGACGACATCGCCTGGATGCACGTCGCATCGGACGGCACGCTCCGCGCCATCAATCCCGAAGCGGGATTCTTCGGCGTCGCACCGGGCACGAACGGCAAGACGAATCCCAATGTCATGGCGGCTCTGCGCCACGACACGATTTTCACCAACGTCGCTTTGACCCAATCCCGCGAGCCTTGGTGGGAGGGCATGGACAGCGCGCCGCCCGCTGGCCTTACCGACTGGCACGGCACGCCTTGGTCCGCGCAAAACGGCGCCGCCGCGCATCCCAACTCGCGTTACACCGTGCCCGCCTCTCAATCGGTGTCGCTCTCGAAACACTGGGAGGATTCCGAGGGCCTGCCCATCTCCGCGCTGATTTTCGGCGGACGCCGCGCGCGTCTCGCGCCGCTCGTCTATGAATCGCACAGTTGGCAGCACGGCGTGTTCGTTGGCGCCACGATGGCCTCCGAAACTACTGCCGCGGCCACCGGCGCCGTCGGCGTCTCTCGCCGCGACCCCATGGCCATGCTTCCCTTCTGCGGCTACAACATGGCCGACTATTTCGCTCACTGGCTCGACATGGGACCGAAGCTGAAGAAGCCGCCAAAGATTTTCCACGTGAACTGGTTCCGTCGCGATGCCGCCGGAAAATTCCTCTGGCCCGGCTACGGCGAAAACGTCCGTGTGCTCAAGTGGATGCTCGACCGAATCGAAGGCCGCGCCGCCGCCGCGGAAACTCCGATCGGCAACGTTCCCACGCCGTCGTCTCTCACGCTCGATGGCCTCGCGATCTCGCACGACACGATCGATGAACTGCTCCGCGTCGACCCGGGCGACTGGGCCGAAGAAGAACAGGCTGTGGGCGCATTCTTTGCAAAGTTTGGCGATCATCTTCCTGCCGCCATCTGCCAGGAACAAAAAGCCCTCGCCGCCCGCCTCCTCGCCCCGAGCTCGCGATAAGCGACGAAAGCCCTGAGTTCCGCCGTTGCATTCAGAGGCGGTTTGCGGGCGATCCGCCCGCATCGACATCTCCCCCACTCGGCGCTAAAATTATTCCGTGCTCTTCAGGCGACCAGCAGCGGCCATTCTCTCCCTCCTGCTCCTCTGGATGTCATCGGGAATCTTTGCGTGCACTTCGTCCTGCGCGCCGCAGCGATCGTGTGCCTGCTGCCAGCCGGCTCAAAAGGCTCCGTTGCACAACATGCCCGCTGCGCCCGTCCGCATCGCAGTCGAAACTTCCCGCACGCATTGCGAATCCTTGGTTCAGCCCCACGAAAGGAACACGGCGCCCGGCCAGCCCCATTTCCTGCTTCCTTGCGACCATGAAGCATCGCTTCAACTCGCAGCCTTCATCCAGCCGTCGCGCGGCGCGGACCACCCCAGGATCGCAAGCGCTCAACAATTCCCGGTTCGCTCTGCCCTGTCTCTGCAATCACTGGCGGCTGCGCTTCAAACAATCGAACATTCTCCGCCGCACAAAAGCATTGCGACCGATCCCCTGTCGGTAATTCTCAGAATCTGACCTCTCAGACTGTCATCCCGAGCCCAGCCGCGTCGTTTGCGGATGGTGGCGAGGGATCTGTTTTTCTCCGACATTCATAAATCTCGATTGAGGAGGGTTCCGTGAGGTCGTTTCGCATTGTAATGCTCGCGTTTTTCTTGTTCCCCGCACTATCGCTTGCCCAGCAATCAAATGACTCCCAGCAAAAGCAGCACGACGACACGCAATCCATGCCCGGCATGGGCATGAGCCACGATCAAATGCCCGGCATGACATCCCAAATGAACATGCAGCCGGAAACCCTCGTGCAGGAAGTCCTCGCGCACAGCACTTCCGGCACGAGCGCCCAGCCGGACTCCACTCCCGCGCCCATGCTCATGAAAACCACCCACGATTGGACGCTCATGTTTCACGCCAACGTCTTCATTCTCGATGAGCAGCAATCCAGCGCGCGCGGCGGAGACAAATTCTTCTCCACGAATTGGTTCATGGGCATGGCACAGCACGATTTCGGCCCGGGTGTCTTCACGATTCGCAACATGCTCACCCTCGAGCCCGCCACGATCACCGGCCGCCGCTACCCGCTCCTCTTTCAGCAGGGCGAAACCGCATACGGCGTCCCCATCGCCGACGGCCAGCACCCGCACGATTTCATCATGGAGCTTGCCCTGCTCTACGATCTGAAGCTCGGCGATAACGCAGTTCTCAGTTTCTATTTCGCGCCCGTCGGCGATCCCGCGATCGGACCGATCGCCTATCCGCACCGCGCCTCCGCCGCCGAGGACCCGGTCGCCACTCTCGGCCATCATCAGGAGGACTCGACGCACGTCGCCGACGATGTCGCGACGGTCGGGCTGACCTACCGCATGGTCCGCGTCGAAGCATCCGGCTTCCACGGCCGCGAGCCGGACGAATTCCGCTGGGACATCGATCAGGGAAGAATCGATTCGTGGTCCACGCGCCTCACCATCCAGCCGGGGAAAAATTGGAGCGGTCAGTATTCCTACGCCCGCATCACGAGCCCCGAAGCCCTCTTCCCCGCCGAAAATCAGGAGCGCATGACCGCTTCGATCATGTACAACCGCCCGCTCCACGACGGCAACTGGGCCAGCACGCTGCTCTGGGGACGCACGAGCGCAATTCAGAGCGATTCGATCTTCAACAGCTATCTCTTCGAATCCCTCGTCCGCTTCCGCACGCGCAACTACGCCTGGACGCGCATCGAGAACGCCGACCGCTCGAACGAACTCATCCTCGGCGAGAATCCGCTCCCGCCCGGCTTCGAGGAAAAACCGGTCGGCCATGTGCAGGCATACACCTTCGGCTACGACCACGACTTCGATTGGATTCCCGACCTCGCCTCGGCCCTCGGCGCGCAGTTCACCAGCTACGGCGTCCCCGGAGTTTTGCAGCCGATCTACGGCTCGCATCCCGTCGGCGTCACGATGTTCGTTCGCCTCCGCCCCTTCTCAGGCAAAGATCGCTAGCCGCGCGCCCTGACAGTCGCGCGGCATTTTATTTTGGTTCCGTAGGGGCACCGCACGCCGTGCCCGGCAAACATCCTTGGCGCGATGCCGCCCATCCGGCAATCGCACGCGGCGCTGGCATGGCGTTGTAACCCGGCTCCGGCGGTATTCTGGCCGGTGTGCGCGGTGTTTGCGTCCCGGACGGTGGTGCGGGAAGGGATCTGTTGTCCCTCCGCGCATCCTTGGCGTGATGGATCAATCTGCGGCCAACGACGCTTCGTTCATGTGGCTGCTCGCAAGTGCTGAAGAGCCTGCGGCAGGCAGCTTCCGAATACCGACTATCCGCCCAGAACCCAACGCTTCACTTCCCACAACCCCGTTTCCGGCCAGTAACGGGTACGATTAGCCGAGTGAAAGGAAATCGATAAACAGAAGCGCGTTTCTCGGTACTAACCCAAGCGGCGAGCTGGTAACTTCCGGGTTGCCCGTCAGCCGACCGCGAATAATTGCCGCAACCTTGCTATATCATCTTTCCAGAAAGCAAATGGAGTTTGGTTGGGATGTTTCGCGGTCCTAATGACGCGCTCGTCCAATCATCAGTCACGAGGTACGCCGATGACTCTCCGATCTGTCCCATAGAAAATTACAGAGTCCTGGAAACACACAAGCGCGAGTGCAAGAATAGAAGACATGAATCAGAACAGTCCCGGTTCGGCTCGTAACGATAGAAAGAAACAGCGTGACAGAAGGGTCGCTGCGCTGTCACTCGACCTCGTTCCTCAGGAAAGTCAGCGGACGACGAGAATCGCTACTCAGGTGCTACTGGCCGATGAGTTGCATGAAGCAATAACGCTTTGCCTCAAAGAGGGGCTGTTGATGCCCATTGCTTCCTTGCTTCGGAGCTTAATCGACACGACGGTGCTCGGACTGTGGTTTGTGAAATATTCTTCGGAAGATCAGGTGACTGAAAGCGTCTCAGATTTGTCGACGACGGAGTTAATACGGGATCGTTTCGACGACGAGGATAAGAAGATATTCGCCTTTGTCTTTCAGCCTGTTCGAGACACGGACCATTACTTTTATCGCGATGTCCTTCACCCCTCGGTCCACGGAGACGCTCTTCATTTAGCCACGCGAACTAGAGACGAAGCTTCAAGGAAAACTTGGATCTTCAATTGATCGTTTCAGGCGAACAGCGTGTATTGCCATTTCCTCTTACAGTTTGCGAAGACCGGGAAGGTCCCCGACTACATGAAGGAACATGTTAAAGAAGAAGCCGCCAAATGCATTCGTTGGCAAAAGACACTGCTGGAACACCCGCAATGGAAAGGCACGGACGAACATCTATCTATGTGACGCTTTGTGTGCGATGGGAGTGGGAGACAGGAAGGAGGTGTCCCGGAAGAGTGGGGCAACTCGAAGTCTTTTAGGCCTTCTTGCCTGCATTGTGAACTTGTTCTCGTTCGACCAGGACAGTTTTCTGTTCGTCAGTCAGAAACGCCTGCATTTTGGATTTGCTCTCGCTGATCAGATCATTGATCGCCAATCGACGGACCTCAGCAGCGAGGGATCTGTCTTTCATCACCTCCATTACTTTCGCTTCTCTCGCATCAATGATTGGCTTAATGTTCTCCACCTGCTTATCGCTGAGGTTCAATACCTTACGGAGCTTTGAAATCTGCTGATCGGGATGGGGGACAGCATCGCGCTGGGTATGCTTTGTTGGCTGGATCCTCGTTTTGCTGGATTTGGCACTTGCCGCAGTGCCAGGCAGAGACCCGTTCGCAAATTCCCCGAAATACTCGTCGGCCATGGCCTGATGAGCATCAATCCGTTCGGGCGGATATCCGCTCGCGGTAGGGTTCTTCCGGCACCATTCGTAATAAGAATGTAAGGAGGGAAGCAAGGCATTGGCAATCTTCATGTTCTCTGGATTCTTACTCCACCAACGCCACAAAGACACGGTTATGGGGTCTTTGCCGAGCCGGCCGAAGGCCCTGACTGACTCATGGACGGACACCCCAAACGGTGGCGCACCTTTCTCCGCGGTGTATGCCTGGACGAGCGGCATTCCCAGCAGAATCGAATTGGCGTAGTCACTCTCTTTGAGAATTGCGGCTACTTCTTTGCACTCTCCTCCCATGATTACGGGCCCGTAGGCAACCGCGCCACGGATGACCGAGCGTTCCCAATTCTTGAGTACGAGAAACTCCGCCCCCATCGAACGGAAAACGTCAGAGATGAAGAATACGATCGCGCTGAAATACTCGGATACAACCTAGATGCCATCAATTACCGGGAAAAGATCGATATCGCCGATGGTCTTTTTCTTCGCGTTGAGGGCCGCGACGTGAAGCTTCATCAATGGAATGGACGCGGTCCTGACATTTCGTAGCATCTTTCCTTGAGATCCCATGATGTCGACCCACAGGACATACCGGGACTTCTGCGGACCGGATTGAGTGCCCAGGTAAAAGGGCCTCAGGTAGTCGAGAGTGCCAGGACCCAGGCCATGAATCTTCGGAGTTTTCATAGCTGTCGCTGAGGATCAGCTCATTGCTCTTTCTGTAAGGCGAACCATACCGAGTCCAATGGTTCTGCGCTCGCGCTCGGGATATCTCAAACGGGCCTTTTCTGCTTTTTCTTTCGTCTTGAAGGGTTTTGATAAGGGTGTGAATTGCCCACCGATATCCTTGAACAGCAGCCATCGCTTGGTAATCTTAGGCATGCCCCCATTATAGGGGTGAAACTTTAGCCAAACAGACAATCTCAGTGGCTGTGTCATCGGCTAACCGGAAGGCATCCGGCATCGACAGCGGGATTAGTCCTGGGAAGTCGGCTAGTGTCGACCTATTCAAGTTGTTGGATTCTCTTGGGGGTATTACGGTCGGTTCGGACAACTGCAGTCTCTCTTCGCTGGCCATAAGTCCGCTTGTGGGAAGTTTGAAGTTCTGTCGGGATCTTGCCGCCGATTGTGAGCGAGTAACGGCGTACTCGGAAGCGATGTATCTCACTGAAACGCAGCTCCCCTCCGCTCGAAAAACACGTCTGGGGATGCGATTGCGGTCGCAAGAAAGTCCACCGAACTGCGCGCTTGCACTTCCGTTTTTCTGCACTAAGATGGGCGCGTGAAGAAGATGCTCAAATTTGGCGCGCGGAACGGCAGCGCTGGCCGGCCCCATAACGACGCCGCAGCTTCGCAAAATTCTGCGCCTGCAGCACAGTTTCTGCCCGACAATGGTTGCCGGACAGAAACACACGTAAGTTACTCAAAACAAAGGATCGCGACCACGTCTGCCCGACAATCAAACCCGGCCCCCGCCGTCCGGATTTCCTTCGCTTACTCCCTAGTTCTGGCGCTGGCCGTGCCGAGAGTTTTTCGGCGCTTCCGCGGGAGGCCGCCTCAGCTCCACCATCCGCCCTCCGATCCTCGCCCAAAGGGTGTCAACCCGAACCGAGCGTTTTTCGGGCTAACTCATTCAAAACAAACAGCGACTGCGTGCAAAGGGTGTCAATTTTTCGCGACTGCTTTTTTGCTACTTTCCATTTTCGCTTTTCCATTTTCTCTCGCGCAGCCCACCGCTGCGGCACAAACTTCGACGCCGCCAAACCCGAAACCGCCCAAGGCCAAGGCCGTACCTGCGCCTGCGAAACCCGTGGTCGCGGCTGATCTCGCGCAGCGCCTCGCAAAATTCAAACCAATCAAAATTTCATTCGACTCGTCCCAACTCACCCCGCGCGAAGTCAAAATGGTTGGCAAGCTCGTCGACGCGGCGGGTCTGCTCGACTGCATCTTCTGGCGCCAGAGCGATCCCGATGGCCTGAAACTCTACCTCTCGCTTGCGAACAGCACGAAACAGCAGGACCAGATGTTGCGCGAGTATCTGAAAATCAACGGTGGCCGCTTCGATCTGATCGACGACAACAAGCCCTTCGTCGGCACGAAGCCGATTCCGCCCGGCCGTGGAATCTTTCCCGAAGATATGACTCGCGCGCAGTTCGACGCCTACGTCGCAGCGCATCCTGACGAAAAGGCCGCGCTCTACAATCCGCAGACGATGATCGAACGCGATGGCGACGCGCTGAAAGCCATACCCTATCACGTCAAATTCCGCGAATTCCTCGTCCCGATGGCCAAAGATCTCCGCGAAGCCGCCGAGCTGAGCGACGATCCCGCCTTCGTGAAATTCCTGCAGTTGCGCGCGCACGCCCTGCTCACCGACGACTACTATCCGAGCGACATCGCCTGGCTCGATCTCAAGAATCCGAAATTCGACATCATCTTCGCGCCGTACGAAACCTATCTCGATGGATTGCTCGGCGTGAAAACTTCCTACGGCGCCTCCGTGATGATCCGCAACGACGCCGAGAGCAAGAAGCTCGAAATCTTCCAGAAATACGTGCCTGACTTGCAGGAATCGCTTCCGCTTGCGCACGAGGATTTGCCGTCGAAGCGCGGCAAACAATCTCCGATGGAAGTTGTGGACGCAATCTATCGCGCCGGCGATTTGCTACACGGCTATCAGGCCGTCGCGGATAATCTGCCCAATGATCCCCGCATCCACGAGGAAAAAGGCTCGATGAAAATCTTCTGGAAGAATTTCATGGACGCGCGCGTGAACTTCATCATTGTGCCGATCGCGCAGCGACTGATGCCCGCGGACCAGGCGAAAATAGTCACGGGCGAGGGCACGCTCGATTTCGTCATCCTCCATGAAATCTCGCACGGCCTCGGGCCCGCCTACGCGCGCACTGCCGCGGGCAAGACCGACGTCCGCGAAGCGATCGGCCCCAAATATTCCGGCCTCGAAGAATCGAAAGCCGACGTCACGGGAATGACGTGCGTGAAGTGGCTCGTCGACCACGGCGCGATCCCGAAGGAAAAGCTGAACGAGATTTACGCATCCTATCTCGGCGAAACTTTTCGCACGATTCGCTACGGAATAGCCGAAGCGCACGGCGCCGGCTCCATGATGGAGTTCAACTATCTCGCAGAACAGGGCGCGATCCGCCGCGACGCTTCGACCGGCCTCTACGATGTGGACTTCAGCAAAATGCCCGCCGCGATGGCCTCGCTCGCCAAGGAACTCCTCGAACAGGAAGCCACCGGCGATCGCGCGCGCACCGAAAAATGGTTCGCGAAATACGCGATCATGCCGCCGGACCTCGCTGCGGCGCTCGCCAAGGATTCAGACATCCCCGTGGACGTCGATCCCGACTTCGATTTTCACCCGCCTGTTCGCTGATTAGAGAACTGCTTGAATGCCGTCTTCGATGGAAACGTGCGTCTGCGGAAATCCGTTGATTTGAAAACTCTCTCCGGATTCGTCGTGGAAGTGGATGAACCGGCTGATGTGGTAATCCTCGTCGAGCTGGCTGAGCGCAATTTCTGCTTGCTCCCGCGGGAAACCCAACGACGCCAGCGGCACCGGCTTTCCGTAGCCGCCTGCGACCGCCAGATACTTCTCGACCAGTTCCTTTAGAGTCATCTCAGCGTCTCGTGTGCCGATCCGGCCCAGCCCGGCGTAAGCCAGCCGTATCCTAACAGATCGAAAGCCGGATTTCCGCGAGCGCCGTTTTTCGGCGGTCTAGTACACGGTCTTGCGTTCGAGGGGTGACGGAGTTTATACTGGTTCTGCTTCCAGATAGGTCGCACAAACCAGTGGGCGCGAGCCCACTTTTTTGTTGGCCGCACGAAGCGGTCGGCGTGCAGGAGTCCCTGGCAGGGTTCGCCGGGTAACTGCCGCCGCTAGAACAGAATGGACCTCGACAGGATTCGTGAGGCGGCGGAGCGGGTGGCCCGTTCGGAGGGCCTCGAAATCTTCGACGTCGAGTGGAAGGTGGGCAAGCAGCGTCTGCTGCGGGTTTATATCGACCGCCCCGCCGACCCGTCGAACCCCGGCGCCTCGGGCGTCACGCACAACGACTGCCAGCGCGTCAGCGAGCAGTTGAGCGTGATCCTGGATGTGGAAGAGCTTGTGCCGGGAGGTTCCAGTTACGTTCTGGAGGTCAGTTCGCCGGGGCTGGATCGAAAGTTGATCAAGCCCGCTGACTACGAGCGGTTCGCCGGGCGATTGGCGAATGTCTGGCTGAACGAGCCGGTCGAGAATCAGAAGTATTTTCAAGGCCGTCTGGCGGGATATGCGGATGGAGTCGTGAAGTTGACGGTGCGCGATCGCGAAGTCGCCGTGCCGTACGCCGGGATTCGCAAAGCGAACCTGGTGGTGGAGCTGTAACGGGTGGGACTGAGGAGAAGCCGGAATGGCGAGTCTGCTGTACCAGACGATCGAGCAGATCAGCCGGGAGAAGCACATCGAACCGGAGATCATTGTCGCGGCGATCGAGGACGCGATGGTGGTCGCGGCGCGGAAATACTACCGCACCGAGGAAGATCTCCGCTCGAAGTTCAATCCGGAAAGCGGCCAGGTGGACGTGTTTTCGGTCCACACCGTGGTCGAGGAAGTGGCCGACCCGTTGCGTGAAATCTCGCTCGCAGACGCCCGCAAACAGAATCCCGCTATCGAAGTGGGCGGCGAAATCACCCAGCCGAAACCAACCGACGTGCTCGGAAGAATCGCCGCGCAAACCGCCAAGCAGGTGATCCTGCAGAAAGTGCGCGAGGCGGAGCGCGACACGATCTACAACGAATTTCACACGCGCGTCGGCGAGCTGATCAACAGCGTCGTCAAGCGCATGGAAGGCCCGGACTTGATCGTGGATCTCGGCCGCACCGAAGCGCGTCTGCCGAAGCGCGAGCAGTCGCGCCTTGAAGCCTACAATGTGGGTGACCGGCTGCGCGTCACAATTCGCGCGGTCGAGCGCGCGTCGAAAGGTCCGCAGGTGGTCGTTTCGCGCGCCGATCCCGCTCTGGTGCAGCGCCTTTTTGAAATGGAAGTGCCAGAAATTTACGACGGCACCGTGCAGATTCGCGCCGTTGCGCGCGAAGCCGGCGAGCGTACCAAAATCGCCGTGGAGAGCCGCGACAAGGACGTTGATCCGGTCGGCGCCTGCGTGGGCATGAAGGGCATGCGCGTGCAGTCGATCATCCGCGAGCTGCGCGGCGAAAAAATCGACATCATCCCGTACAGCGAAGAGACCATCGCGTTCGCGCAAAAAGCACTCAGCCCAGCGAAGGTGACGCGCGTGCAAATCGTGGACCCCGAGGAAAAGCGCCTCGAAGTCATCGTCGAGGATACCCAGCTCTCGCTCGCCATTGGCAAAAAAGGCCAGAACGTGCGCCTCGCGAGCAAGCTGATCGGCTGGAACGTCGACATCAAGAGCGAAGAAGAGAAGCGCCGCGAAATCGAAGCGCAGATGGCCGCGCTCACCGCTCCCGGGACGCCTCTCGCGGACCTCAAGGGCGTCGGGCCGAAGACGGTCGAGAAGCTCGAAGCCGCCGGCATCACTTCGATCGAAAAGCTCGCGGACATGACGCCGGAACAGCTCGTTGAAATTCCGGGCATTGGCGAGAAAATGGTCGAGAAGATTCACCAGTCCGTCGCCGCCTACTTCGAAGCGCTCGATGCGCAGGCGACCGCGCCCATCGAGCCGTCGACTGAGGATGAAGCGGCGGCCGAGAGCATGGTTGTCGTGGAAGGCGGAGCCGAATCGACCGAAACCGCCGCCGAGAGCACGGAAGCTGCCGCAGCGGAAACAGCGGAGCCCGTTGAAAACGTCGAAGTGAGTTCCGAAACCGGCTCCGAGGCGGCCGCCGAAGCAACCCCCGAAACGCAGGAGACGCCTGAGTAAGCGGCGCCAAAGAAAAAGAGGCTGATTGTCAGACATCAATCAAATCCGTATCAACGAGTTGGCGCGAGAGCTTGAGATCAAGGCCAAGGTGCTGATCGACTACCTGCCCGAGATCGGCGTCAAGGAGAAGAAGACCCACTCGAGCTCGCTCGACATCAAAGATGCGGAGCTGGTGCGCAAGCACTTCCTCGGCCTCGCGGAGCAAGAAGCGGCCGCGGAAGCGGCGAAGGTCGCCGCGGCCAAAGCGAAAACCGTTCGCCCCGCCGCCGTTGCTCCACCGAAGCCGGCTGCGCCGGCGCCTCCGCCAATTCATGCAGCGCCCGCAGCTCCCGCGGCGACGGCGAGACCCGCCGCGCCGCCAGCCGCTGCTTCTCCGGCCGCCGTTCCCATGCGCCCCGTGGTTGCTCCGCCTGCTCCAATTGGCACGCACCCCGTAGCCGCAAGGCCCGGAGTCGCACCTGCAGCGCCTGCGGCAAAACCCGTGACGCCGATTCGCCCGACAACACCGGGCGGCGTCCCTGCGCAACCCGGTGCTCCGATAGCAGCGCGGCCCGCAGCGGCTACTCACCCGACTTCGCCAGCAAGCACACCCGCGAGCTTGCCAGGCGCACCAAGACCCGCTGGCGTTCCGCCAACAGGACAGAGATATCCCATGCGTCCGGGCCAACCCGCTCCGGGACAAGGCAGGCCGGGCGCTCCACAAGGAATGCGCCCCGCAGCGGCTCCGGGTCAAATCCGGCCCAGCGGCCCGCCGCGTCCGGGAGGTCCCCCGCGTCCGGGCGGTGGTCCCCCATCAAGATTCCCGCAACGCCCCGGCGGCGGTGGTCGGCCGGGACAAGGCCCCATCGGGAGCCAGAGGCCCGGCGCCACGGGCGGCGTGCCCAAGGCCGAGCCGGGTAAGCCGCTCTACGCGCGCAAACCTCCCGCGTCGCGCGGACGTCCGATGATCGAAAAGCGATACGCCGAGGGCGAGCGCAGGCTGCATCCCGTGCGCGCGCGCGCAGGCGCGGGCGGGGGGCGCGCCGCCACGGCCGAGCCCGTCGCTCCCGTTCAGCGCGAACCGCGCGCAGTCACCGTCACGGAAGGCATCACCGTCCGCGATCTCGCTGAAAAGCTCGATATTCGCGCGAAGGACTTGCTGAAGACACTGCTCGACCGCGGCGTTTTCGCCAGCATCAACCAGGCGCTCGACGTTCCGACCGCAACAAACCTCGCCGAGGCTTTCAACGGCATCGTGCAAGTAGTCTCGTTCGAAGAGCAGGTCATTCAGGAAGAAAAGATCAAGGAAGAGCGCACGGGAAATCTGCTGCCGCGCGCTCCCGTCGTCACCGTCATGGGCCACGTCGACCATGGCAAGACCAGCCTGCTCGACGCGATCCGCGAAACCGAAGTCGCCGCGGGCGAAGCCGGCGGAATCACGCAGCACATCGGCGCGTACGAAGTTCACGTGGGCGACCGCCGCATCGTATTCATCGACACGCCCGGCCACGAGGCGTTCACGCGTATGCGAGCGCGCGGCGCGAAAGTCACGGACATCGTCGTGCTCGTCGTTAGCGCGGACGACGGCGTCATGCCTCAAACCGAGGAAGCCATCGCGCACGCTCGCGCCGCGAACGTCCCGATCGTCGTCGCGATCAACAAGATCGACAAACCGGACGCGCAGCCCGAACGTGTGAAGCGCCAGCTTGCCGACCGCAGCCTGATGCCCGAGGAATGGGGCGGCGACACGGTGATGGTCGAAGTCTCGGCCAAGACGAAGAAGAATCTGCCGTTGCTGCTCGAAATGATCCTGCTCCAGAGCGATTTGCGCGAACTCAAGGCCGACCCCGATGCTCCCGCGAGCGGCGTGGTGCTCGAATCCCGCATGGACAAAGGCCGCGGCCCGGTCGCGACCGTGCTCGTGCAAAACGGCACGCTCCACGTGGGCGACGTCTTCATCGTCGGCGCCGTGTATGGCAAGAACCGCGCAATGTTCGACGACCGCGGCCAGGCCATCAAGCAGGCGGGGCCATCAACGCCCGTCGAAGTGCTCGGATTGCAGGGCGTACCGGAAGCCGGCGACCAATTTCAGGTGGCGGACGAAGCGAAAGCGCGCCACATCGTCGAATACCGCCAAGCGAAGCAGCGCGAGGCCTCTCTCGCGAAAACGGCCTCGTCGGGCCGCCTCACGCTCGACCAACTCCACGAACAGCTTCGCCTGGGCGAGGTGAAGGAACTGCCCGTCGTGATTAAGGCGGACGTCCAGGGCTCGGTCGAAGTGCTGAACGAGATGCTGCCGAAGATTTCGAACGATCAGGTGACCGTGAAGGTCATGCAGGCCAGCGTCGGCGCGGTGACCGAGTCGGACGTGATTCTCGCGTCCGCTTCGAACGCCATCATCATCGCGTTCAACGTGCGCCCCGAGCGCAAAGCTGCCGAACTCGCGCAGCGCGAGGGCGTCGACATCCGCCTTCACACGATCATTTACGAGTTGCTCGACGAGTTGAAGAAGGCCGTCTCCGGCCTGCTCGCACCGGTCATCAAGGAAACGCATCTCGGCCGCGCGGAAGTTCGCAACACGTTCCGCGTCAAGGGGTCCGGCGTGATCGCCGGCTGCTCGGTGCAGGACGGCATCCTGAAGCGCGACGCGGACGTTCGCGTGCTGCGCGACAACGTCGTCATCTACACGGGCAAACTGATTTCGCTGCGCCGCTTCAAGGAAGATGTGAACGAAGTGCGCACTGGATTCGAGTGCGGCGCGGGAATCTCGAATTTCAACGACATCAAGGTCGGCGACATCCTCGAGTGCTTCAAGATGGAAAAGACGGCGGCCCTCGAACCGGTCTCTCAGGCGGACCGCGGCCGCCCGGAAGCCGCCGAAGCTCGGCGCAATTAGCAGCCGCCTGTTTGAAAAGTGGAAGGGCGGGGTTTCAACCCCGCCGTACGTCGCTCGATTTCTTCAGGGGTTTTAATCCCTGAAGCCTCGTGGCGCAATTTCTCAGCAAGCTGTTGGATGGCCTGCTCATGCCCATCGGCCTCCTTACACTCGAAATTCACATCCCTGATGCGCGATCCCTCAAGGACAAGCGGCAGGTGCTTCGCAGCCTGAAGGACCGGCTGCGCGCGCATTTCAACGTGGCCGTCGCCGAGCTCGAGCATCAGGATCTCTGGCAGCGCTCGCGCGTCGGCGTGGTAAGCATTTCGGGCGACGGGAAACATTTGGAGGATTCGTTTCAGGCGATTACCGACGAAGCCGAGCGAATCCTGGGGCGCGACCTTGTCTCGCGCGACATCGCATACTTTGAGGAATCAGAATGACGGTCCAGGGGCATCGTTCGGCGCGGATCGCGGAAGAGATCCGGAATGAAGTCACTTTGATGCTCGCGGGTGAATTGAAAGATCCGCGGCTGGCGCTGCCTCTGATCGTGACCGAAGTCCGCGTCGCGCCCGGCATGAGGTCGGTGCGCGTGTTCGTGCAGCTCGAGGGCGACGATGCCGAGCGCGCGGCGGCGCTCAAAGGGCTCAAAGCCGCGGCGGGCTTCGTCCGCCACGAATTGGTCGAGCGTCTTAATCTGCGGCGCGCGCCCGAGATTATCTTCATCCCCGATCAGTCGGAGGAGTACGGCCAGCGCATCGACAATCTGCTGCAGAAAGTGAATCGCCCGGAGAAATCGTAGCGGGGCCTCCGCCCTGGCGAATGGCCGGTTCGAATCCGGCGCTACGAAACGAAATGCCACGCATCCCACAACCTCCGCCTCTTGACGGAATCCTCGTGGTCGATAAGCCGCGGGGAAAGACATCGCACGACGTTGTCGAAATCGTGCGCCGCATGGCCGGATTTCGTCAGATCGGCCATCTCGGCACGCTTGACCCGCTCGCAACGGGCGTGCTGGTGCTCGCGCTCGGCCGCGCCACGCGGCTGGCGCGCTTTTACACCGGCCGCCGAAAACGCTACACCTGCGCGGTCCGCTTCGGATTCGCGACGGATACGTACGACGCCGACGGTGAGGCCCTATCCGAGGATTCCGCGCCCACGCTCGACGCCGAGGAGCTCCAGCGGCTCGCCGCGCAGTTCGTCGGGAAAATCATGCAGACGCCGCCGTCGTTCTCGGCAAAAAAAATCCACGGTCGCCCGGCGCACGAACTCGCGCGCAAGCACAAGCCTGTCAAGCTCGAACCAGTCGAAGTCGACGTGTACGAATTCCGGCTAACGGGCATCGAAGGGTCCGTCGCCCGCTTCGCGGTCGAGTGCGGCGCCGGCACATACATCCGCTCGCTTGCGAACGATCTGGGGAAACTCCAAGGAGCGGGCGCGCACCTCGCCGAAATCGTTCGCACCGCCGTCGGGGAATTTACGCTCGACCACGCCGTGCCGCTCGAAGAGCTCACCGCGGACGCCAAGGCCGGGAAATTCGCTTCGCGCGTGATCGCGCTTGAAAACATGCTGCCGGAATTGCCGCGCGCCACCGTCCTTCCCATCATCGAAAAGCGCGTGCGCCACGGCGCGAAATTCAATCTTCCGCTCGCGCAGATTCAGCCTGGCCAGGTGACCGCGGCGCAGGGCGCGCCCGCGGAACTTGACTCGGGCGAATGGCACCCGGCCCGGCTGCGCGTATTCAACCAGCAGGGACACTTGATCGCTATCGCCGAACCCGTAGTCCCGCGCACGTACCAGCCCGTCGTTGTCCTCGAAACGACTCCGTAATCGCGCGCGAAAAACAGTGTCTGGAAATACCGAACGCCGAACTTCATTCGGGCGGCGGCTGGGCCGCAGGCTGCGTTGGCGCATTCGCAGGCGGTGGCGCGTTCGCGGGAGGCGCTTCCGCGGGAGGCGCTGGTTGCACGGGAGGCACCTGCTGCCCCGGAGGCGGCGCAACGGGCACTTGCCCGGGCTCGCGCCCTTCGCGCGGCGGGCCGACCGGCCCGGGTGCTGCGACTCCGCTCGGGCCTTCCAAGGCGCCCTGCCCCGCATAGAAACTGTGATCGGTGCGCGGCGCGAGCCGCACCGTGCGCGGAGTCACCAGAATCAGCACCTCGCTCGACTGTGTCTGAAGATTCTGGTTTTGGTCGAACAGCCCAATTCCGGGCACAGACGCGATTCCCGGATTTCCGGTGATGGCGTTCGACGACTGATCCTGAAGAAAACCGGCCACGATCGCCGTCTGATTCGGGCTCAGCCGCACCGTTTGATCCACGCTCTCGTTGCTGATCACCGGAATCGTGTTGTAGTTCTGGGTGGTGAGGCTGCTCAACTCGAAACTCATCTGGAGCGTCACGTCGGCGTTCGGATGAATCCGCGGCGTGGCTTTCACCTTCAGCCCGACGTCGAGATATTGGACGCCCGGGAACGGCGTGCCAATCGAGCTGACGCCCGCGCCAAAGAGGCTCACGGTATTCAGAATCACCGTGACTTCCGCCGCGCCGTTGTCCGCGGTGGCCGCGTCCGGCCTGCCGTTCCCGTTGAAATCGGCCGTCGCAATCGAAACAGGCGCAGTACCCACTGGCAATTCGGGCAGAGCCGTGAAGGACTTGTTGCCTGCATTCAATAGAACGGTGACCGCGTTGTCCGTCTCGTCCGAAACCGCAATATCGAGGCTTCCATCCTGGTTGTAGTCTGCAACGGCAATTGAGGACGGGCCACCGCCGGCGGCGAAGTCTCGAGTCGGGCCGGCAACGAATTGCCCGAGCGGCACGGACGTGCTGCTCAGCTGGTTGTAATAAACGGTTACTGAGTTGCCGCTGTTGCTCGACGTTGCCGCACCGTTGTTCGCCACAGCGATATCGAGGGCGCCGTTCCCAACGAAGTCTCCGAGCGCCACGGCCACCGGGGAATTTCCCGTGGGGTAGTCCGTGCGCGGCTGAAACGTGCCGTCGCCGTTGCCGAGAAAAACGGAGACCGTGTTGTTGCCCTGATCCGCCACAACCAAGTCGATGTGGCCGTCGCCGTTTAGGTCCGCCGCCGCGAGCGCACTCGGCGCATAGCCCGCAGGCAATGTGACCAGGGTCGGCGTCTTGAACGTGCCATCGCCATTCCCCTGAAATATCGAGATCGTGTTGTCGCCCTGATTGGCCACCGCGAGATCGGTGAAGCCGGTTGCAGCTATATCGTGAAAGTTTGCGGCAATCACCGAAACAGGCGCCGCACCCGTCGGGATGTCGGTCTTGGCCCGGAACGTGCCGTCGCCATTGCCGAGCAGTATCGAAACCGTGTTGGCGCCTTTGTCGGCGACCGCAAGGTCCACGAAGTTGTCGCCGTTCGTGATGGCCGTGCTGTTGTTGAACTGCCCCGTCGCGATCGAAACCGGCTCGGTGCCGGTGGGGTACGTCACCTGCGGCGCGAACACGCCCTGGCCGTCCCCGAGCAGAACCGAAATCGTGTTGTCGGCCGCGTTCGCGACGATCAGATCATCGATTCCGTCGTTGCGCAGGCTCGTGGTGGCCACGAACGACGGTGAATTCCCCGTCGCATAATTCGTGATCGGGCTGACTAAACTACTGATGCCGCTGCTGCTCGATCCCGTCACGAGGCTCGAAGCGTATTGCGAAAGCGAGACGGGAATGCGGTCGCCCACGAAAAACGTGGCCGGCTGGCCGTTTTGCGCACGCAGCAGCACACGCTGGCCGCGTTTTACAAATGATAGCATCTGCGAAAAGTTCGCCGTGGCGCCGGGCATGCTCGCGAGAAAGGTGGTCTCGCCTCCTCCGAAAGCAATCAGCGGCGGAATCCCTGAGCCCAGGGACGACCCGAACACCTGCTCGATCACGTTGATGAGCCCGGCGGAAGATGATTCCGCCTCCTGAATCTGCTGCGTGCTGAAGGTGTAAATCTGCGAGCTCTGCGGCGGCGTGATGCCCAGCTGCATCGCTTGGTTCCGATCGACCTCGAGAATTTCGATTTCGAGCACCATCTCGCCGCTGGGCTGCTCGATAGTGTCGATCAGGTCCGAGGCGACGGCGATCGCGCGCGGCGACGCGCGCATCGTCAGCGTGCGCGAGTTCGTGTCGAGATCGGTGCGCGTGATGCCCGTGATCTCGCGAACCGTGCGCAGCATTTCCGTCATCTGGTCGGGCGTTTCCGACGCGGGAAGCAGCATGGTGCGGATGATCGACGAGTCGTATTCCTTGCGCTTCTGCGCCGTGTCGTCGGTCACGAAGAATAGGCGCGGCGTCAGCGGCCGCCAAAACGTTCCAGTCATCTCACCGAGCAGCCGCGTGGCTGTGGGAAAATCCACGTCCTCGGCGCGAAAATGCACCTGCCGCATGTGCAAGTCCACGTCGAACGCCGTCTCGACGCCGAATTGCCGCGCAATTTCCTCATACGCTCCCTGCGTGTCACCGCGGTAATCGAAGTTTTTCGTTCCGCTTTGATACGCGAGGTGCACTTCCCCTGCCAGATCGCGCTCGACCACCTTTTCGCCCTGCGCCGGCTTCGCGGCAAGCATCTCCGCGAGCCGCTCGCGCACGATGGAATTGGATGGATCGGCGTAGCTCGCGCCCAGCAGTTCCCGCCGCGCGTCGTCGAGGCGGCCGGACACGGCGTCACGCTCGGCGGCGTCCATTTTCGTTCGCACCAGGCGGCTCTTCGCGATTTCGCGGCGCAGCAGATAATCGTGATTCGATGGTGCCAGATTCGCGGCTTCCGAGTAGGCGGAATAGGCTGCCTCCCAATCCTCTTTTCGCTCGGCGCGCACGCCATCTTCGTATGCCGCCTTGGCCTTTTTGGGATCGGGCTTCACTGCCGCCGCTGGCAGAGTGCCAGGCAGCGTGGCCTCGGCCGTTTGCGAACCCGATTGGCTGCGTGCAGGAAGCGCAAAGAGACCGCACACTACCGCCAGCCCGAGCAGCGCTCCGAGCCAAGGCCCCGGACAAGACATGACCCGGCGCGAAATCCGGCCCGAGTGTCGGCCAGTTCCGGCGGAATCGGTTCGAGAAGGCATCAGTGTGTGAGATGCGTATTGTACAAGGATTGTTGGGACCGGCGGAGAAGCTTGAATATACTTGCCTTTACGGAATCACGGGTTTAGACTCATGGTGCTAGTTGTAAACTGTTTACAACTAGCTAAACCATGATTTCCGCTCTACTTGTAGCACTTCGCGAAGGTGTCGAAGCCGCCCTCGTTGTCGGCATCGTACTCGTCTATCTCAATCGCAGCGGGCGCCGCGCCCTGAAAAGTTACGTCTGGGCGGGAGTGACTCTCGCATGTCTTGCGAGCATCGCAGCTGCCATCCTCTTGCAGCGCTGGGCGATCAGCGAGGACGGTTTCGAGGGCCTTCTCATGCTGCTGGCCTCGGCCCTCGTGATCACCATGATCGTGTGGATGAACCGCGTGGCGCGCAGCCTGCGAAAAGAGATCGAGCAGCGCGTCGAAACCTATGCCCTCAAATCCACGCGCGCGGCGGGATGGGGCATCGGCGCGTTCGTCTTCTTCATGGTTGTGCGCGAGGGCGCGGAACTCGTGCTGATCTTGCGCGCCGTCGAGCTTTCGAGCGCGGGCATACAGGTCTGGATCGGCACGGGCCTCGGCATTGCGATTGCGGTTGCCGTGGGCTTTTTCTTCTTCGAAGGCACGCTCAAGATTCCCCTGCACCGTTTTTTTGCCGCCACGACCGTGATCCTGATGGTCGTCGCATTCCAGCTCGCGCTCACGGGCGTTCACGAGCTGAGCGAAGCGACCTGGATATGGTCGAGCAAGACCGAGATGGCCACGATCGGACCGATCGTGCGCAACGAGGTTTTCTTTTTTGCGGTGATTCTTGGCGTGGCCGCGCTCGCCGTGATGCGCGAATGGTTCGGCGCGCGCAAACCGGCTGATGACCCCGCGGTGAATCCCGCCGAGCGGCGCATGAGGGAATGGGAGTTTCGCCGCCAGCGCCGATGGAGCTTTGCGGCTGCGATTCTGTGCGTGCTCGTGGTGGTTTCGCTCGCGGCCGAGTTCGCGTACTCGCGCGCGCTGGCAGCGCCCACTCCGGCGAAGGCTCTCATCGCGCAAGACGGCCGCGTGCGCATTGCGCTCTCCGATCTCACGGATTCGAGTTTGCACTTTTACACAGCGGACGTGAATGGCACCGTGATCCGCTTTCTGGTGATCCACCAGACCAATGGAAACTATTCCGTCGCGCTGGATGCCTGCCAGATTTGCGGCCGCGCGGGATATCGGCAGGAAGGCCAGAACGTGATCTGCCGGAATTGCGGTGCGACGATCTACATTCCGTCAATCGGCGACCGCGGCGGCTGCAATCCGATTCCGGTGAAATCGAATGTGGCGGGGGGAGAAGTGATCGTCGATCTTTCGGCGCTTGTGGACGCCAGCGCGATGATTCATTCCTAAAATGTTTGCACGCCTCGTAGGCGAATCATTCGTACGAAATCGGCGGCGCAAGCTGCTAACGGCTGCCGCGCTCATTGTGGGCATGGCCATCGCGACCGCGACTCTGACCGTTGCGCTCGAGGTCGGCGACCGCATGGCGCGCGAATTCCGCAGCCTCGGCGCGAACCTGATCGTCACGCCGCAATCAGACACGTTGCCCGTCGAAATCGGCGGCGTCGATTACCGCCCCGTCGATGAAGGCGCGTATCTCAACGAAGCCGACCTCGGCAAGCTCAAGACGATCTTCTGGCGCCACAATATTCTCGGCTTTACCCCGTTCCTCGATGTGCCCGCGTACGCTTCGCAGACAGGCGGCTCGACGACCATCATCGGCACATGGTACGAACACGAGGTTGCCGTGCCCGACGGTACGACATTCAAAACCGGCGTTAGCCTCACGCACCCCTGGTGGAAAATTCAGGGCCAGTGGTTTCGCGACGGCGCGAAGGAATGCGTGGTCGGAGCGAATCTCGCCGCGAAATATCCAGGCGTTGCGATCGGAAAGACGCTGAACGTGTCGCCTTCGCAAACCGCGAAGGCGCAGTTCCCCCTGATTGTCACTGGCATAATCTCGACTGGTGATGCCGAAGATAACGCGGTGCTGGTGCCTCTTTCGGTCGCGCAAGATCTCTCCAATCATCCGGGCCAATTTCGACAGCTTTTCGTGAGCGCGCTGACCAAACCCGCGGACACACTTGCCGAGCGCGATCCGAAGTCTCTGACGCCCACCGAATACGACCGCTGGTTCTGCTCGCCCTACATTTCCTCGATCAGCTATCAGATCGAGCAGGTGCTGCCAGGGACGGACGTGCGCGCGATCCGCCGCGTCGCCGAAACCGAAGGTACGATACTCTCGCACGTCAGCATTCTGCTCTGGCTCGTGACTATCGCGGCGCTCGTCTCCGCGGCGCTGGCCGTGGCCGCGACCTCCGCCACAACCGTGCTCGAACGCCGCGCCGAAATCGGCATCATGAAGGCGCTCGGCGCGACCAACACCATCGTCACGGGGATTTTTCTCACCGAGCAACTAATGCTCGCAATCGTCGGCGGCGCCGTCGGATTTGCGCTCGGCGCGGCGCTCGCCGGAATTCTTGGGACGAGCGTCTTCGGCACGCCCGCTCCTCCGCACATGCTCCTGCTTCCGGTCGTGCTCGGCCTTGCGGCGGTTGTCTCCATGATTGGCAGCCTGATTCCCTTGCGGCGAGCGGCGCACTTCAATCCCGCGCCGATCCTGCGGGGCGCCTGATGTTCGCGCGCCTCGTGTGGAAACTGGTGCGTGGCAGCCGTGGACGCCTCGGCGTTGCGCTCGTCGCGGTCATCAGCGGCGCGGCCGTAATCTCCGCGCTGCTAAATCTTCAGTTCGATATCGAGCGTAAACTTACCCAGGAATTCCGTCTTCTGGGCGCCAACCTCGTAATTTCCCGCAGCAGCCCGACGCAAATGGGCGTCGCCAATCAGGCTGCATCGGACGCGCTCGCCTCGCCCACGCTGATGGACCAGAGCGCGGTGCTCGGCCAAGTCGAGCGCTTGCGCACTCCGGACGTGATCGCGGCCGCGCCGTATTTATATGTCGTCGCGCGCGTCGGCGGCGCGCCGGTGGTCGTGGCCGGCACTTGGCTCGACCAAACACCCAGGCTCGATCCCACATGGAAGCTCGAAGGCAACTGGATCGCGTCGCGCGTGGACGAAACGCAGTGCCTCATCGGACGCAACGTCGCGCACCAATTTCAGATTGCGCCGGGCGGCCTGCTCGAATTGAGCTATCTCGGGAGAAGCGCGCAATTGCGAGTTGCGGGCATCATCGACGCAGGCGGCGCGGAGGACAACCAAGTCTTCGCGAATCTTCCGGCCGTCCAAAGGTTGGCAGGAACGCAGGGCGAGATCGAGCTCGTGCAGTTGAGCGTCAGCGGAACCTCCGCACGCATCGGCGCATACACTTCTCGCCTCGCGACTTCCCTTCCCGGTTATGATGTGCGTCCGATCCGGCAGGTCACGCAAGCCGAGGGCAGCCTTCTCGACCGCACGCGCCTGCTCATCGCGTCGATGGTGGTGCTGATTCTGCTGCTCACGGCGCTCTCGGTGCTCGCGACGATGGCTGCACTCGCGCTCGAGCGGCGCAGGGACGTCGGCTTGATGAAGGCGATCGGCGGCCCGATTTCGCGCATCGTCGCGCTGTTCCTCGCCGAGGTGGGCGTCCTCGGCGCAACGGGCGGGCTGATCGGCTGCATTTTAGGAGTGGCGCTCGCGCGCTGGATGGGCCAGCGCGTTTTCGGCACGTCGATCGCGCCGCGCTGGGATATTTTTCCGCTGACGATCGCGCTGATGGTCGGCGTCGCGTTGGCGGGCGCATTGCCGTTGCGTTTGCTCGGCAGAGTGAAGCCCGCCGTGATCTTGCGAGGAGAATAAGTGGCGCCAGTCGTTCAAATCGAAAACCTGCGCAAGGAATTCGACAACGTGCGCGCGCTCGACGGCGTGACCTTCAGCGTCGAGTCCGGCGAATGGATCGCCATCATGGGGCCTTCCGGATCGGGCAAAACCACGCTGATCAACATTCTCGGCGGGCTCGACACACCCACCTCCGGCCAGGCGGTCGTCGACGGCACCGACGTTGCGCGCCTCGACGAAGCCGGGCTGACGCGCTTCCGCTCCGAGAAGATCGGCTTCGTCTTCCAGCAATTTCATCTCGTGCCGTACTTGACCGCGCTCGAAAACGTGATGCTCGCGCAGTATTTTCACAGCACCACGGACGAAGGCGAGGCGCGCGCAGCGCTCGATCGCGTCGGCCTCGCCGACCGCATCGATCATCTCCCCGGACAGCTTTCCGGCGGAGAGCAGCAGCGCGTGGCCGTCGCCCGCGCCCTGATCAATCATCCGAAACTCATCCTCGCGGACGAGCCCACGGGAAATCTCGACGAAGCCAACGAGGAAATCGTCCTTCGCCTCTTCCGCGAGCTCCACGCCGAAGGCCACACGATCCTCATGGTCACCCACGCGCCTTCGATCGGCCAATTGGCCGACCGCCGCATCGACCTCGCCCACGGCCGCCTCGCCCAAGTCAAAGTCCGCGCCTAATAGCGCGCCATCTTATTTTTTTTGAAGCTTCGATCAGGAACCGACGAGGAATTTATATTGAGCTGCGGTGAGAGGGACGACGGAGAGGCGGCCCATTCGGACGAGGGGCGAGTTGGCGAAGAGTTTGTGCGCTTTGATTTCGGCGAGTGTGACCGGCTTCGCGATCGCTTTCCCGGCCTTGATCTTCACCTGCGGATTTTTCGGATCGGAGGCGTCAACGGAAACCACTGTCGCAGTCCCGACAGCGCTCTTACGCTCCCCCGTCTCATAGATGATGAGATTCGCTCCCGGCGCCATTTCTCGAAGGTTTTTCACCGCGGCGGGATTCGACACGCCGTCCCACACCGTGACGCCGTCGCGCTGAAGATCCTCGAATGAGTATTCGGAAGGCTCGGTCTTGAGCAGATACTCGGCGGACATGGCAATCCTCACCCTCGCACGGCGCGTCTGCCTACCACTTGCCGGTCGTCAGGCGCACTCCGATGGCCAACGCGGCGGCCAATCCAAGGACGCCAAACAGAGCCAGGACTTCCCAGAACATTTCCGTAATCAAACCTTTTGTGATTTTAATCTCCATGGGCGCCTCCAACTTGCCCCATGAGTATCGCCCGACAATTCTTCCCGCGCAAGCTTGGCTTCAAATCACAATCCTGTCTCTCGTTCATTCCTCCCGTCCATTCTCTGTGCCTCCGTGTCTCCGTGGCCAACTCCCTCTCTGCTAGAATAGACGCGCGATGCCGCTGCCAATCGATCCGCGCAAAAAGCCGACTGACATAAAAATATACGTCTCGACCGGCGAGGGCGTCGCCATCACGTGGTCCGACGGCCACCAGAGCCGCTACGATTTCCCCTACCTGCGTGATCACTGCCCCTGCGCCACGTGCCGCGACGAACGCGAGAAACACTCCGCGGAATCTCCGGCCGCTGCGAATCCCCTTCCCATGTTCAAGCCGCGCGTGAAGGCCAACGGCGCGTCGCCCGTGGGAAATTACGCGATCCAGATTCAGTTTTCCGACGCGCACGCCACCGGGATCTACAGTTTCGATTGCCTGCGCGAGCTTTGCCCGTGCGAAGAGTGCGCGCGGGAATTCCGCGGCACGGCCAGGCAAACGACAGCGTAACAATTTGCTGAAAAATGGAAGGGCGAGGTCTCACTCGTGCCGAGCGAAGCTGAGGAATCCCGCCGTTTAGGGGGTCGGAGCTTTAGCTCCGACATTATGCCCACGTCTTCCTCAGGGGTTTTAACCCCTGAGGCAAGGGTTTTGAATTTCTCTGTAACCTACTTGAACTCAATTGACTCTACTGGCGCTTTCACCTTTGCGGCCATTGCCGCTCGAACGCGTCCACCCAGCTACACGCGCACTTCCGACGTGCAATTCGGGCACCGCGTGGCTTTCACCGGAATCGCCGAATAGCAGTATGGGCAATCCTTCGTGGCGGGAGCGGGCACGGGCACCGGCTTGTTCCAGCGGTTGATCTGCCGCACGATCAGAAAAATCACGAACGCCACGATCACGAAGTCGATTGTCGTGTTGAGGAAGAGGCCGTAATTGATCGTCGCGGCTCCCGCGGCTTTCGCCTGCGCGAGCGTATCGTAATGCGTCCCTGAAATATTCACGAACAGAGTCGAAAAATCCACTTTCCCGAGCAAGAGCCCGATCGGCGGCATCAGGATGTCGCTCACCAGCGAAGTGACGATGCGTCCAAACGCCGCGCCGATGATGATGCCGACCGCCATGTCCATCACGTTCCCGCGCATGGCGAATTCTTTGAATTCTTTCAACATGAGAACTCTCCTGAGTAATTGTGATTTAGCCGATGTATTGGGCCGGGGCGAAGCGGGGTGGGTAGCTCGCCCTAGTTTCCCGAATCAATGCGAGGCATGAGAGTAGCGGGAACCAATCGCGCTAACAAGCGCAAACAGAGATCGATCTCTCGCGTCACGCCGACCGCCGCGCATACATCAAGCCGCCGAAAAGCCCGCGCAGCACAAGCACGCCTCCCGCCAGTTCGAGCAGAAGCTCCGCGTTCCGCAGCGGCAGAAAACGAATTGCAAGTATTAGGACCCCCACCAAAATCAAAGACGCGCCGCGAATGCGTTCCGGCAGCGCGTGCGTTTCAGGAATTCGGCGCGCCGTTGTCCGGATGCCCCAATAAATCAGCACAATTCCCAAAAGCATCAGGGCCAGGGGACGGCCCGGCAGTCCCACGCGGCCCGAAAGCGCCAAGACGATCAGCAGCGCCCCAAGCAGCAGGACGATAAACTCATTCAAAAGTCGAAAAAGATTCGCGACGTTCGCCATAGGATGGTCCGGCAGCGCGGAATTATCCCGCGCGCCGCCGGCAGAATCAAGCCGCCTCGCGATCGCTCGGTAGCGTTTCTTGCTGCCGGAATTCACGGCGGCGATTTGGCGGACCGGCGCGAGATTGCTATAATCGCGCGTTCGGGGGGCCTGCATCGCTACGCCGTCCGTGTGAATCCAATCGCTCAGGAGAAATCAGTGCATAAGGTCATAATCATCGGCAGTGGGTGCGCAGGTTTGACGTCCGCGGTCTATGCGGGGCGCGCGGACTTAAAGCCTCTCGTGCTGGATGGTTACGAGCCGGGCGGCCAGCTCGCTCTCACCACGGAAGTCGAGAATTTCCCGGGCTTCACCGACGGCATCCTCGGGCCCGAACTCATTGAGCGGACGCGCAAGCAGGCGCAGCGATTCGGCGCCGAATTTCGCGCCGGTGCCGTCACATCGGCGGACCTGAGCAAGCGGCCGTTCAAGATCACCACCTCGAAGGAAACTTTCGAGACCGAGACGCTGATCATCGCCTCGGGCGCTTCGGCGCGCATGCTCGGAATTGAATCGGAGAAACTTTTGCTGGGTTACGGCGTCTCGACCTGCGCTACCTGCGACGGCGCATTTTACCGCAACCGCGAAATCGCCGTGGTCGGCGGTGGCGACACGGCGATGGAAGAAGCCACCTTCCTGACGAGGTTCGCTTCGAAAGTCACTCTGATTCACCGCCGCAGCGAATTCCGCGCCTCGAAGATCATGCTCGACCGCGCGCGCGCCAACCCAAAAATCGTCTTCAAGACGCCCTACGTGATCGACGAAGTCCACAACGTGGCGAACAAATCCGTCGACAACATCGTCGTGCGCAACGTCGAAACGAACGTCATCGAGAACATTCCCGTCCACGGCGTTTTCGTCGCCATCGGCCACGACCCGAATAGCAAGATTTTCAAGGGCCAGCTCAAGATGGACGAAAATGGCTACATCCTCACGCACGACGGCCCGAAGACGAGCGTCACCGGCGTGTTTGCCGCTGGCGACGTCCAGGACCATCACTATCGCCAGGCGATCACGGCGGCAGGCTCCGGCTGCATGGCCGCCATCGAAGCCGAGCGCTTCCTCGCCGCCGAAAAAGCCTGACCCATCCGGCTATCTCGCTGCGATCGCTGCTCTTCTCGTAGGGGCGCAGTCCGCCGTGGCGGACGCCCGGCGAAGATGCTTGGCGCTCTCGCCGATCGTTGTCATCCGACAATCCGATGAGGATTGTTATCCCGAGCGAACAGCAGGAACCGAAGGGCCACTCTCAGCTCGATCATGGATCTGCTCTTCTTTTTCTGCGGAAGCGCGCACGGACGCATCCGTAGAGCTACTCGTGCGATTTGGACCGGTTGGATGGTGAAGGCCGCTTAATTGCCGACGATGATCGGAGCGCCCGCGCGATTCTCACCGGCCGGCACCGCGAGGATCAGGCGGATCGCCTGGACAAAAGCGTCGCGCTGGCGGTCGCCGACGAAATACCGCGCCAGATGGCCGTCGCGCGCGTAGAAATCGGTTTCCGGCATCGTGCCTCGCCAGTCCGGCGTCACACCCTGGTAAAAAGCGTCCGCGTCAATGCCGGGTTTCTGCCGATAGTTCTGAAAGCCCGGATGATTCAGCGTGATGAAATGGCGCACCAGCGCGATGTCCGCGTCCTCATCCAGGCTGACGCCGACGACATCCAGACCCTGCGGGGCGTACTCCTTGGCAAGCGACACGATCAAAGGAAATTCGTTGCGGCAGGGTTCGCACCAGGTGGCCCAAAACGTGACCATAAGCGCCTTGCCACGGTGTTGCGCTACCAACTGATTGTAGCCGGCCAGATCGATCAATGGCGGATCGCCCGGTTCGGCGGTCGGCGCTGGCTGCGCCGCAGCAACGCGCGCCCGAGGGATGCTGAATGCCGCGAGAAGAGCCAACCCCAGTGTCGCCACAACGAACAATCGACGCGATGGCATGCCCAAGCCTCCCCCCTCCAACTATATTATCGGTTCCGGCGCGCCCACGGCAATGTGGTTGGGCACTGAACAGTAACGCATTAGAACACCCACATAATCTGGATGCCATAGGAAGGGCTCCCGATGCAGCCGAGACGCGCTTGTACGCTCGTGGGTTTGATGATATAAAAATTTGTCTAGGTTTATGCGCCTCGGCTGTGGCGCAAGCGTCCGAACGGCACAGCCTTATCCCTAGGAGAAAGCAATAATGGCTTACGTGATTGCCGAGCCTTGCATCGGAACGAAGGACACGGCCTGCGTCGACGTCTGTCCCGTCGACTGCATCCATCCCCGCAAGGACGAGGGTGGATTCGAAACAGCGCAGCAGCTTTTCATCAATCCCGACGAATGCATCGATTGCGGCGCCTGCGTCCCGGTGTGCCCCGTGACGGCGATCTTCGCTCTCGAAGATCTCCCCGGAAAGTGGTCGGAATACACCAAAATCAACGCCGACTACTACAAAAAGGCCTGACCGGCGCATCGCCTCCGCGCCAAACCGCGCGAAGCAGTTGAGCGCCGAATCAATCGGGCAAACCAGAACTGAACGGACGCGGCGGAGTCGATTATCCGCCGCGTTTCCTTTTTCCCGCCGCCTCGACGACCGGCCAAGCCGCGCGTCTGATCTGAGGCAGCTTCTTCGCCCCGGAATCTTTTCCCGCCCCCAGCATTCCCACCCAACGTTGCGCCTCTTCCCGAAACTCCTCCATCTCAATCCCGCGATAGCTGTCCGGAGCGCCGCCTATCTTGGCGATTCCCGCCGCCAGCAGCGATCTCGTGCCGCTCGAGTTTCCGCGGCCGTAGTGGTGGAACGCAGCGGCAATCTGAATCATTCCTTGTAGAAAAGCCTTCTCCGGCTCAGGCGCGCGCAGCCAAAGCTCTTCCCAGACCTCGTGCGCCTCGAAAAATTCGCCGGCGTTGAAATGCGCGACGCCGCGCTCGAACCGCTCGTTTTCTTTCATCGCGCGCTCATCCGATTCTCGATAGAATTCCGTGCGGCTCGGCGGACACGCCGGCCGCGAGAATTTGAATCATAACAGCCCTCAAACGAGCGAGCGACGATGGAGATTCGCATCGAATTGCCTGACGTAAAGCTGGGCGTCGTCGAGGCGGACGCCCTCCGCATCGCGCCCGCGGATGAAGCCCTCGCCCGCCTCATGGGCGAAGTCTGCGAACGCAAGCGCCGCGAGTTCACCGTCGAGAGCCTCGCGGAATCTGACGCCACGCGAACCGTCCGCGCTATGTTCCGCGCCTGGAGCGTCGACCCGTCGAAGTATCGCCCGTCCTCGGAGGCATTGCTCCGCCGCGTCGTGCAAGGCAAGGGCCTGTATCGCGTCTCGAATGCCGTCGACATCGGCAACCTCGGCTCGATCGAGACCGCGTGGCCATTTGGATGTTACGACCGCGCGCGCATTCACCCGCCGGTCGCGTTTCGCGAGGGCGCCCTGGGCGAAAGTTACGAGGGCATCGGCAAGCGCACGTGGCACCTCGCGGACCGGCCCGTCCTCGCCGATGCCGAGGGTCCCTTCGGCAGCCCCATCAGCGATTCCACGCGCAGCATGATCACGGAATCCGCGCGCGACGTCCTTGTTGTCATCTACGCGCCCGCGGCTGCGCCGGACGCATCGCTCGAACACGCGATGGCGCGCCTCGCCGAACGCCTCGCGCAATTCGCCGCGGCCGCCTCCACGCGCGGCCAAATCTCTCGCTGATGCCTCCGCCCCGCTTGCTGCTCCGCCCCCAAAATGTCCGCCAGAAACTTTCTCGGTACTTTGCCCGAATCAGGTTATCCTGTGGTGCAGGCCCGAGGTCCGCTGGTGCGGAAATTTGAGCTCGTCCTTCTGATTCACGCCCACCAACCAGTCGGAAATTTCGACGACGTATTCGAACGCGCCCACGCAACTTCGTATCTCCCGTTCATCGAAGTCCTCTCGCGCCATCCCTCGATCCGCATGGGGCTGCACTATTCCGGCCCGCTCCTTGAATGGATCGAGCGCGCGCACGCGGAATATTTCGAGCGCCTCCGCGAGCTCGTCGCAAGCGGCCAAGTCGAAATCGTCGGCGGCGGCTTTTACGAGCCGATCCTCGTGACGATCCCTCCCGAAGATCGCCACGAACAAATCACGCGCCTCGCCGACTACGCCGAAAAACATTTCAAGGCGCGCCCGCGCGGTGCGTGGCTGGCCGAGCGCGTCTGGGAGCCGCAAATTCCCTCCTCCCTCGCGCCGGCGGGCGTCGAGTACACGCTGGTCGACGACAACCATTTCCTCGGCGCCGGCTTCGAGATCGAGCAGCTCTACGGCTACTATGTCTCAGAGGATCTGGGCCATGCCGTCAAGCTCCTGCCAGGCCTCAAGTCTCTGCGCTATCTGATTCCCTTTCGCGACGTCGGCGAGACGACAGACTTGCTGCGCGGCGTCGCGGCCCGGCATCCCGGCGGATTCGCGGCGATGGGCGACGACCTCGAAAAATTCGGCGTCTGGCCCGGCACGTACGACCACTGCTATCGCGACGGCTGGCTCGAGCGTTTCTTCTCCGCGATCGAGCAGAGCGCCGACTGGCTCGTCACCTCCACGCCGTCAGACGCTCTCGCGTCGCACGCGCCGCTTGGCCGCGCCGATCTTCCGACCGCTTCCTACACGGAAATGATGGAGTGGTCGCTGCCGACTCCCGCGCGCGACCGCTACCACGGTCTCGTGCAGGAATTTTCCTCGCGCCAGGACGTTTTGCCGTTCCTGCGCGGCGGAATCTGGCGCAGCTTTTTCACCAAATACGCCGAATCGAATCTGCTCCACAAAAAAATGCTGCACGTATCACAAAAAGTCCGGAAACTCGCGCACCGTCGCGACGCGCGTCTCGAGCAGGCGCGCGAGGAAGCTGCCACGCAACTGCTCCGCGGGCAGTGCAACGATGCCTACTGGCACGGCGTTTTTGGCGGCCTTTATTCGCCCCATCTGCGCACCGCAGTGTGGCTGGCTCTCGAAAAGGCCGAGACGATTGCCGATAAACTCGCGCACACCAAGCGCCAGTACGCCGATGTGGCCAAGCTCGATTTCGATGCCGACGGCCGCGAGGAAATCTATTTCACGTCGGACCGCTACGCGGCGCTGCTCGCTCCCGATGACGGCGGCACCATCAGCGCGCTCGATTTCCGGCCGCCCAACGTTACGCTCATCAATTCTCTCGTGCGCCGCCCAGAGAGCTATCACGCCAAGCTGCGCAACTTAACCTCGCAGCACGCCGAGGGCGTGCAATCGATCCACGAGCAGACGCGCACCAAGGAAAGCGGCCTCGAACGCTGGCTCCACTACGACCGCTGGCCCAAGAATTCATTCCGGCTGCTGCTGTTTGGCAATCACAAGACCCAGCAGGATTATGCTTCGGTCTCGCTCGAAGAGGACGCCGCGCTCGCCGCCGGGCGCTATCAAGCGACCGAGTTGTCCGCCACGCAGGTCACTCTCATTTCCCAGGACAGCGCCGACTGGCCCGCGCAAAAAACGCTTTCGTTCATTTCGACTCCCGGCGGATTCGATATCGTCTGCGACGTGGTGCTTCGCAGAAACGCGCCGGGCGCTGCCTCGATCAACATCGGCATCGAGATGATCGTGAATTTTCTAGCGCCGTCCATGCCCGACCGCTACTTCGAATCCGACGGCAAACGATTCCCGTTGCGATGGGCGGCTGCCGTCCCGGGTGACGAGTTGCGCGTGGTGGACGAGTGGCAGAAAGCCGCCGTGGCGCTTGCCGCTCCGAAAGCCCGCAATTTCTGGATTGCACCCATCGAAACCGTCTCGGAATCCGAAGACGGCTTCGAGAGGATTTATCAAGGCTCGCAGATTGTCGCGGTTTGGCCCGTGGAGCTCGCGCCCGGCTCGGAGTGGCGAGGCCAGTTGACGCTCCACGCCATTGCGTTAGGATCGTAGGCGAACGGAGGAATCAGATGGCTGTCGCGAAGGAACTGCTCGATATCCTGGTTTGCCCGCTGTGCAAGACGCCGGTCAAGATGACGCCCGATCAGCAGGGCCTGAAATGCGCCACCTGCCGCCGCGTCTATCCCGTTCGCGACGATATTCCCGTGATGCTCGTGGACGAAGCCCGCGTCGACGCCGAATAATCGGTGACGAATAACCGAACTAAACCGGCAACGCGCTGATTGTTCAGGGCAACACCGTCCAAATCGTCATTCTGAGCGGAGCGGCCGGACTTTTTCTTCGTCCCGCTCTTGCGGGGCGTCCGGCCGCGCAGTCGAAGAATCTCTCTTCGGCGTCACGAACAGAGAGCACGTCAACAACGCTAGAGCGCTTCTAATCCGGCGGGAAACTAATCGACTGATTCTTCAAATCCACCCAGAGCACAACTTCCTTCGTGTTGCTTTGCTTGATCGCATCGTCGGCCGATGGAAACGGTGCGTACGGGCTGAGCTCTACTGTCACGGCCGCAGCTGACGATCCTCCCCGCGGCATCTCCGCATTCTTGATCTCGTAGCTTCGCACCGGGCCGTAGTAGCCGTACGGCCCCCAGTCTTCCTTCACGAAATCATCGTAGGAGTAGGACGGCGCGGGCTGCCAGATTTTGTACGCCCGCTGCATGTCTCCCGCGACCACGGCGTTCATAAAATGGTGAACCGTGACCTTTTCGGCGTGAAATCGCAGCATCCACCAGGCGGTCCCTCCGAGCAGTCCCAAGAAAACGGCGGCTGTGATGATATAACGCAGGATCTTCGACGGCGGATGCTCTTCGCTGGAGTCGAACAGTCCCAAGAGGTCTCCTTGCGGCTATAGTTGGCGTTTAAACAGCGCGATACTGCCAGAAACCATAATAGCCGAGAAGCCCGCGAGAATCAGCACGTCCATGTAGATTCCCTCGAAGCCCGTGTTCTTCAGCGTGAGATTGCGCAGCGCGTGCACCGTGTACGTGAACGGATCGATCACGGAAATCCATCGCAGCCACGATGGAAATGCCTCGGTCGGATAGACCGCGCCGGAGGGGAAAAACAGCAGCATGTTCAGCACGCCGAAAATCGCGCGCGGCACCAGCGGATCGTCCACGCGAACCATCACCAGAAACATCAGGCTGATCATCGCGATCGACGCCACGAAGACCACGAGCGCGAGGTATATCAAGCGCACGGGATCCCAAATCCGGTCGATCCCCGCGATCAGCCCACCGATGATCACGAGCGACATCCCGGCCATGAACGCTTTCAGCGTGCCCGCGCCGATCAAGCCTCCGATCAGCTCCGTCTTGGTGATCGGCGTGAGCAGATATCCCTCGTGCAGGCCGCGCATTTTGTCGTCGATGTACGTGATGCCGCCGCCGATCATCGCCGTGATGAAAATTCCCATGGCGGTAGACCCGGCCAGCAGGTACTTGATGTATTCGATGTACGGATAAATCTCGACGATATTGAGGTCCACCTGGCTTTCGAGGCGTGGCTGCACGTCCGGCGTGTTGAGCTGGGTCGTCATTTCCTGAATGCGCTCGAGAAGCGAACTCGATATGAACTGGTCGCTATTGTCCTCCGTAAAGACGACTCTCGGGCGGTCGTGCTGGTAATAGCGGCGCGAAAAATCGTGTGGAATATCGACAACGCCTCGGACAAAGCCGGTGCGCAGATCGTCGATCGCGCGCGGCAGCGAATCGTAATGGATTATGCGGAATGTTTCCGCGCCGGCGCCGATCCCGTTGAACATTTCCTCCACGCGCCGCGATTCGACCGAGTGATCCTCATCGACCACGCCGAGCGTCGCGCCCTTGATTTTCCCGCCGAACGCGTAGCCCAACACCACCAGTTGCACGAGCGGAAAAATGAGCGAGCTAAGCATGAGCGCCGGGCTGCGGAAAAACTTCCGCATGTCCCGCTCGATCAACGCCGAAACTCGTCCCAACTTCATGGTCGATCCATTCTCCTTGCGGACCAGCTAATCTTTCTGGGTCGTACCTTTAGCCACGGCATCAGGTCTGCACATTGGCAAGGGCTTCAGCCCCCTGAAGCTCCCAAACGGCTTCCCCTCGCTCGCGGATTCTTGCCGACCTTGCCGCCGTTTCCGTAGGGGCGCAGCACGCTGCGCCCGGCGCAGATGCTTGGCACTGCGCCGCCCATCCTGCATTCGCGCCCGCCGACGCGTTTTCATCCCGTCCGCGCTCACCTCGAAAACGGACTCGGCTCATGAACGGCGTTCCGTTGCGGCGCGTCGCGCAGCGCGCTGCCGGTATAATGCAAAAACACGTCATCGAGCGTCGTACTCTGCACCGATACTCTCTTGACGGTCACGTGGCGCGCCCGCCCCAAATCCATCAGCGCCGCCACGGTTGCCGGGCCGTCGTGCGACGTGATGTGCACCACACCATCGTGTTCGGTCGCGCCCGTCGCGTGCGAAAGCCCCCGAAGCTGCTCCATCCAATCCTGTGGCGCACCGACGAATTCCGCCTCGACGATTTCGGTTCCGGGAACGCTGTCCTTCAGCCGCGTCGGTGTGTCGAGCGCTGCGAGCTTGCCGTGGTCCACGATTGCGATGCGGTCGCAGAGCTTGTCCGCCTCGTCCATGTAATGGGTCGTTAGCAAAATCGTCAGCTCCGATTTGTCGCGCAGCTTGCGGATCATTTCCCACACGTGTGTTCGCGAGACGGGATCGAGCCCTGTGGTCGGCTCGTCGAGAAACATGATCTTCGGCGAATGAACCAGGCCGCGCGCAATTTCCAGGCGCCGCCTCATGCCGCCCGAAAACGTGCGGACGAGCGCATCTCGAAATTGCAGCAGTTCGACCGATTCGAGCAGCCCGTCGATGAGTTCCCCGCGCCTTTCCGCCGGCACGCCGTAGAGCTTCGCGTGAATCAGCATGTTTTCTTTGGCCGTCAGTTCCGGATCGGATGTGAACGCTTGCGGGATCACGCCGAGCACATTGCGCACGCCGTCTGCGTCGGTGCGTATATCGTGGCCGCCGATGCGCGCCGTCCCGGAGGTGGGCGGCGTGAGCGTCGTCATGATGCGGATCAGCGTTGTCTTCCCTGCCCCGTTCGGTCCGAGCAGGCCGAAAATTTCTTGCCGCGCCACGTAAAAGCTCACGTCGTTGACCGCAGTGAAGTCGCCGAACTTCTTCACCATGTGGTCGACCTCAATCGCGTACGTTCCCGGCGCGTCCTTGGCTGTGTCCGGTGAACTCATAGTCGCGCAAACCAGCCTTTTGTTTCCGGCGGAGGCAGCAGCACCGTCGCCGTCATCCCGGTAAACAATCGTCGCCCGTCGTTCGGCACGGAAACCTTAATGGCAAACGTCTTGATGTCGCGCTTCGTACGGCTCACGTCGCGCTGCGTTGCAAAATCGTTTTCCACGCCCTTGAAAAACACCTGCCCTTGTATTGTGTTTCCCGAAGGTAGCCTCACTTGCAGCGTTTGGCCGAACTGCACCGAGTCGATGTAACCCTCTTCCACGTCCGCGCGCACCCAAAGGTGATCCACGTCCACGACCACCACGATCGGCGAACCCTGCGAGATCACCTCGCCTTGCTTCGCCACCCGCACCGACACGATGCCGTCGATCGGCGAGTAAATTTCGGTGTAGCCGAGCTGCGTCGAGGTTTCGGCTGCCGCGGCTCGCGCCTGCTCGAGCTGCGCGATGGTCGTCGCGATTTCGCTGCCGCGCACGTCGACTTGTTTGCGATTCGCCTTCGCCACGGCGAGAGCAGCCACCTGCGCTCCGACGGATTGCTCCAGCGATCTCACGTTCGCCTGCGAAGCCTTGAGCGTGGCGTCCGCATGGTCGCGGTCTTGCGCCGATTCCACGCCGCTGTCGAATAGTTTCTGCATCCGGTCGTAGTCGGTCTGATCGCGCCAGAGCGTTGCCCGCGCCTGATCGAGCTGCGCGCGCGTGGACGTCAACACGGCTTCTGCCTGCGTGAGCGATGCGCCCGTCTGATCGTCCGTCAGCGAATAATTGTGGTTGGCCTCGCTCACCTGCGCTTGCAGGCTCGCGACGTTGGCATTCGCGGCGGCGAGGCTCGCCTGTAGCTCCTTGGGATCGAGCTCCGCGAGGAGATCGCCCTTTTTCACTTCGGAGCCTTCGTCCACCGTGAGGTTGATGATGCGGCCCGTGATCTGGGGACTCACGATCACTTCGTTGCCATCCACGATGCCTGTGAGCGGAATCTCACGGCCGTGCGGCGTGCTGAAAATGTAGAACGCCAGCGCGATCAGAAATACGACGCCGATAATCCCGAGTGTTTTCCGGCTGCCCATCAGGCCTTCGCTCCTTCGCGAGCCACCGCGTGTTTGAGAAAATCGAGCAGGGCATGTTTTCGCGCCGCGACCGCCGGCGTCGTGAGCAGGTTGCGCCCCACCACCTCGCTCAGAATCGTCGCGGCCGCGAAATACGAGGTCGTCATCCCAAGCGTGATGAGAGCCGTCTGCTCAGGATCGACCTTGCGGAATTCGCCCTTCGCAATCCCCTCTTCGATGGCGCGCGCCAGCCCCTGAATCAGCGGCCGGAAATATTCCTTCGCCATCCAGTCGAAATTGCGGCGGGCCTCCATCGCCTCGCGCTGCACCAGCCGCGGATAATTCGGGTGCGTCGCCAGAAAATCGAAGTAGCCACTGACGTATCCGAAGAACCTCTCGTTAGGCGACAGCTTTTTCCCTTGCGGCACGAGCACGCCGCTGCGAAGCTGCCGCAGCAAATTCTCGAGGACGGCGCGATGCAAGCGGCGTTTGTTCCCGAAATAGTAGTAAAGCATCGCCTTGTTCGCGTGCGCCGCCACCGCAATCTCCTCCGTTCGCGCGCCTTCCAGTCCCTGCGCGGCAAAATGCTCCTCGGCCGCGGCCAGAATTCGCCGCGCCGTCGCCGGGTCTTCAGCTTTTCTACGGCCTCTTGGCATATTTTATTTCAGACTCCGAGGCGGCTCATGTATTCCTCGGGATACCGCGCGCCCACGGCCGCGCCGCGCGGCGCGATTTCGTCGATCCTCTTCAGATCGGCAGGCGTCAGCGAAACTTCCATCGCCTTGAGATTCTGGTCGAGATACGTACGGCGCTTCGTCCCCGGAATCGGAACGATGTCCTCGCCTTGCGCCAGCACCCACGCGATCGCGAGCTGCCCCGGAGTGCAACGCTTCTCCGCGGCTATCTGCTCGATGCGGGAAACCATTTGCAAATTCTTTTGGAAGTTTTCGCCTTGAAAGCGGGGAGACATCCGGCGGAAGTCCTTAGGTCCGAATTCCGCGCTCTTCACCTGGCCCGTGAGAATGCCGCGCCCCAGCGGGCTGTACGGCACGAAGCCGATGCCCAACTCGCGGCACGTCGCGAGAATCCCGTCCTCCGGATCGCGCGTCCAGATTGAGTATTCGCTCTGCAGCGCCGTGATCGGATAGGTTGCATGCGCGCGCCGAATCGTTTTCGCGCCGGCCTCGGAGAGTCCCAAATAGCGGACCTTCCCCTGTTCGATCAATCGCGCCATCGCGCCGACGGTTTCTTCGATCGGCACGCCCGTATCCACGCGGTGCAGGTAGAAAAGATCGATCGTCGAAATGTTCAGACGCTTGAGGCTCGCCTCGCAGGCGCTCTGCACGTATTCGGGTTTCCCATTGACGCCGAGAAAGCGGCCGTCCGGCATGCGCATGTTTCCGAATTTCGTTGCGAGAATAATTTCGTTACGCCGCTTCGAAATGGCCCGCCCGACCAGCTCTTCGTTCGTGCCGCCGCCGTACATGTCCGCTGTGTCGAGCATGGTGACGCCGCTGTCAATCGCGTGATGAATCGTGGCGACGGATTCCTGATCGTCCGGCGTGCCGTAGGACTGCGACATTCCCATGCAGCCAAGGCCGAGCGCGGAAACAACCAGCGAGCTTTTTCCCAGACGGCGGTATTGCATGAAACCCTCCCTCGGCGACTAGAAATCTATTTGTTCAACTAAACGGTTAGTTTAATCAGCAGCGAAAACCGTGTCAAGGGGGCGGCGATTATGAGATTTGCCGGCGGACGGGTGCTCGAATTCGGCGGAACGCGCGCGCTGCGCGCTGATATGGCGCTTAGCGGCAATTAAGGCGCACAAACCTGCCGAAAAGTGGCGGAAATTGCCAACATCTGTAAACGAGTTGATCGTTCGACACTCGAACGACTTTGGACAGGTTTTTCGTGGCGGGGCAAAAGCTAGGCGTCGAGCGCGCCGCCGGCCCCGGGAGGAAGCTCGATCGAGTATTTCGTGCGCGCCTTTTCGCGATGCAGCTCCAGTGCTAATTCAATCAGGCGGTCGATGAGCTTCGGGTAGGGCAAGCCGGACGCTTCCCACATTTTCGGATACATGCTGATGGACGTGAAACCGGGAATCGTATTCAGCTCATTGATGAAGATCTTGCTGGTGCGGCGCTCGAGAAAGAAGTCGCAGCGCGCCATGCCGGTGCCTTCGATAGCGCGGAAGGCACGAACGGCGAAATCCTGAAACGTCGCGACCTGTTTTTTCGTGAGCGGCGCGGGAATCAGCAGGCGAGTTCCCTGCTCCAGGTATTTCGCCGTGTAATCGTAGAACTCGCGGTGCGGCAAAATCTCTCCAGGGATCGAAGCGCGCACATCGTCATTGCCAAGCACGGAGACTTCGATTTCCCGCGCGGTGACGGCTCGTTCGACCATGATCTTCAGCGCAAACTCCCCCGCCAGGTCGATCGCGGCGGGAAGTTCGTGCGCGGCTTTCACGCGCGTCATTCCGACCGACGATCCGAGAGTTGCTGGCTTCACAAAAACCGGAAACCGGAATTTTTTCTTGATCAACTTGAGAACGCTCGCGCGGTCGCGCTCCCATTCCGAGCGCCGCACCGCGACGAACGGAACGATCGGAAGTCCCTCCTCCGCAAAAAGGCGCTTTTGCACGTCCTTGTCCATGCCGACGGCTGAACCAAGAACTCCGGCACCGACGTAGGGCAATCCGGCGAGTTCGAGCAAGCCCTGCACCGTGCCGTCTTCGCCAAACGTGCCGTGCAGCACGGGGAAAACGACGTCCACACCGACGCTCGGTTGGCCGGCGGTGGGCGAGAGCGGAATCAGCGCGGCGGAAGTCGGGTCGGGAGGAAGCCAAACACGCTCGCCCGATTTCAAAACGTCCGGGAGCATCTTATTGGCGCTCGTGCCGACGAGCCAGCGGCCATCCTTGGTGATGCCGATGGGCACGGCTTCGTATTTTTCGGGGTCGAGCGCGCGGATCACGGATGCGGCCGAAGCGAGCGAAACTTCGTGTTCGCCCGAACGCCCGCCGAAAATCACGCCGACGCGAAGCCGTTTTGAAGAATTCATTTCGGAAAAATCCCCCTGGATTTGTGCTGTGGCTCAGGCATGGCTGCTCATAGGATTTTCTTGCCCAAGCCGGAGAGCATCAGCTCGACACCTAGCAGCGCGGTCGTGTTGTGCAGGTCGATCACCGGATTGATCTCGACCAGCTCGAACGACGCCATCGACTTGCTGTCCGCGATCATCTCGAGAGCGAGGTGCGCCTCGCGATAGGTGGCGCCGCCGCGCACGGGTGTGCCGACGCCGGGCGCGTCCGACGGATCGACGAAGTCCATATCGAGGCTGACGGCGATGCCCGCGGTGTCGTCTCCTGCAAAGCGCAGCGCTTCAGCCATCACTTCTCTCATGCCGCGCTCGTCGATGTCGCGCATGGTGAAAACGTGAACGCCCGATTCCTTCACCAGGCGACGCTCCTTGGCATCGAGGTCGCGAATGCCGACGAGCGAAACGTTGCGCGGCTCGACCATTGGCTTGATTCCGGCAAGCTCGGTCAGTTCCGGTGGTCCGTACCCCATGATCGAAGCGAGCGGCATGCCGTGAACGTTGCCCGAGGGCGAGGAGTCCGGCGTGTTCATGTCTCCGTGTGCGTCGAGCCAGATCACGCCGATGCGTTTCCCAATTTTATTGAAATGAGCGGCGGCGCCGGCCACGGTGCCAACGGCGATGGAATGGTCGCCGCCTAGGACGACCGGAAGCATGTCCTCATCGAGCGTCTTGCGGACGATCTCCGCGAGGCCCTTGCAGGTTTCCGCGATCTCCTCGAGATACTTCGCGTTCTTCTCGCCGTAGTGCTGCTCTTCGGGCTGGCGAACGGCGATGTTGCCGATGTCTTCCACCTGGCGGCCGAGCTGTTTCAGGCGCGACTGCAAGCCCGCAACGCGCAGCGCAGAGGGCCCCATATCGACGCCGCGGCGGCTGGCGCCCAGGTCCATCGGCACACCGATGATGCGGATTTTTTCGGCCATGTAGAGTGCAGTTGTCGCAGCCCCGGAATTGCGGAGGGACCACTAAGGATAGACGCGATAGAGCATGCGTGGGAAGGGGATGACTTCGCGGATGTGCTCGGTTCCGCAAATCCACGCGACGGTGCGTTCGAGGCCCAGACCGAAGCCCGCGTGCGGAACGCTGCCGTAGCGGCGGAGATCGAGATACCACTCGAATGCTTCCTGCGGCAGATTGTGCTCGCGGAGGCGGCGGACGAGCGTGTCGTAATCCGACTGGCGCTCGCCGCCGCCGATAATTTCGCCGCCGCCTTCGGGCGCGATCATGTCAAAGCTGAGCGCAAGATCGGGGCGCGCCGGGTCGGTGGCCATGTAGAAAGCCTTCATGGCGGCGGGATAGCGGTGGATGATCACCGGCTTCTCGAACTCTTTCGAGAGAAGCGTTTCCTCATCACCGCCGAAATCGTCGCCCCATTTCGCCGGATTGCCCGCTTTCTGCAGGACCTTCACCGCTTCGTCGTAGCTGATGCGCGGGAACGGCGGCACGATCTTCGCGAGTTTCGCGGTGTCGCGGCCAAGCGTGGCAAGTTCGCGCGAGCGATTCTGCACGACGGATTGGACCATGGCGCTTACGAGTCCTTCGCCGAGCACGATCATGTCTTCGAGGTGCGCGTAGGCGGCCTCGGGTTCGAGCATCCAGAATTCGGTGAGATGGCGGCGCGTCTTCGATTTTTCGGCGCGGAACGTGGGACCAAACGTATAGACCTTGCCGAGCGCGGCTGCCGTGGCCTCGACGTAGAGCTGGCCGGATTGCGTGAGATACGCCTTCTGGTCGTCGATGTAATTCACTTCGAAGAGCGTCGTGGTGCCCTCGCAGGCGGCGGGCGTGAAAATCGGCGCGTCGGTGAGCGTATAGCCCTGGTCGTCCATGAAATTGCGCGCGGCGCGAATGGCCTCTGCTCGGATACGCAGGATCGAGGCCTGCCGCGGAGTGCGAATCCAGAGATGGCGGCGGTCGAGAAGGAAATCGACGCCGTGTTCCTTGAGCTGGATCGGGTACGGATCGGAATCGGAAACGCGCTGGACGACTTCGATTGCGGTGACGTGGATTTCACAGCCGCCGGGCGCGCGAGGTTCGGCCTGAATTTTTCCGGTGACGATCACGCTCGATTCCTGCGGCAGACCCTTGAGCGCGGCGAAGGCTTCGGGGCGCTCCTTGAGCGACACGACGCCCTGCATCACGCCGGTGCCGTCGCGAAAGATCGGAAAGAGGAGCTTGCCGGACTCGCGCAGGTTGTAGAGCCAGCCGCGAATGGTGACGAGCTGGCCGATGTGCGCGGAGGCGTGCTCGATGTTGATGATGGGCGCGGATTCGGGTGCTGGCTGGGTCATTGTTTCCCTGGATGATTCCGTCGATTCATCGGATGAAAATTCAGTTGCGAGGCGCGCTGACGCGCTTTTCGTCGAGATGCTTTTCAAGCTTATCGAATGCTGCGCGAATCTGATCGAGCGACGGCGATCCCGGAGATGTTTCCTTCAATTCGAGCACGAGCGGTAAAGGCTCGGGCGCGCTCGCGAATCCGGCCAGCGCCGAGTCCCAGTCGATCGTGCCTTCGAAGGGCAGCAGGTGCTCGTCCTTTTCGCCGTGATTATCGTGGATATGCGTGGTGACGACGAGATCGTGCATCAGGCCGAAGTTTGTATCGACGGCGCCGTCGATATGCGCGTGGCCGACGTCGAAACAGAACCGCAGGTCGCGCAGATGTGTCTCCTTGACGAACTGCAGCAGCGACGCGGGCGCGCCAATTTCGCTCGGCGTGTTTTCGAGCGCGATCGTGACACCGCGCTCCTTCGCGAAAACCGCCAAATGCTCGAGCGAGCCGAAGGCCGCATCGAGGTTGCGTGAATCGGCCGCCTGGCGGCTGGAGCCGAGATGTTGAACCAGGTAGCGGAACGGGAGCATTTCCGCAACATCGATGGCGCGCTTCACTTCGTCGACGGCGTCCTGACGGCGGATGCGCTCCGGCTCGGAAATGGAAACCGGGAGGCCGCTTCCCCGCCCTTGCGACGAATCGCGCTCGGTGGGCGCGTGGAGCGAGTGCAACTTCAGGCCGCAATCGTGAAGCGCGCCGGCCAGCTCGCGTACCGATTGCGGATTGGCATAGTTGAAATGGTAGGAGCTGCAAAAAATCTCGACGCCGGAGACTCCCGCCCGCGCGATCTCCGTCAGCAATGTGGGCGTGAGCGGCTGGCTCACATACCGGTATGTCGAAAGAATTCGCTGCATTCCACCCCCAAGGTGCGCCTTGTTGCAAGAACCATGGTCCGTGGAAATCGGCCCGGCGTCAATAGTTTGAGAGCGATGACCGAGATGGACAGACTGAGCGCTGGCTACCGTGCGAAGAAGTTGACGAACGCCAGCGCCGCGACGGTTCCCGCGAGCAAGGCGGCCGCGAGCCATCGGGAGGCGCCGCGATTTCGCCTTCGCAGGTTCCGCATGTGCGTGGAAAGCCCGGAGCCGGGGCCCCGACGGATTTGACCGCCTGCGGCTGGCAAGCCCGAGCCGGGTACGGAATCCAAAGAGAAGGCTTCGGTGGCGGCAGCGTAAGTGGTTTGTTCGGGTGTCATGGGAGTTCAATAGTAGCTCGGCAGGGGAGGCGGTTTGAGGCTAACGATGCGCGTGGATTCGTATTAGTAACTTCTAATCTTCGAGCGCCTAGTCCGTTGCGCGCGGAACTTACGACACGGCCAAGCTTCAGGTCTTCGACCTGAGCTACATTCCGGGCTCTGGGGCGTGCATGTGAAAGCACTGCGCCAAGGATGTGCGCCGGGCATAGCGTGCCGTGCCCCTACGAAAACCGCGAGCCGCGCGGCGGGCGCGACGGTTATTTGATTTCGATGGATTGGGGCAAGGCGGCTCGAAGGCGCTGCCACTCGTCGGCTGCGTCGGCCGGTCCGGCCACGTCCAAACCATAAACCAACGGCCATTTTTTCACGAGCAACACGTTGATGCCAATTTTTCGGGGGCTGGTCGTGCGAAGGACGTGCGCGGGCAGGCCGCTTACCTCGAGTGATTCCTCACTGTCGAGGGTCCAGCCGTCCCTGCCTTCGTATCGCCGCGCCACCATGGCTGCGTCGGAATCGACCGATGGCGTCAGCACGGGAAAATCTAGCTCGAACACCGCATTAAAACCGTCGGAGCTCAGCAAATGGCAGAGGTATTTCGTCGGCGTCGGCGAGAACTCCCATCTTCCAGGCAATTTCAATGTCACGCCGTACTTTGGATTCGCGTAGGTCGTGGACACCGCGTCGCCTTGATTCGGCTCCCACGAGAGCGATTCGTGCGTTCGATCCATACTGCCGAACTTCGACGCATATCGGACCAGCATGATCCCTGCGCTAACAAAGCCCGCCACGACAATGGCGAGAGCGACCACGACTGTGATGATGGGCTTGCGATCGGTCTTGCGTTGCCCGAAAAGATGAGTAGTCCGAACAGCGGGGCCGGATTCGCCTGCGACAGGAATGCTCATTCACCAGCTCCATCACATCGACGGCGCCAGGATTTGGATGGGCCGAAGCCGAATGCGTCAGGCGGCTTGGGATAGGAATTCGACTTCGAAAGACGACGGGACGAGGCCGGCGGCGGCTCCGCGCGCGAGCAATTCGCGAACGGCGCGGCGTCCCTCTTCGCCGTAGTCGAGCGTCCAGCGGTTCACGTACATGCCGATAAATTTATCGGCGAGGACCGGGTCCATGTCGCGAGCAAACTGCAAGGCGTAATCGACGGCAGGCTCGCGATGCTCGAGGGCGTAGCTGACGCTTTCGCGAATCACGCGCGCGACCTTCCGGCCCATGTCCGGACCGAGGGAGCGGCGAATCGCGTTGGCGCCGAGCGGAAGCGGCAAGCCGGTGGTTTCCTGCCACCACTGGCCGAGATCGACGACGCGATGCAATCCGATCTGCGAAAAAAGCAATTGGCCCTCGTGGATGAGCAGCCCGGCTTCGACTTCCTTGTTCTGGACGGCGTCGAGAATCTTGTCGAAGGGCATGGTGACCGTTTCGACGTTGGGCTCGAAGAGCTTCAGAGCAAGATACGATGTCGTTAAAGTGCCGGGTATGGCAATTTTTCGTCCGGCGAGGTCGTTTTTCTTGATCGGGTGCGAAGAGACGACGATGGGGCCGTAGCCTTCGCCGAAGCTCGCGCCACAATCGAGCAAAATATATTTGTCGGCGACGAAAGCGTAGCCGTAAAAGCTGACGGCGGTGACGTCGTAGGTTTCCGTGCGCGCCGCCTGATTCAGCGACTCGATGTCAGAAAGGATGTGAGTGAATTTCACACCCGGAAGGCGGACCTTGCCTGTCGCCAACGCGTAGAACATGAACGCGTCGTCGCTATCGGGCGAGTGCGCGAGGCGCAATTCGGCTGTTTTCGGTGATGCGGCTGGTGTCGACATGTTTATGACCGTCCTGGCTCTCCGAGGAAGCCCACTCCTGCGCGACCCGACACCGACACGTAACGTTAGTCCTGCTGCGTCGGCTGCTGCATTTTCGAAAAACGATCGGCGTCCGGTGTGCGCGTCTTCCTGCGTGAGAGCGGTCTGAAAGCAACCAAGGATACCACAGCGGATCGGGCGCGTATAGGTGTTGGCGCAGCAGGGAGAGAGAATCTCTACGCGGGTTTGGCGAGAATCAGGGGCAAGAGGAAATCCTGGAGGCGCTTGGTCTGCTGGACGGAGAGATTCTGGAATTGCATGCCCATGCAGTCGTCGCCGGAGACGCGGAGAACACGCGCGCTGGCGACAAAAGGCGCATCGGACTTCAGGTCGATGGTAGCTCGCGCGACGGTGCCCACAGGGAGCGCTGACGGTACCTGCACGAACATTCCGCCGATGCTGAGATCGAGCGTCGATCCGTTGAATAGCGTGCCGTCGAATTCAATCGAGACTTTGCAGGCCACCTTAACGCGCCGGAAGCGCCGCTTTTCCTGCTCGATGGAACCATGCGTGGCGCGCAGGAGGCGGAGTATGTCGTGGCGGTCGATGGGCTTATAGAGGAAGAAGCTGGCGCCGGCCTGGAAGGCGCGAGAGAGTAGCCCATGATCGTCCTCGCCGGTAATGATCATGATCGGCGTCGTAACATTCAAGCCGCCCGAGCGAATCCTCCGGGTCAGCTCGATGCCGTCGGGCGGCGGCATGTGCACGTCCAGGAACAGGGCATCGAATTTCTCGGTGGCCAGATGGGTGAGGGCGAGGCCGCTGTGCGTTACGGCGACGGAGTCGAATTCGGCGGAGCGCAGGACTTCCTGAATCAGTTCACAAGTTGGCGGATCGTCGTCCACCACGAGAATCCGGCCGGCCATACGCGTCTCCCGACAGGCGAATACCAAATGATACAGCGGATTTCACATGCGCTCAGAGGCGGGACTGCGATTTTCCGGCGGTGTTCAGCCATTGCTCGAGTTCGGCGCGGAGCGCCCGAAAGTCAATGGGCTTCGAGATGCAGGCGTCGCAGCCGGCCCGCAAGACGCGTGCGTGGTCGGTGACCATCGCGTGCGCCGTGACTGCAATCACGGGAAGCGAACGCAATGCGGAATCCTCGCGGATCGAGGCGACCAGCGCCAATCCGTCTTCCGAACCTAGCTGAACGTCCAGCAGGATGGCATCGAGCCGCTCGCCTTTCACGGCAGCGAACGCCTGCTCCAAGCTTGCAGCAGTGACAACTTCGAATCCTTCGACCTCGAGCCAGTCGTGCAAAAGTTCTTGATTGGCCGGGTTGTCTTCGACGACCAGAATTCGATGGCTCACGATCTTTCCACCAGATCAGGAGCCAAGGCTCGCTGCAATTGCCGGAGCAGAGCTTCCTGCCAGGGTTCCTGTTTGTGGAAGAGCACCGCGCTGTTCGACTGGAGATAGCTCTTCTCCTCCGGCGTCAATTCCTTGCTCGTAAGTATAAAGACGGGGAGATCGGCTGTTCGGGAGCTCGCACGCCAGTCTGCGAGCAATTGAAAACCGCTGACGGCCGGCAGAACCAGATCGAGGATGACGAGTTCCGGCAAGGAATTTGCGACGCGGGCGCGGGCTTGGGCGCCGTCGGCGACTGTCTCGACGAGATATCCACGCTGAGAAAGGGATTCGGCGATGAATTCCCGCGTGGGCGCGTGATCTTCGACGACCAGGATCGGACGCTTCGTGCGTTGACGGGCGCGGTTCACGGAGCGCTCGACCGCGGTCAGCAGCACCGATTTTTCCACGGGCTTGACAATATACTCATCCGCACCGAGCAGCGCACCAGTGGCGGGCTGATCGATGACGGAGACCACGATGACGGAGATATGCGCCGTGCGTGGGTCGCTCTTCAGCGCCGTGAGAAGCTCCCAGCCGTTCACGGGTTTCATGATGATATCGATGGTCACGGCGACGGGCTGAAGTTCGGCAGCTATATCCACAGCGCGATTCGGCTCGTGGCAAAGGGTGACTTCGTAGCCGGCGGAGGCGAGGTTGGTCTCAAGCAGCGATGCCGCGGGGCGATTGTCCTCGACGACGAGAATGCGCCGCAGAACTCCGGCCCTGACTTGCGATTCCATACCCGGCGCAGCCTGAGGCTCGACGGTCGGAACGATGGACAGAGTGAAGTAGAAGCAACTCCCTGAACCGGGTTGGCTATCGAGACCGAGTTGACTGCCGTGGAGTTCGACTAGCCGCTGGGTAATCGCCAATCCCAAACCCGTGCCTTCCGCTTTGTCCCCGCGGTTCAAGCGATAGAAGGCCTCGAAAATGCGCTTTTGCTCTTCCGGCGGGATGCCCGGGCCAGAATCGCGAACCTCGATGCGCACGGATTCGCCGTCGCGCTGAGCCGCAAGTTCGATCCTCCCGCCTTCCGGGGTGAACTTGATCGCGTTGCCCATAAGGTTTATGAGGATCTGTTTCAGGCGGGTGGCATCCGCGCGGACGCTGATGTCGGGCGCAGCGCGCTTCACCATCTGGTGCGACTTTTGTCCGGCCAGGGGATTCAGCGTGTCCAGAACCTCGCTGAAAGTCGAGTCGAGCCTCACGGTCTCAATCGCCAACTGAAGCCGGCCGGCCTCGATCTTGGACAGGTCCAGAATGTCGTTGATGAGCCGGAGGAGATGCTTTCCGCCCGTGTGAATGTGGGTGAGATAGCGCCGTTGGCGTTCGGTGAGAGGGCCGTAGCGGTCGTCGGCCAGCAAATCGGAGAATCCCAGGACGGCGTTCAGGGGCGTGCGCAGTTCGTGGCTCATCGTCGAGAGGAACTGATCCTTGAAGCGATTCGAGCGTTCGGCGTCATTCTTCGCGGCCACGAGCTCTTGCTGCATTTCCCTCCGTTTCGTGACGTCGCGAGCGACTGCGTAGATCCACTGCCCCTGAATGACCGAGCTTGCATTCCACATGAGCCAGCGGTACGAGCCATCCTCGCAGCGATAGCGGTTGTCAAAGGAGGTGGCATTGTGGCCCTGCCTCTGCCTTTCGACCACGTCCTCTGTGCGCTCGACGTCGTCGGGATGAATGAACTCCATGTACGGCCTGGCAAGAAGCTCTTCGGTTGACCAACCGAGGACTTTTCCCCACGCGGGATTGACGCGCTTGAAATAGCCATCGGCGCCGGCGATGCATAGGAGATCGATAGACACATTAAAATAGCCATCCAGCTCTTCGCGGGATCGCCTGACCTCCGCAATCTTGTCCTCCAGGTCCCGATTGAGCGCTTGGTTCGCAGCCAGGAGCCGGCTTTGGCGACGCATCAGGAGAGCGGTTAAAGCAGCGGTTGCGAGATAGATCAGCAGGAGATAGACGGTTATCGAACGGAAGCGATTGTGTAAACGCGCGGCGGGCGCCAGGGCCTGGCTCACTGGCCGATCGTAGAGCGCGGCCCAGCCTAACCGCGGAATCGGCGCGAACCCGACAAATCGATTCTCACCATCCATTGTTATTTCGTCGCTGCCTTCCGCGCCCGCTAACGCGCGGCCAACTAAACCAGAAACAGAGATGCTCACGGGTTCGCTCTCCGAGTGAACATCGGGCGACGCGGCCACAACACCGTGCTGGTCTACAATGACGAATCCTTCCCATCCGCCTTGCTCAATCAGATTGAACTTCGCGGCCAACTGGGCCAGGCTGTAAGTGGCCATGAGAATTCCTGCGGGATTCCCGTGGCCGTCGCGAATCGGAACGGCCACCGCTACAACCAGGGGTTGTGAACCTGCCGCGGTACGATAGACCTCCGAAACATACGGCTGCCAGCGAGCGGTGACACCGCGATACCAGTCCCTGTTGGCAAAGTTCCGGCCAGCAATCGGGTCGGCGGGCACGATCGCTCGAAGCGTGCCATCCGTCTCGTACACGCTCGCAAACAGGAATGCAGGCTCGAACTTGCGAGCTTCCCGAAGCTCGCCTTCGACAGAGGGAAGGTCGCGCCGGGCCCAGTCGCGGCGCAACGAGGACCGGTCGGCAATTGACGTGAGGATGGTTTCGGCTGACGCGAGGTCCTGATCCGCCATCGCCGCAAGCGTGCGCGCGCGGACGAGGTCGCCCTGCAATTCCCTATTCTCGATTTCCTTCTCTGACTGCAGGTACATCCAATAGGTTCCGCCCGTCAGCGGCAGGACAAAAAGGAAAAGGAGCAGCGCGAGAAGCCAGCCTTTTCGCCTGGCGGCGTGCGGGAGCTCATGGGGAGCCCGTGCCTTGGGACCCACCGAACTGGGCATCAAAACCTCTGCTGGGACGCCAAGGCAACCGATGACTGCGGTGGCGAAGGCCCCCGGATGGGCCCTTAAAGGGTCCAAAGAGTACATCGACCAAATCTCAGTGAGCGATTAGAGGGATGTCCCTTTTAATGCGAAGCAATACCCCGATGAGTTAACAGGGTTTATACGGACGCACCGACTCGAATGCGAGCTGACCTGCCGGTCATTCCGAATGCAATTGGGGCGAGGCGTATGGCACATCTCGGCACAAGTCCGGTAGAATGCCGCAGGAGATTCCCGATGCCCTCCTTTCCCGGAGTGGATTACCTCGAATTCGACTCGCTTCTGAGCGACGAAGAAAAGCTGGCGCGCAAGACGGCGCGAATGAAATCGTGGACGATTACTGCGTGATGCGCCACATGAAGAATCTCGAATCGGTGTTCACCTAATGAAGGAACGCACGACATTCACAAGCTAGTGATCGGCGAGCGCATCAACGGGATTGCTGCGTTCGTGTGGGCGTGGCGTTTACACAACCCTTCCCCTTTCCTGCGATAGGTGGTATATCCCCGTGAATTAGAATTGATTGCACAATTTTCAGCTCTGAATAACCTCACATCTCGGGAGATCTTATGGAACACGAACTGAGTTTGGAATTCTTGCGCGTCGTGGAGCGGGCGGCGATCGCGTCGGCACGCACGATGGGCCTCGGCGACGGACATAAGTCGGATCAGGCGGCGGTCACGGCGATGCGGTCCGAGATGGATGCTGTGGGAATGGACGGCAAGATCGTGATCGGCGAGGGCGAGCGCGACGAAGCCCCAATGCTTTATATCGGCGAGAAGGTCGGCGCCGCCGTGCACGACAAGAGCCGCAAGTACCCGGCGGTGGACATCGCGGTCGACCCGCTGGAGGGCACGAACCTCTGTGCCACGGGCGAACCCAACGCGATCGTGGTGCTGGCGGCAAGCGATCATGGAGGGCTTTTGCACGCGCCGGACCTTTACATGGAGAAGATCATCGTCGGCGCGCCGTGCAAGGGAGCGGTGGAACTCGATGCGCCGGTGGAGCAGAATCTGCGGAACATCGCCAAGCGACTCTCTCGCGACGTGGAAGATCTCGTCGTGATCGTGCTGGACCGGCCGCGCCACGCGAAGTTGATTCAGGATATTCGCAAGGCCGGAGCGCGGATTCGGCTGATTTCGGATGGCGACCTCTCCGCCGGGATCAGCGCCGCTGTGTCGAACGCGGGCGTTCACGCCGTGATGGGCACCGGGGGCGCGCCGGAAGGGGTGCTCACGGCAGCGGCGCTGCGCTGTTTGAACGGGTACATGCTGGGGCGGCTCGTAGTCTCGAAGCCCGAACACCACGAACGGATCGCGCAGATGGGTATCAAGGACGCAAAGAGAATCTACCAGACCGAGGACTTGGCGCCCGGAAAGAAGATTATTTTCGCGTGCTCGGGCGTTACAGGAGGCGGATTGCTGCGGGGAGTGCGGTTCTTCGGCGGCGGAGTGCGCACCCAATCGTTGATCATGACGTACGACGACCGGCAGGTGCGTTTCATTGATTCGGTACATCTTGAAAAGGGATCGGAAGTGAGGGTGCGGTTTTATTAGGGCGCGGTTTGCGGATGGGCTTGGCCGTTGCCAAGAATCAGCAAAACCTCCAACCCGTCAAAGCGCCAGCAGAATGCCCTTCGGCTCCGCTCAGGACAAGCCGACGCCACGAAAGCAAATCGAAGGGAGCGGAGTAAAATCGAACGAGGGACTGACGGCGTGCGACCGCCTCCCCACGGAGGCGGCCCTTTTGACGACGCGCCGAACAAGTTACGAGTTGGGTTGTCCGCTGGTGTTCTAGCGGTGAATAGCGGTAGCTGTATGTCCCCCGCCTTGACCGCTGTGGCGGCGAGGCAAACTATGGGGCATGCGCTCGGTTGACTGCGGGGCGAGCGGGCGCACGAGCTGGTTCGTGCTGACGTGATCGCTGATCGCCTGCAACCGCTTCAGAATGCCCTGCCACTGCGTCCAATCGAGCTGCCGCAAGAACGGCCGCAGCCCCTGAATGAACGGATCCTCAAGTACGGTTTCTCCGTTGGTTTCAGGTACGAAGAAACGGTTCAGGCCCACACCGAGGGCTTCGGCAATCTTTTCGAGAGTGCCGAGACTCGGAGTCATCTGTCCGCTTTCGATCCTGGACAGATAGGACCTAGAGACGCGCGAGCGAGCTTGCAGCTGGCTCTGCGTCATCCCGCGCGATTCCCGCAACTGGCGAATACGCTGGCCGATGTTTTCGACAGTTTCGCGATTCGGCCAGTTCTCAAACAGTTGGCGGTCATCACCCGGCAAATCCTGAGGCGACGGCGTCGGAATGACGAACGTCACCTTCGGCGGCAGCAGACGCAGACAGCGTCGGCAGTTGCCTGTGCGTGTACGGTATTGAACTAATCCGCATACCTGACAGCGGATTACTTCCCGATCGAGCTCCATATTGGCTGCTATGCCATCTTTTTCCGCCACCGGTCTCCTCACAGACTATTCCGGCGCTGCGAAGGGGAGGAACATTACGCTACGGGGAAGGCAGGAACTGACGCGCGAGCCATTCTCCATAGGGTGCCAAATCTTGTCAAGCATTTTTTGGTTCCTCCGGTCAGATAATTCTAGCGCCCGGAGAAGCGCATTACAATCAACCGCGTGTTGAGTACGACACCGGTGTCGGTGCCCAACACGGCAACGTGTGACACTACGCGTCTATCGCGTGCTGAAGCCTGTGGACACATTTTGCGTCACAATTGTGTGTGCTATGCTGGCGCGACCATCCGCGATAGACTCGTAAGGAATTCGGGGGGACCGATTGATCTGGAAATCCTGTAGAGCGCTGCTGGCGGTCTGTGCGGCGGCGTGGCTTCTTACGTGCGCGTATGCGCCTGCAACCGGCGCGCAAAGCCGCGCGGCGTGGACCGTGGACAGCGTGCTGGCGGAGATGGATGGCGCGGCGAAGGGATTCCACAGTCTCTCGGCGGACGTGGAGCGGACGAAAGTCACGGTCGTCGTGAACGACCGCTCGACCGAAACGGGTACGATCCTTGTCCGCGGCGAAAAAATGGTGCTCGATCTGAAGGCGCCGGACGCGCGGACGATCCTGCGGACGGGCGATAACCTCTACGTCTATACACCGGGGCTGAAGCGCGTCGAGGAATATAACCTGGGCAAGAATCGGGCGCTTGTGGACCAGTTTCTATTGCTTGGGTTCGGGACCGCAGGCAAAGAGCTACGGAAGAGCTACCTGATCGCGCTGGTGCGCGAGGACAAGCTCGATGACAAAAAGACCGTCGAGCTCGAATTGACGCCAAAGTCGGACGCGGTCCGCAATCAGATCTCCAAGATTCAAATCTGGCTGGATGAATCGAACTGGCTGCCCATCCAGCAGCAGTTCTACGAAGCCGGGTCGGGCGACTACTCCATCGTTAAATATTCGAAAACGGTGCGGAACCCGGCGATTTCCGAGAACGAATTCAAACCTCACTGGCCCAAGGGTACGGAACGAATCAAACCCCAGGGCTAGCGCTCACTTACGGCTTGCCCTTTTTCGATTGGGCGGCCGCTTCCCTTTCGAGCAGCGTGCGCTTGCGGTCGATTCCCCAGCGGTATCCGGCGAGATTCCCGTCTTCACGCACCACGCGATGGCAAGGCACCACCACGGAAACGGGATTCGTGGCGCAGGCGCGGGCGACCGCGCGAATTGCCGAGGGGCGTCCGATGGCGCGGGCGACCTGGCTGTACGTCCGCGTGGCGCCGTAGGGAATGCGGCGGAGCTCTTCCCAGACGCGCCGCTGAAATGCGGTAGCCTGGACGTCGGTCGGCAAATCGAGATGCGGCTCGCGACCGCGCAGGTGCGCGAGAATCTGCTCGACCCACTGGCCGAGGCCCTTCTCTTCGCTTGCGTGGCCGTCCGGCAGCAGCTCGGCGCGCGGGTATTCCTTGCGAAGCGCGGCGCGGAGTGCGGCGTCGGACTCGCCGAGGTAGAGCGCGCTGATGCCCCGCCCGGTTGCTCCCACCAGCAGGCGTCCCAGCGGCGAACCAACAATCACATAGTGGATCTTCATGCGGTCGCCTCCGCGGCCATATTCGGCGGGCGTCATGCCCAGCTGCCCGGGGGCGCGTTCGTACAAGCGGCTCGACGAGCCGAATCCTGCGTCATACAGTGCGGTCGTCACGTTATCTCCTTTTTTTAGGCGCGATTTCAGTCGGCGCATGCGCTGCGCGTCGGCATACTGGCGGGGCGTGATGCCCATTGCGGCGCGGAATGCGCGTTCGAGTTGATGTGGACTCATGCCGACGGGTGAGCTGAGCGCGGCGAGGGTCAAGCGCGCGTCGTCGTTCGCGTCCGCTCCCGCATCGGCGAAAACGCGGGCGTCGATTTCGCGGCAGACACGCGCAACCGTTTCGATCTTGGGATCGCGGAGCGGAGCTGTGCGCGGCCGGCAGCGCCGGCATGCACGGAAGCCTTGCTGCTCGGCGGCTTCCGGCAGAGGAAAGAACACCACCTGCTCGCGCGCCGGCTTTCGCGAGGGGCAGGAGGGGCGGCAGTAGATGCCCGTTGACCGGACGGCGTACACGAACGCGCCGTCAGCGCGGCGGTCGCGCGCCTGCACGGCTCTCCAGCGGGCGATTCCCTGCACCGGCCCCTCCGCATTCCGTGAAACGCGTGAATTTCGAAGCATGTGCGAGTCGCTCCCCAATTTCCGCGCTCAGATTACCCAAACGGAAATGCCCCGGCTATCCGATTCTGGCGCTCAAACTAGGCGCTGGCTGCCGGGACTCGGCCCCGCGTGGACGCTTTCTCATGTTCCGCCGCACGCGGCCGATGGTGTTACATGATACGGCACCACGGCCCCTTGCCGTGTTGACGCGTTTGGGGGCCTGAAGCATATTCGTTCAGCGCACAAGGGGTTGTGCGTAGGGGTTGTCCGTATCGGGCTTGTCTTGTAGTGGGGTTATCTTCCAGCGGCACTTGGGGGTCGTGGCATGGGAGCTCTTCCGAAACGGGACGAGATTGCACCAGTTTCGCCGATTCGAGAATTTGAAAGCCGCACCGAAACCATCACAGCGATATCAGGAAAGCCGGGGCCGCGCAGGTTCGCGCGTGTGCCCACTCATGCGATCGGAGTTGCCGACGAGCGCAGGCGCTATCCGCGCGCTTCCCTGGCGTTGCCGCTGCGGCTGACCCGCATCGGCGACAGCGTGGAGCCCGTGCCGGTCACTTTGGTCACGCGCAACATCAGCTCGAGCGGCGTCTACTTTCTCGCGCCCCGCGAAATACAGCCCGGCATGGCGATCGAGCTGGAAGTGGCTCTGATCGAGCGACCGCTGGGATTCGGCAGCGTGCAGATGTGCACGGCCGCGCATATCGTGCGCGCGGAAGAGACCGAAATGCCCGGCTGGCGTGCGTACGCCGCAAGTTTCGACGATTTCGCGCTGCAGCGGGACGACCGCCTGCCCAGCCGATATCACGCGCGCTGACGATCCGCAGCGTTTTTTTTGCCTCTGACGACACGAAGGGAACGCCCCCGGCGTTTCTTCTGATACGATTCTTCTGTTGTGACCCGACGCCATTTTCATGCGCGCGTCGTGCTGTTCGATTGGGACGGCACGCTGATTAATTCCTACGCTGCAGATGTGCGTGCGTATCATGCGATGTTCCGAACGCTGGAAATCGAATGGGGCATCGAGGATCTCCACCGGCACTATTCCCCGAATTGGTATCGAGTGTACCGCGCGGCGCGAATTCCGAAATCGGAATGGGAGCGAGCGGACCGCATCTGGCGGGCCGCGTATAGCTCAGAGCGCCCACCGCTGCTGGGCGGGGCGCGGGCGGTGGTGCGCAGGCTGGAGCGCAGCTTCCGCCTCGGAATCGTTACGAGTGGCAGCCGGGATCGCGTGCGCAAACAGATTCGCGGCTTTGGCCTGGCGGACAGCTTTTCCGCGTGCGTTTATAGCGAGGATGCCTTGCGGAAGAAGCCGCACCCGGCCGCGTTGAGGCTCGCGCTGAAACGCCTGCGAGCCGAGCCGGAAGAGTGCGTGTACGTCGGAGACTCGGCGGAAGATATCGAGATGGCGCGGCGAGCGGGCGTGCGTCCGATCGGAGTGCTCGGGCCCTTCCCTACCGCCGAGCGGATTCGAGCCGCGGAACCGGACTTACTGCTGCGGTCGATCCGCGATTTGCCGCAGCACCTGCGCTGGCGCGAATAGGCGGAGCGTAAGGCGGTGCCTAATGCACCGGCGGCGCGGCGGGGGCGGCCGCGGGTGGCTGCGGTGCGGCGGGAGAGTTGAGCTTGAAGTCGGTCGAGCGGATCACGAGCCGCAGATGGAGCTGGTCGCTGTTGGCAACGTCGATGTAATCATCGGAGCTTGTGTACGTAGGAAGCCAGTACTTGTCCTGAAAATTTTCGCGGAAGGTCTCGAACAGGCTGAAGGGCAGCTTCGATCCTTCTCCTCCCATTTCACTCACGAATTTGCCATACGTTTCGACGATCGCGAGGTCGTGATCGTCCACGAAGATAACGCCCTGAAAGAAGCGCTGCGTGCGGTTGAGCATTTTCGGCTTCACCTGGAAAATGTACGCGGTGATCTCGTCGAGCTTTTGCTCCCCGGAATAAATAAAATTGTAGTTCGCGATCTGGTCGCTGGTGAGGAAGAAGAGCGGCAGGCTGACGATCGTGCGGACGTCCTCAAGCGTGTATGACGTGAGTTTCAGCGTGGACTCGGGCGGCTTGGTGGCGCGCCAGAAACGCTGGCCGTCCGGCCGCGTGTATTGCTCGCCGGTGGCGATGAATTTGCCGCCTGGATCGCTCAACTCCTCGAGGCGGATCGTTTCGGTAAAATTGTAGGCGTCATAGACCTTTTTCGCGGCATCTTCGTTGGCCGCGAATTTCCGGATGATCTCGTCCACCGGGATCGGCGGCGGACCGGGATGAACCTCCGACGGAAGGCGGTGGATTTCGTATTTTGGCGGAGGCGCCATCGGCCCCTGATCCTGCGCGCGCGATGAGAACGCGAAGGCGCCGAGAAGCACGCTTATGAGAGCGCCGCGGAGCGCAAGTCGTAACATGGACGAAGTCATTCGAACCGGTTAGATGCGGCGTGCGCCGTTTGCGTTGAGCCGGACGCGCGAGCCGCACGTGGAAAATATCATACCTGCACGAACGACAATCAAAAAGAGCGCCTCGCGGCGGCCATGGCTCTGATAAAATTGCTGATTCGCGGGCCAAGCCGGTCGTGCACGAAGAACTCAGAGCCAAGCGCTACTACGTCAGCGGAACAGTGCAGGGCGTGGGATTCCGTTACTTCGTCCAGCGCGCCGCGCACCTACTGAGATTAGCGGGATACGTACGAAATCTGGGTGATGGCCGGGTGGAGGTCTACGCGATCGGCCCGGCAGCGTCGCTCGCGACGCTGCGGCTGGAACTCGAACGCGGGCCCCGCTCAGCATACGTTTCAAGCGTTATAGAGGAAGAAGCCTCGCCCGATTCCCGGTATGAGAACGAGTTTTCGATCGAGTACGACGCCTGAAATACAACGAGGAATGATGGAAAACCTGAAAAAGCTGATCCGCGAAATTCCGGACTACCCGAAGCCGGGGATTCTATTCTACGACTTGACCACGCTGCTCCAGGACCAACGCGGGTTCCATTCGCTCGTGGACAAGCTCTGCGAACACTACAACGGCCACACGATCGACATCGTCGCCGGAATCGAAGCGCGCGGATTCATTTTTGCGCCGGCTCTTGCGTACCGGCTGGGCGCAGGATTCATTCCGGTGCGCAAGCCGAAAAAGCTGCCGTGGAAGACCGCGTCCGTGACTTATCAGCTCGAGTACGGCAGCGACTCGCTCGAAATCCACCAGGACGCGGTGAAGCCGGGCCAGCGCGTGCTGATTTGTGACGACCTGCTCGCAACCGGCGGCACTGCCGCTGCGGCTGTGAACCTGGTTCGAAAGCTGGGGGGCGAAGTGGCGGGCGCGGCGTTTGCCGTGGAACTGACATTTTTGCACGGGCGGGAGAAGCTGCCGGGCATCGACGCGTTTTCCTTGCTGAAGTACGACAGCTAACAGGCGACTAGGAACTACGGGCGCGGCGCTGGCGGACGGCTTCGAACAGCATGACGCCGGCGGCAACCGACACATTCAGTGAACGGACGGGCCCGGTCGTCGGCAGCGACACAAGAAAGTCGCAGCGCTTGCGCGTCAGCTCGTGCAGTCCCTCACCCTCTCTCCCGAGGATGATCCCGACCGACCCCGTCAGATCGACGTCGGTGAAATTTTTCTCGGCACGCTCATCGAGCCCCACAAGCCAGTAGCCGGCCTCCTTGACCTCTTCCATCGCGCGGACCAGATTCTTCACGCGCGCAACCGGCAGATGCGCGAGCGCGCCCGCGGAAGCGCGTTCGACCGTGTCGGTCAAGCCCGCAGCGCGGCGCTCCGGAATCACGACGCCCTGCGCGCCAGCCGCGAGAGACGTGCGCACGATCGCGCCGAGATTGTGCGGGTCCTCGATGCCGTCGAGAAGCACGAGCAGGCCCTGCCCGGTTTTTACGCGGAGCAAATCCTCAAGCTCGACGGCGGGCTTTGCGGCGCCAAGCGCGGCGATCCCCTGGTGTTCGCGCGTCCCGGTGAGGCGATCGAGCTGCAGGCGATCCTCGAAGCGCAACGGCACGCCGCACGATTTCGCGAGACGCACGACAGCTTCAATCCGCTCGCCGTGGCGTCCGCGCGCGACCAGAATGCGATCGAGGGGGCGCCTTGCGGCAAGTGCTTCTTCGACTGCGTGAAATCCCGTGATCCAATTCACGAATTTTCTCTGTGCCTCCGTGTCTCTGTGGCCAATTAATCGAGCGCTGCGCAGAATTCGAGCATGCGTTGCCGCGCGCCTTTCACCGGCGCCGTAAAATCCAGTTTCGCGGCGGGGTCGAGCAGCAGGATCACGCGGTCGAGCTCGCCCTCGCCGGCGCGTCCGGCGAGCGCCAACCGAATCGGGTGAAACATCGCGCGGCTGCGATACGGTATCGCGGACTTCATCCCGTCGATGATCTCCTTGAAGCGATCGGAGCCGATGTCGCCGCCATCGAGGACGCGATTGGCAAGCTCGCGGATCACGTCGCGCGCCCCTTCGCGCGCAAGCACCGCCTGGTTTGCGGCGTCTTGCAGCAGCGAGGTGGCGTCGTAAGTGAAAACGAGCGTAAGCAGATCCGCCAGCGCGGAGCGATGCGCGACGTGCGGTGCAAGCAAGTCGGCGGCACGCGCGAACCATGCCTGCATCGCCGGATCGGCGGCGTGGGCCGGGTCGAGCCAGCCGCGCTCACAGAGAATCGCGGTGATGTCCGCGACTGTAAACTGATTCTCGAGTGCGACCGGCGATTCGGCGGGAGCGTCGTGCGTCATGAACGAAGATTCTAGCGCAGTTGCGTGCGAAGAGTCGCCAATCGATCAGTGGTGCCGCAGGGTGGCAATGGCGTGCGCAGCGACGGCCTCGGCCCGGCCGACGGCGTCAACGCCCTCGTTGGTCTTCGCCTTCAGATTGATCTCGGCGGTGGTGATGCCGAGGGCTTTCGCGATTGCGGCGCGCATCGCGGGAAAATGTGGGCCGAGCTTGGGGCGTTCGCATACGACGATCGCATCGCAGTGGACGATGCGGAAGCCGCGATCGGCAAGGAGCTTGCGGATGTGCTCAAGAAAGATCAGGCTCGATGCTCCCTTCCATTTCGGGTCTGTATCCGGGAAGTGGGTGCCGATGTCGCCGAGGCCCGCGGCGCCGAGCAGCGCGTCGCACAGCGCGTGGCAGAGCACGTCGCCATCGGAGTGCCCCTGCGAGCCTTTGTCGAAGGGGACTTCGATCCCGCCGATCATGAGCTTGCGCCCCTCGACGAGGCGGTGAAGGTCGTAGCCGATTCCGGAGTAGTTCACTTTGCGCGCTCCTGCTCAAGATAGAAACGCGCGAGGTCCATGTCCGACGGGCGCGTAATTTTCAGATTGCGCTCGGAGCCGAGAACGACGAAAACTTCGTGGCCGAAGCGCTCGACGACCGCGGCTTCGTCCGAAGCCGTCACATCGTCCTCCTGCGCCTTGCGGAACGCATCGCGCAAAAGGGGGTACGAAAATGCCTGCGGCGTCTGCGCGAGCACGATGCGCTCGCGAGGAATCGTGGCGGAGATCAGGGCAACGTCTTCGGGCAGACTCGCGCGCTTCACTTCCTTCACAGTGTCGATGGCGGGAATGCCGAGGATGGCGGCGCCGCGGGCGCGCGCCTCCGCGATCACTCGCTCGATCTGTTCGCGCGTCACAAATGGACGCACCGCGTCGTGTACCAGCACGATCTCCGTCGCCGGGTCGACTTGCGCGAGAGCGTTGGCGACCGATTGCTGGCGCGTGTCGCCGCCGTGGACGACACGGGCGGGGCGGCCAAGCCCCGCCTTGCCAATCTTGTCCTGGAGGAAGACTACGTCTTCGGCGCGCGTGGCGATGAAGAAATCCGTGATCGCCGGACACGCGGCCAGGCGGCGCAGCGTGAAAATGATGAGCGGCATGCCATCGAGTTCTAGGAATTGCTTCGGCTTGTCCGCGCCCATGCGCGTGCCGAAGCCGGCGGCCGGTATGATTGCAGCGATTCGTGTCATTGGAGGGCTAGCAGTCTATCGCAATCGAGGCGCGGAGCGTGAGGCAAGTGGCACGCATGCGACCCGTCAGGAACGCCCGGATTCGGGATAGAGCGGACGGGGCGGACGCTCGCCTCCGGATGGTTCCGAGGAAATCGGGCGCGGGGTCTGCTCGCCGCGTTCGTCGTATCGGCCGAAGATCATCTTGCCCGCAGTCGTCTGATGCACGGACGTGACGCTGATATCGACCGTCTTGTTGATCATCTTGCGCGCGCCATCGACGACCACCATCGTGCCGTCGTCGAGATACGCGACACCCTGGTTGTATTCCTTGCCCTCGCGCAGGATGAAGACGCGCATCGCCTCGCCGGGCAGCACCACGGGCTTGAGCGCGTTCGCGAGCAGGTTCACATTCATGATTTCGATGCCCTGCAGCGTGGCGACCTTGTTCAAGTTGAAATCGTTCGTCACCACTTTCGCGTCGTAACGCTTGGCAAGCTCGATCAGCTTCATGTCTACCTCGGCGATCTGCGCGAAGTCGTCCTCGGCGATCTGCACTTCGAGGTGCGGCATCTTCTGGATGCGTTGCAGGACTTCGAGGCCCCGCCTGCCGCGCTGGCGCTTCAGCGGGTCGGCCGAATCGGCGACGAGTTGCAGTTCGCGCAGGACGAACTGCGGAATGATGATAGTGCCGTCGAGAAACTGCGCTTCGGCGATGTCCGCGACCCGGCCGTCGATGATGACGCTCGTATCGAGCAGCTTGACCGAATGCCTCATGCTGCGCTCGGTGCCGAAGACGCCGCCAAAGGCCTGCAGGTTGAGCATGTCGCCCTTGTTGGCGCCGAGAACCAGGCCGATATAGGTCATCAGGACGAAAATGCCGAGGCTGAAGAATGACCGGGTGCTCTCCGGGATCGTCGTGTGCGTGAAGATGAGCGAGATCAGGTAGGCGCCCAGAATCCCAAGAATCGATCCGACGGCGGCGCCGATCAACCTTCGCAGGCTGATCTTTCGCAGCCGCAGTTCAAATAGAATTACGGACATCGCGAACAGAAACCCGGCGATCGCGCCGTGCTGTTCGCTCAGGCCGAAGGGCCGAAAGTGGAAACCGGCCCCGGTGCAGACGACCGCGAAGATCAGGCGGAACGCCAGGATGTCCCAAAATGATCCGGCGCTATCCTGAAATACGCGCGCGGGAACTGGCACCTTCACCGGCGGATGTTCCGGGGCCGCGCCAGCCGGTGTGCGGCTCGGCGCGTTAGAAGTCCTTGGCATGGTGGCACCCTATGAAACGTATGAACTATTAAACAGCTCTAATCTGGGCCCTTTTCCGGCTGTATGAGAAGTATGTTTCGATGCCGGAGATGAATCTGTGCCATTTATGAGACAAGGCACTATGTATAGATGACAGTATAGCACCGCGCGCAAACCGGTGGGCAAGGCGAGTCCGGAGGTAGTGACGATCAGAGGTAGTAACGCGGCACGCGGCGGCCAAGCGCGCAGAGAAGATCGGAAGTGACGGTGCCGATCTCGCGAGCCACGTCGGACACCTGAATATCGTGGCTGCCGTCCTTGCCGTAGATCGTGACGAGGTCGCCGAGAGCGACGTCCGGCACATCGGTTACGTCGAGCGTGGTCAAGTCCATCGAGATCGTTCCCACGAGCGGCACGCGGCGTCCGCGCACGAGCACGCAGCCGCGATTCGTCCGCTGGCGCAGGATGCCGTCGGCGTAGCCTGCGTTGATCACGGCGATGCGCGAGGGACGCTCGGTCACGAACCGCGCGCCATATCCCACGGGCTGCCCCGCGGGAAGGTCGCGCAGCGTGATAATGCGCGCGCGCAGCGAAAGGCTCGCGTGGATCGGCAAGCGATCGCGCACTTCCTGCCCCTTATCCGGTGGATCGAACGATTGATAGTAGCCGTAGAGAATCGCGCCGGGGCGAACCATGTCCGCCCACGTGCTCGGCCGCGCGCAGATCGCGCCGCTGTTGGCCATGTGGACGATGCCCGGCGAAATGCCGAACGCACGCAGGCGGTCGAGGCAATCGCGGAAGAGCTGCTCCTGATCGTCCGTCTGGCGAGCGCTGAAATCCTCCGCCGATGCAAAATGCGTGAATGTGCCTTCGAGCGCGATGTGCCGTGAATCGGCGAGCGCGGCGGCGAATGCGTCGATTTCGGAGGGCGCAATCCCTAGGCGATTCATGCCGGAGTTGATCTTCAGGTGAAAGCGCAGGGGCGATTTGACGCCGGCGGATTTCGCCGCGCGCTCGAGATGGCGGACGTCTTCGAGGCGCGTCACCGTGGGAGTAATACGATTCTGGATGAAGCGCTTCTCTTCCCCCGGCCAGAATCCGGTGAGCACCAGAATCGGCTTGCGGATGCCCGATTCGCGCAGCTCGATGCCTTCGTTCGCGCAGGTGACGCCGAAGCGCTCCGCGCCGGCCTTTTGAAGCGCCTTCGCCACCGGAACGGCGCCCAGGCCATAGGCGTTCGACTTCACGACGGCGAGGATTTCCGGCTTCGGCCCGATGTGGCGGCGGACCACTTTCAGATTGTGCGCGATCGCGGCGAGCGAAACTTCCGCCCAGAGCGGGCGTCCCAGAACTCGAATTGGCTTTTCCATGCTCATTTAGAATGCCAGACTCTTGGCCCGGCGGCGCGCAACAATTCACATCGGCGGACCAGCGCGCACCGTTTAGGTAAACAGGCCGGTTTGGCTTGCTGCATTCCGGGCGCCATTCGACTGTGACGGAACTTGCCGCCGGCGCCACCCGAATCCCAGGCAAAACGCGCGGGTTATACGACGGGGTAGAAACGGTTCGGACGAACGTCCAAAGGCGTGCGCGGTAGAAACGACACGACTGTGGCCGGTCGGCGAGGCTCTGGGGATCGAGCTACCGGCCAAATTTGGGCGTGGTCGACTTTTGTTGACGTCGCGGTTCTTACTGACGCCGAAGAATCCCTCTTTCTCTCGCCTTTTTTTGGCCAACGGCGCGCTTCGTGGAGCAGCGCAGGCTATTCTTCGCCGCCGGTGCTCCAGGCATCGGGCGCGGCTTCTTCGAAGCGGGTATGGCGGCTGAGGAAAACGAAGTTCAGAAGGCCCGTGGGACCGTTGCGCTGCTTGGCGATGATCAGCTCGGCCTTGGCGCGCTCCTCTTCGGGAATATCGGTCTTGTAGAAATTGGGGCGGTTGATGAAGAGAACCACGTCCGCATCCTGCTCGATGGCGCCCGATTCGCGCAGGTCGGCGAGTTGCGGCTTGCGCTCCTCGCGCTCCGGCGCGCGCGTGAGCTGGCTCAGCACGACGATGGGAATCTTCAGTTCCTTGGCAAGGCCCTTGAGCGCGCGCGAAATGCTCGAGACTTCCTCCTGGCGATTCGTGCCGCGCCCCGTGTGCGTGGGAACGACGAGCTGCAAATAATCGACGACCATCAGCGACAGCCCGCGGTCGCGCTTGAGCCGCCGCGCCTTGGCGCCCATTTCCAGCACGGTGGACGACGCCGAATCGTCGATCCAGATCGGCGCTTCGCCGAGTTCTGCGAGCGATGCGGTGACCTTGCTCCAGTCCTCGCGATTCATGTGGCCGGTGCGGAATTTGTGCGCGTCCACGCGCGCCTGCGACGCGAGCAGGCGCAACAGCAGCGACTCCTTCGACATTTCCAGGCTGAAAATGGCCACAGGCTCGCGCTGGCGCAGCGCGACGTTTTCGGCGATGTTCAGCGCCAGCGCCGTCTTCCCCATCGATGGCCGCGCCGCAAGAATCACCAGCTCGGACGGCTGCAAGCCGGCCGTTTCGTTATCAAGACCGGCGTAGCCGGTGGCAAGGCCCGTGATCCGGCGGCCTTCGCTGAAAATCTTTTCGAGGCGCTCGAAACCGTCGCGGACGAGATCTTTGACGCCGATCAGCCCAACCTTCACGCGGTCTTCGGCGATCTGGAAGATCGTGGATTCGGCGCGGTCGAGGATCACGTCCGCGTCGTCGCCCGCAGCCAGCGCCTGCTCCTGAATCACGCCCGCGGAGTAAATCAACGTCCGCAGGATCGCCTTTTCCTTCACGATGCGCGCGTAGTGATCGACGTTCGTCACGCGCGGCAATCCGTCGGCAAGTTGCGAAAGGTACGCGACGCCGCCCGCGGCTTCGAGGTTCCCGCTCCGGACGAGGTCCTCCATTAGCGTGATCGTGTCGATGGCTTGCTGCTTTTCGCCGAGCTGCACCATGCGCTCGAAGATGTGCCGGTGCTGTGGAAGGAAGAAATCCTCGCTGCGGAGGCGCTCGACCGCGGCGTTGAGCGCGTGGTTATCGAGCAAAACGGCGCCGAGGATGCTGCGCTCAGCTTCGAGATTGTGCGGGAGCGGTCGTTCGATTGTCGTGTCGGTCGCCATAGTAATTCGCTTTATTTTCGCCTAAGAAAGTTTTTCGCGCAAGCGGCCATTTTCAGCCGCAGTTTGCGCTTCTCGTTCGGGTTCGTGAATGCTCGATCGCACGAGAAAATTGTGGATCGCGCACGAGTGTGCGCACGCTGCGCGCAAACGTCAACCGTACTGCCCTGTGGACTTTTTCGGAAAAGTGGATAAGTCGGATTGCGCCGGTCTGGTGAGGACCGGCGCGTTGAAAAGTGAAAAAGTGGCTGCCTACTCTTCTTTCTTGACCGTGACCTTCACGCTGGCGGTGATTTCGCGATGCAGCTTCACGGGAATCTCGTATTCACCGATCACCTTGATGGGATCGGCGAGAACGATCTTGCGCTTCTCGATGGTAAAGCCCTTGGCGGCGAGCGCTTCGGAGACATCGCCGGAGGTGACCGAACCGAAGAGCTGGTCGCTCTCTCCCGCTTTGCGCGCGAATTCGAGCGCGACGCCCACGAGGAGTTCGGCGAGCTTTTGCGCGTCGCCCTTTTCGGTGGCTTCCTTTTTCGCGAACGCGGCGCGCATCTTTTCGAGGCGCTTCATGTTGCCGGCGCTGGCTTCGAGAGCCAGCTTCCTCGGCAGCAGAAAATTCCGCGCGTAGCCTTCGGCGACTTCCACAACCTGGCCGCGCGTGCCGAGCTTTTCGACGTCTTCTTGCAAGATGACTTTTTGCATGATCCTTAACCTTTCATCGACCTTTCATGCGACGCGCGTCATTCCGAGCGAAGCGAGGAATCTCTCTTCCGTTGAAATCTGGGGAAAAGAGAGATTCCTCGGGCCTCTAAACCGGCCCTCGGAATGACACGACATGGGGATTCGTCCCCAAACGATTACAGTTCCGCGGCGAACGGAAGCAGCGCGATATTCTGCGCCCGCTTGATCGCGACCGCGAGCCACCGCTGATGCCGCGCGCACGTGCCCGTCATGCGGCGCGGAAGAATCTTGCCGCGCTCCTGAAGGAACGGCGCCAAAATCTCCGCCTTCTTGTAGTCGATGTAGTCCGACTTATCGACGCAGAACCGGCACACCTTCTTCTTGCGCACGAAACTGCGCTTGCCGCGCTTCGCGGGACCGCCGGGCCTGCCGCCCGGGCCGCCGCCCTGCGGACGCGGACCTCCAAATCGTCCTCCGCCTCCCGAATATCCTCCCGATGATCCGCCGGGGCCGGAATGTCCGGACGACCCGGAGTGTCCGGAGGGTCCTGAATGTCCTGACGGTGCGCTTGGTGCGGAGGGCGGCGCCGCTGGACGTGGTGCGTTTTCTTCTGCCATTCGATTTCTCCCTAACTAAACTGACTAAGATGTCGCGGCGGCCTGTTCGCCGCTGCTTGGTGCGCTTGGAGCGCTCGGGGCAGCCGCCGGAGCGGTCTTGCGCGGGCGGCGAGCGGCGCGGCGCTCGCGGTGCTTCTTAAGTTTTTCCTGGCGCTTCAATTCTTCATCGACGCGCACGGTCAAATACTTCATCACAACGTCGGCCACTTTCAAGCGCCGCTCGAGTTCCTTGACAACTTCTCCATGCGTCGAACGCACCGCCATGTACACGTAATATCCCTCGCGCAGGCGCTGCACGCGGTAGGCCATGCGCTTGCGGCCCCACTTCTCGGTCTTCTCGATCTTGCCGCCCTTTTCGGTGGCGGCGTGCTCGAGCGTCGCAATCACCTTGTCGACGTCCGCTTCCGGCGTGTCCGGCCGGCAGATGAAAATCAGGTCGTACTGGCGCTCTTCCATGTGTCCTCTCGATTCCTTGCCTTCCTATGGCAACGGCAAATTCGCTACTCGGCTTTCTCTTCGCCCGGCGTCGCCTTACGGTTGAACCGCGCCATCGCCGTGCCGACGCCCTCGGCCAGGACCGTTTCCACGGCGCTGACCGCCTCAACAACCATTTCCTGCGCCATCCGGCGCTCCTCGCGCCCCATGGTACAGAGGACGTAATCCTTGCGATCGCCCCACATGCGCTCGGGCTGCACTCCGAGCCGTATGCGGATGAACTCATCCGTGCCAAGAGCGCGGATGATGTCCTTCAATCCGTTGTGCGTGCTGTTGCGGCCGCGATCTCTGATCCGCAACATGCCCCACGGCAAATCCACTTCGTCGAGCAGTACGATCACATCTTCCGGCGTGCAATCGTGACGCTCAACCAGCATCCGTACGGCCACGCCGCTCAGATTCATCATCGTCTGCGGCTTGGCGAGAATCACGTCCTGGCCCGCCACGATGCCGCGTCCGATGAGCGATTTCGCTTCCGGCCGCGTGACGCGAATCCCGGCTCGTTCAGCCAGAGCATCGACAGCCAGAAATCCCATGTTGTGCGGCGTCCATTCGTAATCGGGACCCGGATTGCCGAGACCAACGATGAGTCGCATGTGCCTTCACGCCGCGCGCAACACCGGAACGCTCCGGGCTACTTCTTCTTCTCGGACTTCTCCGCCTTCGGCGCTGCTTCCGCGCCGCCTTCGGCTTCGCCCTCTTCGGCTTCCTTCTTGCCCTTCTTGATGACTTCGGGCTCGGCCGGCGCTGCTTCCGCGGCCACGGCTGCTTCCGCCACCGGCTCTTCTTCCTTCTTGAGAATCACGACGTGCGCCAGCACCTGCTGCGGATTGGTGAGCAGCTTGATCTTCGCCGGATCGATCGGAAGGTCGGCGGCGCGAAGCTGCTTGCCGATCATCATGTCGCTCACGTCCACCTTGAACTCTTCCGGGATGTCGCCCGGCAAGCATTCGAGCTCGACCTCGCGCGCGACCATTTCAAATATGCCGCCCTGAAGTTTCACGCCCTGCGGCTCGCCGAACGTGTGCACCGGCACGCGCACGCGCATGCGCACGTCCATCGCGATGCGCAGCAGGTCCACGTGCAGCAGCTTGTTGCTCACCGGATCGACCTGCCAGTCCTTCAGCATGGCCTTTTCTTGCTTGCCGTCGTCAAGCTGCACGCTGAAGATCGTGTTGTGGCCCGTCTCGGAGCGGAGAATGCGCGCCACCTGCTTGGCATTCACCGCGATCGAGATCGAATCCTTGCGTGCGCCATAAAGCACCGCCGGGACCATCCCGGTGAGGCGCGTGCGGCGCGCGGCGTTCTTGCCGCGCGACTCGCGAACTTTTCCTTCGACTGTAAATGTTTCCATGTGCCTTTCCTTCTGCCTCTCAAACTCAGAATTCGTCATTCCGAGGGCCGGCTTCCCGGCCCGAGGAATCTCTCTTCGTTTTGCGGCGTGACTCTCTAGATAAAAAGCTCGCTGATCGACGTCTCTTCGTGAATCGACTGGATGCCGCGCGCTAGCAGCGGCGCCACGCTCAGCACCTTGATCTTCGGCACGGCCCGCGCCGCGTCGCTGAGCGGAACCGAATCCGTCACTACCACTTCCTCGATCGCGGACTTTGTGATTCGCTCGACGGCCGGCCCGGATAGCACCGCGTGCGTGCAGGCGGCGAACACTTTCGTCGCGCCGTTCTGGAGCAGCGCTTCAGCGGTCTTCACGAGCGTCCCGGCCGTATCGATGATGTCATCGATCACCAGCGCGGGGCGGCCCGAAACGTCGCCGATCAGGTGCATCACTTCGCTCACGTTGATGTCGATCCTGCGCTTGTCCACGATCGCCAGCGGCGCATCGATGCGCTTCGCGAAAAGCCGCGCGCGCTCGACACCGCCCGCATCGGGTGAAACCACCGTGATCGACCCGAGCCTCTTCTTCTGAAAATACTCGACCAGCACCGGCGCGGCGTACAAGTGATCCACCGGGATATTGAAATATCCCTGAATCTGCGGCGCGTGCAGGTCGAGCGAAAGAACGCGGCTCGACCCCGCCGTTTCGAGCAGGTCCGCCACAAGCTTTGCCGAAATCGCCACGCGCGGCCGGTCCTTGCGGTCCTGCCTGGCGTACGGGTAATACGGAATCACCGGCGTAATGCGCCAGGCCGACGCGCGCTTGAACGCGTCGATCATCAGCAGCAGCTGCACCAGGTGATGATTCACCGGCGAACTGCACGGCTGCACGACGAACACGTCGGCGCCGCGCACATTTTCCAGAACCTGATAGCGCGTCTCGCCGTCGGAAAATTGGCCGTGCTCGGCGCGGCCGCGCGGCACGCCGAGCTGCGCGCAAATGGCGTCGCAAAGCGCGGCATTCGCAGTGCCGCAGAACACCTTGAATTTGTCTTCGGCCAAAGTTATTTCCTCAGACGGCCACACGCCAACCCATCGCGCGGCCATACTTTTCCCTGGAAAGGGTTTCGACGACGTAAACCGAATCTTCCGGGAACGCCCGAGCGGCTCGGCGCGCCTGCGCTGGGTTTCGGAATACTCCAAACACCGCCGACCCGCTACCCGCCAGCGCGGCATTCGCGGCTCCTCGCTTGAGCAATCCCGCCCGGATTTCTCCGAGTCGCGGATGGCGGCTGAAAACGGGCCCCTCGAAATCGTTCGAGAGCGTTTCCTGCCGGCTCCAGCACAGAGCGCAGAACTCCCAAATATTAGGGGGTTTCTCGCGCTTTGTCAATTCGGCCGAAAGCCACTGATAAGCGTCTTTCGTGCTGACGCCGATGTTTCGCGGCGAAACGACGACGATCGTGCGCTTGGGTGCGTCATCGAGAGGATATATTTCATCGCCGCGATTCACCGCCAGAGCGCGCCCTCCGAACAGAAAAAATGGCACGTCGGCCCCAAGGCCCGAAGCAATCTGCATCAGGCGTTCGAGCGAAACTTTCTTTTTCGTGAGCCGCAGCATGCCGATCAGCGCCGCCGCCGCGTCGCTCGATCCGCCGCCTAGCCCTCGCGCCACGGGGATTCGCTTCTCGAGCCGCGCGCGGATTCCACCGCGAATTCCGATCTCGCAGCCCAGCGCGTCGATTGCGCGATACACCAGATTTTCGGGGCCTGCGGGCAATTCCGCATCGTCCGTCTCCAGGAAAATTCCGGGCTTGGAGGTTCGCGAGAGTTCCAGCGTGTCGCGAAGGGAAATTGCCTGAAAGATCGTGCGCAGTTCGTGATATCCGTCCGGGCGGCGCCCCAGAACGTGCAGGCACAGATTGATTTTCGCGAATGCCGGCAGGCGCACCGATCCGTTTTTCCGAAGGGGCATGCGCGGGAGCTTACTGCGGTTTGGCCGTTTCCGGAGAGGATTTCTGCGCGAGTCGCTTCTTCAGCGTCTTCAGCTGCGCTTCGGTCTCGCTGACTTTGTCCGCTTCGTAATCGGCGGGAAGGGCTTTCTGCCATTGCGCCAGCGATTTTTCGAGCAGGTCCGCGGCGCGCTCGTTCTGGCCGAGCTTCACGTACACGTCTGCGAGATGGCTGAGGATCGTCGGATCCTGGCCCTCGCGGTCCACGGCCTTGCGCAGATATTCCTCCGCTTCGGCGAGCTTGTTCTGCTTGTAGTAGGCCCAGCCGAGGCTATCGAGATACGCGCCGTTGTTCGGCTCCTGCTTCAGCGCGCGCTGGATCATCGAGGCCGCCTCGTCCACGCGAACCCCGCGATCGGCGAGCATGTAGCCATAATAGTTGAGCACGCCGGCGTTGTTCGGATTCACATCCAGCACTTTGCGGAACTGCTGCTCGGCCTGATCGAACTTTTTCTGCCGCTCGTAAATCGAGCCAAGCATGTACCACGCCGTTTCTCTCCCGGCGTCGTCGTGGGCCATCCGCTCGGCCTTCTGGGCGGACTGCTCGGCGTCGGCGTATTTCCGGCCGCGCTCTTGAACTTCGGCGATGTCGAGATAGATCTCCTGATCGCTGTCGTTTCCTTGAAACAGGCCTTGCAGGAGCTGCGTCGCCTGAGGCGTGTCCGATTTTTCGCCGTACAGCATGGCCAACGTCACCGTCAGATCGCGTGACTTCGGAGTTTCATCGAGCGCCTTCTTCGTTTCGGTGATAGCGCGGTCGATGTCGTGGCTTTCGCGGTAGGTATCGATGATCAGCATCCGCGCGCGGTCTTGCGCGGCTGGGCCGAGCTTGCCAAGTTCGCCGTACGTTTCGATCGCCGCGGAATAATTTCGCTGCTCGCGATAGGCGGTGCCGAGCTGCTCGTACAAGACTCCCAGCCCGCTCGGATTCCCCGCCCCGCTAGCCTGGCTCTTGATCCCGGCGATGGTGTCCGCGAGCACCTTCACTTCATCGTCGAAGCGGCCCTGATCTTCGTAGAGTAGCGCCTCGTTGTACAAGACTTCGGGATTCCCCGGCGCGAGCTGCTTCGCGCGCAGCAGGCTCGACTCCGCCTGATCGTATTCGCCCAGATGGCGGTAGAGCTGCGCCGCGCGCATGTGGTTTTCCCAGGAGCCCGGCTCAAGCTCCGTTAGTTTCGTGAACTGCTCGAGCGCCTCTTTATACTTGTCCTGCTCCATCAAGGCCTGCGCGAGTCCATGGCGGTGGCCCGGATCATCGGGATCGGCCTCGACGGCTTTTCGATAGGCGGTCTCGGCGTTCGGGAAATCCTTGGCCTCGGAATACGCGTCGCCCAGCAGATCGTAAATGCCCGGATCCTCGGTGTCCTCGGAGGCGTGCGACAGCAGGTCGATCGCTTCCTTGGCACGGCCTTCGTCCACCAAAATCTGGCTGAGCTGCTCGAGCGCGGCGCCGCTGTCGGCGTCCCTCTGCAAAATGCCGCGCAGCACTTTCTCGGCATCGCTGTGCTTGTTCTCGAACCGGTAGAGCCGGGCCAGCCACAAAGCTGAATAGGTATCGTATGGATCGATTTTCAGGATGGCCTGGAACTGCTCAACGGCCTTCGCGATCGTTTCCGTCTGCGCTTCGCCCGCGCCCATTTCGCCCAGCGAGCGCACGTAGATGCGCGCGAGCAGCCGGTGAGCGTCCACATTGTCGGGATCGATTTTGAGCGCTTCTTGCGCCATCGCCGAAGCGTCGCGGATGTGCTGGGTCTTTGCGTAAATCTCGGCGAGCCGTTCGCGGACGACCCCCGAGCCAGGATCGAGTTCGAGAGCCTTTTTGTAGGAATCGGCGGCCTCGTCCGCCTTAGCGGCGCTGGTAGTGAGGTCGTATTCCTGCTCCGCGAGATGGCCTAGCGTGAAGTAATAGTAGGCATCGGCGCGGGAATTGTCGGCGTTGTCCGCGGGAGTTTTCGCAGCGGGCGCGGATTGGACGGGCGGCTGCGGGGCCTGCGCGTGGGCGTAGGCGCGCGCCGGGACGATCAGCGCAGCGCACAGCACCGCTATGGCAGCGACGTTAAGAATTGCTTTCATTTGCAAGCAACAGAATTTGATTATCGTATAGCCCCGTGAAGGCGTCAAAGAATTCCCCTGCGGCACGTTCCGCGCCGAACCCCACTCTTTTAGGACGTGCGCCCCAGCGATTCGGATGCACGGCCGGCGGATTTTGCCTTCATGTTTGATATGCTTTGCGGCTGGCACTACCGGCCAGGAACGCCACCCCGAAAGGAACCATGAGCCGCACCGGCATTGCAGGCGTGATTCGATTCTTGCTGACACTCTTGCTCGCGCTTGCGGCGCTTCGCGCGATCGCTCCGGCGCAGCAGCCGGTGGGCGCGGGCACGACCGGGACGCCCGTGCAGCCGGCGACCGTCGCTCCTGCGCCAACGCCGAAGACCACGCTCGCCGACTTCGCTTGGCTCGTCGGACGCTGGCAGGGCAACTGGGGACCGCGCGTGGCGCAACAGGCGTGGATGCCGCCGCAGGCAGGCGTGATGCTCGGCACTTTCCAGCTCGTCGAGAACGACAAGACGCTCGTGCTCGAACTCTTCACGCTGGTCGAAACGCCTGCCGGGATCGAGTTCCACATCCGGCACTTCACGCCGTCGCTGGCGGTCTGGGAGAAAACCAGCTCGACGGTGCTGAACCTCGCCAGCGCCGATCCAAAGACGATCATCTTCGAGAATCCGATCGACGGACAGCCCAAGCACTCGATCTTCAAGCGGACCGACGCGGACACTTACGTAGCGCGCTCTGAAATCGTTCCCGAAAAGGGCGACATGCAGGTAATCGAAATCACCTATCACCGTCAGACCGACGGCGTCCCCGCGAAACGCCACGGCAAGAAGCCTCAGGCAGCCAACTAGTCTCACTCGAGATTTCCGGAGAGCATTTCAAGCGATGGTATGCGCTTCTCTTTTGCGGGACTGTTTTTCGGCGTAGAGCGCGTGATCGGCGCGGTGGAGCAATTCTTCGGGAGTTTCACCGTTGCGGTAGTCCGTCCAACCCGCGGAAAAGTGGAAGGTGATTTTCGCCTTGTCCATCTCGAGCTCGAGCGCGGATAAACGGTCGAGCACGGTCTGCACCTGCCCGAGGCTGCAATCCGGCAACAACACCACGAATTCATCACCGCCGATTCGCACTGCGAGATCCGAGCCGCGGATCGCCTTGCTGAGCCGCTCGCCAAATGTTTTCAGGGCCAAATCACCGGCCCCATGACCGTATTGATCGTTGATTCGCTTAAGCTCATCCAGGTCCATCATCAGAACCGTGAGTGAACTTTTCTGCCGCTGCGCTCGGGAAATCTCCGCAACCAACCGCTCCTGCGCGTAGCGCCGGTTGTGCAATCCGGTCAGCGGATCGAGCATCGCGAGCTTGAGATATTCCTCGGCGCGCATCTGCTCGCGGGCCGCGACGTCCACCTGTTCCGCGAGCCGGACGCGGGTGCGCCGAAGCTGAAGCTGCTGGTAGAGCGTGTACACGCTGAAGAGCAGCACCAGGCCTACAAGGCCGCGCACCGCCTGGCTGATGTGGAACTGGTAGAACGGGTCGTGCGGGTCCTCGATCACTTGCAGAGATAGCGTCGCGATCGCCGCGGTCATCGCGAAAATCACCAGCACGGCCAGCGCCCAGAGCGACCAGTTACGCGATCCGAGCTCGCGGAGATCGCTCCGGATCGCCTGCGTACGCTGCTCGATGGCGCCGTCGGAGGCGGCGAGTTCGTTCGTGTGCGTAATTCCAGCGTGAGTGGCTTCCATTTGGTTACCGCTTTTTCCAACGTATTCTTGTACGTGCGCGCCGGTCAAGCCGCTCCCGGCTCGCGTTTTCATATCGGGTACTGGTAAAAAATTGCCTACTTGCGAGAGCCGCGGCGATAACGAAACCCCCGCGCGAATCTGCTAAAATCGCCTTGCGGGGCTGTAGCTCAGATGGATAGAGCAGCAGTTTCCTAATTGGCGCACGCCGTACTGTAGCCCCCACCAACAAAGCAGTTAGTTGCACCCGCAGGACTTACACCAGCCTAGAAGCCCCCACCTGCCCGCAGTGGTGTGCACCACCATGTGCACCAGAAACTAATCGGAGTTGCATTCCGTACCGGTACCTAGTATTGTGTACTAAGTGGACACGTACATAGGAGGTTCACACAGATGAACGATGCACAGATGTTGAGGAAGTTGCGCAAAAGGTGGGCGCATGGTGGACGAACTGGTGACCGTGTCGGTAAGTTAAAGGGCGGCTACCTTGGCGGGCACAGGCGTTGGCACGTTGCCCGTGGAATTGTAAACCCGGCCTGCAAACTGTGCCGGAAAGGAGCGCAAGAATGAACTGGGATACAAAATGGGGGCTTGTGAAGGATGCTGCCCAAAATGTGACGCACTACGTTGTGGATTCCCGTGCGTACGCAAGAATACCGTGGGACGGGGAAGGCCCGTGCCCGGATTGCGGAGTGGAACCGCTTCAGCTTCATGTCGTGGGGAACAACGTGACGCAGGGATCGCCCCCGCCGGGGTTCCCTTTGTGCTCACAAGATCGGTGCCCGCATTGCGGCGGCCAAGCACTTTCCTGCCCATGCCAGTTGTCTCCGTACAAGGGGTCTGCAAGATGAAACGCACCAAGGCCGACATAGAGCAGCGCGCGGACGCGATACGGGCCGCCACACCGGACGTTTTGCCACGGCTGTTTGAAATGCAAAATCAAATCTGCGATCTCTGCGAGCACCCCATGCAAGATTTGATCGTGGCCACGTTGGAGCACAGCGTGCCGGTGATTGTGTTTGCGCGCGGGCCGCTACCGATCGCTAAAGCTGAGCGGCAGTGCAACGCGCCGGGCAACCTGCGGGCAGCGCACGGTGCCTGCAATAGCGTCAAGAACGGCCTAACACGCAAGGAATGGTTTGCGCGCGGCCTCAATGAAACGGTGGGCAAGCCCCGGCTGCTTACAGATGGCCAATTGCTTGAGCTGCAATTCCGCCTTGGTGAAAATGGGCGCAAGGGCGGGCGCATTAGCGGGCGCATCCAAGTTGAAAAAGGTTTGGGCTGCCACGCGCCGGGGATGGCGGAAAAGGGCGGGCGCATCAGCGGGCGCATCGCCGCGCAAAACGGTACGGGCTGCCACGCTCCGGGAATGGCTGAAAAGGGCGGGCGCATCGTCGGGCGCATTAACAAGGAAAAGAAGATTGGTATCTTCGCTCCGGGGATGCAAGCAAAGGGCGGGCGCATCACCGCTCAAAATGGTACGGGCTGCCACGCGCCGGGGATGGCGGAAAAGGGCGGGCGCATCAGCGGGCGCATCGCCGGGCGCATCGTCGCAGATCAAAGTCTTAAACGCCGTATCGCGGCTGCACCCAATGCCAAGGTAGCACGGGCACAACGTATTAAAGACCGCGCCAAACGCAAAGCAGAACTTCTGCGCTTGGGATTTTGTAGTGCTGAGGACGGTGCGTGCCAAGAAGGGCCGGGCGGCACAATTGCGCCGCGTTGGGGCCACAGAACTTTGTGCCGGGCTTGCACCATGTACATGCGGGAAAGTAACAGGCGGTGCCGGACAGCTAAGGGAGCGGCGGAAGGAGTCAGCTAATGGCACACGATAGCAAAGAGGCAAACCGCGCCCGGCAGCAACGGCACCGCGACAAGGTGCGAGCCGTTACGCTTGCAACTATAGGGGGTGAGGTAGCGGCAAAGTTACAGCAGCAGGTCCACTGCATTAAATGCAGTAACCTTACCCGGCAGCACGGCAACCCCGTGGTGTGCCCGGATTGCCAGCGTGTGCGGGACGAGGGGCTGAGGGACCAAAACCTAACGGAAACGCGAGCCAGCACTACGCACGCGGGCAAGATTGTTACTGGTGGATACACCGCGACCAAGGCTGAAAGGGATCTGGCAGCCAACGAGCGCGGGCAACACGGGCACAGCGGAACTTATCAATGGAACCGTGGTAGTGACGACAAGGACGACGGTGCGGATTGGAAGCCCGTTAAGGTTGGGCGGTACACCGGGCGCGTAGGGACAAAGGACGTGCTTCAGCAATGTGCGGAGGCGTGTGTGCAGAGCGAACAAGAACAACGTAAAGGCCAACCACGTGATCCAAAGGCAGGCATGGTGCGGGTTTGGTGGGAACACATGCGATACACGTTGGCGGCGGCGACGCTGCGAAAACAGTTCCCAAAGTTGTCCCCAGACAAGTTTTTTTACATTTTGTGGGAAAGCGCGGAGGGGAAAGCTGCTTGGAAACGGTTATCGGCAGGCGCACCAGTAAAGGACGGCACCCAACGGTGTGAATCGCTTGATGATCTACTTCACAAAGGAGTTTAACAATGGCAACGCAAACACGTGGAGCACTGACACCGGCGCAAGAGGGAGCAATATACCGCGCACAAAAAGCTGACGATTTCCGCGCCATTTGTGCGCACCTACAAGCTGCCCGCGACATGATTATCGGCAGTGACTTGGATGCCAGCGAAATATTGTGCTTGTTTTCAAACGCGGACATTCCTGTGTTCCCGATAATTGTGCAGAGCATCCTTGCTGCACGGCACGTTCGGCAATTGGAACAAAACTGCCGGTAGCCCCGGCCAAAAGGAGCTATCGTGGCAGACGATAAAGCATTGATGCAAAAGTTTCACGAAGTGCTGGCGGCGATACAGGAAGAAATTGCTTCCGTAAAGGCGCAGTACATTGGCACACCCGGCCCGCATCTTAGTGACGCCGAGTGGTCCTGCGTTGCGCAAGAGGCACGCGCTTATGCGTGGGCCTATCTTTGCAATCACGGGGTTGGCGCGCCTGCATTGATCCCTGCGACGGTGGTTGAAATCGCAATGTCCAGAATCCCAACGGGTACGGCGCAAAGCAATAAGGATTTGATGGAAAGGTTTAACAGGGTGTTATCCGCAGTTGAAAAGGAAGTGGAAGCAATCAGGTCCGCGGACGCCAGCCTAACGGCCGATGAGGTTGTTACTTTGGCGGAACGCCGGGTTGCCTTACGGTTCCCCGGTGAGTGCCCGCTGTCGTGGCTCGGGCCACAGCAGGTCAACTAGCCGCAACCGGCGACTAAGGAGCTGACAATGGATGAAGCAACAAGGCAACGGCTGTACCTAGAAGGCTTGCGGTTAATTGAGGAAGCATTCAACACCTTGCGGGAACCCCTTGACATTGACGAACAGGCTGGCGAGGAACGCCCCGAGGTCCAACTAGCGTTACAGCTAACGGCGGCACGGAACAACCTGCGCGAGCTCATCCGCAACGGCAACGCCAAGGTATTACAGGAGCGTAAGGCCGCAGCCCGGCCAAGAAGCAAGTAGCCGTAACCGGCGGCAAGGAGCAAAAAATGCACCCCCCTATCAATGGAGCACGGGTTGCGCAAGTGGCGGCAAAAATTGGGTACCCACCTGTTACGCTTGCAGACTTCAAGTCAGCAGGCTACATGCGGGCTACGGCTAAGGGCTTGGCAGTTGTCCAGTCGGAGGAGTTTGCGTGCATGTTGCACGCCTTGCTGCACCAATTAGAAAGCGAAGGCAAGGATGCTGATGAGGTTGGAAGTGTGCTTTTGACATTTGCTGCTATGCACATTTGCGTTGACGAGTGCAACTGTGTTGCTGGCGAGCCGTCCACCGTCGCCAAGTTTATCAACGCCAATACACAACCGCTGGCCCGGCTGTTGCAACCGGCGCTGGTGATTTGTGACCCCGACGCTTTGAAAGAAATGGGTCTGTAAGAGTTTGCCACGGATAACACCGTGTCAATGGTGCGTGGGGCGGCGGTGCCCTCAATCACTGCTGCCCTGCGCAACTAACCCCGAATTGAGGCGGGGCTAAAAACATGACGAACAAAAAAGGTTCACCAGTTAAATGCGTGCGGGACGCAAGGGCATACCCGCCCGATAGCTTTTCATTGCCAACAGATAGCCGCAAAGCTAAGTACATGCGGGAAAAGCGTCGTGCGCTGTTCCTACAATACGCAACCTACGCTGATGCGGACGGCACACGCGCGTGGCCCGGCAAAAAAAGGATGTGCCACGAGCTTGGCGTATCAATGCGCACCCTAGACAGGTTGCACGCAGATCTCAAAATCCTTGGTTGCATTTCGGACGCCACAGGGCCGGGCGGCAAAATCAAATTGCATGGCCCGCGCGGTACTAAAGAGCGCGCTGTTAAACCCGAAGCACTGCCACTGCCGGGCAGCAGTGCGTGGTTTGTTGGGCCAGATGGCAAGAAGCACCGGCTAAAGCTAACCGCCGAAAACATCGGGCCGCTAGGCGCTGAAATAAAGAAGCTGCTGTTGGGCCAAACACAAGAACCTGTTGCGCCAGATACAAACTCTGGTGCGCCACATAGCGGTGTTGCGGAAGTAGCTGGTGCGCCACATAGCAACTCTGGTACGCCACATAGCACTTCTGGTGCGCCAAATAGCCACTCTGGTGCGCCAAAAACCCCGGATAATGGCGCGCAACCGCCACGGTTTACCGACACATTAACCGCCACCCCCACCGCCACCAAACCCATAGGCTCAACACCGGGGGAGGGGGCGGAGGTTGTCAACACCAGCGGGCAGGGCCAGACAAACCTTGCCAGCAGGATGATTACGTACATAGCCGGGCAGTTGGACATGACAAGCCTGCCAAGCACGCCACAGCAGCGCAAGGAGCTCGAAGCCTTGGACGCGGCACACGGCAAACAAATCGTGGCCGCCGCAACGAAAGCATGGTGCGGGGAACGCGATATAACCGGGCTAAGGTTCCCGTTGAAAAAGTACCTTGAAGAAATACCTAACTACATCCGGGCAACCGTGTCAGCAGCCAATGCACCACCGCCGGGCGAACTGCCGCCAATGACACAGGCAGACATTGACGCGAACTGGGCGCAACTGGCAAAGGAAAACAACTTTGACACGGTTGCCGAATACCGGGCGTGGCTTGCCAAGTTAGATCAAGACTGTAAGTACGATGCCGCTGGCGAGCAAATTATGCGCGAGCTTAACCTGCCAGAGCAGGGCGACGAACAGTAAGCCAACAGAGTAAATCAGCAGTAGCCCCACACATCGCGCCAAGGCAACGCCATAGGTGCCACGACAGGCCAAGTCTGCACCGACAGCAAGGAGCGCCTGCAAACGCAAACGGCCGTCTGGTGCGGTAGTGGCTTGCCAGCCCGGCGCGTAACTGTACGGCGCGCAGCAGGCCCGGCACCGCAACCCACGGCTAACCCCGGGTCGGCCAAGGTAAACCCACACCACAGCGTACAGGCTTGAACAGTAGGCCACAGGTTAGACGCCAGCAACGTGGCAGGCCGCAGGGGTGTGCCAAGGCTACCAGCCGGGGTGCGGGGCTGTAGCGGGCGCGCAGCAGGGTTACAGGCATGGTGAGCAGGCTACCGTCACCGATTAGTGACATAACCCGCCAGTTATCAGCCCGGTGGGGGGATATGAGAGGCGAACATGTATCCCTTGCATAACCGCAACCGCGCGCCAGCCCGCCGCGTGTGACCGCGATTTCGCCATATATCTGGGGGGATTGCAAGGAGTTCAGGGGTTGTTTACCCGGTGATTACGTCCATTACCCGTTTGCAAGCAAGCGTTTAAGGGGGATTGTTGCACTATGAAAAATGCCGACACCAAGGCGATGCCTTTTGAATTTGGAAAACCGCCCCGGCCCAAGGGGCTGTCAGTAGCAACCCGCGCCGCGTGGAACAAAGTAGAGGCCGAGCTACTGGCCGCGCGCAAGCTGGCCCAAAGTGACACTGACTTGCTGCTGGCCCTCTTGCAGGCGCGCGCTGAGCAGTATCACGGCGCTGGTGAAAAGAAAATTGCGGCCCGCAAGGAGGTCGCCCGACTGGAAGCGATATGGGCCAACCGGCCAGCCTTCCCGCTACCAACTGAAAAACCGGCTGAGGCCGAGCAGGTATCAACCGTAGGGCTGGAAGAGTTTATCGCAACCGTGGCGCTGTGCCGGGGCACGTTTGAGCAGCGTGTGGTGCCCGGCCAAAGCCTTACGCTGGACAAGGACGGGGTGCCCTACACGTGGCAGGACGGTGATGCGGCCACGGTTGCCCGCGCCTACTGCCAAGACATCATTGCCGGTTCAATCGTTGCTGGTGAGCTAACCGTCCGCATGGCGGCGCGCGGCATGGACGACCTTGCACACGCGCATGAGCGGGGCTACGTGTACGACGTTTGGGAGTCCCGGCTAATCGTGCAGTGGTACGAAGTCTTTTGCGGCATCAAGCTGGAGCCGTGGGAAGTTTTCATTTTGGCCAGCATCTTTGCGTGGAAGGACGCGGCAGGCTACCGGCGGTTCAAACAGGCGTGGTTAAGCGTTGCCCGCAAGAATGGTAAGACCGCAATTGCGGCGGGCATTGGTTTGTTCGGGCTTGTAGCCGATCAGACAAAGTTCGCAGAGGTGTATGCGTCCGCCACGAAAAAAGATCAGGCCCGTTTGACGTACCGTGATGCTGTGCGCATGTGTACCGCACACCCACAGCTAAAGGAATACGTCAAGCAATGGTCGGGCAGCCTTGAGGTGGTTGACCAAGACAGTGTGTTCCAGCCGTTAAGTTCGGACGTCAAAAGCAGTGACGGGACTCGGCCTAGCGTCGTCCTTGCCGATGAAATACATGAGTGGGGCGATCGCACTCAGTTTGACAAATTAATCAGCGGCATGGTGCTACGCAAGAACCGGCTCATTGTCTGCACCACAACCGCAGGCGATAACCTAGCAAGTTTTTGCGCGGGCAAAGAGGAGTTTTGCGAAAAGATTTTAACGGGGATTGCACCGGACGACCAACAGTTTGTTGCCATCTACCGCATGGCGCGGGACGACGATTACCGCAACCCGGTGCTTTGGAAAAAATCAAACCCCAACCTTGGCGTGTCTGCGTTGCCAGACGCACTCGCCTCCCAATTAACGGAAATTGAAAATGATCCAAGCAGTTTGAATGGGTTCCTACGCTTTGCCTGCAACCAGTGGGTGACGTTGCGCGCGGGCTGCACCTTCCCGATGGATCGCATTGACGCTTGCCGTGGTGCAGAGTTTACAGACATGTCGCCAATGCAGATACGGGAGTGGTTTATCAAAACGGCGGCCACGGCGCAGGCAAAGGCGTGGGCAGGATTTGACTACGGCGAAGTTTCGGATCTATGTTGCTTCGCGCTGTTGTTTCCAAACCTGACGCTGCCAAAGCAAACGCCTAAGCATGTCTTGTTCCCGTTCTTTTTTATGCCGGAGGCAAACCTGCTGGCAAAAGAAAAATTGTGGCGCGTCCCTCTAACATCTTGGGCACGTGCAGGCTGGATTCAGTTGCTCCGTGGTGACCTTGCGGACCCAACGGCAATACAGCCACACATTGAAAAGATTTGCAGCACGTTTAAGGTTTTGGGCTGTGGCTTTGATCGGTGGGGCGGTATCCGCGCGATGATGGCCGACCTTACACAGAGGCGAGTGCTAGGCACGCAGGAAATTCCCCAACATGCGGGCTTTTTATCAGCACCGGCGAAAGAGTTCAAAATGGCGGTGCTCAAAGGCGACGTGGCAACGCTAGACAATCCTGTGCTCCGCTGGCACATGGGCAATGTGGAGCTCGAGAATGACTTGCGCACCAACGGGATGGTGCCCCGTAAAGCAAATGACGACCCACACAAGAAGATAGATGCGGTAAGCGCGCTTTGCAACGCTTGGTACATGATGAATGACAAAGACTTCAAGCCGCTGTTCGGCCACGGAAGGATTTACGGCATTTAAGGAGGCACCAATGATGCGACCACCTGTTGCCCGCAGCACGGCCCGGAAGGAGCAGGCCGCCATGCGCAAATACAACGGCGACAAAAGGTACACCACGGGCGCGTGGCCGAAGTTGTCGCGTGTCATGCGCGGCTTAAATCCGATATGCCAGCGCATTATCGTTAGCAATCTATATGGCACGGAGCAGTGTCATTCTCCCGCAACGCTTGTGCACCACATCGTTAGCCCACGCCAGCGTCCAGATTTGTTTTTGGTGCCGTCTAATTTGATTTGTTTGTGCGATCAGTGTCACCCGGATGCAGAAGGCACGCCGAACTGGAAAGAATGGGACGGTAAAACAGGGGACTTTGTGCCAACTGTTCTCCCCAAGTGGCGCGTAGGCTAAACGGCCCCCCGCCAGTAAGTTTCACATAGCAGCAAAAATTTACGCGCGCACGGGTGTGCCCCGGCGCAGAGGAGCACCACCATGTCCGCATTTAATTCGGCGACACAGAACGCGATTGATAACCTTACAAGCGCCCAACTTGTAAATTTGGATTTCTGGTATGCCACAGACACCAGAAATGTTTTTATCGTTTTATTTAACAGCCTTGTATTGCTGAGTGAGTTCCTGCCAAGTTTTACGCAGGGCATCACGGGTGCCACGGGACCAGCCGGAGCTACGGGGGCCACTGGCGCTGCTGGCAGCAACGGCACACGCGGATCGTTGTGGTACGAAGGAAGCGGCGCGCCCGGCACAATCCCCGGCGAATTGAGCGGCGACTTTTATCTGGACACTGCTACAGGGAACGTTTGGCAGTACACCACCGCGTGGTCGCTGGTTGCGAACATTAAAGGATCAACAGGCGCAACCGGGGCCACTGGCGCTACGGGCGCGGCTGGCAGCAACGGCACCAACGGCACGAATGGAACCAACGGCACCAACGCTGTGGTCGGCGCTGTGGTTAAGACTGGCAACTACACGTTGCAACTGTCGGACGCGGGGAACTTGATTGTACTTGGGCAAACATCCCCCGCTGTGTTTGCGACGTTCACGCTGCCCGCGATCCCGTCACCATATTCCGTGTGGTGGGCATGGGTCCAAAATAATAACTCGGATCCGCTCACCCTTGCGCCGCCAGTAGGGGGCACGATTGACGGGAGCAATGCCAGTCTTACGCTTCCCACTGGACAGGGACTATTCGTTGTGATGACAACGAGCGGGTTCTACACCAGCCGTGGCGTAAGTTCGCTGGAGGGATTGACGGACGTAGCAATTAGCAATCCGACCGCCGGGCAAATTTTAACCTACGTCGCCGCGAGTAGCTCACCAGTGGCACCGGCCAAGTGGGTAAACCAAAACGCGCCGTCAGGTGGAGCAGCCGCGCCAGTGTTTCCCCGTGCAGGGGCCGGGCCGTGGCAAGTTTGGACGGCGAGCTACGGTCTAAGCCCCTCTATCAATGGCAATTACCAGTCGTTGGGCGGTGTTGGCGGCGCGATGTACTACTTTGGTGCCAACCAGTATTTTCCGGTTATCTCGTTGTTAAGTTATGGCGGCGGCCAATCAGCATTCGCAGGTGGTTACTCAGGCGCGTGGTCCGTGAAACCCTACCTGAAGTGTAGGGCTAGCGTTTTAGGTTACAACGGCTACAGCAACCCTCAGAACACAACCTTCCGTATGTGGCTTGGTTTTGGCGAGAACGCTACAGCAGCGAACGTGTACGACACGGCCATGCCGATCGGTGAATTCCTATACGCTTTCCGGTACTCAACAGACGTAGATTCCACCATCAAGTGCGTTGTTACAAGCCCGTTTGCTGGCGCGTCCGGGTATGCCCCGGCGCAGATCATTGATACGCATATTACGCCGGATAGCAACTTCCATGACTTCGTAATCTATTTTGATGCAACACACGTGTATTTCCAAATTGACGGCGTGTTGGTTGGTACCGTCCTGCTGTCCGGCAACCCTGCCGGTTTGTTTTGGCCAAACGATTATTATGCGACGCCGTTTGCGTTTGTGCAGGGACTTCCCGGCAGCGGCTCTCCGGCAACAACACCGTATGCGTATCTTCTCTGCGAGTACATCTACGTAGACTTCCCACTTCTATAAGGAGAACCAACATGGCGACAACAATTAGCTCTTACAACAGCCCCCGGCAGACTATTGAAGTAAAAACCGGCAGCAGTGACAGTGATGCAACAATTCAAAGCACCAGCGGCCTTGTCGTTTTGCAGGCCGGTGCTGCGGCGACATACACCGTTCCCGCACCGCCGTCGCAAGCATCAATCAACACGGCGCGCCTTGCGTTGCAACAAGTACCCGCTCCCCCACCGCTGGACAGCTCAACGCTGGACTTCCTTAACGCGGACGCGCAGCCGTATGTTGTGACCTTTCCGGACGGCAATGTGCTTACCTTTAGCGGCACGCAAGGTGAAATGGCAACGGTGGTTTTGTTCCAAGGTACCTACAACCTAAAGTCCGCAAGCAACGCGAACACCACGTTTGTGCAGGGCGCTGTCACCGCGAACCCGCCTACGCTCTAAAAACAAACAACATTTACGAAAGGGAGGCAAATTTATGGAACGGAACACATCACAACCGCTCACAGTGGACGCGCTAACGGCGGCAGGCATACCCGCAGCCCAAGCGCCTTGGATCTTGCAACTGGCCAAGTTAATCGCAGACAACGCGGATTTGCAGAAACGTGTTGCGGCGCTTGAGGCACAACAATAACCAGATGGGGCCGGGCGCGAGCCTAGCCCCTCTTTTTTTGTTCCTGTGGGCTGGCCCTGCGCTGATCGCCGCAGAAGCAGGCGTGGTACAATCCGCGCCAGAGGTGCCACACATGCCCGGCTCTAAATACAACTTCGTGGAAAACGAAGCGTACGACCATAGGATTGGCAGCGACGCCGAGGGCATAATTGGCGTGCTTCGGGTAAAACCCTCAAGCATCTTGTGGAAGCCAAAAGGCGCGCACCAATTTCTTTCGGTGCCACTTGACGCTTTCCGGGAATGGATTAAGGCAAACGGTAAACCTGTGGACAAGTGATTGGTTTGGCCGGTCCTGTGCCCGCGCTGCCCGCACGGAAACATTTAGCCCGCGTGGACAATGCGCGTATAATTAGGGCCGGGATGTCGCAAGCCATTCCGACCCCGTGTGCTGGCCGTTACCCGCCACGGAATGCCCGGTGCGCTGCATACGCCCGGACAGCCTTATAGGGTTATGGCCCCCGATGTCGGCAGGTCAACGAACACCGGGGGCTATACCTAACTTCATTTGGCCTCCGTAAAATTTTGCGCCGTTACGCATTTTGGGCTTTGCCCTCTTCAGCTTCAGCGGCAGGTTCCGCGGGCGCGCGTGCTGCTTTCTTTAGGTCATACCAGCTCGTGAGGCCGAAGGCTTTGCTTGGCAATCTGTGAAATACTTTTGTGTTTTTGGCCAGCGAAATAGATAGGCTGCGTAGCCGGTCGTCCTTCTGCCAGTCAACGGTACGGAAGTCAAACCCGCCCTGCTCCAGCGCCGCCAAAATATCCTCAATGGGCAGCGCTTCCTTCCGTCGTTGCAGATACTCAGCGGCAGCCGTGGCGAGTGGCTTGCCGTAAAACTCGTCCTTGCGAATCTGCATTGTTGGCCTCTGCTCGATCTCTACGTCCTGAAACATAGGGGGCTTGCCCATGCTTTTCATCAGCCCGTTGATCGTGGTCTTGATACCAAAGGCTTGGTTGTTCACGGCGTCAAGTTGTCCCAAGAGCACCTCAACGGCGGCATTTAGTTTGTCGTCCATGCTCGCTCCTTTCCAAGTGCACGCGAGATTATATCACAGGCTACGGCATCTGCGAGCAACGGCAGCCATATTTTCCAACAGTAAACTCGGATATGGTGTGGCGCGATGCTAAGTCATTCCCCCTACGTCAGTTACAAGCCGTGATGTCACCAGTTCTGCGTGGCACATGCTGAAATGGTCCTTGACATGGTTTTGCGCCCATGAGTGCCGTACTGCTCGGGTGCCCGGCGCGTCCGCACATGCCAACGCCGGGGCGGTGTTGATAGTTTGGCCACGCGTAGGCAGCAGCAACCTTGCCCGGCGGTGTGGCTGTTGCTACGGTGGGAGCGCACCACACAAAGGGAGCGGGCATGGCGACAACAAAAGCGGCACCAGTTGAATGGTCAATTGACTTTGCCGTGCCAAACGCCAATGCCGCCAAAGAATTGGTGGCTGAATTTAAGCGACATGCTTTGTTCTACGGTGCGAAGAAACCTTTCGTGCGTGAGGGCAAAGACAAGTGGACAGCGGGAGCCACGTTTGCGGACATGAAGACTTATAGTCGGTACACTGGATATTTGACGGCCTTGCTAAACCACATCCAACCTGCAAAGGGCAAGGGGTAGGGAACAATGGCCAAAACTGATCAGGGAATTCAGGAAAGTGAAAACGAGTACGAGCGTATTCTTAACTTGGTGGCCGCCGGGCACGGCCTGAGCAATGCAGATGCGCAGTGGATCTTCAAGTTTTTTTGGGCTATGCAGCTATCAGGTATGCAGTTTAAGGACAAAGGACAGCACTTCCACGAATATGGTTGGTTCGCCAAGGATAAGGGGTAAGGCATGGCCACGAAAACACTGACGTTGAAACAGCTAGACAAAAGAATAGCGCAGGCAGAAAAGCACATTAGGAATCTAGGGTGGGACTTGGCCAGTCGGCGGCGAATTCTTAAATGGCTCAGAAAACAGCGGCAGTCCGTACGCCAGCTTCAACGGGTCAACACGCGGGCCACAAGCTAACCGACATGGCCAAGCCTAAGCTCAAGAACGTTTACGTTTATCCAAACCTTTCCGGGACGCTAGACAAGGCGATCCCCGACATATGGACCTGCGCCCACGCGGACATTGCCCCCAAGGCACCCGGACAGGTTGTGTTGTGCGAACCTTGCGGGGACCGCTTGGAGCGCGGTGCCAAAATGATAAAGAGAAGGAGCGCCGCAACAGAGCGCCTTGCGCAAGACTTGCGAACCGTGGCTAAGCGCTTCGTAGAGGCCGCGCTCAAGCCGGTAAAGAAAACGGATTAGGGCGCGCCCCGGACAAGGGCTAAGATACCCACAGTGTGTACTTGCAAGTTCCCTTGACAGTGTGGTAAACCACCGCCATGCAACGCGGCTACATCTACCGGCACCGGCAAAGCTGGTTGCTGAGGTACTACGAAATGGCGCTGGACGCCAACGGGCAGCCTGTGCGCAAGCAGCGGTGCGTGCGGCTGGCCCCGGCCAACGCCGAGTACCCTACCAAGCGCAGCGTAGAGCTACTTGCCGACCGACACTTGCAACCCATCAACTCGCAGGTTGTAACGCCAGAGTCGGCCACACCCGTGGCGGTGTTCATTGAGAAGTTTTACCTGCCGCGCTGCCAGCGGGAGCTACGGCCTTCAACTTATAAAGCCTACAGCGACATCTTCAACATCCACCTTAAAAATCGGTTGGGCAATACCCGGCTGCGCGACTTTAGAACCGTACACGCGCAACGGCTGCTGCGCCAAATCTCTGGCGTAGGGCACCGCTCGTTACTGCATATAAAGAGCTTTCTTAGTGGAGTGTTCAAATACGCAAAGCGTGAAGGCTTGCTGGACGGCATTAACCCCGTAATGGACGCCAGCGTCCCCGGCCGTCCCGACTACAATAAAGGCCCGGCCTACACCGTGGGGGAAGTTGAGGACATTCTTTTTGCCTTGCAAGAACCCGCTAAGGCGGTTGTCGCGGTTGCGGCGTTTACCGGGCTGCGATCATCAGAGCTGCGCGGCCTGCGCGTTGGGGACTTTGACGGTGAATGCATCCATGTTGCCCGCAGCGTATGGCGCACGCACGTGGGGGAAACAAAGACACCAGCGAGCCGGGCACTGGTGCCGCTGATACCCGTGCTGGTGCCGGTGCTGAAACAATTGTGCGCAGGGCGCGGCCCGCACGAGTACATTTTTGCTGGTGAGCGCGGCGGCCCGTTGAACCTTGCAAACTTGGCCAACCGGAACATCAAACCCGCAATGGCCGCAAAGAAAATTAAGTGGAAGGGCTGGCACGGTTTTAGGCGCGGCCTTGGAAGCAATCTGTACGCGCTTGGCGTCAAACCGGTGGTGATACAATCCATTTTGCGGCACAGTGATGTCGCTACCACGTTGGGCTATTATGTGGTGACGCCAACGCAGGAAGCGCATGACGCAATGAAACAGTTAGAAGACGCGCTGCTGGTGAACCTGTAAGAGGGGCCGTAGCTTAAACTAGATAAAGCAAGCGATTCCTAATCGCTAGACTGGCGGTGCAAGTCCGCCCGGCCCTACCAACCCTCTATCGGTTTGGTAACGTAATGCTCTGTGCTATACTGTTGGCATGGCGCGCTTAACCCAAGACGAGTTTCTGCAACGGGCACGTGCGGAGCACGGCGACACCTACAATTATTCCAGGACTGTGTACGTCAATAACAGCACCAAAATTTTAATCATCTGCCGTGAACACGGCCCATTCCGGCAAGCGGCATACTCCCACATTAACGGTTGCGGTTGCCCTGCGTGTGGGCGTCACAAGACAGCTTCCACGCATCGCATAACACAAGAACAATTCTTGCAGCGGGCGAGGATGGTGCACGGCAACACCTACGACTACAGTGCCGTGAAGTATTCGGACTACAACTACACGAAAGTCATTATTGTTTGCCCGCAGCATGGGGCGTTCCTTCAACTACCAAACAATCATAACAGCGGCGACGGTTGCCCCACGTGTGACCGCTCGCGCGGTGAAAAGGAAGTGGCCAGTGCGCTGTCTGCATTGGGATTTAACTTTGTGCCGCAAGCTAAACTAATCCCCGGCAGAAACCACCGTTTTGATTTTCATTTGCCGCGATTAAACACACTTATTGAATACAACGGTGAGCAGCATTATGTCGTTGTCCCGTGGTGGGGCGGCAAAAGGCATTTGAATAGGGTTTGCCGAAACGACCGGTACAAAGCGCGGTGGGCGCGGCGCAACGGCTATCGGCTAATCACTATCCCGTACACCGTGGTAGACATTGAAGGGTACCTGCGCAAGCGGTTGGCCGCCTAGCCCCACCATACACACCAGAAGGTGCACCAGTCGTCGTTAAGTCATTCCTTTGCAACAACCGTGTGCGGTTTCCTAAACTGCGTGTCGGGAGTTCGACTCTCCCCAGCCCCACCACTCCGCTCTCGATTGGTTGGGGGCAGCTCTACTCGCCAGCTACAAAAGGGTTTCCAATTTTTCGATGCTTAGGTCCGCATCGCGCAGGATGCTCTTGAGGACTTTCGGATGAAGTATCTTTGCAGCGTGAAATGGTATGGTGACGCGCTTACCTGCCGCGTTTTTGTAAATCATGTGGCTACCGCTCTGCCGCGAGAGCGAAAATCCGACCTTTTCAAGCGCTGAGACGATCTGGCGTGCGGTCAATCGCGGAAGCTTCGGCACCGCTGGCTCCTGACGAATTGCACCCTACGTCCTGGTCCTGAAGGCTCGGGCATCAAACGGCGACTTCTACGGTGGAAAGACTTACGGAGACGTGCTCGGGGATTGCCTCACCGTCAGCGACGCGGTCTTCAATGTGCAAACGGATTGCGTCCTTGATGTTTTCGACAGCTTCTTCGTAGGTGCTGCCCTGGCTGTAACAGCCTTGCAGCGACGGGCAGGAAACGAAGTAGCCGTCCTCGTTACCCTCCACAACGATGGGAAACGTTAGGTGTTTCATAAGTCAATTATAGGCCCCTCGCCGCGATCCACCAATCGGATTCCGCGCAACGCGCCTCATCGTCCACCGGTTCCGAAAGGCCCATCCAAGGATCGGATCGGGCCGATACGATGTGTGTCGTTGACACCCGCTCGGGCCCACGTATAATCATGGTTCCGGCCCAACCAGCTCGCGGATACCAAACTCTGCCTGACTCGAACGAAGGCGCATCTTGACTGCTCTCTATAACTTGGCACTGCTCGCCGCTTTCAACGGCAACTCGGTCAGTCACTACTGGCGCAAACTGGTCGATCCAACCTTCCGCGGCCTGTATCAGGCCAATGCGTTCGACCTCGCCGTGATGCTTCCCTATTTCTTCGTGATGGCAGTTCTGGCGGTGTACGGGATTCACCGCTACGCGCTCGTCTACAACTATTTCAAGAATCGCAAGAATGTGCCCGGACCGCCGCCGGAAATCACCGAATGGCCGCGCGTCACCGTGCAGCTCCCGATCTACAACGAGCGCTACGTGATCGAGCGCCTGATCGAGACCGTCGCGCAATTCGACTACCCGCACGAACTCCTCGATATCCAAGTCCTCGACGATTCGACCGACGAGACCAAGCAGGTCGCGCGCGACTGCGTCGAACGCCATCGCGCCCTCGGGGTCCCGATCACCTACATCCATCGCGACAACCGCGAGGGTTTCAAGGCCGGTGCGCTGCAGGAAGGGCTCAAGCCCGCCACCGGCGAATTCGTCGCCATCTTCGACGCCGATTTCATCCCGCCCGCGGATTTTCTCCGCCGCACAGTGCCGTATTTCATCGACCCAAAGTTGGCGATGGTGCAGACGCGCTGGAGCTACATCAACCGCAACTACTCGAAGCTCACCGAAGTCGAAGCGATCTTGCTGGACGGCCATTTCGCGATCGAGCACTCTTCGCGCTACCGCAGCGGCCTGTTTTTTAATTTCAACGGCACCGCGGGCATCTGGCGCCGCACCGCCATCGAGGACGCCGGCGGCTGGCAGCACGACACGCTCACCGAGGACACCGACCTCTCCTATCGCGCGCAGATTCGCGGCTGGCAATTCCTCTATTTGCCGGAAATCGACTGCCCGTCCGAATTGCCCGTGGAGATGAACGCTTTCAAGTCGCAGCAGGCGCGCTGGGCCAAGGGCCTGATGCAGACGGCCAAGAAAATCCTGCCGCAGGTGCTGCGCGCGGACGTGCCGTTCGCCGCGAAAGTCGAGGCGATCTTTCACCTCACCGCCAACATCAGCTATCCACTGATGGTTTTTCTCTCGATCATTCTGCTTCCGGCGATGATCGTGCGCTTCTATCAGGGATGGTTTCAGGTGCTGACGATCGACCTGCCGCTGTTCCTCGCGTCCACGTGCTCGATTTCGTCGTTTTATCTCGCGGCCGAGCGCGCGTTCTATCCTAAGACATGGAAGCGGACGTTCTGGTATTTGCCGTTCGTCATGGCCATGGGGATCGGCATGTCGGTGCGCAATGCCGTCGCCGTGCTCGAAGCGCTCTTCGGCGTGAAATCGGAATTCGTGCGCACGCCGAAATACAAAGTCGAAGCCAGCGGAAAAAATTCCGACGCGTGGGCCAAGAAAAAATATAGGAAGAGCGCCGGGCTGATGCCGTTCGTCGAAGTTGCGCTCGGGCTGTATTTCGCCGCCGCCGTCCTCTACGCGATCCAGAACGAAAATTACGCCACGGTTCCCTTCTTCCTGCTGTTCGTCTGGGGCTACCTCTATACCGGAGTGATGTCTCTCGGGCAGACGTACGTCGATCGTTTGTTGTCGTTCATCAAGGGCGAACGGCTTGCCCTGGGCCACGAAGCGCTCGTCCTGAGCAATGCCGACGGGCTTGCGACGGGCCGCGATGGAATCGTCCTGAGCAGGGTCGAAGGGCTATCTCTCACGGAAAATTTTGGCGCAGCCGTGCCCACTCTCGCGGCCGACGCCAGCCTCGCCTCCGACTCCGCCGCGCCCAAAGCCCACGCCGCCAGCGGCTTGTCCTGAGCGCAGTCGAAGGGCGCCCCCGGCTTCTAGCGGTTTCTTCGCAGTTTGTAAATCTCTGCGCTAGCCCCCTTTTCCGCAGCAAGTCCCGCATGAACTTTGCTTCCTTAAGCTGGCTTAACTGGCGCTAAAAGCCCACTTTTGGCATCAAATGCTCTCAATTAGCGCGTAGCGGACTTAGGCTGGGTCACTTTCGCTTTCATAGCGGCCGCCTTTTTATCCTGAGCGGAGTCGAAGGGCAGGCGGGCATCTTGCAGTGTGGGTTTGTAGCGCCCGCTTTTCGCGGGGTTTGCGTCCCGATGATTTTTATCGGGAAGGCGGGCATCTTACCGGCGAGCCTACAGTTTTGTAACGGGCATCTTCCGTTTCCACAAGGGCACCCACGGTTCGTCGGGTTGCGCGGCGCCCTTCCAATCGGAAACAAACGACCCCGAATACGCGTATTCCTTCGGGTCACTGCATAGCCCCTGCCGGACAGGGTTCATCCAGATATAGGCCGCCACGCGATCGGGAGAATCCTTGGGCCGCAGTATGTGGTCGTAGAATCTCTTTTGCCACAACGTGTGACCGAACCGCCTTTGAAATTCGTATGCCGTTTCTTGTTTTAGGCTCTTCAGAAAAACCAGCAGATCGCTGGTTATTTCCGTGCCGCGGACAAGAGCGTGGAAATGGTTGGGCATTACGCAATAGGCATGGACAGCAAAATGATGCGTGGTCGATTCCTGACGAAGCTTCTCGATGAGCCAATCGGCATTCGTCGGCCTTGCGAATACGCGCTGCCTCTCAGCGCAACACAGCGTGACGAAATACCAGCGCGGGCCAATGTAGTGCGCCGCCGGGAGCCGAATCTTCTTGCGCAGGAATGCCATATGGTGCACGCGGCGTGGTAGATCGTAATACCGCGCGGAGAAAAACGGAATGTGCCCGCCTTCTCTTCGCCCACGATAAAAAGGCGGACGGCGCAAAACCGCAGAAAGGCAAGATGCCCGCCTTCCCGACACAATTCGTCGGGACGCAAACCCCGCGAAAGGCGTGCGCTACAAATTCCGGAAACGGCAACAGCTCGCGAGATGGTTTTGCGTCGCCCGCTGTTTTACCCAGAGCGGAGCGAAGGGCAGGCCGGCATCTCGCGGGACGGTTTTGTAGCGCCCGCCTTGAGGCGGGCATCTTGCGGTTTGGTTTCGTAGATTTCCGCGCTGGCGAATTACCGCCTCGAAGGGTTTTCCGTCGAGCGGCTGATGCATTTCCTCACGGCTCTGGACCGCGACGTCGAGATCGTCATCCGCCCGAAGCCCCGCTCGCGCAAGGACGCGCGAATCCTCGTCACCGCCGCGTGATCCTTTGTTGTTGGGTCGATCAGACGCGTGAAGCCATGCGCTGGTCGAGTTGGGCGAGGACCATGGGCCAGGCGTCCTCGTGGCGTTTTCTCGACTCCTCGTCAAGGAAACCCGCGTGCGTGAGACGGAGCTCCGTCCCGCTGCCATTCGGGGCTAGCTCGACGGTCACGACGGTCTCGGCGCCTTGGGTTGCGCCGGTGAGCCAGGTCAGTTCGACGAGCCGATCGCGTTCGAGGCGGAGGAAACGTCCATAGTGCGGATGCCGCTTTCCCTGGAAATACGTTTCGAAGAAGAAGACCGCGTTAACCTCGGCTTTCATCAATACCGACATCGGCGCCGCAAACCAGCGATCGAACTGCTCCGTCCACGCCCGGTATAGGACGTCCGGCGACGCATTCATCGCGCGCTCAACGCTGAGCCGAAACGGCCTCGATGAAAGATCCGGCGGCGCAATGGCAATCGTCACAAGGTCCTCCCTGACTGAATGACGGCAAGCTTACTCCCGCCACCCGGAAAAGGCAGCATAACGCCATTTCGCTTTCTTCAAATCATTTGCGCCGCGTGCAAATCGCGGTATCGTTTTCATTATGACAAAGGACGATCCACCGATGTCCGCGACCTCTTTTATTCTCCACGGCGTGCAGGTCTACGCGTGCGCGGCGGACGGCGAGAAACTCCGCACCGGCCGCGACGCCACGGACATGATGAGCGAGGGATTCGAGCATCAAGCCGAAATCCTCGCGATCCCGGCGGAGCGGTTCGACGAGGATTTCTACCGGCTCAGGACGGGCGTTGCCGGCGAGATCGTCCAGAAATTCATGAGGTATGGCGGGCGCGTCGCGGTCGTCGGCGACATCTCCCGGTACATTGCCGCGAGCGATGCGTTTCGCGACTTCGTGCGCGAAACGAACCGCGGCAACACTTTCTGGTTCGTCGCGAGCATCGAAGAACTCGGCACGCGCCTCGAACGCGCCCGCGCCAAATCCGGCTCTTGAATCCTTCCTTACAGGAGCCGCCGCTTGCAACGCGCCCCACGATATGCCAGCGTAGATTGAGGAGACTTGTCGTGCGAAGTTTGGGCCTGAAAATAACGATGGCCGTGAACACAAGACGGTCGAGCGAGAGCCGTGCCGCCCGGCAGGGGCGGTTCCCTGCTTCCTTGTGTCAGTGCTTTCGTGCTTCCGGATTTCAAATCCTGGCCGACAATGGCTGCCGAACAGAAACCGATGCAACTTATTGAAAACGTTGGATCGCGACACCGTCTGCCCGACAATGAAACCGGGGGTAGTCGGACCAAGTTCATGTGGCTTTTCGGCGCCGCGCTTCTGATTTCGCTGGCGTTGATAGGGGGTGCCGCGCAGGCGCGGTTCCGGCAGCCGAGCGAGGAGTATCAGGCGCGGCGCGCCAAGCTGCGTGCGGCCGTCGATGGACCGATCGTGATTTTCGGCTATACGGGCCACGAGGACGCGTCCGAGGTCGCCGTCTTTTTTCAGGAGCCGAGCTTCTATTACCTCACGGGACATGACGAGCCCGGCGCTGCGCTCCTGCTGATCCCCGATGCGGCCGCCGGCGCACCCGCTAATGGGCCGCGCGAGATTTTGTATCTGCCGCCGCGCGATCTCAAGGAAGAAGTTTGGGAAGGGCCGAAGATCGGCCCGGACGATCCGGAAGTGACGCAGAAAACCGGGTTCGCGGCCGTCGAACCGATCGCCAACCTCAAGGGCGATCTCGAAAAACTCGCCAAGACCTACAAGAATTTCTACACGCTGCTTCCGCCGAAGGACGAGGAAGGCTATCCGCACTTCACGAAATCGGTGGCGATGCTCCGCGACGATCTGCCGCACGCGAAGCTGCTCGACATCACGCCGCAGCTCGACGCATTTCGCCAAATCAAATCCGACGGCGAGCTGGCGATGATGCAGAAGGCCATCGATGTCTCGGTCGACGCGCACTTCGACGCGATGCGCCGCATGAGGCCGGGCCTTTTCGAATATCAGGTCGCCGCGCGAATGAAAGAAATTCACGAATCGGGCGGCTGCTCGCGCGAGGCGTACGCGCCGATCGTCGGCACCGGCTTCAATTCGACGGTGCTGCACTACAGCGCGCTGGATAGCGAAATCAAGGACGGCGATCTCGTCGTGATCGACGTGGGCGGCGAATACGGCGGCTACGCGGCGGACATCACGCGCACGCTCCCGGCCAACGGCAAGTTCACGCCGCGGCAGCGCGAGATTTACGACATCGTCCTCGGCGCGCAGAATGCGGCGCTCGCGGCGCTGAAACCCGGCGCGGTGCTCTACGGCGGCAAGGGCAGCTTGCAGCAGATCGTCACGGACTACATCAACACGCACGGCCAGGACAAAGAGGGCCGCCCGCTCGGGCGATACTATCCGCACGGCGTGAGCCATCACATCGGACTCGACGTCCACGATCCCGGCGACCGCGCGCGTCCGCTCGAGCCGGGGATGGTGGTTTCGGTCGAGCCGGGAATTTACATTCCGGAGGAAAATCTCGGCGTGCGCATCGAGGACGACGTGCTCGTCACCAAGGACGGCTACCAGATCATGAGCGGCCGCCTGCCCCGCACCGCCGACGAAATCGAAGCGATTGTGGCCGAAGGCCGCACGCAGCCCGCGCCGCAGTGAAGAGAAGAGAGGTCCTTCGTTCACTTCGTTCGCTCAGGACGCTGATCCTGGTCGGATCAGCGCCTTGACACCGCGCGGAGCGAACCGTAGCATCGAATAATTGTTCGCGTGCCGGCGTGGCTCAGTGGTAGAGCGAGGGTCTCATAATCCCTAGGCCGAGAGTTCGATTCTCTCCGCCGGCACCATCTTCGCTTTCAATTCACCCATTCGCAGCAGTTCCCACAACAATTCCCTTCCGATTCGGGCCTCAGTCGCCATTCAGCTCATTTAACTGTTGACGCCATGGGCCGAAAAGCATATTCGTGACCTGCGTCGCACAGCGATGTGATGCGCGTCACTGCCGGACAGGTGGGTCTAAACCAAATAATGGTATATGTTTAGGCAGAGTGACAATTAAACCGGAGGTGCGTCTTTGGAAGACCAGAGCAGGCAATTGGTGCAGTTGATTTCAGATATGCAGGAGGAAGAGGCGGTCAAGCTTGCGCGGGCAATGCTCAGTAGTGGATACGACCCGATCAAACTTCTAGCGCACTGCCGGGAGGCGATGGAGATCGTCGGCAAACGGTATGCAGAGGGGGAATATTTCCTGCCGGAGTTGATGCTTGCCGGCGAAATGCTGAAAGAGATCGGAGACGTAGCGAAGCCTCTCATCAAGAAGGACGCCGCGGGCGCAAAGACGCTGGGCACCGTCGTTCTTGGCACGGTGCAGGGCGATTTGCACGACATCGGGAAAAACATCGTGACGTTCATGCTCGAAATCAACGGCTACAAGGTGATCGATCTGGGCATCGACGTGCCGGTTGCGAACTTCGTCGAAAGCATCAAGCAGAACAAGCCGCAGGTCGTGGGTTTGAGCGGTTTTCTCACGCTGGCGTTTGACGCCATGAAGCAAACGATCGAGGCGATCAAAGAGGCGGGGCTGCGCGAGAACATCAAAATCATGATCGGCGGCGGGCAGGTGGATGAAACCATTCGGAGTTACACGGGAGCCGACGCATTCGGTCTGAATGCGATGGACGCGGTGTCGCTGTGTAAACAGTGGGTGCCGGCTTGAGTGTGGGAAGCGCGTTGAGGCCCGAGTCGGTCCTCTACGCGCAGCGGCAGAAGCGCCTGATGGACGCGATCGAGCTGCGCGAGCCCGACAGGCTGCCGACAATATTGTTCTCGCACTTCTGGGTCGCGCACTACTCCGGGATGAACTGCCGCCAAGCGATGTACGACTACGAAGGACTCGCCGCGGCGATGCGAAAGGCGGTGGTGGACCTGGAGCCGGACGGATTCCAGCCCGTACATGCCTTGGTGGCGTTCGGTCCGACGATGGACATTCTCGACTACAAGCAGCTCGAATGGCCGGGCCACAAGGGATCGTCGGACGACATGCCGTTCCAGTATTTGGACGCGGAGTACATGGCGCCCGACGAATACGAAGAGTACATCCTCGATCCGACAGGTTTCATGCTCCACAAATACATGCCGCGGGTTGCCGGCACGTTGCAGCCGCTTTCGCAACTGCCGATGTATCCGGGAGTCCTCCACACGCGGATCATCCAGTCGATGGAAGCCTACGCGCGGCCGGAGGTGCGGCGCGCGCTTGAAACGCTCATCAAAGCCGGCGAAGAGATGCAGAAGATGCGCGAGGTCCAGAGCCGGTTGATTGAAGACCTGAAGGATCTCGGATTTCCGTCCGCGGCTCACGGCACGAGCCACGCGCCGTTCGATGTGGCCGCCGATTACCTGCGAGGCTCGAAAGGCGCGATGCTGGATTTGTTCCGAAACAAAGACCGCCTGCTGAACCTCTTGGACCGGCTGACGACGCTGATCCCGCCCGTCGCAATCTCGGCCGCCAAGGCGACCGGCGGAAACATGATCTTCATTCCGCTGCACTGGGGGCTGGATGGATTCATGTCACCGAAGCAGTTCACGACCTTTTTCTGGCCTCAGTTTCAGAAAGTGCTGCTCACGCTGATCGAGGCGGGACTCTATCCGCACGTGTTGTGGGAGGGAAACTGCACCTCGCGGCTCGATGTGATCAAGGATGTGCCTCCCGGAAAATGCGTCTATTTCTTCGAGCGCACGGACATGTTCAAGGCCAAAGAAGCGCTCCGGGGCACGGTGTGCATTCGCGGAAATGTGCCGGCTTCGATGCTGATCACCGGCACTCCGAGCGAAATCCGCGAGCACTGCAAGAAACTGTTCGACGTGGTGGGCGATGGAGGCGGCTTCATCTTGGACGCGGGCGTCGGCGTGCCCGACGAAGCCAAGCCGGAGAATGTGCTGGCGATGTACCAATACGCGAAGGAGTGCGTGTACTGACGACCCATGCCGGTGATCGCGAATCTGCGCGTTCCGCTGTCCGTCGAGGACGTGATGCGTGCCTGGGGCCCGCGGCGCGCAAAACTGGCATCGCCGCGGATGCTTGCGCTCGTTGCGGAATTGCTGGAAAGAGCAGAAACCGAGAATTGGATTCAGCCCGCGGTCAGTTTTCGAGTCTGGCCAATCATCCAGAGCGGGCCGGGCTGGATGGAACTGTGCAATGGCTCACGATTGCAGGCCCGCCTGCTGACACACCATCTGCGTGGGGCATCGCATCTGGCATTGGGCGTATGTACCTTGGGGGCTGCGCTTGAGAAGCGCGTCAGCGAATGGTTCGCGCTGAACGAGCGGCTACGCGGCGTGGTGCTCGACGAAATCGGGACACTGGTTCTGTACCGGCTCAGCGACCAGCTCGAGACGCTAATGCAGAAGGAAGCAGCGATCCTGCGACTTGAAGCGAGCGGAGTGCTGAATCCAGGAGAGGACGGTTTTGATCTCTCGGAGCAAGCGACGGTGGCTCAACTCGCTGGAGGAGAGAGCATCGGCGTTTCGGTCACAACCACTGGAATGCTGATTCCGCGCAAGAGCCTCTCGTTGCTCATGGGTTTTGGGGCGCGAATGCCTCAGTGGAGTCGAGGCGAACGATGCGCTCGATGCGGGGCGCGTGAACGCTGCCCGCACCGACAGCAGATCCTGGCAGGAGCCTCGGTGTGAACCGAGCCGAAGAGCTGCCGAGAACCGGCCATCGCGTGACCTTCGCTCCGGACGAACAGCAGGTCTGGAGTCTGCCTGGAGAGACGCTGCTCGACACGGCACGACGCGCGGGCGTGCGGATTGCAAGCGTCTGCGGGGGCCGGGGACTTTGCAAGTCGTGCGTGATTCAGATTGCCGAGGGCCCGGTCGAGCCGGCCTCAGTGCAAGACCTCGCATTTTTCTCACCGGAGGAGATTGCGTCCAACTGGCGCCGGGCGTGCCAGACGTTCGCGAGCGGCGACTGCCGCGTCGAAATCTCAGCGCGCGCGCGGGCGATGCCGCTCCGCATTCAGGTCGAGAGCGAGGACGTGTGGGTGCGCCCCGACCCAGCGGTGCGTTTGTACTCAGTGGCCGTGCCCGATGCGACTCTCAAAGATCCGACAGCCGACGATCACAGGCTGATGAACGCGCTCAACGAAAAGTGGCCGGGCATCTGCTCAAGGATCGATATCGACGTGCTGCGTTCCCTTCCCCAGGCGCTACGCGTACCGGGCGGGCAAGTGTCGGCAGTGGTGCGTTTCGGCGAAGTCATCGGCGTCCTTCCACGGGAAAACCGAACCCTTGTTGGACTTGCGATAGACGTTGGCACAACGAACATCGTCGCGCTGCTCGTCGATCTGTCGAGCGGGCGGACGCTGGCAACGCGGGCGATCGAGAATCCGCAGGCACATTACGGCGGAGACGTGATCAGCCGGATCACGCGCGCGGCCACTTCCGAGGAGGCGCGGGAAAAACTGCACGAATCGGTTGTGCGCGGAATCAACGACATGGCGCGGGAGCTCTGCGAATCGCAGTCGGTTGGCCCGGAGCATGTCGCGGACATCGTGGTGGCCGGCAACACGGCGATGCATCACCTGCTTTTGAAACTGCCGGTGAAGTATCTCGGCGCGGTGCCGTTTGTCGCGGCGAGCGCGAGTGCTACGGACGTGAAGGCGCGCGACCTGGGGATCAAGGCGATGCCCGGAGCGTACGTGCACGTGCTGCCAAACATTGCCGGGTTCGTCGGCGGCGATCACACGGCGATGCTGCTCGCGATCGGCAGCGACCGCGAGGAGAAAACCGTCGTGGCGCTCGACATTGGCACCAACACGGAGATGTCGCTCATCCACAAAGGCCGGATCTCGAGCATTTCGTGTCCCTCCGGGCCGGCTCTCGAAGGCGGGCATATTCGCTGCGGCATGCGCTCCGGCCGGGGCGCAATCGAATCGGTGGAGATTCGCGGAGACGAACTACGCATCGAGACAATCGACGATTCGCCGCCGGTCGGAATCTGCGGGTCGGGAGTGCTGGACGTGACGGCGCAATTGTATCTGGCGGGAATTGTGAGTCCGACCGGGCGTATGACGAAGGAAGATCCTCGGGTGCGCCTGCGTGATGGTCAGCCCGAATTCGTACTCGCCGACGAGAACCAAACGCACGGCACGGCGATCGTGTTCAACCAGCGCGACGTGCGATCGGTGCAGCTCGCGAAGGGCGCGATCCGCGCCGGGATACAAGTGCTGCTCGAACAAGCGGGAGTGCAAGAGGAGCAGATCGACCAGGTGATTATCGCCGGAGCGTTCGGGAACTACATCAATCTCGCGAGCGCCGTGGCGATCGATATGCTGCCCAATTTGCCGCTCGATCGCTTCGCGCAAATCGGAAACGCAGCGGGGATTGGCGCGAAGCTCGCGCTGGTCTCGTATCCGCATCGCGCCACGGCGCAGAGCATTGCGGCAAGAAGCCGCTATTTCGAATTGGCTGGGTCGGCGCACTTCAACAGGTCATTCATGCGCGCGATGCGCTTTCCCAGCCGGAAACCGAACTGAGAGGAGCAAACCATGGCGATACCAGGCGTGGGAGTAATCGGCGATCGCATCAATCCCGGATTTAAGGCCACGAAGGCACTGCTCGAAGCCGAGGATATTCCCGGCCTGCAGGCGCTGGCGGTGCGGCAAGTCCAGGCTGGGGCGTGGGGCATTGACGTCACCGTTGGACCGCGGGGCTACAAGGATTCGCACTTCCTCACGGAGGTGATCAAGGCGCTGCAGGCAGCCGTCGATGTGCCGCTTTGCTTTGACTACCCGGACAAGGGCGTGCAGGAGGTTTGCCTGAAGGCGTACGACCCGGCGAAAGCGAAGGGCCGCAAGCCGGTGGTGAACTCGCTTGCCGAAACGCGCCTCGAGATGCTCGATCTATTCAAGATTCGCCCGTTCCAGGTTGTGCTGATGGCGTCGGAACGGCTAGAGGATGGCGCGGCGAAATCCAACAAGCTGACCAGCGAAGTGCTGGGCGTGGCGAAACGAATGAGCACGATCCTGGCGCGCGACCACGGGGTCAGCCTCGGAGAGATGTTCGTCGACGTCACGATTCACAGCCTCGTGTCGGATTTGGAGGGGCTTACGAAGATGGCGCTCGAAGCCATCCGCGCGATCCGTCAGGATCCGGAGTTAAAAGGCATCCACATCATGGGCGGCATGACCAATATCGGGAATATGCTCCCGCCGATGAAATTCGACGGCGTTTCGCTTCGGCAACTCGTCGAGAATGCGTTCCTGACGCTGGCGGTTCCGCTCGGCTTCGACACGATCATGGGAACCCCATGGAACAATTTTCAAATCCTGCCGGACGATAACGTCGTGCTGAAGACGCTCAAGGACTTCAACGAGCTCCAGGGACTCAGCGCGATGCGCCGGCTTCGCCAGCTGTGGTCTCAAAAGCCGCAGGACGCCGGTAGCCTGGCTGCGAGGCCGTGAATCGAGGCCGGATCGATTTCCCGAGCCGGACAAACGATATTCTTCCCATGACCCGCGCGTATCAGTCGAGTGCGAACTCAGCTTGACAGAACGCGCGCGGTCGTATTACCTAGCAATCGTCAAAATTCAATCGAGGAACCCTACATGACCCTGATGCGCCGAGTGTGTGTGGCCACACTGGTTCTGGCAGTCGTGGGATTTGGAAGGAATTTGGTGATGGCCTCACCGCAAGGCCCGCCCCCGCAAGGTCCCCCTCCGAACGCATCGCAGGGATCGCCGGCTGACAAGCTCACACCGGACGATATCGCAATGGGCAAGCAGCTCTTCGCCGCAAATTGTGCGAGCTGCCACGGCGTTGACGCGACCGGACAGCTCGGGCCGAATCTTCACGGTGTGGTGCAGCGGCTCGGCGAGCAGGGAGTCTTCGGGATCGTCCGGAACGGAAGAGGCGGAATGCCGCCGGTAAGTTCAATCAACGATCAAAGGGTGTGGCAGGTGGTCGGATACGTTCGCACGCTGGGCGAGACCGGGCCCGTGGAGGCGGCGACAGGCGATCCGGAAAAAGGCAAGGCCGTTTACGAGGCGAATGGCTGCTCCACGTGCCATACGATTGGCACGACGGGCGGTGGAGTCGGGCCGCAACTGACGACGATCGGAAGATCGCGCGCGCCGAAATACCTTCACGCCTTCCTGCTCGACCCGGGGAAAACTCCGCCACCGGACATGACGCTGCCGGAGCGCGCGGGCAACACCGGCTACCTGCTGGTGCATGTCGTGACAAAGGACGGTCACGAAATGACGGGCATTCGCGTGAACGAAGATACGTTCGAACTCACGTTGCGAGATGTGGGCGGCCACTTCTATACGTACGACAAGAGCAAGCTGAAGACGATTGAAGCGGAGCCGGGGAAAAGTGTGATGCCGAGCTATAGCAATCTTTCCGCAACCGATCTGGATAATCTGGTCGCATATCTTTCTAGTCTCAAGGGGGGCCAATGAGAACCGCTCGATACATTCTCGCTCTGCTGGCGTTGTGTTTTGCGGTTCCGAGTTTCGCGCAAGTGCCCTACGAGCGTCTGAAGGACGCCGCGAAGGAGCCGGATAACTGGCTGACGTACGGCGGCAACTACGGCTCGCAGCGTTTTTCCGGACTCAAGCAGATCACTCCGGAGAACGTCGCTAACTTGCGCGTCGCGTGGGCGTATCAGATGCGCGGAGGTGGCGTAATGGAGTCGTCGCCGATCATCGTGGACGGCATCATGTACGTGACGGAACCGCCGAGCAACGTGACGGCAATCGACGCGCGCACGGGAAAGCCGCTCTGGCACTACGTGCCGCAGGTGCCCAGGGACTTCGTGCCGATCGGGCTGTTTCCGACGAACCGCGGAGTGGCGGTGCTCGATGACAAAGTGATTATCGCGACGATCGACGATCACCTGATCGCGCTCGACGCGAAGAGCGGCGTGGTGCGCTGGAACTCGTTGATCGCCGACAGGAACGAGGGCTATGCGATCACACAGGCTCCGCTCGCGATCAACGGCAAGATCGTGGTCGGCGTGGGCGGGGGTGAGGCGGGCGCGCACGGATTCTTGAGCTGCTTCGATGCGAAGGACGGCAAGCTGCTATGGAAAACCTACACGGTTCCTCGCAGCGACAGCGATCCGGGCGCGGACACGTGGGCGAATGGAAGCTGGTCGAATGGCGGCGGTACGACGTGGAACACCGGCTCGTACGATCCCGAACTGAATTTGATTTACTGGGGCACAGGAAATCCCGCGCCGGACTGGAACGGCGAAGGACGCGTGGGCGACAACCTGTTCACGTGCGCGATGATCGCGCTCGATGCGGATACGGGCGCGATGAAATGGTATTTCCAGTTCACGCCACATGAAACGCACGACTGGGATGCGGCCGAGCCGCCAATTTTGTTCGATGCATCGATCGACGGAAAGCCGCGTAAGCTTTTGGTGCAGGCGAATCGCAACGCTTTCTACTACGTGCTCGATAGGACGAACGGGCAATTCATCACGGGCGTGCCGTTCGCGAAGCAGACGTGGGCGAAGGGTCTGGATGCGAAAGGACGCCCCATCACATTCCCTGCCAGCCAGATTGAGCCGAGCGTCGAGGGGACGCTCGTATATCCGTCGCTGACCGGCGGCATCAACTGGACGAGTCCGTGCTACAGCCCGCTGACGGGACTGTTCTACGTCAACGCGCGCGATGGATTCGCCTACTACATTAAAGGCGAACCAAAGATGGCGCCCGGCAATTCCGTCGGAATTATCGGAGGCGGAGGTGGCGGGGGACGGATGAGCGGCCCCGACGAGACCACGACGTGGATTCGCGCCCTTGTGGCGACGACCGGCGAGAAGAAGTGGGAATACAAGATGATCGGCGACTCGTGGACGGGTGTGCTCGCGACGGCGGGGGGATTGGTGTTCTCCGCGGACGCGGCCGGAAATTTCTTTGCGCTCGATGCGAATACGGGCGCGCCTCTCTGGCACCTGCTGCTGGGATCGTCCGTGAGATCGAATCCGGTGTCGTACGCCGTGGACGGCAAGCAGTACGTCGCGGACTCGGCTGGGAATACGTTGTTCGTTTTTAGCCTGCCGTAGAGAAAGCGCGGGCCGACCGCACCCATTTCTTGGGCGCTATAATCGTTCTTGGGGAGGCTGACGCTGGGAATACGTCGAGAGCCTCTTGGGGGGAGTTTCCATGAATTCAAATCGCTCGTTGTACGCGGCCGCATTGCTTCTGGCCGTGGGGTTCCTGGGACGAGCACCGTCGGCGAGTGCTCAATTTCCGCCCACCCTGGCGCCTCCCCACAAGCCGCATCCGCCGGCGACACCGGAGAGCATTGCCATGGGGAAAGAACTATTTCAGGGGACCTGCGCGAATTGCCACGGTATCGACGGGAGCGGAGCCAATGGCCCCAACATCCAAAATGCGGCGGCGACGATGGGACCTGAGGGCCTATACACGAGGATGACCTCCGGAGCCATCGGTACTGCGATGCCCAACTTTAGCTTTCTCGGCGACGACAAGATCTGGGAAATCGCCGATTACGTCAGCTCGCTCGGCCAGCACGGCGCAGGGGTCGCGTTCGGAGATCCGCAGAAGGGGAAGGAAGTTTACGAAGCGAACGCGTGCGCGACGTGTCACAGCATTGCGGGACGAGGCGGCAACACAGGACCGGACCTGACGACAATTGGCGCACAGCGCGCCGCTGCAATGTTGCGTAACGAACTGCTCGATCCCGGCGCGAATCTTCCGCTCGACACGGCTGGATTATCGGAGCGGGCAGCCTATCACGCCTACCAGATGTATCGCGTGACGCTCGACGACGGCAAGCAAGTGGAAGGGATGCGCGTGAACGAGGATTCTTTTTCGATTCAGTTGAGGGATGCAAAAGGCGAGCTCCATTCCATTCAAAAGTACGGCGTGCGGAAGATCGAGCAGGTCCCCGGGAAGAGCTTCATGCCGAGCGTCAAAGGAAAGCTTTCCGACGAGCAGTTGAACGATCTCGTGGCGTATCTAGCGGGCCTAGGGGGTGCTCAATGAGAGCTGCCAAGTTGATGGGGAGCGGTCTGGTGCTGCTGGCGGTGCTCGCGGGCGCGAGATTGAGGGCGCAGAATGTGTCGTACGACGAAATATTGCACTCGGCGAGTCATCCGGAAAATTGGATGACGTACGGCGGAAACTACGCGTCGCAGAGATTTTCCGAGTTAAAGCAGATCAACAAGGAAAACGTGAACTCGCTGAAGCTGGATTGGGTATACCAATTGCGCCAGCAGGGGATTTTCGAATCGTCGCCGATCGTGGTGGACGGGCTGATGTACGTGACGGAGCCGCCCACGACAGTGACCGCGCTCGACGTTCGCACCGGACGACCGATCTGGAGGTGGACAGCCAAGCTGCCGAAGAACCTGTTGACGATTGGCCTCTTCCCCACTAACCGCGGCGTGGCGATTCTAGGCGATACGGTTTACGTGGCGACGATCGACGCGCATCTGGTGGCGCTGGATGCCAAGACGGGCGCGGAGCGCTGGACCGTCGAGATCGGCAAGAATGAGGAGGCGGTGGCGATTACGCAAGCACCGCTCGCGATCAACGGGAAGATCATCGTGGGAATGGGCGGTGGTGAGGGCGGACTGCGCGGCTATATCGACGCGTACGACGCGAAAGACGGTCACCGGCTGTGGCGGCTCTACACGATTCCAACCACCGGCGAGCCCGGCGTCGGAACGTGGGAGGGTGACAGCTACAAGTACGGCGGCGCGACAACCTGGAACACGGGAGCCTACGACCCGGAGTTGAACACGCTGTACTGGGGCACCGGAAACCCCGCGCCCGATTGGAATGGAGACGCTCGCAAGGGCGACAATCTCTACTCCTGTTCCCTGCTGGCGATCGATGCGGACACCGGAAAGATGAAATGGTATTTCCAGTTCTCGCCGCACGAGACGCACGATTGGGACGCGTCCGAGCCGCCGATTCTGTTTGACGCCGTGATCAACGGCAAGAAGCGGAAAATCGTGGCGCAGGCGAATCGCAACGCGTTTTATTACGTGCTGGACCGCGTGACGGGCGAATTCATCACCGGTCAGGCATACGCGAAGCAGACCTGGGCGAAGGGACTCGACGCGAAAGGCCGGCCGATCGAGCTGCCGAATATCGAGCCCACCACGCAGGGAACGCTCCTATATCCGAGCATCACGGGAAGCGTGAACTGGACGAGTTCGTCGTACAGCCCACTTACCGGGCTTTTCTACGTCGACACGCGCGAGCAGGGCGCGTATTACTTCAAGGGCCACCCGACGATCTCTCCGCACAACCCGCTGGACATCGGCGGAGGCGGCGGGCAGAAGGTGGTAGGTGGAGACGACGCCTACACAGCGATTCGCGCCCTGGAAGCGACCACCGGCAACCGGAAATGGGAGTTCAAGATGGTGGGCGACTCATGGACCGGCACGCTCGCGACGGCGGGCGGCCTGGTATTCTGCGCGGATAGCCAGGGAAATTTCTTCGCACTCGACGCCGATAACGGGAAGCCGCTATGGAAGATTCAGCTCGGCAATTCGGTGCGGGCGAATCCGATCACGTACGCGGTGGATGGCAAGCAGTACGTCGTCGGAGAAGCCGGCAACGCAGTGTCCGTGTTCAGCCTCCCGTAGGCGGCGCGCGCAGTCGGGGAGAGTCCGGCGCCGTGAAGAAGATTTTGCGCGTAGCTGTCGTTTTCGGCTATCTTGCGTTACTTGCCGGTGTGGCGCGCGCGCAGTCGGGTGATGCCGCACAGGAGTTCGCCGAGTTCGGCAATTTCAAACTCCAGAGCGGAGCCGTAATACACGATTTTCGCCTCGGTTACCGCACGCTGGGCAAACTCAACAACGACAAATCCAACGCGGTGCTCTGGCCGACTTATCTTGGCGGGAAGTCGCAGGACCTGTTGCAATACGTCGGGCCGGGTCGCGTGCTCGACAGCACTCGTTATTTCGTGATCCTCGTGGACGCGATCGCCGACGGCGTCTCCACATCCCCCTCGAATAGCAAGATGCAACCGCGGATGCGCTTCCCTGCTTTCGCGATTCGAGACATGGTCGAAGCTGAGCACCGCCTCGCAACGGAAACTCTGCATCTTTCGCATCTGCGCGCGGTTATGGGAATCTCGATGGGCGGAATGCAAACGTTCGAATGGGTCTCCGCATATCCAGATTTCATGGACCTCGCGATTCCGCTGGCAGGATCTCCGCAATCCACGTCGTACGACAAACTGCTCTGGACAACGCAAATCGATGCGCTCAGGCTCGACCCGGAATGGAAGGGCGGCAACGGCACGGCGCCGATGGTGCGCGGCTTTGCGGTATTCAACGAAATCGGCTCGATGAACGTGACATCGCCCTCCTATCGCGTGGCGCAGACCGGGCCGAAGCAGTTTGACGCGTTCCTGGAGGGCGTGGTGAAAGACGGCGTGGGCGACGCTGCTGCGGCGAGCGACGCGATTCGTCAGCGACAGGCAATCAATTCGCTCGACGTGCCGGGCGAGCGCGGCGAGACGATTGAGCAAGCCGCGAAGCGCGTGCGTGCGAAGATGCTCATCTTCGTTAGCCCGCAAGACCACATGGTGAATCCCGCGCCGGCGCTGGCCTTCGCAAGCGCGGCCAGCGCTCCGGTGGTGACGCTCGATTCACCGTGCGGGCACAGCAGCTTCTCCTGCATTTCAGTTGGACCAATTGTTGCGCAATTTCTTGCGAATCCCGCGTCGGTGCACTCCACGACGCTGCACTGAGCAAGACGCAGGCACAAGCTGCGGCGGTTATAAGCAGTCCTGCTCGGGTCACATTTCTGTTCTCAGCGACGCCGAAGAGGGATTCATCGCTCGAAAGGCGAGCGATGGGAAACAGTACTTCGACTGCGCGTCCCGACCCGGAGATCGAAAACAACGATCTCCGGGAAAAATGAAACGTCGGGACACTTCGCTCAGAATGACGACCTCGACTAACATGCATGCCTCCAACAAACGTGGCAGCGCCCGCCACAATGAGAGTGTCCTCAGGGGCTAAAGCCCTTTTTGTTTCGAACGGCGTATGTCGGAGCTAAAGCTCCGACCCCCTAAAGTGGGCCTGCGGTCAGCGAATAGTTGGCGCAACACCAAGCATGGGCGCCGGGCGCAGCATGCTGCGCCCCTACAAAATCACCTGCGACGCGCGGCGGTTAGTGGTCGGCTTTCTTGTGGGATAGCTTGAGGATGACTTCGATATCGCGGCGGGAATCGAAGCTGGAAACGGTGCGAGTCGAGGAAGTCATGTCCTGAAATTCGGCGTGGACTTCGTAATCGACGTTGGGATCGAGGCCGCTGAAACGGTACAGGCCGGCCTGATCGGCGAAATAAGTCTTCACCGCCTGCGTTTTCACATTCAACAAATAAACGATCCCAGAAGGGACCGGATTTTCGCTCTTGTCCACAACAGTGCCGTGAATGGTGCGGAGCTCGGCTTCCGCTTTCTTGTCTTGCGCGGCGGCCGGTCGGGCGGAAACCGTGGCCAGCGCAAGTGCCAACGCGAGCATAAGAACTCGGCGCATGAGCATGGGATGGCGGCGCGCGCTATTATTGATGCTAAAGGTCCCCCGGGAGTAACGCGGAAGAGTCACTCGGCTTCTTCCTCTTCCTCCTCGACTTCCGGCTCTTCCTCGGCGTCTTCAGAGGATTCCTCTTCGTCCTCTTCCTCGTCCTCATCGTCCTCGTCGTCCTCGGTGAGAACGATGAGATGGACCGGGTGAGTCTGCGTCACTTCGAGCTCAACATCGCATTCCGGGCAGCTCAGGATTTCGCCTTCTTCGACTTCGTCTTCGTCCAAGTCGATTTCGGCGTCGCATTCCGGGCACTTGGTCACGGCGTTCGTTCCTCCTCGGCAGCCTTCCAACGGAAGGCGTATTATATAACGCCCGTGTCAAGCTTTTGGCGAGAGGTTCCTGTAAAAGTGTCCGACAACCGCGAGTATCCGGAGCGCCCGCTGGTGGGAGTGGGTGGAGTGGTGATTTCCAATGGGCGCGCGCTGCTGATCCGGCGCGGAGGGCCGCCGCTCGAGGGCCAGTGGTCGATTCCCGGAGGGATGCTCGAGGTAGGCGAAACGCTGCTGGAGGGCGTACGGCGGGAGCTGCACGAAGAAACGGGAGTCGAGGTGCGCGTCCTCGATCTGATCGAGGTGTTCGAGCGCATCAATTTCGATGCGGAGCGGAAGGCGCGATATCACTTCGTAGTTCTGGACTATCTCTGCGAGGCGGTAGGCGGCGAAGCGCGCGCGGGAAGCGACGTCACGGACGTTGCGTGGGCCTCTCCCGCGGAATTTGGGAAATATTCGCTGACCGAGACGGCCACGCGCGTGATTCTGAAGGCGTTTGAAATGGCGGGCGAGCGCACTCCATGATGTCGCGCTTATTGTTGCTCTGTGCGGAAATTGCCCTCCGGCGTGAGCAGTGAAAAGTCAGGTGAGGATGGCGCGAGGCGAATCTCGACGAAATAGTCCCGGTCTCCTGACGGGCCTACGTCCTCAACTTGATCGAGGGCCCATAGATTTCTGAAATTTTCTATTTCCGCACGGTCATATTGAACTTGCAAAAGATGTGGCTTCGTCCATAAGAGCTTTTCCCGAGTCATGTCAGAGGCGGCCAAAACGGCGCGACGTGCGTCCGAAGGAGCTGCCTCACCCTTGGGCACGATGTAGACATACCAGTTGATACCGCCTACGGCTCCGCGGTACATTTCGCAGATCATCACCGCGTCGAACCGCCCATCGGGTGACGTAGTCCGCATCTCCTCAGTTCGTTCCGACTCTTGCCCGGTGATTTCCATAGCGAAGTGATACAGGCCCAGCGCAAAGAAGCAGAACACTGCTCCCGCCACAAACAACCAGATTACTCTTGCGCGCTGCCCGGACCCCTGAGGCCGATTAGACTCTGGCGGATAGAAGGTCATGGCCTCCGAACTCCTAGCTGGCTGCGGCGGTTTCGGGCAGGCGGCCGAAGCGGCGCTCGCGCCCGAGAAAATCCTCGACTGCGGCTTCGAGATCGGCCGCGTCAAATTCCGGCCACATGCGCGGCGTGAAGAGCAGCTCGGCGTAGGCGCACTCCCACAACATGAAATCGCTCAGACGCCTCTCGCCGCCGGTGCGGATCAGCAGATCGACGTCCGGCGCAGAAGCGCCTGCGTGCGTGACCTGGCCGAGCTTGCGGGCAAATTCATCCTCGGTAACTTCCAGGCTCGAAAGCATCCAGCAGGAAGCGCGCAGGATGGCCTCGCGCGACGAATAGTCGAGCGCGATGCGCAGTTCGAGGGTGCGGCCCGCGGCGGTAGCGAGCTCGGCTGCTTCGATCGCCTCGACAAGCGTCACGGGAATGCGGTCGCGGCGGCCGATGACGCGCAGGCGCACGCCCTTCGCCGCGCACTCGGCCGTCTCGGCACGGAGATAGTCTTCGAGCAAGCCTAGCAGAGATGCTACTTCGACCGTGGGACGCTCCCAATTCTGCGCAGAGAAGGCGTACAAAGTGAGCGTGCCGATTCCGAGTGCGGGTGCGACGCGAACGACGCGACGGACCGCGGCGACGCCGGCGCGATGGCCCTCCGAACGCGGCAAACCGCGCGCGGCGGCCCAGCGGCCGTTGCCATCGAGCAAGATGGCGACGTGAATCTTGGGAGCCGGAATGATTCTAGATGCGCTGTTTCCCATGGGATCTCGGAATAAAAGCTCCGCCTCTCTACCCCTCGCGCGTGGCGTGGATCAGGGCTTCCATGTGGTCCAGATATTTTTCGAGCGCGCGGCGGCCCGCAGGCAGCAGCCGGTACTCGGTCTTCGGCATGCGCCCGGAAAACGACTTCGTGCAGCCGACGTAGCCCGCGTCTTCAAGCTTTCGCGCGTGGACGCTGAGGTTGCCGTCGGTAACGCGGAGAAGCTGCTTGAGTTCGCTGAACGCGAGCGAATCATTCACGGCGAGCGCGCTGATGATCGCAAGGCGCGTGCGCTCGTGGATTATGCGGTCGAGATCAACGGCGGCAGCTTTCACCGGCCGTGCCGTCGCAGCGCCCCGCTTTGGCTTTTCCTCCCGCGCGGGACGGAGGGCTTCCTGTTTAGCCGCCATATTTCCTCGCAATTACTGCCCCGAAGATGATGTGAAGTCCGCCGAAGCCGGCGCCGAGAAACGCATTGCCCCAACTCCAGGGGCAGAACAACGCGACCGCTCCGAGCACCATGAAGCAAAGGCCCATCAGCGGCACGAAGCGAATCGAAAACGCGCCGCCGGTGACCACGGCCGTCCCGTACAAAAGCAGCCAGACGCCCGCGGCCGCGCCGATAAACCCGATGCGGGCCAGCAGGAGCGTGATCAGCACGCCGACGAAAAGCGGCGGCGCGAAGCTATAGACGAACCGGCGGCCCGGCCCCGAAAGGATCGCGCCTCCTGCCTGGCGGGCCTTCGTGTACGTGGTCCAAACGGCGATCGCAACAGCTACGCAAGCCTCGCAAATCCAAGTCACGAGCCATCCGTATGGCGAGTTCTGTTGTGACGCGATCATAGCCGCCCCAGCAGCTGTGATGCCCATGGCGATGCCGCCCCAGCCAGGCACGGCTGTAAACGACGCGGCACGTTCCATGGTTTCACGGATGAAGCGGATATTGTCGCGGGCGCGGTCATCGAGCGCGACGGGTTCGGCGGGACGCGGCGGCCGTGGCTGGAACGAATTCATAGGATCAAGCTAGCATCGCCGGACATATGCGTCAAGTACTTTGTATATTAAAGTTCCCGTCACACAAGCGAAACATCGAGCGAATTGGCGGCGACTCGCGCGCACGCAAGGCACGGAATCGCTTGTGAAGCATCAGCGCGAGGACTATCCTTGGGGCGCAAAAAATCAACCGGAGGCGAACTCATGAGACGAGCCGTGCTCGCAATCGCGGTGCTGGCGCTCACGCCGCTTGCAGCGCACGCGCAGCAAGCACCCGCTGCGCCCGAAAAGAATCCCGTCTCGAACGCCATGAGAAACATGCTGGCCCGCCAATCGAAGCTCATCGTCGCCGCAGCCGACGAAATGCCTGCAGACAAGTATGATTACCATCCGACAGCGCCTCAGATGACGTTTGCGCATTTGATCGCGCATCTCGCGCAGTCGAACAACTTCCTGTGTTCAAAGATTTCCGGCGCGGCTCCTCCAGCCGACCAGAAGCTGACGGACACGGACCCGAAGGAGAAGCTGGTCGGCGAGCTGAAAAGCTCGTTCGACTACTGCACGCAGGTGCTCGCGAATGTGGACGATTCGAATCTCGGCGACCAACTCACGATGTTTGGCAGCCGGCAGATGTCGCGGGCGGCGGTCATGTTCACGCTTTCGAGCGACCTCTTCGACCACTACAGCACCGAGGCAAGCTATCTACGCATGAACGGGTTGCTGCCTCCATCGGCGCAACAGCAGCCGCCTCCGGCCGCGAAGTAGGCGACACAAAGCGTCCATCGCAAGATCGCAAAAAATTCGCTCGTTTCAGGCGCGGCGAATCGGATAGCGGCCGAGCAGCCAGTTCCAGCGAATGTAGGCCAGGTCGCAGAACATCAGCAGGCTATCGCGGAGCATGTGGACTTTTGTCGCCGGATCGTGCGCCCAGCGCACCGCCACTTCGGCGGCACGAAGCCCATGGCGCTGCGCCAGAAACAGCACTTCGGGATCGAAACCGAATCGCTCGATGCGCTGCTGCTCGAAGACAATCCGGCTGCGCTCGCGAACGAATGCCTTAAATCCGCACTGCGTGTCGTGGAACGGCAAGCCGGTGAACAGCCGGACGAATCCGTTGAAGATCATCCCCGCGGCTTCTCGTAATCCCGACTGGTGGACGGAAATCAACGAGCGGTCGAGGGCGCGCGATCCGATCGCGACGTCGTTCCCCACCTCGATCGCCGCCAAAAGCTTTGCCGATTCCTCGATGGGCGCGGAGAGATCGGCGTCGGTGAAGAGCGCGATGCGGCCGCGCGCCTCGAGCATGCCGTGCCGAACGCTGTAGCCCTTGCCCCGATTTTCCCCGTTGGAAATCAAACGCAGGGCCGGAATCTGGCGCGCCCATTCCTGCGCGACGCGCGCGGTGCCATCGGCCGAGCCGTCGTCCACAACTACGATTTCGATCCCGGCCATCCCCGCCGGTTGAGCCGAAAAGTACTCGCGGATGCGCTCGAGAGCGCGGCCGAGGCGGCGCTCCTCGTTGTATGCGGGAATGACGATGGAAAGTTCCGGCGCGCCCGAACTCATGCGCGATTGGCTTCCTGCGCGTCTCACGACCAGCCGTGGCGGCCGAGGAGCGGCACAAACCGGCAGGCGTGGAGCGACTGCTCGACCGTGCGGCCCCCGCGTTTTACGATGCGAAGCAGGTCCTGATCTCGCGCACTGCCTACGGGAATCACGAGGCGTCCGCCCTCGGCGAGCTGGTCGATGAGCGGCTGAGGAACGGCAGGCGCGGCCGCGGCGACCAAAATGGCGTCATACGGCGCGCCAGACGGCCAGCCGAGAGATCCGTCGCCCTCTTCGATGCGCACGTTGGCGTAACCGAGCCGGGCGAGGCGCTCGCGCGCGGATGATGCAAGCGCGGGCTGCGTCTCGACGGCGATCACTTCGCGCGCGAGCCGCGAAAGCACGGCGGCCTGATAACCAGAGCCCGCGCCAACCTCGAGCACGCGTTCGCGGCCCCCGAGCGAGAGGGCCTCGGACATAGCTGCCACCATGAACGGCTGCGAAATCGTCTGCCCTTCCCCGATCGGGAGCGGCGCGTCCACATACGCATCGCTCACGAGCGCGGGCGGGACGAACGCGTGCCGGGGCACGGTCGCCATCGCGTCGAGCACACGCTCGTCGCGGATGCCGCGTCCGCGAATCTGGCGGGCAACCATGTCGCGGCGCGCAGCCTCAAACTCCCCTTGGGCGGCTGGCGCGAGATTGTCACTGGCGTGCATTTTCATTGGCATCCGATGAAGTTATTTCGATGCACCAGGACGGCTTGAATCCAAACTTCCGCACGACGAATGCGATCTCAGGATTCAAATTTCGGGTATCTTGGCCTGGACTCCCTTGAAATTACCATAGCGGAGTCCGCCGCTGCCACCCAAGAGGACTCGCGCGGCTCGCAGAAGCGGCCCGCCGAAATCCTACCGTGACCTCGAAAGCCGCGTTCGCTATCATATTGCGCGCACTTGTGCCGCCATCTTAAAGGAGACCCGAATGAGATTCCGCATCGCAGTCGTAGCCGCACTTTGTATCGCAAGTTCCGCGCTGGCGCAAACGTCGACAACGACACCTTCGCCAGCTCCGGCGGCGCAGCAAAAGCCGCCAGCGCCGCACCAGCCCGGCACGGCCGCGCCCGCGCATCCCGCGGCGCAACCGGCTAAACCGGCGTCGAGCGCTTCCGATAAACCTGATCCAGCAAAAGAAGCGGCCATCCGCCACCTGATGGATCTTACGGAAACAGCCAAGCTCGGTGACAACATTCAAGGGTACATCACGAATCAGGTCCGCGCCGGGATGGGCCAAACGCTCACAGCCGAAACCTTGCCGAAATTCATGGACTCGTTCAACCAGAAGTTCGCCGCGACCGGCGCCTCGCGCGCCGTCAACGATCAGATGGTAGGCATCTACTCGCGCGCCTTCTCGATGGAGGATATCCAGGGGCTCGTTCAATTCTACGAGTCGCCGCTCGGACAGCGAGTCGTGAAGGCGCTACCGGCAGTTGCGGAGGAGTCGCAGAGCCGAGGCGTTCAACTTGAGCAGTCGGCCGCTTTGACGGTACTGAGGTCGATGTCGGATGACTACCCCGAACTCAAACAAATCCTCCGGCCCGACAACCCACAACAAGGACCATCGGGAGACAACGCGGCGCCGCCAAAGGCTCCCGCGCCCGCTCCGGCACCGGCTCCAGCACCTAAGCCGGCCACGCCCCAACAGTAGCGAAGCGGCAGCGGAAGGAGACGTCCGATGAAGCATCGAGTTGCGTCGATTGGGCTCTTGCTTCTGGCGGCGAGCCCGGCGTTGGCGCAAAGTCCTGCGAGCGGAACGCGCGGCGGCTCCGGCTCGCAGCCGCGCAACTCGCAGCCATCCGGCGCGCAATCCACGGCGGCGAATCCGGCGTCTCCTGCACAACCAGCCGCACCGGAACAAGTCGATCCCGCAAAGGAAGCAGCGATCCGCCACCTGATGGAACTGACCGGAGTGGGAAAGCTCTCCGATCAAATGGTGGACGCCACGCGGCCGCAGATGCGGGAGATGATCGGTCAGTTGATCGAGGACGATGCCCGCGCGCAAAAGTTCCTCGACACATTTTTCCAGAAGTTCCGCACGCGCTTCACGGAAACCGATCTCATCAACGCAATCGTCCCCATCTATGCGCGCCACTATTCGCTCGAAGATATCCAGGCGCTCAACGCCTTCTACGAATCTCCGCTCGGTCAGCGAGTGATGCGGGAGCTTCCCGAAATCACAAAGGAATCGCAGGCCGCCGGCGCGGCGATCGGGCAGAAAGCCGCGATGGAAACGCTGCAGGAAATGTCGGCCGACTATCCCGAGCTCAAGCAGGTGGTCACTCCGGGATCGGCCCAGCCGGCGCCGGCGCCGCCGCCTGCCCCGCCCCGGCAATAAGCGCGCATCGATACGATCTGATGTGGCTATAATCGTCCGCCCATGATTCTGACGGCGCCTACCGATTGGTCCCCGCTCCGGATATCGCTCGAGACCAGCGTCACCGCAACGGCCATCACGCTCGTCGCGGGACTGGCCGCGGCGGCATGGCGCCAGCGGCGCGGCGGCCCCGCGATCGCGTTCGTGGACGGCGTTTTTCTGCTTCCGCTCGTGCTGCCGCCGACCGTGGTGGGTTTCCTGCTGCTGCTGCTGTTCGGTCGCAACGGCCCACTCGGGAAACTGCTGCTCTCGCTGGGCACGACGGTTGTCTTCTCGTGGCCGGCAACCGTGATCGCGGCGGCCGTCGTTTCATTTCCGATGATGTATCTCTCGGCGCGCGCGGCGCTCGAACAAGTCGATTCCCGTTTGCTCGAAGCCGGGCGGACGCTGGGCGCATCCGAGTGGCGCGTCTTTTCCGCGATCGCGCTCCCACTGGCGTGGCCGGGAGTGCTGGCCGGCACGATTCTTTCCTTCGCGCGCGCTCTCGGCGAATTCGGCGCTACGCTGATGCTCGCCGGAAATATTCCCGGTAGGACGGCCACGATCCCCATCGCGATTTATTTCGCGGTGGAAGCCGATGACGTGAAGACCGCAATCGGATGGTGCCTGATCGACCTCGCGATTTCGCTGGTGCTGCTCGGCAGTCTCTATTACTGGACGCACGCGAAGGGCCTTGGGCCGTCGCGCGCGGGGCGGCGCTGACGTGGCGCTGGAAATCCAGATTGCGAAGAAGCTGCCGGAGTTCACGCTGGACGTTTCATTCACCGCGGAAGATGCACCGGTCGGCGTGCTCGGCCCATCCGGTGCGGGCAAGACGATGCTGCTGCGTTGCATCGCGGGGCTGGAACGCCCCGACCACGGCAGGATCGCGCTCGGCGGCCGCACGCTGTTCGATACGGAACGGCGCATTCGAGTGCCCGCGCGCGACCGTCGCGTCGGGATGCTGTTTCAACACTACGCGCTATTTCCGCATCGCACCGTCGCCGAAAATGTCGCCTTTGGGCTAAGCCATCTGCCGCGCGGCGAACAGGCATCCCGCGCCAGCGCCCTGCTCGAGCGCACGCACGCCTCCGGGCTCGATCAGCGATATCCACGCGAGCTTTCGGGTGGCGAGCAGCAGCGCGTCGCCCTCGCCCGCGCTCTGTCAATCGAGCCGGAAGCGCTGCTGCTCGATGAGCCGCTTTCCGCTCTCGATACGCACCTACGCAGCCAGATGGAAGCGCAGCTTCAGGAGACGTTTGCCACCTACCGCAGGCCGGTGCTGCTGGTGACGCACAACATCGAGGAAGCGTACCGGCTCGGCGAGCGATTGCTGGTACTCTCGCGCGGGCGCGTTGCCGCGTTCGGAGCAAAAGAGGATATCTTCCGGCGGCCGCCGAGTCTCGAAGCGGCGCGACTGACCGGCTGCAAGAACTTCTCACGCGCGCGCCCGATTTTGGAGAATACGGTCGAGGCGCTCGACTGGAATTGCAGGCTGCGCGTCGCGCAGGCGCTGCCGCGGCCGGCCTCGCACGTGGGAATTCGCGCGCACCACATCGACTTCGCGGAAAGCTCAGGCGCAAGCGCACTGGAAGAAAATGTTTTCCCCTGCTGGCTTGTGCGCTCCTCGGAAACACCCTTTCGCATTACGCTCTATTTGCGGCTGCACCAGCCGCCCACGAACTCGGGCGAATACCATCTGCAAGCCGAAGTGTTCAAGGAAAAGTGGGAGCGGTTCCGCGATCGTCCGCTTCCCTGGCGCGTGAGGCTCTCCCCGGACTCGCTGTTTTTGCTTCCCGAGTAACGCGGAAACGAGACCTACTTGAACCGCTTCACGAATTTGACGTCGAGGCCATTGGTGCCGTTGATGTCCCGCAGGAAGACCACGTAGAGACCGCGCTTCACGGTGTACTCCACCTGGATCAACTGATACTGGTTCGAGGTCGCGGCGTTCGTCGAGTAGGTAATCGTCAGATCGCGCGTGACCTGCTGCTGGATCGTGACGCGCGCGGCGGCGTTCGATTCGGTCGCCGTGCCGGCGATAAACGGGTCCACGCGAAACGAGCTGATACCGAAGAGGTGCTCGATTCTGCCGCCGATTCCGCTTGAGATCGCCTCGGAAAGCAGCGCCGTCGCGCCGTAGTTTTGCGCGCCGCCCGGCTGCGAACGCAGTCCGCTTTCCTCGCCGGGGCTGCCGAGCGCGAGCAGCGCCACGATATCCGAGTCGGGAAGCGGCGGATCGGAGCGATAGTTCAGCGCAAGATGGCTGGCCGGCCCAGAAAAATCGACCGTGACCTGATACTGGTTGATCGTGGAAACCATTTCGACGTTCAGCGCCGGGTCCAGACGGAAGGGATTCGAGAAATCGATGTCGGCGCGCGTGAGCTCAAAATTGTTTCCACGAAATGGCATCGTGCCGCTGAGGAGATGGATGTGCCCGAGCAGCACGGGGCGGTCCCATGTGCCGCGCAGGTGGACGTCGCCGTCCATCTCGATGTGCGCGCCGCTCCACTCGATGCGCGCTCCGGGAGTGGTCCGGCCTTCCACGTCGAACGCAAGGTTCTGAAGAAAGGGCGAAGTGGAGGGCGCACTGGGCGTAGTGTCCGCGGCCGAGGCGAAAAACGACGTCACGTCCACGCCCTGCGCGAAGAGCACGCGCTCGACTTGCACGTGTCCGGAGACCAGCGCCGCGTCGCTCGTCCCGGAGAGTTGCAGCGTGCCGCCGGCCAGCCAGCTCATCCCGGCCGGATATCGAATGCGCACCGTCGACGTGGTGGCGGTGATTTGATATCGCATGGGGCCTTCGCCGTACGTGATGCTGCCGCTGAGCGCCAGTTGACCGCCTCCCGACTGCGCCGTGACATGGTCAAAAAGCAGGCGGCTCTGGTCGAAGACGAGATCGCCGCTCACTTTGCTCAGGCCAGCGGGAAAATCCGCGTAAACCGCGGAGGCATCGCGCACGCTGGCGCGGCCAGCGACGCGCGGATTCGCGAGCGTCCCCTGGACGGACACATTCACGTCCGCGCGACCATGCGCGTCGACGCCCGGCAACATGCCCTTGAGCAAGCGCAGGTTCACGCCGCCCGAGAGATTCAAATCGAGACGCCGGTCCTTGTCGAACCGGGCCGCTCCGCTGAGCTGCAAATCGGTGTCCGCTCCGTGCAGATGGGCCTGATCGATTCGAATTGCATTGCGGCGGTAGGCGAGGCGAATGTTCTGGTCGTTCGTGAGCTGGACGAATTCATAATTGAACGAAATTCGAGCGATGTCCGCGTCGACCTCGATGGAATCCGGCTGGCGCAGCGCGCCGGAGATCGTGAAGACGCCGTCGGCGGTGCCATGGCCGGTGATTTGACCGAGGTGCGTTGCCGCGGCGATGAAGGGATCGAGATCGAATTGCGCGATGGAAAGCCGGCCGGAGATGGGCCGGTCGCCGGTGAGTCCGATCGTGAGCGCACCCTGAAGTTTCTCGCTCGCCGGATCGGAGGCGATCGAGATTTGCGCGGTCTTGCCGTCGGAGTCGAGCTTTCCGCGGAAATCGCCCTCGGCTTCCGATCCCAGTTTCAGATTCGCGATGTGCAGATCACCCTGCGCCGCGGGCGACAGTAGCGGACCGCTTCCGCGCAGACTGAAATTAAGCTGGCCGACAACCGGCAGTGATTTCGACTGTATCGCGGCGATCTTTTCAAGCGCGATGCCTGCGCCGCTCACGTCGAACTCGGTATGCTGGTCCCCTGGCCGGTACAGAATGCCGCCTGTAAGGACGCCGAAGCTCTTCCGCAGTTCGGCGTGAGACAGCCGCACCTCATCCTGTTGCCAGTGGAGCTGGCCGCTCAGCCGGTCGAAACGCCAACTTCCCGCGCGGATGTCTTCGACGACGAAGTTCACGTCAATCACGGGAGCGGCGCGCGTGCCACTCGCGTGGACCTCCCCGCTCAGGTTGCCGTTCACGGGATAGTTCGTGCCGAAGAGCGTCTGCACGTCTTCGGCGGTGGCCCGCTCAACCCGCGCATCAAGCGTCCACGCGCTCGACGGCAAGAAATCCCAATTGCCCGCGAACTGAAGCGAAAGATCGAGCGTCGATGAAGTGTTGCCGCGCCGAATGACAGCATTTTTCAGCACAAAACCGTCCGGCGAGTATTCCATATCGCCGTCTATCTGATCCCAGGCGAGATTGTCGTATTGAGGAGACACGACGCTCAGATGGCCCACGAACGCCGATTCGACGAGCGGTCCCACGATGCGGCCGCGCCACGTCGCTTTGCCGGCCTCGCGATGTGTGCCCGCCTCCGGCCCGCGAATCGCGGTGATGAAATCGTCCCACTGGGCCAGATCGTCGGCGCGGAAATTCACTTCCAATGCTGAATCGTGCGCGCCGAGCATGCCGTCCATCTCCACTCGCGCCGTGGGCGTCGAAATCTCGCTGTGCGATACGGCGACGGTCTGCCCGTCCTCGCGGTAGTCGAACTCGACGCGCGCGGAGGCCGGAATCGCACCGGCGGCAAGCGACGCGGGCGGCGACCATCTCATTTCGCCCGCCGTCCGGAAATGGATGAAATTCGCGTTCCAGGTGTTCACCGAATCGACATCCACGACGCCATCCCAGTGCAGCGGGTTCACGGGCAGCTCGTCGTTATCGAGTGCGTTGAAAAGTTGGGCGAGGCTCATGCCGCGGGTTTGCGTCCTAGTTCGAAATGCGAGCCCCTTGAAATCCATCTCGAGCTGGCCTTTCACAGTTCCGCCGAGTGCGTGCACGTCAAGATTAGGAACGGTGAGACGGTTGTTGGCCACCGTGTAATCGCCAGAAGTCTCGATTCCACTCTCGTGGTAAAAGCGGTACGGCAAGTGCACGTCGCGGCTCGCGTAGTAGCCGGTCGCGGTCCACGCTTTGGCGGAATCCGCGCCGCCGGACGCGTAATGCGCCTGCCCGGAAAAATCGACGTCGCCGAACGGGGTGGTCGGCTGGCGGAAGATATCGCGAACGTCCGCCAGCGAGAGGCGCCCGCGATATTTCAAATTCCAGTCGGGCCGCGCGAAGCTCGCAAGTGCGGCGCTGAGATTCAGCTCGGAATGGAGCCCCTTGAGAACGAGTTCGTCCAATTCGAATGAATCGCGCTGCAGCGACATTTTTGCCGAGATGTCGAAGCGGAACGGCATGTCGCGTTTCGCAGCCAGCCTGACCTGCTGCCAGCCAAGAGTTGCGGCGTACGACTCCGCGCCGCTGGCAGCGACTTCGCGATGCAGCGCGAAATTGAAATTCGTGCCGTTGGCCGAAAGCGGGGTCTGCTGGTTGTTGTAGATCATCACTCCGTTGTGCAGCTCGAGCTTGCCGATGCGCAGATCGAACAGCGTGTCGCGCCACGGGCGATTGGTGGCATGTACTTTCGGAGTGGGCAGATTGCTGTGGCCGCGCGCGTCGTATCGGATGGCCACTGCCGGCCGGTCGATGGTCAGCTCATCGAGCGCGATCTTCCGGCCAAAAAACGAAACGATGCGAATCGCCACGCGGATGCGGTCCGCATGAAACAGCGGCGGCTGGTTGGCCGCTTCGAGGCCGTGCAACGTCAGGCCGTCAATCTCCAGCTTCAGATCCCAGAGATGAAGATGAAATCCGCTCAACTCCACGCGCGCGCCGGTGGTCTGCTCGAGCCGGTTGATGAGTGCGCTGCGCAGCCAACCCTCGGCGAGCCAGGCGGCAAGACACGCCGCAATCACGACCGCACCCACCACCAACAGCAGAGTGCGCCGCGTCCAATGAATCCAGCGCGCGCTCACGGCCGGTCTCCTTCGGGCAACACTTCGATCCGCAAATTGTTGCGCGTTTCGTCGAGCCATTGCGTGGCGCGCGCGCTGATCTCCCGCTGGACGAGCACTTCGCGGATCGTATCCTCGACGTCTTCGAGCGCCGGGACGGCCTGCCCGCGCGCCTTCAACTGCTGCGCGAACTCGTCGTTGTAATACGTTTCGATCTGCTTGGAATCCACTTGCGCCGCGGGACGGAACCGGTAGTCGATGAACCGGGCGAGATACAATTGCTGCGCGAGCATGCGCCGGACGCCCGCCTCGCCCAGCCCGGCCGCATCGCAGCGCTTCTTGAATTCGTCCGCCGACGGGAACTGCGCCACGAGCCGCGCAAGGGCGCGGTCCACGTCTTCCGATGACGGCTGCGCGTATTTCGCCGTATTGGCCTCGCCGCGCACGATCCACTGATCGGCCAGCTCGCGGATCAGCTCAGGGCGCGTTTTTGCACGGCCCTCCACGACCTGCTGATACGCAGCAAGCTCCCGCACTTCGCTCTCCGCGAGAATGTCGTCCCCGATGCGCGCGACCACGCTGTCCACGATTTGAGAGCCGCCCGCCTGGGCTGTCGCCGAGGACGGCCCAGGCGCTTGGGCGCCTGCCGGATTTGCTCCCGGCGCAGAGAGCGATGCCACCCACACGAAAATGAAAAGGGCGCGGCGCATCAGAAGATTGGTCCTATGTTAAAGAAAAAGCCAAAGTGCGGAAGCCGCAGAGTCTGCAGCGTCCCGGTCGTCGAGCCGGGTGGCGTGACGAGCCCCAGGTAGCTCGGGGGATTCAGCTGATAGCCGAAGTCCACGCGCACCGGGCCGACCGGCGTCGGATACCGCACGCCGAATCCCACTGTGTGCGAGAAATAGTTGAGATTCGTGAGCGACGGCGCCTTCCACGCGAACGAAATATGGCTCACATCGGTGTAGACGTTTCCGCCGTCGTAGAAAATCGTTCCGCCCAGCCGGTTGCCCACGAACGGCAGCCGCATCGGGAAGCGCAGTTCCTGGTTAAAAACCAGAATCGCAAGACCGCCGATCGGAAATCCCGTGCAGGGATCGCGGGGACCGGCCTGGTTCAGGCCAAAGCCTCGCAGTGAAGTGCCGCCGCCCGCGAAGAATCGCTCCGGCAATGGAATGATCTCTTCGGTAATGGATGTCGGTGGCGCCGAGCAGTCGATTGGGGTCGACACCGGATTACCCTCAACCGTCTTGCCCAGCGGCTGTTCGACGCCAAAACGCACGGAGCGGGCGAACACAAACGCGCGGCCGAAGGAATGGAAGGACGAATTCTGAATATAGCCGCGAAAGAAACTCGCGCTTGATCCGATCGATTTGATCGCATCGCTCAGGTCGATCGTATTGAACGTTCCCCGGGTCGCGTCGCCGGGATCGTTCCGGCGATCCCGCGCGTACGTAAGACCGAATCCTGAAACGAGCGTCGGCTGGCTCAACAGAGGAATTTGCTCCTCGTTGATCGTTTTGGCCAGGTTGGACGCCTTCACTCGCCGGTAGAAATAGCGGTAGAGCAGCGAGCTCGACGGCGAGAGTTTTTCCACCAACTGCACGCCGCCCTCGAAGCGCGTCGAAGTGAATGTATTGATGTCCTGCGTTTTGTCCGCGAATCCCGTGAACTCAAGACTCAGGCTTCGGTTGGTCAGGAAATTTTCCGCCGCATAGCCGGCCGCGAACCGGTATTCGAGCGTGCTGGCCCGCGCTTTGAACGACAGAGTCTGCGCGTGCCCAAACATGTTCGCGCGGGCTATCTCAAAGATGCCGCGGGGACTCGCGCCGATCGTCGTCCCGTTGGGATTCGAGCTGCCGCCGGCGATCCGCTGCACCTCGAATCCGAAGCCGTAGCCGATCGTGTAGCGTTGCCCTTCCTGCACCTCGACGACCTCGGTTTTGTCGGGATCGGTTCCGTCGGGGTTTTGCGGCGCGATCTGGACGCGGTTGAACACGCCGAGGTTGTAGAGCTGTCTCTGCGTTTTCGCGACGTCACCTTCCCGCAAGGGCCCCCCCGGCTTGATCTCGATCTGGCTGGAGATGACGCTGGTCCGCGTGAATTGATATCCGGTCAGCAGCACTTTCGCGACGTCGATTTGGGTGCCCTCGGTGATGTGATATACGAGGTTAACGCCGTTCGCCGCGCCGGCCGGCGATACTTCCTCGCGAAACGATGCCTGCGGGAAACCCTCGTTGTAATAGAGCGCCAGAATGTTGTTGCGGTCGCTCGCGACTCCGGACTCCGAATACGGCTCGCCTTTCGTCGATCCGGTCACATTTAGCAGACTAGCGGTGGAGATGGCATGATTGCCGTCGATCTGCAAGCCGCCGATGAGTGTCTGCGGACCCTCCACAATGTGAAATGCAACGAACAGATTGTTCTTTTTGTCGTTGTGGCGATCGTCGACTTCGGACGTAACCTGCGCGTCGCGAAATCCGTTCGAGAGATACAGCGCGCGGATCGAATCGGAATCGCCGCGCAGCAGTTGCTGGCTGAAGCGGCCGCTGGATGCGAAAGAGGCGGTCTGGAGCATCAGCCGGCGCGCGAGCAAGCCGCTGCCGAAATACTTGTTTCCGTCGAATGAGACGCCAGCCAGGCGAAAGCGGTCGCCGCGCGTGATGTCGTAGCTGATGAGGCGCTGGCCGTTCGCATCCTCCTGGGAACGGACCTCGACGTCCGCGTTGAAATAACCCTGGCTCTGAAAGTAATCCCGGACGTTCCGCTTGCCCTCCTGGAGCAGGTCTTCGTCCACGGCGCCTTCCGCATAGATCGGCAGAAGCCTCCGCTCCTTGCCCTTGCTCAAGTGCGCGCCGTTGATCTCCACACGCACGCGCGGTCCGGCGCTCACGGACAGTTTCAGCGGGAGGCGATTCAACGCCGCGTCGTACGCGCCCGCCGTGATGACGGCGCCCGCGCCGAGGTAGCCCTGGTTCACCAGAAAATTCTTCAGCCGTTCCGACCCGCGGGAAAGGTGCGCGGCCGTCACATCGTTCTTTTGCGAAAGTTTCGAGCGGCGCAAGAGCTCCTGGTCGGGATAATGCGTCTTGTTCTCGATCGTGATCGCTCCCACGCGGGCGCGCGGTCCCGTGTCCACGCTCACGTCGATATCCATCTGGCGGGTGTCCGAGTGCGGCTCGAGCAACCACTTTATTTTCGCCTGATAGAAGCCGTCGTCGCGCAGCGTCGCCTGCAGGCGGTCGACCGCCTCGGCAAGCGAACTCTCACGGAACGGCTCGCCCAGGCTGAGACGCAGCGACGCCAGCGCCGCGGGCTCGGTCGGAGGCGGACGCAGGCCCTCGATACGAATCACGTTGACGTAGAAATTCCGCCGGACGACGAAATCGACTCGAACGCCCTCTGCTTCCGGCGCGGCCGTGACGCGGATGTCGGAGTAATCGCCGGTCCCGTAAAGCTGGCGCAGGCTTTCACGCTCGGCGGCAAAATCGAAGGGCTTACCCGTGACGAGGGCAAGGGCCGGGATTTTCGCGGTTACCGCAGTCCCGGTTTCATCCACAACGCGGATTTGAGCTACGCGCGCGCCTTCCACCGCCGGCTGCTGCGCGCGGGCAAACGCTGCCGAAAAAAAAACGCAGGCAAGCCCGCCTGCGAGCCGAGCCAGGAGGGCAGCCCAAGAGTACGTTGATCGGTGTGGAACTCTCATTCGCCCCAGGAATTAAGAGGAAAGGTTAGCACAGCCGCGTTGCCCGCCCGCCGCGAAAAGGCGCTATGATGAGCTTAGTAATTGGATACATCGTATGAAACCCGAACAATACGAGAAGTATTCACGCCAGATTCTCTTCGCGGGCATCGGCGAAGCCGGCCAGGAAAAGCTCCTAGGCTCGAGCGCCGTGCTGGTCGGGTGCGGCGCGCTTGGAACCGTCGTAGCGAATCTGCTGGTCCGCGCCGGTTTGGGGCGCTTGCGCATCATCGACCGCGACTTCGTCGAACCCTCGAACTTGCAGCGCCAGACGCTATTCGACGAATCCGACGCGCGCGACGCTCTGCCCAAAGCCGTAGCCGCGGAGCGCCACCTGCGCGCGATCAACGCGGGCGTGGAGGTCGAAGGCATCGTCGCCGACCTCACGCCGAAAAACGCCGCCGAGCTTTTTGCGGAATTTCCGCTCATCCTCGATGGTACGGACAATTTCGAGACGCGTCTGCTGCTGAACGACGCGGCGATTTCGCTCGGCGTCCCTTGGATTTACGCGGCGGCAGTGGGCAGCTACGGCGTGACGATGACCATTCGGCCGGGCGAATCGCCTTGCCTTGCGTGCCTGCTGGAGGGCAGCGACGAATACGCGGCTGTCAGTGCGTCGCTTGGCAACGAAGCCACTTGCGACACCGCCGGAGTGCTCAGCGCCGCGGCCGGCGTCGTCGCTTCCATCGAAGCCACAGAAGCCATGAAGATTCTGGCTGGAAAGCAGGAAATGCTGCACGGGCGCCTGGTCTCCTGCGACGTTTGGACGGGGAAATTCCAGTCGATTCGCGCGGCGCGCAATCCGGATTGCCGGGCTTGCGCCCGCCGCGAATTCGCTTTTCTGGCAGGCGAAGCCCAACCGCACATCACGATGTGCGGGCGGGACTCCGTGCAAATCTACGAGCGCGGCCGCCGGCTCGATCTCGGCGAACTTGGCAAGCGCCTCAGTTCCGCCGCGGCCGAAGTCCGCAATAACGATTTCCTGCTGCGCTTCCGCGTCGCGCCCTACGAATTGACCGTCTTCGCGGATGGCCGCGCGATCATCAAGGGAACGAAGGATCCGGCGGTGGCTCGCTCGCTCTACGCGCGCTACATCAGCGCATAATCCGTCCCGCAAATTGTCGAGGGGAAATTAACCGACGAAACGCCGAAGGGCGGACTGGCGCATCGCGGCGCGGTCCATATTTTCGCGGCAATTCATGAGCGTGAGAAGGGTGCTCAGGATGCGCGCTTTGAGTTCGTCGGACATCGGAAAGCCGCTCGTGGCCACGCGGACCAGTGTCTCTCCGCGCTCCGAAATCTTCTGCATGAATTCAACCTGGCGTTCGTGCTTGGCGTTGCCGAGGGCGGTTTCACGGCGCATTTCGGCGCATTCCTGCTCGATGAAAAGCGTGAAATGGAGCACACACATCCGCTCCGCGGCGAGTCCCGCGGGGATGGAGACTTTGCAACCCTTTGAGGAGCAAGTGTCTGGCACACACCCACCAAGGCAAGCTCCTTTTTTGTAGCATCTTCCGGCTTGGGATTCCAGATGCCGGTCCAGGCGATGGCGCTTATTTGATAGTAGTAACTGGGCGGCGTCGAGATAACTGCCGTAGCCCCAGCGACCCTACTTAACCCAAAGCCGTCACGAAACTGATCGGTGGCCCATTCGCATTTGGGGAGTCGGTGTCGACTATGGAGTCGCGGTGACCGTGATTGTGTTTGATTTCACGATTAATGCTGGATTCTCAGGATCTTGTCGCTGGACCTGAATACTATACTTGCCGGGTTGACTCAGGTCATACAACCTACCGGCGTCCAACTCCCATGGGAGCGTTTCACCGGCCTTCACAGTGACGATGACAGTGTTCAGACTGAGATCTTGAGGGGATACACGAGTTACGTCCAGGTTAGCAACGTGGCCGTTCCAGATGTAGCCCAATTTCGTGTCAGCCGCCAATTTTCCATTAACGTCGCGCACGTCAACATGGAGGTCCCTTCCTCGGATCTCCCTCCGAAACACTATGTCGTGACTGGATTTGTTCAATAGCGTGACGTCAATCACGACCGGAGACCCCGCCTTCACAGAATCATGCACCGCACTAATCGTGAGTGAAATGGTGGGCGGCGCCGTCGAAGGGCTCGCCTTCTGAGCAACCGCAGTGCCAGCAGCAGCCGCCACGATCGTAAGAATGAAGAATGCGCCAAGAAATCTCATAGTTGTCCTCACAGTGGAAAGTTGTCTACAGAGGTCCAACTCGGGAATGGAATGTCTCGCTGAAATGCCCCGCATCGGCATGGCTGCCCCAACGGACGGAGCCGACTCACTGGCCCTGCTGCGGGACGTGCTCGCCAATGTGGAATTCGGTCCAAGGACCGGCGACCATGTCGCGCAGCACCGGCGATTGCCACGAAAATTCCGGATGATCGGCAAGGAATTTTGCCGCGTCGAAATTGATGCCGCACGGATGGCCCATGCGCGCAATGAAATCCATCCGGGACGCCGTCGTGCTGTCCATCACTTTGCCCTGCACTGCGCCGTACGGATCGAAAGGCGGCGCGCTCGAGCCGGGATACGTTTCCGGAGTGGTATCACCGTGGCCGCAGAGCGTGCGCCGGTTTGCGCCCTCCTTTTTCGTGAACGTGTCGTAGTGATCTCCGAGAAATACCTCCGCGAGCGCCGTGTCGATCTTTCCCTTATTCCCGTTGAGGAGCTGTTCCCAGCGGATGCGGCGCGCATTCGGCCCGCTGGCGGGATTATTTGGATCGAACGTCGTCTCGTCCTTGATCACGTCGGGATCGCTCGGGAAATTCGCGCCGGAGAAATAACCGTCCGACGTGCGCCACAACTTCGTGTGCTTGAGGCCCAGTTCCAGACGGGCCACTTCGCCGGTCTTGCGGTCGCCGAGCAGCCAATCGTTCGCGTAGCCGCCGTTATTTCCATCGATCATGATCTTCGCGTAGTTGTCGATCGAGTCCGCGTACTGCATCGCCTTGCGGGCGCGCACGAATTCAGGCTTGCCGTTCGGATCCCAGCCGTGAAAATTCCCGATGGTGGTTTCGGTGATCATGATTCCGGCCGAGTTGACGCCGAAATCGTCGTCGCTTGCGATCACGCCGGGAATTCCGTCCATGAGGAGGCGATAGCCGGTCTGCGGCACGATATCGAAAATGATCCGCCAGCGCGAGCCCTCGACGTACGTCGTCCAGTTGCTGTGCGCCATCACGATCTGGTGATCCTTCGTCCAACTGCCGGTGGCGACGAACGCACTGCAATGCTCGAAGGCGCGCGGATCGAACACATTTTGCGCGCGCGTCTGCTGGTTGAGCCACGGCACGTAGTAATCGGGAAGCTCGGCGAAGGCATTGAATGCGACGACGTCATCGAGGTCGAGCTTGGTCTTTTTCGCTTGCAGGCCATCGACAATGCCTTGCAGCTCGGCCTGATACTCCGGATCGATCTTGGGCCACAGCATTTCGCGGGCAGCGCGGCGAAAGAAGTCCCAACTGCGCCCGGTGTCGTGCGTCATCTCGAGGCGAAGCGCGCCGAACGCATCGGCGATTTCCGGCGCCAGCAGATAGCCGTGCTGGTAGCCGATGTCGTGCGGCGAGCCTTCGAGATGCACGTAAATCCAGCCGCCGCGCTCGAAGCGGTAGCCCTTGTCCTGCGTGATTTCGTAGACGGTGTTCTGGGCGCGAGGCGCGGGCGCGGCTTTCGGAGACGCAGCCTCCGCGGAGCGGAAATCTCCGGCCGCAATGCATTGCAACGCGAGCGCGGGAATCAGGATCGCGAGCTTCAAGATGCGGAGCACCGAGTCCCATCGATTGGCATCGATCGGGCGATTTGGCCGGGATTTGCTGTTAGCTGCTTGTCTCATTTTCCATTTCCCCGATTAGGATCGCTTCGCTCTCATTTATTGCTGGACTTGCGTTGCGGACGGCATCAGGAGTTTCTCCACGACGGGGACCGGCAGCGGTCCCTCGTCCAGCACGGCATCATGGAATTTCAACATGTTGAAATTCTTGCCGGCGGCTGCCTGATATCGCTGGCGGAACGCGAGCCATTCCCGCAGGCCAACGTAGTAGGTGGGCAATTGCGTGGAGCTGAGCTTCGCTCGGACCAGCTTCCCTTCCGCTTCGGCCTGCGTTTGAAAGGCGTCCTTAGTCATCAGGTCCATGGCCTCTTCGTCGGTCATGCCCATCGTTTGCATCTTCACATCGAGGATCGCATTGGCGAGCAGACGGATGCGAATCTTGCGCATTTCCAGCCGGAAGCGCGGATCACCATTGGCAAAGCCTTCGTCCATCATCACCTGCGCGCCGTATTCCGCCCAACCCTCCACGTACGCTCCATTCGAAAAAAGCGAACGCAGCAGGCGCCTGCGCTCGGGCTGGAGGCTATTGAGATGCTCGAATTGGATGTAGTGGCCGGGCAGCGCTTCGTGAAGCGTGAGCCATTTCAAGACCCAACTGTTGTATTCGCGCAGCTTGGATTCGGCCTTGTCGGCAGGCACGCTGGGATCGATCGGAGTGACCCAGTATTGAGCCTCGGCCTGCGGCTCGAGCGGCGGGGCGCTCTGGAAGCCCGCGACCGAATAAATCCCGCGCATGAAAGGCGGCGTGGGGATCACTTTTAGATTTTCGCGAGCGCTCAGCGACACAATTTTCTTCTCGCGAATGAAGGCCTTGATGCTTTCGAGGTCGGCCTGAACGGCCTCTTGCAGATGGTCGCGCTGTGGATGATCGTCCGAGATTTTTTCGAGGACTTCGCTGATGATCCGATTTTCGCGGTCGCGGCCGGCGAGATCGGAGTGATCTCCGTGGCCGGGATACATCTGCGCGTGCATGGGAACCGCAAGCTGCAGCATTTCCGCGCGCACCGATTTGAGTTCCTCTTCGGCCGCCGAGAGAACCTGTTCCGGAGTGATGGATGTCTCCGTCACAAGCTTGAATTTTTGATCGTAGAGGTCTTTTCCCAGCCGCCAATCCTGACTCGACTTGCGTTTGCCGAGATCATCTCGCAGCCAGCGCGAGAAGTCTTTCAGCGCCGCAATCGCGGGCGGCGCGACCTGGTCGTATTGCGCCTTGAGGTGCGAGTTGGGATCGATCTCAGACTTTACTTCGTCCGCGACCGTCGTCTGAATGAGATCGATGTTGCCATCATTTTCCTGAATCGCGGTCTGCACGAAGACGGGGTCGGCATCGCCGAGGTACTGCTTGACCTGATCGAGTGCGCGGGGGATTTGCTGGATTCTCGCGAGCACGTGTCCGATGCGCACATCCTTCGGTGCATAGGTCTGGGATAGCGGCAAAAAGATTGCGTTGCCGATCAATTCGACGGGCACCGTCGGATGATGGCGATAGGTCTGAATCTTGTCGTACTCGAGCAGGTTGAGGCCGATCTGGTCGTCGATGAGCTGCCAGTCGGCGGCGTCCTCCGGATCGAGCGAGGCTGGCGGCGTCTCGGTGCGAAAGCGCTCCCGCCACGCGGCGTAAAAGGCGCGACGCGCGGCTACGGCTTCGAGGCTCATGTCGTCGAGTTGCGCGTCGAGCGCGATGGTCTTGCCGGTCTTCGGATCAACATGATGGTGGTATCCAGCGGCGGAGGCATTCGTGGGAGAGAGCGCGAGCGAATCTTTGAGGAATTGGTCACTCAGTTGAGCGAATTTCTCCGATGCGGCGGACGCGGGCATATTTTTCTCCGACGACTCCCAACTGCTGCGTGACGATGTGGCATTGGTCCCGGCACGAACGTTTCCGGCAATCGCAACAAGGAGCGACGCGAGCGCGACCCCGATGGCAACGCGCGAAAGGCGGATCGAGGCAAGCCGGGACTTTTTGGCGATCAGGCCGGGTAAGCGATCCTTGTTTTCAGCCATTTAGGTCACTTTCTATTCGCCAACTTTGGCGATAAGAAATTATTGCGGAATTTTTCGTCCGGGTCCGCGTTGCGTCTCCCAGCACCGAGGCGAAATTCAGCATCAGAGTCACGCGATCATCTTAGGCACACGCCATTCCGAGCGCAAGCGATGCCGCCTGTGGACTTTTTCGAAAGCTGGTGGTCCCGCGGTCGGAAGCCAGTTGGCTTTGTTGGGATTTCCGTTCCTGGCGACGCCGAAGAGAGATTCTTCGACTGCGTGGCCAGACGTCCCGCAAGAGTGGGACGAAGAAAAAAGTCCGGCCACTTCGCTCAGAATGACGATATCAAGGAAGAGGCACGTCCGACTGGCGGAGGAGCCTGGGATGCGACGACGAACGAGGCGCTCGCCGTCGCTACGGGCGAGTCTTACTTGCCCTGGATCGAGATCAGTTCGACTTCGAAGATGAGCGTGGCGTTGGGGCCGATCTGGCCGCCCGCGCCGCGCGCGCCATACGCCAGGTCGGGCGGAATGAATAGCTGCCACTTCGAGCCTGTGGGCATGAGTTGGAGCGCCTCAGTCCAGCCCTTGATCACGCGATTCACAGGAAACGTGGCGGGCTGGCCGCGCTTGTAGGAACTGTCGAATTCCGTACCGTCGATGAGCGTGCCGCGATAGTTGCAGACGACGGAATCGGTCGGCAGGGGTTTTGGCCCTGTGCCTGCCGTTAGAATCTTATATTGGAGGCCGCTCGGCAGCGTGACGACGCCGTCCTTCGCTTTGTTCGCCGCCAAGAACGCTTCGCCTTGCGCCTGGTTCGTTGCTCCCTGCAGTTGCATTCTTGCCTCCGTGGATTTCTGGACATCGCTCTGAAGCGCGGTGAGCGCGGCCTGCGTTTCCTCATCCGTCAGGAGCGGCTTGGTGCCGGAGAGCGCGTCCTCAATGCCGCGCGCCACGAGCGCGGGATCAACGTTTACTTGGTCGTGGCTCAGACCCTTGCCGATATTCAGTCCGAGGGCGTAGCTCTCTTTGTCCTTCTGCGTGGTGAGCGCAGGCGCGGTCGCGGTCTCCGTCGATTGCTGAGAACTCGCCGCGGGGGTCTGCTGGCTGCTCGAGGCGGGAGCTTGCGAAGTGCTCGCCGCAGGAGTTTGCTGTGCGCGAGCGCTCGCGCACAGGAACATCGCGACCGCCAGAATCGATACAGTCATCGTGAATGTTTTTGTCATGCGAGTATTGTCACATCACTGCGGCGGTTCCGCAAACCCGCGATTGTGGCCGAGCGCACGAATCTGCCAAGTCCTTTGCGGATGAGGATGGCCGCGACGCACGCTGGAAGGTCGATTTCGGCGGCACCCGCCGTTCTCCGGCTTGAAAAGCCCGCCCTAAAATTGTTGCTGCAAAATCACGTCGCTTGAGCGATACTCTACGGCGTCCGCCGGGATCTCCCGTTCGCCAGAAACCCCGAAGAAAAGCACCACTATCTTTGCGCCCATGCGTCTGCTGGGCGATAACCAGCCCTTCGCCTGCCCTCTCGCTCACCTAAGGGCCGCGCGGCAAGCCTAGGGCCCGAGAGAGGACCATGAATATCGGCAATTCTGGAATGGGGCGGATCGGTCCGTTCGAAATTTTCCAACCGGTGGAGCCCGTTGCGCCGCTGGCACGGCGCAACGGAGGCGAGGAGTTCCCGGGAAGACTGTTCGTCGTCGAAGGCATCGACGGCTCGGGCAAATCGACGCAGCTCAGCCTGCTGCACAAATGGCTGGAATCGAAGGGATACGGCGTCGTCTTCAGCCAGTGGAACTCCTCGGCGCTCGTGAAGGACACTACCAAGCTCGGCAAGAAAAAGAAGATGCTCACGCCCGCGACGTTTTCGCTGATTCACTCGACCGATTTCGCAGATCGGATCGAGCGCAGCATCCTGCCGCTGCTCAAGGCGGGCGCCGTGGTGCTTTGCGACCGCTACATCTACACGGCGTTCGCGCGGGACGTGGCGCGCGGGATGGACCGCGCGTGGGTGCGCGACCTGTATGGATTCGCGGCCAAGCCAACGGTAGCGTTCTACTTTCGAGTGCCGCTCGAGACGGCCATCGGACGCCTCACCACCGCGCGCGACGGATTCAAATTCTACGAAGCGGGCATGGATCTCGGCGTCAGCGACGATCCCGAAGAAAGCTTCCGGATTTTCCAGGGGCGCATCATCGAGGAGTACGAAAAAATGATCCCCGAGTTCGGCCTGACCGTGATCGATGCGACGCTGCCCGTGGAAGTGCAACAGGCGCAGGTACGCCAGATCGCCAAAACTCATCTTGAAAAAGCCAAGGAACTGAGGGTGCGGCCATGAGAACGACCTATGGAAAGACGCTGCCCGGAATCAAGCTTTCCGATCTCGCGGGCAAGCTGATCGTTGTCGAAGGAACCGACGGCGCGGGGCGCACGACGCAGATCAACCTGCTGAAACCGTGGCTCGAGGAGTTGGGCCACGCCGTGCTCGATACCGGCATCTCGCGTTCGCCGCTCGCGGGCGAAGGCATCCGCCGCGCCAAGGAGGGCAACAACCTCGGGCGCGTGACGCAGAGCCTGTTTTACGCGACCGATTTCGTGGACCGGCTCGAGAACGAGATCATGCCCGCGCTGCGCGCCGGATTCGTCGTGCTGACCGACCGCTACATCTATTCGCTGATGGCCCGCGCGATCGTTCGCGGAATGGACCCGGCATGGATTCGCAGCATCTTCAGCGTGGCGCTCGTGCCCGACGCCGTCTTTTATCTGCGCCTCGGAGTTGATCAACTGATTCCGCGCGTGATCTTTTCGCGCGGATTCGACTACTGGGAATCCGGGATGGACGTGTTCCCCGCTCACGATATGTACGAGAGCTTTCGCAGGTATCAGACGGCACTGCTGGCGGAATTCGACAGGCTGAGCGTCGAATACAAATTCGAGACCGTGGATGCGTCCGCCGACGCGAGGATCGTCTTCACCGAACTGAAGGCCAAGATTTTGCGGGTTCTGCAAAGCGATTCGCGAGAGGCGTATATTTCCGGACTGTACGAGCGCGCGGTGGATGCCTCGATTCAACGGATCGATCCGGCGGTGATTGCGGCGTCGCGCGACGCTGCCCCCAAGGCGCCGATGTTCGCGTTGCAACCTTCAGGCACGAACGCCGGCGGCGTCTCGGCGTACGGCGCGAACGGAAACGGCAACGGCACGCATCGCCACGAATAGATCGCCCAACGCCACATTCCATAATAGAGTCGGGGGTATCTCCCTGCGGAAGTCCGGCAACAAATTGAAACCCGAGGAGCGACTCGGGCTACTATAGCTGTGGGTGCAGGGTAGGCTTTGTGATTCCAGATCGGCCCCACAAGCAAATCATCATGCCAACGAATCGCGGTCTCCGGGCGTTCGTCCCGATCATGTGCGCCGGGCTCTGCCTTTTCGCATGCACGCGCGCTTGGGCCGCGACTGGCGGAAGCATCTCCGGCACCCTGAAGGACCAGAGCGGCGCTGTGATCCCCGACGCTACTTTGACACTGGTGAATCTCGACCTGGCGGCAAGCTATAAGGCGACAACCGATCCACAGGGATTCTATTCCTTCCCCACGTTGCCCGTGGGACGCTACGAACTCACGATCGAAGCCGCGGGATTCAAGACGCAGAAAAAGACCGGCATCGCAGTCGATACGGACGCCGCCGTCCGCGTGGACGCGGAACTGGAACTGGGCGAAAAGAGCGAAACGATCACGGTCTCAGCCAGCGCGGCCGAGGCGCAGGTGGACACCGTCGCGACTCACCTGGGCGAGGTGGTGCAAGCGGCGCAGATTACTTCCCTGCCCTTGAACGGCCGCAGCTACACCGACCTGCTGGCGATTCAGCCGGGAGTCAGCCCAGTGTCCACGCTGACGGCGACTTCCGTGATCATGTCGGGCGTTACGGGAACGATCAATCCTTCCGGTGACTTGAACCCCGGAGATGTTTCGATCAACGGCCAGCGCGAGTCCGCAAACGGATTCATGGTGAACGGCACCGACGTGCAGGAACACATGAACGGCGGGACATCCGTGATTCCGAACCTGGATTCGATACAGGAATTTCGGGTGCTCACGACGAACTTTGATCCTGAATATGGGAATTACAACGGCGGGATGATCAACGTGGTGACGAAACCCGGCAGCGATTCCTATCATGGCAATCTTTTCGAGTTCTTGCGCAATACAGTTCTCGACTCGAAGAATTACTTTGCCGCTGCGCGCGGCGTCTTCCGGCAAAATCAGTTCGGCGGCACGGTCGGCGGTCCAGTCAAACGCCAGAAAATATTCTTCTTCGCCGACTACCAGGGAACGAGGACGGCGCAGGGCGTAACGTCGCCGGTTACGTCCGTGCCGTCGCTCGCGGATCGTACCGGCAATCTTTCCGACGTGGAGAGCTCGCTGACGGGAAAAGTGAGCGGGCCGGCGCTGGCCACTTTGCTCAGTGCAAAGCTCGGCTACGCCGTTTTCCAAGGCGAGCCGTACTTCACAACGGGATGCACGAGCGCTACCTGCGTGCTGCCCGGCGGGCAGATTCCGATGAGCGCGTGGTCGGCTCCCGCGACGAATCTTTTGCAATACATTCCTAAGCCTAACCAGGCCGGAAATCTTTTTTCGACGGCCGCGTTCGATGAAACCGTTCGCGACGACAAGGTCGCCGGGCGAATGGACGCCAACGAAGAATGGGGCCAGGTTTCCTTCTACTATTTTCTGGACAACTACCGCCTGGACAATCCCTACCCGGGCGCGCAGGGTGGCGCCAGCGTCCCCGGATTTGACGCCCTGACGATCGGGCAAGCCCAGCTTTTTACGTTGGGCTACACCCGCGTCCTGGGAGCCAAGACCGTGAACGAATTCCACGCCGGTCTGATCCGGAATTCGAACGATATCGGCAAACCCCACGGCGGACTCGGCGTAAGCCTCGCATCGCAAGGATTTGCAACGGGAGCGGGCACGACGGGGATTACGGTGCAGGCGCCGCAATACGAAGGCGTGGAAAATATCGTATTCCCGTCATTCGTCATGGGCGTGCCGATCACGAACACGATCCAGTGGAACAACACTCTGTATCTGAGCGACTCGATTTCGAAGGTGATCGGCGCGCACACGCTCAAATTTGGCGGCCAATTTCACGCGGACCAGGTGAACGAGCATCCCAACGCGACGTTCAACGGAACATTCAATATTCTCGGCACCGAAACCGGTTCAGCCTTCGCCGATTTTCTTTTGGGCGTGCCCAGCAACTTCACGCAATCCACTGGCCAGCCTTTTTATCTTCGGAACCGGTACGCCGGAGCGTTTATCGAGGATAGCTGGCGCGTTCGCAGCGATCTGACGCTCAACCTTGGATTGCGCTGGGACTTAATCATGCCGTGGTGGGAGAAGAACAATAATATTCAGACCGTCGTGCCGGGCGAGCAATCGGTCCTCTACCCGAATGCAATTCCGGGGCTGGTGGTGCCGGGTGATCCGGGGATACCTTCGACGTTGTCGCCATCCAAGTATCACAATTTCGCGCCGAGAATTGGATTGGCTTACTCGCCGCGATTTGACGGTGGAATTCTGGGAAAGATTTTTGGCGGCCCGGGGGAAGGCAGCATTCGGGCCAGCTACGGAATTTTTTATACGGCTTTTCCGGGGCTATCGGCCGGCATCATGTATTCGGTGCCGCCATTCGGATACAACTATCTGAGTCCGGCGCCGCCGCTTTTTGCCACGCCTTTTATCAACGCCGGAGATGGAACGGTCAACCTTAACCCCTATCCGATCACATTTCCGCCGAACACCGTATCGGCCAAGCACCCCTACACGGCGTTCGACTGGGCCGCCGTCACTCCCATCAGCGCCGATCCCTATTTCTATTACCGCAACGCCGTGCCCTACACCGAGGACTACATGTTCTCGATGCAGCGGCAGATCACGCCGAGTATCCTGCTGACGATGAGCTACGTCGGGAACGAAGGGCACCACACCCTCGTGCTCGACCCCACAAACGTCGGCGATCCCGCGCAATGTTTGAGCCTTAGCCAGCCAAGCGAGGTGGCGCCGGGCAGTTCCACGTGCGGGCCGTACGGCGAGGACGCCGTTTACACCTCGGCATCAGGCCAGGTTTATCAAGGAACGAGGGACATCGGATTGGGATCAAGCCCGGCTTTGTACGGGAACTACGGGGCGACGACGGCGCAGCGAACCATCGGCAATTCGAACTACAATGCGCTGCAGACAAATCTGCGATACGCTGGCAAACGTACGACTTTCCTGTTCGCGTACACATATGCGAAGTCGATCGATCAAGCCTCGAACATCGGCGAGCAATTGAATCCGTTCAATCCGAGGCTCAGCCGCGCTATTTCGTCCTGGGACATGCGGCACGATTTCGTGGCGAGCTATAGCTACAATTTGCCGTTCGAGCGCCTTTGGGGCCGCTCGAACCGGCTCACCGAAGGCTGGAGCATTTCCGGCACCACGCGATTCGCCACCGGGTTCCCCGTCACGCTCTACGACAATTCGGATCGCTCCCTGCTCGGCACGCTCGGCAACGGCGTGAACAATAATTTGCTGGACACGCCGGAATTCACGCCCGGCCCGCTCGAGATCAACCGGAATCCGCGCAACGGGCGCCCGGAGTTCAACACGGCGCTTTTCCAGACGGAGACACTCGGCCAATTGGGGAATTCACCGAGGCGCTTGTTCTATGGCCCCGGCATCAGCAATTTCGATATGCAGCTCACCAAGAACGTGCGGCTCACGGAATCGAAATCGCTCGATCTTCGGATCGAGGGCTTCAACGTCTTCAACCACGCCCAGTTTTACGGCCCGGCGGCCGTGGACGGCGAGGTCAACAATCTCCAAACGTTTGCCCACGTCGTCAGCGCGGCCGATCCCCGGCTCGTACAGCTCGCCGCGAAATTTGCTTTTTAGCAGGAGTTTGTTACGGCGTGGAAAGCGACTTTCCGTTCACGACGAACTTCATTATGTTTTTCGAAGTGGCGCTGATGCCGAGACTGATTCCATTTCTGGCGGGATGAGTATCCGCGACGAGTTCGTCTCCGAGCTTGAGCGAATCCTTGTTCCAGCCCGCGTGAGACATGGTGAACGGCGAGGCAAGTTCCAAGGTCCAGTGCTGGATTTCGCCGTTGTCAGCTTTCACGTCCATGTGGACCAGACAGTGCGGGTTGCCCCAGTCGAATCCGGTGACGGTGCCGCTCAGCGTGACGGTCTTCTCGAGGTCGTAACGCGAAGTCCCGTGATGCGCCAGGGCCGCGGCTGAAATCACGAGAAGCACAAAAGCTGCGGTGGTGGTTTTGGCTGACGCGCGATTCATGCGATTCCCCGAACGACCGCGGAGCTCTCAATATCAAGTCAGTGAAACGGCTCCTGATGAGGAATACGCTCGCTGGAGGCCACCTGTCAATGGCGTATCCGGAGTAACGCACGATCTCAATCTGCGGGCGGTGGGCTGTTCGCAACGGCGGAGCAAATGGCCCGAGCAAAAGCATCCGACGCGCGGCACGAGCATCGAATTGAGTAGTATGCTTGTCGCGCTTGCGACGTTCCGCGCGAGTGAGGATTGGCCATGAGCTCCTACGCCGTAAGAAACTTCATGAAGCAACAGGGATTCTCCGACGAGCCCAACGCTGTATGCGACATGCACTTCTCGGGCCTGTATTTTCAGCCCAGAATTGTGGGAACGCTGATCGTTGTCGCGATCATCCTGGGCTCGCCGGCGTTTTTCTTCGCGCTGTCAGCCGTGCTTTGGTGGAATGTCCTGCTGCCGAAACTGAACCCGTTCGAGGTGTTCTACAACCGCGTATTCGCCGCTCCTCGAGGAAAACCTCCGCTCGCTCCCGCGCCTCCCGCGCGACGATTCGCACAGGGAATGGCGGCTGCGTTTCTGGCGATCGTCGGCGTGGCGCTGACGCAAGGCTGGATCGTCACGGCGCGGGTGTTCGAAGCGTTCGTGGTGATGGCGTTTTCAGCGCTGCTATTCGGCAAGTTCTGCCTGGGCGCGTATATCTATCATCTGCTGCGCGGCAAAGTCACCTTCGCAAACTCCACGCTGCCCTGGGCCCGCCATTCGTAGGCCGAACGTCAATCGCTCGACTTGCCTGACCCTTTGATTCTCTGACGAGAAACCGCCGGCACCTGGGCGGGCGTGTCGCCGTTGCGCCGATCGGTGTAGTGGATCACGCGGTCGTAGGCATCCTTGATCAGGTCGTTGAGGGGGATGACCGTGCCGTTCACGCGCTGCTCCTCGAGGAGATCGAGGTCCACATCCGAAATGACCATCTGTTCTTGGTTGACGATGCCTTCGGCTGCGATTCCGTCCCGCGCAAAAAAATAGTCCGATGGCGTGAGAATCGATGCCTGGCCGTAGTGCGTGGCCATACAGGGCACGTCCGGAAGATTGCCGACGGTGGAGGCCATCGCGACGTAAATCTGATTCTCGATGGCGCGGGCCTGCGAGCAATATCGCACGCGGCAAAATGCCTGGCGCTCGTCCGTGCAGGACGGTACGAAGAGAATTTGCGCGCCGCCTTCCGCCAGCACACGCGCGGCTTCCGGGAATTCCACGTCGTAACACACGAGAATCGCGATTTTGCCGTAATCGGTGTGGTAGACGTAGAAGCCGTGGCCCCGGCTCATCTGATATGAGCCGCGCTCCGACGGAGTGAGATGGACTTTCTTCTGGCGGAACACCTGGCCATTCGGTGTAAAGAGATGCGCGGCGTTGAAAAGCTGGCCTTCCTGAATGACGGGATGGGTCCCCGCAATAATGTACATTTGAGTTTCATCGGCGAGCCGCTTGAAGAGCGCCTCGTATTCGGGGCTTAGTTGCGCGAGTAGGCGCACCGCGCGAGCCGGGGCTGGCTCGCGCAAGTAGCTGAGAAGCTGCGTCGAGAAGTACTCCGGAAACACAACGAACTGGCTGCGGTATTCGTGCGCGCTGCGCACGAAGAATTCGACCTGCGTCGCGAAATCTTGAAAGCTTTTGATCGGGCGCAGCAGATATTGGAGCGCGGCAATGCGGACACGCCGCTGCCGGCGCTGCTCGCGGAGGTTACGCAAGCCCGGTCCCTTGAGAGCTACGTGTTGGTCGCTGGCCTCGAGGCTGACCGTAGCCACGTATTCGGGGTTCAGCCATTCAAGGAGCGTTGCGAATCCGCGCGATTCGGTGTCTTCGAGATAGTCCGGGACGACGTCCAGAACAACCAGCCCGTTGGCCAACTGAAAGCTGAGGGTCGGATCCTTCCGCTTTCCCGTGGCTACATCGGCGGCGTAATCCCGCGCCGTCACCCCCGCGGGAGCCTCTTTGAATCCCGGAATTCGCCCACCAGTGAGCAAGCGCTTCAGCCCGCGCTCTTTGACCATCTTTTTGCGCGCCTCGTAGAAGAGAGAACCGACGCCGCGCCGGCGAGCGGCAGGATCGACGCACAGGTCCGCGCCATAAAGGGTCTTGCCGAGCGGATTGTGTGTGTCAAACGTGCCGTGGCCAGTGATCGCGGACCACTTGGCGGATTCTGCATAGTCATCCCAGTCAATGATCAGCGAACTGGCCGAACCGATGATGCGGCCCGATTCGTCAACGGCGACGAGTTGGCCTTCGGGAAAAACCCCAAGTTGGTGCGCGATCTCGTCCGGGGTCCAACGGAGGTCCTCTGGAAAAACACGCGCCTGCATGTCGACGACCGCCTGAATATCGGCGGCTGTCATCTGCCTAACAACGGCGCCGGGGGTGGAGGACACAGCCATCGTGATTTCCTCTGATATTAAGCTCGTTCGGGCTACACGGACAATGCGCTGAGGCAAATTACCATATCCAACGAGGCGTGGCACGCCACACTTCCCCTTCCGTTGAGGCTGTTTCCAGCAGGCATTTCCCACTCTCGTCGCTCGTGAATGCCGCGACATCTTTGATTTGATCTACCTTGGAGAGGCTAAGGCGCACACCGCCTGAGTTGCCGCGTGAGAGTCGCGGTGCGATAATGAGGCCGCTGGCGGCAAATTGAGCAGTCGCCGCGGCTGGAACGGGGGTTTTATGGCACTGAGGGATGCATGGATTGAGAAGCGCGTCGCGGCGATAAACGGCGGCGCTCGAAACTTCTCGCAGATGCACTACGCGCGTCAGGGCGTCATCACGGAAGAGATGGCCTACGTGGCGCTGCGCGAAAAAATCTCACCCGAGGTGGTGCGCAGCGAAGTCGCGCGCGGCCGCGCCATCATTCCCGCCAATATCCACCACCGCAACCTCGAGCCGATGGGCATCGGCGTGGCGTTCGGCTGCAAGATCAACGCGAACATTGGCAACTCGGCTACGACCTCGAACGTCAGCGAAGAACTCGAAAAGCTGCACCGCGCCGTGCACTACGGCTCGGACACGGTGATGGACCTTTCGACCGGCGGCGACATCCCGATGATCCGCAAGGCGATCATCGACGCATCGCCCGTGCCCATCGGCACCGTGCCGATTTACGAAGCGCTGTCGCGCGTCCGCCGCGGAGAGGATTTGTCGATCAATTTGATGCTCGAAGTGATCGAGGAGCAGGCCGAGCAGGGCGTCGACTACATGACGATCCACGCGGGCGTGTTGCGCGAGTTTCTGCCGCTCGTGCGAAACCGCATCACGGGAATCGTGAGCCGCGGCGGCGCGCTGCTGGCACAGTGGATGAGTTTCCACAAGGCGCAGAATTTCCTCTACGAAAATTTCGACGCGATCTGCAAGATCTTCCAGAAGCACGACGTCAGCTTTTCGCTCGGCGACGGGCTGCGTCCCGGCTGCCTCGCGGACGCAAGCGACGAAGCGCAGTTTGCCGAGTTGCGCGTGCTCGGCGAGTTGACCAAAAAGGCATGGGAATACGACGTGCAGGTGATGATCGAAGGGCCTGGCCACATCCCGATGGATCAGATCGAGCTCCAGGTGAAAAAGGAAAACGAGCTGTGCTACGAGGCGCCGTTCTACACGCTCGGGCCACTCGTCACGGACATCGCACCCGGCTACGACCACATTACGAGCGCGATCGGTGCGGCGATGATCGGCTGGCACGGAGCGTCGATGCTCTGCTACGTCACGCCGAAAGAGCATTTGGGGCTGCCGAATGCGGACGACGTCCGCCAGGGCGTGATCGCGTACAAGATCGCGGCGCACGCGGCCGACGTGGCGCGGCACCGTCCGGGTGCGCGCGACCGGGACGACGCTTTGAGCTATGCGCGCTTCCTTTTCGACTGGAACAAGCAGTTCGAGCTATCGCTCGATCCCGAAACCGCGCGGGCCATGCATGACGAGACCCTGCCCGACGACTTTTACAAGGAAGCCAAGTTCTGCTCGATGTGCGGGCCGAAATTCTGCTCGATGAATGCGACCCAAATCGCCGAAATCTATCAGGGCCACGACCAAAAGGACCGCGAAGCGAAGTTCGCGGAGCTTCTCACCAAGGTTGGCGAACATCCCGTCGAATCAAGCGCGTCGAGGACCGGCGACGACTGACCGTCGCGAAATAGACCAGGAGAAACCAAGGAGCGCCCGGATGGGATTTCAGCGAGCGGCTACGAAGAGGGAGATTCCCGCGGGGAAAATCGCCGAGGTCCAGGTCGGGGGCAAGCCGGTGGCGCTGGCGAACGTGGCTGGTAAGTATTGTGCTATCAATGGGATATGCTTGCACCAAGGCGGCCCTCTGGGCGAAGGCGAGCTCGAAGGTCAGGTCGTCACATGCCCCTGGCATGGCTGGCAGTTCGACGTGACCACCGGCAAAGTGGCGCCGAACCAAGCCATGGGAGTTGAAACCTACCCCGTTGAAGTCCGGGGCGACGAAATCTTCGTGGACGTGGGCTAACCGGACGTCGGGCCCGGTTCCCGGCCGGTCCGAGCCAGAATTCGACCAATTTTTCGCCGCGCACCAGCAAATTTCTGCACAATTCCTCCGGTCTTCCGTGTATAGTTCGCCGGACACTTTTTGACGGATGACGCAAGCTCCTCCAAAACCAAAGCGCTGGCTGCTGGCAGTCGACCCTCGGGCCTATCACTGGGACACCCTGTTTGTGAAAGGCAAGGAGATGTGGCGCCACGCCGGGAACCGACCCGAGGCCACGCGGCAGCTCAAGCTCGTGCGCAAGGGCGACCGCGCGCTCTGCTATCACGGCAAGCCGGAACATTCCCTCTACGCGCTGTGCGAAGTCACTCGCGATCCATACCCCGATCCCGAGGATCGCGAGGGCAAGAAGTTCGTGATGGATCTCCGCGCGATCGAACGCCTCCCGCGATTGGTACGCCTGGCCGAACTGCGGGAAAACCGCCTGCTGCGCAAAATCAAGTTCCTTAAGAACACCCGCCTCACGATCTGTCCGCTCACCGAAGAAGAGTACGCGGAGATCCTGCGCATGGCCGGAATCGTCGCCTCGCCGGGTATTCCTCTCCCCTAGCCGGAAGCACGGAATCTCAGAGCCGGAATTCGCATAGAATGGTGTGCGAGGAGGCGTTTCCATGCGCAGAGAAATGGCGATCGTCTTTGTGGCAGCGCTCGTTGCGGCGAGCGGCGGCGTTGCGGCTGTAAGTGGAGCGGGAAGCAGCGCCACGGTGAAAAGCGCTTCGGCGGCTGGGCCTCAGCTCGCAGGCATCGCCACGGGAAAGACCCGCGTGGTGGACATGACGTACGCGATCAGCGGCCAAATTCCATCGTGGCCCGGCGATGAGCACGCGTTCCAGACGCAGGTTGTGGCCACTCCGGAAAAGGACGGCTATTTCGCCCGCAGCTTTTCAATGCCTGAGCACTTCGGGACGCACATGGACGCGCCGTCGCACTTCCCTCCCGGCAAGATGACTCTTGACGAAATTCCCGCGGAGCGCCTCTTCGGCCCCGCGGTGGTGATCGACGCGAGCGCCGAAGCCGCGAAGGACGCCGATTACCGGCTGATGGTCACCCCCATTCACAAGTGGGAGGCGTTGCACGGGCGAATACTGGCGGGCGCGATCGTCCTGCTGCGCACCGGCTGGGGATCGCGCTGGCCCGATCCAGCGCGCTATCGGAATATGGACGCGAAGGGTGTGATGCACTTCCCCGGCTATTCGGTCGAAGCCGCAAAGCTGCTAGTCGAACGCGGCGCCATCGGCCTCGGGATCGACACGCTGAGCGTCGATTACGGCCCATCGCAGAATTTCGAAGTGCATCACGTCGATTTGCCCGCGGGGCTTTACAACATCGAAAATCTCGCCAATCTCGACCAACTGCCGGAGGCGGGCGCGTTCCTGATCGCGGCGCCGATCAAGCTTGCGGGCGGCTCGGGTGGGGCGTGCCGCGTCTTCGCGCTGCTTCCTTAGCCCGGGCGGCATTTCTTGATCTCGATTCACACTCATTTGAGGCTGTAAGAATGCCGGAACTTCCCGAAGTCGAAACGATTGCGCGGGGCCTGCGAGCTGTCCTTCCCGGACGGCGCATTGTCGATGTGCGCCTCGGCAAGACAGATTTCATCGACGATCCGGCCGCAATCGAGCAGCAACTTCCCGGCGCGCGCATCGCCGCGGTCCGTCGGCACGGAAAATTTCTGCTCCTCGATCTGCAATTTTCGAATGGAGGCACGCGCGATTTTTCGCTGCTGATTCATCTCGGCATGACCGGCCGGATCGTGACGTGCGACCCCAAAGCGCCGGTTCTGCCGCACACGCACGTTTTTTGCGCGCTCGACGATGGCCGCGAACTTCGCTACACGGACGTCCGCCGCTTCGGCCGCATCGGAATTCTCCCCGACGGACCGCAAGAGGCGGCGCTCGGCTCGCTCGGCCTCGATCCGCTGGAGGCGACCGAGGAGCAGTTCATCGCGCAATTGAAGGACCGGCGCGCGCGGGTCAAGGCGCTGCTGCTCGATCAGCACGTTCTGCGCGGCATCGGAAACATTTACGCGGATGAAAGCCTGTGGCGCGCGCGAATTCATCCGACACGGCTCGGCGCAAATCTGAAACCCGGCGAATTGCGAAGCCTGTATCGCGCGGTCCAGAGCGTGCTCAACGAAGCGATCCGGTTGCGCGGATCGTCGATCGCGGACTACGTGGATTCCGATGGAAAGCTCGGCGGATTTCAGCGCCGGCACCGCGCGTATCAGCGCGAAGGCAAGAAGTGCTTCCGTTGCGGCGCGATCATTCGGCGCGCGATCGTGGCCGGAAGAAGCAGCCACTTTTGCCCGAAATGCCAGCGCGCCCCTCGCACGCACCGTGTCGGCCGCTAAATACTATTTGGTTGAAGTTCGGGCGGGCGCGGGCATATACAGGCCGGCGTCAGCAGGCAGCCCGGCGCGCTCGAATTGAATCGTCGTGTGCGTGATGTGAAATTCCCGGGCCAGAGTTTCGCGGATGGTCGCCAGAAGCTTCTCGCTCTCCTCCATGTGCATGTCGGGGATACGAATGTGGCAGGAGAGCGCGTGGAGATCAGTGCCAAGCGTCCAGATGTGGATGTCGTGGACTTCTTGAACTCCTTCGATGGCCAACAGCGCCGCGGCCACTTTCTCGAGACGCAGATTGCGCGGCAGGCCTTCGAGCAGGATGTGGCCGCTCTCGCGCAGAATTCCCGTTCCCGACCATAAAACCATTGCGCCGATCGCAACGCCCAACACCGGATCGACCCATTGCGCGCCCGTCCAGCGAATAACGAATGCACCGGCAAAGATCGCGATGTTTGAAAGCGCGTCGCCCAGGTTGTGCAGCCAGACGGTGCGGACGTTCAAGTCCCGCCGCCCGCGATACACGGCGAGCGTGATTCCGCCGTTGATCGCCAGCGCGAACACCGAAACCCACATCATCAGCCCCGTGCCCACCTCGACGGGGTGGCGCAGTCGGCCAACGGATTCGCCGATCACGAAAAACGCCGCGAGCGCGAGCACGATCGCGTTCACGAGCGCCGCAAGGATTCCCGCACGGTGATATCCGAACGTCTTTTCGTGCGTGGGAGGCCGCCGCGCCCAGCGCTCGGCGAGCCAGGAAATCACGAGAGTTGGAATGTCGGTCAGATTGTGGACGGCGTCGCTTGCCAGCGACATCGAATGCCCGGCATAGCCCGCCGCCAGCTCGATTAAGACGAGCGCGAGAGTCGCGACGACGGCAATCCCGAGAATTCCAGTCGCGCTTTCGCCGAGACCGTGGACGTGATCGTGACCATGTTCGTGGCCACGTTCGGCTCCGCCATGCGCGTGGAAGTGCATCCATCGAATCTTACTCGCACGACCGCCCCGCCGAATAGTCCGCAGCGTGAGCACCACGCCGCGAACGTAACGGGACGTGTGCTTCACGCTGCGCGAGCCTGAAACTCAATTGACTTGCCGCGCAGCGGACACCTACCATGAAATCAGGCTCTGACTCAGGGGCATGCGGGGAAGGCGCGGGGTGCTCCGGTCACCGTCCGCCCGACGATGACGCAAAATGCTGCCAAGCTGGTCTTCTGGGGAGTGCGCGGCTCCACGCCGACGCTCGACCGCGACATGTGGCGCTACGGCGGGAATACGGCTTGCCTCGAGTTCATCGCTCCGGGCGGCACGCGTTTCATCCTCGACTGCGGCACCGGCCTGCGAATGCTGGGCAATTACCTGCAATCGCTGAATAATCGCTGGACCATGCGGCGCGGCGACAGCGCGATCGAAGCGCACGTCCTGGTGACGCACTACCATTGGGACCACATTCAAGGCATCCCGTTTTTCCATCCGTTTTTCGAGGCTCAGAACCGCTTCCATTTTTGCAGCTTCGCGTCGAAGTATCTCGGCCGCAACAGCTTGCGCCAGGTGTTCGAAGCGCAGCTCGCCAAACCATATTTTCCGGTGGACGTCAGCGCGATGGCCGCGGCTCGTTACTTCCGCGAAGTCGAAGGCGGCGAAACGTGGGAGACCGAAGGGACGCGGATCACCACGGCGTGGCTCAACCATCCGCAGGGCTGCCTCGCTTACCGGATGGATACGCCGCTGGGCTCCTTCGTGTACGCCACGGACACCGAACCCGGCGTGCCGGAATGCGACAGCAATCTGCGGCAGCTCGCACAGGGCACGGACGTCCTAATCTACGACGCGCAATATTCCCCCGAGCAGCTCGCATCGACGCGCAAGGGCTGGGGGCATTCGTGCTGGCTCGAGGGAGTGAAGATCGCGCGGGAATCCAAGGTAAAGAATCTCGTCCTCTTCCATCACGACCCGGATTCTTCAAGCCGAACCGTGGATGGATTTCTGTCGGCGGCGCGACAGGAATTCCCGAACACGTGGGCGGCGATGGAGGGAATGTCCGTCACGCTCGACGGGAGCGGCGCGCACTTCGTACTGCCGGAAGCGCGGATCGGACAGCGGCGCCGCGTGGGCTTTGCGGCCACGGTCACCGGCCGGAATGAGGACGGCACGCCGTTCGAGGAAAAGGCCATCGTGCGCGACATCAGCTTGCAAGGCGCGTATCTCTGCCTGAGCAATCTGCCGCGCTTGCAGTCGGAACTGCGCGTCGTGATCGAACCCAACGGAGACCAAAACCGGACGGGCGCGATAGCGCTCCGGGCAACCGTGACGCACTGCGAGCCGGGCCGCGAGAAGGATCAGAACGGCGTCGGGGTGTTTTTCATCGACGATGCGGATTCCGAACCGCCGCGCGACTGACCCGCCAAGCAAGCGAACGCGTTATCCTGCCTTGTTTTCCAGAGCGGCGATTTGCGATTCGATGTCTGCCAGCGCTCGATTGAGCTGTTCCCGATACCGCGGATCCTGGCTCGATTCCAGGCTTTTCTGAACGCGAGTGCGAGAGAGCAGCAGCACTTCTCTCTGGCGGCGCGCTTCATACTGTGCGGGTGACTGTGGCTGGCCGCGTTTGTCGCGGCCCTTCGTTTGCGAACTCTCGACCTGATTTTGAACCTGATCTTCGACTGCCTTGCTTTCCCATCCCCTGGCCATGAATCCATTCTACGTCTTCGATCGGCTTTGATGATGCGCTCTTTTTCGCCCCGTTTCGTTCTTCAAGCAAGTGGCGAAAATCTCTGCACGAAGCCGATGCAGCTCCGCATCCAGAGCCAACTTATCGGTAATCAAAGCTTCGAGCCTTGAATCCTTCTCCTGTACCTGGGCCGCCAGTTGTTGAAGTTGCGTCAAAGTTTGCGGCGGTATGGGAGGAGTGAGCGCCGAGAGGTTGTCCTGGTACGGAAGCTTTAATGCGCGATCGTGCTTGTAAATCCGACGACCTCAGCTTGGGAATAGAATTTCATTATGTCGCGACCGCGATCGAAGATGACCCACACCGCACGAACAGGTTTATTACCTTGCGGCAACATTATTTCGTAGTGGCAGGAGCCTGAGGAATCTTCATCGGCAAGAGGAGTTACGGAGGTCTGCGTGGACTGAGCCAACAGACATGGGCAGAACGCGAGCAGAAACATTAGTAGGCGCGAAGATAACGGAAATGTGGTCGGTCTGGTCACCCTGGCGATTATGCCTGCATCACGGCGCACTCGGGAGTAATCCGCTTGTCCGAAAATCTGACTTACCAGGACTTAGCTGGAATCACGAGTTGCCTCCGTTATCTGAATCGGGGCCAGTAATGGTACCGTCGGTGTCGTACGGGTGTATACTCGTGCTGTCTAGTTACACACCTTCCGCCGCGCCCACCACTGGCGACGGTTCCTGTGCCACAAGATATACATCCAGCTGACCGGGTATGACGCCACGGTTCTCGGCAATCTAACTGGCAGTCGGGGTGTAGTCGGGGGAATACCAAATCGAGGAGAGCACAGATGAGCCCACAAGCAGCAACAGCAATGCAGCCGGCCAAGGCGCCTGTACCAGTCAGACAGCCCGCCACCAGCGATGTTGTCGACCAGGTCGAGCAAATCTACGACTCGATCGCTCGCAGAGCATTTGAGATCTTTAACAATAATGGCAGATGGCTCGGTCACGAATTGGAGGATTGGTTCCGTGCCGAGTCCGAACTGCTTCACCCCGTACACCTGGAAATTGCAGAGTCTGATGACAACCTAACAGTTCGGGCAGAAGTGCCGGGGTTCAGCGCCAAGGAACTCGAGATCAATGTCGAACCGCGGAAGCTGACGATCGCCGGCAACCACGAAGCTCAAGAAGAGAGCAAGAAGGGCAAGACGATCTACTCCGAGCGGTGCGGGAGGGAGATCCTACGGATCGTTGACCTGCCAGCGGAGGTTGACAGCTCGAAGGTGAGCGCGATCTTGAAGGATGGTATTTTGAACATCGAACTGCCTAAGGCACCCCGTGCCAAAACAGTTCGCATCGAGCCTAAGTCAGCATAAGTAATCAGAACAGCAGCGGGGCGGGAATGTACCGCGGTTCGTTCCCGCCCCGACTGCCCCCAAACCCGAAGTCGCGGTCGCGGACCCGCCCGGCCCGCAGATCTACCACCACATTGATTCGGTCCGCAGCGTATAGCGCTAGCGACCTTTGTCACAGTTCCTGCCGAGTCACGTTCTGACGGCGCACTCGGAAGTAATCCACTTGGACGATAAACGCGGAAACGGGATATTTACGGTACTGGTAAAAGAGGTGTCCGGTAATCCGACAAGTTGAGAGATTCCGGGGCCGCTCACACTGAAGGTCCACCCATTTTAGGTTCAGTCAGAGAGTGGGCACTCCGGGTCCTGCAAAACCAGCAAGAGCGGTGCGACACCTGCCCTTGCTGGCGAATTCGCTGGGTGGCACTCCCTATTTCGCCGTTGGGTCCTTCTTCACGCCGTTGTCCATGAACTCCAGCCAGAATCCTTGCGGATCGGACACGAAGAACATACGCGTCGTCGGAGCGATGAAAACCGGCGCGTTTGACGGGCTCGTCGTGTGCAAATCGGCAGCCTTGATCCGGTCGATCATCACATCGTCGTCTTTCGACATGAACAAGAAATGCGCGGAACCGGGATCCTGAAAATGTGGACGCTGAATGTGCTTGCTGTGATTCATGTATTCGATCAGCTCCATGACTACCGGAGAGCCGGGAACCATCGCCTCGGCCAACCGGAACTGAGCGTGCGTGTTGGTCAGATTCTCGTAAGCCGTATCGCCCATTAGCGTCGGACTGAGCCAGAACTTGAAGTCGGGCCCCACCAGGCTCTGGTACAAACGGCATGTTTTTTCGAGATCGTCGACGACTATGGCGGCACGTGCGCCGAGAACCTTGCTGCCGGGCGCAGCGGTTGTCGCCGGCGCAGGCGTCACTTCCATCAATTCGACCGGGTATCCATCGGGATCGCGCACGAACACCGCGCGAATTTTGCCGGTCACACCGGGCCAGCCGGACAGCTCGACGGGATTTTCGCCGACCGTGATCACCGGAAAGCGCTCATCCTTCAGAAGGGCGAGAGTTTTATCAAGGTCAGTGACGATGAGCTTCAGGTAGGAAGCGCCGGGATCGGTCAACGAGGGATTGAACGGGTGAGACGGGATGCCTTTGATTTCGATGGCCTCGATGGTCATTTCTGGGCCACCCGGCGCGGCGGCGGTCCCCGGAATCGGAAGAAGTGCAACGCGGCTGGCCTGTTGGTAGGGGTCCGGCACGCCTTGGACGAGCGAAGCAACTTCCTGCAGCCCGCGATTCTTGCCAAATGGACGGGGTTGGTCGCGAGTCCCGCGAAGCTCGAGTCCGATGAGATCATGGTAGAAGTGCATGATCTCCTCGACGTTCGCGATCTGGCGGCCTAGGTGGCCGGGGCGAAGAGCATCTCCGGGAGGCGCGATTCCCGATGGAGGCGCATCCAGTGTCACCCACGAACTCTGCGCCAAGGCAATTGGGATAACGATCAGCAGCATCAGGCTGATCACAACTAGTCCGCGCGCAGTGTTCTTAAATGATAGTGACACTCGGGCCTCCCTAATCTGGACCGGAATTTCCGATTTGGACCTCAGACTCGCGCATCGTACGCTTCTTCTCCCCGGGCCACAACGAATTCGCCATCGAGGCAGGCACCAGCCAGATCAGCGGGGCTCCGACCGCTAACTCTTGACTAACGCGGTTACCGGAGAAGTGGAGTAATAGCCGGATATATGTCCGGCAATCCGACTAATCGGGACTTAGCCGAAATCTTTGGCATACACTTTCGACCTGCCCCGCTGCTCATTTCTCCTGCACGGATTCGATGTAAAGCACCAGGTTACGAACTTTGATTTTGATCTCGTCCCGGTCCGGGTTGCGGAATGCGTCTCCCCAGATCGGCGTGTCGCGGGATCCATGCGCCGGGATTAAATGATTGTCTTGAAGAGCATCTTCGATCACCGCCGGAGGGAACTTCCCGCCGTTTCTCTTGCTCAGTTGGGTTAAATCTGAAGGCTTGTATCTCAGCACTGGAACCACAGGGCCATTGCTTTTGGCATCCAGGCCATGGCAAGGGGCGCAGTATGTGCGGAACGTCTCCTGCCCCGCTGCTACCGGCGTAGTTGTCGGCGTCGCGACGTTTGCTTTTGGCTTGTCCTGCGCAACGATGGAGGAACCGATGGACAAGCTGATTCCCAACATGCAAGCGATTCTTGTATGAAACATTGCAGTGCCCCTTTCCTGAAAATTTCGCGTGACCGTATCAGGTGGAACTCTCATCCTGATGCTCTGAGAACGGGCCCGCCGCCATGCCAAGGTCCTCACCAGTCTCCGATCGTAGTGCAATGCAAATTCCCATAACGAACGGACTCCTCGCTGGGTGCCTCAGTCGAAAGAGTCTATCTCAAAACTGATCAACCGCGACTCAGTGCCTGATAAACGCGCGCTTACCAGCGAAGTGGAGTACTAGACCGGCATTTGTCCGGCAATCTGACTAATCGGGCAGTAGCGGTTTTTCACCAGCCGAAAGCGTGAGGCAAAGAGACAGGGCTCTTGTATTCTACATACGTTCCGTTCAGCATTGGGCGGACTGGACCGTTTTCCCTAAGGCGACTAT
>Ga0187872_10000014_pt1 | contig 214714 bp, 199 predicted proteins | sample June2016WEW_16_4_FD_132973 | JGI IMG/M metagenome (GOLD analysis project Ga0187872, IMG submission 132973) | Peatland microbial communities from SPRUCE experiment site at the Marcell Experimental Forest, Minnesota, USA - June2016WEW_16_40 | ecosystem: Environmental > Terrestrial > Soil >... | reverse complement strand
TGGCAGATCATCGAGCAACTCGCTCCTCACTCCCCCCTCGAACTTTGCTTGCTTCCTCCCGTCTTCCTGGATTACTACCTCACTGACGCAGGGGGATACGATGTGCCTAGGCTTCCCTACGAACCGCCCTCAATCAGATAGCAGACCAAGCGGCCCCACCACAGGCCGCTCACGGCATGTGGCAGGCCCGGATGCCCTGCTTTTCAAAGTACCGCTGGTGATATTCCTCGGCCCGATAGAACTCGGGCGCGGGAACGATCTGCGTCACGATCGGGCGCTTGAAAATACCCGCCTTTTCGAGCGCCTCCTTGGCCTCACGCGCGGCCGCTTCTTGTTCGGCGTCATGAAAGAAAATTGCCGAGCGGTACTGCGAGCCGTAATCGGGACCTTGCCGGTTCAGTTGGGTTGGGTCGTGGCTCTGGAAAAAGACGGCGAGCAATTCGCGATACGATACCTGATTGGGATCAAACTCCACTTCGACGGCTTCGGCGTGGCCGGTCCTATCCGTGCAGACCTCTTTATATGTCGGATTCTTGGTAGTGCCGCCGGTGTAGCCAACCGTCGCCGCAGTTACGCCCTTGATCTGCCGGAACGTGTCTTCCACGCCCCAGAAACATCCCTCCGCAAAGGTCGCCTTAGCCATGGTCGCTAGCTCCTCTCGCCTCGCTCAATCCCAGAACCCTCATGGTGCCACAAGCGGTTGGCCCGGTCGAGGCAGGGCAGACTTATCCCCAGACCGAACTTCTAATCCTCGAAACTCTGGGTTTAGCGGACGGAACACCTAGGTGCTTAGACGAGCCCAGGTCGATTTGGTCGCAAGAATTTTGGGCATTGAGGCCGTTTGCGCAAGGGGGCGCGGGCGCGTCAGGCGAGTTTCTCGGCCAAGACAGCGCCGCCATTAGCGGACGTTTGGCTGCGCGTTCGATCGAGAATCTGTTCCAGCATGCCCGGTATTTCGAAAACGGCGCGATTCTCGATCGCGGCGGCATTGGCGCGATAACGGCTCAGCGTGGCGGGCTCGATCAATCGCGCAACCGCCTCGTCGATTTGCCGGAAATTGCGCAGCACGACTCCCACTTCTTTCTCCAGGATCCAGTCGGCGTTGTAACGCTCCTGCGGAAGCGTCCAGGCGTTGCATTCCACGATCACAGGCAGCCGCATGGCAAGCGCTTCGCTCACGCTGCCGGGCCCGGGCTTGCCGATGAAGAAATCGGCGAGCTGCATGTAGTAGCTCACCCGCGAGGTGAATCCCTCGACGAAACGCGGAACGCGCGATTTTTTCGTGCGCAGTGCGTCGGCGAGCTTCTCATTCTTCCCGCAGACGAAAATCATTTGCAGATCCAAATTGGAGGCTTCGAGGCGCTCCGCGATGTCGAGCATCGCTTGCGAACCATGCCCGCCGAAAAGGACGAGCCCCGTGGGCACATCGGCGCGCAATCCTAGTCGCTGCCGTTCGGCGACGCGATTCTCGATCGGCGGGTCGTAAAACCGTGGGTGCAGGATCATTCCCGAAGCGCGAAAAATGTGGTCGTCCGGATGCCCCATCGAACGCGCTTGCGCCACGGCGCGGTCCGATCCACAGATGAAATACTGCGGCTGGCGCTCGATCCAAAAGTGCGGCGGATAGTCGGCGATGTCCGTAAGTACCGTGACGAATGGGCGTCCTGGAAACACGTTCGCAAAACTTTCGCCGAGTTCGCGGTTGAAGTGCGGGATGAATGAAACCACCATGGCCGGATTCGTTTCTCTCCAATGTGCTTCGAGCACACGCACTGCCGGACGATGGTTCATGCGGATTATCAGTTGCAGCACTTTGAGCAACTGCGGGCTGCCGAGCGTCCAACCGGTGCGCAGCATCGAGTTATAGAAGTCCTGTATCCGGATCCCGAAGTAGTTTTTGAGGACGTCGAGCGGGCCGAGCAGATCCTGAAGATGAATGAGCTGTGAATCCCAGGGGCGTTGCTGCGCGCGGATGGCCATGTCCAGGGCTGTTGCTGCCGCGCGGTGTCCGCCGCCGGCGTCGTGGAAGACGAACTCGATTCGATCCATGCGGGGCGGATTCTGGCATCCCAATGGCCAGGAAATGCTACAGGAATGTTAAAATGCCGGACGTTGTGTCGAATCAGTTAAATACCTATGTTTTCAGAATCTTAGCGCGAGTGTCATCTCTTTGTAACACTGTGGATTTACTGTGGAAATCGTGAAGTGCGACATGCACGTCCACTCCTACTTCTCAGGGCCCTGCACTACACCTGTTGTAGGGAAGTTTTGCCGCGAGAGCTATAGCGATCCCGAAGAAGTTTACTCTCTGCTTCGCCGCCGCGAAATGAACCTGTTCACGCTCACGGACCACGACTCGATCGAGGGCTCGGAAAAACTGCGGCGGAATCCCGACTTCTTCCTGAGCGAGGAGCTGACGTGCCGGATGCCCAGCGGTACGGAAGTCCATATCGGCGTGTACGACTTCCATGAGCGCCAGCACGAGCAGCTCCAGTCCCGACGGAACGATTTGGTCGCGCTGCTGATGTACCTGAGCGAGCGCAGAATTTTTTTCAGCATCAACCACGTTTTTTCGAGCGTCACCGGCCGCCGCGAACGCGAAGACTTCGCCTGGTTCCAGGAATATTTTCCGGCGGTTGAAACTCACAACAGCCACATGCTCGAAAGCGCGAACGCGAACGCGGCAAATCTCGCGAGGCAGTGGGACAAAATTGCCATCGGCGGCAGCGACGCGCATGCCCTGGCGTCCGTGGGAACGGCCTATACGGAGGTTCCCGGCGCGCTTAACAAGGACGAGTTCTTCGCGGGACTAAAAAATGGAAAAGGCCGGGTGGCCGGCGAATCGGGCAGCTTCGCGAGGCTGACCCGCGACGTCTATTCGATCGCCTTCGAGATGATGCGCGAAAAATCGTGGACGGCGCTGCTCTCGCCCCTGGCCGTGCTCGTCCCTGTCGCGACATTCTGGAACTACCGCGACGAGCACGCCTTCAGCCGGCGCTGGGCAGCCGATGTGCTCGATCAGCCCCAATCGCGCAAACGCGTTCGCTGGATCACCGCGCCGCAACCGGCGGTGGAGGAACTGGTATGACAGTCGCCAGGGCAGTCTGGAACCAGATTCAATCAAACGACCATCGGCTGATGCGCCGCGTGCACCGCTGGCGTGCGCCGCGATGGTTCCGCATTCTCATGATCGTTGCGACACGCGGAGGCGACGGATGGCTCTGGTACGCGTTCGGCCTGATCCTGCTGCTCTACGGTGGAGAACGTCGCTTCGCCGCAATCGGGGCGGGCGCTTCCAGCGCCGTGGTGGGGATCTTCTTGTTCCGCGCGCTCAAGCGCACCAGCCGTCGCAAAAGACCCTGCGAAATTGAGCCGCACTGCTGGGCTTCGATCTTGCCACCGGACAAGTACTCGTTTCCCTCGGGCCATTCCATCACGGCGTTCGCGGTGGCCATTTCACTAGGCCTCTTCTATCCCTTCCTGCAACCTATCCTTCTGGCCGTCGCGTTTCTAATCGCAGGCTCGCGCATCATCCTCGGAATGCACTTCCTGAGTGACGTGATCGCCGGGTCGGCGATCGGAGCGGCGCTCGGAGTGTTGAGCTTCCATATCTTCGCGGTTCTCTAGAATATCGCCTCGAACGAAATCGGCGAAATCCCGCGGGGCTAGGCGCCATCTAGCGGCGGTCTGATTTATCGCTAGGCTTCACAGATCGAGCGGCAGCGGATTCTTCCCGGTGATCAGGCGCGCGGAGCGGTCGTACGTGATGAAAAGCCACGCCCACTGAACGAGGACTAGCAGCCGGTTTTGAAATTCGACGATGTACATCAGGTGAATGAAAACCCACATCAACCAGGCAGGGATCCCCGATAGCCGCAGCCAGTTTAAGTCGGCGACGGCAGCGGCTCGACCGATCGTCGCAAGGTTTCCTTTGTCCACGTAGTGAAACGTCGTCGTCGTTTCCCTTCGCAGGCGGCGCTCGATCGCTCGCGCAACGTAGCGCCCCTCCTGGATCGCCGGTTGTGCCACTCCCGGCAGAGGCTTCCCGCCCTGGTGGCTGAAATTCGCGAGATCGCCGATCACGAAAATTTCGGGATGCCCGGGCACCGTGAGGTCCGGTTCCACGATCACGCGTCCGGCCTTGTCGAGCGCAGCGCCGGTCTCCTGAGAGATGATGCGCCCCAGCGGCGATCCCAGAACGCCCGCGGCCCACAGAATCGTGCGCGTCGGAATCGTTTCGGTGCGATCGCCCTCTCGCACCGTGACTGATTCCTTCCGGATGTCCGTCAGCGTGGCGCCGGTGCGGACAGTCACGCCTAGCCGCTCGAGCATCCGGCGCGCGGCTGCGGAAAGCTGCTGCGGGTAGACCGGCAGCACGCGGTCCGTGCCTTCGACGAGAATGATGCGAGCCTCGGACGTATTGATCTTGCGGAAGTCGTCGCGTAGCGCATCCCTCGCGATCTCGCCGAGCGTCCCTGCCAGCTCCACGCCAGTCGGTCCGGCGCCGACGATCACAAACGTCATCCAGGCGCGGAGTTTCTCAGGATCGGGTTCGCGTTCCGCGGCCTCGAACGCCAGCAAAATTCGCCGGCGCATATCCGTAGCATCTTCGATGGTTTTGAGGCCCGGCGCGAACTCCTCCCATTCATCGTGGCCGAAATAATGATGGCGCGCGCCGGCTGAGACGATGAGCGTATCGTATTCCACCGCGCCGTCGCTTAAAATGACCCGTCGGTCAAAGGCGTCGATCCGCGTGGCTTCCGCAAGCAGCACACGCGTATTTTTCTGGCGCTTGAGGATGGTGCGAAGCGGCGAGGCGATGTTGGCGGGTGAAAGCGCGCCCGTGGCCACCTGGTAGAGCAAGGGCTGAAACAGGTGGTAATTGCAGCGATCGATCAGCGTCACCTGAACGGGCGCCCGCTTCAATCGGAGCGCGGCGCTCAAGCCGCCGAATCCCCCGCCGATAATCACCACTCGATGCGGTTGGTTCATGGCTCGCTACAGTCCTCCTTAATTCTAGCTCCGTTAGCGCTCAGCCGCTCTCCTCGCGGCTGAAACGCAAGCGCCCCGGCGTCAGCAAGTTCGGCGGGCGCGAATCCTTACGGTTTTCTTATGTCTCCCTTACTCCATCTTGATGGTGCCGGAGTAGCCTCGCAAATGGATTCGGCCTTCGGGCCGAGCCCAGAAGGAGAACTGCAATGTCGATCGCAATCGCCATGATTTTGGCCCCGACATTGGGGTTTTACGTATATGTCCTGACGCAGTTCTGGAGAGAAGCCACCCTCCGGCATCGCCGTCCTGAGGCGCCTTTGCCGGTCGTGAAGTTGTACTACCCGCGCGGGCGGAATCAGGACTACAATCCGATCCGCCTAAACAATCGGGGACGAAGCGGAGCGACTCCCCTTGCTGCGGCACCGTCGGCTTTCGAATCACGGAACGATCTGGGACACGCCAAGCAGTCCAAACGCGCAAAAGTACTCACAACTTACCTGAAGAGCCGGCATGCGGTCCTTCCGTCCGGCACGGCGCGGCTCGCGGTAAAGCGAGCCGTGAAAGGGTGATCTCAATGCTAGACATCATTTTCGTCGCCTGCACGATCGTGTTTTTCTTGGTTTCCATCGCCTACGTGTGGGCTTGCGAGCGCTTGAAGTAGAGGGGAGAAAATCATGCTCGGCAACATCGTTCTCTTGGGAATCTGCGTTCTGACGTGCGTGTATCTGCTGGCCGCGCTTCTATGGCCGGAGAGGTTCTGACAATGACTGCGAACGGCTGGCTTCAAATCCTGGCATTTTTCGCCGTGCTCTTGGCCGTCACCAAGCCGCTCGGCGTGTACATGGCGCGCGTGTTTGCCGGCGAAAAGACCTTTCTCGATCCGGTCCTCCGGCCTATCGAGCGCTTGCTCTATCGCGTCACGGGAGTTGATGAAAAGCGCGAGATGGACTGGAAGGAATACGCCATCGCCATGTTGCTTTTCAGCGCGGTCAGCATGCTGGTGCTCTATCTGATCGAGCGCATCCAGCAATGGCTGCCCTGGAATCCGCAGCATTTTGCCGCTGTGGAGGCGCATCTCGCGTTCAACACCGCTGCTTCGTTCACCACAAACACGAACTGGCAGAACTACGGCGGCGAATCGACGATGAGCTATTTCACGCAAATGGCCGGGCTCGCCTATCACAACTTCGCTTCGGCCGGAGTCGGCATAGCGCTCGCCATCGCCGTGATTCGCGGCATCGCGCGGAAAGAATCCAAGACGATCGGCAACTTTTGGGTGGATGTCACGCGGAGCATGTTGTGGGTTCTGCTCGTTCCCTGCCTGGTGATTTCCATGATTTTTGTTTCGCAGGGGATGATCCAAAATTTGCGGCCTTACGACACAGCGAAGCTCTTGAATCCCCAAACGATTTCCACGACGGACTCGAACGGCAAGACGACAACGCAGACCGTTACCGATCAGGTGATCGCCCAGGGGCCATTCGCCTCCCAGGAAGCGGTCAAAATTCTGGGGACGAATGGCGGTGGCCCCTTAAACGCCAATAGCGCCCACCCGTTCGAGAATCCGACTCCGCTGACCGACTTCATGCAGATAGTAATGATTCTGTCTATCGGATCGGGTTTCACGTACACCCTTGGCCGCATGACCGGTTCGCAGCGGCATGGCTGGGCGGTGTGGGCCGCCATGGCGATTTTGTGCGTTGCGGGCATTACGGTCGCCTACTCGATGGAGGCTCGCGGCAATCCCCTGCTGCACGGCATCGATCAGCATACGAGCGTGATCAAACCCGGCGGCAACATGGAGGGAAAGGAAGTCCGCTTCGGCATCGCCCAGACGGCTCTTTTCGCCACGGTTACGACGGACGCGAGCTGCGGTGCGGTCAACGGCATGCACGACTCGTTCACTCCGCTAGGCGGTATGGTTCCGCTGGTCAACATCATGATCGGCGAAGTCATTTTCGGCGGCGTTGGTGCAGGCATGTACGGCATCATCGTTTTCATCATCCTCTCGGTCTTCATCGCCGGATTGATGGTGGGCCGGACGCCGGAATATCTCGGTAAGAAGATTGAAGCCTATGACGTGAAAATGGCGATGCTAACGGTGCTCATTTTCTGTCTTATCGTTCTCGGGCTTACTGGCGTTGCGATTGTGTCGCCATTTGGCACGTCGTCCATCTCGAATCCCGGTCCCCATGGTTTGTCACAGGTCTTATACGCCTATACGTCGCAGGCCGGCAACAACGGGTCGGCGTTCGCCGGGCTGAATGGGAATACGCCCTGGTACAACGTCAGCGGCGCTTTCGACATGCTACTGGGACGGTTCTTCATGGTGATTCCGGTGCTCGCTCTTGCCGGCAACCTGGCGCGCAAGAAGCTCGTCCCCGAATCGGTCGGTACGTTCCCGGTGACCACACCGCTTTTCACTTTCCTATTGATCGCCGTCATTTTGATTGTCAGCGCACTTACATTTTTCCCGGCACTCAGCCTTGGCCCGATTCTCGAGCACCTGCTGATGCACGCCGGAAGGGTTTTCTGAGGTCATCATGAATACACGCGAAGGAAGAAAATCACTCTGGAAGTGGAGCATCGTCGTCGGCGCGGTGCGGGATTCTCTGATCAAGCTCAACCCGCGGACGCTGATGAAGAACCCGGTCATGTTCGTCGTCGAAATCGGTTCGGTGGTCACCACCTTTGATCTGGTGCGCGACCGCTTGCAGCATCTGAACGGTTTTGGATTCGAACTCCAGATCACGCTGTGGCTCTGGTTCACGGTCCTCTTCGCGAATTTTGCCGAGGCCATGGCGGAAGGCCGCGGCAAGGCGCAAGCCGACACGCTGCGCAAGGCGCGCGCGGAAACTGTGGCCCACCGCATCAAGAACGGCGGAACCCTCGAAGAGGTGCCCGGCTCAAAGCTGCGCGTGGACGATCGCGTCAAAGTCGCCGCGGGCGAATTCATTCCTGGGGACGGCGAAGTCGTCGAAGGTGTCGCCTCGGTCGACGAGTCCGCCATCACCGGTGAATCCGCGCCCGTGATTCGCGAATCCGGCGGCGACCGCTCGGCCGTCACGGGCGGCACGCGCGTCCTCTCCGACGAGATCATCGTGCGAATTACGTCCAATCCAGGTGAGACCTTTCTCGACCGCATGATCAAGTTAGTCGAGGGCGCCGAGCGCCAGAAGACTCCGAACGAGATCGCGCTCAACATCCTGCTCGCCGGCCTGACGATCATCTTTCTGCTTGCCGTCGTCACTCTCCAGCCTATGGCGATTTATTCCGGCTCGCCGCAATCTGTTTTCGTGCTGATCTCGCTGCTCGTCTGCCTGATTCCCACGACCATCGGCGGCCTGCTCTCGGCCATCGGTATTGCTGGAATGGACCGCGTGGTTCAGCGCAACGTCCTCGCAATGTCCGGCCGGGCCGTCGAAGCGGCAGGCGACGTAGATACGCTGCTGCTCGATAAGACCGGTACGATCACTCTCGGCAATCGACGCGCTACCGAATTCATCCCCGCGCCCAACATCACCGAAGCGGAACTCGCCGACGCGGCGCAACTCGCCTCTCTCTCGGACGAGACTCCGGAAGGCCGCTCGATCGTGGTGCTCGCTAAGGAGAAATATGGTTTGCGCGGCCGGGAGCTTTCCGCCTACGCCGCGACCTTCATTCCCTTCACCGCCGTAACGCGGATGTCCGGTGTGGACCTCGACGGCCGCCAGATCCGCAAGGGCGCGTTCGACGCCATCGTTCAGCACTGCGCGCAAAAGGGCAATACGGTCCCACCGGAGGTCGAGGAGTCCGTGAAGAGGATCTCGAATGCCGGCGGGACGCCTTTGCTCGTCGCCGAAGACTGCAAGGTGCTCGGCACGATTCATCTGAAGGACATCATCAAGGGCGGCATGCGCGAGCGCTTTGACCAGTTGCGCGCCATGGGAATCCGCACGGTGATGATCACCGGCGACAATCCCCTCACGGCAGCCGCCATCGCCCGCGAAGCGGGCTTGGACGATTTCCTCGCCCAGGCAAAGCCCGAGGACAAGCTGGCGCTGATCCGCGCCGAACAGGCCAAGGGCAAGCTCGTCGCCATGACCGGCGACGGGACGAACGACGCTCCCGCGCTGGCTCAGGCCGACGTGGGTCTCGCCATGAACGCCGGTACCCAGGCGGCTAAGGAAGCAGGCAACATGGTGGACCTCGATTCGAATCCGACGAAGCTGATCGAGGTCGTCGAAATCGGCAAGCAGTTGCTGATCACGCGCGGCGCGCTCACCACGTTCTCGGTTGCCAACGACGTCGCGAAATATTTTGCGATCATTCCGGCGATGTTTGCCGGCGCTTTTCCGGTGCTGAACGTGCTCAACGTCATGGCCCTGAAGACGCCGCAGTCGGCCATCCTGTCGGCCGTGATCTTCAACGCGCTGATCATCATCGCGCTCGTGCCACTCGCGCTGCGCGGCGTGCGCTACCGCCCGCTCGGCGCCTCGGCGCTTCTGCGCTGGAACCTATTGGTCTACGGCGTGGGTGGGATCATCGCGCCTTTCATAGGAATCAAGGCGATCGATTTGATCATTACCCACATCGGGTGGGCGTGAGGCTGAAATGAAAAAGAATCTTCTGATCTCGATCTTGTACACGCTGGCGACGACCGTGCTGCTCGGAATTCTCTACCCGCTCGCGGTCACGGGGCTGGCGCAAGTTTTCTTCCACCGGCAGGCGAACGGGGACTTAATCACGGCGGGAGATAAAGTCGTCGGCTCGCATCTGCTCGGCCAGCCGTTCACGGCGGCGGGATACTTCTATTCGCGGCCTTCCGCGGCCGGCGCGGCTGGTTACGATCCCACGGCATCGGGCGGATCGAATTTTGGACCGACGAACAAGATGCTGATCGATCGCGTGAACGCCAGCGTCCAGCAGTTGCAGCCGACAAATCCAAACACGCCGATTCCTGCGGACCTTGTCACCACGTCGGGCTCGGGCCTCGATCCCGACATTTCTCCGGCATCCGCCGACTTCCAGGTTCCGCGCGTTGCAAAGGAGCGCGGCATGAGCGAGCAGGACGTGCGCGCCCTTGTGTCCAAGCATACCAAGGGCCGCCAGTGGGGTTTCTTGGGCGAACCGCGCGTAAACGTCCTCGATCTCAACCTCGATCTCGACGCCGCGCACCCGATGCACTAAAGTTCCGGTGTGAGCATTCGCAATCTTTGTGTGCCAGGGTTTCAGCCCGGACAGAAGGCAAAGCCGAGCGAAGCCTGTGCCGCTAGTCTTCGGAACGCCCGGCGCGGCTTCTCTCCGCGGGACGCTCGAAACGATAGCCGACCCACGGCTCGGTGTGAATGTAGCGCGGGTTATGTGGGTCGGGCTCGATCTTCTTCCGCAACTGGTTGATGAACACCCGCAGATACTCCGTCTCCTCGCCGTAGTCCGGCCCCCAGACCGCCTGCAGCAGCCGCCAGTGAGCCAGCGCTTTCCCTTGATTCGCCACCAAGTGGCGCAGCAGCTCGAATTCCTTGGGCGTGAGCCGGACCTGTTTTCCCGTCACCAGCACCGAGCGCTTCTCGAAGTCGATCTTCAGGTCGCTCGAAAGAAATGCCGGCAGAGACTCCGCGGGCGCCGCGCGCCGCAGCGCCGCCCGGATGCGCGCCATCAGCTCTTCGGCGCCAAACGGCTTCACGACGTAGTCATCGGCGCCGGCGTCGAGCGCCTGCACCTTGTCGTGCTCCGTGTTGCGCACGGTCAACATGATGATGGGCATGTCGCTCGAGGCGCGGATTTCGCGGCAGGTTTCGAGCCCCGACCGCCCCGGCATATTCACGTCGAGGAGAATCAAGTCGGGACGCTCGTCGCGGATCAGCTCCAGCGCCTCATCGCCGCTGCGTGCTTCCGCCACGGTGTAGTTCTGCGAAATCAGCGTGGTGCGCAGCACGCGCCGGATCTGAGGCTCGTCGTCCACGATCAGAATTTTCGCGGAGGTCATGGATTCACCGAGGCAACCGCCGTGGGCGCCGTGGGCCGGCTTCGCTCGGCGGGCAACGTAAACGAAAAGACCGAACCGTGTTCGAGCTGGCTCATCACGCTGATCGTGCCGCCGTGCGCTTCCACGATTGCTTTCGCGATGGGCAATCCCATTCCCGTCCCTTCCACGCTGTATCGTTGATCCTTGCCTCGATAAAACTTCTCGAAGATCAGCGCCTGCTCGGGCGCGTCGATGCCGTTGCCCCGGTCGGCCACGCTGGTGACCACGTAATTTCCGCTCGCCTCGGCCGTAATCGTAATCGGCTCATTCGGCGGTGAATATTGATTGGCATTCTCGATCAAATGGACCAGCACTTCCCTGGCCCGCTCGACATCCACGCGCACCCGCGGCAGCCCTTCCGCGATCTGCACGCGAACAGGCCGGCCGTCGAGCGAGCCCCGGAGATGTTCGAGCGCGGCCGTGATGACGTGGTCGATCGGATGCGGCTCCGCTCTCAGCACCACTTCGCCCGCGTCGAGCCTCGCCATTTCTCCTGCCTCTCCGACCAGGCGGTTCAGACGGTCGGCTTCCTCATCGATGATGGTCAGAAGCTCGTGTTTCTGGTTGTCCGCCAAATTTGGATTCGAAAGCAGGTTCGTCACCGAGGCTTTGATGGACGTCAATGGCGTCCGCAGCGCGTGCGTCACCGCATCCAGCAGGGCCGTGCGGAGCTGTTCTCCCTGCCGTTCCGCTTCCGTCTGACCCAGTTGCTCGACCGCGCGCGAGTGCTCCATCGCCACCGCTACGAGCGACCCGATGGCCTCAAGCGTGTTCCGCGATAGCACCGGCCCCGAGATTCCGAGGCTGCCGATCGGGCGGACGCCCAGCCGCACCGGAAGGAAGCACGTGCTGTTCGCGGCGTCGATGATCGGTTCCTCGCGCGCCAGGATCGCTTTCAGGCTCTCCGTATCGAGCTGCGGAATCACCGGCCCGGACCTGTAAACCTTTTCCTTCTCGGCCAAAAAGAGCGCCGCCGCGCCCACCTCGAATGAGTTCACGATCTGCGCCGGAATGCGGTTCAGCAGTTCCATCACGTTGCCCGCTTCGAGCAAACCCCGGCAGAATGTATACAGCTTGGCGATCTCGCGCTGGCGTGCCGACGCTTCCGCGGCTTCTTTCCGCGCACGCGTCGATAAGTGGCTGGCCAGCACCGCCACCACCAGGAACGCGATCAGCGCAACCCAGTTCTGGGGGTCGGCGACCGTGAACTTCCCCACCGGCGGCAAAAAGAAGTAGTTGAACGCCAGCATCGCCCCGACGGACATCGCCACCGAAACGGCCATGCCCCACACCGTCGAAACGGCTAAAATAGCTAGGATAAACGTCAGCGCCACCGTCGTCGGGTTGACGGGAAGCATCTTGCGGTAGAAAAACGTGATCGCGATTACAATGCAGAAGGCCCCGGCGAATTGCAGTATGCGGGTTAGGATGGGCGTGCGCATTGTGCCATTCTACGCCATGAGGGCGCAGCTTTCCGAGAGCACATAAAAGAGATCAACCCCATGCCCAAGACTCCCGAAGAGTGGCTGGCTTTATCCACGCCGCCCGAAAAAGCAAAAGGCGTGCTGAAGCTGTTTCTCGGCTACGCCCCCGGCGTCGGCAAGACCTACAGCATGTTGAGCGAAGCGATCCGCCGCCACAGCCGCGGCGAGGACATCGTCGTCGGCGTCGTCGAAACCCACGGACGCAAGGGCATAGCCGAACTCGTGCCGCAGCTCCCATCCGTGCCGCGCAAGAAGATGGAGTACAAGGGCACGATCTTCGAGGAAATGGACGTGGACGCCATCATCGCGCGCAAACCTCACGTCGTCCTCGTGGATGAGCTCGCCCACACGAACATCCCCGGCAGCAAGCACCGCAAGCGCTATGAAGACGTCCTCGACATCCTCGACGCCAAAATCGACGTCCTCTCCACCGTCAACATCCAGCACATCGAGAGTATCGCTCCCACCGTCAACGCCATTACCGGCATCGTCGTGCGCGAAACGGTTCCCGACTGGGTGCTGCAGCTCTCCGAAGAAACCGTGATGGTTGACCTCACGCCCGAAGCGCTTCACAACCGCATGCGCCGCGGCGACGTCTACGGCCAGGAAAAGGTCGAGCAGTCGCTCAAGAATTTCTTCCGCCGCGGCAATTTGATCGCCTTGCGCGAACTCGCCCTCCGCCAGGTCGCCGAGCAGGTGGACCGCAGCCTTTCCTCCTACATGGATGAAAAGGAAATTAAGGAGAACTGGGCGGTCCGCGAACGCATCGCCGTGTGCATCAGCTCGAATCCCCGGGCGCAGTATCTGCTCGCGCGCGCCGCGCGCATGGCCCGCCGCATGGACGCCGAACTGTACGCCCTCCACGTCGATATCGGCGAGAGCCCCAACGGCCGCGACGAGAAATCCCTCGAAGCCAACCTGCAATTCGCCGAAAGCCTTGGCGCCAAGGCCGTGCGCCTGAAGGGCAAAAACGTCCCCGACGCCGCCGCGCAATTCGTCCGCGAAAAGCACGTCACGCAGATGATCTTCGGCCGCTCCGCCACCGAGGGGCTCAACAAGCTCCTCTACATGAACGCGATCAGCCGCTTCCTCCGCGACGCCCCCGCCGTCGACGTCCACATCGTCACCCAGGAACCCGACTGACGCCTCGGCGCAAATCCTTGTGGTGAGCAATCCAGCGATCACGTGCATCGTGCCTTTTGACAGATGTCTCGCTACGTTTCATCCGCCGGCAGATCGAACCGCACGAGCCCGGCCTGAAATCCCCGGGTCTTCACCGCGCCCCGCCGGTGTCCAACGGAATCGTCGCAGGCTCGACGTTCCAACCGGAGACGCGCAGCTCCGTCTCGCCGCTCAGCGCATCGGGAGAGAGAAACTGCGCCGCGATTTCGCGCGATTCGCCAGGCATCAGCTCGATGTAGTCGTCTTCCCACAACACCGGCAGGATTTCCGCGTCCTCGTGTTTCGGCTGAATCCCGAGGTGAATCTGGAATGCGAGATGGCTGCTCGGATTTTGCAACTTCACGCGGACGACCGGGCCGTCCGTCCCTCGTTCGGTGCTCGCCGACGCGATCAGCTTGCCCGCGCTGGGCAGCGATTGCAGCGTTGTCAAGTCCTCGTACGACGAAACCGCCGTGTACGCGTCTGTATTCGCCCAGTCGTAGACATTCTTTTTGGCGGAGAGCCAGTAGAAATTTGTGTCAATCGTTTTGCCGAAAGCGTCTTCGAGCGTTAGCTTCACAAAATAGACTCGAGAGGCCGGCGCGAACGCTTCCGCCGGGAATGCGAGCACTCTGGCGACGCCGTCCGCCGCGACATCCGCGCGTCCGCGCCCCGAGAATCGTTCATGCAGATCGGCGTCGTAGAGTTTTGCGGTCACGGTCAGACTGCTGGCGTCTACATACGTGCTGTTCACGATCGCAACGCTGTGATCGTCGTAGGAATATTGCACGTGAAGCGGCTCGCAGGCCTTCTTCGCGCCGAAGTAGCCTCCCGCGGGCTGCAGATAGTAGTCGTAGAGATGCCAGATCAGCGACGGCCAGGCGTTGTTCAGCATCCACTGGATCACACCGGTCGAATGGTATTTGTTTCGCGAATAGGCCTCGAACATGGCGCGCTCGGCGTCGTAGGCCATCGCCTGCGATTTCACTTCGTAGTCGGCGAGTCCCGACGGGGGACCATAGACGGCACTCATCGCGTCGTGGAAGTTGTCGAGATTCGTGAACCGATCTCCGCCGGCGTGGTAGTTCCAGACGGGATCGTCCGGCTCGATATGATCCGGGGTCAGCATTTTGCGGAGGCTGCTTACCGGCGGAATCGCAGGCCCGGGAGAAGTTTCGGTAGCGAAACCAAACGCGCCGCCGAATCGTCTCGTGTCGGCAAGCCAATAGTCGGGCGGAACGTAATCGTATGGCCCGCTCATTTTCACGCCCGTGGGCCCCGTGATGGGCGTAGCCGTCGCGGACGCGGAGGAAAGGTACGGATTCGGCCAGTCGAGTTCCTTGAGAATCGCAATGTCCGCGCGCTCGACGCTGGCTGGCGGCGGCGCATCGCTGCCGTTGAGCCAGGCGAGCATGCTCGCATGGCTGCGCATTCGCAGAATCTGCGAGCGGAGCGAAGCCGTGGCGATCGCGAGATCGGCGGGCTTCCACTTCGACCATTCCATCCAGTAGTCGCAGCAGTTCCACCCGGCGAGGATCAGAACGCCCTGCTCGTCGGCGAGATCGTAGAATTCGTCCGACTCCATTTTTCCTTCGAGGCGGATCGCATTCAAATTCATGTCGCGGACGTAGCGAAATTCCGTTTCGAGGCGCGCGGACGATTCGCGAAGCAGCATGTCCGGGGCCCATCCACCGCCGCGGATCAAAATGCGTTTGCCGTTGACGCGAAAGACGCGATGGCCCTGCGCGTCGAGTTCGGAAGTGACCTCGCGAACGCCGTAGCGGATCGTCGCCGTGTCCGAAACCTCATCGCCGCGAGAAAATCGGAGGGAAAGCGTGTGCAGAACCGGCTCGCCCATTTGGCGAGGCCACCACAACAGCGGATTGCGGACGCGCAGCGCCGGAAAATCATCCGGGCCGAATCGCACGGCGCGGGTTTCGCCGGGCGCCAGCGAAATGTCTTGGCGAATGGCGCCGCCCTCGATCTCAGCTTCGAGCGTGCCCGTGACGCCGCTGCCACTGGCGTTGCGCAGCTCGGCGACGATCGTAAGTTCCGCTTCATCGAGCGAGCCGGCGGGGGAATGCGTCGTTACCGCCGGATAGCAAATCTCGACGGGGCCCGTGGCGCGCAGATACACATCGCGCCACAGGCCCATGTTTTTGTCCGGCGGCGCGGGATTCCAGTCGTTCCAATTGATGCCGAGATCGTTTCGCTTTTGCGCGATGGTTTCGACGGCGAGAACATTTGCCTGACCGGAAATCAGAAGCGGGCTGATGTCGAATTCGTACGTACGGTACGCCCCGGCCACTTCACGCGCGCCGGCGATCCTGTGGCCGTTCAGCCAGATATTGGCGCGGCTATTGATGCCGCCAAAATTCAGCCAGACGTGGCGGCCCGAAAAATCCTCCGGTACGCGGAACTCCGTGCGATACCACCAGGAGCAGCGAAACGGGCTGTCCTTGGGCATTGGCAGTACGGCGAAGTTTGTCCCGATCGGGTAAGTCGTCCCCGGGATCGAGCGGAGGTTTTCGCCGAAGTAGGGATCGGGATACGTTTCGTCCGCGACGAGCGCCGCCAACACGGTGGACGGCACGGTCGTCGCATGCCAGCCGTCCGTGCGAAATCCCGCGACGGAAATCTGCGCGCCGGTGCCGGCAATCTTGCAGGAGGACTGGAGCATCCAGCCGTCGCGGAGGAAAAGTTTCTCGTTCTGCGGGTCGTGCGAATCCGCGAACGTGAGTTGGGCAAGGGCGCCAAACGCGAGGGCGAGCGTCAGCGCGGCGAAAAGGCAGGCGGAGGATTTCGGCGGAGCTGTCATCGCGCGCCGAGGGAAATTCGGCACGCCAGCATCCTACATCGAAGGGCGCATCGTGGGAATCTGAGAGACGTTCCAGCCGCCGCCGAGCGCTTTGACCAACAGAACGCTGGCAGCCATGCGTCGCGTGAGGACGTCCACGGCGGCGCGCTCGTCGCCGAGCGCAGCGCTTTGCGCCGTGGTCACCTCGAGATAGCTCGCCACCCCGCCTTTGTAGCGGGTATTGGAAAGGTCTAGCGAGTGCTCGGCGGCGGCGACAGCGGCGTCCTGCGTGACTGCTTCTGCTTGCAAAATTCTAAGAGCGGCGAGATTGTCATCGACTTCCTGAAACGCGGTCAACGTCGTTTGCCGGTAATTGTCCACGGACAGTTGGTAGGCCGCGCGCGCCTGATCGGAAATGCCGCGGCGGGCACCTCCGTCGAAGATCAACTCGGCAGCCGATCCGGCGAGCGACCAGAATCCGCTCGAACCCTGAAGCAGCGTGCCGATCTTGGCGCTGTCGAATCCTCCGCCGGCCGTGAGAGCGATCAGAGGAAAATACGCGGCCTTGGCGACGCCGATCTGTGCGTTGGCCTCCTGCACGCGTCGCTCGGCGGCGGCGATGTCCGGCCGACGCTCGAGCAAATCGGACGGCAGGCCCGGCGGAATCGACGGCGGCGGATTCGTAAGCGGCGAGAGCGGCTGGCCGAAATCGGATGGCGGTTTTCCGATCAGCACCGCGATGGCGTGTTCGAATGCGGCGCGCTGCACCTCGACGTCCACGGCTTCCGCGCGCGTGGTTTCGAGCTGCGTCTGAGCCTGGGCCACGTCCACGGCGGACGCGATGCCGCCGTGATAGCGGCTCTGCGTCAATTCGAGCGCTTTTTCGTACGAGACCACGGTCGAATCGAGAAGCTGCTTTTGCGAATCGAGCCCGCGCAACTGGAAATAATCGAGCGCAAGCTCGGCGTGAAGGCTCAGGTCCGTGCTGGCCAGGTCGGCTGCGCTCGCTTGCGCTTCCGACCTCGCGGCTTCCACGGTGCGGCGCACGCGGCCCCAGACGTCCGGCTCATAGGCGACGTCGACGGGCGGCAACTCAAAATCGTTGTAGTTGACCTGGGAACCTGTTCCGAAGAGCGCTTTATTCTGCGACTGCCGGTTAGCGGAAACGGAGGCGCCAGCGGTCACGTCGGGAAAATATCCCGCGCGCGCGGTGCGAACCGCGGCGCGAGCTTCGAGAAATTGTGCCTGTGCCGCTTTCAACGTTTGGTTCGAGACGCTGACCTGTTCTTCGAGCGAATTGAGCTGCGGATCGCCGTAGACTTCCCACCATTTGCCTTTGGCGCTCGCGTCATTCGGTTGCGCGGTCTTGAAATTCGCGGCTTCCTTGTAATCGGAGGGGACTTCCGCAGTGGGCCGCACATACTTTGGTCCCACGGTACAGCCGCCGAGCAGAAGCGCAGTGATGCCAAACGCTCCCACCCGGCGGGCGCACCGGTGCTTTGCAGTTCGTCGAACCGTACGAGTCACTGCCTTACTATTTCTTTGCGTAGCTGACTCGCCAGATCGAGTTCGAGCCATCATCCGTCACCATCAGTGAACCATCCTGCGCCACGGCCACTCCCACCGGGCGGCCCCACACGCTGCCGTCGGGCAGTACAAAGCCGGTGAGGAAATCCTGATACTCGCCGGTGGCGTGGCCATTTTTGATCGGAGCCATGATCACTTCGTAGCCCGTGCGGACCGAGCGGTTCCACGACCCGTGCTCGGCGGCGAAAAGCTGGCCCTTGTACTGTTTGGGGAACTGTTTCCCCTCGTAGAAGGTGATGTTTAGAGACGCGTTGTGCGGTTCCAGAAGAATATCGGGAACGATCGCCTTAGCCTGTAGTTCGGGATGCTTTCCCGGGAAGCGCGGATCGGGATGGCCGCCGGTGTAATACCACGGCCAACCGTAGAAGCCGCCTTCCTGGACGTGTGTGATGTAATCGGGCGGAAGGTTATCGCCGAGTTCGTCGCGCTCGTTCACGGACGTCCAAAGCTCGCCCGTTTGGGGATTGACGGTAATTCCGGAGCCATTGCGGATTCCCGAGGCGTACACGGTCAGGTTCGAGCCATCCGGGTCCGCGACGAGAATGTCGGCGCGGTGGAATTCGCTCGTGTCGGTGTCGATGTCAGTGACGTTCGTGTGCGAGCCGACGGAAATGAACATCCGCTTGCCGTCCAGCGAGAATGCTACGCCGCGCGCGAAATGGTTCGGCCCCTTCGGGAGGTTGGGGACGATCACTTCCGAAGGCCCGGTCGCTTTCAAGTCGCCGTTTTGATACGGAAAGCGCAGGACCGCGTCGGTGTCGCCGACGTACAGATACTTAGGATTGGGTCCGAGAGGATAGAACGCGATGCCGAAGGGCAGATTGAGCCCGGTCGCGAACGTTTCCATTTCCTGGTATTTCCCATCGCTGGTCATCCCACGGAACACGACGACGCTGCCGTTATTCGTCGCCGCGACGAAGAGGTCGCCATTCGGCGCTTTGATGATGGTCCTCGGAGCGATTGGCTTGCCGTCAGCACCCTGAAGATTCAGGGCGTAGGCCTCTACCTTGAAACCGGCGGGCGCCTGGGGCCACACGTCGGCCGGCTTTGGCACGGGGCGGCCAAACAGCGCCGAGGACTTCGTGGCGTAGGGGTCCGGCAGATCGTTCGCCGTAATGTGATGCACGTTGCCCGGCGCTTCGCCCTTGAAATCGGTAAACACGCCCGGAGTTCCGGGTTTGGCGTTCGGGTCCACGGGATGGCCCTGTGGCGGGGCGAATTGCGCGCGGGCGGCCTGCTCGCTGCGCGCGACCACGAAGAGAAGGAGTACAAGGCCCAAAACGATCGCCAGTGCTTGATACAAACGCTTCATTTTTGATTCCCCCTTTTTAGAACGGCCTATTTCAAGATCTGATTCAGGAAGCCTAGCGTCGATCCAAGCTTCATTGCGAACCCACCGCTGGCTGGCTCCCCGGAGCATTTTCGCCCGCCGCGGCAAGTCGAACCGTTTCTCCGGAAACAAGAGAGTCCGGTGGATCCGAGATTACGAGATCATCGGCCGTGAGCCCGGAAACAACTTCGACCTCGTTGCCCAGATCGTGGCCGAGAACAATATTCTTGAGCGCGGCCCGATTGCCATTCTCAACCGTGCCGACTTGCAAACCATCGGAGCGGAAAATCAGCGCGCTGACGGGCAGGATCAGAGCGGGAGCGCCCGATGGAATCCTCAGATGAACCTCGGCGTAAGAGCCCGGCAGGAGTTCGCCCGTGCGGTTATCCACGTCCACTTCGACCAGGAGCGTGCGCGAAGCGACATCGATCGAATTCGCCGTGCGGACCAGAGTACCCTTGAAACGGCGCCCGGGAATTTCCTGCAACGTCAAGTCGGCCGTGAGGCCGGGTTTCGCCGAAGGCGAGTATTGCTGCGGGACGTTCACATAGACGCGCATCTCCTGGAGCGCAGCGATGTGAAACAGCTCGGTGGCGGGGGCGCCGGCACCGGAATTGATGAGGTGGCCGATGTCCGTACCGCGCGCGGTGATCACACCGTCGAACGGCGCGTAGATTTTCTCGAAGGACTGCAATTCCTCAAGGCGCTTCACGTTGGATTGGGCCGATGCCACCATAGCTTTCTTGGCCGCGAAGTCGCCCATGGCGTTATCCACATCCTGCTTGGACACCGAGTCCGAGCTCAACAATCCCTGATACCGCGTCGCGGTGATTTCCGAGAGGTTGTAATTCGCCTGCGCCGTATTCAAATCGGCGCGCGCCTGATCGAGTTGCTGATCCACTTCCGGGGTTTCGATGTCGGCAAGCAACTGACCGGCTTTCACCCGCGCTCCGATATCCACGTACCATTTCTTGAGGTAACCATTCGTGCGCGCGTAGATGGGAGAGTCATTGAAAGCCTGGACGTTTCCCGGGAGGACAATCTCGGTCTGGGGAGCGCCGAGTTTGGGATGAACGACGGAAACGGTGGGAATCGCCAAGTTTTTGGTTTCAGTGTCCAGAGCCTTCTTCGCTTTGACGCGCGGGAGAACGCCCGCGATGACGATGGCGGCGACGATCAACAACGCGATGAACAGAGGCAAAATGCCGTGCTTCGACCGCGTCTCGCCCGAGGCGGGCGGCGCTCCACTCTCGCTTGAAAGTCTCGCTTCCTGCCTATCTGCCATGGCCTTTTGTTTGCATCACTATATCAAGTGATAGACGACTTTCGGTTCGCAACCGTTTCATTCCGTGGCGGATGAACGCTCCTGATTCCACGAGTGGACGATGGTGAATACCACCGGGACGAAAAAGAGCGTTGCCACCGTAGCGAAGAGCAATCCGCCGATCACGGCGCGTCCGAGCGGCGCATTTTGTTCGCCGCCTTCCCCAAGCCCCAGCGACATCGGCAACATGCCGATGATCATGGCGAGGGCCGTCATTAGGACGGGCCGGAATCGCGTGAAGCCCGCTTCGAGGGCCGCTTCTGAGGGCGTCTTCCCGGCTTGGAGCTTTTCCTTCGAGAAGCTGACCACGAGAATGCTGTTCGCAGTGGCCACGCCGATGCACATGATCGAGCCCGTCAGAGCCGGCACGCTGATTGTGGTCCCGGTGACGAAGAGGAACCAGACGATTCCGGCGAGCGCCGCAGGCAGGGCCGTCAGGATGATAAAGGGGTCCAGCCAGGATTGGAAATTCACGACGATCAGCAAATAAACGAGAACGATCGAGAATCCGAGCCCGGCCAGCAGACCAATGAAAGATGAGTTCATCGTATCGATTTGGCCGCGGACGAGGATTTGCGACCCCGGGGGCAAGTCCTTCTTGCTCTGCTCGATGATGGGGTTCATGTCCCGTGCGACTCCGCCGAGATCGCGCCTGTCGACCGCGCCGAAGATGTCGATTGCCGACTGGATATCGTAGTGCGTCACCACGCCCATCTCGGCGCCCCGGTTGAAGGATGCGAGGTTTCCGAGAATTTGCGGCGTGGCGTTGCTGCCGCTGGCATTCGCGACCGGGATGTTCTTAAGATCCTCGAGTGAGCTTACGCGGTACTGGGGCGTTTGAGTGGTGATGGTGTAGCTCACGCCAGTTCGAGGATCGAGCCAGAATGCCGGAGCCGTCTGGAAACTGCCGCTAAGCGCGATCAGGAGGTTCTGCGCCACGTCGCGCTGCGTAAAGCCGACCACGTCCGCCTTCGTGCGGTCGACTTCCAAGTGCAGCTTGGGATAATTGAAGGGCTGCTGAATTCGCAAGTCCACCATGCCGGGAATGAACTTCAGGCGGTTCATCAGGTTTTCGGCGAAAAAGCGGTTTCCATCCAAGTTGCGGCCCACGATCTTGACGTCGATCGGCGCGGGGAGCCCGAAATTCAGGATTTGGGTCACGATGTCGGCCGGCAATTGGTAGAAGGTGATGCCCGCAAAATCGCGCCCCAAATTCTTCCGCAGGGCGCGGACGTACTGTTCCGTCGGGTGGTGGTCGCGGGTCAGCTCGACCTGAATATCGGCATCCCCCGGACCGATGGGAGCGGAAGTGCTGTAGGAAAGGTTCAGGTTGCTGTAGGGCAGCCCGATGTTGTCGAGAATCGTGCTGAGTTCGGTGGAAGGAATCTCCTTGCGAATCTCGGCTTCGACCTGGTCGCACAGCGCGGCCGTGTCCTCGATCCTGGTTCCGGTGGGAGCGCGAAGATGCAGGATGAATTCGCCGCTATCGACGCTGGGGAAAAAATCCTCTCCCACGAGCGGAATCAGCGCGAACGAGAGAACGCAGGCGGCAAGAAAGCAAACGACAAAAACTTTTCTGTGGTGGACTGCCGCTTCCAGCAAGCGGTGGTAACGATCCCGAAAACGCTCGAAGCCTTTCTCGAATTTTGCCTGCATGCGCACGAACGGATTTCGCGAACGCTCGGTTCGCTCGCGACGCTCCTCTTCGGTCTGCTCGATGAGCAGATACCGGGCCATGGTCGGGACGAGCGTGCGGGATAGCAGATAGGAAGCCAGCATGGCGAAGACGACGGCCTCGGCGAGAGGCACGAACAGATAGCGCGCCACGCCGGTGAGCAAGAACATCGGAACGAACACGATGCAAATCGCAAGCGTGGAAACAAGAGCGGGCACGGCGATCTGCGAAGCGCCGTCCAGAATCGCCTGGATGATTTCCTTTCCCTGGTCGAGGTTGCGGTTGATGTTCTCGACTTCCACGGTGGCGTCGTCCACCAGAATACCGACGGCGAGGGCCAGCCCGCCGAGCGTCATAATGTTGATCGTCTGGCCGAGAGCGCTTAGAACGGTCAGCGAAGTGAGCACCGAGAGCGGAATCGACACGGCGATGATCAGGGTACTGCGCCAGCTCCCCAGGAATACCAGAATCATCAGGCCGGTCAGGCAGGCCGCGATCGCTCCCTCGCGGACGACGCCACTGATGGATGCCTTCACGAAAATCGACTGGTCCGAGATGGCGTTAATGTTGACGTGCAAGGGCAGCGACGCCTCGACCGACGGCAGCATCTTTCGGACGCCATCGATGACATCGAGCGTGGAGGCGTCGCCCAGCTTGAGGATGGACATCAGGGCTGCGCGCGCACCGTTTACCCGGACGATGTTGGTCTGCGGCGTAAAGCCATCGCGGACAAATCCTACGTCGCGAACGTAGACCGTCGAGCCGTTCACGGTCTTGATCGGCAGATCGTTGAGTTCATCCACGGTCTGCGGGGAGCCATTCATGTCCACTTGATATTCATATGCCCCGATCTTGGCCGTGCCCGCCGGAAGAATGAGGTTCTGTGCATTGATCGTATTGACGATGTCGAGAGGAGAGAGTCCCTTGGCTTGAAGCGCAGCAGTGTTGAGGTCCACCATGACCGTGCGTTGCTTACCGCCGTACGGATACGGAACCGCAATGCCCGGTACCGTAATCAGCGACGTGCGGATGAAATTCTGACCCATGTCCGCAAGTTGCTGTTCGCTGAGGCTGGGGGCCGAGAGCCCCAACTGGAGGATCGGCACCGACGAGGCGTTGTATTCGATGATGAAGGGCGGCGTGATGCCGGGAGGCAGGTTTTTCACTGTGCTCTGGCTGATGGCCGTCACCTGCGCAGTGGCCGTGGCGAGATCGGTGTGCGGATGGAAGAAAACCTTGATGAGGCCGACACCATTTAAGGATTGCGATTCAATATGCTCGATATCGTTGACGGTCGTGGTTAGCGACCGCTCGAAATTGTAAACGATGCGGCCAGACATCTCCTCGGGCGAAAGTCCCGTGTACTGCCAAATGACGGTGATGACGGGAATATCGATGTTCGGAAAGATATCGACGGGCGTCCGAACGATCGAGATGACGCCGAGGATGAGGATCAGGATCGATGCGACGACGAAGGTGTAGGGGCGGCGTAGTGCGAGTCGAACGATCCACATCTGTCACAGCTCCTGAGATTTCTCGAGAAGACTCCAAAAGAGTCTTCGTCCTCGGGAATATCGTGAAATCCGCGCTGCAGCATTATCGCATGCGCGGCCTGCAATCATCGAGATTGCCCCACCACTCGCGCCAGCGGGTCCGCGCCGCGTCTGGCGTTGGGGTCAACTAGGGCAGGAAGCCAGACTCATCTTTGGGCCACCCAAATTAGACGGATTTGGCCGCGCGCCGGATGCATCGTTTTGCGGGGGCTTCCCACCGAGAATCGATAGAGTCCTTGCAGGAGTCTCTTTCATCCAACAAGCATGGGCGTGAAAAGCATATCGCCATGCCAAAGAGTTTTTGACCAACAGCACGCATGAAAGGGAATCATTATGGAATACGCACAGATCAGCGGAACGGAAATCAAAGCATCCCGAGTTGCGTTGGGTACATGGGCGATCGGGGGCTGGATGTGGGGCGGCAGCGATGAACGCGAATCCATTCGCACCATTCACGCCGCGATCGAGCCCGGCATCAACCTGATCGACACGGCGCCGGTGTATGGCTTCGGACGGTCCGAGGAAATTGTGGGGAAAGCGATTGCCGAGTACGGGCACCGCGACAAAGTCGTCATCGCGACGAAGGTGGGGCTTGAATGGCGAGACGGCCGCGTGTTTCGAAATTCGACGCGCGAAAGGATTCTTCAGGAGGTCGAGGACTCCTTGCGGCGCCTGGGCACAGCGTACATCGACATCTACCAAATTCACTGGCCCGATCCGCTGGCGCCAATCGAAGAAACCGCGGAGACGATGCTGGAACTCCACCGGCAAGGGAAAATTCGCGCGATCGGCGTGAGCAATTATTCGCCGCAGGAGATGGAGCGTTTCCGGCAGGTTGCGCCGCTGCATACCGATCAGCCGCCCTACAATCTTTTCGAGCGCGAGATCGACCGCGACGTGCTTCCTTATGTCTTGAAGAACAACGTCAGCACGCTCGTCTACGGATCGCTGTGCCGCGGACTTCTGAGCGGGAAGATGAAGATGGACACAGTATTTTCCGGAGACGATCTACGCAAGGTCGATCCGAAGTTCCGTCCACCGCGCTACTCGCAGTATTTGGAGGCGGTCGAGCGGCTCGACCGGTTTGCGGCGACAAATTATCGCAAGCACGTGATGGACCTTGCGGTGCGCTGGGCGCTCGACCAGCCGGGCGTGACTGTCGCCCTCTGGGGCGCGCGCCACCCTGAACAACTGTCCGCAGTTGCGAACCTCGATGGATGGACGCTGGACGCGGGCGCGAGGGCAGAGGTGTCCCAGATCGTGAGTGAGGCGGTGACGGATCCGGTGGGACCGGAATTCATGGCTCCGCCCGCGCGGCCTGCGGTTACGGCGGCATGAGATTTTCCACGGCACTTCACATTGGCGAGGCTGGCGACAACTCACAGCGGTTCTTGACGAATCCTTTCCCTGAGGCGAGAATGAAAATTCCCGCCGGGCTTTTTGTAGGAGGCTGCCGATGGCCAGCACGGCTACGAGCATTCTTCTGCTGGGTTTGCTGATTTTAGGAGCGGCGTTGTGCATCTTCGGGCCGCTCACCGCGTTGATTGTGATGTTTTTGCATTGGAACAGAGAATTGAAAGAGACGTCGCGATTGCGCCAAGCGAGATCGACACAAGTGCGGTAGCGTTCGTCCCCCAGCCCAAGGGCGCAGCCGGAATCAATCCGGATTTCAACAGCTGTGCGCAAGTGTGTGCAGCGAGTTGCGGAGATCGACGAAATGTAGCGCGCGGAGCACTGCGCGAGTGGAAGTCGATCGCCACATCTCAGAAAGAACCGTGCACAAATGGAGTACGCGGCGTCGGCTGTGCTCGCGATCGGACTCGCGAGCTTGCTTGCGGGCAATCGGTTGGTCAGAATCCGCGAGAAAAGAAAGGCCTGAAGGACGACCTGCGCGAGATCGTTGCTGCGGGATCTACTTCTGGGTCGAGAGGAGGCCCTCCTGCGCGGCCTCCATGATGCGAATCGTGGATTCCAGGTCGTTGCGCTCGAAGCACTGAGCGATGGCCTTCCCGATTTCGTCGAAGCGGCCCGTGGCAAGGGCGACCACGCTCGGTCCAGCACCGCTCAGCGCAACTCCCAACATGCCCGGCATGCGAGGCATAGCCAACACGTCCGCAAGCCCCGGAATGAGCACCTGGCGTGCTTTCTGATGCAGGCGGTCCTGCATGGCGTCCCAGAGGAGATCGTAGCGGCGATCCTCGAGCGCCGCCACGAAGAGAGCGGATCGCTGCAAATTGTGGACCGCGTCGGCTCGCGAGACCGTGGCCGGCAGGACGGCGCGCGATCTTTTCGTCTCGACCGTAATGTGCGGCGTGACGACGACCAAGCGAATCACCTTCGGCCAGTGTTTGCGGATGGCTATCACCGTGCCGTCGGCGCGGGTGACCGTCACCACCAACCCGCCCAGCAGCGCCGCACCGACGTTGTCCGGATGGCCTTCCATCTCGGTTGCGTAGCGCAACGCGGAATCTTTCGGAACTGGCCGGCCGGCGACGGCAAAGCCCAACGCGATTCCCGCTATAGTAGCCGCTGCGCTGCTGCCAAGCCCGCCCGCCACTGGAATTTCGTTCTGTACGGCCAGCCGCACACGCGGCAGATCGAAGCCTTCGCGCTCGGCCGTGTGGCGCATCGCGCGGAAGATGAGATTCTGGTCCGGTGAACTCGGAAGCTCGGAAGTGCCACGCACGCCACGGCTTCGAGCAACGGATCGGCCCTCGGGCTTGGAGAGCAGCGTGGCCCGCACGCTCAAATACATTTCGAGCGCAAGACCGAGGCAGTCGAAGCCCGCGCCCATATTCGCGGTGGACGCCGGGACGCGCACTTCAAATGAAACTTGGCGGGCTGTGGTCATGAGTTAAGCGGGCTCGCCAATGATTTTTGCAGGCACATGCGTGAGTCGCGCTCCAGTCGCCGGGGGCTCCTTATCTTCGTCGCTCGAGGCTCTCGATGATTGCGGCCTTTGTGGCCGCCACACGCTCCGGGGCGTTTCGGAACGCGCCCAAAATCGGCTGCGCGGCCGCGGAGCCGTCCTTTGCACCTGAGCCCACGGACAGCGTGCCGCGATGATAGTTGATCATGTAATCCGGATCCTTCAGCGCGTGGCCCGTGAGCACCGCGACCACGTCTTCATCGCGCCGGATGTGGCCGGCTGCCGTCAATTTCTTGATGCCGGCGACCGTGGTGGCCGAAGCAGGTTCGCAGCCGATGCTGTCCCGGCCGATCATGGCTTTTGCGTCTGCGATTTCCTGTTCGCTCACGCTGATGATCTTGCCGCCCGAGCGAAGGACGGCGCGCAGCGCCTTCTTCCACGAAACGGGCGCGCCGATCTTGATCGCCGTGGCCAGCGTTTGGGGGTTCTCGACGGTAGCCATTTTTTCCGGCAGGCTTTCGTCTCCCGAAATTTGTTTCGGACTCAGATTCGCGAAGAGGCGCGCGAGCGGCGCCGCTCCCTCCGCCTGAATCACGCTCAGTTTCGGCAATCGCTTGATCAGGCCCACCTCGAGCAATTCCTGAAAGCCCTTGCCGAGCGCCGTGCTGTTCCCCATGTTTCCGCCGGGAACCACGACGTGATCGGGCACCTGCCACAGGCACTGCTCCATCATTTCGAAAGCGACGGTCTTTTGCCCCTCGATGCGGAACGGATTGATCGAGTTCGCAACGTAGATCGCTGGATCGTCGCCGAGCTCCTGAACCAGTCGCATGCAGTCGTCGAAATTTCCGTCAATTTCGAGGACGAGCGCGCCGTAATCCAAACTCTGCGCGAGCTTCGCCGGAGAAACCTGTCCCCGGGGCAGCAGGATCGCGGACTGCAGCCCCGCGCGCGAGGCGTAGGCCGCGAGGCTCGCCGCCGTGTTCCCCGTGCTGGCGCAAACGGCGGTGCGCGCGCGGGAAATTACGGCCTGCGTCATCGCCGCAGCCATGCCCGTATCCTTAAATGAGCCCGTGGGATTGTAACCCTGATGCTTGAGGCGCAGGTCGCTCAAGCCGCTGTATTCGGCCGAACGCGGCGCGTGGAAGAGCGGTGTGTTGCCTTCGAAGAGCGTGACGAACGGCGCCGCTTCCTCGAACGGCAGCATGTCGTGATAGCGCCAGACGCCGCTGGCGTCGCGCGGAAGTTTCGAATACGCCTTGGCGGCCCAACTCTTGCGCAGCACCGCCGGGTCGCGCGGCTTCATCAGACGGCAGTCAATTTCGAGCGTTTCGCCGCACTTCGGGCAGACGTAGATTCGCTCGCGAAGGCCATAGGTAGCGCCGCAGGAAAAATTCATGCAGCGCTGCACGGCCTTTTCGGCTGCCTGCTCTGCCGCCTTGGCGGTGCGCTCCATTCAGGAAACCTTGACCGCCGGCTCTTGCACCACGCGCGCGCTCAGGCCGAACTCGCGGTGCGTGGCCTCGAGCGCCGCTTTCATGTCGTTCTCGGACACGACGAACGAGATGTTGCTTTCGGAGGAGCCCTGCGCGATCGCGATGATGTTTACGTTTTCTCGGCCGAGCACGCTGAATGTGCGTCCGGCAACGCCGGGCGTGCCGCGCATGTTTTCGCCGACCACGGCCACGATCGCGATGCCGGGATCGACCGTAATGTGCTCAACCTTTTCGTGCGCCACGTCTTGCGCGAATTCCTTGCGCAATGCCTCGACGGTGCGCTTCGCGTCGGAGCCGGCCACGATCAGACAGATGTCGTTTTGCGAGGACGACTGCGAAATCAGCAGGATGGTCGCGTGCACCTGCGCGGTGGTGGAGAAGGTGCGGCCGACGACGTCCGGCGCGCCGACGATTCCCGGTCCGCCAACGGTGATGAGCGCCACGTCGCGAATCGCGGTGAGCGCTTTCACCCCGCCGCCGTTGCTGCGCCCCTTCGGCGTGATCTTTGTGCCGGTTCGCTCCGGCGCGAAGCTGTTGCGAATCCAGACGGGAATGCCGGCCTGCGAAACCGCGCGCAGCGTTTTCGGATGGAGCACTTTCGCGCCAAAGTAGGCCAGCTCGGATGCTTCGCGGTAGGAGATTTCGGGAATCGTGCGCGCGTCCGGCACCAAGCGCGGGTCCGCGGTGAGCACGCCGTCCACGTCTGTCCAGATAATGACTTCATCCGCGTCGAGAGCGGCGCCGAGAATGGTTGCGGAATAGTCCGAGCCGCCGCGCCCGAGTGTCGTCAGAATGCCCTCCTCGGTCGCGCCGATAAATCCCGTGACGACCGGGATCACGCCCCGATCGAGCAGAGGCCGCAAGCGAGCTTGCGAGCGCTCGCGCGTCCGGTCCATGCGCGGATCGGCGCCGCCGTGGGAAGCGTCCGTCACGATCAGCTCGGTGGATTCGACAGCCTCGCTGCGCGCGCCAATCTCGGAAAGCGCACCCGCGACCATGGGCGCCGAAAGCCGTTCGCCGAGGCTCGAAACCGTATCGAGCGTGCGCGGGGTGAGCTCGCGGAGCAGCGCCGTCCCTTTGCAAAGCTCCTCGCCCTCGCGAAAAATGCTTTCGAGACGGGCGGCCAGCCGGCGACGATCTTCCTGGCTCGAAATCAGCGCCGCGATTGCCGTTTCATGCTGTCTGCGCAAGTCCGCAAAAATCGCATCGGCTTGCGCTTGCTCGCCCGCTTCCGAACGCGTGGCAGCCTCGATCAGCCGGTTCGTGACGCCGCTCATCGCCGAAACGACGGCCACAATCGGGCCTTCACGCGCCGCGTCCTTCACGATCTGCGCGACGCGCGCGATACACGCGGCATCGCCTACAGACGTGCCGCCGAATTTCATCACTCGTAAGTGCTTTTTCATCTTGATAGGAGGATCCGGCGCAAAGCGATTTGAAGTGGCCCGGAACGAAAAGCGACCCGGCGTCCAGGATGGCCGCGCCTCAAAAAACTATACACCATCGGGGGGAATCCGCGCGATGCCAGTTCCGCGCGGATGTTGCATGAGACGAAAGGGAAGCTGCTTAGCGCTGCGATTCGAGCGCCGCGATCACCGCCGGAGCCTGCGGCGTGCCAAGCCCGGTAACGTAGTCATACCCGGCCGAAGCGGTGCATAGCACGCCGCACGTGCCGTTCGTGCCCTGTGTCACAGCGTGAAAATCGGTGCTCGGGGCCGCTTTCGCGACGGTGTAAACCGGAGTATCCGTGCTCGTCAGGTTGGACTTGCGCGCCGCGGCCCGCATGGAGTTCGTGATCGCGACTAACGCGGCCCATTGCGGCGTACCCGCGCTCGTTCCGCCCACCTGGAACCAACCGGCGTAGCCGCTGATGCCAATCGAATCGTAGATCGCATATCCGGTGCCGGGATTCGCGTTGTAGGAAACGTCGGGGACGCCGCGGTAGCCGCGCGCATCGTCGGGGATCACGAACTGTGCCTGGAACGATGGCTCGCGTTCGTACTTGCTCAATCCGCCGCCGCTGCCGCTCCACGCCGTTTCGCTCGAATAGGTTCCGTTCGCAGTGAGGGCGAGCGTCGTGCCGCCGACTCCAATCACGTCCGGCGAAGCAGCCGGATAATTCACGCCGGTTCCGGCATCGCCGGAAGCAGCCAGGAAAGTGACGCCGCTCGACGCAAAGTGATTGTCGAGGCTCGTCTCGCCGGAAAACTCGCCGGTGGTCCAGCTCATCGACACGGCCGAAGCGCCGTTGCGCACCGCCACGTCCACGCCCGCCATCAGATCGCTCATGCTATTCGAGGGCGTCTCAACAAGCAAAATCGTGGCCTTCGGAGCGATGGCGTGCGCCCATTCGACGTCGAGCGCGATTTCCACGGCCCAGTTGGCATTCGCAGACGGCTTCTTTCCGTTCGAATAGACCTTGCGGAAGCAGCCGTTGCTGGTCGTGCAGGCCGGCAGGCCGAACTGCGCGTCAAAGACGCCGAGATCGGCTTCCGCGTTGGCGTCGTCGTAGGCGTCCACGATGCCGATGGTCTCTCCGGCACCCTGATTCGAAACTTGGTCGAAGCCGTACGCGTGGCGCACCTGGCTGGGGCCGAAAGCGGTCGACGGCGGACCGGCCTGGCTGCTGCCCGCTGCCATGTGGATCGAGTAGTGCGGGCGCAGGAAGCTGATGGGGTTGTCGTTCCCCTCAATGGGTTTCGGCAGCACTGTGATGAAGTGCTGCGCGCGAGCCGGCGCGGCGAGAATCAGCGCGGCGGCCAGAAGAGTGATCGTGCGTGCAGAATTGCGGAATCCCTCAGTTTGCATTTGAATGGTCCCCGTTGCGTGGGTCCGCTTTCAAAAGGCTGGGTGCAGACTCTTGCAACGGAAACAGCGTACCGTCCGGGTCGGGATCTGGCCTATGGGCCAGGATTCTCAATTGGCTGGTACCAAAGTTCAGTGCGGGACCTGTCCCGAGGGACAGGCGTCTGAAATAACCTCTTTATTTTAAGTAGCGTATGCGTGCGTGGATTCGATGAGAAACCGTAAAGCAGCTACCGCCTGTAAGGGCCGACTTTACCCAATGCGAGCTTTCCAGTGTAAATCGCCATCCCGACGGCCGCGTTCATTCCGGCCTTTTCGAGGGCGTTGACCTCGCGCATGGTGCGAATCCCGCCCGCCGCCGTGATGGGGAGCGGCGTGACGCGCCGCAACTGCCGGAACCACGCTAAATCGGTGCCCTTCATGGTTCCCTCGTTGTCGACGAACGTGGAGAGGAATTCGGAGCAATATGGCTCGAGTTCGGGAATCACGTCGGCGGGCCGAAGTTTCAGCCGCTCGCGCCAGCCGCGCACGACGATGCGTCCGCCTTCCGTATCGAGAGCCACGATCACGCGCTTGCGACCGGCGCTCGCCTTCAATCGCCCCAGAAAGTCTCGATTCACTTTGCCATCGAGAAAAGCGGCGCTGCCGATAATGATTTTCTCCGCGCCCCACGAGAGAATTCTCTCAGCGCGGGCCACCGTCCGTATGCCGCCGCCGACGCGAACGTTGACCTTCGCTTTGGCGCACAGCCGCTTGATCCAGCGCGCATTCGATCCCTTTCGCATCGCGGCGTCGAGGTCGATTACGTGCAGGATGGGATAGCCGCGGAACCGGTCGAGCAGGCCGAGAACGTCCTCCACGGCCAGCGCGCGGCGTCTGCCGCGGACGAGCTGCACGGCCTTGCCGTCCTGTAGATCAATGCAGGGAATGATCATCGCGTCATCGGCCCATTTATCGGCTCAGGCGGACCGGCACGCCGCGCTCGGCCAGGAATTTTTTCAGCGCGGCGATCGAGTGAGTCTCGGTGTGAAAGATGGACGCGGCGAGCCCGGCGTCCGCGTGCCCCTCGACGAACACCGCGCGAAAATCCTCGAACGTGCTCGCGCCGCCCGACGCAATTATGGGCACGGAGACGGTCGACGCAATTTTCGCGGTCAGCTCGCAATCGAATCCGCTGCACGTGCCGTCGCGGTCGATCGAGGTGAGCAGAATTTCTCCCGCTCCGCGCGAGACAGCCTCGGCCGCCCACTCGGCTGCATCGAGCCCCGTAGCACTGCGCCCTCCGCGCGTGTACGGCTCCCACGAATTCCCTTTTCGCTTCACGTCGATCGAAAGCACCACCGCTTGCGCGCCGAACTGCTGCGAGAGTTCAGAAAGCAATTCCGGGCGCTCCACCGCCGCGGTGTTCACTGTGACCTTGTCCGCACCAGCCAGCAAGACGGCGCGGCCCTCCTCCATTTTTCGAATTCCGCCGCCGGCCGTCAGGGGAATATTCAGCTGCTCCGCGACGCGCCGAATCGTTTCAAGGAATGTGGCGCGGCCCTCGACGGACGCGCTGATGTCGAGGACCACGAGTTCGTCGGCGCCTTCGCGGTTGTAGCGCGCCGCGAGTTCGGCCGGATCGCCCATGTCGCGCAGGCCCGCGAACTCGATGCCCTTGACGACGCGGCCGGCGTCCACGTCAAGGCACGGAATGATTCGACGCGCCAGGGTCATCGCAACGACTCCACGAAGTTGCGCAGCACCTGCGCGCCTGTCTCGCCGGATTTTTCCGGATGGAATTGCACCGCCCGCAAATTTCGCTGTTCGATCACGGCCGCAAACGACACGCCATGGTCGCACGCCGCGACGGTGGGAGCGGCCGAAGCCGGTGCGGCATAGGAATGCGCGAAATAAAAGTAAGCGTCCTCGGGAATTCCGCGAAGCAGCGCGCTTTCATGCATGAGCCGCACCTGATTCCAGCCGATATGCGGCGACTTCACGTTTGTCGGCAGGGCGCGCACTTCCTCGGGAAAAAAGCCGAGGCCCGCTTCTCCCGGAGCTTCTTCACTCGAAGCAAACATCGCTTGCAGCCCCAGGCAAATCCCGAGAATCGGCGTGCCGGATTCATACGCGGCGCGGAGCGAACCGGTGAGGTTGCGTTCGCGCAGGCCCGCCACGAAAGCCGCGAAGTGGCCGACGCCGGGCAGAACCACCGCTTCCGCCGAAGCCACTTGTCCCGGCTCGACGGCGCGCTCGGTCTCCGCGCCGAGCTTCCTGAGCGCACGCTCGACCGACGGCAGATTTCCGGCGCCGTAATCCACGATCGCGATTTTCATAGCAGTCCCTTTGTCGAAGGCAGCACGCGGCGCAGTTGCTTGTCGCGGGTCACCGCAAAGCGCAGCGCCTTCGCGAACGCCTTGAAAATCGACTCAACCTGATGGTGCGACGACCGGCCGTAAATCAGCCGGAGATGTACGTTGGCCGCGGCGGCGTGCGCGAATGCGCGGAAAAAATCCTCCATCAGCTCGGTCTGAAAATCGCCCACGCGTGCGGCCGAAATCTTGAAATTGCAGACGCAGTAGGCGCGGCCGGAAAAGTCGAGCGCTGCGGCCGCCAGGCAATCGTCCATCGGCATCAGAAAATATCCGGCGCGCAGGATGCCGCGCTTTGATCCGAGGGCCTTTTTCACGGCTTCGCCGAGCGCGATGCCCACGTCCTCAACGGTGTGGTGCTGGTCAACATCCAGATCGCCGCGCGCCGCAAGGTCGAGGTCGAGCCCGCCGTGCCGCGCGATCTGCTCGAGCATGTGGTCGAAGAAGCGAATGCCGGTGGCGATCTTCGATTTACCGCGCCCGTCGAGATTCAGCCGCAACTGGATGTCGGTTTCCTTGGTCGTTCTTCGCAAAGCAGCTTTTCTCATAGAAGTTTTTTCAATTCGCGCAACAGGCGCCGCGTCTGGTCGACGGTTCCCACCGTGATCCGAACGTAGCCGTCGCCGCCGAAGTCGCTCGAACGGTCGCGCACCAGAATTCCCTTCCGCTCCAGCGCCGCGACGATTTTCTTCGCGCGCGCGCCGAAATATACGAGCAGGAAGTTGCCTCCGCTCGGAAATGTTCGCACGCCGAGGCGCGCCAGGCCCCGTTCGAGCTCCTGCCGGGCGCGGCGAACTTCGCGCACCGTTCGCGCAATGAATCCGCGATCGCGCATGGCCGCTTCGGCGGCCGCGAGAGCGGCGGCGTTCACCGGATAGGGCGATTGCGCCTTACGCATGGTCTCGGCCAACTCCTGATGGACGAAAATGCAACCGAGGCGCAGCCCAGCGAGGCCAGCCGTCTTCGAGAACGTTCGCGTAACGATCAGATTCTTGTGCCGACGAGTCCAGGGAATCACGGTGACGCCCGAAAACTCGAAGTAAGCCTCGTCGATCACCACCATCGTCCGCGGAGCCGCTTTCAGGATGCGCCGTATGTCATGAAGGGAAAGCAGGTTGCCGGTCGGGCTGTTCGGATTCGGGAGGAAAAAGACACGCGGCCCCGCGCGCAGCGCCGCGAGCACATTGTTCCACGGGAAACACATCGCGTCGTCGTAGCGCGGCGCGACGATCTGCGCACCCGCGAGTTCGGAGTAGAAGCGGTACATCGCGTACGTCGGCTCGACGAGCAGCACGCGATCGCCCGATTCGACGAACGTGTTCACGATCAGGCTCAGCGCCTCATCCGTTCCATTGGTCAGCAGAAGCTCGCCGGGCTGGACACCGAAATGCTTCGCCGCCTTGCGGCGGACGGTCTCCTGCTCGGGATATGCCGAAATCGTAGCGGCCGTCAGTTTCGCGAGCGCGCGGCGCACGGCGGGCGAGCAGCCGATCGGATTCTCGTTGAAATCCATGCGCAGCTTGTCCGTGCGCCCCTCGAGCGGCGGGTGATACGGGCGCATGCGCCCGACAGCGCGCCGGACCTGGATCGTTGCTTTCATTTTCGCACCTCGACCGAACGCGCGTGCGCCACGAGGCCTTCCGCTCGCGCGAATTCCTCGGCTACCGGCGCGAGACGCCGCACTCCGGCGCGCGACACTTCCTGCACGCTGATGCATTTCACGAAATCGGTGACGGAAAGGCCGCCGCGCGTCCGCGCCACTCCGCCCGTGGGCAGGACGTGGTTCGTGCCGCTCGCGTAGTCGCCGAAAGTCTGCGCGCTCCAATCGCCGAGGAAAATGCTTCCGGCGGAGTCGATCCGGCCGAGCAGGCCATTTGCGCCTGCTGGCAGCGTCAGATGTTCCGGCGCGAATCGGTTTACGAATCGCACGGCTGCCGCTAGATTTCGGGCAACCAGCACCGCGCCATTCTTTGCAAGCGAGCGCCGCGCGAGATTCGTCTTTGGAAGCTCATCCAACTGGTGCTCGATTTCGGCTGCCACAGTGCGGGCGAGCGGCGCAGAAGTGGTGACGAATATCGAAATCGCATCGGGATCGTGCTCGGCTTGCGCGATCAGGTCTGCGACGATGAATCGCGCGTTGCCGCGCGCGGCGAATACGACCGCTTCGGTCGGACCAGCGAGCATGTCGATCGCGCAATCGTTGCTGACGATTCGCTTCGCTGCGGTGACAAAACGGTTACCGGGGCCGAAGATTTTGTCCACACGCGGAATCGAACGCGTTCCGTAGGCGAGCGCAGCAATCGCCTGCGCGCCGCCCACGCGCGCGATGCGCCGCACGCCGAGTGTTTCAGCCGCGGCCAGTAGCGCCGGCCCCGGCTGCGGGCTTGCGACGACGATCTCGCGCACCCCGGCTTCTTTCGCGGGGATCACCGTCATGAGCAGAGTTGAAACAAGCGAAAATCGCCCTCCCGGCAGATAGCATCCGACCGAATCGATCGCACGCACGAGCTGCCCGGCGCGCACTCCCGGCTCGACTTCGATTGTCCACTCCTGCGGCTTCTGGCGGCGCGCCACGGCGCGAATATTGCGCGCGGCATGGGCGATCGCGGCGAGGAATTCCTTCGAGACCTGCTTGCGTGCGTCCACCATCTCTGCGCGCGAGACCCAGACCGTCTTTGAATCGAGCGCGACGCGATCGAAGCGCTTCGTCCATGCGAAGAGCGCCGCATCGCCACGCCGCCGCACGTCCGCGACGATGCGCGAGGCGATCCGCTGCGCGTCGCGGCTGCTATCGCGGCGCGAACCGAGCACCTTTCGCTCGACCGCATCTGTGAGGCGAAGCACGCGCATCAGTACACGACCTTGTTCAGGGGATATTCGACGATCCCCTCGGCCCGCGCCGCCTTCAGCTTGGGGATGATTTGCCGCACGGTTTTCTCTTCGATGATCGTGTTGATCGCCACCCAGCCCGGGTCACTCAGTTGCCCGATGGTGGGATTCCGCAGCGCCGGCAACGCGGCGAGCACTTTCTCGAGATCTTCGCGGCGCACGTTCATCATTAGCCCCACGCGCGTGTACGCCTTGATCGCGCCGTCGAGCAGCAGCACGATGTTCTCCATTTTTTCGCGCTTCCAAGTGTCTTTCCAGGCGTTGCGGTTGGCGATGAACCGCGTAGCGGATTCGAGCAGCGTATCGATCACGCGCAGGTGATTCGCACGCAGCGACGAGCCCGTCTCCGTTACTTCCACGATTGCGTCCGCAAGCTGCGGGACTTTCACTTCCGTCGCGCCCCACGAAAATTCCACTCGCGCCTTCACGCCGTGTTTCGCGAGATATTTTTCGGTCATCTTCACGGCTTCGGTGGCGATCACTTTACCTTCGAGGTCGCGCACCGTCTGAATGGTCGAATCCTCCGCCACGGCCAGCACCCAGCGCACGCGCCCGAGGCTCGTCTTCGAATAGACGAGCTCGGCGACTTCCTCCACATCCGCGCCGGTTTCGAGGATCCAGTCCTTGCCGGTCAGCCCGGCGTCGAGCGCGCCGTTTTCGACGTACCGCGCCATCTCCTGCGCGCGGACCATCATGCACTCGATTTCTGGATCGTCGATGCCGGGATAATAGCTGCGCGAATTGACGGAAATTCGCCAACCCGCTTTCGCGAAAAGCTCGACGGTCGAATCCTGAAGGCTCCCTTTTGGGATGCCGAGTTTCAAGCAGCTCATTGTTGTTTCCCCTTGTCCGCCCGCTCGCTGGCGGGTTTCCCGTACAATTCTTCGGGCGCGATCACGCGCTCTTCGACCACCTTCGCTTCACCATTCCGCGCAATCTGGCGGAAAAAGCAGCTCCGGTAGCCTTCGTGGCAGACGGCGCCGCCTTCAAGCTCCGCGCGCACGAGCAGCGCGTCGCGGTCGCAATCGACGCGCAATTCGCGCAGCAGAAGTTTCTGGCCGCTCGTCTCCCCCTTCATCCAGAGTTTCTTGCGCGAGCGGCTATAGAACGTCACAAACCCGGTCTCCTGCGTCTTCGCGAGCGATTCGCGGTTCATGAAGCCCAGCATCAGCACTTCGCCGTTCTTGGCGTCCTGCACGATCGCCGGAATCAGCCCGTTTTCCTTCTCGAAATCGAGTTCCATTTTGCCTCCAGAAAAACAAAAAGCCCGCCGGCGCTTGCCGCGCCAGCGGGCTGATGAGTGCAGCTATTGTCGTTCGAGCTAGCCACACCGCCGCGGGCACGGTTTCCCATGATGATGGACGTGGCCGTGATGCGCCCGCAGCAGTTTCATAACATCTTCGAAATTATGATACCCCGCCGCCTTTGTCAAGGGCGGAGTCCTGTGCGTTGATTCATCGATGGAGCAGCGCCATCAGCCCCAGGGCCAGCGGAATCAGCAGAATCAGCGCCATGATCACCCATGCCGAAGCATGGCCGAAATTCAGCGTGTAGCCAATTCCGAATCGCTTCTCGACGAATAACGCCGCGTCATCCCGGTTGTAGTAGAACATCCCGAGTTTCCAATATTGGCCCGGCGCGCCGTCGCCGAAGGACTTGCCAGTCGGTGCGGGCGTGCTGCTCGCGTATTGCGCGCGTCCTTTGGCGGGCCATGCAATGACCAAAATCAACGCCAGCAGCATCGCGACCGTTGCGATCAGCACCAGCGCTACGCCGGGACTGCCGGTAAGCGGGAGAAGTCCCACGCTTGAAAAAATGATTGCCAGAAAAAACTCAAGGATGAGGAGAAAGTTGCCCATGCGATGCGAGAAATCGTGCGCCACCGCACCGAACGCCGGAGCGCGGACCGAATGCGCCCCGTGGCGCACCGCGCACGAACTCGCCCAGATAAGGGCAAGTATGGCAGAGCCGAGCAGCAACGGCCCGTACACGCCCATCGGCGTGCGTACCGACCACCCATTCGGTTGCCCGTTGATTCCCCAGTGGGCTGGGAAACGCTCGGGTATTTCGTCCCAATGGAAATGAAGATTGGCGGCCGTGGCCAGCAAAATAGCAAAGGGGGCAAGCGGCAGAATCCATCCGCCGGGCAGCCGTGCCTCACGCGGCGCGAACCTTTGACCGCGATTCTCGGAACTCATACCACAATGTTAGGTCAGTTTGGGAACGACCATCCGCCAGCACCGTGCGTAAATATCCAAGGAGTTACGGACGCGCCTACCGCAGCAGGTCTTCGAGCTGCACCTTCGCGTCGGTCTTGGCGTCGCGGTATTTCACGATCACAGGCGTATAGAGCGAGAGATTCCAGTCTTTGCCTCGGCCGTGGGAGATGGCGCGCGAGCCGGCCACGACGACGGCACTCTCCGGAATTACCAGCGGCTCGTCATCAGTCGCGCTCAGGATTTTTCCCGTTACGACGTCATATACAGGCGTAGAGCGATTGAGAATCGTGCCAGTGCCGAGCACGGCGCGCCGCTTCACGACGGTGCCTTCGTACACGCCACAATTCCCGCCGACCAAAACCTCGTCTTCGATAATCACCGGCAGCGCGCCGACCGGCTCGAGCACGCCGCCGATCTGCGATCCCGCCGATATGTGGCATTTCTTGCCGATTTGCGCGCAGCTTCCGATCAACGCGTGTGAATCGATCATCGTTTCGTCGCCCACGTACGCGCCAACGTTGATGAACATCGGCGGCATGCACGTGACGCCCCTGCCGACGTAGCAGCCGTCTCGAATGCTCGATCCGCCCGGCACGATTCGCACGCCCGAATCCGCCGCAAATGTTCTCACCGGGTACGTGGACTTATCGAAGAACGGCTGGCGCTCCGAGTTGATGGACATATCGACGATCTTGCCCATGCGGAATCCCAGCAGGATGCCCTTCTTGACCCACGCGTTCGCACGCCAGCCGCTCGCGCGCGCCGGGTCGGGCTCGGCGGCGCGAATCTCGCCCGCGTTCAGCGCGTCCTTGAATTTCTGAAACAGCCGCGCATCTTGCTTGGTGTACCGCGCGGGATTCTGGTCGAACAGCCGCTCGATCTCGCGCTGAATCTCAGCGGGCAGCTCAGCGCGTGGCATAGGCCTGCTGGACCAGCCCGACGGCTTCGAGCGCGCTGCGGATTTTCGCCAGGTTTTCCGGCTTCGGCGGGACCATCGGCAGCCGGAAGACCGGCTCGAGCAGCCCCATCAGCGCCATGGCAGCCTTCACGGGACCGGGATTTGTCTCGATGAAGTTCGCGTCCATCAGCCGCGAATAGCGGCGATGAATTTCGCGCGCGGCGGCGAAATCGTTGGCGAGGGCCAGCTTCGTGATGCGCGTCATCTCCGCCGGGATTTCGTTCGACGAGACGGAAATCACTCCGCGCCCGCCGAGCGACATCAGCGGCAGCGTGATCGCGTCGTCGCCGGAGAGCACGATGAATCGCTCCGGCAGGAGATCGAGCACCGCCGCCATCTGCGAAATATTTCCAGACGCTTCCTTCACGCCGACGATGTTGTCGATTTCAGAAAGCCGTTTCACCGTGGCCGGCTCGATGTTCACGCCCGTGCGCCCAGGAATATTGTAGAGAATGATGGGCAGCGGCACCGCCGCGGCGAGCGCCTTGTAATGCTGGTACAGCCCTTCCTGCGTCGGCTTGTTGTAATAGGGGCTGACGGAAAGGATTCCGTCTGCGCCCAAGGCCTGGAATTCGCGCGCCATTTCGATCACGTGCGCGGTGTTATTTCCGCCGGCTCCGGCCACGACAGGCACTTTGCCGCGCCGCCCTTCCTCGATTGTGATTTCCACCACGCGCCGTTGTTCAGCATGGGTCAGAGTGGGGCTTTCGCCCGTCGTACCGCAGGGCACGAGAAAATCGATCCCCGCCTCGACCTGGCGCCGCGCCAGGCGGCGCACTGCCTCTTCGTCGAGCGACAAATCCTTGCGAAACGGAGTTACCAGAGCCGTGCCGCATCCCGTAAACATATCCCGCCTCCTCCGAACCACCTTACTCCAGCTCGTTTACAATCTCGCGAAAATCAAAAAACCCTTTCTTGCCGGCTATCCATCGCGCCGCGCGCAACGCACCGCGCGCGAAGCCTTCGCGGCTGCGCGCCGTGTGCCGGATCGTGATCGTATCGGCTGCGGAATCGAAGCCGATCTCGTGCGTTCCCGGATGGGCACCGGCCCGGCTCGCGCTCGCGTCGATCGGCTTTTCAAAGCCGCTGATCTTCATTCTTTCGACCAGCGCGAGCAGCGTTCCCGACGGCGCATCCTTCTTTGTCGCGTGATGGATTTCCCACGCCCACGCGCCATATTCAGGCTGGCGCGCGAAGAGGCGCGCCGCCTCCGCGACGATTTGCGAGAATATGCTCACGCCCACGGAAAAATTCGGGCTCCAGACGAGCCCCGTCCCGCCGCGCTCGACCGCCTTTCGCGCGCGTTCCATCTCACCGAACCACCCCGTCGTGCCGATCACCGCGTTAACGCCCAACTGCGAGAGGCGCTCGATATTTTCCGGCGCCGCCGACGGCGTGGAAAATTCCACCGCCGCATCGATGCCGCGAAAATTCTCTTTCGTCAGTCCCTCGAAGTTCGCGTTGTTGTCCACGTCGAGACGCAACTTCACCGCGCATCCGTATTCGGGCGCGAGTTGCTCGATCAGCCGCCCCATTTTCCCGTAGCCGACGATTGCGATGTTCATTCGACTCTTCTCAGGCTTTGGCCAACAGCCTCTTTACCACATCCGCGTACATTCCGGCGGCCTCCGCGAGCTCGCGTTTCGAGATTCGCTCGTCCGCCGTGTGCGCCACATGGATGCTCCCCGGCCCGAGCAACAGCGGCTCGCCCCAACTCTTGCCGAACACCGGCACGTCCGTCGCGAAGGATACGACTGTCGTCGGCACGCCATCCACGCTCAGGAACCGGACCGGCGGAATGCACAAGATTTCGTCCAATTGCGCGCGCGTCCCGACCGCGCGGGCGAACGCCTCGCGCACCGGCGCCGCATCGCCAACCAGCCGCACTAGGATTTCCGCTTTGGCCGCGTCCGGAATCACGTTGGGCGCGCGGCCGCCCGAAATCGTCCCGATGTTCATCGTGCACGGCCCAAGCTGCGCATCCCGCGGCAGCGGCACGCGGCGAATCGCATCCAGCGCATCGAGCAGCGCTTCGATCGCTGATTCGCCCAGCTCGGGATAGGCAGAATGCGCCATTTTCCCGCGCGCGGTGACTTCGAGACGCAACACGCCTTTCGACGCCAGCGCCAGCTTATTCCCGGTCGGCTCGCCGTTCACGAGATATTTCGAGCCGCGAGGCGCGCGCGCCGCCACTTCCGCTCCGGCGCTGTTGCGCTCCTCGCCCACCACGAACAGCAGCGCAAAATTCTTCACGCCCTCAGAGAGCAGGTTTTCCGCCGCCACCACCATCGCCGCGATAATCCCCTTCGCGTCGCACGCTCCGCGCCCCCAGATGAACTCGGCATCCTCGCGCGAGGCGAAAAACGGCGGCACGGTATCCATGTGCGTCGAGAGCGTGACCACCGGCTGGCCCCACGTCGCCAGCACGTTGAAGCGCCCCGGCTCGACGTCCATTTTCTCGACGCGCCCGCCCGAGCCCGCCGCAAGCTTCGCGAGATGGCCGTGCAAATAGGCTCCGACCGCGCCTTCGTTCTCCGTGATCGACTCGATGTCCACCAGCGCTCGAGTCAGCTCGTACACATTCATTGTTGGCTCTGCTTTGGGATGGAACGGAAAGAGAAGGGAAGGTTGCGGCTCGTGTCTTCACTCCTCGATAGCGCTCCACCCGCCTTGCGACGGATGACAGTGGACAAGCCTTTGAGCTTATCCCCCAATCGCTTCGACACAGCCATCGCAGCGATTTCGGCGGAGCGAACTCCCTGATAACCCCTTTCGCCAAGCCCTCCGAAGCTGCTCGGGACTTCCGGACCGGCTACTCATGGCCTCCGCGCCTCTACCAAGTACATTTCGAGTCTATCGGCGCCTCCAGCTCAAGTCAAGGAACCGGCGTCTGATGGACAGCGAATCAGCCGCGGCCCCAGAACGCCAGCGTCACGGCGGCGAACAAGCATACAAACGAGAGGGCGTAGTTCCACCGCACCGGCTCACCCAGATAGAAGTACGCGAAGACGACGAAGACTGTCAGCGTAACGGACTCCTGGATGACCTTCAGTTGGTATCCGGTGAAATGGCCGTAGCCAATGCGATTGGCGGGAACCTGAAAGCAATACTCGCCAAACGCGATCAGCCAGCTAACGACGATGGCTTCCACGATCGGCGCCGAGCGGTGCTTCAGGTGCCCGTACCAGGCGAACGTCATGAAAATATTTGAAATCAGCAGCAGCAATATAGTGAGCATTCGGAATGATAAATCGCGCCGTCGAAATCAGGCAATACGCGGCGTGGCCATCGACGCAGCCTGCCGGTCGTGGCTTTTCTCCGCGAACTTTGTATGATGGTGCGCCATGATTTTTCTCATTTATATACGCGAAAGCGTTCGCGGGCCACGATGACGCCCGCGCCGCACGCATCGCGAAAGCGCAAGATTCAGCGCGTCGTCGATCCGACGCTATACACGCCGGATTACTCCTACGGGCGCGCCGAAGGGCGAAAGCAGACGCTGTACTGCGAAGGCGTTGCGCTGGACCGCATTGCGGACGCCGTGGGCACGCCTGCGTACGTGTACAGCCGTGCCAGCATCGAAGCCGCCTACCGCCGGCTGGATCGCGCCTTCGGATCGCTTCCTCACACGCTGTGTTATGCGATGAAGGCGAATTCGAATCTCTCCGTGCTGCGCATCCTCGCGCGGCTCGGCAGCAGCTTTGACATCGTCTCCGGCGGAGAGCTCGACCGCCTGCGCCGCATCGGCGTCGCTGGCGGCCGCATCGTTTTCTCGGGCGTGGGGAAAACGCGCGACGAGATTCGCGCTGCGCTGCGCTATCCGGGCAAAAATTCCCGCCACGGCGGAATTCTGCTCTTCAATGTCGAATCGGGCGCGGAGTTGGAAGTTCTCTTGAGCGAGGCGGCGCGGCACGTTGCAGCGGGCGGCGCGCGGCCCTCCGCCGCGATTCGCGTGAATCCCGACGTGATGGCTGGCGGCCATCCGCACATCGCCACCGGCTCTCACCACCACAAATTCGGCGTGGATTGGCCCGAAGCGCGCAAGCTCTATCTCGCGCACAAGAATTCCCGCTGGCTCGCCTGGCGCGGAATCAGCGCGCACCTCGGATCTCAGATTTTCAGCATCAGTCCGTATCGCCGGGCACTCGCGCGGCTCGCATCGTGCGTGCGCGACCTCGCGCGAAGCGGAATTCGCCTCGACCACATCGATATCGGCGGAGGCCTCGGAATTCGCTACACCGACGAATCCGCGCTCGTTCCTGCGGCCTACGCCCGCGCTCTTGCCGAAATCGTCCGGCCGCTCGGCTGCCGATTGTTGATCGAGCCGGGGCGCACGCTCGTGGGCCCGGCTGGCGTGCTGCTCACGCGAGTTCTCTATCTGAAGGAAAATCGCGGAAAAACTTTCGTCGTAGTCGATGCGGCGATGAACGACTTGATCCGCCCGGTTCTTTACGGCGCCACGCACCCGATTACGCCTGCGGTTCGCGATGGGGCAAATGCCGCGAAGCAGGCGCGCGTCGACGTGGTCGGGCCCGTGTGCGAATCGGGAGACTTTCTCGCGCGCGATTGGCCGCTCGCGCCGGTCGAATCGGGCGATCTCCTCGTTGTCTGGACCGCTGGCGCCTACAGCTTCGCGCAATCCTCGAATTACAACGCGCGCCGCAGGCCTGCCGAAGTCCTCGTCGATGGCCGCCGCTTCCGCATCGCGCGCAAGCGCCAGACCTACGACGACCTCGTTCGCGGCGAGGTGTAGCGCCGATGATTCTGTTCCCCGCTTTCCTGAAGCTCGCCGGCCGGCGTTGCTTGGTCGTCGGGGCGGGTCCTGTGGCCGAGGAGAAAATCGCAAGCCTTTTGCAGGCTGAGGCAGACGTGCGCGTCGTCGCGCCGGACGCAACGCCTCGCGTTCGCGGCTGGGCGCGCGCGCGGAAAGTCCACTGGGATGCGCGCAAATTCCGCCCCTCCGATTTCAAGGGTGTTTTTCTCGTGGTCGCTGCGACGCCTTCGCCGACATTGCACGCGGAGATCTACAAGCAGGCCCGGCGCCGCGCGGTTTTGTGCAACGTGGTCGATGATCCCGAGCGCTGCGACTTCTATTACGGTTCGGTGGTGCGGCGCGGTTCGCTGCAAATCGCGATTTCAACCGGTGGCCATAGTCCGGCGCTCGCGCAGCGGCTGCGAAAACAGATCGCGCGCGAGTTTGGCGCGGAATACGAAGAGTGGCTCGAAGAACTCGGCGCGGCTCGCGAGCGGCTCTTCGCGAAAAAGATCGCGCCGGAGCGGCGAAAAGCGCTGCTGCACCGCTTGGCGAGCGAAATTTCGTTCGAGGAATTTCTGCGGCGCAGGAAACGCAAGCGAAATTCACGCGAGGGAATGTGAAAATTTGATGAACGTCGCGCGCGGAAGGTGAAATAAATCAAGCAGATGGCGCGAATTCGGAAGACGAATCGTTTCAATCGATAAATCGACGAAAGCGCGCGGAGAATCGTCTGGTAGAGTGCCTGCATTCGCCGATGCGGCCGGGTCGCGGCATTCCCCCCACCCAAACCTTCCGAGGCCCGGCCGCTCGCCGACTACCCCAAAAGTAAATCAACCAGCAGTTCCCCGCCGTTTCTTTTCGAGCAGTTCCACGCCGCGTTGCGCAGCCTCGTTCAGTAGAAAACCCATCTTCGGATGCGCCGGCTCGAAATCGGCTTCGAATCCCTGCTCCCGCAATTCCTGCGAAGTGATCGGGCCGATCGAACCGATGACAATTCGCGCGAAGCCGCGGCGGACTTCCTTCTCCAGATTCATTTCTTCCGCGATTCGCAGCAGGTGAACGATCTGTATGGACGTGGTGAACAGCGCCAGATCGACTTCTCCGCGCGCGATTGCCTGCACGGCGTCGCGCAGCGGTCCGGTGTCCTCGGGCAACGCCCACTGATAGACGGGCACGCGGGTTACGATGGCGCCGCGCTCTGCAAGCCCTGCGAGAAGCTCGGGATTCGACGCGCCGTACTCCTGCACCGCAACGCGCCTACCCTTGAGCGCGAGCGTGTCCGCCTTTTCGTCGAGTGAGCGCAGCAGATCGCGCCAGGTATTCGGCTCCGGTGCCGCGAGCGTGACCGGCACGCCCAATTCCTTGAGCGCGGCCACTGGCTTCGGTCCGCGCGCCACCACCGCGATTCGCCGCAGCGCCGCCGCAAACTCTTCGAGCGGATACACGGTCTCCACGACCCGCGCCAGCGCGCGTGTTCCCACGCCGGTCAAGAATATGACCATGTCGAAGCCATTCGCCGCGAGCGTCTGTGCAAACGCGAGAGCTTCTTTATTGGATTCGAGGGGAACTTCGCGCATTGACGGCGCCACGATCGCGCGCCCGCCGTAATTCTCGATGAGCTTCGCCATTTCCGCCGCGCGCCGGCTTTCGAGCGACAGTACTCGCAGTCCCGCCAGCCCGCCCGACTTGGTTCGCTCTTCCACGCTCGCACTAATGCCGGAAATGGCGCACGCCGGTGAACACCATCGCCATGCCAAGTTTGTTGGCCGCGGCAATCACGTCTTGATCGTGGACCGAGCCGCCCGGCTGGATCACGGCTGTGGCGCCGGCCTTACCCGCCTCTTCGACCCCGTCGGGAAACGGAAAGAACGCATCGGATGCGACCACGCTGCCCGCGAGAGAAAGCTTCGCCGTCGCGGCTTTAATCACTGCGATCTTCACCGAATCGACGCGGCTCATCTGTCCCGCCCCCACCCCCACGGCCTGCCCCTCGCGCGCGAAAAGAATCGCGTTTGATTTCACGTGCTTCGCCACCTTCCAGCCAAAAAGCAGCGCGCGTCGCTCGGCGTCGGTGGGCGCGCGTTGCGTTACCACCTTGAGGTCCGCTTCCGCGAGTTCGTGCCGGTCCGCTTCCTGCACGAGCACGCCACCCGAGATGCGCTTGAGCTCCAATTCGACGGGCGCGGCCTCGCGCGGCATTTCGAGCAGCCGCAGATTTTTCTTCGACGCAAATTTTTCGAGCGCAGCCGGCTCGTATCCCGGCGCCGCGATGCATTCGACGAACAGCTTCGCCACTTCCTCCGCCGTCGCCGCGTCAATCGCGCGGTTGAACGCCAGCACGCCGCCGTACGCCGAAACCGGATCGCATTCGAGCGCCTTCACGTACGCCTCGCGCAGCGACTCTTGCTCGGCCGCGCCGCAGGGATTGTTGTGCTTGATGATCGCGACCGCCGCGCGCCCGAATTCCGAGACCAGCGCCCACGCCGCGTCGAGGTCCACCAGGTTGTTGTATGAAAGCTCCTTGCCTTGAAGCTGCTTCGCGCCTGCAAGCCCGGCCGGCGGTCGCCCCGCGGGAACGTACAGCGCCGCAGCCTGGTGCGGATTCTCTCCGTAGCGCATCGGCTGGCTGCGTTCGAGTGCAATGTGAATTCGCTCCGGCAATTTTTCGAGCGGGCCGATCGAAACGCTGCCGTTCGCTGCGAGACGCTCCAGCTCCGTCGCGATTTCGCCGTCGTACCGTGCGGTCCGCGCGTAGGCCTTGCGCGCGAGTGCGAGCCGGGTCGAAAGACTCAGTTCGCGCTTCTCGCGCAGCTCCGCGGCGACGGCGGCGTAGTCTCCCGGATCGGTCACTACTCCCACGCTCTGGAAATTTTTGGCAGCCGAGCGGATCATCGCCGGCCCGCCGATATCGATATTCTCGATCAGTTCTTCCGGCGTAACGCCCGGTTTTGCAGCCGTCGCCGAAAAAGGATAGAGATTCACGACCACGAGGTCGATCGGCACAATCCCATGCTCCGCGGTCTGTTTCCGATCTTCCGCCTTGCCGCGCTGAAACAAAATCCCGCCGTGCACTTTGGGGTGCAGTGTTTTCACGCGTCCGCCGAGCATTTCAGGCCAGCCGGTCAGCTCCGCCACGTCGCGCACGGGGATTCCAGCGTCGCGCAGGAGCTTCGCCGTGCCACCCGTCGAGACAATCTCGATCCCAAGCGGCGCAAGCGCGCGCGCGAATTCCACGACCCCGGTTTTGTCGTACACGCTGATCAGCGCCCGCTCGATCGCCACAGCCGCGCCTCCTTATGTAGGCTTGCACGAAATGAAAACAGCGAGTCAGTGTAAGCGTTTGCGGAAAATTACGGAAGAGGAGTCGTGCGCGGCAGACGGTGTGCGAAACGTCAGCTTGAAACGCGGGCCTTCAATTTCACGCGCCCGCCTTCCACGCTGACGCTGTATTCGACTTCGTGGCCGCCCTTATCCTGGAGGTCCTTCGTCTTCTGCTGGACGAACCGCTCGAAATCCTTGAGGCTCGGCGCTCCGGCTCGTTCGCCGGTTTTGGTGCGCGCTTCGATCAGCTTGCTGTAAAGCTCCTGCACTTTCTCGGTCTCGTGTGCTGGATCGGAGAAGGACAGCGCGAAGGAGTTTCCGCCCGCCCCGACCTCCCGGGCTCGAGCAGCCGCGTGCCTGCCGGCAGCCGCCGAAACCGTCGCCGGTTCGGGCCGGCTCGCCGCTTTGCGGGCGCGCTCCTCCTCGATCGCCTTTGCCGCCGCGCCGAAATGGCGCTGAGCTTCTCCCGTCTCCCTTTGCAGCAGCTTCTTCCGCCACATATCCTGATACTTGGCGTAGGTCTGGGTCAGGTTGTTCAGCCGGAAGCGCTGCGCGAAATTCAGCTCGCCCATTCGCTCGTTGCACTTGCGCACGAGGTTATCGGCGCGCCACTGCGTGTCCGAGGGCGGCCGCTTGCGTCCGCCGCCGAAGTACTGCTCGAACTCGATCTTCAGCGTGCGGATATCCCGCTCGATTTGATTCAGATCTTCGTCGATTGTGGTTGCCATGGCGCCTTTGTTCCAGCGTACGGGTGGTGGCCGGTTGCGTCAATCGGGGCGTGCGCGGGCTTGTCGGAAAGGGAAAGCCCGGAGGTTGCGCCCTTTTATCGCCGCGTGGTCAAATAGGCGGCCGATGCCGATGAGCGCCCAGACTCCCGCGAAAACACTCAAAAAAAGCGAGATGACCGCCCGCCTGCGCGAACTTCCCTCGGTTGACGAGCTGCTCGGCCGGCCTCGCCTCGTCGCGCTCGCCGAATCGGCTGGCCGCGCCGTGGTGACGCAGGTGGCCCGCAGCGTCCTCGCCGATCTGCGCGCGCGCCTGCTGAAGGGCGGTGGCGGCGCGCCGGACCCGGCTGCCACCTCGAGCGACACGATCGAGGCTCAGGTGTCGGCAGGAGTCGAATCGCTGCTCGCCCCGTCCCTCCGCCGCGTGATCAACGCGACGGGCGTCATCCTGCACACGAATCTAGGACGCGCGCCGCTTGCAGCCGCCGCCGCTGCGGCGATTGCCGAAACGGCGGTGCGATATTCGAACCTCGAATATGACATCGCGACCGGCGAGCGCGGCAAGCGCGACGTTCACACTTCGCGCCTGCTGTCTGAACTGGCCGGAGCCGAGGCGGCCATCGTCGTCAACAACAACGCCGCGGCCGTCTTCCTCGTCCTGAACACGCTCGCCAAAGGCGCTGAGGTCATCGTCTCGCGCGGCGAGCTGATCGAAATCGGCGACGGTTTCCGCATCCCGGACATCATGTCCGAAAGCGGCGCGGTGCTTCGCGAGGTGGGGACGACGAACCGCACGCGCATCCGCGACTACGAGCGCGCCATCAGCAAGAACACGCGCCTCCTGCTGCGCGTCCACCCGTCGAATTTTCGCATCGCCGGATTCACCGAACGCCCTTCGCTCGAAGAGCTGGTCGCGCTTGGGCGGCGAAAACGCATTCCGGTATTCGAGGACCTCGGCTCTGGCTGCGCCGCCGATCTCGCGCAGGCCGGAATCGCCGAGCCGGTCGTCCGCGCGAGCTGCCGCGCGGGCGCGGCGGTCGTTTCGTTCAGTGGAGATAAGCTACTCGGCGGGCCGCAGGCGGGAATCATCGCCGGGAAAAAGGAAATCATCGCGCGCATTCGCCGCAATCCGCTCTTTCGCGCGCTGCGCGTCGATAAGCTCACCATCGCCGCGCTCGAAGTGACGCTCAAGGCCTACCATCGCGGCGCGCTCGACGAAATTCCGGCGCTGCGGATGATCCGCATTTCCGCAAGCGAACTCGCGCGGCGCGCCGAGTCCTTCGCGCAGCAGCTTCGCACCTCGCTTCCGCCGGACGTCGAAATCAAATTGAGCGCGGGATTCTCCGTGATCGGCGGCGGCTCGACGCCGGATCAAAAGCTGCCCGCGCATCTCATCTCGATCAAGAGCGGCCGTCATTCCGCTGCGGCGATCGAAGAGCGCCTCCGCAAGCCCGCGCACGGCGCGCCGGTCGTCGCGCGCATTGCCGGCGACCGCCTCATCCTCGATCTCCGCACCGTTTTTCCGGATGAGGAATCCACGCTCGCTTCCGCGCTGGCCTCCGCGCTCGCGTAGGAGCGGCGTCCCTCGTTTTGCCTCCGGCCCAAACTCGGGCGCCATCTCCTGGCTGCTCGTCTTGACTTTGCCGAAATCGTCCGCCTAGACTCGAAGTTTCATCTGTTCCCAATGGCGACAACCGAGGGCCGCATCATCACTGTCGGTGTGACGGGCGCGAGCGGCGCCATCTACGCGCAGACCGTTCTGCGCCTGCTCGACGCCGACCGCCGCGTCGCGCACGTCTTTTTCGTCGCGAGTGATGCCGGCCTGCGCCTGCTCTCGACCGAGCTTGGAGTCGTCGCAGCGGATGCCAAAAAACTCCCCTCGCTCTTGACCGGCACAGCCGCCAGGAAAATCGAGCACCTCCCGAACAAGGACATCGGCGCGAGCATCGCCTCCGGAAGCTCCGTGGTCGATGCCATGGTCGTCATTCCCTGCTCGGCGGGGGCTCTCGGCGCGATCGCCGCAGGCACTGCAAGCGATCTTCTCACCCGCGCCGCGGACGTTTGCCTGAAGGAGCGCCGCCCGCTCGTCCTGTGCCTGCGCGAAACGCCGCTCAACCGCATTCATCTCGAAAATATGCTCCGCGTCCACGATGCCGGAGCGACCGTAATGCCCGCCATGCCCGCGTTTTACTACGAGCCGAAGACGATCGCCGACATCGTCGAGCAATTTGCCCATCGCGTCCTCGCGCAGCTCGGCCTGCCGCAGCAGAAGCAGTATCATTGGAAGGGCAAACGATGAGCGCTGCGCGCTGTAAATCTCAAAATGCAAATCCCGAATCAGGAATCGGCTATTTCCATTCTCTGTGCCTCGGTGTCTCTGTGGCGAGTCCGAGATGACCAAGAGCCGCATCCGCACCGTGCTCGAAATGATCAAGTTCGAGCACTCCGTTTTTGCTCTGCCGTTCGCGCTCGTCGGGGCGCTGCTTGCGGCGCGCGCGGGCGGCAGCTTGCCCACGTGGCGCCAGATTCTGTGGATCGTCGTCGCCATGGTCGGAGCGCGCTCTGCCGCGATGACCATGAACCGCATCGCCGACATCGAATACGACCTCCGCAATCCGCGCACGGCGAATCGCGCGCTCCCAAAGGGCGAGCTTTCGGTCGGTTTCGCCGTCGCGTTCACGATCCTCGCATCCGCTGTGCTGGTTGTCGCCGCCTGGCAGTTGAATCCGCTGGCGCTGAAACTCTCGCCCGTCGCGCTCACGATTCTTTTTTTCTACTCCTATACGAAGCGGTTCACCTCCTGGTCGCACTTCGTGCTCGGATTCTGCCTCGGAATTTCGCCCGCGGCGGCCTGGATCGCGATTCGCGGCTCGCTCGACGCGCGCATGTTGATCCTCTGCGCCGCGGTCACGCTCTGGGTCGGCGGCTTTGACGTGCTCTACGCTTGCCAGGACGTTGAATTTGACAAATCCTCGGGCCTGCACTCCATTCCCAAGAAATTCGGCATCGCGAACGCGCTCGGCATCGCCCGCGCCATGCACGTCCTGATGGTCGCGCTGCTCGTCTGGCTGGCATGGAGCTTCCATCTCGTGTGGCCCGCGTGGGCGGGCATCGGCGTGGTCGCTGCGCTACTGGCGTACGAGCATTCGCTCGTGAAACCGAACGATCTCAGCAAAATGAATGCTGCGTTTTTCGCCGTGAATGGCTATATTAGTCTGTTGTTTCTGCTGTTCTGGGGCGCCGCTGTAGTCGTCATGCGGCCTTGAATTTGGCTGTCATTCCGAGGGCCTGTGGTTGGCCCGAGGAATCTCTCTTAGGCAAAAATGAGCGGCAAGCTGCAAATCACAGACACCCGGCTCGAGCCAATCGCGCAAAAAGTTCTCGCTGGCGAGCGCCTCATGGCCGACGATGGCCTGGCCCTCTTCCAGTCGAACGATCTGCTCGCCGTCGGCTGGCTCGCGAACCACGTCCGCGAACAGCGCCATGGCAACGTCTGCTACTTCAACGTAAACCGGCACATCAATCCGACGAACGTCTGCGTCGCGCACTGCAAGCTCTGCGCGTTCGGTCGCTCGCCGGACGTCCCGGGCGCGTACACCTTTTCGCTGGACGAAGTTTTCGCGCGCGCCACGGAGGGCGTCGCCGAGGGCGCCACGGAATTCCACATCGTCGGCGGCCTGCATCCCGATCTTCCGTTCGAGTACTACCTCGACATGATCCGCGGGCTGAAGCAGCGCTTCCCGCAGGTGCACCTGAAAGCGTTCACGATGGTCGAGGTGCACTACTACGCGCGCATCTCGAAGCTTTCGATCAAAGACACGCTTCTGAAGATGAAGGAAGCGGGCGTCGATTCGCTCCCCGGCGGCGGCGCGGAAATCTTCCACCCGCGCGTGCGGCGCATCATCTGCGACCACAAAGTTTCGGGGACGATGTGGCTCTCGATCGCGCGAACCGCGCACGAAATCGGCTTGCGCTCCAATGCCACGATGCTCTTCGGCCACGTCGAAACGCTCGAAGAGCGCGTCGATCACCTGATCCGCCTGCGCGAATCGCAGGACAAAACGCACGGCTTCGTCGCGTTCATTCCGCTCGAATTTCACCCGGCGAACACGGGGCTCTCGCACGTGCCCAAGCCGACCGGCTTCGACGCGCTCAAGACCATTGCCGTCTCGCGCCTGATGCTCGATAATTTCGATCACATCAAGGCCTACTGGGTGATGCTCACGCCGCGCATCGCGCAGATCGCGCTCGGTTTCGGCGCAAACGATCTCGACGGCACGGTCGTCGAGGAGAAGATCTACCACGACGCCGGCGCCACCACTCCCGAGCATCTCACGCGCGCCGAGCTCGAACGCCTGATTCGCGCCGCCGGCCGCGTCCCCGTCGAGCGCGACACGCTTTACAATCGCGTCGACCGCTCGAAGATGCCTCCGCCCACCGCGCCAGCCCGCGGCTCAAGTGGTTTCATCCCCGCCAGTTCTCTCACTGTTTAGAATTCGCCCGAGCAGTCAATCGCGTTGTCATTCCGAGGCCCGACCTTGGCCGAGGAATCTCTCTTCCCTCATGCGTGGCGGTATTGCGATCTCGTCATTCTGAGCGGAGTTCGCCGGTTCCTTGGTCTTCCATTTGGACCAGCCTTTGGGACAAATGGTCGGCGAACGCAGTCGAAGTACGCTTTTCCATCGCTCGCCTTTCGAGCGATGAATCCCTCTTCAGCGTCACCAAAATCGAGATGTCGCCATGGCTATCCGAGCAGTCTTAGAAATCGAATCGATACCGGAGGATCATCTTCGCGATCAAATGATCGGTCGCGGCTGTGACTCCCACGCCGAGCCCGAAATTGATCTCCACTGCGGCGCCAGATTCAAATCGACGGCTGGAACGATCTGATGCTGCTGTTGCGAAATCGCATAGAATCCGGCGATCGGCCCGACCGAGCCGTAATATTCGAGCCCGCCCGCGATCTTCGGCGTGAAATCGTAGCTGAATTTGAAATTCGGCGAAAACACCACGCCCTGGTTCACGCTCTGGCCGTGGAACGACCGGTCGAGCGTCGGGTTGATCGACCAATACCACCGCCCGACCTTCTGATCCACGATCGGGCGAATCTCCCACGTCCACGTGTCCACCGAAAACTGCCGCCGCTGGTAACCGATCTCGTTCGAGAGGCTGACGCCCACCGGCTAGTGCCACTTTTCGGGAATGCGCACGCGCGGGCGGATATGATCGCCCACCCACTGAACGCCCATTCCCGAGCGTTCCGCCGTGAAAATATAGAATCCGGTCTCAAACCAATCGGTAAAACCGTGCGTAATCTCGATCGTCTCGTGCTCCATGTGATTCGTCGGATAGACTCCGTCGATCATCGTCTTCGAGCCGTCGATGGTGAAGTTGCTGCGCAGCTCGACCATCGTTTTCCCCGGATCGACCGTTTCCGCGCCGTACACCTGAATTTCGTAGTTGTCCTGCGCCGCCGCCGGCCGCGCGCACAGAATCAGAATTGCCATGGCCGCGCAAGCGATGCTTCCGATGAGCCGTTTCATCTTCGAAGGGGCCTCACGCGTGCGGATGCGCCTTGTCGTACACTTCCATCAACTGCCGGATGCTCGCCTGCGTGTAGCGCTGCGTCGTCGAGAGCGACACATGCCCCAGCAGCTCCTGAATCGCGCGCAGGTCCGCGCCGTCGGCCAGCAGGTGCGTGGCAAACGCGTGCCGCAGCGAGTGCGGGTGCATGTCCCAGTTGACGTCCGCCAGCCGCGCGTACTTCTTCACGATCGTGTGCACCGACCGCTCCGTCAGCCGCCCTCCGAGATGGTTCAGGAACACGGCCTGCGGAGCGGACTTCGCCCGCTGGCGCGCCAGAATTCCATCGCGCACCGGCCAGTACGCCTCCAGCGCCGTCTGCGCCTTCCTGCCATACGGAATCACGCGCTCCTTGCGGCCTTTTCCCAGCACGCGCAGCATCAATCCGCGGCGGTCCACGTCGCCCAGGTCCAGCCCCACGAGTTCGCCCACGCGCAGCCCGGACGCATACATCAGCTCGAGGATCGCGCGGTCGCGCTTCAGAATCACCTTGGCTTCCTCTTCGGAGCGCGCCGTTGGTTTGCGCACGCGCCGCGATTTCGACGCGGCCGCGCCGCGCCCCAGATTGTCGAGGAAACCGTTCAACTCTTCCGCCGTTAGCACCTGCGGCACGCGTTTCGGCAGTTTTGGCGTGGCCACCAGGCGCGCCGGGTTTTGCGTCGCCAGCTTTTCGCGCACGCAGAATTTGAAGAATGTCCGCAGCGACGCAAGCCTCCGCGCGACCGACGTCCTCTCGAGCCTCTGGTCGTACATCGAGTTCACGTATTCTCGAACAATTCGATGGTCGATTTCGGTAAGCGGAGGCATTTTTTCGCCCGGCGGCGTCAGGAAAGCTTCGAATTGCTGGATGTCCCGCCGGTATTCGCGGATGGTTCTCGGGGAGGCGTTGCGCTCGTAGCGCAGGTAACGAATGAATCGCTCGATGATTTGCTTCACGCTCGCATCCCGCCGCTCCGAATTATATGCCGAAGCGGGAGTCGGCAACGCCAAGTTTCACGCCGCTTGCGCGAGCCTTTGAAGCAATGATCGCGCCCGTTCCAATGTCCACACAACAACATCCTTGAAATGCTCCGCCCCATATGGATCATGCTAGCGTGGGCAAAGGAGGCGCGATGAGACTTGGAAGCTGGCGTCAGGGCGCAGAGCGCATGGACCAAATCTCTGTCCAACCTCTCCCCGGCGCCGCGCCGCCCATTTCTAATCGCCAACTCCCGTTATTAGAGTGCTCTCTAACTCCTTGGAAACAAAGGACCGCGCCCGAGTCTAATCGCCAAAATTTCCTGAGGTCCGTCGCTGGCATTTCAAAGCAGATTTTGGCCGTCGCGCTCCTCGTCGCGTTGAGCGCGGCGCCAGCGCTCGCCCGGCCCCGAGCCGCGAAATCGCTCACGGTCGAGCGCATCTACAGCGCGCCGAGCTTGAGCGGCTACCTGACCCAAGGCATCGAATGGAGCCCGGACGGCAAGCGCATCTCCTATCTTGAACGCACCGGCTCGGGCGTCGAAATGTGGACCACCGATGCTGCGACGGGCGAACGCAAAGTCCTCGTGAAGGCTGCCACGCTCGAAGCCGTGATGCAGCCCGAAAAGACCAGCGCGATCCAGTCGACCGGCCTCGGCCGGGTCCAGGCGGAAAACTATTTGTGGTCGCCCACCGGCGACGCGCTGCTTTTTGTCGGCAGCAGCAATCTCGTTCTCCTCGATCTGAAAACGATGGCGCCCAAATCGCTCCTCAGCGTCGGCAAGGACGCCGCGAGCGACATCGAAGATCCGAAATTCTCACCCGACGGCAAATGGGTGAGTTTCGTCCGCGGCTCGAACCTCTGGGTTACGAGCGTCGCCACCGGTGAAACGAAAGCGCTGACGACCGGCGGCAGCGAGGAAATCCTCAAGGGCCAGCTCGACTGGGTCTATCCCGAAGAGTTGGACCAGACGACCGCCTACTGGTGGTCTCCTGACTCTTCGAAGATCGCGTATTACGAAATGGACGAGCGGCCGGTGACACGCTATCCCATCATGGATATGAGCTCGCCCATCGGCGCGATGGAGTACACGCGCTTTCCGCAAGCAGGCGAGGCGAATCCGATCGTGCGCGTCGGTGTCGTCCCGGTCGCTGGCGGCGATACCAAATGGATGGATACGGGCGCGGACAAGGACGTCTACCTCGCGCGCGTTGCTTGGTTGCGTGATAGCGGGCGCGTCGCGATCGAGCGCATGAATCGCGCGCAGAACCGCCTCGATTTGCTCTTTTGCGATGCGGGTACCGGCGCGTCCGAAACGATTCTCAGCGATATCGACAAATACTGGATCAACATCGCGGACGATCTCTACTTTTTCTCGGACAACAAGCGCTTCCTCTGGTCAAGCGAGCGCTCCGGCTTCCGCCACTACTACCTCTACGATCTTTCGGGACAACAGATCGACCAGTTGACCGGCGGCGACTGGGGAATCACGGGCAGTGGCGGTTTCGGCCCCGGCGCGGACAGCCATCCGATCGTGGATGAGGCTCGCGGCTTCATCTATTTCCTCTCGAACAAGGACGAAGTGCGCGGCACGCAGCTCTACCGGCTCTCGATGCAGGACAAAACCATTACCCGAATCACGCGCGAACTAGGCACGCACGAAGTCATCATCGCGCCGGGTGCCTCCGCATACGTTGACTCCTATTCGAACGCCATGACCCCGCCCCGCCAGGATCTCTATCGGATCGACGGCACCCGCTCCGCCACGATCAACGAAAACAAAGTGCCCGAGTTGGCGGATTACCATCTCTCGCCCGTCGAGTTTATCGACTTTTCGCTGACCGATGGCACGAAGCTCTGCGCCGAAATGATCAAGCCGCCGGATTTCGATTCGTCGCGAAAGTATCCCGTGCTGATCGAGGTGTACGGCGGCCCGCAAGTGCAAAACGTGCGCAACGAATGGGGCCGCTCCGATTTTCTGTGGCTGGAGATGATGGCCGAGAAAGGCTACGTCATTTTCTCGCTCGATAATCGCGGCTCGTACGCGCGCGGCCACGCCTTTGAAACTCCCATCTACCATCAGTTCGGCAAGGTCGAACTCGAGGACCAGCTCGCGGGCGTGCAATACCTGAAGTCGCTTCCATACGTGGATGGCTCGCGCATCGGAATCTGGGGCTGGAGTTACGGCGGCACGATGACGCTTGAGGCCATGTTCAGCGCCCCGGATGTTTTCAAGGCAGGCGTTTCCATTGCGCCGGTGAGCGATTGGAAACTCTATGACACGATTTACACCGAGCGTTACATGGGCCGCCCGCAGGATAATCCGACCGGCTACGAAAGCGCGTCGCCCGTGAATCAGGCCGCGCGGCTCAAGGGCAAGCTGATGATCGCGCACGCCACCGGCGACGATAACGTTCATTTCGCAAACACCTCCGAAATCCTCAACCAGTTAATTCTTGCCGGAAAATACCCGGCCGGGCTTATGATCTTCCCCGGCCGCGGCCACTCGATGTCGGATTTGCCGGCGCGCATTCAGCTCTTCAAGGGGATCACGGATTTCCTGCTGAATAATCTTTAGGAAAATCCGCCGCGTACAACCCGCCGAATCCGGGGCCACTCGAATACAATGGATGGGATGCGGACGGCGGTAAGCGCGGCGGACCGTCGGGCAGACTTAAACTGCAAATGCTCCTGAAGATACAGAAAAAAAGAATGAGATTCGCGGCGCGGCTGATCGCTCCGCTCGTATTCTTCGCGCCCGTGTGCGCCTTCGCACAGGAGACGCCGCAGGAAGTTCCCCAAGAAGCGCCGCAGCAAGCCTCCGCGCCGCCATCGCCGCGCGTGTCGGCTGACCCATCGCCGGCCCTGCTCGACACCGGATTTCACCAACTCTATGAGCTCGATTTTCAGGGCGGCCGCACGCAGTTTCGTTCCTATGAGAAGCTGCGGCCCGAGGATCCGCTCGGCGTGGCCGCCGAAGCGGCCAGCTATCTCTACGAGGAATTCAACACCAAGGGCGTATTCACATCGGATTTTTTTCTGAACGATGAAAAATTTTTGAACGGCGCCAGCGGATCTCCCTCGGAGAACCATAACGAGGCTTTTCTGCGCGCCAATAACCGCGCCCGCAATATGGCTAAGGACGAGCTGAAATCGAACCCAGGCGATGCTCACGCGCTGCTCGTCCTCACGATGACCGACGGAATGGAAGCCGACTACGACGCGCTGATCGTGAAGAAGCAGATGGCGGGCCTGGGCCTGACGCGCCAGGCCGAAGCCGAGGCCGCAAAGCTGCTGGCGATCGATCCGTCCGCTGAGGACGCGTACCTCGCGCTCGGCGCGGCCAATTACATCATCGGCTGCCTGCCGAGCTATAAGCGCGCGTTCCTATGGTTCGGCGGGATTCACGGCGACCGCGTGCGCGGAATGGCGCAGTTGCAGCGCGCCGCCGATCACGGCCACTATCTGAGGCCCTTCGCGAAGGCATGGCTCGCGCTGGCCTGCGAGCGCGAACATCAGACCGATCGCGCCCGCGCCCTGCTCGTCGACCTCGCCAAGGAGTTTCCGGATAATCCTCTCTTTGCCCGCGAACTCGCGCTCGTCGATCATCCCTCTTCCACGGCCAAGCGCTGATCCGCGCGTTCGCGCCGCGGATTACCACTTCACGCGCACGCGATAGTCGAGCGTCGCGCTGCCGTCCTTTTCGATAGGAATCTCGAATCCGATCGTGGTCACGTCGAGCTTAGTCCACTTGTAATTCGAATTCTCGACTTCCCAGTCGCCGCCGACCGGCTCGCGGACTTCCACGTTCACCGCTCCCTCCTTGTGATTCCGCAGGGTGATCTGATACTCCATTTCGAAGAGATCGCTCGCGAGCTTTTTGTAATCGGTTTGTTTGCGCTCGCACACGACGTCGAACGCGTTGCCGACATAAATCCGCAGCGTCTCGTCCTTCGGCGTGTGGTTGATCGTGTCCTCGCCAGCGAATTGCGCGCCGCCCTGCGAATCCGCCTGATAGACGCGCACGGTTCCTGCGGGCAGCGGCATGCCGAGGCCGGCCTTTTGTTCGTTCTTGAAGCGATAGAAAACTTTCACCGGCTGCGGGATCGCGTTCCCGATTCCCTGCGAATTGCGGTAGTAGTATGGCTGGCCTTCGACCTCCAGATATTTTTCGACCGGGATGTTCGTGCCCGTGAGCAGGCTGATCTGCTTCGACTCGTTGTTCTGGATCGAAGTGCGTCGGTCGAGAGTGTAGAGGTGATATTCTGAAAACGATTCCTGCGCGAACGCTTCCTTTGCAGCGGGCGCGGTCATCGCTTTCACAACCATGTCGCGCTCTTCATTCATCACCTGCGCGGTGCGATGCACTTCGCCGGCCACGAGCTGGAGCTTCGCGTCGTGGTACGTCGCGCCGCTGTTGTTCACGAGAGTAACCCAGCCGTCGAGGTCGGCGCTTTTTTCGTCGCGCCCGACTGTGAGGACGTAGTCCGCGCTCCAGTTCATGTTGTTCGTGAGATAGGAAGCCTCGACCTTCTGTGCATCTGCGCCGCGATTGTCGAGCGTCCAGACCAGCGTCGGGCGGCTGTAAAGGTTGTCCGGCAGCTCGGGGAATCGGTAGGAACCGACCGCGAGGCCGGTGACGACTTCGTTGCCGATTTTCCAGACCGGGCCGCCGTTGTCGGAAAGAAGCAGCGCCTTGGTCTCCATGCCCTGCCATTCGAACGTGACTTCGCGGCCCACGTATTTCTGGAGGAGCTTCTGCGGATCGAGCAGGTCGTACTCGTAGTTTTGTTCGACCACGCCAAGCTTGGCGGGATCGGTGAGCGAGCGGAAATGCACGGTCGCGGGATTGATCGACGCCGCGATCTCTTCGAATCGCAAGGGAAAGACGCCCGATTGCAGGCGAATTTGTCGCACGTCGCGGACGAGCGCAATATTCGAGTTGTAAACGGTCACGGAGAGATCCGTCTGATCCTTTTCGGTGGTTGCAGCGACGGCGGTCTTCGCCGGTTTTTCGTCTATGGCTCCCGCCGCGCGGGCGTCGATCCGCCTGCCCGTCAAGGGCAGGAGCAGAAGCGCCGCAACCAGAGCGGCCGTGCTGACAAATTTTGCTTTGCGTGTGGACATGGGCTGTCTCCTTCGCGTAGTCATCACTTCACAAGTTAGAACGGCGAGGACGGAATTTCTTGCAGCCTGATTTGCCTGGGCAAGACGCCTACTGCGCGGGAGTCCAGTGCGTGCCGGCGTCGCTGGTCGTGAATTTGTGGCCGTCCGCCGCGGTCACTGTTGCGGAAGACGCGTCCATTGGGGTGACACCGACTAAATCCGTCCACACGGGAGGTGGAATCGTCTTCCAATGGTCTGCATCCGTCGTCAGGTAGATCAGTCCGACGCGGCCTACGAGCCAGCAGACTTGCGTGGAGGGAGCGGCGCCTCCATTGAAATTCCCATCGACGATGACCACGGCTGTCTTCCAATTCGCGCCGCCGTCGATCGACCGTTCGACGAAAGTGCCGCCCGAAATCCGCCAAAGTACTTGCGGATCGGGCGTGCGGATCAGCACCGGAGCGGAACGCACGTCCGCCGTCTTCAGCGCCGCCTTCTGATTCCTTTGCGTCGTGACGCTGAATTCCGAAGCGGCCATCTGCTTGGAGGGCGCGGCTTCCGTTGCCGCAGCGGAACTCGCGGACATCGCACCGCCTACGGCTCCGGAATTCGATTGCCGTGCAGCGGGCGCAATGAGCATTGGCGCCGGCGCAGGCGCGGGCCGCGCGGCAGCGGCGGGCACGCCAGTCGGAGGGGCCTCGGCTTGCACCGTCACCTCGTCCACGGCGGCACTGGAATCGCGCTTCCGCACGTTAGCGTCTTTTTCAAGCATGTTCGGTTGCATCTCGTTCTGAGCTACGCCTCGGCCGGCTTCCGGCAGATTCGCTGCAAACTCCTCTTTATCGGTGGGCGCGGGTGATTTCGCGGGCGCTGCTCGCCGCACTTTCGCGGAATCGGGCTCTTGCGTCATGCCTGATGCAATCCCCGGCGGACCAGGCGGCGCCTCGATCACATGCGCGCTCGTCGGCGGCGCGGACGGTTGCGAGATCGCGACCAGCGGCTGCGATGGTTGCTGCTCGGCCAACCGACTCGGCGCGGGGCGTCGCGCGATCCAAACTGCCGCAATGAGCAGCGCGGCAGCCACCGGCGCGAGCATCCGCCAATCCCACAGCCATGCCCAGTGAGGCGAACTTTCCGCTGCCGCGGCGCCCGCCCCAGCAAGTTCGCCGGCACGGTCCATTGCAGCAAGTTGCTCGCGGCAACGTGCGCATTGCGAGAAGTGCAATTCGTAGCGCGCCGCTTCCTCCGGATCGAGCGACTGCTCGAAATACGCGGCGAGGATTTCCGGATCAGGGCACGCGTCTCCAGCGCCCGCACCCGAATCGTGCGCGAGACTCCGCCGGAGCATTTCCGCCGCTTTGTCTTGTTGCCGCGAAGCCATGAAACTACGCTCCTCCAAATATTAGAACGCTCGAAACCCTAATTCTTGCACTCCTGCGCCCTCAATCCCGTGCCGGCAGCGCGCTCGTTTCCTCCGCCGGCTGCGGCTGAGAGCGCTGCGCGCGGAGAGGGGCGCTCAGATCGAACGGCCACTCGCCGCGCGCGTATTCGAAACATTGATTCACTTGCGCGTCGCTCCACTTTTTACCGTCCCGCAGCGCCGCTTCAACCCGCTTGCGAACTTCGCGTCGTGCGCGCTCAAGCTTGCGCGAGACGGTAGCCTCATGTTCGCCGAGCAGGCGTCCGATCTCGGCGAGCGTGCGGTCGTCCGCGTAGTAGTAGGCGAGGCGCAGCCGATCACGCGGCTCGAGCGAGCCGAGCGCAGCCGTCAGCGTTGCTTGCAGGATGGCAAGATAACTTGCGCGTTCGGGATCATGCGCCGCGTTGGCGGCCGATCCCGGCGCGGCCGATGCCAGCGCCGCGATTTCGGTACGCTCTTCGCCCGATTCGTTTTCGAGCGGCTCGGTCCTCCGCGCTCGGCGGATTTCGTCCACGTGCCGCTGGGCGAGGACGGCGCGGAGCCACGTACCCAGCTTGCTGCGTCCGTGAAAATAGTCGAAGAGCGACTTTCGGTCGCCTTCAGATTCGCGCAGGCCGTACAAGTCCGCGTAGAGCGAATCAGCCAGCTCGCGCGCGCTGGCGTCGCCGCCCGCATTACCGACAATCGCTCGCGCGGCACGGTACAGCTCCGGACGGAATTGCGCCACGAAAAATTCCCACGCGGCGGGGCTGCCCGCACTGCACGCGCGCGCCAGAGCGAGGTCGCGGACGTTCAGCGATTCAAGATACGCTTCGATGGAATTTTCGTATGGAGACGCCTTTCCGAAACGGTGAGCGACGCTCCGCGCGAGTGCTGCTTCGAACTGTTCGCGCGTGAGACTCCACTCCGCAGGCGCGCCCGCCTTGCTCCAGCACCGCTCGACCGCAGCCGCGAGCGATTGCGGAAGTCGGAAGGCGGGAACAGGTCTCGGCGAAGCTGCCTCGATTTGCGCAGAATTCGCCGCCGCGGGCGAATTGGCGGGCCGGGGTGCCATGCTTTGGATGATACCGAAACTACTGCAGCGGGTTGTATCGGAGAGGTAGGCAGTTTCCGCAAACGGCAAACGCCGGTGCCTAACCCCAAACTTTGCGGGCGGTATCGACAACGAGGGCGAGCTTGCGCCACTGATCGTCGATCGAGAGCAGGTTGCCGGCGGCGACGGAGGCGAAGCCGCACTGCGTGCTGATAGCGAGATTTTCTAGCGGCACGAAGCGGGCCGCTTCGTCGATGCGGCGGCGCAAGTCGTCCTGCGATTCAAGCTGCGGCGTCTTGGTGGTGACGAGGCCGAGTACGATCGTCTTGCCGCGCGGCACCAAGCGGAGAGGCTCGAAGCCGCCAGCGCGCTCGCTATCGTACTCAAGCAGGAACCGGTCGACCTCGAGCGAGCCGAAAAGTTTTTCGGCGATGGCGTCGTAGCCGCCCTCGGTGTACCAGCGGCTGCGGCTGTTGCCTCGGCAGACGTGAAGGGCGCGCGTGACGCTGCGCGGGGCTTCGCGCAGCGCGGAGTTGTCTCCGGCGATGGACCGGTCGAATTCCACATCCGGATCGAGGCCATCGCGGCGCATCTTCTCGCGCTGCGCCGGGTCCCAATAGTGCGAGTAGTAGGGCGCGTCGAACTGAATGTACGTAGCGCCCTCGGCGGCGAGCCAGCGGATTTCGTCGCGAACGATTTCGACGAGATCGTGCAGCAGATCGGCGTGCGTGGGATAAAAGCGGTCGGTGATGCCGTGCTTGTAGCTGGACAGCATGAAATTCGAAGGCGATGGCAGCGTGATCTTGAATTTGCCCGGCACCGTTTTTTTGAGAAACGGAAGCTCGTGGCCCGTCAGCTTGCGAGCCTTGCGCAGCTTCGCGCCGACGACTTGCGCCGAGCTTCCCTCAGGGCCGCCGCCCGGCCCTTTCCAATCGAGCATCACCTTGTCGGGGACGAATCCCTCGACCGCGTCTGCCATGTCGGTGAGCCACGAGCCGCGGCGCAGCTCGCCGTCCGTGAAGATTTCGAGGCCCGCCTTGCGCTCGCCGTCGATGGTCTGGAGGATGGCGCGATCCTCGGCCGCGCGAAGCTGCTCCAGCGTCAATTTGCCGCCGGCGTAATCGGAGCGCGCCTGCAAAAGCTCGGGCGGACGCAGGAAGCTGCCGACATTTTCAGCGCGATAAGAAGGGGTCATGGGCGCGGACTCGTTTCAATTGGCGGATGCCTGGGACTTCGAAAAGCGGCGCAATCCTACTCAGGCAGGCGAGGTGCGTCAAGCGTCCAAGCCATCGTTCGAAACGGATACGCGATTGGCCGCGGCGGAAATCTTGGTGCTATACTAGCGGGCCAGCCGTCTAACCAACACCTGATTTGCTGCGGAGAGGTGGCCGAGAGGCTGAAGGCGGCGGTTTGCTAAACCGTTGTACGCGCTAAAACGTGTACCGGGGGTTCGAATCCCCCCCTCTCCGCCATTCGTTCAAACCATTCGCGTCAGCGAGGTCCCTTCGGGGAGCACGAATGCCGCAATCCCTCACCAGCGTTCTCGAATTCGTGCTGCTGACCGTTACCTCGATCTTCGTTCTGGTGGACCCATTCGCCGTCGTTCCCATGTTTCTCGCGATTTCAGCCGATGCTCCGGAATCCGAGCGCAGGGAGATGGCGCGGCGTTCGGCGTGGACATGCGCGATCGTGCTGTGCCTGTTCGCGGCGGCGGGCAGCCTGATTTTCAAGGCATTCGGCATCACGCTCCCGGCGTTCAAGATCGCCGGCGGAATCATTCTGCTTCAGATCGGCCTGGACATGCTGCAGGCGCGCCAATCGGCCACCAAGACAACTCCCGAAGACGAAAAGGAAGGCGCGGAGAAGGCTGACGCCAGCATCATCCCGCTCGGACTGCCCATGCTGGCCGGCCCCGGCGCGATTTCGACCGTGATGGTTCTGGTGGGCGTGTCGCATGCCATATGGCAACACGCGGTGATCTACGCCACGATCGTTTTTACTTCCTTCGCCTCGTACATGGTCCTCTCCGGCGCGGACCGCGTACGGCGATACCTCGGCACGACCGGAATTCGAATCATGACGCGGCTCATGGGGCTTCTTCTCGTGGCGCTGGCGGTGCAGTTTGTCGCCAACGGACTGATCGATTTTGGCGTCATCAAGCCGCTGGCGTCCAAATTCTGAAAACCGCTTATGACGGCTGGCGGCACAGAAGAGTCGTGAGCGTGTGCGTGAGGATTGCCGGCGAGGCTCCGCTGGAGTCTTTCGACCGCCAGGCCACGAAGCCATCGGGACGAACGAGGACGGCGCCTGACGGCGTCATGCCGTAGGCGTTCGGAAGATTTCCGCTAGGATCAGTGAGTCCATCCGCACCGATCTCATGGACATCGAGCGCAATGCCCAACTGCCTGGCAGCAGCGCGGCCACTCTCGCACCAAACATTTCCCTCCGGGCCGGCGAGCAGCACGAAATTTCCGCCAAACAAGTCGAGCGTCGAAATCTTCTCGCCATTTCGCTCCAGGAAGACGTGCAGCGCGCGCGTGCCCGGCCTGCCCTTTGTCTCGCGCGGATTCTCGTGCGGCGCCCCATCGTCCGCGCCTTCGGGAATCACCGCTGCCGAGTGATAGCAATAGCCGAGCTCGATATTGAGGTCGTTCTGGATCGCTTGCATATCGTCGGAGCGCAGATACGGAGCCGACCGAGTGACGTACCGCGAATACGCCTGTTCGACGGTGAACGCTGCTGCAGGGCGCCGCTCGGGATCGTACGTCGAAAGTAGCTCCGGGCCAGCGGCGCCGTTCAGCACCAGCGCGAGTTTCCAGGCGAGGTTGTGCGCGTCCTGAACGCCCGTGTTGCCTCCAAAACCGCCGCTCGGCGGCATCACGTGCGCCGCGTCTCCGACGAGAAAAATGCGGCCTTGCTGGAAACGCTCGGCGGCGTCGGCGGTCGCGTCCCAGTGCATCACGTTCTCGATCGCAATCTGCACGTCGCGGGAGCCGAGAGCCGCATAGAGCATTTCGAGGGCGCGCTCGTTCGTCAGGTCCTTCGAGACGTCTGTGACGGGATTCTTGGGATCGCCCAGCCAGTGGACGGCGAGAAACCCTGACGTGAACGGCTTCTCGATCCGGAAGAATCCACTCAGGGTTGAATTCAAAACGTAGATCACGCTCAGGCTGCGCCCGCGGAGGAGTGGCGCCACGTCGCCGCGGAAATAGATCGTGATGCTTTTTGAGAACACGCCATGCCCGAGCATCCGGATTCCCAGCCGCTCGCGGATCCGGCTATGGCTGCCGTCGGCCGCGATCATGTAGCGCGCGCGCACGGTGGAGGTCTTGCCCGTGTCGCGCTCGCGGATCTGTGCCGTGACGCCGGTTGCGTCCTCCTCGAACGAGATCATCTCGGTGCTGAAGCGCAGTTGAGCTCCCAATTCCTCGGCGCGCGACTTGAGCAGCGGTTCGAGCAGGCTTTGGGTGATAAAGATGCGGCTGCTCGGACTGACGTCGCGCACACCCTCGTTGAGGTTTGCGATGAACCAGGCAAGTTCCTTGCCGGCGAGCGTCTCGACCGCCATGATGGCGCCGTCCTGCACGAACTGCTCGTCCGACTTCCGCAGTACGATCTGCTCCACGCCAACCGTGCGAAAAACTTCCATCGTGCGTTGCGTGATCATCGCGGCGCGCGGATGGATCGCCGTCCCTCGATGGTGTTCAACCACGAGAGCGGGAACACCGTGATGGCCGAGCAGCAGCGCCGCCGACATTCCGACGAGGCTACCCCCTACGATCAGTACGGGAACTTCGATGTCAGGCATGCCGGACGCTCCCAAACCAAATCGACGGCATCGGCCTTGCTGCAACGCGCGCCCCCCGGCGCGCCGCTGCCCGACGCCTATCTTCCCCTGAATGGACCGGACGCTACCATAAATGCATCGGCGGCTGCCAGAGAGGTTCGTGGAACGCCCGCTGTAACGCAACAAGTAACGAAGCCGTGTTGACACTTGCATCGCCAGACCAGTAAGATTCCGCCTCAGTTCACGGTCGTACGCTTATCCTTGCGGAGACACTCGAGCGGGAGAACAACATGAAGAGAGTTCTGTGGGCCACGTTGGTTTTGGTTACATTCCTGGCGGCGGCGTTCGCGCCCACCGCAAGCGCTCAGGCGCCGAGTCCGGCCGGCACGACGGCGTCGGCCGCACCCGCGGGAGCGCCCGCGGCACCGCAGGGTCGCAAGAAGCGCGTCGCGATCTTCGACTTCGACTATGCCACCGTGCAAACCGCCTCGGCCGCTGCTTTCGGCACGAATATCGACGTCGGCAAGGGCATCACGGATCTCCTGGTCAAGTATCTGGTCCAGGACGGCACGTATTCCGTGATCGAGCGCCAGGTGCTCGACAAGATCATCGCCGAGCAGAATTTCTCGAATAGCGACCGCGCCAATCCGAATTCGGCGGCAAAGCTCGGCAAACTGCTGGGAGTGGACGCCATCATCGTGGGCGCCGTCACGCAGTTCGGAAACGACACGAAGAATACGAACGTCGGAGGCGGTGGGGGAGGCTTTGGCGGCTTCGGTATTGGCGGCGTTTCCCACAGCAAGACCAAAGCGATTGTAAATATCGATGCGCGGATCGTGGACATCGACACCGCGGAGATCCTGGGCGTGGCCGAAGGCCACGGTGAGTCTTCGCGATCGAGTACGGGTTTGTTGGGGGGCGGTGGAAACTGGCACGGATGGGGCGGCGGCAACGTCGACTTCGGCAGCAGCGACTTCCAGCAGACGATTCTCGGCGAGGCCGTAAAGGCTTCTGTCGAGCAAATGAGCGCCGGATTGATCGCGGACGCCGCCAAGTTGTCGGTGCGGACGATCATCGTTTCCGGTTTGGTCGCGGCGGTCGATAGCGGGCAGATCGTATTGAACGTCGGTGCGAAGGCCGGCTTGAAGGTCGGCGATGAGCTTTCCGTCGAGCGCGTGACGAAAGAGATCAAGGATCCGGCAACGGGTCAGGTGATTCGTAGGCTGGCGACTCCCGTGGGCGTGGTGAAGGTGACGGATGTGGATGACATTTCCGCGGTCGCAGCGCCTGTTTCCGGCGCCGGCTTCAAAGTGGGCGACGCAGTCAAAACGGTAACGCAATAGAGCGGACGCCGCGGCCGGAAAACTGCTCGGAGCTTCCGGCCGCAGCGACTGTCACTCTTCTTCTTCCGGTATGCCGCTCTCGTGCGTGTGAACCTCGCCCTGATCTGGATCGAGTGCGTCCTCCACGCCGCTCACGACTTCCGCTTCGTATGCCTGTCCCTCTTCGGCTAACTCCTCGACGCTCTCGGAGTCCGCGTCCTCCGCTCTCGAAATTCCTTGAATGTCGCCGGACTGCCCGCCCGAGCCCGGGCCAAGACCTTTTCCGGCCGGTGCGCTCGGCGTCTCCAGGGAGTTCGGACCGCGCAAGCGCCGCTTTGCGCGCTTCGGCTTCTTAGCTCGCGCTTTCCTGCCGCGAGCAGGCGCTCTCTTCTTAGCGGCCGCTTTCTTTTTGGCTACCGGTTTTTTCTTGCGAGCTTTTTTCTTTTTCGCCATGAGCCTTCATCTCCTCTTTAGCTGCCTCGATCCGATGATCGCCGGATGCTGGGCACCGCCATCAAATTCCCTCAATCCCACCGGCCTATTCCATCGGCAGGCCGACGTAATTCTCCGCGAGCGTTTGCGACGCGGCGCGGGAGCTTGTCACGTAATCCAGCTCGGCGCCCTGCCGGCGCTTGTCGAAGGCGTTGTCGGTATCGAAGAGGTGCAGCATCGACGTCATCCACCAGGAAAAGCGCTGCACCTTCCACACGCGCCGCAGGCAAGTCTCCGAGTAACTCTCGATCAAATTTCGCTTTCCGGATTTGTAGAACTCCCCCAGCGCGCGTGCGAGCACCTGAACGTCCGTGGCGGCCAGGTTCAGTCCCTTCGCACCGGTCGGCGGCACGATGTGCGCCGCGTCTCCCGCGAGAAAAAGCTTGCCGTATTGCATGGGTTCGGCGACAAAACTGCGCATCCCCGTTACGCCTTTTTGGAGCACAGGGCCTTCCTTTAGCCGCCAGCCGTCTCCGGTTTCGAGGCGCATGTGCAGCTCGCGCCAGATTCGGTCGTCGGACCAGTTGTGGATGTCTTCATCGGGTGCGCACTGGATGTACAGGCGGCTGATATCGGGCGAGCGCATGCTCAGCAGAGCAAAGCCGCGCTGGTGATAGGCGTAGATCAGCTCGTCGGAGGAAGGAGCTACCTCTGCGAGAATCCCGAGCCATCCGAACGGATAGACGCGCTCGTAGATCGTCAGCGCACCGGCCGGGATCGAAGGCCTGCAGACGCCGTGAAAGCCGTCGCATCCGGCGATGAAGTCGCATTCAAGTTCCTGCGGCTTGCCGCCTGCGCGAAAGCGGATTCGTGCTGGCTTGCGCTCCTTGGCACCTTCGAAATCGTGCACGCTCACATCTTCGGCTTCGAGGAAAATTCGTCCGCCCGCCGCAAGGCGCGCATCGAAGAGATCGGCCGTCACCCGGTTCTGCCCGTAGATCGTGACCGAGCGTCCGTTGGTGAGCTCTTTGAAGTCGATGCGGTGGCCGCGGCCGGCGAAGCGCAGCTCGATGCCGTAATGAGTCAGGCCTTCTCGCTTCAGCCGCTCGCCCACGCCCATCTCGGTGAGCAACTCGACCGTTCCCTGTTCGAGCACGCCTGCGCGCACGCGCTCCTCGACGTACACGCGGCTGCGCGCCTCGACAACGACCGAGTCGATGCCCTGCAGATGGAGAAGATGCGAAAGGATGAGTCCCGCGGGACCTGCGCCGACGATTCCGACCTGCGTTCGCAATGCCATGTTGATGCCCGCCTCAAACCCGCTTCATTCTACATTCAACTTGCAATGCCGGAAGATCAATCTAGAATGCTGGCACGTCTGCCACGGGTACCCGCCGATTTGGGCGACGGGGCCAGCAACACGATGCGTACCGCTTGCGGGTGGTCCTGTGCCGCGGCGCGGCAACGGCTGGGGAAGGATTGCAATGGCGAACAAGCCAGGATTCTACGGCTGGAAGCTGGTCGGCGCGCTTTCCGCGATGGATTTTCTGAACCTCGGATTTCCGTTTTACATCGGCGCCGTCATCAATCCATACATGCTCCAGCACATCGCCATGAGCCGCGGCACCTATGGCCTCGGCTTCACGCTGCTCAACCTGTTCGTGGGCATTCCTTCCACGTTGGTCGCGATTTCCATCGTGAAGCGCGGCATTCGCGCCACCTACGTGATCGGCTCGGCCCTCGTCTGCATCGGCTCGCTGTTCCTGGCGTTCGCCACGACCAAACCCTGGGAATTCCTTCTCGGCTTCGGCGTCATCAACGGCATCGGCGTCTGCTTTGGCGACATCATTCCCGGTAGCACAGCCGCGGCTCGCTGGTTCGAACGCTATCGCGGCCGCGCGGTCGGTCTCGTACTGAGCGGCTCCGGCGTTTGCGGATTCGTGATGGCTCCGCTGATCGATAAGCTGCTGCGCGCGAACGGCGGCAATTGGCATCTCGGCTGGGAAATCGTCGCCAGCGGCGCCGTTCTCGCCGGAATCATCGCACTGCTTTTCGTCAAAGAGCGCCCCGAGGATCTCGGCCAGCTTCCCGATGGCGGCGCGAAGCCGGTCGCCGGCGCTCCGCCGCAACACGCTCCCAGCGCCCTGACCACAAAATACGAATGGACACCCGGCGAAGCCTATCGCACCAGCGGCTACTGGCTCGTCGTAATTGGGGGCTTGGCTGCGCAATTTCCCTTTTTCCTCTTCACCGCGCACTGGCTGTTGCATTTGCAGGGCGCCGGCATCCCGTCGGGTGACGCCGCATTTTCGATGGGCCTCTTCACCGTTTCCTGCATCGCCGGCCGCTTGATCGGCGGCTGGCTGATGGACACGATGACCGCGCGTTACGCCTTCATGGCCGGCCTCTGCTGCTACCTCATCGGCTCGCTCGCCGCGATGCGCGTTGGCCCCGGCGCGCTGCTCGTCGCCAATTCTGCCGCCGTCCTCTACGGCCTCGGCATCGGCTGGACGTTTACCTGCATGACCACCTGCGTCGCGCACTTCTACGGCCCTACGGCGTTTCCGAAACTCGCCGGCACGCTGTTGCTGTTGACCTCCGGCGGCGCTTCGCCCGCGGGCTGGGTCGGCGGGAAAATTTTCGACATGTACGGCGGCTACGCGCGCGCCTGGCAGCTGAATATCGCCATTACCGTGATCGGCATCGTCGCCATCCTCTTCGCCGCCATGCCGCATCATCGTACGGAAACCAGCGCGGTTGCCCGGGCCGCATGAACCCGGCCATCGCATAGGAGACTCAAGTGCCCGAGAAGCCGAAATTTTACGGTTGGAAGCTGGTCGCCGTTCTTTTCACCCTCGACTTTATCAATATGGGGTTCCCGTATTACGGCGGCAGCGTGATCAACGGCTACATGATTCACGAAGTGGCGATGACTCGCAGCATGCTCGGCTTCGGAGTCACGCTGCTGAACCTGTTCGTAGGCCTTGCTGCCGTTTTCGTCGCAATGTCCATCGTCAAGTACGGCATCCGGGCGACGTTTATCGCGGGTTCCTCGATGATTTGCCTCGGCTCTTTGTTTATGGCCTTCTACGCGTCGAAGCCGTGGCATTACCTGCTGGCATTCGGCGTGATTAACGGCACCGGCATGAGCTTTGCGACACTGGTTCCCGCGGCGACTTCCGTGAGCCGGTGGTTTCGGCGCTACCGCGGACGAGCCATGGGAATCGCTCTTTCCGCTTCCGGCTTTGCCGGCTTGGGCGTCGCGAAGTTTCTTGACAGGATGCTGCGCACTGCGGGTGGCCACTGGCGTGTCGGATGGGAAATCGTCGCGGGCTCGGTCGTTCTGGCGGGATTGATTGCGTTCCTGTTTGTCAAAGAGAGCCCGGAATCGCTCGGGCAAACCGTGGATGGAATTCCGGAAGCCGAGCAGGCCCAGCCCTCGCGCACGGACGCGCTCGCCACGCAGCATCCCTGGACGGCCTCGCAGGCCTACTCTACTTACTCATACTGGCTGATCGCCATCGGCGGGATCACCACTACTTTCCCCTTTTTCCTTTTTGTGGGCCACTGGATTCTGCTCCTGCGCGATGCGGGTATTCGTCCCGCGGATGCTGCCACGGCAATGGGAGTTTTTACGATGGGCACGCTGGTTGGCCGCTGGGTGGGCGGTTTGTTGATGGACTTCATGAATTCGCGGCTTGTTTTCGCGCTCGGCTTGAGCGTCTATTTCATCGGTTCGTACCTGGCGATCACCGTGCGATCGGACGCGGTGATGATCGCGTACGTCGCTTCCATCCTGTACGGCATCGCCTATGGTTGGACGTTCAGTTGCGTCAGCACGATCACGGCGCACTACTACGGGCCCGCGGCTTTTCCGAAGCTGTACGGCACCATGACGTTCTTGATTTCCACGTTCGCCTCGCCCGCGGGCTACGTCGGCGGAGTCATTTTCGATAAGTACAAAAACTACACGCGGGCAATCGAGCTGAATTGCGTGATGGCTGCCGTCGGCATCATCGCGATCGCGTTCGCCGTGATGCCCAAACCGCGCAGCGAAGTAAGCGCAGCGGTGGCTCAGCAAGAGTTGGCATAGAGTCCGGTGGTAATCTCAGGTCTTCGTCAGGGCACGACTTCAGTCGTGCCGTAACCATTGCAAAGTAAACGCGGCTTCAGCCGCTGAGGGATGAATTTGCCAGTGACATATAGGCCTTAGAGGAGGTTGTAAATGTTCCGCAGGCGCGAATTGCTCAAATCGTCTCTGCTTGGCTGCGGCGCGGCGCTCGCGGGAGCTTTCTCCCGATTTCCGCTTGCCGCCGCGGATGGCGCGTCCGCAGGGCCCATCGTGGAAACGAGCCTCGGCAAACTCCGCGGTGCTTTCAGCAATGGCGTCTACTCCTTCAAGGGCGTTCACTATGGCGCTTCCACCGAAGGCTCGATGCGTTTTCTGCCGCCCGCGCCGCCACAGCCGTGGACCAAAGTTGCCGAGGCTCTCAATTACGGCGACCTCGCGCCGCAAAATCTCTCCAGCGCCACCGGCTCGGACATCCGCGTCGCCATGGGCGATATTTTCGGCCCCGGCAAAATCGGAGAAGATTGCCTCGTCCTCAACGTCTGGACTCCGAGCCTCCACCACGGGGGCAAGCGGCCCGTGATGGTCTGGCTGCACGGCGGCGGTTACACCGGCGGCTCGGACGGCGCGCCCACCTACGACGGCACGAATCTCGCGCGCAAGCAGGACGTGGTGGTGGTCGGCATCAATCACCGCCTCAACGTTTTCGGCTATCTCTATCTCGGCAAACTCGGCGGCGCGAAATACGCCGATTCGGGCAACGTGGGCATGCTCGATTGCGTGCTCGCGCTCGAATGGGTGCGCGACAATATCGCGCACTTCGGCGGCGATCCAGGGAACGTCACCATCTTTGGCGAATCCGGCGGCGGCGGAAAAGTCAGCGTGCTGATGGCCATGCCCCCCGCGAAGGGGTTGTTTCACAAGGCGATCGTCGAGAGCGGTTCGACGCTGCGCGTCAGCACGGCCGATGAAGCCGACGCTGCCGCGCGAAAATTTCTCGCGCAGCTGAAAATCGCGCCGGAACACGTCGACGATCTCGCGAAAGTGCCGATAAACGACATGCTCGCCGCGATGCGCGCCATGACCGGACCGAATGCCATTCGCCTTGGCCCCGTCGTTGACGGCCGCTCGCTCCCGCGCCAGCCGTTTGATCCCGACGCGCCAGCGCAATCCGCGAATATCCCCATGCTCATCGGCACCAACGGCACGGAAACCACGGCGCTGCTCGGCATCGCCGACGCATCCCTTTTTTCGCTCAACGAAGCGGACATGCGCACGAAGCTAAAATCGTACCTGCACGTCAGCGACGACGCGCAGCTCGACACGCTGCTCGCGGCGTACAAAAAATCGCAGCCGGACGCCACGCCCAGCGATATCTATTTCGCCGTCACCACCGATCGCATGATGCGCATGAACGCCGTCACGCAGGCCGAGCGCAAAGCCGCGCAAGGCGCCGCGCCCGCCTACATGTACATCTTCGCGTGGCGGAGTCCTGTGCTCGGCGGCAAGCTGCGCTCACCGCACGGCATCGAGCTCGCGTTCGTCTTCGACAACACGGACAAAACGGTCGGCATGAACGGCACCGGCGCCGATCTCGCGCCGCTCGCGGCAAAGGTCAGCGCGGCCTGGGCCGCCTTCGCCCGCACGGGAAATCCCAACGCGAAAGGCCTGCCGCACTGGCCCGCCTACACGCCAACCGACCGCGCCACGATGGTCTTCAATGATGAATGTAAGGTCGTGAACGATCCCGGCAAGGACGAGCGCCTCGCGATCAGCGCTTTGCCCTCAGCATAGGCTGAGCACGGCCGTCATTCTGAGCGGAGCGTCCCGACGCTTTATTCCTTCCTGGAGATCGGTTTTGTCGATCTCTGGGTCGGGACGCGCAGTCGAAGAATCCCTCTTCGGCGCGACGCCAAGGGGTACCTTAACAGAGCCATACGCTGCCGGTTCGTAACGGGGATGTTACAACTGAATCTTCGAGAAGAAGTAGCTCCCAACCGCAAGCAGAATCGCCGTGAGAATGCTGAGCACGATGAAGTCCGTCGCCATGCTGAACGCAAACGTGTTGCTCAGCGCGCCGCGAAGGCCGTCCACGCCGTACGTCAGCGGATTCAGGCGCAGCGCGATTTGCAGCGCCTTGGGCAAGCCCGTCGCAGGAAAGAGGGCGCCCGAGAAAAAGAACAGCGGCATCACCAGAAAATTCATGATCAGCGGAAATCCCTGCATGTCCTGCAACACGGAACCGACAGCCGTTCCGATCGACGTGAAGAGCAGCGCGATCAGAAACATGAACACGATCGCGACCGGCAGCAGCAGCGCGCTCTCGATCCGGAATCCGGCGATCAGGCAGATCACGAACACAACCGTCCCTTGCGCCATCGCCACAATCGCGCCGCCCAGCGTTCGCCCGAAGACGATTTCAAGGCGCGAGACGGGCGCCACAAGAGTTTCCTTTAGGAAGCCGAATTGGCGGTCCCAGATGATCTCGATTCCCGAAAACACCGCGTTGAAGAGAATCGCCATCGAAATGATTCCCGGTGCGAGAAAGTTCAAATAGTTTCCGCCGCCCGCTCTCGCGAACATCGAGCGGAACCCGAAACCGAGCGCCACAAGAAATAGTATCGGCTGCCCGAGCGAACCGATAATCCGAGCGGGCGAGCGCACGTAGCGCTTGAGCTGCCTCAAGCAAAGTATGTAGATGGCTCTCATCGTCGTCCTGCTCCTCTCCAGACTCTCCCCATCATCCTCATGCGGTCGGCCGAGGTCGCTTCCTCTTCGCGGATGGCGTGTCCCGTGAGCGCGATGAACGCGTCTTCAAGCGTCGCGCTTTTCGTTGTCTCCTTCAGCTCGCCCGGCGCGCCCTGCGCCACGATCTTTCCGTGGTCGATCACGGCAACGTCATTCGCCACGCGGTCGGCCTCGTCCATGTAATGCGTGGTGAAGAAGACGGTAACGCCCTCTTCCTTGCTCAGTTGCTGGATGTAGCTCCAGATGTGGTTGCGCGTCTGCGGATCGAGGCCGATCGTCGGCTCGTCCAGAAAAAGAATCCGCGGCTTGTGCAGCAGCGCGCGCGCCACTTCGAGCCGCCGCTTCATCCCGCCAGAAAAGTGCTTCACGAAGTCCTTCTTGCGGTCGGCAAGTCCGACGAAATCGACCAGCATGTCGATGCGCTTCTTTCGCTCGGCGTGCGGCACGCCGTAGAGGATTCCGTGCAGGTCCATATTCTCCTGCGCCGTCAATTCGTCGTCGAGGCTCGGGTCCTGAAAGACGATCCCGAACGACCGCCGCACCTGCTTCTGCTCGCGCGTCGGATCGTGCCCATTCACGCGAATCGATCCGCTGGTCGGATCGAGAACGGTCGTCAGCATCTTGATCGTCGTAGTTTTCCCAGCGCCGTTCGGCCCGAGAAAGCCGAAGATTTTCCCCTCGGGCACCGTGAACGAGATGTGGTTCACCGCGCAAAAATCCCCGTAGTTCTTCACCAGGTCCTGGACTACGATCATTTCGCCCATCGCGACCTTTCTCGTGGCGTGAATGCGCCGCTCCGCTCGGGGAGTGGCGAGACAGGATACGCTGTATTCAGCGGCCCGAGCAATTGGTTATAACGGCGGATCAGTGGCGGAAATTTCGCCCGTCCGGTATATTCGCGCGGAACATGAACCCTCGAGGAGGTCTGCTGGCGTGAGCACAGTGCGAGAGGCGACCTACGGCGTTCTACGCGATCTGGGGATGACCCGCATTTTCGGCAATCCCGGCTCGAGCGAGCTGCCATTCCTCAAGGATATGCCTCCCGATTTCCAGTACGTGCTCGGCCTGCACGAACGCGCCGCGGCGGGCATGGCGCTCGGCTACGCGATGGGCCGTGGCGAAGCGGCGTTCGTGAATCTCCACTCGATTGCGAGCGCGGGAAACGGCCTTTCGGCCCTCATCGACGCCCAACTCTGCCACGCCCCGCTCGTCGTCACCACGGGTCAGCAGGACCGGCGGCAGATTCTCGCCGAGCCGTTTCTCGTGAGCCGCGCCGTGGAGGTCGTCAGGCCCTACGTGAAATGGGCTTACGAGCCGCTGCGCCCCGAAGACGTCCCCGCGGCCATCGCGCGCGGCTATCACCTCGCGATGCAGCCGCCGCGCGGGCCAGTGTTCATCTCGGTTCCGATGGACGACTGGAACAAGCCGTGCCCGCCGGTCGTCGCGCGCAAGGTGAGCCAATCAGTCTCGCCCGATCCCGCGGCGCTCGACGAGGTCGTCCGCGCAATCGACGCGAGCCGCAAACTCGCGCTCGTCGCTGGTTCGCAGATCGAAGAGGACGGCGCGTGGCACGACGCTATCGCGCTCGCCGAGCGATTGAACGCGGACGTCTATGCTGAACCGATCGCCTCGCGCTGGGCTTTTCCGCGCAGCCATCGCCTTTTTCGCGGCGGACTGTTGCCCGCGCAAAAGCCGCTCGCCGATCAGCTCGCCAGCTACGACACCGTCGTGGTGCTCGGCGCGCCCGTGTTTCTCTATTACGCCTACGTGCCCGGGAATCCGATCGCGCCCGGTACCAAGCTTTTCCAGATTACGAACTCGCCGCAGGACGCGTCCGCTGCGCTCGCGGGCACGAGCATCGTCGGCAACGTGGCCGTCGCCGCAAAATATGTCGCCAGCCGCGTAAAGCCGGTCGAGCGTGGCGTCACTCCGAATCCACCGGCGCCTGAGCCGAAACCCGAGCATCCGATGAGCTGCGCCTACCTCTTCAGCGTGCTCAACAAACTCCTGCCGCGCGATGCGATTCTTTCCGAAGAGTGCCCTTCGTCGAAAGGTGACCTCGACCGCTACGTCAAGCTCGACGAGCCCGGCTCATTCTATTCTGTGCGCAGCGGCATTCTGGGCTTCGGCGTGCCGGCCGCGGTCGGGCTCCAACTCGCGCATCCCGCGAGGCGCGTGGTTTGTCCGGTGGGCGACGGATCGCTGCAGTACTCGATTCAGGCGCTGTGGTCGGCGGTTCAGTCAAAGGCGCCCGTAATTTTTCTCGTGATCTGCAACGGCAACTATTCGGCGCTGAAAGGTTTTCGCGATTTCACACAGGTCGGCAAGAATGTGCCGGGCATCGACATCCCCGGAATCGACGCCGTCAAAATCGCACAAGGCTACGGCATGAACGCACGCGCGGTGGATAGACCCGAAGATCTCGAGCCCGCGCTCCAGTGCGCCTTCGCGTCGAAAGATCCGATCCTGATCAGCGTGAACGTGCAGCAGGGTGGCCAAAAAACGATGGGAATGGACCAGTCGGTCAACCCGCCGAATTACGGGTAGTTGCGATCTGTAGGGGCACGGCATGCCGTGCCCGGCGCAAGTGCTTGGCTACCCTAACTTTTGCTTCTCAATTTCTTCACTCGCGATGTGAAACCCCGTGTTCGCGATGGGCACGCCCGCATAAATTGCCGACTGCAATAGCAGCTCTTTCAAATCGCACGGCTCGAATCCGTGTTCGAGCGCCGCGCGCACGTGCATGCGGAACTCCTCCCAGCGCCCCAGCGCAGCCATCATCGCCAGCACCAGCAGCCGCCGCGTGCGGCGGTCGAGGCCGGGCCGCGTCCAGATCGTGCCCCACGCGTAGCGCGTGATCAGCGCCTGAAACTCGCGGTTGAAATCCGTCGTCGCGGTGATCGAGCGGTCGACGTGCGCCTCGCCCAGCACCTGTCTGCGCACGGTAAACCCCGGCTCGAGCGGATCGGCGCCTTCCATCGCAGTCGCGGGTTGCAGCAGGCTGAAGATCGCGGCGGTGAACGCACGCGGCCGCTCGATATTCGACAAATGTGCGGCCGGCAAACGCATAACTTGCGCGCCGGGAATTTCCCGCGCGAGAATCTCGCCATGCCCTTCCCAGGGCGTCGCGACGTCGCGGTCTCCAACGATCACGAGCGTCGGAACGCGAATCTTCGCAAGCGCCGCCGTGTGATCCATATCCCGAATCGCCGAGCAGCATCCGGCGTACCCAACCGGGTCCGTCCCGCCAATCACCGCGCGCACCGAGCTGACGTACGGATTGCCTTCCGCCAGCGTCTCGGCCGAAAAGAATCGCTGCATCACGCCGTCGGTCAGCGCGGCCATCCCGCTTTCGAGCACGACGCGGCGCCGTTCGTCCCAATTCGACTTCGGCGAAATCTGTGCCGAGGTATTCGCAAGAATCAAAGCCGTGAGGCGATCGCCGGCATTTGCGCCGAGCCACTGCCCGATCATGCCGCCCAGGGAAAGCCCGCAGAACGCGAATTTCGGAATCTTCAGCGCATCGGCAAGGCCGAGCACATCGCGCCCGAGCAGCTCGATCGAATATTCGGCGCGCGGCGCATCGGACGCGCCCAGCCCCCGCGTGTCATAACGCAGCACCTGAAAGTGCTCGAGCAGATCGGGCATCTGCGGCGCCCACATGCCGTGATCGCATCCGATCGAGCTTGAAAGGACGAGCACCGGGCGGCCTTCGTTGCCTTCGAGCCGGTAATAGGTGCGCGTCTTGTCGATCGTCGCGAACGGCATCGCTACGACCCCTTCTTTCGCGGCGGCAAAACCAGGCGCTTGCGGAAGTCGCCCGCCACGCCGAGGTATTTCTCGGGCGTTTCGAGATCGCGGAGCGCTTTCTTGTCGAGCACCTTGGCGGCCTCCGGCATTTCGCCGAGCACTTCTGCGAGCGTGCGCTTCTCCGCGTCGCTTTTTCGCACCGCTTCCTGCATTAGCTTGTGCGCGGCGTCGCGCCCGATCTTCGCGGCGAGCAGCATCGAGGCCTTCTCGGAAAAAATCGCGCCGCGCGTCGCGTCGATGTTGTCGCGCATCCGCGCTCTGTTGACGTCGAGTCCCTCGGCTGCCTCGGCCATCGACGCAGCAGCTAGCCCGGTCGACTGAATCACCGCCGCCACCGTCGGCCATTCGGCCTGCCAGCCGCCCACGCCGCGCTCGTGCTCCTGCACCATGCCCGAAAGGAAAGACGCCACCAGCCCCGGAACGCGATTCGCCGCGGCCAGCGTCACCACGGACGCAATTGGGTTTCGCTTCTGCGGCATCGTGGACGATCCGCCGCGCCCTTCGCCGCCCAGCTCCTCCGCCTCCGCCACTTCGCTTTGCGTCAGCAGACTGATGTCGCGCGCCATCTTCCCGAGCGACGCTGTGAGCACCCCGCACGCCGCGATCAGCGCGCCGAGCCGGTCGCGATGCGTGTGCCAGGGCGCGTCCGGAAATCCGAGGCCCAACTCTTCCGCCATTGCGCGGCCCACGTCCAGGCCTTTGTCGCCCAGCGCAGCCAGCGTGCCGCTCGCTCCACCGAATTGCAGTACGAGCGCCTCAGCAAACGATGCTTCCAAGCGCGCACGGCTGCGCCGAATCGCTCCAAGCCAGCCCGCCGCCTTGAGGCCAAACGTGACCGGCGGCGCAGCTTGCAGGAGCGTGCGCCCGAGCATCACTGTGTTTTGGTGCTCGTCCGACATGCGCCGCAGCGCGGTTTCGAGGCGCCCCAAATCTCGCGCGAGAATCGCCTGCGCGCGTTTGAGCAGCAATACCAGCGCCGTATCGGCCACGTCCTGGCTCGTCGCGCCCCAGTGGACGAATCGCGCCGCATCGGCATTCGCTGCCTGTACCTTGGCAGTGAGCGCTTTCGAAAGCGGTATGCCCGGAGTGCCCGCGCGGAGAGTCTCCTGCGCTAGCGCGACCGGGTCGAAATTGCCCGCCTTTGCCGCGGCGCGGATTGCATCGGCGGCGGCTTTCGGCACGATGCCCGCGCGCGCCTCGGCACGCGCCAGCGCCGCCTCGAAATCCAGCATGGCTTGCAGGAGGGATTCGTCGGAGAAAAGATCGGCGAGCGGGCCCGTGGTTGCCAGACTATCGATCAGCCGCGCCGGCATGTGCTGCTCCCCTTGTCGCGCGGCTTTCCCGCGCGTTCACACGTCGAAGAAAACGGTTTCCTTCGGGCCGCTCACATAGACGTCGAACCGCCACGCGCCCGGCTCGCCCGGGACCGGTTGCGCCATCAGCGTGGCGCGCCGCGATTTGGGCACCAGCGCCAGCACCGGGCATTCGTCGTTCGCCGCGTCGCCCGCAAAATAGATTCGCGTGGCAAGGCGCCTCAGGACGCCGCGCGCAAACACCGACACCTCGAGATGCGGCGCCTGCAAGGTCTTGCCTTTGCCCGGCACCCGGCCCGGCTTGATCGTTTCAAACTCGCAGGAACCGTTCTCTTCCGTTCCCATGCGTCCAAAGCCGATGAATGCCGGATCGATAGGCTTAAGCTGGTGATCGTCCGGGTGGTGATACTTTCCGTCGGCATTCGCCTGCCAGATTTCAATCAGGGCGTCCGGAATGGGTTGGCCCTCGCCATCGAACACGGTGCAGGTGAGCTTCACGCGCTCGCCCTTCACGCCCGGTGCGGCAATCCGCCCTTGCGGACGCTTCCCGACCAGGGTGATCCGAAAGTACGGGCCGACGGTCTGCGACGGGATCGGAACCCGGTCGACTTTCTTCTTACTTTTTGTTTTCAAAGGGCGTCTCATCCCGCCCGCGCAGCACGATATCGAACCGGAATCCAAGCGCCCAGTCGGGCTGCGTCAGATCCATGTCGAACTTCGAAATCAGGCGCTGGCGGGCTTTCTCGTCCGGGATGGATTGGGAAATCGGATCGAACGGGAAAAGCGGATCGTCGGGGAAATACATTTGCGTGATCAGGCGCGTGGCAAACGCCGTCCCGAAGAGCGAAAAATGAATGTGCGCGGGCCGCCACGCATTCGGGTGATTGTTCCACGGATATGCACCCGGCTTGATGGTGACGAAGCGGTAGCTGCCTTTGGCGTCCGTGACCGTTCGCCCCGCTCCCGTGAAATTCGGATCGAGCGGCGCGGGATGCTGGTCAACCTTATGCGCGTAGCGCCCGGCGGCATTGCACTGCCAGATTTCGATCAGAGTGTTCGGCACGGCGCGCCCGTTGTCGTCGAGCACGCGGCCCGAGAGCGTGATGCGTTCGCCGATCGGCTCGCCCGCATGTTGCCGCGTAAGATCGTTGTCCGTTTCGCCGATGTCGCCGTAGCCGTACACCGGACCGGTCACTTCGGAAAGTGTGTGCGGCAATACGATCAGCGGCTTGCGCGGCGAGCGAAGCAGCGTCGCGCCGTATGGCGGATACAGATACGGCGGCTGGCTCTTGGGACTATGTCGATGGTACGGCGTGACCCGATTCAAATCCTTCCCGTTTTTCCCTGCGCGGCCGGTCGATCGGGGCGAACTACGCGTCATGTCGAAGCCTTCCTGAATCCTGTGCGCGGACCTCACACAACGAAAATTTCCGCTTCGCGTCGTCGAAACGCATTATACACAACTCCCCAATCGCGCTAGCTTCCGAGCGCTTTGCGGAGTCTCTCGAATGTGGTCGAAAGCTCTTCCGGTTCGATGCGCGTTTCGCCCGCCACTGTCATGAAATTGGCGTCGCCCGCCCAGCGCGGCAGAATGTGCAGGTGGAGGTGCCCCGTGACTCCCGCGCCCGCGGCGCGGCCCAGGTTGATGCCCAGGTTGTACCCTTCGGGATGATACGTGCTGCCCAGCGCCGCCTGCACGCGCTGCGCAATCCGCATCATTTCGGAGAGTGTCTCGGGTTCGGAGCCGGCAAGGTCGGCCACGTGAGCGTACGGCACGATCATCACGTGCCCGCTCGTGTAGGGGTAACGGTTTAGAATGACGAAGTTTTTCGCGCCGCGCAGCACGATCAACATCTGCGCGTCGTCATTGGCGGCAAGCGCGTCGCAGAAGATACAGGACTTGTCCTTCGAAGCGTCCGCGACGTAGCGGTAGCGCCACGGCGTCCAGACGTAATCCATCCCGCTCAGTCCTGCGCGCCGGACGCGGACGAGGCCGGATTGTTGACGTAATCCTTCAGCTCTTTGCTGGGCTTGAAAAACGGAATCTTCTTCGGCGGCACTTCCACTTTCGCGCCCGTCTTCGGGTTTCGCCCCGTGCGCCCGCGGCGCTGCCGCGTGCGGAAGCTGCCGAAGCCGCGAATCTCGATCTTGTCGTCGGCCTGCAGCGCCGTGATGATGCTTTCGAAGATGGTCTCGACGACCGCCTCCGATTCCTTGCGCGGCAGTTCGGTCACGCGCGTGACTTCCTCGACGAGATCCGCCTTCGTCAGCGTATGGTCCGTGGTCGCATGTTCTCCCGCAGCCTCTGGCATCGGTTCAGCGTCTCCTCTCGAGATCGTTCATTCTCATGGGCGTTTCCATGGGACATTGTGCGCGGGCCGGACTTCCGCACGCTTTGTGCATATCATCAAACAACTGCAAGGTAAACGCTTTTCCCGCCGGGAAGGTTTTCACAGCCCCCGCCTTCCGCGCGCGGTGTGTCCCTGCGACGTCCCGTTACGACGATTGCCGCTTGGCCATGATCGCGTCGCCGATCGTCGCTGTGGGCGACGACTTCGACGACCGGAACGACTGTAGCTCCTGCCGCTCGGCCTGTTTCTGCGCGGCGCGATAGCTCAGGCTGATCTTGCGCTGCTCCGGCTCGAGCCGCAGGATTTTGAAATCGTATTCCTGCCCCGGCGTCAGCACGGAGTTGACCCGCGCGTCGCGCGAAGTCTTCACCTTGTCGCGCTCGCCCTTGGGCCGCCGTTCTTCGATTTCGGAGATGTGGCAGAGCCCTTCGATCCCTTCTGCCAGCTCGACGAACGCCCCGAAATCCGTCGTCCGCGCTACCTTGCCCTTGAGCACGTCGCCCAGCTTGTGCTCCGCGAACCAGTTCGCCCAAATGTCCTTCACCTGCTTGATCCCGAGCGACAGGCGCCGGTTCTGAGAGTCCACCTTCAGCACTTTCGCTTCCACCGAGTCGCCCTTCTTGAATTTCTCGCTCGGATGCTTGATCCGCTCGGTCCAGCTCACGTCGCTGATGTGGATCAGCCCTTCCATGCCCTCTTCGAGCTCCACGAACGCGCCGAAATCCGCCAGGTTCCGGATTTTTCCCGTCACGATCGTGCCCACCGGATATTTCTGCGACGCCGCTTCCCACGGATCGGGCAGCGTCTGCTTCAGCCCCAGCGAAATCCGCCGCTGGTCCGGCTTGACCTCCAGCACCGCCACTTCCACCTCGTCGCCCGTCTTCACGATCTTCGACGGGTGCTTCACGTGCTTCGACCAGCTCATCTCGCTCACGTGCACCAGGCCCTCGACGCCCGCGTCGATCTGCACGAACGCGCCGTAGTCCGTCACGCCCACCACTTTCCCGCGCACCCGTGTCCCCGCAGGGAAGCGCTCCGGCACCGTCGCCCACGGATCGGGCAGCAGTTGCTTCCGCCCGAGCGAAATCCGCTGCTTGTCCTTATCGAACTTCAGAATCTGAACTTGAATTTCGTCGCCGGACTTCACGATCGACGAAGGATGCGGCGCGCGTCCCCACACCAGGTCACTCACGTGCAGCAAGCCGTCCATCCCGCCGAGATCGACGAATACCCCGTAATCCGTCACGTTCTTCACGTGGCCCGTCACCACCGCGCCTTCTACCAGCGTCCCGGCCAGCGCCTCGCGCATGGCCTTCTGCTCTTCCTCCAGGATCGCGCGATGGCTTACGACCACGTTGCCGCGCTTGCGGTTCAGCTTCAGGACGCGCACTTCGATTTGGCGGTCCATCCAGCCTTCCAGGTCGTGTACTGGCCTCAACTCGATCTGCGAAGCGGGCAAAAACGCGCGCACGCCCACGTCCACCACCAGCCCGCCCTTGATCCGCTCCGTAATCTTTCCCTTGAGGTTCGTGTGCTCGCGGTAGGCCTTCTCGATCCGCTCCCAGACGCGCCGCCGGTGCGCGCGCACGTACGATAGCAGGACGTATCCGTCCTTGCGTTCGTGCAGCCGCTCGACCTCGATCGTCTGCCCTTCGCCGAACTGAATTGGCTCGCCGGAATCGACGAATTCCTGCGCTGGCACCAGCCCTTCGAACTTTCCTCCCACGTCCACAACCACGCCCGCATCCGTAACCGCTAGCACGCGCCCGTCGAAAATCTCCCCTTCCGCCGCCGCTTCCGGCGCCGAGAACTGGTCGAGCAACTGGTCCATCGTCTCGGATGTTTCGGTGGCTTCCGCCTCGGCAGCCGCTGCTGCCGGAGCAGCCTCGACGGCCGGAGTCTCAGGCTCAGCGCTCGCCGCGGGTGCCGCGCTCGAATCGGAGTCCGCCGCAACCGGCGCTATTTCAGCCGGAGCCGCTTCGATCGGCTCGTGCGCGCGTGCCACGGCCGTGGCGGCGCCTGCCGCTGCGGATGCCGCGGGCAAATTGTCAGTCGTAGTTTCGCTCGACGGAGCGTCGATAGCAGACGGTTGTAGGTTGTTGTCGTGTTCGGGTGACATACGATGCGGCCTCCGTGCGGATTCCTGCCCTGTTTGCCGAGGGCTCGGCCTCGGTCACTCCACCCTACCGGGGGCTAGAGCAAAGAAGGGGATAGAGCGCCCGCGCTCAGCGCTGTACCGCAGAAATCATACGCGCCCGCTTTGCGCGTTGTCAACAAAACCGACTGCCTGCTTGGGATTACTCGCGTATTACCTTCACCCGTGCCCGCCATTGCCCGGCCCGGGGGATATGGTAGAGTTTCGATCCGATGCGGATCTTCGTTTTGGGAGCGGGCGGCACGGGCTCCCTTCTGGCACAACTCCTCGAGCGACAGGGGCATACCGTCTGGTGCGGCGATCGCGACGTCGAGCGCGCGGCGCGCTTCCTCGGCAAAAAGAGCAAAATCGAAATCGTGGAGGCCAACGCGCGGAATCTCTGGTCCGTCGTACGCGCCGCCCGCGGGGCCAACCTGATCGTCAACGCCTCGCCCGCCGTCTTCAATAAAATCATTTTGCGGGCGGCTCTGCGCCTGCGCTCGCACTACCTCGATTTGAACTCGCACCTCACGCACAACCCCTTCAAGCCCGAGCAATTCCGCTTTCACGAGCGCTTCATCGCCAAGAATCGCGTGGCCCTGATTTGCACCGGCGCCGCTCCCGGCCTGACGAACCTGCTTGCCCAGCGTGGCTCGGAAATGCTCGACTCGGTCGAATCCATCCATGTTCGCCTCTATGAAAGCACCGAGAGCAAGGACCCGATCTCCACATGGTCCGCGGATGTCGCCTACGACGAGGCGATCTCCCGCCCGCGCATCTATCGCAACGGAAAATTCTCGCTCGCCCGCCGCTTCGACGAGCGCGAGCTTTTCCGTTTTCCTCCTCCGATCGGCGAGACGCCCGTCTATCTCGCCGCGCAGGACGAAGTCTGCATGTTGCCGTACATCATCAAGCTGCGCGATGTCGACGCCAAGATCGGCGGAAACGACTTCGAGCGCCTGCGCCGCTGGTATCGCCAGGGACGCCTGAACCGCTCGGCTGGAATTGTCCGCAAGCGGTTTCCGCACACGCTCACGCCGCGCCGCGTCGCGAAACTGATCCGCCAGGGCAAGCTCGAAAATGCGCGCTTTGCCGCCGCCGTCCTCCTGCGCGGCATGAAGGACGATCACCCGTACCTCATTCGCTGGGACGTCAGTTTCCCGACGCTCTATCAGATTCGCCAGCGCGGCCTGATCTCCACGCCCATTTCGTACGCCACCGCTCATCTTGCCGCGATTTTCATCAAGCATTTCCCGCGCGATTCCGCCGGAGTTATCGGTCCCGCCACGCTGCCTGCCGACATCCGCCGGGACGTCCTCGCCGACGCTCGCTCCCGCGATTTCCGCATCACCGTGAAAACCACGCGCCTCAAGAAACTCGAAGACGACGAGTTCTAGCCCCCGCAAGAAACGTTGGTTCTATGGCGGGCAGTTAGCGCCTGCAATACACGCTCACCGGATGCGTGAGTACTAGTAAGGGCAACGCCCTAGTGGCAATTTCGTTGTGTCGAGAGCATGGGAAGCGTACGATGCGCGAGTTCGAGCTCCAAATCGGGAATTCCAGTCAAAATCTACACTGACCAGAGAGTCAGAACGGAAATTCCGACTCGGATCAAATCCAGATCTTGGGAACAACCGTGAAAAAATGGAAATTTGTTTATTCATTGCCCGGCCACAACATGTACTTGCGCGAGCAGGAGATCGCGGCCAAAGCCGCAGCGGACCGTCTCGGGGCGGAGCTGCAAATCGTCAACGCGGAGATGGATGCAGTCGGTCAGAGCCAGCAATTGCTGGGATTCGTGCAATCACGAGCCGAACTGCGGCCGGACGCCATCCTTGTCGAGCCGGTCAGCGCCACGGGATTTCCGAGCGTCGCCGAATCGGCGGTTGCCGCGGGAATCGGGTGGGTGGTGAGCAATGCGCAGGTGGATTACATCGGAGCGCTCCGGAAAAATGCGAAGGTTCCGGTGTTCCTCGTGTCGCAGGATCACGTGGAAGTGGGGCGCATTCAAGGGCGGCAGATCGGCGCGATATTGCCGGATGGGGGTTCCGTGCTCTACCTGCGCGGACCGGCGATGAATTCGCTGGCCTCGAGGCGATTTGAGGGGCTCGAAAGCGCCAAGCCCAAAAATATCGAATTGAAGATTGTGAAGGTCCAGTCGACGGCGGATAGCTCGTACCACGCGGTCTGTTCCTGGCTGAGTTTTGCGACGATACGGCCCGAGGGAACGCAGATGATCGTGTCGCAAAATGCAGACTTCATTTTTGGGGCAAAGAAGGCGTTTGAGACAAATACGGCCCAACCGGAACGCGCGAAATGGCTCGCGATCCCGTGCGCGGGCGCGGGCGTTCCAAGCCAGGTCAAGCCGCTGGTCGATCAAGGAACATTTTGCGCCGCCGTGGCGACTCCCCTGACGATGGATCGGGCGCTGGAAATGCTGGTGCGAGCGTTGAAGGATGGCACGCAGCCGCAGGAAAAGACTTATGTCGAAGCGCAGTCGTATCCGACCCTGGAAGAACTTTCAAAGAAACGCAGCGGAGCAAAAACGTAGTCGTCTGGTGGCGATCTGAACATCGTCCGCGGCGATGGCACTCCTCAGCGGAACCAGCCTGAATCGGCGCCGGCCTTGCGGCCTTCGTCGGCGAGTTCGTCCAACTGCTTTTCCAGACCCTGTTTGCGGTCCTCGAGGTCCTTCACTTCCGCGTTTCGGTCGTGGATGATGATGACGCTTTGCATGGCGCCGCTCGAGGGATCCATCTGGACGGCCCCTGACTTGGCGATATCTTCCTTCACTTTGGCGATCTGCTGATCGATCGCGGCCATCTGATTCTTGATGTCTTGCGCTCTCCCGCGCCAATACGCCTCGTCTTTTCCACCGGAGGACGGAGCGCCGTTTCCGTGCGGGCCTGCGCTCGAATTCCTGTTATCCGCGGATCCGCCGCCGGAAGAGCCGTCCCCGACCACGGAAATCGTCCCGCCGACGCTCGATATATCGCTGTCGGTGAACACATGCTTCGATTTCGGTTTGTCTTTCTGAGCGGTCGCCTTGCGCGCCGCGTCGGCGAGCGATTCTTGCTCATCCCCGGGAACTGTTTGTAAAGCCGCACCCGATTGCGATCCCGATTGCGACGCCGTATCGGACTGGCTCTGCGCGGGCGTTTGAGACTGCGCGGCCGGTGCGGAGTCCGACTGCGCCATTGCCGGAGCCGCCGGCCAGAATATGAGGAGCAGCACGGCCAGCAGAGGGAGCGCCAGTCCACAGCAGGCCCTGCTCAAAATGATGGACGTGAGTTGCGCGTTCTCTCGGCAGCTTCTCATCGGTGATCTCCCGTCTGCAGTCGACATTAAGCAAACGGTATCTGGGCTAGATGTCGTGGTCAACGACGCCGCCACGCCGCGTTCCACAAGGCATACCTGTCCGCTAGGACAGGGCGAATGTCACACCTGCTATGCCGGCCATTCGGCAGATACGGTTTTCCTCAGCACGGGGGATAAGCTCGATGCTGACGAGGCACGAAAGAGGGCGAATAAGAAGCGACGGGGCTTCGTTAGTGTCCCGTTTAGCACAGTTTTCACTCCGGCAGGCCTGATAACGTGGAGGGGCTCAGTTTTCTCCAAGAAATTCTGGCCCCACTATGAAGAAAATCAACGCCTCCGCATTTAACGCTCAAGCTTTTCTGGATTCAACCGGTGTCGCCCGCAAGGTTGTGGAGTATCAGAGAAAAGCGGCCATCTTCGCGCAAGGTGATTCCTCCGCGCACGTAATGTATATCCGAAAAGGAGGTGTGAAGCTCTCTGTGGTCAACGAAGTCGGCAAGGAAGCCGTTGTCGCAATGCTGGGACCGGGCGATTTTTTCGGTGAAGGATGCTTGGCGGGACAAAAGATCTGCATTGGAACGGCCACGGCAATTACGCCCACCACCGTGCTCGCCATTGAAAAAAGCGAAATGGAGCGAGTCCTCCACCGGGAACACGCATTTTCCGATCGTTTCATCAAGTACATGCTTTCGAGGAACATCCGAGTGGAGGAGGACCTGATCGATCAGCTTTTCAACTCGACCGAGAAAAGGCTCGCTCGTACTCTTCTACTGCTTGCCAGGTATGGAAAGACCGAGCAGCCTCAAAAAGTTCTGGCTAAGATATCGCAAGAAACGTTGGCGGAAATGATTGGCACGACGCGCTCGCGAGTGAATCTCTTCATGAATAAATTCAAGAAGCTTGGCTTCATTCACACAAATGGCGGGCTCCACGTTAACAATTCACTTCTGAGCGTTGTGCTGCACGACTAATCAATGCTTCTAGCTGTCAGCGCCCGCAGGCTTGTGGACTTCGTTTAAGCGCCGCCCTCACCGCGAAGCCGTCAATACATGAGGTGTCTCAAACAGTACAGACGCGCCTGACTAGTGTCTCTAGGATAGATGTTGCGGGAGGGATAAGAATGTATCCACAGTGGATCGTGAAGAAAAATCCCGAATGGATTCGGGTGGTTGTTTATTCTGCCATCGGTATGGCCATCGTGATGGGCATAATTACATTCGCGGCACTTTCGACGGCGAAATGACTCCCCGGCTCGGCTGTCGCTCATAGGCCCAACCCTCGTAACTTTCAATCCGTTTCACCATGGCCGCGGCGGCTCGCACGGACGTGTGCGCAAGAGAACAGACATGAATCTTCCCAGGCTCTAGGATGGAATTGAAGGGCGGAGCTGCAACGTGACTTCCAGGGCGCAATTGGCTTGCTCGATTCTTAGCTGTCTCATGGCTGCGGTCTGCGTTTCCGCCCAGACACAGACCACGGTTCCAACTAGCGATGCGATCATTGCTCGGATGGCGCAAACTCAGGCCGAAAACCGCACTCACTTTGTTCCGTACGTCGTCACACGCGACTACAAACTTTTTGAGGGGGAAAATCGTATTCGGGCCAAGTCCCGCGTGATCGCTCAGATAACGGTCGTGCCCCCCGACTCCAAGAATTACGCCATCGAAAATCCTGACGGATCGCTGCTGGGAGAAAAAATCGTCCGCAAAATGCTGGACGGTGAAGTGGCTTTTGCAAAGGATACGGCCTCGACCGACATCACGCGCGAAAATTATGATTTCCGGCTCGTTCGTGAGGATGAGCTGGACGGCCAACGCTGCTATGTGCTCGAGTTACTTCCCAAGCGAAAATCCAAGAACCTGCTTCGCGGTACGATTTGGGTGGATGCCAACACCTATCTGCCTCTCCGCGTCGAGGGCGAGCCTGCAAAGACTCCCTCCTGGTGGCTGACGAACGTGCGCATTGTCGTGCTCTATGGCTACGCCGGCCCGATGTGGCTGCAGACGTATTCGGAAGCTACCGCCAACGTTCGAATTATCGGCCGATCCACCATGATTTGGCAGGACGTGAAATATCAAATCGGCGACCTCGCTCCCGGTACTTCATTTGCACAGACCATGGCTCCGATCGCGGAGATGACCATCAAGTGACCAAGGCGATTTGGCATCAGCACGCCATCGTAGTCTGGAGCGGACGGAAGTCTCCATACGCGCTGCGCATCACCTCAGATCATTGAACCTTGAGTCGAGACGGAGAGGAAACACATGGGGCTTGAAAAACTGAAGGGCCGTGGACGGCTGGTGCCAACGCTGGCGACGGGTATCGAATATCAGGTTGATTATGAAATCCATTTTCCTACTCTTGACCGAGCGCCCGGCAGGCGCCTGACACCCAATCACACGGGCTCCTCGAAATGTCGTGTACGCTCTGCCCATCAGCACCGGATTCCAGATGGGCGCTATTTCCTCCATGTCGATGTGGGTCAAATTCATCAACTCAAGTCCATTGATGGCAAGTGGCACTACCTCGCAACTCGCTAATCGGAAACTGGCCCATCGCCCCGCCCGCCGCTCGTTTGACCGCGCAAAGCATCGACCGCTATAATTGTGTGATCCGCCCGGCAGCATTTGCGCGCTGGGCGCGGCCCCGGCGGGTAGCACGCCCTCCCGGCTAAGGTTTCCCCGAAGAGGAAACTCCGAACAGGAATTCAGGAGCACTCATGATTAAGGCAACACTTTTGCGCGCAGGGATGATCATCAAGCACGACGGCGATCTCTACTCGATCTATAGCGTGGACCATCGCACGCCCGGCAATAAGCGCGCCGCCATGGCGACCAAGATGCGCAACCTGCGCAACGGCTCCATGATCGACCATCGGTTCCGTGCCGAGGAATTTCTCGACAAAGTTACAGTCGATGAGATCGAGTTCGAATACCTCTATAGCGACGGCGAAGGCCACCACTTCATGAACATCGAGAACTACGAGCAGTTGCAGCTGCAGAACGACATCGTCGGCGACACCAAGGACTACCTGATTCCGAACACGCCTGTGAAGATCGAGTATTACGACGGCAAGCCCATCGGCGTCCTGATTCCGGACACGATGGACCTCGTGGTTGTGGAAACGGAGCCCAGCATTCAGAAAGCGACCGCAAGCGCCGTCATGAAACCCGCGAAGCTCGAGACCGGCCTCGTCATTAACGTTCCGCCCTTCGTCGGCACCGGCGACAAAGTGAAAGTCGACACGACCGAAGGCCGCTACATCCAACGGGTTCAGTAGCGCCGTAATGTAGCTCGCCTCTTCAGAGGCGAGGCTCTTCGATCTCTTCACGTGGCGCGTTGCCAAGGTTGGCGTATCCTTTCCGCAGACTCCATGAACGCCCGCTCAGGCTCGCGCTCTTCTGGCATGGCCTCGATTCTCGCGGCCGTGCTTTTTGCGGGAGCGACCTCGATCGCGTCCGCGGCCACTGCGCAGCAGGCCGGCGACCCCGCCGCTCCCACAATCCAGAATGAAAAACCCCTGCCGGATATTCCCACGCTGCTTCGCGACATCGGCAAGAATCAGGGCGCGCTCGAAGACCTCCGCAAGCTTTACACCTGCCACCTCTCCGAGGAAGAAGACAAGATGGATTCGGGCGGCCAGGTGAAATCCCGCACCGTGAAGGACTACGACGTCTTCTACATCGGCGATGAGCAGGTCCTGCACCTGCTCGCGAAAGACGGCAAGCCGCTCGACGACGACGAGAAGCAACGAGAAGACGACCGCTTCAACAAGCGCTTCGACGAACTCAAGAAAAAGCAGGCCGAGCTTGCCGGCGATCCCAAGAAGCAGGCCAAGAAAGAAGAGCAGGACGAGGCGCAGATTTCGGACTTCCTGCGCGCCGAGCGTTTCACGAATCCGCGCCGCGAAACCTTTCGCGGAGAGCAGGTGATCGCCTTCGATTTCACCGGAAATCCGGATTACAAGCCCAAAAAAGAAATCGACCGCATCATCCAGAAACTTTCCGGCGTCATGTGGGTGGACGAACAGGCGCGCGAAATTGCGCGCCTCGAAGCGCGTTTCGACGAGTCGGTGAAAGTCGGCGGAGGTCTGCTCGCCTCGCTACAAAAGGGCTCGAACTTCGTCTTCGAGCAGGAGAAAATCAATGGCGAGGTCTGGCTGCCGTCCTACGCAGAAGTGCACGCCGCCGGGCGCATCGTTTTCGTGAAACTGAAGCAGAACGCCATCGACCATTACTCGGATTACAAAAAATTCCGCTCCGGCGCCACGCTCAACCCCGTCGCCCCCAAATGACAATTCGATAGCGAACGAAAGCCCGGCGGCCTTGCATTAGTTGCAGCAACGGGAGCAAGGACTTTGCTGCCTTAAGCAGCCTAAACGGGCCTTAAATGGCAAGGAAACGACGATTTTGACAGGCTTTTGCCCACCTGCTCGAAATTTCCGCGAACATGACGGACGAAAGCGGTTTTTGACCTTGAAGTTGGCGGCTTCTAACGGGCCGCGGAAGATTTCGCACCGAAGACGCGCTTGAAAATCGCGTCGACGGCGCGCAGCTGCCGCTGTAAATCAAACGTATGCGCCAGCGCTTTTTCGTCGAGGAATTTGCGGATGTTCGGATCGGCGACGACGCGGTCCTTGAAACTCGTCTCCGACTCCCACGCGGCCATGGCGTGGCCCTGCACCCACTTGTAGGAATCCTCGCGCGGCGCCCCGTGCTCGACGAGATCCTGCAAGAGCTGCCCCGAAAAAATCAGGCCTTGCGTCGCGTCCAAATTGCGTTTCATGCGCTCCGGAAACACTTTCATGTTCGCGACGATTTCCGCGGTGCGGTGCAGCATGTAATCCGCCAGAATCGTCGAATCGGGGAGGATCACTCGCTCGACCGAGCTGTGCGAGATGTCGCGCTCGTGCCACAGCGCGATATTCTCCATCGCCGCGATGGAGTTCGCGCGGACCACGCGCGCAAGCCCGCAAATCTGCTCGCTCGACACCGGATTGCGCTTGTGCGGCATGGCCGAACTGCCGCGCTGCTCTCCGCCGAACGGCTCCTCGACTTCGCGGACCTCGGTGCGCTGCAAGTGGCGGATTTCGAGCGCGACGCGCTCGAGCGACGCAGCCACGATCGCGAGCGCCGATACGTATTGCGCGTGGCGGTCGCGCTCGATCACTTGCGAAGTGATGAGCGCGGTCTCGAGGCCGAGGCGCTGGCAGATTTTGTGTTCGATTTCCGGGCCGAGGTGCGTGCAGGTGCCCACCGCTCCGGAGATTTTTCCGACGGCGATTTCGCGCGCGGCGTCCGCGAAGCGCTCGGCGTCGCGTCGGTTCTCGGCGTACCAGTTCGCGATTTTCAGGCCGAACGTGATCGGCTCGGCGTGGATTCCGTGCGTGCGGCCGATTTCGGGCGTGTCCTTGAACTCCCACGCGCGCTTTTCGAGCACCGCGCCGAAATGCGTGATGCCCTTTTCGATCAGACGCGACGCGTCGCGGACGAGCAGCGCCTGCGCCGTGTCCACCACGTCGTTCGAAGTGAGGCCGTAGTGCAGCCAGCGCGCCGCCTCGGGATCGCCCACGGTTTCTTGCACGGCGATGGTGAACGCGATCACGTCGTGCCGGACTTTCGCTTCGATCTCGTTGATGCGCGCCACGTTGATGCGCGCGCGTTCGCGGAGCTTCGCGGCGGCCTCGCGCGGCACGATGCCCGCTTCGGCGAGCGTTTCCGTGGCAGCCAGCTCGACCTCGAGCCACTTCTGGAATTTATTCTCCTCGCTCCAGACGCGGCCCATCTCCGAACGCGTGTACCGTGCGATCAAATTCGGCTCCCTGAGTTCAGGCTGATGGCGGGGAAACTCCCTGCTCCATCATACCCGAAAAGCGGGCGCGCCAATCCCGTGTGCTGGATGGGTAGTATCGCGTCAAGGAAGGTTGCCGGGCGCAGCGTGCTGCGCCCCTACGAGAAAATCTTGCGACGCGGCGTTCTTGGCTGGTGGCGTCCGTCCTTCATGAACGGTTCTGTGTTCAGGCGGTCGAGGGTGGCGAACCATTTAGCTACGCTCAGGCGCTTCGGCTTTTGGACCTTGCCAGTTTTTCGATTCTTTCGCACGTCCCACCTCCGCACAAGTTGCCATGTGGCTCCGCGACTAAGATCGGCTGAGGTTGAAGATTCTGCAGTCAAGTGGCACAGACAATCCTGTCTGTGCTCTTATCGCTTCTGAGAATTCTGACAAGCGCTGGACCATCGCCAGTCCTCAGGCCTCTCAACCAAGCCGGCCGTGACTGGGTTTTGCTCGATGTATCGCCTGATCTGCACGAACTCGACTTCGTTTCGTACCCAATGATCGAACGACTCGTCTTGCCAGAAAGGCTTGCCGGCCCGGTGAAGGGTCTGATTCGCTTGGCGGGCAGTGACTCCCTTGAGTGACCTCGTAATCCTGCGCAATTCGACTTTGGGTGTCAGAAGCAGGTGGACATGGTTTGCCATTACGACATAGGCGTGCAGGTCGTAACATCGAATTGCGCTGAGCCGCTTTGGAGGGCACCGACAATGAACGCAGCGATTTGAGGATTCTTAAGCCAATGAGGGCCGGAATCGGCGCGGTCGAGTATCGCGTCAGCCTTGCGGAATTCTTCGTCGGCTGATGTCGCGACGGGTTTGATCGGTGGAGGTCCCTGTCGCTTTGGGAGCGAGCCATAGAGTCTCCATGTTATGAAAATTGCTTTTTCATCTGGAAGCCAATGCGGAAGATTTCTGCGGTAGAAAGCCACGCTGAACAAGTAACACAGTCCTAAAACCAAGAGCAAATGCGAAGAGCACAGACAAGATTGTCTGTGCCACTGGAACCAAAGGCAAAGGCGAAGAGCACAGACAGGATTGTCTGTGCCACTGAGACCAAGAGCAAGTGCCAAGCAACAGGCTAAGTCGTGCGGGGGGCGGGGGCCGGCGTGGGCGCGGCGGAGCCGTCGGAGGCTTTGGCGGCGATGTCGCCGGTGATGATGGCGTTGCGGAATTGGGCGAAGAGGTCGGTGAGCGCGTTGGGAGTGTGCGGCATCATGATGGTGTTGCTGCGATTCGTCCCGGCGACTTCCTTGAGCGTGTCGAAGTATTGCGTGAGGAGGACCATGGCCATGGCGTCCTTGGGAGTAGTGCCCTCGACGGACGCGGAGAATTTTTCAACCGAATCGCGCAGGCCTTCGACGATGGCCTTGCGCTGATTGGCGATACCCTCCCCTTGAAGACGTTTCGATTCGGCTTCCGCTTCGGCTTTTTTCACGAGCAGCATCTTTTCGGTTTCGGCGCGCGAGACGGTGGCTTCGCGTTCGCGTTGGGCGGCATTGATGTCGTTCATCGCGGCTTTCACTTTTTCGTCGGGCACGAGGTCGGTGATGAGCGATTTCACGATCGAATAACCGAACTCGCTCATCGATGCGTCCAGATTATTCTTCACGTCGATGGCGATCTGGGCCTGCTGGTCGAAGGTTTCGTCGAGCGTAAGCTTGGGGACGTGGCCGAGGATCACGTTGTACACGAACGACTCGATCTGCTTGACGGGGTCGGAGAGCTTGTAAAAGGCGTCATAGACCTTGTCCGGCATGACTTTGTACTGCACGGCGATGGGAATCTGGACGAAGACGTTGTCCTTGGTCTTCGTTTCGACCTTCACGTCGAGCTGCTGGACTTGCAGCGTGAGATTGGCGACGACGGTGTCGATGTACGGAACCTTGAAGTTCAGGCCGGGCGCGGCGATGCGCGAAAATTTCCCGAGCCGCTGGACGATCCCCGCGTGCGCCGTGTCGATCGTGAAAAATGAGCCGAAAAAGACGGATAGCGCGAAGAGGATCGCAATCCCTGCCACGATCAGGATGATGATGGTCGTCGGTTCCATGCGCAGTCTCCTTGGCGTCAGGTGGAAGATATACCATTACCGGTATCAACGAGTAAGCAGTTTGTTGGAGCCGCAACCCCCACCGCCGAGATCGCAGAGAGCAAGCGGGCGATTACAGCTCGAAGGGGCCGAGGGGGGTGCGCTGGGAGGCGATGTGGAGCGAGCCGCGGAAGGCGAAGTCGACGGGGCGCCTCACGAGAGCCTGTTCGGCGCAGATTTGCGCGATGTCCGGCGTGTTGTTCTGCTCGGAGAGGTGCGCGAGGACAAGATGGCGCGCGCGGGCGTCGAAGACGTCCGAGTCGGCGAGGAATTCGCTGACGACATCGTTCGAGAGATGCCCGGTGCGGCTCATGACGCGCTGCTTGACGTGCCACGGATACGGCCCGACCTTGAGCATTTCGAGATCGTGATTCGATTCGAGGATCAGGAAATCGGCTTCGCGCAGGTGGTGCTTCACAAGTTCGGGCATATAGCCGAGGTCGGTGACGATCGCGACCTTCGTGCCGTTGGTGCGGAAGGCGTAGCCGACGGGATCGGCGGCGTCGTGCGGGATCGCGAAGGGATTGATCTCGATGTCGCCGATTTCGAAGCGCTCGCCCGCGCGGATATATTCGACGCGCTCGATTGTGGCCTTCTTGCCAGGCTTTTCGGGGTCCTCTGTGTACATTTTCACGATTTCGCGGTGCGTCGGCTCGGTGAGGTACGCGGGGCAGTCCCATTCGCGCGCCAATTGGGCGAGCCCGGTCGAATGGTCGGTGTGCTCGTGGGTGACGAGAATCGCGTCCACGCGCTCGGGGCGCGCGCGGCCGAGGGCGTCGAACCGGCGGAAGATCTCCTTGCGGCCAAGGCCTGCGTCAACGAGGAGTGTCGTGCGCTCGGTTTCGAGCAACGTCGCGTTGCCCGTGCTGCCGGAGGCGAGAATCGATATGCGGAATGAGATGCGAAGTGTCTCCGGGACGAAATGATGTCAAAGCGCGGCGGCCGCGTCAAAGGAAAAAGGAAGCCACGGAGACACAGAGGCACAGAGAGGAGGAGGCAGGGAGGCACGGAAAGGGCAGAACTAAGACAAAGAAACAACAGGCGTCGCGCGGCAGGTCTATTCGATGGGGTCGGAGTCGATGCCTATGTTCGTTTCGCCGGCGGCTTTTTTCTCGTTGTACTTCTTCACCCAGGCGGCGAAGCTCTTTCCGGCGGCGGTGTCGCGTCCGGTGAAGACAAGCGCGGCGATGTCGCTATACGGCACGGAGAGTTTGCCGGGCTGGCCCGTTTGCTGCTCTTTGGGCATCAGGCGAACCAGGCAATCGGAAAGCCGCGGGCCGCTCATCTTGCGGTCGAAGATGTAGCCTTCGATCGTGCGGCCGTCTTTGAGCGTGAGGGTCACGTCGCCACGATAGTCAAACGCCTTTTCGAGCGCGGCGCGAATTTCCGGCTCGGTGGCCGTCGAGGGAATCCAGCCTTCAAGATTCTCGTGGACGACGCCGAGGCGTTCGTCGGCGGAGCCTTGCGCGGATGTGGTGTCAGTGTCGGACATGTGATGATCGGAAGGCGCTACGACTTGGGCGTCATGATCTGCACGAGCTGGCCGGAAGATTTCTCCGGGGCGCTCGGTGCGCCGCCCATCGCGTCGGGATCTTTGTATTTGTTGAACAGCGTGGCGCGCACGGTGGCGAGGAAGCCGCCCACCGAGCTGAACGTGTCGTTGACGGCGCTGGCCTCGTAGCCGCTGTGGACCATGCAGTTGGCGCACTTGGGATTGCCGCTCTCGGTGCCGTAGCGGTCCCACTCGGTTTCGCGGACCAGCTCATCGAACGTGTCGGCGTAGCCGTCCTGCAAAAGGTAGCAGGGCTTCTGCCAGCCGAAGATGTTGTACGTGGGCATGCCCCAGGGAGTGCACTTGTAATTCCGCTTGCCCATCAGGAATTCGAGGAAGAGCGGGCTCAGGTTGAAGCGCCACTTTTCGGAACGGTTGCTCAGAATCTGGCGGAAGAGATTGCGCGTTTTTTTGCGGCTGAGGAAATGCTGCTGGTCCGGAGCTTTGTCGTAGGTGTAGCCGGGCGAAAGCATCATGCCCTCGACGCCGAGTTCCATCATGTCGTCGAAGAATTGGCGGACGCTCTGAGGATTCGTGCCCTCGAAGAGCGTGGTATTCGTGGTGACGCGGAAGCCGCGCTGAAGCGCCAGGCGAATTCCCGCGACCGCCTTGTCGTAGGTGCCTTCGCGGCAGACCGAAAAATCGTGGTGCTCGCGCTGGCCGTCCATGTGGACCGAAAACGAAAGATATTTGCTGGGAGTGAACTCGTCGAGGCGCTGGGTGAGCAAGAGCGCGTTGGTGCAGAGGTAGATGTATTTCTTGCGCGCGACGAGGCCGTTCACGATTTCGGCGATCTGCGGGTGCAGCAACGGCTCGCCGCCGGGAATGCTCACGACCGGCGCGCCGCATTCATCGACCGCGCGGAAACACTCCTCGGGACTCAGATTCTTCTTGAGGACGTGCGCGGGATACTGAATCTTGCCGCAGCCGGCGCACGCGAGGTTGCAGCGGAGCAGCGGCTCGAGCATCAGGACGAGCGGATACTGCTTCCGCCCCTTCAGTTTCTGGCGGACGACGTACGACGACACCGCCCACATCTGCGAAATTGGTCCTGGAACTCCCATCGAACTCCTCGCGCGCTGCCACGGCACGGCGCGGAAACTATCGTGAAGTCCTTATCATACCGGGTTCGATGCCTCGTGTGAACCAAGGGTTTCGGCGCTGCGTGCCTAAAGGTGCCCGCAGGGGAAGCCACGTAGGCACGGAGACCAGGAAGCTACAAAGCGAGATGTTCCCGAGTGAGATCGAAGCCGTTGAGGTTGCCGACGACGCTCGCGGCGACGCGGCCGGGGGCGAAGAATTCGCGCGCGATCTGCTGGACGTCCTCGGCGGTGACGGCCTCGAGCATGGCGATCAGCTCCGGCACGGTGAAGTGGCGGCCGAAATACATGTGATAGCGCGCGAGGCTATTCATTCGCGAGCCGGAGCCTTCGAGGGCGAGAAGCGTCGCACCCTTGAGGTGATCCTTGGCGCGGCGAAGCTCTTCGGCATCGAGCGGCTCGTCCTTGAGGCTGCGGAATTCGTCCAGCACGGATCGGACAAGTTGCTCGGCGGTTTCGAGCGACGTGCCGGCATAGACCGAGAGCGCGCCCGCGTCGCGATAGGAGTGCATCTCGCTGAAAATAGCGTAGGCGAGGCCCTGCTTCTCGCGGATGTTTTGAAACAGGCGCGAGGACATGCCTCCGCCGAGAATATTGTTCATCACGGAAACGGCGAAGCGGCGGCGATCGGCGAGCGGCAGCGCCGGAACGCCGAGGCATATGTGCACCTGTTCGAGCTCGTGCTTGGTGCGCAGAGTGATGTGCGGCGCGGCCTGCGGCACAGGATCGGCGGGGCCGTCGTCGGACGGCGCGAGCTTAGCAAAACGCTCGGAAACGAGATCGACGAGCTGCGCGTGCGAAAGATGTCCCGCGGCCGTGATCACGAGATGATTCGGCGCGTACCACCGGCGAAACCATTTGTGCAGCGTGTCGCGCGTAAACGACGAAACCGTTTCGGGCGTGCCCAGGATCGGCCGTCCCAGCGCGTGCGGATTCCAGAAATTCTGCGTGAACAGCTCGTGGACGAGGTCTTCGGGATTGTCCTGCGTCATGCGGATCTCTTCGAGGATCACGGACTGCTCGCGCGCGATGTCGTCTTCGGCGAATTTCGGCTCGAGGACCATGTCCGCGACCACGTCGAAGGCTTTCGGCAGATGTTCGTCGAGGACGCGCGTGTTAAAGCAGACCATTTCCTTGGAGGTGAAGGCGTCGAGCATGCCGCCGACGCGGTCGACTTCGCGGGCGATGTCCTCGGCGGTGCGCCGCGCCGTGCCCTTGAACACCATGTGCTCGATGAAATGCGAGATGCCGTTCAGTTCGATCGGCTCGCGGCGCGATCCCGAACGCAGCCAGATGCCCACCGAGACCGAGTGGACGTGCTCCATCGGCTCGGTGATGACCACGAGCCCGTTGGGCAGAGTTTCCTTTTGCACCGTGCTTGTTGTGTTCGACATGTATGCTTCTATTTTTGCATGGCGCAGAGCGAAAGTCATTTCGGTTCGGCCGGCGTTTCCTAAGCGCGTGCTATGATGAATGGAAGATGTCTCCGCAAGCCTCCAATACCGTTGTGAACCTGCTCGGCAAATCGGCTGAAGAGCTGCGCGCATTTTTGCAGGAGCGGGGCGAGCCGGCGTATCGCGGCGCGCAGATCTATCACGCGCTGTATGCCGAGCGGCGCTTCGATTTCGCCGCGATGACGAATTTGCCGGCGGCGCTTCGCGAGCGCCTCGCGCGCGAAGCCGCGATTGCGCTGCCGCGGATCGTGCGCCGGCACCGGTCGACGGACGGTACGGTGCGCTACGTCCTTGCACTCGGCGAAGGCAAGGCCGCGAACATCGAAACGGTCTTCATGCCGGAAGAAAACCGGCAGACGATCTGCCTCTCGACGCAGGCGGGCTGCGCGGTGGATTGCCGGTTCTGCCTGACCGCGACGCTCGGCCTCGTGCGGAATCTGACAGCGGGCGAAATCGTGGGGCAGGTGCTCGTCGCGCTCGAAGACAATCGCGCCGCACTCAAGCCCCAGACCAATATCGTGCTCATGGGACAGGGCGAGCCCCTGCTGAACTACGACGCGGTGACGGCCGCGCTGCGAATTCTGCTCGATCCGAACGGGCTGGCGATTTCGCCGAAGCACGCGACGCTCTCGACGAGCGGGATCGTCCCCGGAATCGAGGGGCTGGCGCAGGAAAAAGTGCGGCCGAAGCTCGCGATTTCGCTGAATGCGTCGTCGGACGAGCAGCGCGATAAAATCATGCCGATCAACCGCAAGTATCCGCTCGAAAAGCTGCTCGACGCCTGCCGGAAATATCCGCTGCGGCCGTGGGAGCGGCTGACGTTCGAGTACGTGATGCTCGGCGGATTCAACGATTCCCCGGAGGACGCGCGGCGCGTCGTGCGGCTGCTGGCGCATTTGCGCGCAAAGGTGAACCTGATCCCCTGGAATCCCGGCGACCTGCCGTACGAGAAGCCGGACCCGGCGCGCGTCGAGGAATTCCGCAAGATTCTCGTGGACAAGAGCGTGCTCGTTTTCGTGCGCGATTCGCGCGGGCAGGACGTGATGGCCGCGTGCGGGCAACTCGCGCTCGCGGAGACGGCAGCGTCAGCGCCCACGCACACCTCGTCAATCGTTTCGTAGTCCCTTCGTGTGCAATTTCGAGGCTCGTTTCGTAGCGGCGGCCTTCAGGCCGGCGCCGGTTCGAATTTGAACGCGGCGAAAGGCGCCCACCTGAAGGTGGCCGCTACGCAACCATCGCCAAGTCTTCAGCGGATGCCGATGGCGGCCACGAGGCGGCCGGTGGCGCGTTCGCGGCGGTAGCTGAAGAAAAGATCGGTGCGGCAGGCTGTGCAAAAGCCGGACGAGAAAATACGCGCCGGCGGGATTCCCACATCGGCGAGGATCGCGCGATTCGCGGCGATCAGATCGAGATGGGCGCGCAGCGGCGGTGGCTGGTGGCCGGGGGGCTTCATGGTCAACCAGGGCAGCCAGTTCGGATCGTTTTCGCCGGAGGCGAGCGCGTCGAACGGCCCGTCGAACCACTCGCGCGCGTTCGGAAACTGCGCGTGAAATTCCACGGCGACTTCGGGCCCCACCTCGTAGCAGCAGCGTCCGATGCCGGGGCCGAGCGCGGCGATCACGTCTTCGGGGCGCGTTCCAAACTCCATTTGCATGCGGCCGAGGGTTTTCCCAGCGATGCGCTTGAGCGTGCCGCGCCAGCCGGAATGAATCGCGGCGACGGCGCGCTGCTTCGTATCGGCGAGAAGTATCGGAATGCAGTCCGCGGTCTGCACGACCAGCAAAATTCCGGGCTCGCGTGTGAACAGCGCATCGCCTTGCGGGGCTTCTGCCTCAGGTGCGTCCACCCGATGCACGACGTCTGAATGAATCTGCCGTAGCGCGGCGATGCGCATCTTGTCCGCGCCGATGGCGTGAAAGAATTTCTTGCGGTTCTCGAGCACGTGCGCGCGTGTATCCCAATCGGTGAAGCCGAGGTTCAGGACTCCGCCGCTCGTCTTCGGCGCGAGCTTGCTTGCGCCGCCGGGGCGCGTGCTGAAACCGTGAACAAGCCAGCCGAGCCGCGCGAGCGTCGGCGTTTCGAGGATTTGCATTACGCCCGCACGGCGCAGATTCCAAGGCTTCTCCGCCGTCTCGCGCTTCGCTGGACGCCTCTTGGTTGCAACATTCCTTTTGGCGAAGGCCGTTGTCATCTTTACACTCCAACGTAGCACAGCTCAGTGCGCAGGGGCGCGAAGAGAGATCCCTCGGCTCCCGTTGGTCGCTCGGGATGACGATGCTCGTCGCATCGTCATATAATCCCGTCTCCGTTCAAATCGCACGAGCAGACAAGGAACCGATGATCGTCGGGTTGGGGCTGGACATTGCGGAAATCGATCGGATCGAGGCGGCTATCACGCGCCACGGCACGCCATTCCTCGAGCGGCTGTTCACGCCCGCCGAAGTCTCCTACTGCGAAAGCCACAAGAACCGCTTCGAGCGCTACGCGGCGCGATTTGCCGCGAAGGAAGCGGCGATGAAAGCGCTCGGGACCGGCTGGAGCCACGGCGTCCGCTGGCGCGACATCGAGGTGACGCGGGAGCCGAGCGGCAAACCCACGCTCTCTCTTGCGGGAGCGGCACGCGAAATCGCCGAACGCCTCGGCGTGAAAAACATCTCGCTCTCGATGACGCACAGCGGGAACCTGGCGCTCGCCCAGGTGATTTTCGAGAGTTAGCGCGCACCAATTGAAGAGAGATTCCTCGCTCCGCTCGGAATGACAGAGTTTGGGACTTGGTCTGCAGCGGAGGTGACGCAAATTTCGCGCCATTCGTTCGCGGGGTGGCGGCCGTCGATTCGCGCCTTCAAGTAGTTTCCCGTCAGCGCTTCGGTCCAATCATCTCTGCCGCGGGCGAGCGTCAGCGCGCGGAGCGTGCGCCCTGCCTGCGAAGCGCGAAACGCAGCGGACTTTTTCTGCGCGAGATCGCGTAGAGCACGGGCGCGTTCGCGGATCGTCTGCGGAGGAACGGCATCGCCCAAGTCCGCAGCTTTCGTTCCCGGGCGCTCGGAAAAAGAGAACACGTGCAAATACGTGAACGAAAGACTCTCGATGAAGTCCCCGGTCGCGCGAAAATCGGCGTCCGTCTCGCCCGGGAAGCCGACGATCACGTCCGCGCCGATTGCGGCATCGGGGAGCCGGCGGCGGATCAGATGAATGCGCTCGGCATAGTGCCCGGTGCGGTACCAGCGGTGCATGGCGCGCAGGATGCGGTCGCAGCCGGATTGCAGCGGGATGTGAAAATGCTGCGCAATGCGGTGGGACGATGCAACAAGCTCAACGAAATCCTCGGTGACGTCCTGCGGCTCGATTGAGCTGAATCGAAGCTGCTCGATGGCGGTCTCAACCAGGATTCGCCGCACGACATCGGCAAGCTCGGCGCGCGGCGTCAAATCGCGGCCGTAGCTTCCGAGATTGATCCCGCTCAGGACGATCTCTTTCGCGCCCGCCGCCACGAGCGCCGCCGCTTCCTCGACAACCACCTCTGGCGGTAGGCTGCGGCTGCGTCCGCGCACAAACGGAATCACGCAATAGGAGCAGCGATTGTTGCAGCCGTCCTGAATTTTCAGGATGGGGCGCGTGCGGCCGCCAGCCATCAATGTCGCGGGCGCGATCTGGACGGTCGCCTGCGCGAGGATGTCGCCGGTAAGGATCTTCGCGGGGCCTCGCGCGAGGGACATCGCGCCGTCTTCCAGCTGAGATACGGAGACGAAATCTCCGGTCGCGCCGCCGGAAGGGGCCACCAGGCCCAGCGCGATGCCTGGAATTTCCGCCTGGTGCGAGTTCCCGACCACGCACGCGACGCCGTCCATCGCCGCGATTTCCTCGGGCGCGCGCTGGGCGTAGCAGCCGGTGACGACGATGCGCGCCGCCGGATTCGTGCGATGGATTTTTCGTACGGCTTCGCGCGCCTGAGAATCGGCTGCGGCCGTGACGGTGCAAGTATTCAGCACGACGATGTCGGCGACCGCATGCTCGCCGGACTGCGCGAGGTCGCTCGCGAGCAAGGCGCGGCGCAGGGCGGCGGCGTCTGCGTCCGTCGCGCGGCACCCGAAATTCTCGATGGAAAAAGTCGCCATGCGGTTTGGAATATCCCGAGAAACTCGGGAGAGATTATAGCAGCGAACGCGAGGATGCTCGTTTGTCGGCTGTAGAACAGGGGATGCTGCTCGTGGCGGGAACTATTCTAAGGAACTACGCTCCGGTGGCGTTGCGGCGCTGGTAGCAGAGGAGGATCAGATCGGCCCGGCGGCGTACGCCGAATTTGGCGAGCAGGTTTGAGACGTGAAACTTCACGGTGCGCTCGGAAATGTGCAGCCGGTCCGCCACTTCCTTGTTGGCCAGATTCTCGAGCAGACTGCTGAGCACCTCTTGTTCGCGCCGGCTGAGCTCGTTCGGTGAATCGACGCGCAAGCGGCGTCCCTGCGTGCTATTGAGGATGGAGTCGACGAACCGCGAAAGCACCGGCCGCGGCACCCAGATGCCTCCAGCGGCGACTTGCGGGAGAGCGCGCGGAAGTTGCTCGCGGGCCTCTGCGTACGTCAGGATTCCCTTGGCGCCCTGGCGCAGAAGGGCGTAGCTATCGGCTTCTTTGAGCTTGTCTCCGACGACGAGAAGGCGGGCCGTGGCATAGCGCTCGAGGATATTGCCGAGCAGCGCGCCGGTGGCTTGACGAGCCGCGTGCGCGTCCACCACATAAACCGATGCGCGCGGCACATCGAGATTGCGCAGGTCCGGCGCCAGCATCGAATCAAGCTGCTTGGAAGTGATCTGGAAGCCTGAGTCTTCGAGCAGCCGATGGAACTCTTCCAAAACCATCGGGTGCGGCGAAAGCAGGCAGACTTTCAGATGACCTTTGCCGTTCGATTTGGCCATGGTTAATTAAGGCTAGCCGAATTGAAGCGCAGGGGCAAGGCAGACGGAGCGCATGATTTCATACCAGACACGGGCATGCGTAGCACCAGAAAGTGCCTTCATTTAGGCAGAAACCTTATGACCGGCAGAGCGGATGGAGAGCCGTCCCGGGCTCGAAGGACACGATGCGCTGTACGTTTGGGAGAAAGAGAACGCGGCTTGCGAGGGCGTCAGTCTGCTTGCGCCTGGGATTCGGCTGGGAATTTCGCGTCGCCGTTAGTCTTGTTCCGCGGACGCTTGGCAGGAAGGCCGGCCTGCCGGACTTTATAAAGCAGAGCTCGATAGCTGATTTTGAGCGCCTCAGCCGTCTTGCGGCGATTCCAGTGATTGGCCTGGAGAACCTTCAGGATGACGTCGTGCTCCATGCGGCGCGTCACCTGTTGCGCGATGCGCTTCAGAGGAATATTGCCGTCCTGGGTCGGCTCGTACGAGAAGTGCGTGGGCGGCCGTTCGGTGCGGTCGGCGTAAAACGTTTCTTCCGATCCGAACACGACGTAGCGAGCCATGCAGTTTTCGAGTTCCCGGATGTTCCCGGGCCACTCCCGTTGGCGAAGCAGGTGGACCGTCTCGGTCGAAAGGGGAGCAGCCTCGCGCTGGAAGCGGCGGTTGAACTGCTGGCGGAGGTATTCGGCGAGATAGGGGACGTCCTCACGGCGCTCGCGAAGAGGCGGCAGCATGATGCTGATCACGTTGATGCGGTAGAAGAGATCGGACCGGAAGCCGCCGCTCTCGATCTCCTGGCGGAGGTGGCGGTTCGTCGCGCAGATCACGCGCGCGTCCATGCGCTTCTCTTCATGATCGCCGATGCGCATGAAATGCCCGTCTTGCAGAACGTGGAGCAACTTCGCCTGCAAACTGGAGTCGAGTTCGGCGATCTCGTCCATGAAAAGCGTGCCGCCTTGCGCCATTTCCATGCGGCCGGGCTTGGCTGCGTGGGCGCCTGTGAATGCGCCCTTCTCGAATCCGAAAAGCTCGCTCTCGATCAACGTCGCTGGAATCGCCGGACAATTCACCTTCACGAACGGGCCGTTGCACCAGGGCGAGCGATTGTGGATGAAATTCGCGAGGACTTCTTTGCCGGTGCCGCTCTCGCCCAAAATCAAAATAGGAACGTTCAGGCCGGCAGCGCGATCCACTTTTTGACGAACCGCCTGCATAGCGCTCGACGGACCGAAGTAGATGTGCTCGGGAGGCAGTTCGACTACGTTTACCGGGAGTTCGGGTTTCAGTTCGCCAAGGGCAGCCATTGGTCAGGAATCGAGAACCGTTACAATCCTCCCCCCCAGTGGCTTCGCACACGGGCTGCCAAACGACGGGAGCAAGCCGCCGGAAATCGCTTGCGCGCCTGCTCCTGTGGATATCTCTAGCCGCCTCAGTTCATTAGGGCTTGCGGACCATCGATTGGCCGGGTTATGGCCCTGTAAGGACCGCGGGGTAGACACGATTCGGTCGTACGCCTGAAAAATCTTGTCACTTTAGGGAAGCGGCTTTCCCAAGCGAGTGGTCTGTGTCATTCGGGGGCATCATTCGAGGCTACAGCGAGTTAGAGCGGACCGAACGGCTGATCGAGGGAAATCGGTCGAGAGACACGCGCGAATTGGACGTCGGCACGGCTCCGGATCATCCGCCTTGCCGACCGGAACGATACTAGGCGCGAGAGCCTTCGCCGCGGATGATATCGTAGCGCTCGATCACGGCCGCGACGCCAATCGTCTCGTGATCATCGTCGGAGCGTTTATCGACCCGCACGACGCGCCCATGGGCCCGGACGAAGACTTCGGATCCCCGCGTGATTTCGGTCGGCAGCGTCAGCGTGAAATCGACTTCCGTGCCCGGTGCCAGGTCTTTGTGCATCGTGAAGTAAACGCCGCGCGTCGAAATGTCCCGGGTCTGGCCGCTGTGCATCCTGGGTTCGCGGTTGATGGGCATGCGGACGTTGACGGGGAGCGAGAGGTCGTACCGGCGTGCCATGCGGCGTTCCGTCATTCCTGCTGCTCCTTCAGGGCTGGGTTGAAGTCCACAGAATACCCCCTTCGAATTAGCAATCCCTCTTCCAATCGTAACGCGCCATTCGGCTTATGCCTATTGCCTTCCGCTCCCGGCGAGCCCGCGTACACCACTCGCCGGCCCAAAATCAAAGCGGCAAGCAACTCCTTTGGAAACAATGGGCGCCTCGATCTTTATTTCGCCCGCGTGACGATTAGGACCGGAATTCAACGCGAAAGACTTTCGCGTTCGCCTCTATCGGAGCGAAATACTAGACCAACCCGATGTCAAATGAATAGTGCTATTTCGCTGTATGTGCTCTAGATATGCAACTCTTTACACCGGTATAGAAGTACGCGGACTCTCACGACCGACATGCTTCTCAGGGGTAATTTGAGGCACGAACGGGCCGATCTTGGGGGCCCGTCCGAGTGCAGAGGCACCGCGATCTGGAATAACTCGACAACCGGCGTGAGCGGGCTGGCCGCGCGAGAAAGCTGCCCGCTACGAGCCGCGAATCGCTGGAGCGGCGGGCTCTTCGTGCTTTTCGATCGTTTTCGCCGCAGCTTCCTTGGCAGCCGCGGCTGCCTTCGCGGCTTCCTTGGCCGCAGCGGAACGCGCGCCCCGGCCGGAGTCGAGATTGAACTGGCGCATCTTGTAGAGCAGAGCCTTGTAACTGATTCCGAGCATGCGCGCCGCGTCCTTGCGGCACCAGTTGGTTTTCTCAAGCGCGTCGGCGATCGCTTCCATTTCCGCTTCGTCTTTCAGGCCTCGAACGAGCGCTTTCAGGCCCTGCTCCTTCGGCGCGGGCGTTTCCTCGCGCGGAGCGATGCGGTGCTGCTGAGTGGTCATTTCAAGAAGTTCGCGGAAGCTGCCTGCGTCGTCTTCCAGAATGACGTAGCGCTTCACGAAGTTCTCGAGTTCGCGCAGGTTGCCGGGCCACGAGTACCGTATCGCAGCCTCGAGCAGGCTCTTTGACGGATCGGGCGCCCGCTTCTGATATTTCTCGCTGTACTTGACAAGGAAATGGCGGAACAGCAGCGGTATTTCCGACGTGCGCTCCCGCAGCGGTGGGATGTGAAGCGAGAGAACATTGAGACGATAGTAGAGATCTTCGCGGAAGCGGCCGCTGCGCATCGCTTCCTTCACGTCCATGTTCGTCGCGGCCAGAACGCGGACATCCACGTTCACCACCGCGCGCGCGCCCAAGCGGGAATACTGGCCGTCCTGAAGAACGTGCAGGAGTTTTGCCTGAAGATGCGGGCTCATCTCCGCGATTTCGTCAAGGAAGATCGTGCCCTTGTGCGCCAGTTCGAATTTTCCGGGCTTCGCGCGCACCGCGCCCGTGAAAGCGCCTTGCTCGAAGCCAAACAACTCGGACTCGAGCAATTCGCCCGGCAGCGCCGCGCAATTCACCTTTATGAAGGCCTGCTGCTGGCGCTTCGAACGCAAATGAATCATCCGGGCGACGACTTCCTTGCCCACTCCGCTTTCTCCGCTGATGAAAATGGGCACGTCCACCGGTGCGATCTGCAAAATCTGCTGGCGGATTTTAAGCATCTGCGGGCTAGCGGCCAGGAAGGAGATATCTTCCGTGAGGGCCTCGCAGTATTCGCGCAGCGCCTGGTTCTCGGAGCGCAATTCCTGCTTCTGCTTGCACTTCAGAAATGCGGCGTCGAGCTCGGGCTTTTCGAACGGCTTGGTGAGGTAATCGAGCGCGCCCAGGCGAATTGCCTCGACCACTTTCGTCGTCTCATTCACGCAGGAAAGCATGATGACGTTCAGCGAGCGATCCACCTGCATGAGTTGCCGCAGCGTCTCGAGCCCGTCCATCTCGGGCATCAGCACGTCGAGAATAATGAAATCGGGCCGCGCGCCTCCGCCGACCTCCTGGAGCGCTTCCTTGCCGCTCGTCAGGGTCTCGACTTCGAAGCCATCGAGTTCGAGCAGCGTCCGGAGGTATTTCCGGATGCTCGGCTCGTCGTCCACGACCATAATCTTCTGTTTAGTTGCCATCGTTGTTTCCTAAAAGCGGAATTCTCCTATTGAAACCTAATCGGCGAAAATAGGGAGCAGGAAAGAAAAAACGCTGCCCCGGCCCAATTCACTATCCACCCAGACTTTTCCACGGTGCGCCTGGATCAATCGTTTCGTGATCGCAAGGCCCAGGCCCATGCCAGACGAGGATGGATCGACGCGCACGAACTCCTCGAAGATTTCCTGGTGAAATTCCGCCGCGATGCCGCGGCCCGTGTCGGTGACCGAGATCAGAACGCTATTCGGGCGATGTCCGTTGGCACGGCGGCGTTCGTCCGAGGGCGACGCTTCGGCCTGGCGGCGCTCCCAGAAGTGGGGCCGAGCGGCCAATGTGACGCGGCCTTCCGCCGGCGTGTGCTTCAGCGCGTTGTCGATCAAGTTCACCATGCACTGCTGCACCTTCTGGTAATCGAATCGGAACAGCGGCAAATCCGCGGCCACCTGGATGTCCAGGTGGACGCCGGCGCGGTGGAACGCGTCGTGCCACCGCACGGTCATATCGTTGACGCAGTCGCGAAGATCGTTTTCGTGCAATTGGAGCACGAGCTTGCCGCTCTCGAGCGCCGAATAATTCAGGAACATCGAGACGAGACGCACCAGGCGGTCGCAGCTTTCCTTCGATTCCCGCAGGATGTCCTTTTGCTTTTCGCTGAGTTTGCCGAGCGAGCCGGAGAGCAGGAGTTCGTAGTAGCCCTTCATCACGGCGAGCGGCGTCTTCAATTCATGCGCGGCCGACGCGAGGAAGACCGTCTTCTGCCGGTTCGCTTCCTGGAGGCGGAGGTACGCTGCCAGAAGATTCCGGTACGTGATCTCGCGTTCCTGCAACAATTCCTGAACCGTGTGACGCATCTCCGCTTCGTCGGTGGGCGGCTCGGCCGGAGATTCTTCGACGAAGACGGCCAGCCAGTCTGGTTCCGGAAGCCATCGAACGCGCGCCCGAAAAGCTCCGTGCAGTCCCTCGAGCGGCAGATCGACCTCTTGCTTTCCCGCTTGCAGTTGGCTGAGAACGGCCTTGCGATCGGCGCGAAGCAGGTCTCGAAACAGGTTCAGTTCGGGTTTGGCTTGCAGGCCGCTGGCGGTCAGGGCGTCCTGTGCGTGCAGATTGCTGAAAAGGATCTGGCCGCTGCGATCCGACACGAAAAGCGGCCGGTCCACAGCGTCGAGCAAGCTGGCGACTACTTGAAAGCCCGCCAGGCTGCTTGCCTGTCCTTCAGCTGCGATGCCCTTCGACAACCTGCCCTCCATGGGTCCAACCGCGCGTAAAGACACCACTCTCGGCTTTGCCGTTCGCATCTAAGGGACGGTAGCGAAGATGCGGTATGCTCGCAAAGGGCGCAAAAGGTGTCAATGGTAAATGCGTCCTACCTTTGCACACTCTTGGCAAGCAATTGCCGCAGTTTTGCATACTCAGCGGTCAGGATGCCGAGGGCTGTCCAGGCCCATAATTATAACTAACTGAAAATACAAGTCTTACATAAAAATCCAGAAGTTAATGAAACTTGCAATAAAATTGCGGTCTAACCGAGTACTAATACTTGGGTACTGATGAGACCTAGAAATCAAGCCGTGCAAGAAAGGGCGGAAGTGCCTTCGCTAGACGACGAGCGCCGCCGCTGTCAACGAATTCGCCTCCAAGTGCCGCTCTTCATCCGCGGCAAGGATGCCCATGGCGAGCAATTCGTCGAGCTTGCTAAGACATTAGATATCAGCTCTTTAGGGGCATTCATCACGAGTCCCCGGGCGCTCATCGTAGCGGCCGTTGTCACCCTGACCATTCCAGCTCCCTCGATCACCTCTTCGGCGCTCGTCCCTTCCGGAATGCCGCCGATACAGGCAAGAGTGAAGCGGCAACAGGAGGTGGGTGACATCCACCTCGTCGGAGTCGAGTTCCTCAAGCCCATCGGGTAGAGGCTTCACGCCCATTCCCTTCACCAGATATACGCTGGCGCAAAGTGGAATGGATTTTCACTTTTCCCTGCTTTCAGAGGTGTTTCACCCCGGTACTGCGTGACCTCAATTCAACTTCTTTTTTGACAGCATCTTAGCGCTGCCATTTGCCACATTCTAATCTTGAAATTGGACTGCCCCGTGCTATAAGCTCATAGTCCCCGCAGGTGTCCAATCTTTGAGGATAGGTTAGACCCAGCTAACAACGCGGATGCCTGAACCCGTCGAAGCATTTCAGCCATCGCCCGAGGACTCGTTTCTCGACTTGCTGGTCGAGACATTAGAAGGTCTCGACGAGCCCGCTCGTGGACAGTTCCTTCGGCAATTTTTCCGTACCATCGCGCAGATTGAGTTCAGCGAATCGCGCAGCAGCGAATACTGGACGCAGATTCTGGAGCGGAGGCGCGAGCTCTCCGGCGCATTCGGCAAGCGCGTTTCGCTGAAGACCGCGATCGTGGACGTGCTCTCGTCCACCTCCGCGCTGCGCGTTCCCATCCTGATCGAGTATGACGATTTCAAGAAGCTGCAGATCAACGCGGCCACGGATGCGCTGACGGGCCTATACAATCGCCGCCTCTTCGACGAATACCTCGAAAAAGAATTGAATCGCGCCAAGCGTTACGGGCAACAGCTCGCGGTCGTGATTCTCGACTTGCACAATCTCAAGCAGGTGAACGATCGCCAGGGACATTTGCAGGGCGATCACGTCTTGCAGATCGCCGCCAAGACGCTCCGCACAACTCTCCGCGCGTCCGATTTCGCGTTTCGCATCGGTGGAGACGAATTCGCCGTGCTCTTGCCGCAGACGGATACGGAACAGGCCGTCACGCTCTGCCGCCGCGTTCGCTCGCAATACGAAAGCGAAATCAGCCCGCTCAAGCTCGAAATGGGAGTCACCCTGGATTTCGGCGTGGCCGTGCATCCGCAGGACGGCGACCAGAAAAGCGAGTTGCTCGGCAAAGCGGACGAAAGGCTCTACGCGCTGAAACAGTCGACTCGCGCGCCCTCGCGCGTGATCCCGCTCGAGTCACAGCCGCCTCGCGAACAGGCGCCTGCCCCGGCGCCGCCCCGGCAAGCCGCAACACCGCCGCCACAACCCACGATCGTACCCGGCCCGGCAACCCGTCCGGAGCACCGAAAGTGGGAGCGCGTGTCCCTCGCTGGAACGAAGGCGCACGCCGTCCTGACGGATATCGGCCAGAAAACCGCGAGAGTGATCGACTTGAGCTACGGCGGTGTGGCGCTCAACCTCGAGAGCGCCGAGGACCTTCCCAGCCAGTTCAGCGCGGTCCTGCACGTCCCGATATTGCCGCCCGTGCGGGTGGTCCTGCGCAAAACGTATGCGCTTCGAGCCGAAGGCGGGCGCGACCGCGTCGGCTGTTCGTTCGTCTCCTAGACCGGCCGGTTCCAGCATCCCCGGCCTGCGGGGAAGTTTTCCACAGAATGGCGCCTCTCTGTTTGCTCGCGCGCTGGAAAAACGGACTCCGCAGCGTTAACATAGGGTTTCGGCTGCCCGGCCTCCTCGGCCGAGTTCGGACACTCAAATGGCTCTCACATTTCCGTTGCCCACAAGTGTTCCCTCCAAATGGGTTGGCTTCGAAGCGTGGATGGAACGTGCGCTCGAGCAGGCAGGACGAGTACAGCCGGATTGGGATGCGGATGACATTCACGATCTCCGCGTGGCGTTCCGGCGCTGCCGGACGATGGCGGATGCGCTGAGCCAGGTCAATCCTGCGCCGGGTTGGCGCAAACTCAAGAAAACCAGTCGCGAGCTGTTTCACGCCCTGGGCGTCCTCCGCGATACGCAGGTCGAGCGGGCGCGCGTAAAGAAGATGGGCCCAACGAGCGACCCCGTGCGAAAGCATATGCTACGCGTGCTGGCTCGCGCCGAAACGAAGCATCTGCGTGCCGCGGAGCAGGCGCTCGACCGCTTCGATCGCAAAGAATGGAAGAAGCTGACGCGCAAGCTTGCTCCGAAGGCGCGCTTCTTCCCCCTCGAGAGCGTGGTTTTTCAGCGCCTCGCTCTCGCCGCGTTAAACGAAGCAGTGGAGTTGTACAGGCAAGCTCTCGAGCGGCGCAGTATCATCGCCTGGCACCGGCTGCGGATCGGCATCAAGAAATTCCGCTACCTCACGGAGAATTTCCTGCCTCGGCGGTACGAGGTTTGGGCCGCCGATTTGAAACGCATGCAGGATCTGCTCGGCGAGGTCCACGACCTGGACGTGCTGCGCAGCGATCTCCGCAAACACGCCTCGAAACTCGACCGGGCCATCGTGGCGCAGTGGGTCGAGAAAATCGAGCGCGAGCGCAAAACTCATTTGCAGGAGTTTCTTTCCAAGACGAGCGGCCCGGAATCTCCCTGGCTGGACTGGCGCGCCGGATTTCAGTGGGGACACGCGCTGGTCGCCGCTTCGCTCCCGGACGCGCAGCGCCGCACCGCGTAAGCGCCCCGGCTAATCCGCCAGCGCCCGCAGCACCTTCGGAGTGAAAACCCAGCGCAGTTCCCAGTGGCCGTGCCCGGCGCTCTGCTCGAAACAAGCCACGCCCGCTTTCTTCAGCTCCGTGAATGGGCCGCGCGCGCCCGCCAGGAGCGCCGTCAAATTATCGAGATGTGGCGCGTGGCCGCAGCACATCACTTCCTTAGCCCGGAGGTGGGAGATTTCCTTCAAAATATCGGCGGGATTTTCGGCGGGTTTCAGCGCCTCGCTCACGCGAATTTTCTCGAGCGAAAATCCAAGCGCCTCGGCGAATATTTCCGCAGTCTGTACCGCGCGGACGTACGGGCTCGTGATCAGCACGTCCGGCTTCGCGCCCAGTTCGCGCAAGCCGAGCGCCGCCGATCGCGTCTTCTGCACGCCCGTGGCTGTCAACGGCCGTTCCGCCTCGGCGGGCGATTTCGGGTCGGTCCGATCGACGGCAATGCCGTGCCGCACCAGATACAGAATCATCGTTTACGCCACCTCTTCCCTTCGCTGCGCCCGCCGGAATTCCGCCTTGAGATGGAACTCTCTTTCGAAGAGATCCGATTTTCTCTCGAGGCCGGCAAGGTCGAGACGCGTGCCATCCGCAGCGCGGATTTGGAAAATCGCGCGGCGCCCGGCGATCTGAACGTCCACTCCCGAGACGCGCTGCGCGTGCTCCGATTCCAGCTTTTCGGCGATGCGCAGCAGCGACGTGAGCAGGCGAAGCTGCCGCCGGCGCGGTCCGTCGAGCGAAGCATACGACGCGTGCTCGAGCTGCGGCTCGGACTTGCAATTGTGGTAGCGCACCAGCGCCGCGACCATATCGCGCCGCCAGCCGCGCAATCCCGGAATCTCGCCGTAGCGCACGAGATATTCGCCGTGGCGGTGGTGCGATTTGCGGTGGATGAAATGCCCCACGTCGTGCAGCAGCGCGCCCAATTCCAGCACGAGGCGCAGCTCCGGCCCCATCTCGTGAATCGGCCGCAATTGATCGAATAGCGAAAGCGCCAGCCGCGAAACCTGCTCCGCGTGGTGCGAGCTGTAGTCGAGCCGTCTCGCAAACCATCGCGAGCTGGTCAAAAGCTCCGCGGCGCGGCCCTTTTCTTCTTCGGAAGCCGTTCCACCCGAATACTGCTCGGCAACGAGATCGAGCAGCAGCCCCTCGCGCACGCCCACTCCCGGCACCAGCAGCGAGCGCACGTCGAGCCACTTCGCGACCGTGGTGATGATGATCGCGGCGATGCCCATTACCTCCGCGCGGTCTTTTCGCACGCGAAACACGCGCACGCGCCCGGGAACGTCCAGCCCCAGCATGCGCCAGGTCTGGTCGCGCAGCAGCCGGACGTTGATCGTCGGCGTCCTTCCAACGAGCGGTCCTGCCGCGAGGCGCACCAGCGCTTCGGCGTTGCCTCCGCACGCCACGGTGATCGCGCGCGAAAGCTTCGGCGGAGAAGGCATCGCGCTCCGCAGCAGCGCCAGCACGTGGTGCCGCAGCCGTCGCGCGGTGTCTTCGTCGATCGCGCCCTCGATCGAGTACGTCTCCATCACGCGAATCGTGCCGAGCGGCAGGGCGATCCGCTGTTGCAGCACGCCGCGCTCGAAAAAATTCAGCTCCAGGCTGCCGCCGCCCAGATCGAACACCAGCCGCGGCTGGAGCCTCGGCCCGAGCGCCCAGCGCACCGCCGAGCAGACGAGCCGCGCTTCCTCCTCGCTGCTGATTACTTCAAGCTCGATCCCGGTCTTGCGCTGGATGCGCTCGAGCAGCTTCCGGTAGTTGCGCACCTCGCGCGCCGCGGACGTCGCCACCGCGCGGTACGCGGTCACGTGCTGATGATCCATGCGGTCGCGGAAGTGCCGGAAGGCGCGCGCCGCCCGCGAAATCGTATCGTCGTCGAGCAGCCGGCGCGTGAACGCGTTGTGGCCGAGCCGCACCGGCGCCCGTTCGCTTTCAAGAATTTGAATGTGCTGGGGAGAAGTGGCGCGCGCGATCACCAGCCGGATGGCGTTCGATCCGGCGTCGATCGCGGTCAGTTGGACGGGAGCGGCCACTCTTTAGCGCCAGAGATGCGCGAGCGCGTGCGACGGCTTGTAGTGCGTCCCCCGGATTCCCAGTTGCGACGCAATCCGCCTGCGCAGCACGCTGTTCACTTGGGAGACGCTTCCTTCGCCGTCCAATTCGATGAAGCCGTGCCGTTTCGAGAGATATTCAAATTCCCGCTTGATCATGGACTGGTATCGAATAAACGACTGGAAGAGATCGTTTGAAAGCGACATATCGCGACCCGACTCCCAGTAGCTGATCGTCTGCGACTTCCTGAACTCGCGATCGAACGCCACTTCCGGCCGCACGTTGAGCCAGAACGTCAGATCGGGCCGCAGCGCGATTTCGTAGATCCCGTGCAGGTAGTCGCGGCCGATTCCGCGAACCGCCGCGCGCGCGATCAGCGTGAAGATATAGCGGTCGGCCAGAACAATCAACCCCGAACGCAGCGCCGGCAGAATCCGCCGCTCGAGCTGGTCGAAAAAATCCGTGCCGTACATCAGCGCGAGCGTCATCCGCGTCACCGCGTTCTCCGCCAGCAGCGTGTCGATGTCGCGGCTCACCAGAAACGACCGGCGCAAGCCCATCGTCTCGACCGCGAAGCCTTCGCCCTCCAGCCACTCGGTCAGCAGCGAAATCTGCGTCGAGCGCCCCGAGCCGTCCGTTCCTTCGACCACGATCAGGCTGCCGCTCAGCTCCTCGGTGCGCACGCCCGGCAGCGGGATTCCGTAGAAGCGCGAATGCCCGTTTCCGGATCCGTTCTTGCGGTTTTTCGAGCGCTTCGAGGGGTGCCCGTTCGAAGGCACGCCCGGCGCGGGTTGGGAGCGGGATGGTGTCATTTTTTCTTCGGCGCGAACTGCTTCAGATCGACTCGCTCGCCCAGCAGTTGGCGCATCAGCTTCTGGAGCTTGTTCACGCGGACCGTTCCGTCCATTAGGACAAAGTGGTCCGTCTCGACCATCTGGTCGTAGTTGTTCAGGATTCGTTCCTGGAAGATGCGGAAGCTTTCCGCGCGATCGAGTGAAATGCCGAGGTCCATGCCGGCCTCGTAATATTTCAGCTTGGGGCGCCCGGCGATGATCCGGTTCACCGCCACGTCGAGCGGCGCGCGGAAGTAGAACGTGATGTCCGGTATCGGCGCGAAGCTGTAAAGATTGCGAAGCCAGTGCGGCGAGCAGCCGCGGGCCGCGTCGCGCGCGAACGCCGTGTAGATGTAGCGGTCCGCGAGCACCAGGTAGCCGCCGTGGAGCAGCGGCATGATCTGCCGCTCGCAGCGGTCGGCGAAATCCGCCGCGTGCAGCATCGAAAAAGTCGTCGGCGTCAGCAGCCGCCGCTGCTTTCCGCGCCGCGTAGCGGACTTCACCAGCGGCGACGAATTCCATTCGGTGAAATGGATGCGGTAGCCGCTGATTTCAAGCCAGCGCTTCAGCAGGTAAAGCTGCGTGCTCTTGCCCGAGCCGTCGATCCCCTCGACCACCACCAGCGCGCCGGGATACTGGTGCTTCGGCGCGGCCGTCTCTTCCGGCGTCGCCTGCGGGACAGCTGCAATGTCGGGAGTTAGGGTCGCCATCGAGGTTTACCCGCGCCTAATCCATTATGATACGTCGATTCCGCAAACCGCGTGTTAAAAAACTGTTACATCCCCTCCTACGCGCCACGCGCCATCTCGAATGAAAAAGCTGTCTCTCCGTCGCCACCGGCTGCGGTGCCAATAGGCTCGTTCCCGACTACCGTTGTGCTATAAATCTTGCACGCGATGAACATCCGCCAAGGATCGATCCCCCTCTTCCGCTTCGCCGGAATTAACGTGTCGTTGCACTGGTCCTGGTTTTTGTTCGCGGTGTACGAAATCCAGGCCCGCGCGGGCGGCTATTCCTCTGTGTACTGGAACGTCCTCGAATATCTCGCGCTGTTTTTGATCGTGATGATTCATGAATTCGGCCACGCGCTGGCGTGCCGGCAGGTTGGAGGGGTGGCGAATCAGATTGTGCTGTGGCCGCTCGGCGGCGTGGCGTACGTGAACCCGCCGCCGCGGCCGGGCGCCACGCTCTGGAGCATCGCGGCAGGGCCGCTCGTCAACGTAGTGCTCGTCCCGATCTTGGCCGCGCTCAATCTATTGGGCCGGTCGGCGGGCTGGGCGGACACGATGCCGAACGCCACTGCATTTCTGCACACGGTCGCGCTCATTAATCTCGGCTTGCTGATCTTCAACATGCTGCCCATCTATCCTCTGGATGGCGGGCAGATTCTTCGCGCGCTGCTCTGGTTCCCCTTTGGGCGCGCCCGCAGCCTGTTGGTGGCCACGATCATCGGCTTCTTTGGCGTGGCTGGGCTGATCGCCGTGGCTGTGCGGTTGCAATACGCTTGGTTCGGAATTCTCGCCGTGTTCATTCTGTTGAATTGCTGGGGAGGACTGCGACAGGCGCTTTCATTGTCGCGCATGGCGAAGATACCGCGCCGTGCGGGGTTTGCCTGCCCGTCGTGCAAGTCAGCGCCATTCGCGGGACCCTATTGGATGTGCGGGCAGTGCAGGAGGCCATTCGACCCGTTCGAAACGCAAGCCGTCTGCCCCCACTGCGCCACCCGCTACGCCGCGACGAGATGTCTCGAATGCGGCGCCCAAAATCCCATCAGCGCATGGACCGGCACCACGTTCGCCCCTCCCCCGCTCGGCTAAATCCGCGTCGCGCCCTCAATTCCCCCGCTGAATCCGTGGCATCGCAGGGTTGAATTATCGACCCCGTCCTGTCCGTTTGCCGCTGGGCAACCCTTCCTTGCATGCACCGAAGCCGCTCAGTCAGAGAGCCGAGGCAACAGCGCATGATCGCAGCCACGCTTTTGGAGTCCACAGGGCGGTGAGGCAGTTTTCAATGAGGTTGTCGTCCGGTGACGTAATCTATCCGGGAGTCCGCGGTGACTCTGGGAGAATCTAAGAGGCGTTGCGAACGGTCAGCCCTCAGGAGTAGATTCACGGCATAAATTTGAGAGAAGCGGTCCCCGAAGATTGCATTGAAAGGGAGCTATAAATGCCCGGAAAGGTTGTGAAACTGAAAGGTGTTGAATGCCGTCCCGAGAGAGTCAAAGGGGATTGGTCACGCGGCTATGCTCTCGACGAACACACGGTGTCGAGCGTGCCGGATGGAGCAGGCGGATTCATCACCGAGCGCACTGCACTTGGCCAGTTGGTGTACGACCTCAAATATAGCCAAAAGGAGATTAACGCTAAGAAGCTGGCGCGAGTTCTTGCAGAGTGGAGTCGTCGCAAATTCGACCTGAACAAAATCGATGGCGTTCTGGGGGTTCCGCCTTCGACCACGAGAAAGTTTCAGCCCGTTGCGGCGATTGTTAAGAGGATGTCCGAGATACTGTCGTTGCCAGACTTGTCGAAGAAGCTCCGAAAGACGAAAGCAACCAAATCCCTCAAGAACGTTCTGGATCCCGTCGAACGCGCAAACGAACTGGCAGGAGCCTTCAGCTTTAATAGGGAAGAGGGTGTCAGGAGACTTCTATTGGTCGATGATCTCCATAGGTCTGGAGCTACCGCAGGGGAAGCGGCCCGCGCTCTGAAGAAAGCTGGGGTTTCAAAGGTATACTTGGTTACCGCGACCAAAACGCGGGTGAACCGATGAACACGGAAAAGCAAAGGACGTCGAACAGACCTGCATTGGGAGAACCTATACGCGTCTTCTCAGATGACGCTCGATTCCCCGCCAAACTGCTTACTGTGAAGCAGCCTCCAAGAGAGATTTATGCTGCGGGTAACCTCGCACTTTCCAACCGACCGAGCGCAGCAATTGTGGGTTCGAGACATTCTTCGGATCACGGCCTGGAGACTGCTGCGAGAATTGCTCACGCTATCGCCGAAGCGGGTATTGTTGTGATTAGTGGATACGCGAGAGGAGTGGATACTGCCGCGCATCTCGCAGCATTGGAGGCAGGCGGGGACACGGTGTTTGTACTACCGTTCGGCTTCAAACACTTCCACGTAAAGCGAGAGCTTAAGCCACTGGTGAACCCTGAGCATGTACTCGCAATATCCCAGTTTCCTTTCGGACAGCCCTGGTTCGCCAGCGCCGCAATGAAGCGTAACGAGGTAGTCTGCGGGTTGGCGGACTGCGTAATAGTCATCGAGGCTGGCGAGGCGGGAGGTACAGTTGAGGCGGCGCGCACCGCTGAAGCGCTCGGGAAACGTCTGTACATCGTTGACTTCAAGGAGCCGGCACCTTCCGCAGCCGGTAACGCATACCTGATCTCGACTTTGCAGGCTCATCCCCTTAGATCGCTTCGCGACGTAATGCTTCTAATTCAAGAGACAGTAAACGGTGCCTCCGTCACCGAGCGGAGTTACTCAAGTCTTCAGCCAGCACTTTTTTGAAATTGAGAATGAGACCGTGCCAGGAGCGCGGCAGACTTCGCCGCCGGATCCTGACGAATCGTCGCGCACTCAGAAATTATCGTGGGATGCCGTGTGTTTTGCGACCGCTCGCACGCACGGCGCTGATTGCCGGGACCTGATGCCATTCTCCACCGTTGTGATCTCTTGCGCCGCATTCGGAAATGTGCCACGTTGGGCGCGAGAGGTGAGCCGTGCGAAATCAGTGGCCGGCAGTAGCGAGACCGAAGTCGAAGCTGGGAGGCCCGAACGAAGGCCCGCGCCCAGCGCGGCGGCGAGTCGATGCGCGATTCTCCCTCTTTAGCCACCCGCCACTAGCTTGTCCTGAGCGTAGTCGAAGGGCCACTAGTCACTGCTTCCTGCCCGACAATGGCTGCCGGACAGAATGCACTGTAACTCATTCAAAAGAAACGATCGGTGTACACTCTGCCCGACAATCAAACCCGGCCCTCGCGCGCGCTTCAGCCGCTCCGGCGAGCGCGAATCTAATCGACACTCCGGCGATTAGAAACGCCTACAACTTTCTGAAAATAAACGAGGGACGCTCACTCTAATCGACACACTCTGACGAAAGGACGCAAGCTAAATGGCGACGAATTTCAGCAAAGCGCTCGCGGTCAAGCCCGGCACGAAGGTCAAGCTCGCCGACTGGGATCCCGAACACACGCTCGGCTTGGACAAAGGCCGCAAGATGAGGGCCAGCCTCCAAAAGTCGATCGAGCGCATCGACAAGCTGCAATACCTGCTCTACGCCGAGCACAAGCGCGCGCTGCTGATCGTCCTGCAGGGCCGCGACGCTGCCGGAAAGGACGGCACGATTCGCCACGTCATGACCGGCTGCAACCCTCAGGGTTGCCACGTGACGTCGTTCGAGAAGCCCTCGGCCGAGGAAGCCTCGCACGAATACCTCTGGCGCGTGCACAACGCCATCCCGGAATACGGCGACATCGGAATTTTCAACCGGTCCGTCTATGAGGACGTTCTCGTCGTGCGCGTTCACAATCTCGTGCCCAAGGAAATCTGGTCGCGGCGCTACGCTCAGATCAACGCCTTCGAGGAGCTGCTGCACGACAATCGCATCAAGATCATCAAATTCTTCCTGCACATCAGCAAGGATGAGCAGAAGCGCCGCTTCCAGCAGCGCATCGACGATCCCGACCGCCGTTGGAAAATCTCTCAGTCCGATTTCGACGAGCGAAAATTTTGGGACGATTACACCGTGGCGTACGAAGACGTGCTCACGAAATGCACCACGGACGACGGGCCATGGTTCATCATCCCCGCGAACAAAAAATGGTTCCGCAACCTCGCCGTCTCGCACATCATTGCCGAGACGCTCGAAAGCATGAACATGAAATTCCCGCCGCCCATTATCGACGTGAAAGATCTCAAGTGGAAGTGAAGTGAGAGGCCCGATTCCATGAAAAACTTTGTTCTCGGAATCCTGTTCGCGCTGATTGTCGCGGCGGTGGGCGCGTTCGCGTGTATCAAGAAAGGCTACGTGGATTTCGCCGCGGACCAGAAGCCCTCGATGATTGAATCAAAGCTCGCGATGGCCGCCGTGGACGCCTCGACCGATCGCCGCGCTCCGGACGCGAAGAATCCGGTCACGCCCACCGAGGAAAATCTTGTTGCCGGCGCGAAGCTTTACCTCGACCACTGCGCCGGATGCCACGGCGTGCCCTCAAATCCAGACGGCCAGTTCGCCAAATCGTTCTATCCGCCGATCCCGGGATTTTTCCGGGACGCGCCCGACATGTCCGACGGCGAGAATTTCTACATCATCCAGCACGGCGTCCGCTGGACCGGGATGCCGTCCTGGGGCAAAACGCTCTCCGAGCAGCAGATCTGGCAGGTTGTCACGTTCCTGAGCAATATCGAGAAGCTCCCGCCGGCCGCGCAACAGGTTTTCGGTCCCACGCCCGCAACCGCGCCCCCACCGATGAACATGCCGATGGGTTCCATGCCGATGAATCATTAGAAATTTGCAACGTTAGAACGCGCAGGAGGGAATTCGCGCCGGGGGGCTGATCCCGGTCGCGGGGGAAAGGTCGGTAGCGTCTGGTCGCGAAGTCTAGGCCAACATGGTGCGCGGCGAATATCGCGGGCTGTTTGATCTGCTAGTGACGTGGAGCGTCGTGTCCAGCGGAATCGGCCGGTAATCCCGGCGCCTCGAGTCCAGCGCGGACTCGGGAACTTCGAGCGTTTCGCTGGGCGCCATCGCCGTGCGCAGAAAACTCTCCGCCCGCCGCGCCAGTTCCGCGCGGTTATCGACGCCAAACTTGCTCAAAAGGCAGGAGATATGGAATTTGACGGTTCGCACCGTGATGTTGAGTTTCGAGGCGATTTCCTTGTTGGCGCGGTTGCACAGGACGGACTGCAAAATCTCCTTCTGCCGAGGGCTGAGAGACGCCGGAGCGGCGGCGGCGCGACCCTCTTCAAGGAGTTCCTTGGCGCGGGAAGCCAGCCGGCTCGCCAGTGTCTTTTCGGCCGGCACCAGGACGGCGAAGTCGCTGGGTTCGGTGCCTCGAACCAGGCACTGCATGGCCAGCAGGCTGGCCATGCGCTCGATCGTGTAGTTGAGATCGTCGCCGGCTGCCGCTCGAAATTGCGCGACGCCGCTGGATTTTTCGCAGAATACAAAGTAGCTGGATGGGTTCGCTTCGCGCTTCCTGCTGTGGGTGATGAGCTTTGGAATTACACGTACCTTCTTCAATCGACGCCTTCCCGTCTCCGCTTTGAAGTTGCAGCGGTCAAATTTCATGGATGGACTGCTCTTTGCGATTCGAAAATGCCAATCTGAGCTGCGCTACGAACGGGATCTTGAATGATCCTCCGGCAGACGAAGGCTTTCGATCGTACCGAAGGCGAACGTGTGTCTCTGGCGGTCAACGCTGCCCACAGGCAGCTAGGGTGCCACTCTTCCTTATTTTTCTAACGTGCTTAGGCTTAGGCAGATGCGACGTCCGGCGAAATTTCGGATGGATCGAGTCTATGTAGGAATTTCTTGAGGGCGGAAAATTCTTCCGCGAGAAATACTATTTCCACAGGCGATTCTGTCATCGAGTTGTCATACATGCCGAAGAAGACCCGGTATAATCCTGGTGTGCAAGGCTCGAACACAGTCGCGATCCGCCATTCTCGCGGCGTCAGCGCCGCATCCGGAGCGCGACCACCGCACAGAATGCGGCGAGCGCTGATGGCTTGTTCATCGGCAGCGATGCTGATCTTATCTTTGGCCTCCGCCGCGCATGGCCAACTCACTCCGATCAATCCACCGCCGGGATTCAAGCAAGTGCCGAGCGGCACGGGCGGCTGCTCGGTGGGGAAGTCCTGCGCGGAATTGGCCCCCTCTATGATGCAGAGCGCCCTCGGCCCTTCGCCGCTCGAAGAGAATCTTCGTTATCTGACGGACACCATCGGCGGGCGGGTGACGGGCTCGCCGGAGGCGGACCGCGCCGTCGGCTGGGCGGTCGAGGCGCTGCGCCGCGCGGGCGTGGATGAGGTGCACACGGAGAAGTTCACGGTTCCTGTCGGATGGAGCGAAGGGCACACCCATGTGGAGGTGCTTTCGCCGGGGGCGTTTCCAATTCGGCTGGTTTCGACCGGGTGGTCACCGCCGACGCCGGAGGGCGGAATCACTTCGGACGTGGTGGACGTCGGAATGGGAGACGATGCCGGATTTGAGAAAGCGGGCGCAAATGCGAAGGGCGCAATCATTCTGGTCCACTCGAATCTGCTCGTCACATGGGATGACTTGAATGGCGAATACAAAACCGATGCGGAGATCATCGCCCGCGCGGTGAAGGCGGGGGTCGCGGCGATCTTCTGGATGTCCACGCGGCCGAATCTGCTTTTGTATCGCCACACGGAAGTCTTCGACGGGCATCTGGAGCTTTTGCCGCAGGCAGTGGTGGCGCGGGAAGACGCACAACGGATGGCGCGCTTTCTGGCTTCGGGGCAAAAGGTGCGCGTGCACTTCGATATGCCCAATCACGTGACCGGTCCGGTGGAATCCGAGAACGTCGTGGCGGAGATTCGCGGGCGCGAAAAGCCGGACGAGTTCGTCCTGCTCGGCGCGCACATCGATTCGTGGGATTTGGGGACGGGCGCGCTCGACGACGGCTGCGAAGCGGCGATGGTGATCGATGCGGCGCGCGTGATTCACTCCTCCGGGTCGGTGCCGCGGCGCTCGATCCGGTTTGTGCTGTTCACGGGGGAGGAGCAGGTGGTGCTGGGTTCATGGGCGTACGTGAAAGCGCATCGCGATGAACTCGACCAGATGAGCGCGGCGATTCTGTACGACGGAGGAATTGGCTCCGTGACTGGATACTCACTCGGCGGCCGCAAGGATGCGGTGGCGCCGGTGCGAGAAGCGCTTGCGCCGCTCGCGCCGCTGGGCGTGAAGGATTTCACACTCGACGCGAGCATCGATACCGATCGTTTCGATTTCATGCTGGAAGGAATTCTCACGCTCGATCCGAATCAAGAGCCTGCGAACTACATGGTCAACTATCACGCGACGTCGGACACGTTCGACAAGGTGGACATTCCGGCGCTCAAGCGGCAGGTAGGGATTGGCGCGATCACAGCGTATGCGCTGGCTGACACGAGCGAACGAATTGCGCCGCGACAGTCGCGCGCGGAGATCGAGCAGCTGATGAAGGATACGGGCCTCGGCGAGGAGATGAAGACAGAAGGATTCTGGCCCGCGTGGGAAAGCGGCGAGCGCGGTCGCCAGAGATAACGCCGGCGCGACGCCGAACCTCGCGAAGTCCACTTGCCGGCCTGCGTTTCCTATTCAGGTCTAAATTTTTTGTCAATTGACTCTGTGGCGCAATAGACCTAGGATGCCTGCCACTGGTTGGCCGAACGTTCTTTATGAAGGATAGAAAGGAAACCGGGATGAGATCGAGGATTGCAGGAATCGTGTTTGCGGTTGGTTTCCTCTTGGCGGGCCCGTTGATTTCCGCCATTCAAGCGCAGCAGGCGTCCGGGCCGACCAAAGTGGTACAGCTCATGGGTCTCGTGGGCGTGAAAGACAACACAAAAGGACAGCTGACGGTCGAAAACGGGAATTTGCATTTCGTCCATTCCAAGGTCAACTCAGACTTGGCAGCGAGTTCGGTGCAAGATGTGGTGACCGGAAACGACAGCCAGCGCGTGTTTCGAGGAACGTTTGGAACGCTGACCGAGTTCGGGCCATACGGTTCGGGGCGATTTCTCAGCCTGTTTCGCAGCCCGCTCGACACGCTGACGATTCAATACCGCGATGCGGACGGCGGCCTACACGGCGCGATCTTTACGATGCCGGTGGGCCAAGCCGACGTGATCAAAGGCGAGTTGCTGGCGCAAGGCGCGCACACGACGATTCCCACGCAGGCCGATACGAAGGAGCAAAAGCCATGAAACGCATTTTTGCGATTGCAGCTCCGGTGTCGTTGTTAATGTTCGCGCTGATTGCGGCGCCCTTCGCGCGCGCGGCGGACAGCAAGCCGGCCAAGATAAAGGCGTCTGGAATTAAAGTGGAGATGATCGAGTCCGACGAAATCAAGCTGCCAGCCGAATTCCAGATTTCACTCTACGAGAACCTGATCCAGCAGCTCCAGAAGAAGAGCGGGTTGCAGCACGTCTATCGCGACGGGGACCACAATGCCGACAGCGTTCCGGGCCTGATTGTCCTGCATAGCACCGTGCGCGGCTTCAAGAAGGGCAGCGAAATGGCGCGGCAGGTGACCACGGTTGCGGGCGCGACTTCCGTAAACATTCATTGTCAATTCACCGACAAAGATGGGAAGCCACTGGTGGACCGCGACATCACGGGGAAAGTGTGGTTCATGGGCGGGAATCTCAGAGCGACGTTCGATTTCGCGAAGAAGGCCGCCAGCGTCGCGCACGAGAATTTTGCTCCGATGGCGGGGTCGTAGTCACCGAAATTTCAAGATTCATTTCTTTTCGCTGTCCACATATTCGAAACACCTCCGCTCCGCTTTTTTCGACGCGCGACACGCGTCGCGTATAATGAACCGACATTCGTGATGACCCAACGCGCCAGTCTCGGGGGTATCTCTGCGGCCGCGCAGGCCGCCGGAGCGAAACCGCGGCGAATTCTCGCGGTGGATTACGGCCGGAAAAGGATCGGACTCGCGCTGTCGGACGAGCTGGGGATCACCGCGCAGCCGCTCGAGACGCTGGTGCGCACGAACCGGCAGAGCGACCTCCGCCGGCTTCGCGAGATTTGCCGCATGCATTCGGTGGGGCACATCATCGTCGGCTATCCGCTGCACATGACGGGCGAAGCGGGACCGATGGCGGAAGAGGCGGCGCGTTTTGCGGCGCGGCTGGAAAAGGGGATCGGGATCGACGTGGAGCTCGCGGACGAGCGGCTGACGAGCTGGGAAGCGGAGCAGACGATGGCGGAGACGAAAGCGCCGGCGCGGCGAAGGCGGGGTCCGCTCGATGACGTGGCCGCCGCGATTCTGCTGCGCGATTACCTCGAACAGAAGCGCGGGCAAACGCCAAGCGCGACTGCGGAGAAGGACTAGAGCCCATGCGACGGCTCGGATTGCTGGCGCTCCTGGCGATTTCCGCATTCGGCGCGGGAGCGGCATGGCTCGATTCGCAAATCAGCCGCCCGTACCGCGGCCATCGGCCGGAAAAAGTCTTCGTCGAGATTCCCCGCGGGACCTCGCGATGGAAAATCGCCGGGATTCTGCGCGACAACGACGTGATCCGCAACCGGCTGGCCTTCGCGATTTTCAGCGAGTGGCATTTTCGCAAGCGGCCCCAGGCGGGCGAATACTATTTCGACCGCCCGCTGAACTCCCGCGAAGTTTTCTGGAAGATCGTGCGAGGCCAGGTATTCGTTCACACCGTAAGGATTCCGGAAGGGTGGACGATGTACGAGATCGCCGCGGAGTTCGAGCGGCAGGGGGTCTGCACGCGAGAAGAGTTTCTCGCGGCCGCGCATGATACGTCGCTCGTCTCCGATCTTGCGCCAGGGGCGACCAGCCTGGAAGGGTTTCTGTTTCCGTCGACCTACGAATTCACGCGCCGGGCCACCTGCGACCAGGCCACGAAGCGCATGGTCGACAATTTTCGAGCCGTCTGGGAGCCGCTCCGTTCGGCAGAGTCGCCGCCGGATGGATTCACGGCGGCGCAGATCGTGACGCTGGCCTCGCTGGTGGAGCGGGAGACGCCGGACGCGGAAGAGCGGCCGTTGGTGGCCGGTGTGTTCTACAATCGATTGCATCGTGGATACAAGCTGCAATGCGATCCAACGGTGCAGTACGCGATGGAACTGACCGGGCACCCGGAAAAAAATGTGCACCCGAAGGACTTGCGCGTAGATTCGCCGTATAACACGTACGAGCATCCCGGCCTGCCGCCGGGCCCAATTGCAAATCCGGGCGAAGCTTCTCTGAGGGCCGCACTAATCCCTGCGCCGACGGAGTATCTGTATTTCGTCGCCAACGACCAGGGCGGGCATTTCTTCAGCCGCACGCTCGAGGAGCATAATCGTAACGTAGCGCGCTTGCGGCACATGCTGGCCAGAGATGCCGCGGCGTCCGATACCGCGTCCAACAGAACGACGCACTGAGGCTCCCCGTGAGCGCAGGCAATTCCGAAAAACATGCGGGTGAATCGTCCACGAAGAAGGCGCTGATTCTGGAAGCCGCGCGCGGGCTCGGGAAGCCGCGCTACACGCCCGCGGAGATCGAGCAGATCCGCAGGCAACTGATCGCGCAGCACGGCGCGCAGGGAAAAACATCGCCGGACTACATCGTGAGCGTGCTCGAAGACGCGGGAATGAGAGTGGTGTGGTCGACGCGCTCGGACACCGCGGGGCACTACGAGGAAGAGTTCACCGACCTGCTGCACTTCTCGACGCTCGAGGAAGCGGAGATGTGTTTGGTGAGGCTCGACGAGCTTTTGCGAAAATTCGTGACCGAAGGCGAGCACGCGGCGGCGGAACGCGTGCGCGAGGTAGCGCGGCTCGGGCGGCGGCGCGCGGAGATGATCGCACGGAACCGCAAGGTGCAGCCGGAAAAGCGCGCGGCGAAAGAAGAGATCGGCCGGTGGTTCACGATCTGGCTGGAGACGCCGGACACTTTTTTCGACTGGCTCGAAGTGCGGAAGCAGACCCCCGAATTCCAGAAGCAGTTCCCTCCCGAATCCGACGACGAGGCGTAAATGTATCTGTTGGACATCGAACCGCTCGATCTAGGCGAAGATGTGCGAGCGATCGGGCTTGAGCTGGTAGAAGCGGACGAAAACCGCGAGCCCGTCCGCGGGACCGACGCAGCGCGCATCTGGACCCGAGTGCTGCGCGCGGCAGCCGGGCAAGAACCGTGGGCGCTCGATTTCTTCAGTCACCTCGACCGCGTGCGGGACTTCTGCAACCGGCACGGGATCGAATACCGGGAAGCGAGCCAGCGATCGATTGTGGTCCCGGCGCCGGAGTCCGCAGTGCTGGAGTTGCTAATCGACCGTTTTCAGGCGGAGACGTTCGGGGCGCGCGCCGGCGGGCCTATCTCAACCGGAGAGGCCGATCCAGCCGTCGAAGGAGAGCTGGCGCGGCGGGGCGCCGATGCGTACCACTCCACTTTCCGAAATTACTTCTTCTGCGCCGTCTGCGATTTTGAAGATGGCTCGCTCGTCTTGCTAAGCGAGAAGCTCTGGGCCGGCGAAGTGATTCGCCGGGTCCGCCCGGTGCTTGAGGGCCTGGAAGTACAAGTTCACCTGCCTAACTGACCAGTTGCGCGGTCAGGAACCTTGGTACAACCGTACCATTTCCCCCGCCAATTCGTTCCAGTACTCTTAGATCGAGAAGAGGAAGATGGCGCCGGTCTCAAGCGGGTTGACAGTGTCCAGCGAATCCACCATCCCGAATGCCCGCGCTTTCGTTCGCAGCCTGAACGTGCTGCTTAAGTACGCGCGGCTCTATGGCTTAGAGCATACCCGTTCGGCTGGACAGTTCGATATCGCGTGGAATGAACTGGGTGACGCAGTCCGTACTTCCGGGCAAGCCGGGCTATTGCTGGGCGCCTCAGGTTCGCAACTTCTGCTGGATGGCGTGCCGCTCGAATCGACACCCGCCGAGCGCAGCTTTGCCGACCTACTCAATGCCGCTGGAGTCGCCAGCATCTGCTTTCAATCGAGCGTCGAACGCGAGGAGTTTGCGAACCTCGTCAGGACGTTCATGGAATCCAGCCCGAAGGGTGGCTCTCTCAGCGACCGCCTGGAACGATATTTCGGGAAAGACACCGGCGGCGGAATCCGCGTGAACGAAATTCGATTCGTGGCCGAGGATGCCGGGTTTTCGGAAGCGCGAGTGGCGGCGCAATTGACCGCGAAAACTCTCGGTGCCGATAGCGAGCGCGTGCAGGATTGGTTCCGCAGCCCTGAGAAAATGATTCAACTGATTGCCGCAGCCGAAGGCGCTCACGGAGGCCCGGGTGGACCAGGAGGCGGACCGGGAACGGGTGGCGGCGGAGGCGGAACAGGAGTTGGGCCGGGGCAAGGAACAGGCGGCGGTACAGGACCGGGAACAGGCGGAGCGTATTCAGGCGGGTCAGGTGAGGGCATCGGAACGGGGTCCGGCGGAGGCTACCTTGCGGGCGGACCGGGCGGTGGTTCGGCCACTCCAGTGCCGCTGGGCGAAGCGGAGATGCAGAATCTGCTGCGCCTGCTCGCGCAGTTCGGCGAAGCCACACACGGAAATAATCCAGAACAGCTTGATCAGGCCGCATGGCAGCAGAAATTGGCGTCGCTGCCGCAGAACGCGCAGGTGACGCTGCGGCAGGCGCTGGCGAGCGTCGCGGCGCAAACGCCTTCGGCAAAAGTGGACGAAGCGATGCTGCTGCGGCTGGCGGAAGATCTGGCCATCCGGTTCGCGCTCGATCGCTTCCAACGCGGTGAAGTGCGCGTGAACGCCGTGCGGCAAATGCTCGACAAAATGGGCCACGAACTCGAGACGCTGCGCAAGCTGCTCAAGGCGCGCGAGGACAAGATGACCAGCGCCGGGCTTTCGGTCGAGTCGCACGCGGATGTGCTCGACCGCCAGTTCTGGGCAGCGGTGCCGGAATCGGGCAAGCGGGCGGTGCTGACTTCAACCGAGGCGTGGTGCATACCGCCGCGGAACGTGCAGCAATACGTCGAAGAGCTGCTCGGGCGCGGAGAAGCGGAAGCCGCGGGAGACGTGCTGCTGAAGTACGCGTCGTGCGTGCGAAACAAGGACGCGGAGGCCCGCAAGAAAGCCGCGATCGGATTGGGGCAACTGGCGGAACTCTATAGCAAGGCCGCGAGCCAGCGATTGCAGGATGCGCTGTCGCAGATCGGGCAGCAGCTGGCGGCCGAGAAGGATGCGGAGCTGCAGACGCTGCTGAGCGCGGCGTTTGTGAGACTGAGCCAGGAATCAGCGCAGCGCCGTTACTATAAGGCGATGCAACAGTCGCTGGACTCAATGGCGGACCTCGAGGAATTGCGCCCGACCTGGGCGCAGAGCCTGCGGCCGCGCCTTGGAGTCGACAGCCGGATATCGGAATTTATCGAGGAAGCGCTGACGGCGGAAGCGATGCCGGAAGGGCTCGTGGGCGTGCTCATGCGCATCCCGCAAAGCGCGGGCGAGCATATGGCGGTGCGTCTGGCGCGCTCGGGCCGGCGGACGGAACGAGAAAACATCGTTCAATTAGCGAAATCGGTGGGGACTGCGTGCGCGAGGCACTTGAAAGAAGTGCTGAAGTCCGATCCGCCCGCCAAGGCCGCGACGGTGGTGGGGTTGCTGAGCCGCCTCGATCCGATGGCCGTGGACGAACTGCTTCCCATGCGGCTACGCCACGGCGGACGCAGCTTCCACGATGCCGTTGTGCGGCAGCTTTCGATTGCAGGCGCGCCGGAGCGCGGCCAGTTGCTGATGAATTCGCTCGAGAAACTCGACGCCATGGTGCTGCCGCTGGCTCTCGACGAGATTGGGATGTGCGCCGATCCGGACACGGCTCCAAAGCTGCTGCGGCTGGCCGAGGGAGATATTTTGCCGCAAGCCACGGATTATCTGCGCGTGAAGGCAATTGAAGCGCTGGGGCGGATGCGTGCGACCGCGGCGGCGGGCCATTTGCGGCGTTTCGTTGAGACGCGCAAGGCGTTCGGATGGGCGTATCCCGAGGAGATTCGCACGGCGGCGGCGCAGGCGCTGGTGAAACTGGATCCGGAGTGGATGCAGGCGTTCCTGCCGCAGTCGGGACTTGATGCGAAGGTGATGGCGCTGGCGCCGCTCGATCCGATTCCGGGGCGCGATGTGGTGCGGCATCGCCGGTACCGCCGCGTACGATTGCCGCGGAATGTGCCGGCCGTGATTACTTCGCAGCGCGGAAAATATTCATCCGCGATCAGCGTGCTCAGCCTCGAGGGAGGCCTGTTGAGCGGCGACATACAACTCGCCGTGGGGACCGAGGCGACGCTGAAGATTCCGGCCGGGCTGCGGTCGATCAACATGCAGGCCGTGGTGCGATTCGTGCGATCGCATCAAGCGGGATTCGAGACGGTGGGAATGGGCCTCGAGGACCGCGCGAAATTGCGGCGGCTGCTCGTGTCTCTCGGAGGTTTGGAACCCGCCGCAGCCGAGCCGCGCACGCCCGAGTAAGCGCCGGCACGACCCGCTTTCCTCTTGCAATACTCCACGCAGAATAATTTCGAACGGTCGTAGTCCGCTCAATCACACAACGCGAACAGATTCGCCAGCGATCCGCAGCGAGGCGCGCTTAGGGGTGCGCAATCTTGCGCTCGGCCGAGGAAATCATCGATGGAAGAATGCGGCGATAAGGAAGCAGGCTGAAGAATTTCTGGCGGCACGGGTCACAGCGATACGCCGGAAATCCGAGGAAGCGCTGAACGGCGAAGAGCAAGCCCGGGCCAACGCGCGCGCGCGCGATGTGGTCGAGATCGAAATTGCCGCACCGAGGGCAGTGCGCGTATTTCGAGAACGAGATCGCCACGCAGCGAGCGTAGAAGCGAAAGTCGCACGTCTGGCACCGCCAGGGACGCAATCCCAGGCAGGTACCCAGAAAATCGCTGATGCCGCCGCGGCGCGAGCGCAAGCAGTCCGCGCTCCGGCATTGAGGGCAGATCATTTTTCGGGCATGTCTCCCACTACGGCGCGTGAGCATATCCAAATCGTCCCGCCGAGGCAATACTACAAACGTACTGGAGCGCGGGTACGGTGTAAGATAGAACCCGAGAGGATTGTGGATGGCGGATTACACGGCCGCGCACTCACGCGCGGGAATCGACGCGAAGCTTCCCAAGCTCGAAACCTGGCCCAACCATTTTCCCGGCTACGAGATCACGATCCGGGTGCCGGAGTACACGTCCGTTTGCCCCAAGACCGGCCTGCCGGACTATGGGGCAATCACAATTCAGTACGAGCCGAAAAAGCTGTGTCTGGAGTTGAAAGCGCTGAAAATGTACCTGCTGGGATACCGAAATCTCGGAATCTTTTATGAGAATGCGGTGAACCGCATGTTGCGCGATATCGTGGCGGTCGTGAATCCGGCGTGGTGCCGCGTGACGGGAGATTTCACGGCGCGCGGGGGCCTGACGACCACGGTGGAGGCGCGCTGGCCGCGCCGCCGTGGCAACGCGCCGCGCCGTGGGGATAGACTTCGCGCTCCGGCTCGGAGATAATTTCGCGGATCAGAGAGCGGCACTGGCCGCTTCTACTAAGGAGGCTCGATGAGCTCGACGCCGAACACACCCCCGGAAACGCAAATTGCGGAAGCGGCGGTGCTGCCGCGCTGGGTGACGATTCTTTTCGTGGTGGCATTTGCGCTCGTGGGATACCTGCTGTACGGAAGCTACGAGCAGCGGCAAGCGTTGCACAAGAGCCAGGAAGACGCCGACCGAAAGACGCAGGCGATGGCCGCGGAGCTCGACAAGACGAATTCGCGGATCGCCGATCTGAAGGGGCAACTGGACGTCACGTCGCAAAAGCTGGGGCTGACCGAGGATGAACTTGCGCGCGCCCGCGGCCTGGCGCAGAGCGTGCGCACGGAGCAGCAAAAGAGCGATTCGCAGCTTCGCCAGCAGATCGGCGCGGTTCAGGCCGACACGACAACGAAGTTCGGGCAGATGGCCACGCAACTCAACGGAACGCAGACCGATCTCAACTCCACGAAAGCCGATCTCGAGGCCACCAAGGGCGCCATGCAGAGCATGAAGGGCGACCTCGGGGTGCAGAGCGGCTTGATCGCGCGGAACCACGACGAGGTGGAGGAGTTGAAACGGCTCGGCGAGCGCGACATCTTCGAGTTCACGCTCAACAAGTCCGCAAAGGGAGCGGATCACGTGGGTCCGATCCAGGCGCAGCTCAAAAAAGTCGATCCGAAGAAATACAAGTTCACGTTGACCGTGGTGGCCGACGACAAGAGCATCGAGAAGAAGGACAAGACGGCCGGCGAGCCGGTGCAGTTTTACGTCCGGGGAGCGCGCGCGCCATACGAGCTGGTCGTGTTCGATGTCACGAAGGATTCGGTCAAGGGATACTTGAGCGCGCCGAAATCCGCTACGGCTGCGCCGCCGGCCGCGCCACCGGCGAACCAGTAGTCCCCGCATTAGCAAGTAACGAACCTCGCACATGGATCTCGCGTTGATTTTCCCTGCTCCGTGTCATGCTTAGGAGCAGGGAAAATCATCCTTTTCGTTCCCCTTGGGATCGCCTGAGTCAGGCAGAACAGGCGGAGGAGACGCGTGAACATGATGCGACAAAATGCCGTCCGACGAGTGTCCGTAGCAGTCATCCTGCTCGCGCTGGCCCCTCTCGTCTTGGCATCCGGGTTACGCGCGCAGAGCGCACCGATCGCGCCGAGGCTTTCGCCGAACACGTTTTTCTACGTGCAGTGGCGCGGGAAGGCATTTCTCAGCGACGCGGAAAAGCAGAACCACGTGTTGCAACTGCTCGAGGATCCGGCGCTGGCTCCCGTCTGGGCAATGGTGGCAAGTCGAATTCAGAATGACGCCGGGAAACCGGGCAGCGTGCCTTTGGCGGTCATCTGGCCTGACGCGATTTCCTTCCTCGATAATTCTATGGTGGTTGGCTTCGCCACGTATCCGGGCGCCGCAAAAGCGCCGAGTGCGGATGCGTCGAAACCCGCGCCGACGCGACTGGCAACTTTTGCAGTGTACGACGCAACGGGAAAGACCGACCTGATTCAGAAGTGGAAGGCGCTGAGCGATGTTGCCAGGAAAACGCCCGTTGACGTGACCAAGTACGATTTCGGCGGAACGTCCGTCGAGGTGCGAACGGCGGGCAAGGACGTTTCCTACACCGCGCAGGCGGCCAACTACTTTCTGTTCTCGGATCAGAAAGCCATCATCGAGGACCTCATCACACGCTTTGGCGGGTCCGGGCATCCGTCAACGTCGGTGGAACAGACTCCCGGGTACGCGGAGATGCGGAAGTTTATCGGCTCCGACGCCGCGCTCGAGTATTTCGGGCGCATCCCGGACGCAAAACAGTTGAACCTTCCCGAATCGAGCGAAAAAGCGATGGAGCAGGTCGCGAGCAACCTGCATCTTGAAAAGATTCATGTGGCGGGAGGCGGGATCAGTTTTTCGGGAGAGGCGACACGCTTCCGAGGCGCGGTCCTCGGGGACACTTCGCCGGACGGACTTTTCGATCTGGCAGGTCCGAGCAAAGCGGCGTTTCAAACGCAAGAAATCGTGAATGGAAGTTCGACCTTCAGCATGTCGCGTTTCAATCTGCCTGCGACGTACGAGCTGATCCGCAGTACGGTGATCGCGAGCTTGAATCCGCAGCAAGCGGCTGGCGTGACGGCGCTCGAAGCGATGGGTCAGGGTTACATCGGAATGTCGATTCCCGACGCGCTGGGACTCTTCACCGGTGAGGTTGCTTCGGTATCCACGTACTCCGATAACGGCGAGGCGCTGCAACTGTATGCCGTTGCGATTCAGAAACCGGATTCCGTGCTGCGCGTCCTGCGTGCGGTGGCTGCGAAGATGATCGTGGCTGAGGATTCTTCGGGAAGCGCCACGTTCCTCGATCTTGCGTACCCGTATAAGGACCCGAAGACGGGAACGCAGCGCAGAAAATTCTACTATCTGGCCGTGACGCCGCAGATGATGCTGGCTGCGCCGCGGAAGGCGATGCTGCGCGAGGCAATGAACCGGCTGAACGCCACGACCGCCGACCCGCCCTCCGGAGGCATTTTCACGAATCCCGAGTACCTGCGAATGCGAGCGCTGCTGCCCGAGAAACTTTCCGGGTTGAGCGGCTCGGACTTTACCCAGATTCCCTGGGACAAACTTCTGGAAAATCTTGCGGAACAATTAAATCAGGCGGCAGCGCAATCGAAGAATTCGCAGCCGCCGGATACGAGCTGGATTAAGCTGCTCAAACCCGACGTGATCAACCAGCATCTTCACCTGAGTGTGGGAGGATGGTGGAAGGATCCGAGCGGCGTGTACTTTGATTCGTACATCCAGTAAGCCGGGGCGCTTTTTCATCTGGGTCCTCTTGCCCTTGGCAGCCGCGATTTCCGCGTGCAGCCTTGCGGCACCCGCGTGCTTCAGCCAGGAACCCAGCCCGCCCGCGCAGGCGCAGATTCAATCCACAACCGAACTCGTGAAAGTGGAGGCGAGCGTTCTCGATAAGAGCGGAGAATTCGTCGCCGGTCTCGCGCAGGGCAATTTTCACGTGCTGGACAATGGCGCCGAGCAACCGATCGCGTTCTTCGCGCCAGTCGAGTCACCGGCGCGAGTGCTCGTGATGATCGAAACAAGTCCGGCAGTATACCTGATCCGGAACGAGCATCTGGCCGCGGCATATGCGCTGCTCGACGGGCTGGCGGCGGACGACGAAGTCGCGCTTGTGACGTACGACGAGGCGCCGCGGGCAATCCTGGGATTTACGCGGGATAAATCCGCGCTGCTCGCGGCTCTGGGCGGGGTGCAGTACACGATCGGGATGGGAGACCTGAACTTTTTCGATTCGGTCTCGACAGTGCTCGACTGGCTCAAGCCGGCGGCCGGCAAGAGGGCGCTCGTAATTTTGACCACTGGAATTGATTCCTCTCCACCGGCGCGCTGGGACGCGCTGGTCCAGAAACTACGCGGAGACGATGCCGTTATTTTTTCCGTGGCGCTGGGCGGCTCGTTGCGTGTGGACACGAGCAAAAAACCGAAAGCGAGGAAGAGCGCGCCGAAATCCGACGGGGCGGAAAACGAGGCGTCGTCAAGATTCGATACCGCGGCGGAGTTCGCAAAGGCCGATGGCGCTCTGGTTTCGCTCGCGACCATGACCGGCGGGCACGCCTATTTTCCCGAATCGGAGAACGATTTCGCGGCGATCTATCGTGAAATTGCTACGGCGCTGCGGCACGAGTATGTACTGGGCATCGCGCCGGCGCACGATGGGCAATTCCATTCACTCAGTGTAGAGGTGACCGCCAACAACGGGCAGCCTGCGAAGCCGCACGATTACCGCGTGCTCGCGCGAACCGGATATCTGGCGCCCGGGCCGTGATTTGTATAATCTCTGTGCGCGCCCGGTGATGCGGGAGCGCGCGGAGGCTCGATGAAACGGCGCGGCTTAGTGATTGTGGTGGCGATGCTGATGCTGTTGCTGACGCTGGGTGCGTGGGCCGCGCGGCGCGGGCAAGAGAGCGCGCCAGCCGCCGCGCAGCAGCCGACCGCTTCGGCGCGGTTCGCATTCCGAGGCGACGCGGCAGAGATTCCCGCAAGATTCATCGGTAATCTTGTGTTGGTGCCCGCGCACGTGAACCGGAGCCAGCCGTGTCTTTTCGAGCTGGATTCGACGGCCGCGATTTCAACGATCGATCCCGAGCGCGCAGGGGAACTCGCGATCCCGAATTTGCGCACCCCGGCGCTGAATTTCAGCGGCGTGGACATTTTGCTGGGCGGTCTGCCCGAAGCCGCGAAGAAAGATTTCGGCGCGCACGTGGGGCGGCCCTATGAGGGAACGGTCGGAAACGACGTCTTCGGAGTGAGCGTGATCGAAGTGGACTACGCGCGCCAGACCGTGCGTTTCTACGATCCGGCTACTTACAAGTATTCGGGCAGCGGGACGAGCTTGCACCTCACGTTCGTTGGCGGGATGCCCGTGGTAAAGGCGAAGTTCGTTGTTCTTGGCGGGAAGTCCGTCGAAGGCGATTTCGTGGTGAACACGGCGCTCGACGCATCGCTCGTCATCTCCGGAAAATCCGCCCAGACGCACCACCTCTTGTCATCACACGCGAAGGCGAATCCGGCCGCCGAACTCGAATTGGGCGGGGCCGAAGATGCAGTTTTTGAAAGAGCCAAAGAGTTCGAGATCGGGCCTTTTCACATTGAAGAGCCGCTGGCGGTTTTCTCGCGAGGGAGTTCTCCCCTTTACGGCAACGCGGCGCTGGCCGGTGAAATTGGCGGCGGAATTCTGCGGCGTTTCACCCTAGTGTTCGATTACCCTCACCAGCGGATCATCCTCGATTCGAACAGTGAGTTTCGGGCGGACGACCGGGAAGACATGAGCGGAATCTCATTGAGCGCCGGCGGCCCGGGATTCAAGACGCTTGAAGTGACGCAGGTGCAGCCCGGCACGCCCGGAGCGGACGGCGGAGTTCTGAAGGGCGACATCATTGCGGGAATCAACGACGAGGCCAGCGCCGATTTGACGCTTGAAGAGGTCCGCGAGATGTTCCGGCAGGTCGGACACAAATACAAACTTCTAGTTGAGCGAAACGGCAAGACGATTAACCTCGCGATACAGATGCGCCGATTGTACTGAGCGCAAGATCGCAGGCTGGATGATCGTACGGGCGGGGCTACTCGAACTTTTTTAGAGTGGTGGCCATCCGGCTCATTCGTGCGTCGACTTTTGCGAAGACGCTGCCGGGATCGAATTTCCCCGCAGGATTACGTTGGCCCGCGTGGACGCCCGTAAGGACTTCGATTCCTTGCTCGATTGTCGCGATGGGGTAGATGTGGAACAGGCCTTTCGCGACGGCGGCGATCACTTCGTCGCGCAACATGAGGTCGTCGACGTTTTCCGCGGGGATGAGCACGCCCTGCTGGCCGGTAAGACCCTTCAGCTTGCACACGTCGTAGAAGCCCTCGATTTTTTGATTCACGCCGCCGATCGGTTGGACGTCGCCCTGCTGGTTGACCGAGCCAGTTACGGCGAGGTCCTGGCGGATGGGAAGCTCCGCGAGAGCGGAGAGCAGCGCGTAGATTTCGGTCGAGCTGGCGCTATCGCCATCGACGCCGGAATAGGATTGTTCGAAGCAGACGCTGGCGGCGAGCGAAAGGGGCTTATCCTGCGCGAACGTTCGCCGCAGGTAGCCCGCGATGATCTGCACGCCCTTATCGTGGAACTTGCCGCTGAGATTTGATTCGCGCTCGATATTGATGATGCCCGTCTTGCCGAGCGCAACCGAGGCCGTAATTCGCACCGGCTTCCCGAATGCATAGCCGCCGATTTCCATCACGCTTAAGCCGTTCACCTGGCCGGCGCGGCTGCCGGTTGTGTCGATAAACACCAGGTTCTGTTCGATCATCTCGCGGAGCTTCGTTTCGAGCAGGTTGTGGCGGTCGATTTTCGCGTCGAGAGCCTCGCGGACGTGGACGGACGTGACGATCTTGTTTCCGTCATTGCGCGCGGCGTAGCAGGATTCGCGGGCCAGATCGGCGAGATCGAAAAATCGCGTGGTGATTTTTCCGCGGCGTCCGGCGAGGCGCACACCGTGTTCGAGGATTGAGGCGACAGCCGAGCGATCGAAGTGGAGAAGCTTTTCATCCTCGACGAGCTTGCGCAGGCGTCCGCCATACTGCCGGAAGACCTCGTCACTCCATTTCATTTCCTCGTCGAACTCGACGCGCACTTTGAAGATTTTCTTGAAATCGTCCTCGTAGTCGTAGAGGAGTTCGTACATTTCGCGGTCGCCGATCATGATGACTTTCACATGGATGTCGATCGGCTCGGGCTTGAGCGCCGCGCTGCTGAACGGGAAAAACATGTCGACGGGCTGGATTTCGAGCTTGCCGTGGTTGAGCGTGCGTTTCAGCGTGCGCCACACGCCGGTTTCGGACATGGCGTCGAGGGCATACATCACCAGGAATCCGCCGTCGGCGCGCAAGAGCGAACCGCCGCGCAGGTCCATGAAATCGGAGTTCCAGCCGCCGCGCGTGTCGTAGCTGCGGTGGATCGTGCCGAAAAGATTCGAGTACGAAGGAATGGTCTCGAAGACCACGGGGCATTTTTCATCTTCAGTGTGCGCGAGGATCACGTTGACGCCATACACGCGGAAGGGATCGCGCTCGGAGCGCTCGGGGCGCGGGATGCCGCCGCCCTCGGAAGGCGGCTGTTCTTCCTCGCCTTCGCGCTCTTTGAAAGGATCGAGATTATCGAGGACATGGTGGCGCACTTCCTCAAGGTATTCCGCGATCTGCGTGCTGGGATATTTTTCCTTGAGCTCCTCAATCACACCGTCCACGAGCACGGACGCGGCCTCCTGCTCGAGGTAACTCATTTCGCTCGCGAGCTCACGGGAAAGCGTCAGCGTGCGGCGATAGACGATCGTGAATTCCTGGCGAAATTGATCGTACTTGCGCTCGAGTTCTTCGGCGGCGGTGTTTTCGAGTTTGCCGTCCTGCACCAACTTGGGGATTTCCTCGATCGGCACCATTTGGCCTTCGAGGACGGGAAAAATTTCCGGCAGAGCGACGGCGCCCACCTGCATCCGACCGAGCGCGAACTGTTCGCGGGCGATTCGGCGCGTGAAGTCGTCCATCAATTCCTTCTCGCGCTGGGTGAAGCGCTCCACGATGCGCGTTTTCTGGCGCTGGAAAGGCTCGCCTTCGAATACCTGAGGGATGCGTCGGCGCAGAAAGTCGATTCCGGACTCGACCTCTTTCTTGAACGCGTTCGCCTGGCCGCGCGGCAGGGTGAGGAGGCGGGGCCGGTCAGCGTTCTTGAAATTGTTGACGTAGCAGCGATCGGGCGCGGCCTCGTTCTGCGGGTGCATTTCCTCGATCATCCGCACGATCATGCCGCCGCGGCTCGTCCCCGAAAGGCCGCAGACGAAGAGATTGTAGCCGGAGGCGGTCAGCTCAACGCCCATGCGCAGGGCGCGAAGAGCGCGCTCCTGGCCCATGTCGCGCCCGACCGGTTCGATTTCCGCCGTCGACTCGAATGGGACTTGAGCGGGATCGCAGTGCCACCGGAGTTTATCCGGCGGGAGGCTCGGGTGCTGCGGCTTCGAGTTTTTCGTGATTCGGCGTTCCATCGCTCTTTCCAAGGGCCGCTACTCTAGCATGGCGACCATCTAGTTCCCACTCGCATGGGCTGCATTGTTTCCAATGTGTGCGGGCGGAGCGTAGAGGTCGAGGAAGCTTACGGCCGTGGCCACGATGATCGGTCCGAGTACCACGCCCAGCAACCCGAAGACACTGATTCCGCCAAGCACGCTGATGAATACGACCAGGCCGCCCATCTCTGTCCGCCCGCTAATCAGCCAGGGACGGATGAAATTGTCCACCAATCCCACGATCACGACGCAGAAAATCACGAGCAAGATGCCTTTGACCGTGTGGCCTCCGGCGATGAGGCTGATTGCGACGGGGACCCAGATGAGAGCGGAGCCCACGATCGGAACGAAGGAAAAAAATCCCATCATCACGCCCCAGAAAATTGGCGCGCTGATCCCGGCGGCTGCAAACGCCAGTCCGCCCAGGATCGCGTGCGCGGCAGCGGCCGCGAGGCTTGAGATTACGCTCGCGAAAATCAGGTCGCGCGCATTTGTGAGCATGCGGTCGCGATGGGAGCTCTCGAACGGCAGGATTTCGCGGAGGCGCGCGACCATCGAGCCGCCGTCGCGAAAGAGGTAGAAGATCGCGAGGATCGTCACGCCGAGGTGGAATAGAAATTCGGCGGTGTGTCTCACGATTGTGCCAAGGCGCGCAGCAACGAAGCCCGCCGCTTGCTCGCCGTACTGGCGCAGCGTCGCCGTCAAATCCTGCAAGTTGGTTTCGGGAAAGCGCTGCTGAACTCGCGTCCAATGATCGTTCAACCAGGCCCAGTGGCCGCTTGAGAGCTGCAGCCTGATCGACTGGGCCGCGCCGAATCCCTGGCGGACAAACGCGATCATGATGAGGATTACCGGGACGATGAGAATCAGGGTCACGGCCGCGGTCATCACGGCGGCTGCGACCGTCGAACCGCGGCGTCGCGCGAGCCGCTCGTAAACGGGATACGAGACGACTACCAGCACTGCGGCCCAGGCGAGCGGCACGAGGAAAGACGCAAAGACGAGATACACTCCGAACACGAGCAGGATGATGATGCCGTAAAACAGCAGCGCCCCCAGTCTTTTTTGTACAGCGGATCGAACGGCCAAGCATCCTCGCTTTCGCCATTCCGGCAAAAGAGACTGATAGTGGCAATCCGCGAGTTTGTCAACCTCGCGGCGGGTGTGGCATCGTCCCTGGAGCAATTCTCAATGATATAATCCGCGCCGTCGCCGATCCGGACCGCCTCCATGAAGACTCCCGCCTGCCCGCACAAACGAACCCGGCTGATCGCCGAAGACAACGAGGCCAAGTACGTCGAGTGCCTCGATTGCGGCGAGATTCTCGAATCCGCAGAGCTGGAAAAGAAGGAAAGCACCGGCTTCGACGAATCGCTTTCCGACGCCTAACCACCCGAAAGAGTATCACTAGCGTGAAGTGGTGTTTTGAGTTAGGCTCTCCGCCTAACGGTTGTACCCACTGTGTGAGATGCTTTTTAAGACTTTCAGCGCCGCCGTGTTTGGGATTGACGCCTACCTCGTGGAAGTCGAGGTGGATGTCGGTCCGGGTGAAGCCGGCGTTTTCAACGTCGTCGGGCTGCCGGACAACGCCGTCAAAGAGAGCCGTGAGCGAATCAAGGCGGCGCTTCGCAGCTGCGGTTTCGATTACCCCGCCTATCAAACCGTCACCGTCAATCTTGCGCCCGCGGACATTCGCAAGGAAGGTTCCGCGTTCGACCTGCCGATGGCCCTGGGGCTTCTCGGCTGCCAGGGAACATTCTTCGGGAAAATTCTGAACTCGTATGTTTTTTTGGGCGAGTTGTCGCTCGACGGCAGCGTGCGTTCGGTGCGCGGCGCGCTTTCGGCGGCGCTGGCTGCGCGCGAGCGAGGAATCAAGAATCTCGTGGTGCCGGAAGCGAACGCGCGCGAAGCGGCGGTCGTGGAAGGTATCTGTGTTTTCCCCGTGAAGTCGCTGCCACAAGCGGCGGACCTGCTGAATTCACCTGAGTCATTTCAGCCCGTCGACGTCGATACTTCGCAAATGCTGGCGGAGGCGAGTGCGTACGCGGTGGATTTGCGGGACGTTCACGGCCAGATGGCGGCAAAACGCGCGCTCGAAGTTTCCTGCGCGGGAAGCCACAACATTCTCCTCATCGGCCCGCCCGGCGCGGGGAAGACGATGCTGGCGAAGCGCATTCCCACGATCCTTCCGCCGATGTCGCTCGAAGAAGCCATCGAGACGACGCGCATCCACAGTGTGGCCGGGCTGCTTGAGGACGCGCGCGGCCTGGTGGGCACGCGGCCCTTTCGTTCGCCGCACCATACGATCAGCGACGCAGGCCTGATCGGCGGGGGCGCCGTGCCGCGGCCGGGGGAAGTCTCGCTAGGGCACAACGGCGTATTGTTCCTCGACGAGCTGCCCGAGTTTCAGCGAAACGTTCTCGAAGTGATGCGTCAGCCGCTGGAAGATGGGTGCGTCACGATCGCACGCGCGGCCGTTTCCGTAAGCTTCCCGTCGCGGTTCATGCTGGCGGCCGCCATGAATCCGTGCCCCTGCGGTTTTTTTGGGGATGCCACGCGCGAGTGCCACTACTCGCCACCGCAGATTCAGCGATATGTCTCGAAGATCTCCGGGCCGCTGCTCGACCGCATCGACATTCACATCGAAGTTCCCGCGGTCAAATACAAGGAACTGCGCGGCGAAGCGGGGATCGAAAGCTCCGCGAACGTTCGGGAGCGCGTGCTGCGGGCGCGGAAGATTCAGCTCGAGCGTTACAAGGGCGAGAAAAATCTCTATGCGAACGCGCAGATGCCGCCGAAGATGATCCGCCAGCACTGCGCGATTTCCGCCGATGGCGAAAAGCTGCTCGAGACTGCGATCCTGAGGCTGGGCCTATCCGCGCGCGCACACGACCGCATCCTCAAGGTGTCGCGGACGATCGCCGATCTCGAAGGGGCGCCGTCGATCGAGCCAAAGCACTTGAGCGAAGCGATCCAGTACCGCACCCTCGATCGCACGTACTGGGCGTAACCGCTCAGGGAAGCTCTAGAGTTAGCAACCGATTGACTGCCTGGTGGCAGCTATGATACCCATACTGAGCTTTTTCTTGGGGCTCTCTCTCGACTCTGATGGCGGCCACCCAACGTCTTGAGGTCACGCTGGAGACCCAGCTCGAAAGCGTGGACCTTGCCGAGAACATCGTGATGCGCGTCGCGGAAGCCGCCGGCTTCGGCGAGGACGACATCCACAAGCTCGGGATGGCGGTCCGCGAAGGCGTGATCAACGCCTATAACTACGGAAACTGCCAGGACCGGCGAAAGAAGATCCTGCTGGGAGTCGAATTCGATCCGGAAAAGATGGTGGTTCATATCATCGATGAAGGGCGCGGCTTCGAGCTTACGGAAGTAGCCGACCCGCTTGCCGAGGAGAACCTGCTGCGGACGTCCGGGCGCGGGCTTTTCCTGATGCGCGCGTTTACCGACGAGATGACGGTGCAGCGCGGCCCTCAGGGCGGAGCGGACCTCATGATGGCAAAAAAGCTACCGCATCGTGTTTCCGGCAACGGCCAGTCTCAATCGGAGTAGAATGGTGTCTTGAGGTTTCCGTGCCACTACAAGGAACATGCCGAGAAATCGGCGACGTCGCGATCATAGATTTCAGCGGGAAGATCACGCTGGGCGAAGGCAGCGCCATGGTCCGGCGGATGATTCGAGAGCTGGTCGACAAGGGCCATCGCAAAATCCTCTTCAATTTGGGCGATGTCGATTACATCGACAGCTCGGGGATCGGTGAACTCGTCGGCGCCTACACAACCGTGCGGGGCGCGAGCGGAGAGCTGAAACTGGTGCACCTCACGCGGCGCGTGCATGACCTCATGCAGATCACGCGGCTCTTCACCGTATTCGACGTCCCCGCGGACGAATCCACCGCGCTTCGCAGTTTTCGCTAGACGCACGCAAGAGGCTGCCGTTCGCGATTTCTCCTCTGAAATTCCCCCCGCGATGCGAGGTCCTATTCAGACTCCCAAAGTCTGGACACCGAATTCGGTTTGTGCCAGAATCCCGCCGCCGATGAGGTCTTGTAACCCCCTTGGGAAGTGCGAATCCTGTGCGTGGCGGGCTTCGACGTGGCACCGACCAGCGTTACAAGCACACGAATCGGGACATCACTCGCAGAGGAGTAGCTCCGTTGGCTCGAGAACAGGGTGTGGTGAAGTGGTTCAATGCGTCGAAGGGATACGGGTTCATCCAACGCCAGTCCGGAGAAGATGTTTTCGTTCACTTCTCCGCCATCGAAATGGATGGATACAAGTCGCTGAACGAAGGCCAGCTCGTCGAATTTGAGGTCCGCCAGGGCCCCAAGGGCTTTCAAGCCGAAAACGTAACCAAGGTCTAGCTCGCGCTCGAATCGAGGGCCTCGTTTCGCGCTTTCCGGAGCGGGGCCGGGACCTGTTTGCCGTGGGACCATGCATTGGCGAGACGTGATAGCGCAGCGGCGACCTCGCCGTGCGGCGGTTCGCTCGCGCACGGGTTTGTGATAGGATGTTTATCCTAAGATGTCTTCGGGAGTGTAATTTTGGCACAGCATATTTCCCGCAAAGAGCTCAAGAAGGACGAGTTGCGCGAGACCTTTGCGCACGGCGCCGAGGCGCTCCTTTCGCACCAGCGGCTCACGATCTACCTTGGAATCGCTGTCGTGGTTGTTGCGTTGGGCGTATTCGGCTGGAGGGCATACGCGCAGCGCCAGACGGTGAAGGCTGCCGCAGCCTTCGATGACGCCATGAGGATTTTCCAGGCGCCCGTGGGCGTGCCGCCGACGGCCGGGGAGCTCACATATAACGACGCCAACAAGAAGTTCACGGACGCGGGGCAGAAGTTTTCCGGCGTGGCCTCGAAATACCCGCGCACGCGCCCGGGCGAGCTTGCGCGCTACTATTCGGCATTGAGCGCTGAAAAGCTGGGCAAGAATGACGAAGCGAAGAAATGGCTCGCGGGCATCGAGAGCAGCAGCGACCCAGAAATCGCGGCGATGGCGCAGTTCGAGCTCGCGAGTCTCGACGACCGAACGAATCAGGGCGACGACGCAGTGAAGCTGTACCAGCAACTGATCGCCAAGCCAACGGTGCTCGTACCGAAACCCATGGTGATGCTGGCGCTCGCCGAGCATTACCTCGACAAGAATCCCTCCGAAGCGGTGAAGCTCTATCAGCAGATCAAGACCGACTACCCCGACACACCGATTGGCGAACAGGCGGATCAGGCCCTCGCTCTTCTGGCCGGCAAATCCTGAGCGTCCCGGGTGACCGCGATGTCACTCGAATCCTATGCAATGGATGTGCAGCACTCGCGCGGACGGCGCTACCCCGAGCCGCGGCATCCTTACCGCAATGACTACGCCCGCGACCGCGACCGCGTAATCCATTCCCGCGCGTTCCGCCGCCTCGAAGCGAAAACGCAGGTATTCACGACTCGCTTTTCCGATCACTTTCGCAACCGGCTCACGCACACGCTGGAAGTAGCACAGATCGCGCGCACGGTATCGGGCGCTCTGAAGCTGAACACCGATCTCACCGAAGCGCTTGCCCTCGTCCACGACATCGGCCATCCGCCGTTCGGGCACGCCGGAGAAAGGCAGCTCGACGCACGTATGCGGGAGCATGGCGACGGCTTCGACCACAATCTGCACGCGCTGCGGATCGTCGAGCAGTTCGAGCAGCGGTATCTCGATTTTCCGGGATTGAATCTCACCTTCGAGGTGCGTGAGGGAATCATCAAGCATTCGCGGGATTATTCCGCGGCGGAATTCCCCGCGCTCGCCGAGTATCTTCTCGATCAGCGGCCGCCGCTCGAGGCGCAGCTCATCGATCTGGTGGACGAAATCGCGTACAACACGGCGGACCTAGACGACGGCTTCGAAGCGCGCGTGCTCGATTTCGATCAGCTTCGCGCGGAGGTGCCGGCGTTCGGCGCGGCCTACGATGACGTGGATCGCCGCCATCCGGGCGGGCTGCGCAAATTGAAATTCAACGAGGCGCTCAAACATATCCTCGACCATCTTGCGACCGACTTGATCGATAACACACGCCGGCAAGTGGAAGCGAGTGGCGCCGAAACGGTGGAAGATATTCGTCGAGCGGAAACACGGCTTGCGGGGTTTTCATCGGACGCGGCCGGCCAGAATGCCCAATTGAAGAAGTTTCTCAACGCGCGCGTCTATTCGAATCCCGCGATTGTCGAAGACCGCGGCCGCTCGATAGCGGCGCTCGACGCCCTGTTCCTATTTTTCCTCGACGATCCGGACCGAATGCCGAAGCATTACGCCGAACTGGCGCGGACCGAGCCACCCCACCGGGTTGTCTGCGATTACATCGCTGGGATGACGGACCATTTTCTCCTGCGCCAGTGCCATGAACTGCTCGGCTTCGAAGCGGAGGATGCGTCTTAAGACGACGGCGTCGTTGTCCATTTGGTGTCAGCCGGGACACCCGCGCGGCGCGCTTCCTTGACACCGGTAGCGGTGCATTTATAATGAGTTTTAGTTTCCAAAACGCGGTGAACTCAAATGTTTTTGGATGTGAACGAACTCGCAGTCCGCAAGACACGCATCCGGAAGAGCTATTCCCCAGGCACGCTCGACTTCCATTCCGGTGAGTTCCGGCAGGTCGAACCCCTGGAAGTTCGTGCAACTGCGGAACTTGTGGACGGGCAGATTCGTGTCTGCGGCAACCTGCATACGCGCGTCGAGCTGGTGTGCGCTCGCTGCCTCGATACCGTGGTCGAGGAAATCAGCCGGGATTTCGACCTTTTCTACCGCCCCATGACCTCGATCGCGCAGGATGACGAGGTCCATTTGAATCTGGACGACACCGAGATCGCCTTTTTCGAAGGGGACGGGCTGTTTCTCGCCGATGTCCTCGCCGAGCAAGTGAACCTGGCGCTCCCCATGAAGGTCATCTGCTCGAGCGACTGCCGAGGGCTTTGCGCCCATTGCGGCGCGAACTTGAACAACGAAGAATGCCGCTGCGAAAAGAGCGGCGCCGACCCAAGGCTTGCTCCGCTGGGCCGCCTCAAGCAGGACTGGTTCAAAAAGCAATAAAACGCTACACTATTCGTTTGTATTCAGGCCGTCGTGAGCGTCGGCCTGTCACGAGGAGCACGAATGCCGAATCCGAAGCGAAGACACTCCAAGAGGCGCACGTCCACTCGCCGCGCCCACGATCATCTCCATCCACTGTCCCTGGCCGAATGCCCGAATTGCCATGAGAAGAAGCTGCCTCACCGGGCGTGTTCGAAGTGCGGTTATTACAACGGACGCGAAGTGATTGACACCGCGGCCAAGACAGCCTAACTTTCCCTCGCCTGCCGCTTCACGCTGGTGCTGATATGACCACAATTGCCCTGGATGCAATGGGGGGCGACCATGCGCCTCGGGTCGAAGTTGAAGGTGCGATCCTGGCCGCGCGGGAGCTGGGCGTCCGCGTTCTGCTCGTCGGGATCGAAGCGGAGATTCGCCAGGAGCTTCGCCGGCACAAGACTGGCGACCTCCCGATCGAGATTGTGAACGCGACCGACGTAATCCGGATGACGGATTCGCCGTCGCAAGCCTTTCGCCGGAAAAAAGAGAGCTCGGTGCACGTTGCCGCGCGCTTGGTACGCGACGGCAAGGCCGAAGCGCTCGTCAGCGCGGGCAACACGGGCGCGGTGATGACGGTCGCGCGATTTGTGATCGGGACTCTGCCTTCGGTCGACCGTCCCGCGCTCGCCGCTGCGTTCCCGAACATGAAGGAAAAAATATCGGTGATTCTGGATGTCGGCGCAAACGTCGATTCCAAGCCCGAGCAGCTCGAACAGTTCGCGGTGATGGGCGAAATTTACTATCGCGCCATCTGGGGCGTAAAGCGGCCGCGCATCGCGCTGCTCTCGATCGGCGAGGAAGAAGCCAAAGGCAACGAGCTCACGCGCGAGGCGGCGAATCTCCTGAAACAATTGCCGTTGAATTTCGTGGGGAACGTCGAGGGCCGCGACGTGTTTCGCGGCAACGTGGACGTAGTTGTATGCGACGGCTTCATCGGCAACATCGTTCTGAAGCTGAGTGAAGGCTTGGTGGAACACATCGGTGGCATGTTGAAAAAAGCAATCAAGAGCAGCCTTGCCTCGCAGATCGGCTATGCCCTTTCGAAGCGAGCCTTCAATGATTTTCGCAAGCGGACCGACTATTCGGAAACCGGGGGAGCCCCGCTGCTCGGACTCCGAGGCATCACGGTGATCGGACACGGCCGGTCGAATCCGAACGCCATCAAGAACGCCATCCGCGTCGCGGCGGAACTCTGCCGTGCGCGCGTGAACGAAAAGATCGAACAGGAGCTTTCCGCTGCCGCCGCAATTCCCGCCCGCGGCTGAGCCGGAGAGAAACGCGCGACCACATGGGCAAGCTCGCTTTTCTTTTTCCCGGACAGGCCTCGCAGTATCCCGGCATGGGCCGCGATCTGGCCGCAAACTTCCCCGAGTCGCGGGCCGTGTTTGACGAAGCGGACGCAGCGCTGGGATTCCCGATTTCGAAACTCTGCTTTGAAGGCCCCGAAGAAGATCTCAAGCTGACCGAAAACACGCAGCCGGCAATTCTGACGGTCTCGGTGGCGGTGTATCGCGCGCTTGAGAAGCGGGGAATCGCGCCGGATTTTGCAGCCGGCCACAGCCTCGGCGAGTATTCGGCCCTGGTGGCGGCGGGCGCTCTTGAGTTTTCTACGGCTGTGAAGCTTGTTCGCGGGCGCGGCCGCTATATGCAGGAAGCGGTGCCGGCTGGCGAAGGAGCGATGGCAGCGATTCTAGGTCTGTCTCCGGCGGATGTGGCGGAGGTCTGCAAGAAGGCCGCGGGAAACGAGGTGGTATCTCCCGCGAATATGAATTCGCCCGAACAAACCGTCATCGCAGGCAATGCGGCGGCCGTGAAGCGCGCCGTCGAGATCGCATCGCAGTCGGGCGCAAAGCGTGCGGTGATTCTGGCGGTATCGGCTCCGTTTCACTGCGCCCTGCTGAAGCCGGCGCAAGAGCGACTCGAGCCCGACCTGCGCGCCGCGAAATTCAACGCGCTGCGATTTCCGCTGATTACGAATGTGGATGCCGAAGCCATCACTTCCGGCGACGAAGCGCGCGAGGCGCTGATCCGGCAGGTGACGCTTCCCGTGCGCTGGCTCGAATCCGTACGAGAGATGATCGATAGCGGCGTGAACATTTTTGTGGAGGTTGGCCCGGGCAAGGTGCTTTCGGGCTTGTTGCGGCAGATTGATCGCTCGGTGCGCTGCTTCAACGTCGAGGACGCGGCCAGCCTCCAGTCGGCGCTCGACAAAATCGCCCAGGCGCGCGCCGAAACGCCGGAAAGCTAGGCTCATGTTTTCGCTGAAAGATAAAGTTGCCCTGGTGACCGGCGCCTCACAAGGGATTGGCCGCGCCACATCGCTCGCGCTCTCCGAGGCTGGCGCCAAGGTCGCGGTCGCCGCGCGCAGCGCGGACAAGCTCGCTTCACTCGTGGCCGAAATCGAAGCTGCCGGGGGCGCGGCGCTGGCTGTGCCGATGGACGTGGCGGATGCCGCGCAGGTGAAAACCGGTTTTCAGCAGCTGCTCGCGAAGTTCGGCAAGCTCGATATTCTCGTTAACAACGCCGCAATCACGCGCGACACGCTCGCGCTGCGCATGAAGCTCGAAGACTGGGAAGCGGTGCTACGGACGAATCTGACCGGCGCGCACCTTTGCATCCAGCAGGCGCTCGGCGCGATGCTGAAGCAGCGCTCCGGCCGGATCATCAATTTGACTTCCGTGGTCGCCGAGACCGGCAACGCCGGGCAGGCGAATTACGTCGCGTCGAAGGCCGGCCTGATCGGCCTCACGCGTGCGATTGCCGTCGAGGTCGCTTCGCGGAGCATCACCGTGAACGCCGTAGCGCCCGGATTCATCGAGACGCCGATGACCGATCCTCTTTCGCCGGAATTGAAAGAGAAGATGAAGTCGATGATCCCGCTCGGGCGGTTCGGCAAGGACCGCGAGATCGCCGCCGCCATCGTCTTTCTTTCAAGCGACGAGGCCGCTTACATCACGGGCCAGGTACTCGACGTCAATGGCGGCATGCACATGGGGTAACATTTCAGCCGCGGTGCCCGCGCGCGGTTGCGTTGAAATGAATGCGCAGGTAAGGTTGACCCGGCGATACGCGCCGCATAGAATGGGCAGGTTAAGGGCGGGCGCAACTTCCCTGGCGTGCAGTCCAAGGTCAAGATCGCCGATATCGGAGGAACAATCAGAATGGCCAGCGTCGAAGAACGCGTGAAGCAGATTATTGTCGAGCAGCTCGGTGTGGATGAAGGCGAAGTGACTCCCAGCGCTTCGTTTGTGGACGACCTCGGCGCCGATTCGCTCGACACGGTCGAGCTGGTGATGGCCTTCGAGGAAGCGTTTGGCGTCGAAATTCCTGATGAGGACGCCGAAAAGATCGCCACGGTGAAGGACGCTATCGAATACATCGAGAAACACTCCAAGGGGAAGTAGGCAGTCCTGCTGGGCCGTCCCAATCCGAACAGGAGAAGTTCCACTTGAACCGCCGAGTCGTCGTGACGGGCATTGGCATGGTCTGCGGATGCGGCATTGGGACCGATGAGGTCTGGCGCAACCTGCTTGCCGGGAAGAGCGGCATTCGCCGTATTACGGCGTTTGACGTTTCGGACTTCGACTGCCAGATCGCCGGCGAGGTCAGGGGCTTCGAGCCGCTTAATTGGATCGAAAAAAAAGAGCTGAAGAAGATGGCGCGGTTCATTCAGCTGGCCATGGCCGCTTCGGATTTCGCCATGCGCATGTCCGGTCTTGAAATCACGCCGGAGATCGCCGACGCGACGGGCGTCTACATCGGGTCCGGGATCGGTGGTTTCGACGTCATCGAGCGCGAGCATTCGAAGTATCTGCAGGGCGGTCCTAGCAAGATTTCTCCCTTCTTCATTCCATCGGCGATCGTGAACCTTGCTGCCGGCAACGTGTCCATCCGCTATGGTGCGAAAGGCCCAAACTCCGCGACAGCGACGGCGTGCTCGGCTTCCGCACACGCGGTCGGCGATGCGTTCAAGATCATCCAGCGGAGCGACGCCGAGGTAATGCTCGCGGGCGGCTCGGAAGCGGCAATTACGCCGATGGGCATCGGCGGTTTCGGGGCGATGCGCGCACTTTCCAATCGCAACGACGAGCCCGAGCGCGCCAGCCGGCCGTTTGACGCGCAGCGCGACGGCTTCGTCGTCGGCGAGGGCTCCGGCATGCTGATCCTCGAATCGCTCGAATTTGCCCAGCGGCGGGGAGCGAACATCCTCGCGGAAATCGTGGGCTACGGAATGTCCGGCGATGCCTACCACATCACGCAGCCTGCCGAAGGCGGCGATGGCGGCTATCGCTCCACGCTCGCCGCCGTGAAAGACGCTCGGATTTCGCCCGACGAAGTGAGCTACGTCAACGCGCACGGCACGTCGACGCCGATGGGAGACGCGATCGAAACCGTGGCACTCAAGCGCGTCTTCGGCGACCGCGCGAAGAAAGTGCCGATCAGCTCGACGAAATCGATGACCGGCCATCTTCTCGGTGGAGCGGGCGGTCTCGAAGCAAGCATCAGCATTCTGGCGCTCCGTGATCAAATCCTTCCGCCGACGATCAATTACGAAACCCCCGATCCCGAGTGCGACCTGGATTACATTCCCAACCACGCGCGAAAGGCGGAAGTGACCTACGCGCTCTCGAATTCCTTCGGCTTCGGCGGCACGAACGCGTCGCTGCTGTTCAAACGCTGGGAGGGCCGCTAATCGTGAAAATTGGCGTTTGCGTCAAGCAAGTTCCCGCAAAGGATGCGCCGCTCGCAATTGCCGAGGGCGGCACGTGGATTCGCGAGTCCGACATCGGATTTGAAACGAACGAGCCGGACGGTTTCGCGCTCGAAGAAGCGCTGCGCCTCAAGGAAAAGCACGGCGGCGAAGTCGTCGCGATTTCCATGGGCCCCGAGCGTGCCAAGCAGACGATCAAGGAAGCGCTCGCCAAGGGCGCCGAGCGCGGTATTCACATCTCCGATCCGGAATCCTATAAGCTCGATCCGCTCGCGGCAGCCCGTTCGCTTGCGGCAGCCATCGAGAACGAAAACTTCGATCTGATCTTCACGGGACTTCAAAGCGACGACCAGGGTTTCGGGCAGACGGGCGTACTGCTCGCCGAACTGCTCGGGCGGCCGCATGCAACGATCATCATGTCGATCGAAATCGCCGACGGGCGCATGAAGCTCAAGCGCGAACTCGAAGCCGGATGGTTTCAGTGGGTCGAGCTGCCGCTTCCGGCAGTGATCACGATCCAGTCCGGCATCAACAAGCCGCGTTACGCCACGCTCAAGGGCATTATGGCGGCGAAAAAGAAGGAGATCGCGACCGTAGAGCGCGCGTCGCTGGGTGTCCCGGATGCGCCGACGCAGCACGTCGAGCGAGTTTACGTCCCACAAAAGTCGAAAAAGACCGAGTTCATCACCGGTTCGCCGAAAGAGGCCGCGGCGAAGTTACTCGAAAAGCTGCGGCACGAAGCGCGGGTGCTCTGAGCGATGAAAATTCTCCTGATCACCGAACAGCGCGACGCAAAGTTGAACAAAGTCAGCTTCGAGACGCTGGCGGCCGCGCAGCAGATCGCCCAGCAGGCGAAGGGCACGCTATCGGGCGCCGTCGTCGGCAAGGGTCTCGCGGCGCTCGCTGACGAGCTGGCTGGCTATCAGCTCGATGAAGTGCTGCTCGTCGAGCACGACCTGCTCGAGAAATACACGCCCGATGGGTTTTCGCTCGCGCTGCGCCAGGTGATCGAGAGCGCGAAGCCGGATCTCGTTCTCTTCCCTCACACGTATCAGGTGCGCGATTTCGCACCCAAACTGGCCGCATCGCTTGGCAAAGGAATGATCGGTGATTGCGTCGGCTACCGGCACGAGAATGGGAAACTGATTCTCGTTCGCCAGATGTTTCAGGGCCGCACTGCGGCGGACGTTGCGTTTACTGGCGAGCCGCCTTGGATCGCGTCATTCCAAGCCGGCGCGTTTCGCGCGGATCTCGCCGCGAAGCACGCGAGCGGCAAAGCTCCCGTGAAGCCCGCCAGCGTCGATCTGAAGCCGGAACAGATTCGCACCAAGCCGCTCGAGCTTTTCCGCGAAGCGAAGCAGGCCGTGGACCTGACGCAGGCACCCATTCTGGTGTCGGTCGGGCGTGGCATCAAGGCGCCGGAAAACATTCCCATGGCGGAAAAGCTGGCGAAACTCATGGGCGGCGAGATTTCGGCGTCGCGCCCGATTTGCGACGAAGGCTGGCTGCCGATGGACCGGCAGATCGGCAGCTCCGGCCAGACCGTGGTGCCGAAGCTCTATCTCGCGCTGGGCATCAGCGGGGCCATCCAGCATGTGGTCGGGATGAAGGGATCGCGCACGATCGCCGCGATCAACAAAGATCCAAACGCGCCGATTTTCGAGGTGGCTGATTACGGAATTGTCGGCGACCTTTTCGAAATCGTTCCCGCGCTCATCGAAGAACTCGAAAAGTCGAAGGCCGGTTGATCGCAGTCAGCCGCTGCTGCGCTAGTCTTTCGGCTTGAGCTTGAGACGGCTCTTGTTTTCCTCGAGGAACTTCCGCAAGTCGCCGGACGCGTCGAGCAAGCGGATCCACTGCTCGTAGTAGAGTGTCACCGGGAATCGCCCCAGTCCGTATACGCTCACGCCGCCCTTCTCGCCGACACGAAACTCGATACTGGCTCTCGGCCTTGCACCAGACTGCTTTTCGAGTTCGGCGATGCGAGCCAGCAATTCTTCCTTCGTTGGTTCGGACATTGGATCCCCCCGGTGTTATTCGCGTTTGGAAATGATACCACCTGCCGAGCGGCGAACGTTTCCGAATCCAGATTCGAACTCATCTCCCAAAAATCGTCGGAACTGGAACCGAGACGCGGCCTCTGTGGTCAGGTGATGATATTTGGGTAGAGCCGCGTGGCGATCAGGACCATCAGTGCCAGCGCGCCGATCATGAACAGGAAGTCAACGCCAAGGCCGAACGAAGTGATTCCGCCCACGATCATCAGGTGCCGCAGGGCGTCCACCTGGTAGGTCAGAGGATTGACCTTCGAGACGACTCGAAGCCATGCCGGCATCAACGTCAGCGGATAGATCGCGTTACTCGCGAAAAAGAGAGGCATGGTCAGGACCTGGCCGATGCCCATGAACCGCTCCCGCGATTTGACGATGCAGGCCGCGATCAGGGAAAACGTCGAAAATACCGCCGAGCCAAGAATCACGGCGGCCGCGACGCCAGTGACCGCCCAAAAGCCAAAGTGCAGGTGAATGTGCAGCAGGAGCGCCAGGAGATACACGAGGACCATCTGGCACAGGCTGCGGACCGTCGACGAAATGGCTCGGCCGAGCACGAGCGAGCTGCGCGCCGCGGGGCTCACCAGGAATTTGTGGACGATGCCGAGATCGCGCTCCCAGATCAGCGAAATCCCGTAGAAAATCGCTCCGAAGAGCACGCTCTGGGCCAGGACGCCGGGGGTCATGAAGTCGAGATAGCTGATCCCGCCGGTGGGAATCGCGCGCGTTCGCGTAAACACCTGGCCGAATATCAGCAGCCACAGCACCGGTTGGACCATGCGCGTCAGCAGCTCTATCGGGTCGTGGATGAGCTTGCGGATATCGGCCTCGGCCACGGCGAGAGTCTGGCGCGCGTAGGCGACTCCTGGAAACGAGTTATCCGAGACGCTGGCTAGTGAGTCTTGTGCGTGCGACATCTCGCAAATCTCCTCCCTCGGAAATATCGGCTCCCGTGTAATGAATGAATACGTCGCCCAGGGTTGCGGTGGGTCCAAGCGCAGCCTTGAGATCGGCGGGAGAGCCGATGGTCGTAATCGTTCCCTGGTGCATGAAGGCGATCGTCTCGCAAAGCAGATCGGCTTCCTGCATGTCGTGTGTCGTCATCAGGATCGTGGCTTGGAACTCGCGGCGCAGCTCGCGAATGTGGTTCCAGACGGCTTGCTTCGCGAAGGGGTCCAATCCCACAGTCGGTTCGTCGAGAAAAAGCACGCTCGGGCGGTGCAGCATCGATTGAGCGATCTCGAGCCGGCGGATCATCCCTCCGGAGTAGTGCTTGACGAACTTGCCGGAGGCATTCGTGAGGTCCATGAAATCGAGCGCCTCGGCGATTCGCGCACCACGCTGGGATCGCGGAATGCCGTAGAGCTTCGCGGAAATGAGCAGATTTTCGTAACCGGTCAGATCGCCGTCAGCGGACAGCATTTGCGAGACGTAGCCGATCCTGCGGCGCACCTCCCGCGGCTCGCGGACAATGTCGAAACCAGCCACCAGCGCCGTGCCTTCGCTGGGCGGCAGCAAGGTAGTCAGCATTTTGATCAGCGTGCTCTTGCCTGCGCCGTTCGGCCCGAGAAGGCCGAAGATGGAACCCTGCGCAAACGCGAACGTGAGATGATCCACGGCGACGAGCGACTCGAAGCGCCGCGTGAGCGCTCTTGTTTCGACCGCGTTGGAATGCGGCGCTGCCGCTGCCTCCTGCCCTGCTGGACTCGACATTTCGGAGGTGCCGGCCACGATCGTCTCTTTCGCCTCTCTACTTTAGACGCGCCGTCCGAGCGCAATCGGTACGGCATGGATCGCAAGAAACACGTGCTTCGAATTTCGAGCCGGAGCGACTATCCTAAGGGAACTTAACAGGGCGCGCAACCGAGGGGGGAATCAACATGGCGAAAATCGCGACGCAAAAGATCACCCTGCAAGTAGCCGACGGAACGTCGATGAACGCGTATGTGGCGCGGCCGGCGGAAGAGGGCAAATTTCCGGGGATGCTGGTTCTTCAGGAGGCGTTCGGAGTGAACGCCCATATTCGTGATGTCACTGAGCGGATCGCGCGAGAAGGCTACGTGACGATCGCTCCCGAACTCTTTCATCGTACGGGACCCGGATTCGAGGGCACGTACGACAACTTTTCAGCCGCCATGCCGCACATGCAGGGACTCACGCCGCAAAGCCAGGCCGCCGATATGCGCGCGGCCTACGACTGGCTTCGCGGCCACGCGCAGGTCTCGCCGGACCGCATCGCCAGCATCGGCTTCTGCATGGGCGGGCGCGCGTCGTTTCTCGCATGTGCGACTCTGCCTTTGCAGGCGTCGATCTCGTTCTACGGCGGCGGCATTGCTCAGGGCCTGCTGGACCGTGCGGGCGAGCTTCAAGCCCCGATCCTGCTTTTCTGGGGCGGCCAGGACCACCACATTCTGCCCGAGCACACGCGTGCGGTCGAAGACGCGCTGATCAAGGCCAGGAAGGCGTACGTGAGTGTCACCGTTTCGTACGCGGACCATGGATTCTTCTGCGACGCGCGCGCGAGTTACAACGCGGCCGCAGCAGGCCTCGCGTGGAAGCTGACGCTTCAGTTCCTAGATACGTACGTGAGAGGCACCGCCGCAACCGCGCACGCCTAGCGCCGTGGCATCAGGAAAATTGAGGATCCACGCCGGCCCGCGAGCACCAGCGGGAAGATTCAGCGGAAAACCGTCAATCGCGGTACACGAATTCGAGCTCGATGCCCGCTACCTCGATGACGTCACCCGAAGAGAGTTTCGTCGGCGTGGCGATTGGCTGGCCGTTGACGCTGGGCACCTTGTCGGCCGCGCCGATGTAGTACGACTGATCGTCGCGGCGATTGATCTGCGCGGCGGCTTTGGGCGCGAACCATCCCTTAAGTTTCACTGTGGCCATGCCCGATTTGCCCACGACCGTCAGTTTGTCATTGAGCGTGTATTCCCGCTGATTCGTCTTGCCCTTGCGCACGACGAGCGTCGGCACTTTCAGCCGCGCGGGTGCCACCTGCGCGCTTTCGCCCACCGCCGCGACCTTTTGCAGGAACTCACGCCGCTCCTTCGTGTCGAGCATGACGGTCTCATTGAGCTTCGGAGCGGCGGGCTTCGTGCTGCCGTTTCCGGACGCAAAGCCATCCATTTCGCGGGACTCCGAGATCACAATCGTGTGCTTGCCGATGCCGACGGAGTCGCCCGGCTTGAGCGTGACCATTTTCACGCGCTGTCCGTTCACGAAAGTGCCGTTCATGCTCCCGAAATCCTCGAGCATCAACCGCCCCTCTTCGTTGAAGACGCGCGCATGGTAGTGCGAGACCGCCGGATTGTCGATCACCAGCGCGTTCTCGGGAGAACGCCCGATGCTCACTTCCCTTGATCCAATTGGCAATTCCTTCAATATGGAATTTTCAAATTTCAGCACAAGCTTTGGCATGTCAGTCCTCCCGAAGAAATCGAAGTTTCCAGTTCAAAATACCCAACTCGAAATTGGCGTCCGCTGCTAGATATCCCTGAGCCATTTGCCCAGGCGGCCGATTCGAGCGAACGCGCCCACCGGTTTCGAAGCACGGCGCAGCACGATGGCCGTGATGTTGTCGCCGCCGCCCGCCTGCTTCGCGAGATCGATCAGGCGTCCGGCCGTCCGTTGCGCGTCGTCGCCTTCGCGCAGCACGGCGGCGATCTGGGCATCCGAGAGTTCGCGTGTGAGCCCATCGGAGCAGAGCAGAACCGTGTCGCTGTCCATCACCAACTCCTCGCTCACGTCCACCTCGACTTCCGGATCGATCCCGAGCGCGCGGACGAGCACGCTCTGCAGCGCGCTGCTCCCGGCTTCCTGCGCCGTCATCGCTCCCCGGCGCATCTCCTCGGCCACGAACGAATGGTCCTGCGTAAGCTGCTCGAGGTCACCGCCCCGCAAGCGATACGCGCGGCTGTCGCCGACGTGCGCGACGCTCATGCGCTCATCCGTGAGGCGGACCGCGACGACCGTGGCTCCCATAGGCTGCTCGGCTCCATTGTTTCGCGCGGCATCGTGCACCACTCGATTGGCGAGCCGCACCGCGCTGGCCAATCGATTCGAAATTTCGGAAACTCCGCCGATGCGCTCGCCGAACAACGGAAGCAATGGCTGGGCTTCCGCCTCGCGGCAGTGCTCGAGGACAACGTCCACGGCCAGACGACTCGCTACTTCGCCGGACGCCAGCCCGCCCATGCCATCGGAGAGCACGAAGAGATTGATCTCCGGCGCGAGGCGGAAGCTGTCCTCGTTGTTCTGGCGGACACAGCCCGTGTCGCTTTGCGCTCCGAAATCCATTTCCATCGCTGTGATTGCCTTCGGCCCGTCAACTTGGATCATGGGCCGCACGTCCTCAGGGATTCGGAATTTGAGTATGATTCGGGCCCTGATTCAGAGCGCCCGTTGGAGCTTTCACTTCACGGACGTCGGGGAATCCCTGGGTTTGCAGCCACTGTAATACGCTCGGCACTCTCTTTTCTCCGAATGGCCCGGTCAAGACCACAAAGAATTGCCCCTTGTCGTTGTGTCGCGGTATCACCACGACGGGCAGCCCGAGATCCTCAATTTTTTTGGCTGTCGTTTGCGCCCGGTCTTCGCGCTCGAAGCGGCCGACCCACAGATAACCGGGAGCGTTATTGTTTACAGGTGCTGCAGCGGCGGGCTGGGTCTCTCCAAATGCCTTGTCGGCACGCTGCTGCACGTCCGGAGCCGCGAGAGGCGGCGTCCCGAGTCCAGGTTGTCTTTTCGTTGAAACCGCTTCGCGCTGCGGCGGCGCTTCCGCCGTCGCGTGCTTGACTGGAGCCATCGGGGAAGGCGTGGCTGAGTCTGCCGATGCGTTTGCTGGGGCCTGAGTTATTGCGGGCTGAGCCGGCTGCGACCCTACCGGATCCGCGTCAGCCGATTTTGCTTCAGCGGCCTTCGGTGCGTCGGGCGCTGCCTCAACGGAAGTCACGCTCGGGGACGATGCCGCAGGAATCTCGAGCGCAAAATCTGGCGGTGCCGGTGCGGGCAGCGGAGCTGGCGGAGTGAGCTGATTTTTCGCCAAATTCCTGATCTGCCCTGCACGCAACCCCGCGAGAGTGACAAGGACAAGCAAGATTACGAGCAGCACCCATCCCGAGGACGACTGGCGCTTCGGCGCAGGCGCTGAATGAGCGTGCAGCGGCGGAACCGGCGGCGTCGCGTGGCTTGGGCGATTGAATGGAATGTCCGCGAGATTTGAGGCAACTGCCGGAGCCGCGGGAGCTCGCAGGACGGTCTCGAGCTCGGCGAGCGACTGAAATCGCTTCGACGGCTCTTTTTCGAGACTCTTCAAAATAGCGCGTTCGATCAAGACAGGTACGTTCGGATCGACCTCATGCGGCGGCGTGGGCGCTTCGCGCATCTGCTTGAGCGCGACGGCCACGGCGTTATCCGCCTGGAAAGCAGGTGTGCCGGTGAACACCTCATACATGATCAAGCCCAGCGCGTAGATATCCGTGCGATAATCCACGGGTTTGCCCGCCACCTGCTCGGGAGCCATGTACGCCGGCGTGCCGACCATCGACCCCGTAAGGCGCGTCAACGCTTCCATAGAGCGCGCAATGCCGAAATCCATGATCTTTACGTTGCCCTGCCCGTCGATCATCACATTTTCGGGTTTCAGATCTCGGTGGACGATTCCCTGGGCATGCGCTTCCTTGAGTCCCGAGCAGATCTGTTGCACCAAGTTGATCGCCTTGCGCGGTGGGAGGCCGCCAAACCGGTTCAGCACCGACCGCAGACTCTCGCCCTCCACAAATTCCATCGACGTGTAGGCGATCCCGCCGATGCGGTTGAATTCGTATACGCGGCAGACGTTTTTGTGGGTGATCTTGCGGGCAAAGAGCAGCTCGTTCTTGAAGCGCTCCATCATCGCCTGATCGGACGCGATCTCCGGTTTGAGGAGCTTGAGCGCAACGGTTTCGCCTGTCTCGCGATCCCGGGCTTTGTACACGTTCCCCATGCTCCCGTGGCCTGCCTCGGCCAGAATGTCGTAACGCTGCGACAGTGCCGCGAGGGCTGTGGAGCTGAGATGGGCGACCGTGCTAGCTGAAAGGGGCGTCACAGATTCCTGCATCAAAGTCGTGGCGTTTGGGACGTCGCTCAGGAGCAATGTCTCCTGATTGTCGGTTCGGCCGCGGGCGTCGCCCGGAAGGGGCGTGGCCGCATTCGGGTTGGTCGGTTGGGCCATGGTTGTAGTACTACCCCCTTAGAATAGGACAGAAGGCACTGGCGAGCCATGGATCGGAAAGGAAATGTGAGGAAAGAGTATCCGGTACCGCCAGATCACAGTTCGGCCCAATTGCGCGCCGCGGAACTCCTTTAAAGCAGGTGAATAAAGCGCCACGCAGGCACTATTTTCGTCGTTCGCACGGCCATTTGACAATAAAATGAGTTATCGGCCGGGTCGTTCAAGTCGCAGCCGCAAGGAGAGCATTTTGAAGATTTCTGTGATCGGCACTGGTTATGTGGGTTTGGTGACGGGCGCCTGCCTGGCGGAAATAGGGCATCATGTGGTCTGCACGGATAATGACGCGGACAAGATACGGACGCTCGAATCCGGCGGCATGCCGATCTACGAGCCGGGCCTAGAGAAAGTCATTCCGAAGGCCCGCAAGGAAGGCCGGCTGAGCTTTTGCGCCAATCCGGCCGAGGCTGTGGCTGCCGGTGACGCGATCTTCATCTGCGTGGGAACACCCCCTCTGCCGGACGGCGCCGCGGACTTGAGCGCAATCGATCACGTCGCACGCCTCGTGGCTACCGAAGCCAAGTCGCCGAAGCTCGTCGTCGAGAAGAGCACGGTCCCCGCGCAAACGGGACAAGAACTCAAGCGCGCCTTATCGGTCTACGGGCGTAAGAGCAGTGTGAAGTTCCATGTAGCCTCAAATCCTGAGTTCCTCCGCGAGGGCACCGCGGTTGGGGATTTCCTTCATCCGGACCGAATCGTCGTGGGCGTCGAGGACGAGGCGGCGGAGCGCCAGCTCAAGGAGATCTACCGGCCGGTCCTCGAGCGTAAATTCAATTGTCCGGTTCATGCTTCCGGCTGTCCTGAGGGGCCAGCCCCCGCATGGGTCGTGACGACGATCAACAGCGCCGAGCTGATCAAACACGCATCGAACTCGTTTCTGGCGCTGAAGATTTCGTACGCGAATATGGTGGCGGATCTGGCCGAGCGGCTGGGGGCTGACATCGGAGAAGTGGTCCACGCGATGGGTCTGGACCCCCGCATCGGGCCGAGTTTCCTCTCGGCGGGGCTGGGATTCGGCGGCTTCTGCCTGCCAAAGGATTTGCAGGCATTCGTGCACCTGGCGGAGCGCTCGGGCGTGGACTTCACGATGTTGAAGGAAGCCGAGAAGATCAATAAGAAGCGGATCGACCGATTTTTCGAGAAGATGCGCGAGGCGCTTTGGGTGGTTCGCGGCAAGTGGGTTGGCGTGCTGGGTCTTGCGTTCAAACCGAACACGGACGACATTCGCTTCGCACCGGCGATCGATTTGGTGAATCGCCTGCTCGTCGAAGGCGCGCGGATTCGTGCGTTTGATCCGGAGGCGATGGAAAAAGCTCGCGCGGTGCTTCCCCAGATCGAGTACGCGAAATCGGCTTACGAGGCCGCGGAGAACGCCGAGGCTCTGTTGATCGCCACCGAATGGAATGAATTCCGGAAGCTCGATTGGGCGCGCGTGCGGGATGCGATGGCGCGGCCTCTGATTATCGACGGGCGCAACCTGCTGTCGCCCCGCGAAATGAAGAAACTCGGCTTCGAATATCGCTCCTTCGGCCGGCCGGACTAGTCTTGGTGCGGGAAGGCAGGAGGTCGGAAGCTCAGGCGGTGCCCGTCGATGCAACCTGCTTTCGGAAGAAGTCGTAGGTAATCCGCAGCCCCTCTTCCAAATTCACCTTCGGCTCCCACTTCAGAATGCGGCGGGCCTTTGCAATGTCCGGGCAGCGCTGTTTGGGATCGTCCTGCGGCAACGGACGAAACACGATCGGCGCTGTGGCGCCGACGAGCGCCCGCACGCGCTCCGCAAATTCCAGGATCGTGATCTCGCTGGGATTGCCGATGTTCACGGGTTCGTGTTCGTCCGATTCGAGCAGCCGGTAGATTCCCTCGATCAAGTCCGAGACGTAGCAAAAGCTGCGTGTCTGCTTGCCGTCGCCGTACACAGTGATCGGCTCGCCGGCGAGCGCCTGGTAGAGAAAATTCGGCAGCGCACGCCCATCATTCAAGCGCATGCGTGGACCGTAGGTATTGAAGATTCGCACGATGCGCGTGTCAACCTTGTGATAGCGGTGATAGGCCATCGTGATCGCTTCCGCGAATCTTTTGGCTTCGTCATAGACTCCGCGTGGACCGACCGGATTCACGTGGCCCCAATAGGTTTCCGGCTGCGGGCTTACCTCCGGATCGCCGTAGCACTCCGACGTCGACGCCAGCAGAAACTTCGCTTTCTTCGCCATCGCCAGCCCGAGCGCGTTGTGGCTTCCGAGCGCGCCGACCTTCAGCGTCTGGATCGGAAACTTGAGGTAATCCGGCGGGCTTGCAGGCGAAGCGAAATGGAGCACGGCGTCCACGGGGCCTTGCACGTCGATGTACTGCGATACGTCCTGCCGCGCAAATCTGAACCGCGGATGCGAGAGCAAATGCGATATGTTTGAATCGGCGCCGGTGACGAGGTTATCGAGGCAAAGGACATCCCAGCCCTTATCTATGAAATAGTCGCAGAGGTGCGAGCCAAGAAACCCTGCCCCACCCGTGATGACAACGCGCATGTTCCTGAACCCTTCTCGTTATAGATTGCTCTGCGGAACGATAGCTCCATTATCCATGGAAACTCCAGCTGAAAGAAGGATTTGGGCTGGATCGGATGTGGAAATGTTGCTTGAGCTGGAAGCAGTTACGTCCAAATTTTCGCCTCGCATTTGCCCCATCCGGTTGCTTGATACGCCATTGCTTCCGGTCATTTTCAAACCCGCGCTTCATTTTCGTGCTCTAAATAACGTGGGCAATCTCGAACGGACATTTGGGACTTTTGGGTAAGGAGTCGTCATGGCGAAGCGCGCCGGATATGTAGCCCTTTTCTGCTTTGTGATGGTCGCGTGCCTTGGGAACGCGGCTTGTTCCGGCACACCATCGGACTTCAACTCCGTCGTCCTGAAGCTGACCGCAAAGCAGATCGGACCGAAGGGCGTCGTCACCATCACTGCGACCGTCCCGAAGGACAATACGGACGCCGGCGTCACGTGGGTCTTCACTCCGGGGGCAAACGCACCAGCAAATCCTGGGACGTTCGTTGTTGTGAGCACTTCGGAAGCCACGTATACCGCTCCGCCTTCCGTCGCGGCTCAGTTTACCGTCTCCGTGAAAGCCACGTCGATTGCGCTGCCCAACGAATCATTTACGGTAACGATCACCATCGTGCCTCCGCAGCCATTGAAGGTGACAACCACTGCGCTGCCCAACGGCGTCCTAGGCGCTGTTTACCCCGCGACCACCTTGCAAGCATCCGGAGGCGTTCCTCCCTATACCTGGTCGCCCAGCCCCACGCCTGCGGGTTTTCCGCCGGGCTTGCAGCTGGCGGCGGACGGAACGATCACTGGTACGCCCACCGCCTCGGGGACGTTTAACTTTACCGTCCAGGTGACCGACTCGGACACGCCTCCCGCGACAACGCCGCCGGTGAGCCTAAGTATCGGGGTCACTGACCTGCTGAATGGGAACTACGCATTTGAGTTTAGCGGATTCAATTCGGGGGGCGCCGTCACCCTGGCAGGCAGCTTTACTGCGGACGGCCTAGGCAACCTCACAAATGGCGTGGAAGACCTCAACACGATCGCGGGGCCACCCACGAATCAAACGTTCACCGGGACGTACACCCTCGGGGGCGACAATCGTGGAGTACTGACGTTCAAGAGCCTGCCAGGATCGCCAGCCTACGCGTTCGCGATCGACTCGACGGGAGCCCACGGGCGCTTGATCGAGCTCGACGCGAGCGGCATTCGCGGATCGGGCCAGATCGAGAAGCGCACCGTCAGCACATGCGCCTCCAACACCATCAACGGAAACTATGTCGTTGGCATCACGGGCCAGGAGACAGCCTTCGGCGCGAATAAGGCAGGCCCAGCCGTGCTTGTGGGCAGCTTTCTGGCGACGCCTCCGGCCGGTCCAAGTGGCCAGGGGAGCCTTTCGGGCGAGGACGACACCAGCACCCCTGGAGGCATCACTTCGCAAGACATAAGTTTTTCGGGGACGTACCAGACCACGTCGCAGGGCACGCGTTGCACCATGACTCTAGCCTCCAGCGCGTTCAGCAATGGTCTGACATTCAGTGTCTACCCGGTATCGAGCAGCGAAGCATTTCTCGTTGAAACCGACAAGGTCAGCACCACAACTGAGCCTTTTCTAACTTCCGGCAAGCTACTCCAGCAGGTTGCTTTCGGAGGTGCTACCGGCAGCACCTTCACGACGACGGGCAGCGTCGCCGGGCTCACTGGGCAATTTCCAACGGGAGGTTCCTACATCCCCGACCTGGACCTCATCTCGCTGACGGGAACGGGAAACACCAGCTACACAATTTCCATCCTCGAAAACAGGGGCGGCACGGTCATTCCATACACAACGACGTCGTTGAACTTTGTGAGTTCGGATCAGTTTGGCCGAGTCAATTCCGGCATCTCCTCGCCCATCGGCCTTATCTTTTACACGATCAACCAGAATGAAGCCTTCGCTATCGGAGAGACTTTCAATAACGCCATTCCGATTCCATTCTTCGGTGTTTTTGAGCCTCAATCGGGAAGCCCCTTCACAGCCCCGAGTCTCGACGGGACGCTCGTGCTCGGCACCTCGGCGCCCACCACAGCGCCCGTGAGCGACATTTCCGGCGTGTCCACCCTGGCGAGCACGTCGGCCACCGCGGGCACGATAACCGGCACCGAGGACGTGAGCGCATCGGGTGGCAACGCTCCCTCTCAAATCGTGACGGGCACATTCTCGGGATTGAGTTCGACGACGGGAGTCGGCGCGGTCGCGCTGACCGCGCCGGCAACGTTTAGCGGCGAGTTCCTCGTCGTTTCACCGACGAAAATCATCATCCTAACGACCACCGGCAACACCGATCCTGTTCTGCTGTTCCTTGGAAATTGCCAGGCTACCTGCGGGGAGGATTGATGCCGGCGCGCTCCGTCCAAAGCGCCGTCTTGCAGGAACGCTGCTAGTAGGCCCAGCGCATCAGCACGGCGCCTGATGTATACCCCGCGCCCACTGCGATCATCAGAACGAGGTCGCCCTTGCGCAGCCGCTTCTGTTCCACCGCGTCCATCAGGCCCAGCGGAATCGTTGCCGCCGTCGTATTCCCGTACCGGTCGATGTTCACCAAAACTTTGGAGTCATCCACGCCGAGCCGCTCCTGCATCGCCCGGATGAGGCGCAGGTTCGCCTGATGCGGCACCACCAGCGCGATATCGCGGCTGGTCAGCCCGTTGCGCTCGATGATCTGGCAGGCTAGCTCGCTCATCCTCCGCACTGCATACTTGAAGACCTGCTGGCCTTCCTGATGGACGTAGTGCATGCGCTTGTCCACCGTTTCGTGCGACGGCGGATGCAGCGACCCACCGGCCGGCATGTAGAGATTGCATCCGCCCGAGCCGTCGATATCGTGCAGGAAATCGATGATCCCCTCGGAATCGGACGTCGCAGGCTCGAGCAGCACGGCGCCTGCGCCGTCGCCGAAGAGCACGCAGGTCGCGCGGTCCTTGAAATCGAGGATCGACGTCATCACGTCGCTCCCGATGATCAGCACCTTCTTGTGCGATCCCGCGCCAACGAACTGCGCGCCCACCGTCAGCGCGTATGCGAAGCCCGAGCACGCCGCGGAAAGATCGAATCCCCAGGCTTTCTTCGCGCCGAGCCGATTCTGAATCAGGCAAGCCGTCGCCGGGAAAAGCATGTCCGGCGTGACCGTCGCGACCACGATCATGTCGATTTCTTCCGCGCTGATTCCCTTCATCGCGAGCAGCTTCTTCGCGGCTTCGGTTCCTAGGTGTGACGATGCCACGCCCGGATCGGCGTAGCGCCGCTCCCGGATGCCAGTGCGCGTGCGAATCCACTCATCGGTCGTGTCCACGATCTTCTCGATGTCCGCATTTGTGACCACGCGCGGCGGAAGGTATCCGGCCACTCCCGTGATTTTCGCAGCGATCCGCTGGCTCATCGATATCTCCGTTGTCGCAGGAAGCGTCCGCGATTGTATGCAATCCCGCGCCGTAGTGACAAGCAAAACACGGCGAGCGTATCAACGCCAGCCGCGAAATTCTCGCTCACTCCCGTCGCCTAAGGCATCATGTACGTATGGCTCCGGCTGAACGCACGCGGTGGATTCGCGAGCGAGCGCGCACCCTCGGATTCGATCTCTGCGGCGTTGCGCCGGCCGAAAAGTATGAAGAACTCGCGCGCCTGCCCGAATGGCTCGCGCGCGGCTACGCCGGCGAGATGAAGTACCTTCACGATCCGCGCCGCTCCGATCCACGGCTGGTTTTGCAGGACGCGCGGAGCCTGATCGTCGTCGCGATCAATTACAATTCTCAGCCCTCGGCTGCACATGCCGCAAGCACAGCGGATGAAAACCCAGCCTCCGATTCCGCATCGCCGCGAGGATGGATTTCGCGCTACGCCTGGGGCGACGACTATCACGAATTCATCCAGCAGCAGCTCAAGACGCTGATCGCCGAAATGCGCGCGCAATTTCCTGAGCCTTTCGAAGCGCGCGCCTACACGGACACGGGTCCGATCCTCGAACGCGTCGCCGCAAAATATGCCGGCCTCGGATGGCTCGCGAAAAATACGTGCCTCATCAATTCGCAGCTCGGCTCGTGGCTTTTTCTCGGTGTCATCGTCACCACGCTCGCGCTTGAGCCGACTCTTGCCGCAGCCGCCGCGCCTCCTCCCGATCTTTGCGGCACGTGCACCCGCTGCCTCGACGCATGCCCCACGCAAGCGTTCCCGGAGCCCTACTTTCTCGACGCGCGCCGCTGCATCTCCTATTTGACCATCGAGCTTCGCGGCGCGATCCCCGCGGAACTTCGCGCGCGCATGGGCGGCGCCGTCATTGGCTGCGATATCTGCCAGGACGTATGCCCCTGGAATCGCAAAGCGCCCGTGACTAGCGTGCCCGAATTCGAGCCGCGCGCCTCGCTCGTCGCTCCAGAGCTTGAGTGGCTCGCCTCGCTGTCGCAAGAGCAATTCAGCGCCGCCTTTCGCGGCAGTGCCGTCAAGCGCGCGAAGTGGCGCGGCCTCGTGCGCAATGCATGCGTGGCGCTCGGAAACTCCGGTGTGGCCCGGGATCGCGCGGCGTACGCGCGCGTGATTCAATTGCTCGACCGCCTCGCGTCGTCGGACGACCCGATCGTTGCGGATCACGCCCGCTGGGCGCTCGATCGGCTCGCGGTCCAGGAATCCGCCGCCTCCGATTGACTCATATCTGGTTACTGCAAATGAAAAACGTAATAGACAGGCAAACGCGCTCTTTGCGATACTTTCCCGTTCGAGCCGTGACCGGCCCGTCCTTCCGAGGCGCGAGCCGCAACTTATATAACCAGGAATAAAATCGATGAAAGCAACGTACCGATGGGTTTTGTGTGCGGCCATTCTTCTTGCTGCGGGTCTAGGCTCCGCGAGCCTGTTTTCGCGCGAGGGCCTCGCGACCGCAGGGCAGAAGGCCGCTTCCGCTCCGGCGGACCAGGGCAGCGTCGAGAGAGGGCGGTATCTGGTCGAAAACGTGGCAATGTGCGAGGAATGCCACACCCCGCGCGATGCCAATGGCAATCTCGATGAGTCCCGGCGTCTCCAGGGCGCGTCGATCTGGATTACGCCCGTCCACCCGACCACGAACTGGGCCAACCGGGCGCCTGCCCTCGCGGGTTTCGAGGGATTCACCGAGGAGCAGGGCGAGCAGATCCTTGAAAGGGGCGTCGGGCCAAACGGTCTGCCGATCCAGCCGCCGATGCATATCTACCATATGAATCATGCGGATGCGCAGGCCATCATCGCGTATCTCCGCTCGCTGCCGAGCACTTATCCCCAGCAATAGTGTGGAGGGGGCGGCAAAGCCCGCCCCCAAGTCGTAACACGGGCGTAACACGGGCAGAGTACCCTTCCCACCCTCAGAGACAGGCATGGCGAAAAGCGTAATCGCTGCCCCAGATCTATTCTTCAACCGACACTTTTCCTGGATGCAGTTCAATCAACGCGTCCTCGAAGAGGCGCGCGACAAAAGCAATCCGCTGCTCGAACGCGTAAAATTTCTCGCCATCACCGCGAGCAACCTGGACGAGTTCGTCGAGGTCCGCGTCGCTGGCTTGATGCAGCAGGCCGAGCACGGAAACCAGGAGCCGGGACCCGACGGCCGCACCCCGAAAGTTGTGCTCGCCGAGCTGAACGCCAGAATCCACGATTTCGTGGACGAGCAATATAGCTGCTGGCGCGATGAGCTGGTCCCTGCGCTCGAAGAGGAATCGATCCGCGTTCTCAGCCTGCGCGAATTGCGCCCCGAATGCCGCGAGCACATCGAGAATTTCTACGCGAAGTCGGTCGAGCCGCTCCTCACTCCCGTCACCGTCGATCCGGCGCACCCGTTTCCGCACGTGTTGAACAAAGCGCTTTGCCTGGCTTTTTTGATCAAGCGGAAGAGGCGCAGTTCGCAGACGTATCTGGGTGTCGTGACGGTTCCCCGCGCGCTGCCGCGCCTAGTGCGGCTACCCTCGGCCGAGGGCGCGGTCGACTACATTTTTTTGCACGATGTGGTCCACGCATTCGCCGAGCGCCTCTATCACGGCTACGAAATCCTTTCCGCCGCGGCTTTTCGCGTGACGCGCAACAGCAACCTCTACCTCGAAGAAGAGGAGTCGCGCAGCCTGCTGGAATCGGTCGATGCACAGCTTCATCGGCGACGCAAGGGTTCGGCCGTGCGCCTCGAAATCGAAGCGAGCGCGAAGCCTGAGATCGTCGAGCGCTTGCAGGCGAATTTCCGGCTGAAGCCCGAGCAGGTGTTCCAGGTGAACGGCCCGATCAACCTCTCGCGCCTCTTTCATCTCTACGACCAGACGCCGCGGCCCGATCTGAAGTACCGGACGTTCACGCCGCGCGAATTGGCCTTGAAGCCAGGTCCGGCATCGCTTTTTGAATTGGTGCGGAAGCGCAATCTTCTGCTGCACCATCCCTACGATTCCTACGCGTCCGTCGTCCGGTTCATCGAGAGCGCCGCGCAGGACCCGGACGTGCTGTCGATCAAGCAGACGCTCTACCGCACGAGCGAAAATTCACCTATCGTGCGCGCCCTGATCGAAGCCGCCGCAAAGAAAGAGGTCGCGGTCGTCGTCGAGCTGAAGGCCCGATTCGACGAAGCCTCCAACATCCGCTGGGCGCGGAACTTGCAGGAAGCCGGCGTGCAGGTTTTCCACGGAGTGGTCGGGCTCAAGACACACTGCAAGCTCGCCCTGGTCGCGCGGCGCGAATCCGACGGCCAGATCCGCCGTTACGCGCACCTCGGTACGGGAAACTACAATCCCTCGACGGCGCGCTTCTACACCGATCTGAGCCTCCTCACAAGCGACCCTCACCTGACCTCGGCCGTGCACCACGTCTTCGACTATTTGACGGCGTATTCAGAGCGGCAGCGCTACACGCCGCTTTTCGTCGCGCCGCTGAATCTCGGCAGGAATTTCCTGAGCTTGATCGATCGCGAAGCCGCTCACGCGAAGGCCGGGCGGCCCGCATTCATCTTTGCGAAGTTCAATTCGCTCCTCGATGAAAAAATCATTCAGGCGCTCTATCGCGCTTCGCAGGCCGGCGTACAGATCGAGCTTGTCGTACGAGGGGCGTGCGCGCTGCGGCCGGGCGTTCGCGGGCTGAGCAGCCGGATTCGCGTTCGCAGCGTGATCGGGCGCTTTCTGGAACACAGCCGCATATTCATTTTCGGCAATGGCGGCAAGACGGAAGTCTATCTGGGCAGCGCGGACTGGATGCAGCGCAACATCTACGAACGCGTCGAGGTGATTTTCCATGTGAAAGACCCCGCGCTGTGCAGCCAGATTATTCACGAAGTCGTCGCGCCGTATCTCGGCGATACGCTGAAGACGCGCATTCTGCTGCCCACCGGCGAATACGTCCGCCTGCACGCCGCCCGCGAACTCGCGCACTTGCGAAACGGCCACCAATTCAACGTGCAGGATTTTCTGATCGATTTCATCGAGGGGCGCGAGTCGCTCGACTCCGTCCCGCCCTTGCCCGCCTTCATGAAGCTTCATCCGCCTCGCGGCACCGCAACGAAATCCGACTAACGCATTTATTTTGTGGCGAATCAGAGCGTCTTCAGCGCTCTCTCTCTGTATAATCGCGGGCGATGGAAGAGCGATTAGCGGCAGCCGTGAAATGGCTCCTCGGGCCTGAGATTGCCGACGAAAAGCATCCCGGACATCTGTGGCCACGATGGATTTTCCTGCGCGCGCTGGGGCTGATCTACTTTTCCGCGTTCTATTCTCTTCTGTTCCAAATCAAGGGGATGCTCGGGCCAACCGGAATTCTTCCCGCCGGAGACTATCTGCAGGCCGTGTCGGCGTCTCCATTTCACGCGTGGCGTTTCTGGTTCGCGCCGAGCCTTTTTTGGTGCGGCGCGAGCGATCACGCCCTGATGCTCGTCACCTGGGCGGGCCTGATCGCGTCGCTCCTCATCGTTTTCAACGTTTGGCCGCGCGCTGCGCTCTTCGTTTCGTTCATCTGCTTCCTGTCCTTCGTCAGCACGGCGAGGGATTTTTCGAGCTATCAATCCGACGGCATGTTGCTCGAAGCTGGTTTCATTTCGCTTTTTTTCGCGCCGCCGGGATTTCTGCCGGGCCTCGGCCGTGCGAATCCGGCGTCGCGCGCCAGCCTTTTTCTCTTGCGATGGGAATGGTTCCGCATCTATTTCGAATCGGGCGTGGCGAAGATGGCGAGCGGCGATCAATCGTGGCGCCATTTCACGGCGATGGACGACTACTATCAGAACGCCCCGCTTCCGACGTGGATCGGCTGGTACGTGGGCCATTTGCCACACTGGTTTCACGCCTCGGCCGTCTTCTACACGTTGGCGATCGAACTCGTCCTCGTGTGGATGCTCTTTCTTCCTCGCCGCTTTCGCATCGCGCTCTTCTTTATCGTGGCGCCGTTCGAAATTAGCATCATCCTGACGGGGAACTACGCGTTTTTGAATTACATCGTTTTCCTGCTCGGATTCCTTCTGCTGGACGACCGCTTCATCGGGTGGGTCGTGCCGCGGCGAATTCGGGATTTTGTCGAGCGACCGCCCGCGCAAGCCGCCTCGGCCGAGGCTCTGCCCGAATCCTGGCACGCAGTTTGGCGCAGACGCCTCGCTCCGCTTCGCATGGCGATTGCAGGAATCTGCTTTGTCTTCGTTTTCTATTCGGCGACTGCGCTTCTCATCTGGATGTTCGCGCCAGGCGTGCCCCTCCCGCAAAAACCGGTGCAGATTCTTGAGCCATTTCGCATCGCCGACCGCTACGGGCTGTTCGCTGTCATGACGCACGCGCGCTATGAGATCGAATTCCAGGGCTCGCCGGACGGCAAAACTTGGACGCCCTATCCTTTCCGTTACAAGCCGCAAGACCCTAGCAAGCCGCCGGGAATCTACGCCCCGTATCAGCCGCGCTTCGAATGGAATTTATGGTTTGCCTCGCTCGGCGCTTGGCCCGAATATCGATTCGTCGTCTGGACCGAGGAACGGCTTTTGACCGGCGATGCGGACGTGCTCTCGCTGTTTGGACGAAATCCATTTGCCGGCGCACCGCCGCACCAGGTGCGCGCCGTGATCTATCAGTATTGGTTCACGGACATGAAGACGAAGCGCGAATCCGGAATGTGGTGGCGGCGCGAACTTCTCGGCGACTATGCGCCGACTCTCGAACACGAGCCGGACGGCAAGATCGTGATCCTCGAAATGCCGGCCACGCAGCCGCTTCCGCAGTAGCCGCTCGCGCCGCATCGCAATGCATTGAGTCGCGCTGACTACCCGCAGGTTTTGCCACGCGGAGCGAATTTCGCTAGCCTGTCTGTGGCCGCCTGTGTATCGTCAATTGATCCACCCATGAAGCGTAAGCACACCATCGAGGACAAAGAAGCGCGCCCGCCGGAAGTTACGCGCGAGCAGGTGATCGCGTTTCTCTCGACGCTGCCCCAGCCCGCCAGCATCCGCCAGATCGCGCACGGCATGGACCTGAAGCATCGCGGCCGCCGATTCTTGCCGCGCGTGATTCAGCAACTCAAACGAAAAGGCGACATCGAGGAAATTCACGGCGGGCGTTACCGCCTCGCGGGCCAGAAAAATGCACCGAGCGTCGCGCCGCCGCGTGCCTCTGCCGCGACAGCAACTAGCCAGCCGGGCGCGCGGCAGCCGCAGCGCGCTCGTGATCCGAATCTCGTGTCCGGCCGCATCGTGACGCACCGCGATGGCTACGGTTTCGTCGTGCCGGACGAGCCGATGCCCCGCGTCGAGGGCGATCTTTTCATCGGCCGCGACAATCTGGGCGACGCGATGCACGGCGACCACGTCCTCGCACGCATCGAGCGCCGCCGCCCCGATGGCCGCGCGGAAGGGCGCGTCGTTCAAATCGTCGAGCGCGAGCACCCGACGATCGTCGGCCTGTTTCGCTACGGCCCGCATGGAAACCACGTCCTGCCGTACGACACGCGCATTTTGCACGAAGTGCTAATTCCGCCGGGCGACGAGTTGACGCCCGAATTGCGCGAGAAGCTCGGCGTCGCAACAGGAAGCGAGCCTCCGTCGATGCGCCGCATGCGTCTGCCGGAACTCGACGGCGCGGTGGTGGACGTTCAGATCGTGCGCTATCCGAAGGCGGGTCTCGCGCCCGCGGGACGCGTCCTCGAGATTCTCGGCCGGCCGGGCGAGATCGGCGTCGACGTCGAAATCATCATTCGCAAGCATCACCTGCCCCATATTTTCCCGGAGGAAGTGCTAGCTGCGGCGCGGGCGAATCCGCAGCAGGTCGGCGAGGCGGACTTGCACGGACGCCGCGATTTCCGCGATCTGCCGATCGTGACGATCGACGGCGAAACGGCGCGCGATTTTGACGACGCCGTTTGCGTCCGGCCTCTGCCCAACGGGCATTACGAGCTTCAGGTGCACATCGCGGACGTCGCGCATTACGTTGCGCGCGGCTCGGTGCTCGATCGCGAGGCGCGCGTGCGCGCCACGTCTGTTTACTTCCCGAACCGCGCGGTGCCGATGCTGCCGGAGGAGCTTTCGAACGGAATCTGCTCGCTCAACCCGCATGTGGACCGCCTGGTGATGAGCGTCATCATGGAGATGGACGACGCCGGGAAAATGGTGCATGCCGATTTCACCTCGGGCGTGATCCGCTCGGCCGAGCGCATGACGTACACCAACGTCAACAAAGTGCTCGAAGGCGATCACGAAATGAAGCAGCGTTACGCGCCGCTCGCGGAAGAATTCCGCCGGATGAAGGAACTGGCGCTGCTGCTCAACAAGCGGCGCTACGCGCGCGGCTCGATCGACTTCGATCTGCCGGAGCCGATCATCGAATTCGACGAATCCGGGCGCATGCTGAGCATCGTGCGCAGCGAACGCAACATCGCGCACCGCATCATCGAGGAATTCATGCTCGCGGCCAACGAAGCGGTCGCGGAATATCTTGAGAAGCGCGGCGTCGCTTCGCTCCATCGCGTCCACGAAAAACCCGATCCGAAAAAAGTGCTCGAATTCGAGGAGCTGGCCAGGGCGTTCGGCTACACGCTCGGCGTCGAGGATCTCAGCGAGCGCCGCGTGACGGTGCGGCACGGCCGCGTCCGGCCCCCCGCGCATGCCGGCGGAGGCCGCGGACGCATGCGGCCGATGAGCGTGACGATGCCTGCGGCAGAGGAAGTCGATATCCGGCCGCAGCATTATCAACGGCTGACGCTGAAGATTGCGGGAAAGCCGGAGGAGCGGATTCTTTCCTACCTGATGCTGCGTTCGCTGAAGCAGGCGCGCTACGCCGCCGAGCTGCTCGGCCATTTCGCGCTCGCCGCGAAGGAGTACACGCATTTCACTTCGCCGATCCGGCGCTATCCGGACCTGATTGTGCATCGCGCGCTGAAATGGGCGCTCGAAAATCGGGATGTGCCGCCCGCGCGAACGCCGGTTCCGGATGCGCGTCCTGGCAAGGAAACGTCTGTCCCCACGCTCGGGCCCTACCGTCGCGTCGAGCTTGTGGAAGTCGCGTCCGAAAGCTCGGAAGCGGAGCGCGGCGCCGATATGGCCGAGCGCGAGCTGATGGAATGGAAGACGGCGCAGTTTATGGAAAGCCATCTCGGCGAGGAGTACGACGCGCTGATTATTTCCGTGCAGAAATTCGGATTCTTCGTCGAGTTAACCGAGATTTTCGTCGAAGGGCTGGTCAGCATCGACCGGCTCGAGGAATCAACCGGCCAGCGCTGCATCTATCGCGAACGCGACCACACCATCGTGACCGAGCCGTATCGTGGCGGGCGCGGCGCCGAGAGGAAGACTTTCCGGCTCGGCGATCGCGTGAGCGTCCGCGCCGAGCGGATCGATCCTTTCCGCCACCGAGTCGAGTTTTCTCTCATCTAAATCCAAGTACATCGTTTCCAGGAGGCGTGGATGAAACCCACGATTGGATTCATCGGATTGGGACTGATGGGGAAGCCGATGGCGCAGAACCTGTTGCGCGCGGGGTTTCCGCTGGTCGTCTGGAACCGCACGAAGGCGAAAGCGGACGATCTCGTTCGCGGTGGAGCGAAATTGGCTGCCGATCCGAGCGAAGCCGCCGCACAAGCGGACGTGCTCATCACGATCGTGAGCGATCCGGCCGCGCTCGAAGAAGTTCTTTTCGGCAAGAGTGGAGCGCTTGTGAGTTTGCGTCGCGGGTGCACGCTCGTCGATTCAAGCACCGTGTCGCCCGACATGGCGCGGCGCGTGGCAGCGGCGTGCGCGGAGCGCGGCGTGGAATTTCTCGACGCGCCGGTCACCGGCGGGACGTGGGGCGCCGAAAAGGGCGAGCTGGTCTTCATGGTCGGCGGAAAAGCGGAAGCGCTCGAACGCGTGAAACCCGTGCTCGAAGCGATGGGCAAACGGTTCATTCTGCTGGGACCGAACGGCGCGGGGCAAACGGTGAAGCTCGGCATGAATCTGTTGCTTGCGCTTCAAGTGGATGCGTTCGCGGAAGCTCTTGCGCTGGTCACGGCGGCGGGAGTTCCCGCCGACCGCCTGATGGAAGTGCTGCAATCGAGCATGGCTCGCTCAGGTGTGCTCGACGTGAAGGCGCCGATGATGGTGAAAGGCGAATTCCCGGCCAGCTTTCCGCTACGGCTGATGCACAAGGACGTCCGGCTGGCGCTCGAACTCGCGGGCGAGTTGGGCGTCGCGCTTCCCTCGGGTGCCGCGGCGTATGCGACGTACAGCGCCGTAAAAGATGCGTCGAAGGACGATCCCGATTTTTCCGCAGTGATGCGCTTCTGGAAAAAAGGCGCCGCTTGAGCGCCGAGGAACTCGAACTAGCTTTTACTTAGCACTCTTTTGTGCGGATTCGTGAACGTCGAGCGCATTTCGTTTCGAGTCGATGGTTTCTTCGAGGACAAGTTCAACCGGGTAGATACCGCGGACGCTGTTGCAGAGGTAGACGCGGTCTGCGTGAATCAGATCGTCGAGCGTTAGGAGCGCCTCACATGCGCTCGGACGTTCCCGAAGGATCTGGGCGCGACAAGTTCCCGGCAGCAGGCCACAGGAGACAGGCGGCGTTCGCCAGATGCCGCCCTTCACGACAAACACGTTGTGAATTGAGCCTTCCGTGAGATCACCTCGCTCGTTGAAGAAAAGCACGTCATCATAGTTTGCTTTTCGCGCCGCGCTGGCTTCTTCGTCGTACAGGCTGCGATTTGTGGTTTTGTGGAAGAGAAAACGGTCGCTGCTCGAAATGACTCGATTCGAAATCCGCACGCGGCCAAACCGCTCATCGACGTAGTCCCTGTGTTCCATTTCGAGCGTTCCATCTTGCGCTAGCGTGATTCGGACCCGCTGCGGCGCGTTCGGCAACTGAGCGGCTAACTCCTGAAGTGACTTGCGGACTTTCCGGTCATCAAAACGAAAACCGAAATACTCGGCGGATTCCCTCATGCGCGCGAGATGATCCTCGAGGAATCTGTATTCACCGTCCCAATAGGTCGTTTCCAGAATCTTGAATTCGGGCTGGCTCTGCGTGAGAAACGCCGCTTTCCACTGGCATTCTTCCCACTCGGTGGCCGCCGATGAACCGTGCGTAATGCCGCCTCCGACTCCCATCGTTCCCTCTTGGCCGCGCAGCGTGGCGGTCCGAATCGCCACGTTGAAACAGGAGCGGCGCGGCGCAAAGAATCCTATGGCTCCCGTGTACGCCCCGCGCGGCGAGGTTTCGAGCTGGGCTATGTGCTCCATCGCGCGAATTTTCGGAGCGCCGGTCACCGAGCCTGAGGGGAAAAGAGCGCGCACGATGGAGTCGATGGTGCATCCTTCGACCAGTTCTCCCTCGACGGTTGATGTCATCTGCCATACCGAGGCATAACGCTCCACGTCGAAGAGCTTCGGCGTCCTGACCGACCCCACGCGGCAAATCCGGCCCAAATCATTTCGCATCAGGTCAACGATCATGACGTTTTCAGCGCGGTTTTTTTCGTCGGTGCGCAGTTGCTCGGCGGAGGCGAAGTCTTCCTCGAGCGTCCGCCCGCGCGGCGCCGTTCCTTTCATCGGCCTGACTACGATGTGTCCTTGTTCGATCTGGAAGAAGAGCTCTGGGGAGAGAGAAACGATTTGCTCGGCGCCCGCGTTCAGGAACGCGGCATAGGGCACGGGATGCCGGCGGAAGAGCGCGCAAAACAGGTCCCAGGCGCTGCAATTCGTTTCGAATTGGACACTCGTCGTAAAGTTGATTTGATAGACCTCGCCGGCCTCGATGAGCTGGCGGATCTCGGCGATTTTGCCGCAGTATTTCTCGCGCGTGATTGCCAGCCGGGGACGGTCGATATGGGCGTTTTCGTCGTCCGCGGGAAACGCGAGGTCAGGAAGGATTGTGCAGTTTGCGTACAGGCCAAACCAGGTGAGAGGGCCGGGAACCTTTGCGAGTAGCGGGCGCAGGCGCGGCTCGAGGGCATAACCCGCCTCGTACCGGAGCAGACCTACCGCTTCTCCACCGCGCGTCACATGTTCCTCGACTCGGCGGAGCGATTCGGTGAGCGATTCAGCGTCTGTGGCTACCAGGAGTTCCCGAGGGTCGCGATAGAGCCGCCACGTTGATCCGTCGCGCAGCAGAGCAAAGCCTGGCTGCTGAGCGCAGGCTGACATGAGGGCAACGCTGAAATCGCTCGTCTGTGGTGCGGCGGACATTCCTAGCATTATCCCACAGCAGTCTGTTTATGCTGAGTGCTCGGCCGCCATCCATCCCGATCACGCCGGCGCTGCGTGGAACGCGCTCGCGAGGGCCGGGTTTCATTGTCGGGCAGCGTGTACATCAATTCTTTGTTTTCAATGAGTTACGCGTGATTCTGTCCGGCAGCCATTGTCGGGCAGAAAGCAGTAATTGGCGGCTAGCAAGCGCCCCCTCGGCACGTCCGACCGATTCGGAGCCGTGCGGGATTCCGATCTTTTTCGAGTGCCAAGTTTTCAAAGAGCATCCGGCTCCCGTCAAGGGAGCGGGCTACTTTCGTCATCGTGACCACGCTGGCACGTCACGAAGAACGCGTCAACTGGACTTTGGTGCAGGTTCGGGCAGCCAGCGGGCGAGACGCCCATCCTCGGCCAGGTAAACCGGCGCTAGAGGATGTTGGGAGGGAAGAAAGCGAGCGGGAGGTCGCGGACGGTGCGGAGGCCGGCGGGGGCGGCGAGGATCGCGGGGATTGTGTTGATGGCGACGGCGGCGGTGGCGATGTCTCCGTGCGTGCCGCCGGGAATCGTGAGAGTGAGATTCGGCTCGCCATGCAGTTCGATCGTATCGGCAGACTCTTTAGCGCCGACGTACATCTGAAGTTCCATGAAGATTTTATCTTCTCCTTCGGTGATGCCGCGGGCAATCTGATGGACGCCGGCTACCTGGCCGGGAGAGACTTCGAGGAATTCGGTCTTCACCGGTGCTTCGGCAATGATTGGCTGAATGGTTTCGGAGATTTCGTCGAGCGTGAAGCCGAGGCCTGCGGCAACCATCGCGACCGACTCGGGCAAGCCGTGATGCTTGATAATACCGGCAGCGACCTGCGCGCGGAATTCGTCTGGCGTCATGCCCGCGCCAATTTTTTTCTGCAGCGGCAGGCGGCGCGTCGATGCATCCACGATGCGCACGACTTTGGCAAAATCCACGCGCTGCGAGGCGGCGGAGAGCGTCAGGACGAGCTTATCCATCACGAAGCCGGGGTTGACTCCAGTGCCGACGAGCGCGACGCCTTCGTCCTTTGCGGCGGCGTCGAGCTTCGCGGAAAGCCCCGGATGCTTGGCGAACGGGTAGGCAAGTTCCTCGCAGGTCGAGACGATGCAACAGCCCGCGGAAAGGCAGGCGAGCAGCTCGTCCATCACATTCGCGAGGTATGAGGACGTGGTGTGGATGACGACGTCGACGGGCTTATCGAGGACCGCGGCTGATTCGGCGGAGATGGTGACACCCCAGGGAGCGTCCTTTGCGCCGACAACGTCGCCGAGGTCACGGCCCACCTTTGCGGGATCCTTGTCGATTGCGCCCACGATTTCGAGCGAGTGTTTCTGGCGCGCAAGGCGGACGATCGATGCGCCGATGGGTCCGACGCCAAACTGCACAACGCGAATCTTCTTCCTCACAGGCGGTTCCTCGCTCTCTGGTGAAACCCCTAAGGTAAGGCCTACGCTGGAGGAGTTCAACTGCAAATCGAAGAGCGGAAATGTAGGTCAGGAATGCAGCAAGCAGTGAATCACAAGCCGCCCGCCTGAAGGCGGCCGCTACGAAGGCAGAGACGGCTAGAAGCGGGAGCGGGTGGCGCGGATGTACTCACGCAGGGTCGAGACGTTGGGGCCGTACGATCCGACGCGGCCAGCGTCCACGGGCAAGCCTAGAAGTTCCGCCTGTTCGATGCTGAGGCCCGCGTCGTCGAGTTCGGCGAGGCTGTACCCTTCGGCCGGCACAAGGCGATTGCGGCGAGACATATCGACCGGACGCGGAGGGCGGCGCATCGGTGAGCTCTTCCTCACGATATTGTAGAAATCGTCCCAATCTCGGCGGTTCCACATCTCGGCCTCTTTTCCCTGTACGTCGCGAGTCAGCAAATTGGATGCAGCCGCGGCGTTTTGGGTAGCATAAATCTTTGTACTGGGCCTCGCTTCGTTTCACGGCTCGGAACTCTCGAAATATAACCCTGCGGATCGGGGAAAGTCGCGAGAGAACGAAGCTTGTGGCTATTGAGTTATCGCATCTTACGCACGCGCGAACCGGGCCTCATGGCCCTCCCAGGACGGTGAAAACCGCACCCGCTACACGGGTTCGCGCCCGGCTGCTATAATCGGGCAAGATCGAAGCTCTCAAGTTAAGGCATTGTGTGATTTGCGAGAAATCAGCGTGAGCAATCCCGTCATCGTCGTGCACTACCACGAGCTGTGGCTCAAGGGCGGCAACCGCCGATTTTTCCTGGGCAAGCTTTTTACCGCGCTGCGACAGGCGCTGCAGGGAATCCCCGTGGAGCGGATCGAGCAGCCGGGCGACCGGTTCCTGGTGCGGCTGGGCGCGGGAGCGCCGCTCGAGGAGGCGCTGCGGCGCGTCGAGCTCGTGCTCGGGATCGCGTACTACGCGGTCGCGCGTCCTGTGGAGCGCGACATGGACGCGCTGTGCCGCGCCGCGTGGGAGGAGATCGAGAGTCTGCGTTTTGGGACGTTTGCGGTGCGCGCGAAGCGCAGCGACAAAACATTTCCGCACGGCACGATGGAGATCGAGTCCACCGTGGGGCGCTACTTGCTAGAAAAGCTGCGCGCGGAGGGCCGCGACGTGCGCGTGCAACTGAAAGATCCGGATCTCACCTGCCACATCGAGGTGACTCCGGGGCCGCTGCTGGTGTACGCGCGGAGAATTGCGGGTGCGGGCGGCTTGCCGGCGAATACGGCGGGGCGCATCACGTGTCTGCTTTCGGGCGGCTACGATTCCGCCGTGGCCGCATATCAGATGATGAAGCGCGGCGCGCATCTGAGCTTCGTACACTTCTACGGGACGGGCGCGCGGCCGGGAGAATCGTCACTGCACGTGGCGAGCGGGCTGGTGCGGGCGCTCGTGCCCTACCAATTCCGCGCGAAACTTTACCGCGTGCCGTTCGAGGGAATCCAGCGGGAAATCGTGCGCTACGCGCCTGACGGCTTTCGCATTCTGCTCTACCGGCGGATGATGCTGCGGATCGCCGAAGCGATTGCGCGGCGCGAACGCGCGCCCGCGCTCGTCACTGGCGACAGCCTGGGTCAGGTGGCTTCGCAGACGCTGCGGAATCTGGTTGCGGTGGATGCAGCGGCGCGGATGCCGGTGTTCCGTCCGCTGATCGGCACGGACAAAATGGAAATTCTCGCGACGGCTCGCAAAATCGGGACGTACGATATTTCGTCCGAGCCGTTCCACGATTGCTGCCCCGTCTTTATGCCGCGCTCGCCGGAGCTTTCGGCGAGGCCGGAAGAACTGGACGAGGCGGAGAAGACTCTGGATGTCGCAGCGCTGATCGCGCAGGGCATTCGAGGGACGACAATCGAGAAGTTCGCCTTTACGGGCGGGCGCGTGGAAGCCACCGAGCCGATGCCGCTCGTGCCGGCCGATCAGCAGCGCGCCGCGATCGCGTAGAATTGCCGCGAATCGCGACGGCGCGTGCCGCATTCAAATTGATTGGTTGATGTAAGCGAAGAGACTACCGGTCGCGACCGTAACCGCCGCGTCCACCACGCCCGCCGCCACCGCCACCACCGTGGCCGCCCCGTCCGCCGCCACCACCGCCGCCGTGCCCGCCACCATGGCCGCCGCGCCCGCCACCACCGCCGCCGCTTTCACGCTGCGGACGCGCTTCGTTGACGACGAGTGCACGCCCCAGGAAATCCTTACCGTTCAAAGCCGCGATTGCCTTTTCCGCTTCCGCGTCGTCCCGGATTTCCGCGAAGCCGAAGCCGCGCGGCTGTCCAGTAAACCGATCTCGAAGAAGCGTCAAAGAATCCGGTTGCACGCCGATCTCCGCAAACAACGCCCCTACCTCTTCTTCCGTAGCCTTGAACGATAGATTGCCCACGTACAGTTTCTTCACGGTCGCTCTCCTTGTGCTCCCATGGTGCGGGTCGGCACGTGATGCGAGGCTGAAGAGGCAGGATCTCGGCCCGCGGACGGTCAGCTATGGCCGGCGACGCCGGGCGGAAGCGAGCACCCCAGCAACTCAGGGAGCATCTTGCTGCAAGTTAACCCGGCAGTCAACCTTCGAGGCCGGGCGCGGGCGGCGGGCCTCGGCGACTGGCCGATTTCCTCAATTCGGGAGGCGTGAGTCTAGGTGCGGTAGCTGGAATTGATGTGGACGTACTCGACGGTAAAGTCGCAGGTCCAGACGCGCGCGGATGCGCTGCCGGAATGCAAGTCGACGCGGACGGGCACGTATTTCGCCGTCATTTTCTCGTGAGCGACGCCCTCGTCAAACGGATGCTCGCGGCCGCCGCGGCAGACGGCAACGCCCGCAATCCAGATATTCGTGCGCTTCGAGTCGAACGGCACGCCCGCACGCCCGGCGGCGGCAAGGATGCGGCCCCAGTTGGGATCAGCGCCGGCGAAGGCGGTCTTCACGAGAGGCGAGTTGGCGATGGTCTTGGCGACCTGGCGCGCGGCGCGCTCGGAAGGAGCGCCGCGAACTTCGATTTCGATCACACGCTCGGCGCCTTCGCCATCTTCCACGATCGCGAGGGCGAGCGATTTACAAACGCTTTCGAGGGCGGCGCAGAAATTCTTGTAATCGGCGCCGCGGGCGCTGGCGATTTTTCGCGCGCCGGACTGGCCATTGGCAAGGACGGCGACCGTGTCGTTCGTCGAAGTGTCGCCATCGACAGTGATCGAATTGAAGGTAGGCTCGATGGCGGCGCGCAGGGCGCGGTCGAGCAGGGGCGCGGAGATTGCGGCGTCAGTGGCGACGAACGCGAGCATCGTGGCCATGTTGGGCTGAATCATTCCCGAGCCTTTGGCGCAGCCGAGGATGCGCACCTGCTTGCCGGCGATGCGGCAGCGCGCAGCGGCCCATTTGGGCTGTGTGTCCGTGGTCATGATCGAACGCGCAAATTCCTCGAACGCGCCCGCTTCCGCGCTGCGGACCAGGGCGAGATGAGGCACTGCCGCCAGAATCTTTTCAACGCGCAGCGGCGCGCCAATTACGCCGGTGGAACAAACGAGAACTTGCTCAGGATCGATGCCGCCAAGCTCGGCGGCGAGCCTTTCGGTGGTCGCGATCGAGGCGGGGTAGCCATCATCCTTTGTGCAGCAATTCGCGTTGCCGGAGTTGACGATCACGGCACGCATCCGTTCGCGCGCTTTGCGCAAGTGTTCGCGCGAGGCTATCACGGGCGCGGCGACGATTTGATTCGTGGTGAATACGGCGGCCGCGGTGGCGGGCGTATCGCTCGCGAGAATGCCCAGATCGAGGCGCGAGCGCTTCAGGCCGCAGTGAGTGGCGGCGAACGTGAAACCCAGCGGAATATCCGAGGCGGAGAGGGGCGCGTTCATGGATTTTCTTCGAGTTTCGCGACCCGCGCGTTGAAATCCTCGAGAGCGGCGCGGACCGCCCCGGGAGCCGTCCCGCCGGCACCCGAGCGCCGTGCCAGCGCCGATTCAAGGGTGAGTACGGTGCCAAGTTCCGGGCCAAACGCGGGCGAGAATTGCTTGAGACGGTCGATCGGCATCTCGCGGATCGATTTGCCGTCCTGCTCGGCGGCGCGTAGTACCTTGCCGACGATTTCGTGGGCGTCGCGGAACGGTATCCCCTGTGCGACAAGGTAGTCGGCAATTTCAGTAGCGACGAGCGCGGGGTCCTGCGCCGCTTCGCGCAGATGCGCAACGCGAAACTTTGTCGCGGCCAGCGCGGCTGCGGCGATTTGCGCCGTAGCGAGCGCCTGATCGTGGGCCGCGAACAGCGGCTCTTTGTCCTCCTGCAAGTCGCGCTGATAGCTCGAAGGCAGGCCCTTGCAGGTGGTGAGAAGCGAGACGAGCGCGCCGTAGATGCGGCCCGTCTTGCCGCGGATCAGCTCCCAGGCATCCGGGTTTTTCTTCTGCGGCATCAGGCTGCTGCCGGTGGAGTATTCGTCCGGCAGCTCGATGAAGGCGAATTCGGGCGAGGCGAAGAGAATCATATCTTCGGAAAGCCGTGAGAGATGCATCGCGAAAGTCGCCAGCGCAAATAGGAATTCGAGCGCAAAATCGCGATCGCTCACGGCATCGAGGCTGTTGGAGGTGATGCGCGGAAATCCCAGATCGCGCGCGAGAGCCTTGCGATCAAGCGGGAACGCGCAGCCAGCCAAGGCGCCCGAGCCGAGCGGGCAGGCGTCGGCTGCGTCAGCAGCGGCGGCCAATCGCTCCGCATCGCGCTGAAACGCCTCGCCATGCGCGAGCAGCCAGTGCGAAAGGAGCAGCGGCTGCGCATGCTGCATGTGAGTGGTGCCCGGCATGGGAACCCCGAGATTGGATTTGGCTTGCCCGGCAATCGCACGAACGAGCGAGCCGATGGCGCGCCGAATTTCGCGCGCCGCGTCCTTCACGTACATGCGGAATTCGGTGGCGACCATTTCATTGCGGCTGCGGCCGGTGTGGAGTTTCGCGCCCAGCGGGCCGAGTTTTTCGATAAGTGCGGTTTCGGCGAAATGGTGGACGTCTTCGGCTTTCGAGGCATCGAGCCATGCGGCGTCCGACTTCGAGCGGGATTCGATTTCGTCGAGAGCAGCGACGATTCTCCGGCCCTCTTCGTCCGTGAGAATCCCGGCGGCAGCGATGGCGCGGGCCCAGGCGCGGTCGAGCGCAAGCTCCTGCGGCAACAGGCGGCGATCAAAGCTCCACGAGCGCTCGAACTCGTAAAACGAGGCGTCGGGGGCGCGCTCGAAGCGCCCGCCCCACATTTTCTGACCTTCGGAACCGCTCATTTCACCGCGGCCTCGAGCGGAACGGTGATCGGCAGCGCGAACAGGTTGATGAAGCCCTCGGCATCCTTGGGGTTATAGCCGGTCATGCTGAAGCTCGCAAGGCCGGCGCGGTAGAGCGAGTAGGGCGAGCGGCGCGACGTGGCGTTCACATTCCCCTTGAAGAGCGAGAGTCCGACCGAGCCGGTGACGCGTTTCTGCGAACTCGAGAAGAAAGCGTCGAGCGCCTCGCGGAGCGGCGTGAACCACATGCCGTAGTAAACCATCTCGGCGTAGCGCAGAGAGAGGATCTGCTGGTAGTGCGCCGTTTCGCGGTCGAGGCAAAGCGATTCGAGCTCGCGGTGCGCGGCGACGAGCAGCGTGCCACCGGGCGTTTCGTACGCGCCGCGGGACTTCATGCCGACGAGACGGTTTTCAACGATATCCATGCGGCCGACGCCGTTCGCGGCGGCGATTTCGTTCAACTGATCGAGCAGCGCAAGCGGCGCGAGCTTCTTGCCGTTCACCGAGACGGGAGTTCCCGCTTCGAAGCCGATCTCGACGGTCGTGGGTTGTTCGGGCGCTTTGGCGGGTGAGACGATCCACTGCCACATCGATTCCTCGGGCGCATTCGCGGGATCTTCGAGGACGCCGCCTTCGTGGCTCAGGTGCCAGATGTTGCGGTCGCGGCTGTAGATGTTCTTGGTCGTCTGCTCGACCGGGATATTGTGCTCGCGAGCGTAGGCGATAGCCTCTTCCCGCGAATTGATTTTCCATTCGCGCCAGGGAGCGATGATGGCAAGCTCGGGCGCGAGAGCCTTGGCTGCCAGCTCGAAGCGGACCTGGTCGTTGCCTTTGCCGGTGCAGCCGTGCGCGAGCGCGTCGGCGCCGACTTTCTTCGCGATTTCCACTTGGCGCTTGGCGAGCAAGGGGCGCGCAAAGGACGTGCCGAGCAGATACTTGTGCTCGTATACCGCTCCGGCGCGGAGCGTAGGCCAGATGTAGCCGGTGATGAATTCCTCGCGGAGGTCTTCGACGTAGGCGGCGCTGGCTCCGGTGGCGAGGGCCTTTTTGTGCGCGGCCTCGAGATCTTCGCGCTGGCCGAGATCGCCGATCATGGCGATCACTTCGCAGCCGGGGTAAGTTTCCTTGAGCCACGGAATGATGATGGAGGTATCCAGACCTCCAGAGTAGGCAAGTACGACTTTTTTGGGCAACGAATTCTCCTTAATTGAGCAGGGTATGAAGGATAGCCTTCTGTACGTGCAGGCGGTTTTCGGCTTGGTCGTAGATGATCGAGCGCGGCGAATCGATGACGCCTTCGCTGACTTCGAGTCCGCGGTGAGCGGGCAGGCAGTGCAGGAAGACAGCGTCGGGTGCCGCGTGTGCGAAGAGCGCTTCGTTCACCTGGTAGCTGGCGAAAGCGGCCTCGCGCTGGGCAGCTTCGCTTTCCTGGCCCATGCTGGCCCACACATCCGTATAAACGGCCTGCGCGCCGGTGACGGCCTCTTCGGGCGAGCGCAGGATCTCGATTTTGCCGCGCGTCTCTCGCGCCACGCGCTTGGATTCCGCAACGATGGCGGCGTCCGGCTCATATCCCGCAGGCGTCGCGACGCGGACGTGCGCTCCGCAGCGCGCGCCGATTGTGAGAAGCGAGTGGCACATGTTGTTGCCGTCGCCGACGTACGCGAACTTGAGCCCTCGCAAGCCGCCAAAGCGCTCCTCGAGCGTGAAGAAATCGGCGAGAGCCTGGCAGGGATGAAACTTATCCGAGAGCGCATTGATGACCGGAATATTCGCATTTTTCGCCAGCTCTTCGAGAGTCGTCTGATCGAAAACGCGCGCGACGATCCCTTGCACCCAGCGCTCGAGGTTTTTCGCGATGTCGCGAGTCGGCTCGCGCTCGCCGAGGCGGGCGGCGGTGTGGTCGAGAAAGATCGACGAGCCTCCGAGATTGGCGATGCCGACCTCAAACGTGACGCGCGTGCGCAGCGAGGGCTTCTCGAAGATCAGCACGAAGACGCTGCCGGCGAGCGCGCTGCGGTATTTCTCCGGATGGGCCTTCATGGCGGTGGCCAGGCGAAAGAAGTCGCGCAACTGAGCCGGAGTCCATTCGGTGCCGGTCAAGAGGTCTCTTTTGAGCGAGAGCGTTGTGGTGGTGGCGTCCATAATTTACCTCGTCGCAGCCAGGGCCAGCGGCTGGGAGTGGGTTTCCGCTTTCGGCGCGGCGACGGAGGGCGCTTTCGCGGCCTTGGCCCCTCGCGCAAGTACGGTTTCAAATTTCCGAAGGAATTCGGCAACATCCCGCTGGCGGATGATGAAGGGCGGGAGCAGCCGAAGGATGTGATCGTGCGTGCAGTTGATCAGCAGTCCCTGGCGGAGCGCCTCTTGCACGAAAGGCGCGCCATCAACTGATAGGTCGATGCCCACGATCAACCCTTCGCCGCGCACTCCGCGAATGAAATCGAAGCGCGGCGCGAGTTTGTCCAATCCCGCGCGAAGCTCGGCGCCACGCGCGGCAACATTGGTGAGCAGTTTTTCGTCCTCTACAATCGTGAGGAATTCGAGCGCCGCCGCGCAGACGAGCGGGCCGCCGCCGAACGTGGAGCCGTGCATCCCGGGAGTCAGCGCAGAGGCGAACTTCTCGCTGGCAATGAATGCGCCGAGCGGGAGGCCGCCCGCCAGGGGCTTTGCGACGGTCACGATGTCCGGCAGCGAGCTGAATTTCTGGTAGGCGAATTTGCGGCCGGTACGGCCCAGGCCGCATTGAATTTCGTCGGCGATCAGCGCGGCGTCGTGCTGGGTGGCGAGTGCCCGAGCCCGCTCCCAGAATTCCCGGCTGACCGGGAAAACGCCGCCCTCGCCCTGAATCGGCTCGATCACGATGGCGCAAACAGTGTCGTCGAATTTTGCCTCGAGGTCCGCGACGTCGTTGAAGCGGACAAACTCCGCGCCGGGGATGAGAGGCGTGAACGGCTCGCGATACTTCGGCGTGTGCGTAATCGAAAGTGCGCCCATCGTGCGACCATGAAACGAATTTTCAAGCGCGAGGATGCGCGTTTTCGGGCCCGCGCCTGCGGCGGTTTTGGCGTGCGCGTAGGCCCGCGCAAGCTTCAGCGCGCCCTCGACGGCTTCACTGCCGCTGTTTGCAAAGAACACGCGGTCGAGGCCGGACCACTGCGCCAGCTTGTGCGCGAGCGGCGCCTGGTAGGGATTGTGGAATAGATTCGAGACGTGCGTCGCGCGGCCCGCTTCGCGGCGAATCACCCGAACCATGCGTGGGTGCGCATGGCCGAGCGCATTCACGGCGATTCCGCCGAGGAAATCGAGATATTCGCGCCCCTTGGAGTCGTAGAGGCGGCAGCCCTTTCCATGCGTGAAGACGATCGGCGGCCGCCGATACGTCCGGACCATGTAGCGCGACTCCTCGGCCACGATCTTCGCCGGCGAGAGGCGCTTTGACGCCGCAGGTTTCTTCTTAGCCATGCTAGTGCGCCGCTCCGTGCGCCGCCCGGGCTGCACCGCGCAGGACAGGCAGCACTCGCGTGCCCGGGCCGCGAACTCCACCCGCAGCGGAAAGCAGCGCGCGCGGCTGAGTTCCGCCAACGATGCGCACCTCGGCGACTCCCCCGGCGAGCGCACGCTTTGCCGCTTCGAGCTTCAGGATCATTCCGCCGGAGACCTTATTGCGGCGGATCAGGTCCTCGATCTCGGCCCCGCGGACCGCACGCAGCACCTTTTCGCCGTCCAGCACGCCAGCGACGTCCGTGAGGAAAATTAGGCGATCGGCGCGAATGAATTCGGCGGCGGCAGCGGCCATGTGGTCGGCATTGATGTTGTAGAGTTCGCCGTCGGCGCCCAGTCCCATGCAGGAAGCGACGGGAACCAGTCCTTCGCGCCAGAGCGAGCGCAGAAAGTCGACGTTGACCTCCGTCAAATAGCCGACAAATCCGAGAGCGCCCTCGCAATCCTCGAGCTGCATCGGCTCCGCCAGGAAGCAGGCGGCGTCCGATGCGCTGATGCCCACAGCCGGCTGCCCGGCGAGCGAAATCGCGCCGGCGAGTTTCTTGTTGAGCAGGCCGCCGAAAACCATGACGGCCGCATCGCGCGTTTCGCGATCGGTGATGCGCAGGCCGCCGATGAAGCGGCTGGTGATTCCCATGCGCGCAAGCGTGGCCGTGAAAATTTTCCCGCCGCCGTGGACGACGAGGAGTTCGTGGCCCGCGCGCGCGAGTTCCGCAATCTGCCGCGCGAGCCTCTGCACGTCCTCATCGCGCTCCAGCAACGCTCCTGCGATCTTGATCACCATTCTCATAACAAGCCCGCCGTTTCGGGATACCCGCGCATCCCATTGAAGTTTTGTACGGCCTGCCCCGCCGCACCCTTGCCAAGATTATCGAGACACGAAATGGTCACCAGCCGTTCGCCAGAAGGATCGAGCGCGAAGCCGATGTCGCAGAAATTCGTGCGCACCACGTTTTGTAATTCCGGCAGCGTGCCCGCAGGCATGACCCGGACCATCGGATGGCCGGTGTAAAACGTGCGAAAGAGAGCTTCGACCTCATCCGCCTTCCGCGCAGGACGCAGCCAAACGTACAGGGTCGAAAGAATTCCGCGATCGACCGGAAGCAGGTGCGTCGTGAAAACAAAGTCCTTTGACGCGAGACCGAGGTGCTCGGAGACTTCCGGCGTGTGCCGATGCGAGAAGAGATTGTACGCGCGGAAGTTTTCATTCACCTCAACGAAATGCGTGTCGCGCTTGGGTTCCTTGCCAGCACCCGTCACCCCGGACTTGCAGTCGCACACGATACCGCGGGAGGTGTCGATCCAGCCGGCCTCGACGAGCGGCCGAAGCCCGAGGATCACGGATGTCGGGTAGCAGCCCGGATTGCCGACGATACGCGCTTTCGGAAGCGCATCGGCATACAACTCGGGAAGGCCGTAAACCGCCTCGGCGAGGGTTTTGCCGTCCGGCGCCGGCAGCTTGTACCACTTTGCGAAGGTCCCGGCGTCGTGGAAGCGATACGCTCCGCTGAGATCGATGATGCGCAGCGCGGGGTTTGCGGCGAGCAGCGCAGGAACGAGTTCAAGCGAAGCCTCGTGCGGCGTCGATAGAAATGCGACCTCGGCACCGCTCGCGGCGATGGCCTCGACCGAAAGCGGGCGGCAGGGCGCGTCGCCGTAGCCGCGAAGTTGGGGGAAAAGCTCGGTGAGACAACGGACATTTCCGTGGCTCTCGCGGAGATAGAACGTCAATTTTTCGATGTTGGGGTGCCGCAGCAGAAGCCGGGCCAGCTCGAGTCCAGCGTAGCCCGTTGCTCCGACGACGGCGACCCGGCACGGGTCGCTCATCGGAGCATTTCCTCCACGCGTTTATGGACGGTGCCACAGGCGTTGCGCGACGAGCAGATGATCAGCACGGTGTCGTCGCCCGCGAGCGTACCTGCGACTTCCTTCCAGTGCTCGGCGTCCACCGCCGCAGCGAGAGGCTGCGCGGCGCTGGGCGGAGTTTTCAGGATGAGCATGTTTTGCGCCGGGCGGATATCGAGCAAGAATTCCTTCAGAGCGCGCGCAAGAGTCGGAAGCGGCGAGGCCTCCTCGGCCGCGGCCGAAGCGAGCGGGCGGTAGCCGGCGGACGTCTTGACGAGCCGTAGCTCGCGAAGGTCGCGCGAAAGCGTCGCCTGCGTCACACGGACACCCAGGTGGCCGAGCTGCCGGCGCAGTTCATCCTGGCTCGCCACAGGCTGGCCCGTGAGGAGCTTCAGAATCTGCCCTTGCCGGAATCGCTTCTGTACGCTCATGTTTGCGTTATGCGTGAATATGCATGCTACTGCATAATCATACATGAGTCTACACGGCGCTTGTCAAGAAATAATCGCTAAAGAATGTGAAGGATCGAGGCTGGAGTCAGCGGAGCAGGAAACTTGCGGCGAGCGCTGCGACGTGGCGGAGAAATATCACCGAGTGGCCGCGATACAATCGGGCGAGGCCGCCGGAAGCGCTGTGCTAAAATAGCGGCAGTCAGTAGGCCCGTAGCTCAGTTGGCTAGAGCGCTACCTTGACACGGTAGAGGTCTGCGGTTCGAGCCCGCACGGGCCTACCATTCTCTTCAACAACTTGCGGACCGGGTTTTGGCGGCGGCGGGGCATTTGTGTCGTTTTTTGTGCCATAACCCCCCGTCGAACCCCCTTTGCTGAGGGCGTCGAGGGCGTGGCGTTTGGCATCGAGCCGCACATGCGAGTAGTGCGCGAGCATCTTTTGCGAGACGTGACCCGCAATCGCCATGACTGTTTGGTCGCTCGCCTGAGACTCGGCTAGCTCTGTGATTGCATGATGGCGAAGATCGTGGAAACGCAGTCCGGCCAGAGGACTTTTGAGTTCGTGAATGTCGGTGCCGCACTCCTCGTTGCAGCACTTCTTGGCGGGTTCTTGTAACAGGCTGCACGTGGGACACTGAACTGCGCGTGTCAGCTTGCGCCACGCCGTGCGCCACGTCGTTTGGGATCGAGTGGGTTCGATCTTATCGTTCTCACACGCCGGGAATACAAAGTGATTCAAGTCGGTAGCGCCGACCGCCTGACCGCGCTTGTATAGTTCGAGAATCGCGGCCATCGCGTCACTATTGAGGGGGATGACACGCTCGCCTGCCTCCGTCTTGCTCCGTCGCACCGTCAGCATTCGATCAATAAGGTTCACATCGCGCCAACGCAGGCCCTTCAGTTCGCATCCGCGCATCGTGGTGTTGAGGGCCAGAATCGCGGCGCAACGGGCAACCTTCCATTCGGGACGCATCCCGGCCACTCGAAGCAAACGGACCTTCTCCTCATGCGCCATTGCTCGGCCGACCTCGCGGCGCTCTTTGAGTGGGCGAATGTCCTCGGCGACAATGTGCCAGCGCTTCGCGCGTTTTAGAATGCGGCGAATCGTGCCCATCTCCATATTTATATACGCTGGTCCGGCTCGCTTCTTGGCTCGCGACTCTCGGTAGGCCAGCAAGTTCTCTGTGGTTATGCGTGCCAGCGGCGTCGCCGCAAAGAAAAGAGACGGCTGCACCAACAGTTGCCGCTCTTTCTTCAGGCTCCGCTCGGACAGTTCTAGCTTGCGACTGTCGAGGTACCGCTCGACGGCCTCGGTGAAAGCGATCCGCGCAAACGACTGCCCTGTCGCAGAGAGCTTTCCTGCCTGTGCCTGCGCTATGAGTCTCTTCTCCTCGCTTAGAGCCTCGCGCCAGTCGGTCGTGTCGAGCGATTGCCGAAAGCGTTGTCCGTTCACGCTAAAGTCTGTCCAATACCATTTGCCACGTCGAAAAATCGCCATGTGTCTAGCTCCTCCTGCGGGGTATTCACTTCACTCTCGCTCGAAACCGAGCCATCCCTGCCGCTGCCTGGCACCTGTATGAGCAATATCTTTGCTTGGAACCTCGACGAACACGAATGAACGGCTCCCGGCACCGTTCGCAAACGCCCAAGCCGCCCGGTTGACCAACGTTGGCGAGAACCAGCGCAGCCAGTGCCCCAGCCGAATCTTGAGCGAGCAGGCCTGTCGCGAATCTTCTCTCCCGCTCGGACCACCAAACGACGAAGCGAGTTCGCCGGATACCTCGGTTCATTAACCTCTGCAGCTCATAAAGCGGGCTCTCCCGAACCCGGGCCCAGAAGATTGCGTCGTACTCGGGGTCTGACGCATAGCGATGGACGGCGTCGCGCATAGCCCTAGCGTCTCGTCGAGATAGCGCCTCCGCGAGACCAAGCAGATATAGCAATTGCTGCCGCTCCCGTTCTGGAACAGGTCCGTACTTACTCTCCACGAGCTTCCTGTCCTTCGGGTTCAAAAACGACCTGAGCGCTGTCCCTGGAATTCTCCGGACGCTCACGCCAGCGGGCGACACATCGCTCAACGCGGCAAAACCGTCGCGCTTTGATTTTTCGCACTCTAGGAGCACGGGGATCACTCGCTCCGGCATGACGGGGCGCGTTATGGCTTCGTTGTGGTTATGGGTTCTACGTATTGACATAACTAAGGAACACTTTTAGCATGAGACGTAGTTGCAGGCAAGAGGAAAGTCGTAGCAGGAGGCTTGGAGCAATGCGAGACGAACTGACAGTAATTGCAACGGCCCGCCAGTTGGGCCTCACGTTGGACGCAGTGTATCGCGCCATATATTCGGGACGCCTTCCTGCCCGAAAGCAGGCCCGTCGCTGGCTGATCCCAGCTTCCGCTGTTACTGCCCGCCTCAAGGCGAGGGAGAGTGCCGATGGAACCGCTGGCCGTTGATCTACGCGAGGCGGCCCGGCTTACCTCGCTGAGCGTTCGCACCCTCAGGCGATACATTCGGCTGGGCCGTCTTCCTGTCATCCGCGCCGGACGCAGGATTCTTGTCACCCCGTCCGCGCTGAGACTGTTCCTAGAGGAGGGCACTCGGAGATGACTGAAGATCTCGAATCGCTGCTGAAACGACTCGATGCGACCGAGGACCCGGCTTTACCTTCGGTCGAGCGAATCCTTGCCGGACTCCGCGACGATCGTTTCACCGGCATCGTGGAGTTGAAGTACGAAGCGGGCCGCGTCGTTCTGGTGCGCAAAAGGTAGAAGACTAAGACTTTCGGATGCTCGCGGTGAAGGGGCAATAACAAATGGAGTTGACGTGCGCCTCGGCATGGATTTGTCGGACAACGTGGCACGGCCACTGCAAGCTCAACAGGTAGGGCGCGATGACGCCTGAGCAGCTTGAACGCCTCCTGGCAGAATTACACGGCCAGCCGGGGGGAACCGATCGTCCTCGCTCCCCTGAGCAAGCTCAAGCATCGGACGTGAGCGGGCCAGGTTTCATTAGCGGCTACGCCGACTACGCCGATGTCCTCGAAGCTCCGCGAATCCTGCACGAGATTGTGGGCATTCAACTTGTGGCAGCAGTGCTCAATCGCAATGGAATCATTATTCCCAACGGTGCTGTTCGCCTCACGCTCGATTTGTGGACGCTGCTGCTGTCTGGGAGCGGAGCGGGACGGAGCACCACTGTCGGAATGCTCTCGAAAATTCTGGACGCTGCCAAGCTGAATGATTTGCGGATGGAGGTACGGTGGGGAAGTGCCCCGGCCTTTGTTGAGCAATTCTCTCTTAATCCATGCGGGTTGCACGTGTGGGGAGAGATGAGTGAAAGGCTCAAGATGCTCAACGAGCCGAGATTCACAAGCGCGAAGGAATGGCTAACGGATCGTTATGACAACTTAGAAATCCCTGCGCCGTGGCGCTACCGAACAGGAAAGCGCGGCACTCCACCTATTGAGTTCGGGAAGGCGCCTCGCACCAACATTCTCGCAACGAGTTCGGACGCGTGGTTTTTTGGGAATCTCGCGGAATCGGATTCGCTGGGCGGATTCCTGCCAAGGTGGATGCTCGTTCGAGTCGAGGGCGAACGGCGCGATGTTCCGGTTCCGAAGCGGCCTGACCCCGCGCTCGTTGTGCCGCTGGCCGCCCGCCTACAAGCCATTGCCCACCTTAGCGGCGAGGCCGACCTTTCGGCAATCATGCCGCTCTACGAGAAATGGTACATCGACACCAAGACTCGCTTTCTCTGCCACTCGAACACGGCGCTTGCCGAGAGCTATTTTAACCGGCACAAACAGAACGTCCTGAAATTGGCAGTGATCTTCGAGGCATCCGGGAGCGCAACACTCAAGGTTTCGGCGGGGTCCTGGGGACGGGCCGTTGAGTTCATGTCGCGCGTCGAGGAGAGCACAGTCAAGCTGCTCGACACCGGAATGACCGCACTCGGATTCCAGCTTAAGCGCGTCGAGGACAGAATCAGACAGGCCGGGAAGGATGGATTATCGCAGAACGATTTTACTCGCGCCTTCCAGTCGGCAGATCCCCGTGACCGTGACGGGTGGATCAAGACGCTCACCGCAGCAGGCAGGGTTAATGCCGAGGTTGTGTCCACTGGCGGACGGCAGAAGACTGTCTATGTTCACGCAAACTTTCGTCAAGGGAAGGCCTGATGAAAATTCTGAGAGGCGCGTGGAGGGGGGCTTTCGTCAAGTATCGTCACGCTTTCGTCAGCGGGCGTAATGACGAAAGTTTTGGAGCGGAAGGTGTTGATTTCTCTATATCTTCTCTCTCTCTTTCTATCTTTCATCATTCCATCACACCCCCATGTGGCCCAGCCGCCAAAACGGTTGGGCGCGGGGGTGAGAAACCGGTGGGCCGGACGAATGACGAAAGTTTCCGGCGGCCCACTCTAAGGACAGACTCCAAAACCGGGCCGGTAGCCGCCACGCTCAAACCCTCGCAACGTGCGTGCCCACTCACGACGAGGTGGACAGATGGCGGTGCGCCGAAGGGTTTTGAGTCTGTCCCTAAAGTGGGCACGGGGTTTGCATTGCCTCCCGCTGGTTTGTTAACTGGGCTTTGGCTTTTGGCCGGTGAGAGATAGCGGCGATGGGCGCACGCTCAAGACGCAAGGGAGCAGACGGGGAGCGCGAGATCGTTGGCCTCGCTCGGGCCGCTGGCCTGCCCGTCAAGCGCACTTGGCACACCGCCCAGGACGCCGATCCAGTCACGCGATGCTGCGATGTGATGATCTGCGGTCGCCGTGCGCAGGTCCGAGTACGCTCCGACGGATTCAAGGCTCTGTACGACGCGCTGGAGGGAGTCGAGATCGCTTTCTTGCGGAGCGACCGGCAGCCGTGGCTTGCCGTGCTGCCTGCTGAGCGCATGTTCGGTCTGCTCGCGCATGAGCTGAGTTCGAGCGATGCGTAGGGTTTGCGGCGGAGGGGTGGGGATCCCTGGAGGTCAAACAAAGTGCGCGGTTGTGCGCCATCGGATGGGGACAGGTAGTGACTCGTTTTGGTTTCTGTCCTTGGGTACAGGGGCGGGACTACAATGCTGGTCACTATGCCGACCGAAAACCGAAAATTTCCTGTACAGGCCATTTTTGATCTCATTGCGGTTGTGGGGATAGTAGTGACAATTATCTTGGTTTTTTCAGAACGTACGCCGTTAACAGTGGCGACAATGCTGTCGCTGATGTTCCTTGTCGGCGATATCGGTATCTGGCGTTCAGGAGCTATTTTTCGATATTGGTGGCCCAATGCTAGAAAAACGAAGGGGCTACTCGGAATCCTAGCTTTGATCGCGTGGATTGCATTCGTGTGTCGGTTTGGTCGCCAGAACTGGCCTTCTGGCATTCACGTCGAGCAGGAGTTTGCCATAGCCTATCAATATTTTGGGCAACGCCTTGGGAAGCCAGAGGCAGATGGAATGAAGATGCTGGGCAACACCAGCGAGCAAAGGCTTGCCAACGCTACGTCTATTTGGGCTATGAATTCAATTGGCTATGTTCTTTGGGACGGGACAAAAAGGTGGGAAGTATCTGGACAAACCACGCCACCTCCTAGAGATCAGTGGCTCGACGACAAATGGCTGCGAGAGCATTTCCACCCTGATGGTGGTGGTCCACCAACTGGGGATTTGGCCTATACATGGGAACAGAGTCCCGACTACTGGAAGAGAATGGGAATGGTGCAGTGGAGATGTGGAGAAACCCCCGACGTGATTTATCAAGATTTTGAGCACGGCAGGATTATTGGCGTGCTCAGGGGAACCCTGTACAACGATACGGGGATCATTTTTGTTCTGTTTGATGATTACACTTGGGAGTCTGCAAAAGTAAATAGCGGCATGGTCCCGTTTGCGTCTGCTAGGGCATGCGGTTGCGCGTATTGGGAAGCGGATAAATCTGCCTTTGTACCGGTGAAATGAATTAGGCAACCGTTTTAGTTGCATCACGTTCCAGCAAACTTATTAGTTCATCAGCGGTCCAGCCGTGATCGGCAACCCGCGCATCCATCGTAGGTGTAACGCGCAACATCTGATGCACGCGGCACCGTCGAACGTAGGATCTTCACCGGAACCACGATGACACGCGTGAGGATGTTCCGCTAGGGCACGCATGGTCCCAGTTAGCTTATACAGGGCTTACCGCTAAAGTATCCAGCGTGCTCCTCGGCGATCAGTGGTGCTATCCAGGCGTGTAATTCGGCGAGCGTCTCAAACCGTGGGAAGGGATTGTCTCGCCAGGGGGCTTGCTGTAGCGTGGCCATCGTAAGCGCCTCACAGCTCCGGCGAGGGAATCGGAGCAACCACGTTGTCCGGAGTTCACGATGGAAGCCGTAATGGTCCCGGCAGAAGAACCTTTCCCAGTTTGCTTCAAGTTCCCGTCGAGGTCTGATGTCAACAACGTTCACCTGGCCGAGTTCAAAGGTGGGATTCTCCGCCCAGCGGTGTGACATTAATTCCACCGCTGCAGCGTCGGTGGATGGAGCCGCGTAGCCGAAGATCGTAAGCATATAGCCTTCGTGAAGGAAATCTCCGAGGATGGCCCACTCACCAGCTACGAATGGCTCGGATGTGTAATTCTTGTTCCGAACGGGATAAAGAAGTCTTGTCGGCTGGAGGCGTTCGCCGCACTTCACACATGCCTGGCCGCGAAAACCCTTCACCCGATCTTTGGCGCACACGGCTATCTCAACGTTACCGTGAAGGAACGCGATTTCAGGCAGGCTTGCCGCCTTGCGGTTTCTCATGAATGCGCGAGCCAGGAACGGGTCCCAGTTAAAAGTTGCGATGATGTCTTTTTCCCTGAGCGAAAGAAGTAGGTAGTCGTAGAGCGTCGGCTTCTCCGGAAGGGTCAGCGCTTCAAAGTATGCGCGTAATCGGGAATCGATATCAGCCAGAAGCGATGGGCAGCGGCCCGATGAAGCCAGTTCGTCGTATATGGACTCAAAGTCCGCTCCGTCTGCAAAACCCGCTGCCCCGAGCAATGTCCGCAGTTCGAGACAGTCTGTCAGCTCTGCCATCACCGGTACTGTTCTTCCGTTCGCGTCACCTGAAGGGAACGCCGCCTTGCTTGCGCCAGCCCCGAGGATAACAACGTGCGGCGAGTGATTAACGTTCTTAGTAGGATCGAAGGCTGGAAGAGTTGGCATCCGGTTCCTCGTTCAAGCGATCCTCTAGCTGAGAGTGAGACGCTTCCAGCGTGACCTAGGTGACAGTCCCAGCCGTCCACGTGCGCACGTTTCTACTTGTCGCTGCCTTCGCCACCTTCGTCGAGTTGCGCTAACAGTAGCAGCGGGGTGCGCGAGATGCTTGGGACCTGTGCGCCCAGCATCACGATACGCTTGCTGCGTAGCGTAGCCGCCTCGCTTGGCTAGCATGGAGCGCCCCCACGCTGAAGTTGGCGGATTCAACGCTAGCCGTTTCGCCTACACCATAAGGATCACACGCAGCCACGACTCACACGTTGGCTTGCCGAACGACTGCCGCTTGCGGAGGATGTGGTGTTACCACTTCCACGCGTCAGAGTGGAGTGGCTCCGGCAAGTCCTCGATGGATGGACGGAGCCGATAGTTTTTCAACCCGTCGATTCGCATTGGCCGAATTCTATTATGCCATTTCGTTTACCAAGGAACCCAGTGGGAAGGTAGATCGGAGTTTGGCTGATGCGCTAAACTCGATTTCGCGACAGATGATTCAAAGGATTTCAGCACGTTACGGCCCGCATTCGGACTTTCTCCCCGCTGAGAAGGGAACCAAGGTCTGGCGATACATGGACTTCACGAAGTTCGCGTCTTTGCTCGACACCAGTGCGCTATATTTTTCCAGGGCCGACCGGTTGCCCGATTCCTGGGAAGGGGCGCACACGACTTGGGGCCTGATCGGACAGCCCAACTGGGTGCTCGCTGGGGAGCACCAGACGCGTCCATTCAACCGCGCATTGCGGCAACACACGTTTGTGAGTTGCTGGCATATGAATGACGTTGAGTCTGCCGCGATGTGGAAGTTATACGTATCGCAAAATGAGGGGATAGCCATCCGGACTACGGTCGACCGTCTTACTTCTTCGTTTCAGGGCGACGAATGCGCCATTTTCGATGTGTATGTGGGAAGAGTGCGCTACTTAGACTACGACCGAGAAGTATTCGCCGAGGGCAACACATTCATTCCATTTTTGCACAAGCGGTTGAGCTTTGAGCATGAGCACGAGCTTCGAGCTATCATCCAGCCCATTTTGCCGGGCGGCAAACCGTTGGTTGATAGCGACCCGTACGCAGAAGGGCTGCTTGTCGACGTCGATTTACAGAAACTGATTGAGTCCGTTTACATTGCTCCCACTTCGGAAAGGTGGTTGAAGGAGTTGGTCACCAACGTCGCGAAGAAGTATGGCCTTGGCGCACCAGTTCTGCAATCCGACCTGGCACGGGACCCCGTTTATTAGCGACCGTTCGCGACGGCGTACAATTCGGCGTGGCAAGTCGGCTCTGGCGATCGCTATGGACTCGCGATGACTAAACCACAGCACGATTGGAACGAAGAATATGTTCTGGGCCTGCCTCGTGAGGATGACGGCTTAGAGCGAAAGGGCGCGGCCCTCCTCGACTTGACTCTCACGGGAACAGACGAGAATCGCGTTCGCGCCGAACTCGCAAAACAGCTGTCTGCATTTGCCAACACATCGGGCGGGAGCGTCATCTATGGCTTGACCAACGGCGGTGCCGTGGACAACGGCGGAGTCTCTCGCACCATCAGAGGGCGACAGTCCACGCGGGATTGGCTCCAGGATATTATCCCAGTCCTGGTCGAGCCGGAAATTCTGGGAGTCAATGTAACAGAGGTGGCGGGAAGCGCTGCTGATTCTGCTATCGCCGATGGGAAGGCACTGTACGTCGTGGACGTTCCTGACAGCGAGCGCGCACCGCACCAATCACGTCTCGACCTCCTGTATTACGTGCGACTGGGTAACAAATCGCAACCCGCTTCTCACCGGATTATCGAGGACATCCGGAATCGAGCGCGCCATCCGTCTCTTGATATTTCGCTTGACCTTGATAGGGTGTGGCTACCAAATGAATCCCTGCCTCGCGTTGCGGGACCGATGACTGTTCGCTTGCAGGCAACTGTCACGAATGCCGGAAAAGTGAAGGCCAGCAACTCGTGCATTAAGTTCGAAATGAGCCACGGTCATGCCCGATTTGTAAATTTCGACAATGCATGGGTCATTCAAAGGGCCGCTCCGAACCCTAGTGCGATTTTCTGCGAACTCAATGCGCCGGTCTATCCAGGAATGCAACTTCGCTTCTGGTTTGACGTCTCCCTGGAAGTTGACCTATTGGAACCTGTACCCATGGTGCGCGGGTTTCTCCTCATATTTCGAGGATCTCGTGACTTCGTGAAAGATGCCCAGCTGGCGTGGACGGTTTTCGCAGATAACTCGCCTGCGAAAGCGGGGACAGTGGATTTAAAGGGCCTGCAATTCGGGAAACGGTTGGCCGACGAGGTTCGCCTCCACCCTCAGTTCCCGACGATACGTCAGCACTACGGAACTGCGATTCTCTACTGGATGGGCGACTAAGAAATAGCCCGCCGCACACCCCCGACCTTGCACGCTTTTTCACAGATCGTGGCCTGGAGTGCGCTGGAGTGCTATGGAGTGACCCGGACGACACGCGCGCCGTTGAATCCGCGCAGTGGCGCGATTCGTACGCAGGTGACAAATGGTGACAAAGCGAAATCGCCGATCGAAAGCGCACCGAGCGTGTGGTACAACCAAATCGGAGGCGACAAAATGAGCGATGGACACGGCAACCGAGGACTCGACTGGGAGCCGAGCAGCGCACCGAGTGTCGATCGGATGGGCGACCCAATGCCGGTTCCGGTGCCACCGGGACCCTTATCTAAAGAGCTGGCCCGGCGGTTGGCGCTGCTGCCACCCGAGCCCCGCCCAGTTCCCCTGCCTCCGCCGCTCGCCTATGGTCCCTTGCCTGACGAGTCGCGACGCCGCGCCGCCGCGCTGAATCGAAGGCTACAGGGGCTGTCGTCCGGCCAGCGCATCCGCAACCTGCGCGCCGCCCTCGGATGGACGCAGCGCGTGGCAGCCCAAGAGCTGGGAGTCAGTCTGCGAACCGTGATCCGGCACGAAAAAGGCCATCACAGCGTGGCGAGCCTCCGGCTCCCGCTTCTGAGGCGGCTGTGCCAGTTGGAGCGAGAGCATGCCGACCATATCATCGCCCATGTCGATTACCCTGGACCCGAACGCGCCTAGCGCCGCTCTCGGCCCGGTTCCCGCACACGTAGAGCGCAAGATCGCTGCACGGTGGAAGGAATGGGAGCCGTGGGTGCTCGTCCATCTGCGTCAACGGCACTTTGGCTCGACCGTGGCGTCAACTGAGTTGGCTCGCCTACGCCAACAGCACCGCCAGCACCTGCTCTTTCTGCTCGAAGCGGGTATCGAGATGCGTCTAGTCCGGAGGCATCAGCTCGATGATCCGAGGATCACGGATGAGGCGCGCGCGCTCGTGGTGCGAGCCGCCGTGGATCGAGGAAGGAAGGCTTCGCGATCCGAACTCTTATGATCCGCCATCGAATGTGAAGAGTTGGGCCATTGACACCCTCAGCCGCTTTGACATCCTATCTAGAGTTTCAAACGACGGGGCGCTGATCCCTCGCTCCATCAAGCTTAGGAAGTCCACGGAGATGTCCATCGCTTCGGCGAAACGTTCCTGAGTCATCCGGCGCTGTGTGCGGATGTGGCGGAGTCGTTGACCAAACTTCTTTCGCAGCGTGGCCACTTGGAGGGTCTGTCCAAGCGGGAGTGTGTCGTAGTATGGTTACGGGCACCACCGAATGAGACTACGGGTCGTTTTGGACGACCAGTGACAGGCCGAACTACATTCTGGTAGTCCACTCGAACCATCCGGCGTGTTGGCTGGCGGGTGCAATTTCAAAGGCGATCCATATGGAGCTCATCGTACAGATTGCTGCGGGAGTTCTAATTGGAATGATACTGTTCGCTTTTGCCCAAGCAGCGTTCTGGGCGGTTGTGAGATGGGCACTGGAAAATCCCGTGTGGGCTTTAGTCATAGGGATTATTCTCGTGTTACTCGGCTGCGTAGCCGTCGTGGAGTTGTTTCATCCAGATCAGTTAGGCGTGCTGCGATGATCGGCCTCCTGCTGATTTTCACCGATCTCGTCAGGGCTTCTTAGTGCCGCGAACGCGTCCCGATCGAGAAAAGTGGCGAAGGAGGAAGCGGACGAGCGGTGTGGCTTGCACGGACCTACTACAGCGGCATCGAGCGCGGGGCTAGGAACGTGTCGCTAGTGAATATCGAGCGGATCGCCAGAGGATTGAAGAAGAGCCTGCCTAAGCTGTTCGGTCGGGTGTGAACGGGATCACGCCGGAGATCCGCGAACGCCACGATGCCTTGACGCTTCGGTAAGAGTCGCGTAAAGGTATGTCACAATGAGTAAAAAAGTCGCATTCGTTGTCTTGATTCTAGCGTTCTGTTGGTCATCGTCCGCTCAGTCCTACCAGCAAGGCAAGATTCTGAAATGGGACACCGAAGCCTATGGCCGACACGGAAACGTCACGCGAAACGCGGCGGTCTACTACGTTCAGGTCGGGAACGTCATCTATCAGGTGACGCGCGGAACAACCCGGCCGGAGGCGAATCTGGCGAGTGGGCAGGAGGTGCAATGTCGAATCGAGAAGGACCATATGTTCATCCCGGAGAATGGAAAAGAAGTAAAGTTTTCCGTGATCGGATCCGCGGAGACTCAGTGACTAAACGGACCTCCGTCGCTTTCACGATGGTGCTGAATTGATTGTTACGAATCGCCACAGGCCAACGAAATCAAGATTCGCTGCTTGGGTTGGTCTGCTCGTCTTAGCGACGTCTATCCTATCGAGCGCCCGCGCACAAGGCGTCCCTCAGAGTTCTGCCGAAAAACTCGTGATGATTGGCCTCACGTCCGACCCTGCCGGAGCCGATATCAACATTGACGATACCGAAATCGGCTTGACCCCGATGACAGTGAAACTGAAACCGGGAAAGCACGCCTTTCGGATGTTCATGACTGGCTACGAGAATTGGGTTCAGTGGGTCACGATTCAGGCTGGAGCGGACGTACACATCAAAGCTACTCTGACAAGGTCAGCGAAGGATTCCGCCGGACCAGCCGCTGCCCCCACCGTTGCGGCTGCTCAGACACCGCCTGTACAACGGCTGATCAATGCAGATGTTCTTGACATGCTGAAGGCTGGTCTCTCGCAAGAGATTGTGATCGCCAAAATACATTCGTCTGCCTGCGAATTTGACACAACACCTGCGGCTCTTGAAGCACTCAAGGCCGCCAACACACCCGATGCAGTTATCTTGGCCATGGTGGAAGCCCCCAACGGACTGCCAACACGCGACAGGACTGCCGTCACTTCAGAGGGGCATCCAAGCTCCGAGCCAATAAAGAACTCGGCTGCAGCGGAGAAACAAACCGACGAAAAGAAGCAGGACCAAGCCCAAAAGGCGGATGACGAGTTTAGCGATTGCAAGGTTAGGTCGCAGAACGAATACGATACAAAGATGAACGTAATTGCCACTATGGCTCTGTCGCCTATGATGCGGGTATATGCCGCCAACAAGCTTAAACAGAACCTTGATGCTGAACTTCAGGAGTGCCGATCCCAACACGAACTAGCGATCCATTCCGCCGCCGCAGCTCATCCATGACCATCGCCGCGATTTCCTTACCGATGTCCGCGCAGCACAGCTAGACATTCGCATCACTCCCCTTTAGCCGCGTCTGAAGATGTGAGCGTGGGGCTGAGCGTCGGTTGCGCCGTCGGGACGCGTTCGGCACGGTCAGCGTCTCGCTTACGGGCGAGCAGGGGGCGCCGGGAAAGCAGTCGGGAGGGCGGGAGCACCGCTCTTCATGTACGCGCGAATCATTTTCTGCTGCTCCGGCGTCAGCACTGCCTTCGCTGCCAGCATCGCGTCTAGTGAGTGATTTATCAGCTGCGACGTGAGTTTGGAGATGTCGTCGCCTTTGCTCATCACCGCGGCTCGGTCCGGCTTGTCGGCGCGAAGCAGTTCACGCAGGTCGATCGCATCGACGGCGATATCCGCGCCTGTCTTGATCGTGTATGTTTCCATGTCGACGACGATCTTACGTAGGCTATCGGCCTGCTGGTCCGTGAGGCCGAGCATGGTGCGGACGCGTGGATCGTCCAGTGCCGCCAGCAACCTGGAAACCCGCTCAAGGGGTTCGAACGATCCGGGACCGCGCCCTCCTCCATCCTGCGGGCGCACCATCATCTGCATCATGCCTGGCGCCATGCCCGCGCCTATCGTGACTGGACCCATTGGTCGCTGGCCTTGCGCCGATTGGGCCGGTGGAGGTTGAGACGGCGGATTTTGCGCCTGACCTTGAGCGGTATTGGCGCTAGCAATTGCCAAAAGACTCACGACAAAAATCAGCTTAAGCATCATTTTGAATCGCATCGAGCTCCTCCCACCGGTACGCCCTGACGACCGCTATCCGAGATTCCGTTAGGTCTCGACTTGGATGCCATGGACCAGTGACTCCAAGCATACTCCTTGCGGATTAATCGCGTTCTTTCGCGGGAGGCCACGGCCCGCGAATAACCGAAGGCCAAACCTGAACATCCAACCGAACGTCTGAGCGGCAGTATCCGGAACTCCTACGTCCGAAGCTGCTTGAACAAGCGTTTCTGGCCACGATTCACCGCTAGTCCATCGCTCCATGTTGTCCTCCCCCGAACTGCCCAAGATTCTCTTGATTGTTATTATCAGCTAGAGTTATCTTCCCGACACTCACTGAAAGGGTGTAGGAGGCAATATGGGAAGCGGTCCCGACGTGTACATCAAAGAGCAAACCGGGAAGTTCTTTGTTGTTGAACATCGCTATATGCCAACGCCAAACGTTGACGAGCCCAGTTCATTCGACGAGCGGTCAATGGTAACGCACCGGGTCGGGATTGCGGCAACGCGCGAAGACGCGGAAAGACTCAAGGCCAAGTATCTCAAGCAATTAGTGGCTGAGGCAGCGAAGGATGACGATGAAGATTGAGCAAATCGTGCTCGACCGCCCTCACGTTCCTTCGCTAGACGCATCGACTCGGTGGTGTCCGAGGCGAGAATTCTCTAAGCTGTTCCTATGGCGAGGTCAAAAGAGCAGTTTCTCTCAAAGTTGAGAGAGCAGACCGGCCTTCTCCACACGTCGCTGCGCGCGTTTTACGAAGGTGATTTCGCACAGAGCCTGCACATCGCCACAATAGTTCGAGTCTTGGTGCACGAAACTCCCAAGAGCAAGCCCTTGCTGAACCAGGTCCGCCCGGGTGCACTCGACCTTGCAATATTGGAGCACGCCGGCGAGGCCAAACCCGGCCAGGAGGAATTCCTGCGTTTCGCTGTTGGCCTGAGGCTGGGGCCTGGACGCTCGGTCGCACCAGCCGTGGATCTCCAGTCGTCATGCTATTCCGTGAGTTCCCTTGGCGCTTGGTGGCGTCGGACTCTCATCGCATTTCTGTCGCGGGTTGGAACGCAGGTGGTTTACACGAGAAAGCACATCCTACTCATGCTAGCCAATAGGGAAGGCGGGGCACACGTGGACGAGCACGAGAACCCGGATTACGTGAGGTTGCTTACCGATCTGCCGCTGCATCTCATTCGTGACAAAGTTGAAATAGAGACGCCGGACCTGGCCAGATTTCTGGCCGCACAGTCTGGTATTGAAATGTTGGATTGCCTGGGACGCAACTTCTTTCCCGATTTCGAAGTTCCTTCAAAGTGGGAGTTCGGCACACCACCGCCCATCGCGACATACCTTGACGAGATTTCACTCACGGGCGGGCGCGTTGTCCCTCCATATCCATACGGCGAAATACGGATCACGAGAAGGTGATTGTCCTCACCTGAAATCCTGTTTGATCGTCTCGGCTCATCTCTCCTGCCGACGCCGTCGCGTGCTATCCTGCCGCGCATGGAAGTGGCAAGCCAGGCGTGGGGAGTGGACATATGCAGATTGTCACCGCATACGGAACCATGTGGGCGCGCAACACCGAGAATATAAGAAGCATACCTGCGCGGCGTGCGGGCGGAGTTGGAGTTTACATTCTTTTCGACGGCTCGATGCCAGTATACGTAGGCAAAGGCAACATCAGATGGCGAATAACAGACGCCCGTCGAAGTAAGCGACGAGGTCAATTGTGGGACCGCTTTAGTTGGTACGCAGTAGCTGACCCCAAAATGATGCATGACATTGAAGTGCTTGTGCTGAGGATGCTGCCGCGATATTTGCGCGCGCTCACTAGACAGGAAGGCCACTTCTTGAAGGCCAAGCGCGTCAAGCAGAAGAATGAAACGGCCGATGTCATCACTCGGCGCTGGAACAAGACTAATCAATGACGACCGCAGAGCTAATCCAAGTGAAGTTCGACACTAGCACCATCTCAGCCGAGCGGGTGACGACAGGCCGTTGCAAGGAACTCGACGTCTCGGTCGACCTCGACGCGCTTCGCGCACGCCTGCACGCGATGACCGACGATAAATTGCTCACCTTCGGGAAGCAGATGCGGAGCCTGGTCTACCCGCTGACCTACGATGGCCACGGTAACCCTAGCGTTTCGGCGTTCTCGATTCAACTCGACGAGGCTCGTGCTGAATGGCGACGACGACGGTCGTCAGCATAATCGCGCGCGCCCGGATCGCAGGTCTCACCATCACTGCGCATGCACTACTACAGATAGACAACATCGACACGCCCGACCTAAGATTTTGTGGTTCGAATGTGAATTTCTCTTGACAAGATTTTCACAACCCGCGATACTCCGCACCCATATTCGGGCAGCGCGTGCGCTCCGACTTTCGCAGCGTCAACGGGCGTAACGCTTTGACCGGGTTCAATCGAATCGCCAGAGAGGCAGTATATGCTCTCCGCCCGCAGGGCATTCCTTGCGGGAGGCCTCCGATAGGTTAGCCCTACCTCAGACTCTCCCGCACAGGTCAATAGGCGGCCGTTCAGACCAGGTCCGACACAGTTTTGTGTTTGACTCGGCTGAGGCCAGAGCGATTCGCGGAGGTGTAGCAATGAGGTTGTTGTAACAACAAAGCCCCACCTAGGGGGTGGGGCTTCGCGTCCCTCGGTTGACGGGAATGGTGGATCGATGCAGCCGCCATCCTAGGCGCTTCGGCGCTCTCCGTCAACAGCCAAAGTCCACCAGCGGGACGTACGTTACATGCGTGCGTCCCCGCGAAACAACGGCCCACACGGGGGCAACGGAGAGGTTATGCCATTTCCAACGCAAACAGCACGAGCATTTACCAGAGCAAACGTCGAAGCGATCACTCCCGGTCAAATGGGATGTTATGGCCTGTTCATCAATCAAGGTGGATGGGTGTACGTCGGCAAGGGAGACATCAGACAGCGTCTCCTCGACCACTTGAACGGAGACAATCCATGCATCACGACAAACCGTCCGACACATTGGATGGACATCGTGACGGACAACATGGATCAAGTGGAGAAGACGCTGATTCTGGAATTGAACCCGACCTGTAACAAGAAGGTGGGTTAAGAACAACCCGAACCTGTTCCGTTGAATTTCCCAGAGAGGCGGCTGAAATAGTAATCTCTGCCGTTGACGGAGATTCTTGTGCAAATGGTGCCGACCTTTATTTCCAGTCGTTGGCCAGAAAGAGCGTCATCGATCGTGGTAGAGGCGACCGCACCGGGTAGTTGCACACGTCCCAGAATCTTCCCGACGTACTGCCGAATTCGGCTCTTGAGAATGTCTAGCCGCGAGGCATTCTCAACGGAACAATGAGCCTGACCTGGGAAACGCACGATACGAGTCATGTGTCGAGCATAGCCTTTAACGATTCAGGCGGGGTCCGAACATACTATAGCGTTGACCTAAGTTCAAACGCCTGCCAGTTCGAATCGCCGATTTCGAGTTTCATGTGTCGCTCCCTCACATGCTGTGCGCTTGAACGTATGGTATCAACGTCGAGCTGAACGCTGGCCCGTTGCCCGTACTCTTCAAGATTCCGCCGACCGAAACAGTGCCTTGTCCGGACGCGGCGAAAAATTGAAAAAAAAATAAAATTACCCTGAGTGGCCCGAGAGGTGTCCCCGACAACCCTCGCCTTCGGGACGGACAACTCAGGGCTCCGAACGCACTGCGCCTGTGCCCAATTTTGTGTCGTGGATTGTGTCATAACCCTGCCTGGGCAGCCCGGGAAAGCCCTGTCTTTGCGTGTCCGCTCGTGACCATGATCGTGCGTCGCGAATCATCGCAAGCCGCGCGAGCAAGTGCACTCGCGGCTACTTCTGTCCCTCTGGGTCATCATCGCCTTCTGAATTGACACGGTAGAGGTCTGCGGTTCGAGCCCGCACGGGCCTACCATCCTATGCTATTGACCTGCCCCTATTTGCCGTTTCCTGGATTTGTGCTTCAGGCGATTTAAGCAGTTGCGTAGCGGATTCCGTAGCGGGTGCAAGCCCTTTTCGACCCTTCAAGAGAACTTCCACAGCCCTTTGCTTCAGTTCGTCGGCCGGATGCGTATATCGGCTGGTCATAGTTATTGAAGCGTGTCCCGCCAACTTCTGGATCACTGGCAACGGTACTCCTGCATCAGCGAGTCGACTGCAAAAGGTGTGACGAAGCTGATGAAATGTGATCTTTTTGATCCCTGCGAGACGAACCGCACGACGGAAGGCATTTTTGACATCTGCAATATGTCTTTCAGGTTGTCCTGGCTCTTGAAACCTCTCTGGTGACGGGAAGATCCATTCCCCATGCTCTTGCTCATTCAGAGATGAAAGCTGCTGGTACAACATAGAATTGAGGTAAACGTCTCTTTTCCCCGATTTGGTCTTGGATTTGCGAACACTCAACTTGCCTTTTTCAAAATCAATGTCGGACCATCGAAGTCTGAGAATTTCTCCGCGGCGCAGTCCGGTGTAGAGCGCAACTAAGATGACAAGTTTGAGATGTGGGGCTCTATATCTCAACTCGGACTCATCACAAGCCGCTAGGAGCCTATTTTCCTCTTCATTGGACAGCACTCGATCAGACACCGAAGAGTCATCAAGTTCGAATAGTTCAACATTCTTGGCAGGGTTCGCACGAATTACGCCCGACCTGACCGCCCTGTTTAGCATTGATTTGAGCAGACCGATTTCTCGATTTATAGACGATTTCTTGAGGCCATCCTCGAGCCGTTTGTCCTTGAACCGGTCGACTTGGGTGGGCATGATTTCTGTAAGGCGCAGTCGACCGAAAAACGGAACCAGCGTTCGGTCGACGTAGTAAAACTCAATGCCGTAACAGCGTTTATGCGTCTTGCTATATTTTAGATAGCGAACAGCAAAATCAACGAACTTCGGGTTTTCCTCCGGCTCCGTTTTTTGCTTTCCCCGTAATAGCTCAGCTTTACGAATTGTTTCTTTCTGTCGTGCTTCATGCTTGTTTGTGGTTCCTGCTCTTTCCTGGATGTGCTGGCCTTGGAACCAAAAGTGGTACCAACATTCCTCACCGCGTCGGTAGATCGCCATTTTCAAGACTCTTGGGAAGTTGCCTCTGCTGATCAACGAACGCTTCTAGATCTGTTTCCGTAAACCGTACAAGGCGGCCAATCTTGCGGTGAGGAACTCGCTTTTGAGAAACCCAAAGATAGAGTGTCTGAGTCTTTACCCCCAGCAGCGCTGCCGCCTCCACAATCGTCAATAGACGGTTCACGTCCGGCCCCCGGTGTCGCAAGACAGAAGCCCAGGGGATGTTTTTGCAATGCTTGCTCGGAGGTTTGTTGCCGCCGTTGTCCATTGCACGCTCAGGGCACGTAGCCCTGTTTGACGAGGAGCTACCTTACTACGACGTACGTCGTATGTAAAGCATACTTAATATATATGACTTAGTTGACATACGGCAGTGGGCTCTGTTAGATTGCCGGCATGATCGCTGGCAGGCTTGCTGAAATCCTTAACCAGAAGGGTTGGTCCATCTATCGCTTGCGCCAAGAGTCCGGTGTGTCCTATCCGACTCTGCTTGGCCTCTATCACAATCGCTCCCGAATGTATCGCGCAGATGTCTTGGATAAGTTGTGCCGTGCTCTGCAGTGTCAGCCGGGTGACATCCTCAGATGGTCCGGCGGAACCCGACACACCGGTCGTCGGACCAAGAAATAGCAGGACCGAGAAGCTCGCTGTGGCAACACTATCTCGCTGAAAGCGGCACTCCGCTAGCTCGCGAGTTCTCCGCATTGTCATGACGTAATCTTCTTCGGGGTGCGAGGGAATCGAATTCGATTTTCAAGCCAGTCGTCGGCACTCTTCTGCAACAGTTTGTTTAGGTCAGGAAACCTTGGATCTGGGGCTAGCTGGAGGAGTGTTTTCGAAAGATAAGCCCATTCCGACGACGAGAACATCTTTGAAGCCAGTTGAAGGCCGTACTCGTCTATTCTTCGAAGCAGCCCCTCGGCTGCCAAGGTGTCTTTTGTCTTCAGGCCGTTGCGCTTGCTTCCAGCTTGCCAGAACGACAGATTGGGAAGCAGATCCAACTCGGCGTATCGTTTAAGATGATCAAAGCGTTTGTATGGCAAATCGCGCCTAAATTGAACTTCTACGCGGGTTACAGGACCTTTCACAACGTATTGCCTCAAAATCGGATCGTGTTTCGATTCGCGTTCCCGTAATTTGTCGTAGAGAAGGACGGTGCGCGCTTTGGAAAATCTCGGATAAAAAGTTGTGCCAGTGCGGGAGCGATCGATCCGACAATGTTGCACGCGCCCAAGGCGGCAATAGAGCGCCAGATCCAAAAGAGAAATGCCGAGATCCACGCACCAATCGACCCGCGCGATTCTTAGGCTGACACAACGCGTGCTGTTGGCCTCGCACTCTTAATTTTCAACTCGGCTTTGAATCGACTCTTCCTTGCGGTGCGAAGGAAGAAATAAACCAGCGAGGCGCTTCTGCAAATGCCGTGATGGCACATCACGAACAGTTTGGTATTACGCTTCCTCATCGTTTTTCGATAGAACTTCAGCGTTTGCTTATAGAACCAGCGCGGTCTTGCCTTCTTATCGTCGTGGAAGCGAAGCCAGATGTGGGGAAACTGACGGACCTTCGCGTTGTTCTCGCTCCACCGCAGGTTGATGATGTGGGTTATGCCGAGGGCCTGTAGCTGCTTCACGTGGTCGTTGGTCTTGATGGCGCTTCCGAACGCGAGCCGTTTGCTCACGAAGAAAGCGTTCACCGCCTAGGCCCCCCTTGCAACCCGAACCGGCCTAGGCGTTTAGAAAACTTATATTTGCCAAACGCTGTTTCTGTCCGGTTTGTACCCGTGTTATGAGTCACTTGCCGCTCCTGCTTTAGGTAGGATTTCTAAACGCCCCTTGCCAGCCGCGTACAGCGCCGTAGCCGCCGATACCCCTAGCGCCGCCCCTACCGTCCGCCAAGACGCCCCTCGCGCCCGCAGGCGCTTAATTTCGTCAGCATCAACGCCGCTGCGGGGCCTGCCCAGCTTCTTGCCTTTCGCCCGAGCGTTGCGGATGCCTGCCCGAACCCGTTCCGCGATTAGGCAGCGCTCAAGCTCCGCAACCGCGCCAAGAACCGTGAACACCAACTTCCCTGCCGGCGTAGACGTGTCCACTTGTTCAGAAAGCGAAACAAATTCGATTCCCAGGGAACGGAAGGTTTCGAGGGCCCGGAGGAGGTGTGAAACAGAGCGGGCAAATCGATCAAACCGCCAAACGACTACCGCATCAAAATGTCGACGGTGAGCGTCGGCCAGCAGCCGATCGAGCTCGGGCCGCTTTTCCTTGGCGCCGGAAATTCCTGCATCGACGTACTCTGCTACCACTGTCCAGCTACGCCGCTGGCAGTACTCGCGTAATTCTCGCAGCTGCATCTCGGGGTCCTGGCCGTTCAGTGTGCTCACCCGAGCGTAAACAGCTACGTTCATCAGGCCCTAGTTTTTCCTTTCTTGCGTCCACGGCCCCGACAATAGATTTTTTCCTTCGATTGCCGCAGCTCTTCCAAATCCTCGTTGTCCCAAAGCCTGGTAGCCCGCCCGTTCACAATTTGCAGCTTTGGAGGCCGTATATCGCCGTCAGCTATCCAGCGCTGTAGGGTCATAAGCGAGATGCCAACCGCCTTAGCCGCGTACCGCGTCGAAAAGGGCGCTTTCATATATGTGATATATATACCGTATTTAAGGGCTTCTGTAAAGCCCTTTTTTCCGGAAATAGCCCTACCCGTTAAGAGCGTAATAAGCGGCTTACGGCTAGGTAGCGGCCCGCCTGGCGTTCCCTGGCGCGTTTGGCAGTAGGTTTAGGGGCGGGTTTTAGGGGGCTAGCCGCGCCCGGTTTAGCCCCGGCTGGACGGATTTGTTCAGGAAAGACGCTTGCCCGTACGAAGGCCGAATAAAACGGCGCGGGTTGCCGTCGGAGCCTAAAAACGGCCTAGTGCGATACCGCGAGTCGCTAGTTTCCGGTAACCGCGTTAATCAGGACTTGAGCCGCTGCCCCACTAAAATATGGCACCATTCAGCAGTTTCTCAATTGCTGATAGAGGTTCCGAGAGGCGACCATGCTGAATCGTGCAAGCAGAAAGCGCTCCGTCGTCAAAGCCATCACATATCGCGGAATTATCATCTGCCTTGATTTCCTAGTGATCTACTTGCTCACGGGCAAGGTAATAACGGCGGCGGCGTTCATGATTGTCAGCAACATCTACACTACCGTTGCCTATTTCTTGCATGAGCGTGTATGGGCTGGAATCAAGTGGGGCTTAGAACCTCAGAAAGGAACTTGAGATAGATCGACATGTTCGGTTGGTGCGTAATCAGGAGTTAGCCCGCATGGTCACAGCGGACCAAGGGATGACGCTGTTGCCGAGGTTGAGTGATCCGACGTTGAGGACGTATTACTGTCGGTAACAAGACTGAAGATGGCTCTCGGTCGTCGGAGAATCGTGCTTCATCGCCAGCGAAGACGCTGCCTTTGTGTATAATCCCGACGATCTATCAAACTCCCCGCAGAGGTACGCCGATGGCCAAACCTGCTCCGGTCAGCCCACTCGCGATTTCTCGTCGTTCGTTGCTGACCCTTCTGGGCGCCGCTGGAGGGACTCTAACGCTCGATTCGTTCGCGGGTCGGGCCGCCGCTGTCCAAGGCAGCCCAGCGATGTCTTCATTTACCGGCCCGGGGGCGAATCCGTACTGGAATTCCGTGGGCCCATATGTCTCGGAACCGCAGAAGGCGCCGCTGCTTCTGCTCACCGACCGCGGGGTTCAGCTGGAAACTCCGCGATCCTATTTCCAGACAACCATCACTCCGAATCACGCGTTTTACGTTCGGTGGCATCTGGACGACATTCCAAACGCCGTGGATTTGAAGACCTGGCGACTACAGGTCGAAGGATATGTGGCCAAGCCGGTCTCATACAGCCTCGCCGACCTAATGCGCAAATTTCCGGCCGAAACGATCGTTGCCGTCAACCAATGCTCGGGAAACAGCCGCAGCCGTCTGGAACCGCGCGTTGCCGGAGGCCAATGGGGCAATGGCGCTATGGGCAACGCCCGATGGACCGGTGTGCGGTTGCGTGAGCTTCTTCGCGCGGCCGCTCCGAAGACCGGTTCCGTGCAGGTCCAGTTTCAAGGACTCGAGAGCGGCCCGGGACCGGAAGGTTTCGGCTCGCACTTCTTTCAGAAGTCGCTCGACATGACGGAACCCGTCCTCGATGAGTGCATTGTCGCGTATGCGATGAATGGCGAACCACTCCCGATGCTCAACGGATTCCCCGTCCGCCTTGTGGTGCCTGGCTATTTTGCAACCTATTGGATGAAATGCCTTACCTGGATTCGAGTGCTGGACAAGACCGACGACAACTTCTGGATGAAGTCTGCCTATCGCATCCCGGACACGCAGCGGGGAAATACAACTCCTGAGGATGTGAAGGCCGGAACCGTCAAGATGATTCCAATTAATCGAATGCCCGTGCGCTCGTTTCTCGTCTCACCCGACGGCGATACGAAAATTCCTGCGGGGATGACCGTTCAGGTGCGCGGCATCGCCTTCAGCGGTCATGGTGGTGTGACGAAGGTTGACGTCTCGGTTGACGGACTGAAAACGTGGCAGCTCGCGCGACTCGGTGAGGACCTTGGGCGCTATTCCTTCCGCAGCTGGGAATTCACGTGGACCCCGAAAGCTCCCGGCCGCTACACCCTTGCCTCGCGCGCAGCCGACAGCGCGGGAAACATGCAGCCCGACGAGGGCGTCTGGAATCCCGGCGGTTATCTCTGGAACCGGATCGAGCGTCAGGATTACTCCGTTGGCAGCGCTGAGTGAGAGGAGGAACTCTCGTGCGATTGGTGAAACGCTACTTCGCCTTGTTGCTCGGCGGCTCGCTCGCGATTGTTCTGGCCGCGGGACTTCTCTTTGCTCAGGTCGAAAAAGGCAGTTACGCACCCGCGCCGCTCGGTCAGCTCCAGCAGCCTGCTCCGGCCGCGCTGACCGACGATTCCGTCTACCAGGTCTCCGCCTATCCGCAATATTCTCCGGAGCTGGCGGAAGGAGAAGGCCGCGCCGAAACCGCGAGCTTCTGCAGTCTGTGCCACAGTACTCGATACATCACCATGCAACCGCCGCTGCCCCCGGCTACCTGGGAAGCCGAAGTCACCAAGATGCGCAAGATGCTCGGCGCTCCCATCCCCGATGCGTCCGCCGCGCTGATCATCAAGTATTTGCAGACTCACTACACGCCGGAAACGCGCAAGCAGTAGGGTCGCCCGGTGAATTTGAACTAGCGGCCCACGACATATCGACGCCAACCGGGCTAAGTCCCGATTAGTTGGATTACCGGACATGTCCTTTCCTAGTACCCTAGCTGGTATTCCTATTTCATGAAGATTCGGAGGGAGCCCGCTGGCTCGCGGAGCCGCGCTACTTCCGGGGTTGCGCGGAGGGCGGCAGCATGCCGTTGAGGCGAAGGTAACTTGCCAACTGCGAGTAGTGGTCAGCCAAATCGGCAACCAGCTCTAAGACAGCGCGAGCGCGCGGGGTCTTGCGACCGCCGAAGAAAGTGATGGTATCGCCCAACTTCGAATCCTGCAGCGTGGTGACCGCCTGCGAGCAAAAGTCGAATGACGATTGAAGCGCCGGCTGCAGCTTGTCCTTCGGATCGGTCTCGCTGACCTTGAAATCCTTGGGCACCGGATTGTCCGAAATCATGGAGCACACGAAATAATTTGCCTGTGCCACGTGCGCGGCGATCTTTCCGAACGTCCACTGTTCCGGAGTGGGGCGATATCCGAATTTATCGGCAGGCATTTCGTCGACGGCGGCCGCAATCAATTTGGACTGCCGGTTGAACATTTCCTGCACGCCTGCCGCGACGGGATTGGCCACCGTGCCCTGTGCGCTAGCCGCAAGCGGTGCTGCCATGCAGATCAGAGCCAGCCGGACGAGACGTTTCATCGTTCTTGCCTTTCGCTAACGAGGATGTGTGGCAGCCAGCCAGTTACGGCTCACAGAGCGGAAAGATACCTCCGCGATCCAAGAGTGTCAACCAAGAGACGCCATGCGTATTCGTGCTTCCGTTCCCAGCCGTGGATGTCTTTGCAGAACGTAATCTCGTTCGTATCAATATTCGATGGCCTAGGTCCCTGAGAACTGATTACAGCTCCTGATTAGTTCTATAAAAGGGAAAGTCAAGAAAAACACTTCGCCTGCGACCGGATTGTTTCTTGGCTTCCAGCCCCTGTCATTGAGCAGGATGTGTTCTTGCCTTCCGCTCCATAAGCTCGGGACGTTAGACATAGTCGTGTAGCGGGTTTGGGTTTCTCTCCCAGCGGTTTTCATCGCCTCTTGGCGACGAAGCCAGTCCGTTCTGAGACCAACAAGCAGAAGGGTTGTCAGGTGGCAACCATGGTTCTATTGGAGACTCGTGGTCTAT